>Ga0194126_10000006_pt1 | contig 419637 bp, 389 predicted proteins | sample TA2KigC150mmetaG_FD_148641 | JGI IMG/M metagenome (GOLD analysis project Ga0194126, IMG submission 148641) | Freshwater microbial communities from Lake Tanganyika, Tanzania - TA2015035 Kigoma Deep Cast 150m | ecosystem: Environmental > Aquatic > Freshwater > Lake | place: Tanzania: Lake... | reverse complement strand
CATACATAAGTGCAATAGCTTAACGCAGTTATAATTTAGATCAGGTATTTTAATTAAAATATCTTACCCAAAATAAAATCCCTTGGTCTGCCTTTTGCAAGCTTTCTTTTGTTAAATTCAGATTTGGGATCAACCCCAGCCCTCATGCGATTTAATCATCTGGCGTTTTTTTGTTTTTGTTTTTTGGCTCTACTTGGAGCAGGTAAAGAATCATTATCTCAAGTTTGTAGTCTTTCTCAAATTCCCTCCAACTTACAAAATGGATTAGTTGCATATTATCCGTTTTGTGGAAATGCAAATGATGTGAGTGGGAATAATATTAACGGAACTGTTTTTAATGCTTCAACAACAACCGATAGGTTTTCTGGAAATACTGCATATGCCTTTAATGGCTCTAGTAGCTATATTAGAGCTAATAACTCAGCTCTAATAAATTTTGGCACTGGCTCTTTCACATTGTCATCTTGGGTGCTATCTACAGGTGGTGGTAGATGGCAGCATTTTATAACTCATACATTGTCAACATCAACCCCCTATAGTAGCAAGGGTTATTTTTTAAGGTATGACAATAGTCAACCTACCTATGGGCAGGGAAATACTTTTACTAATACCGGCCTCGGAGCACAAGCTCCTGCTGTTAATGCTACGAATTGGCATCACATAGTTTCAGTTTATAATGTCTCTACTCTTACAGTAAGTATTTATGTTGATGGTATTTTAGCTCGAACAGAAAGTATTCCTACGCCACTCCAAAATGTAGACAACAATGGCTTTTTATACTTCGGCGTAGAGGATCCTGTTATCCCACTGCCCAGTGGGCCTCAATACTTGACGGGCAAGCTTGATGACATAGGTATCTGGAATAGAGCTTTGACTAGCTGTGAAATCACTCAGTTATATAATTCTACTGTAACAGCAATTCCGAATGTTGCTACTCCAACAGCCACATTCTCTGTTAATGCGGCAAGTCAGTGTGTGACAGGCAATCAATTTAATTTCACTAACAATAGTTCAGTTACTACCGGAACGCTTACTTATGCTTGGACTTTTGGGGATGGCAATGTATCTGCTAACGCTAACCCCACGCACTCTTATATCAATGCGGGTACTTACACAGTTAAGCTGGTTGTTACAAGCGGGCTGGGTTGCAAAGACAGTACTACAAGGTCGGTCTCAGTCTTTGCAAAACCCGTGGTTAATTTTAGTGTGAACAGTCTATCGCAATGTGTAAATGGTAACTCTTTTGTTTTCACCAACAGCACAACTATCGCTAGTGGTACCGTCTCTTATGTTTGGAGATTTGGTGATGGCAATACGGCTACCACAGCCAATGCAACGCATAGTTATCTTGCTGCGGGCACATACATTGTAAAATTGATAGCAGTAAGTAATAATGGCTGTTCGGATAGTACTACCCGAACTGTTACCGTCAATCCAAAGCCAACTGTTGATTTTAGTATTAATAGAAGAGCGCAGTGTCTTTCTACTAATCAATTTGTGTTTACAAATCTATCTACCATAACAACAGGTACAATTACCGCTGCTTGGAGTTTTGGTAATGGGGCAACATCTGTACAGGCCTCTCCCTCGTATTCATACCTCGCTGCAGGATCATATAATGTTAAGTTAGTTTCAACAAGTGCAGAGGGATGTAAGGATAGTATCACACATAGTATAACGGTGCGTCCAATGCCTACTGGGACCCTTAATACACCGACTACCAATTTACTTTGTGAAGGGGGAACGGTTACGCTGACTGCATCTGGCGGTACTACATATCAGTGGTTTATCAATGGTGGCGCCATAGTTGGGGCAACTACCGCATCTTATGCTGCCACTCAGCCGGGCACGTATACTGTAAATGTAGTTTCTGCAGATGGTTGTATAGCTTCTGCCACTGGTGCTGTTACGCTGCAGCTAGTTCGTAAGCCAACAGTTAATTTCACTTTTGATAAATACTGTGCTGGCTTCCCTACTCAGTTTACGGACCAGTCAAATATCGCCAATAGTAATGTGGTTGCTTATAGTTGGAATTTTGGTCAGGGCCAAGGCACCTCCACATTACAGAACCCCACGTATACGTTCCCAACAGCAAGCACCTACTCGGTAAGCTTGATAGTTACGCCGGTAGCATGCCCCTCGCTCGCTACTTCCATCACAAAGCCAGTTTCAGTTGTGGCGCCCCCTGCCAATCAGCGGTATATTGCACTCAATGCGGTAGAGAATCGTGATTTGCAATTAGAGGCACGCGTTTTTGGGGGTGCTATTTACTCTTGGAGCCCATCAACGGGTTTAAGTAGTTCTTTAATTTCAAATCCAATATTCAATTATAATGCAGAAGTTGATTATGTAATTTCTATCACTACTGGAATTGGGTGTATACTAAAGGACACGCAACTTGTAAGGATTTTCAAGGAGAAAGAAATTTATGTTCCCAAAGGGTTTTCTCCAAACGGTGATGGCAATAATGATAAAATATTCCCCCGCCTTGTAGGCGTACGAACACTCACGTATTTCAAGGTGTTTAACCGGTGGGGGCAACTGCTATTTATGACCACTAACATCAACGAGGGTTGGGATGGAACCTATAAAGGAGTTAAACAGCCTATGGAGGGATATGTGTGGATCGCCGAAGGAATAGATTTTGATAACAATCTAATAAAGCGAACAGGTACATTCCTGCTATTGCGATAAATCAATAAACATGCGATTTGTCTATCTTACTATTGTTTTGCTAATAAGTGTTTTTGTAAAAGCGCAGGATCCACATTTTACGCAGTTTGTGGCTGCTCCTTTTACCGTTAATCCAGCTTATGCAGGCGTATTTAATGGCTCAGCACGTGTAATGGCAAATTACCGTCAGCAATGGGCTAACCTGGTTGACCCCTTTACCACTGCCGTGGTAGCTGGCGATGTTAAAATAGGTAACTATAAGCCTGAAGAGGGAGGGCAGCACCCTTTTAATATTGGTGTGCAATTTATGCAAGATCAATCCATGGCTGGGGCATTTAGGAGTAGCTATGCTGGACTAATGGCCTCCTACCATGTTAAGCTAAACGAAGCAGATGACCAGTCCGTTGGTGCGGGTCTGGCAATTAATTATGGAAACCGAAGAATTGACTTTGCGGGAATTTCATTTGATCGTCAGTTTGCAAGTGGCGGTTTTAATCTTTCACTGCCTAACGGTGAGGCAGCGATGCAAAACATGAAGCCATTTTACTCAATTGGTGCAGGATTATTGTTTCGTTCTGGTAATCCGCTGTCAGGTACATTTTTTGATGTGGGACTTTCTGGTTATCACTTTAACAAGCCTATTCAAACGGTCATGGACGATCCAAAACAGGTTTTGCCAATTAGGTGGTCTGGTCAGATGACCTTTCAGCAATATATCAATGAGGTAAGCCTCATCAACATAAAAGCATTATATCAGAAACAGGCTGAGGTTGATTATCTGTTGGCGGGGTTTTCAATTGCTCGATTATTTGGTGAAGATGAGGAGCAGATGGTAGGAGCAGGTCTTTGGTATCGCTCCGGTGAATCATTTGCGCCACATGCATATGTGGAAGTTAATAAAATGCGCGTTGGTTTTTCGTATGATATCGCATACAACAATCTTAAAAGAACGCTTACGCCAGCAAGTTCCTATGAAATTTCATTCCAATGGCGAATTGGGCAGATGATGGAAAGGGGGATTAGATAAAATCAGAGTACGAACCCTTAATATAATATACATCTTTTCTGGAAATTGAAGTTTACTGAGATTTGCTGAAGCTCATTCCTCATAGACTTTTTTAAAGCAGCATCAATATATCTGAGCTTCTATTTCACTTATTCCCTGCGCTTTTGCCTTTTCAAAAATTAGTTGCTTATGTTTTTCAGAAATTGATCCAGAAGATGTAACCAATTCTATGAGCTTTTCTAAACTTGAATCCATATACTTGTAATTTATTTACTATTTCTAAAATCTGAAACTCCTTCACAAAAACAAGATTTACTTGTTACATTTTTTTGTGTGCTAGCAATTTCATATAAATAATTACAATCAGCCAGTAAGCCATCCTGATCTCTTGCAATAGCATAGCCATAATCATAACTTTCCATATCAGAACATTTTTGTGGAGTAGATTCGGCGCGAGAGGAAGAAGAGTTATCACAACTGCTAAAATAAATTGTGGTCAGCACAAAAAGAGACAGGAATAAATATTTCATAAAAAATAATCTGTACATAAATAGTATATATCATTTGACCTTCAGCCGTGTAAACTCAACGCCTTTGTTATTGGTCAGGGTTGTGTAATCGCTGCTAAATGTCCAACCAACCTTTACGCCATTGGCTTTGATTATGCCCGCTGCACTTTCTGCATCTATAGCCGTCCAGCTTCCTGAAATATCAATGATTTTGCTAAAATTTTCGGATTCGGTTTGACCGTTCATCGCGTAGGCAGTCGATCTAAAAACCAAACCATCAAAAGCAAGTGTAGTATACATCTGTGCTGCTTCATTGACCGACTCCCAGATATACCCATAGGATGTTCCAATCTCTGGCACCAATTCATTGTTCTTATCAACAGCCTCCACGCCAGTTTTTAACTTAGCGCTACCAGTGCACATTTTGACTAAAGCATCCCATTTTTTATTCAACTCAGGCTCCTTAGAAAAATTAACCTTTTCCCAATTCTCAACCCTTAGTTCTTTATTAATTGCTGCATTACAAGCATCATAGTTGTCGACTGCCCATTGTGAATTGCCCGGTTCAGTCAAGCAACGGCATAGGTCAATCTTTTCAGTGGTCTGCGCAGTTTCGGTCTGTGGAGTAGCTGATGCATCGGCTGTTGTAGTTGGCATACTCGCAGATGTTTCAACCGGTGATGCCGCTTCAGAATTGCCTGAACCAGATCCACATCCAATGAAAATAAATAATGGGAGTATTAATAGTTGGATTACTGGTGTTTTCCCCATAGATTAAATATTAGATTTATATGTTGTCAAAGAAAGTAGACAGTTTAGTTGTCGAGAGTTTCGTTGTTTAAATGTAATATTTTTCAAAGTAATTGTTTTCGTCTTTTTAGGGACTGCTGTTTAATGAGTGCCCAGGACTGGATGGTGTTCGCTGTGCTCACACATCGCAAAAAGCTGCTCTTACCCAATGCCCCACACGCCTTCGGCGTGACGGGCTTTGTACTTGTCTGCTTAGCAAAGCAAGCTTTGCACGCATCCAATTAAAAAAGCCCTCAACACTTCGTGTTGGGGGCTTTGTGCACATAGATGCAGCATTTATCAACAAGAATTTTGATCGCTGGCGTATTAAAATAATGTTACCTTAGACTATTCCCGCCCCGGGAAACCAACAGGTAATCCATTCACTGAATCAATTAGTGGTGCTTCCGGGACGAATGGCTGAATGTAACTTGATGCATATCGGGGGAAGATGTTGCAGGACATTTCAGTCAAGCCCGATTTCTACAAATAGTAGTGTCTGAAATATGAGACAAGTGCAACATCATAAAAAAACTGTTAGAAGTTTTCAAAAATTATAAAATAATCTTATCTAAATTTTAGGGGCATGAATAATTTTAGAGTGGATAATAAAATAGCTTTGGTTACAGGTTGTAGTCGTGGTATTGGGATGGAAGTGGCCATAGCATTGGCCCATGCTGGAGCAGATATTATTGGCGTATCTAATTCTTTGCCCCCAACCGAAAGTGAGGTTGCAAAAGCTATTGAAGCTACTGGAAAAAAGTTTTATGCTTATCAAGCTGATTTTTCAGACCGTCAATCTGTGTATAATTTTCTTCATAAGGTTAAAGCAAATCATTCGCGCATTGATATTTTAGTTAATAATGCAGGTCATATTATGCGTAAACCCGCCGCTGAACACCCGGATGAGTACTGGGATGCAATCATCGATATTAATTTAACTACACAATTTATAATTACACGTGAAATTGGTCAACAAATGATCAAGAACGGAGGGGGTAAAATTATTTTTACTTGTTCTCTTTTGAGCTTTCAAGGGGGAGTTAATGTGCCCGGTTATGCCGCTAGTAAAGGTGCTGTTGCATCGCTTTTAAAGGCGTTTGCCAACGAGTGGTCTTCAAAAGGAGTCAATGTAAATGGCATAGCACCCGGCTATATTATTACGGATAATACCGCACTGTTACGTGCGGATGAAGAGCGAAATAAAGCTATCTTAGGAAGAATTCCTGCTGGAAGATGGGGTAACACGGCTGATCTTACCGGAGCCTTTGTGTTTTTGGCTTCCCCGGCCTCTGATTATATATGCGGTAGCATTATTACTGTTGACGGCGGGTGGATGAGTAGATAATTAATTAACCCAAAAAATAAATTTCATGCAAGTACGATATCAAAACAGTCCAAAAGAAACGTGTCAAATGAACACGCAACAATTGCGTGACAATTTTTTAGTTCAACAGTTAATGAAAAACGGACAAATTCAATTAGTTTATTCACATTATGATCGAGTAATTATTGGTGGAGCTGTTCCTACTAGTGAACCACTTTCCTTACTTAGCCAAGGGGAATTAAAGGCTAATTATTTTTTAGAACGAAGAGAGATCGGAATTATTAATGTAGGTGGAAAAGGTATAGTGACCGCAGATGGAGAATCCTATGAGGTTGAAAAATTGGAATGTGTTTATTTATCAAAAGGAACCCAGCAAGTTACTTTTGCAAGTTTGGAAGCTACTACTCCTGCGCAATTTTATATGCTATCCACACCAGCGCATAAAAGCTATCCGAATCGTAAAATGACCAAGGCTGAAGCATCTCCAATCAAATTAGGAGATAGGGCTACTGCTAATGAGCGAACTATTTATAAATATGTTCATCAGGATGGTATTCAAAGTTGCCAACTGGTAATGGGGTTGACCACAGTAGAAGCTGGGAGCGTGTGGAATTCAGTTCCTCCACACACACATGCACGTCGAATGGAAGTGTATTTTTATTTTGACGTAGACGAAGCCCACCGTGTATTTCATTTTATGGGAGAGCCCCAAGAAACGCGTCACTTGGTTATTGCTAATCATGAAGCGGCTATCTCTGCACCATGGAGTATGCATTATGGCGTAGGCACAGCCCATTATGGATTTATTTGGGCTATGGCTGGTGAAAATAAAGAGTTTACGGATATGGATCCACAGCCTATTGCTAGTTTAAAATAAAGTAGCTTTTTGCAGCAAATGAAAAAAGTTTTATGTTTTGGTGAGCTATTGCTCCGCTTTTCACCTTCTGCAAGTGGGGAGTGGTTGGGTCAACATCAAATGCCTGTTTTTGTAGGAGGTGCCGAATTAAATGTTGCTACTGCACTCGCAAAGTGGGGGGTGCCCGTCAAATATTTTACGGCACTACCGGATAATGCTATCTCAAAAAACATTGTTGCTTATGTAGCGCAAAAAGAAATTGACAGTTCTGCTATTGTTTATACAAACGGGCGTATAGGCACCTATTATGTAAGTACAGGTGCTGACATGAAAAGTGAGCATACCGTATATGATCGAAAAGATTCAGCTTTTTCTACGTTTCCAATTGGGCAGCTCAACTGGAATGAGATTTTAGAAGATGTTTCTTGGTTTCATTTTAGTGCCATAGTGCCTGCTTTAAGTGAAGCAGCTGCTGCATTATGTAAAGAAGCATTACATGCTGCTTCACAACGAAATATTACTATTTCTGTTGATTTAAATTACCGCGCGCTCTTATGGAAGTATGCTAAAAGTCCTATAGCAGTGATGCCAGATTTGGTACATTATTGTGATGTAGTGATGGGTAATATATGGTCTGCGCATGCTTTATTAGGTATCAATTTACCTCTTGATATGGCTGAATATCCTACACAAGAAGAATACTTGGCAGGCGCTACCGCTACGGCTACTAACCTATTTAGGGACTATCCAAGATGTCAATATGTGGCGAACACATTCCGATTGGATAGCCAGCAAGGAGCAATTCAATATTATGCAACTATAAATACTAAAAAGGATCAATTTGTTTCTCCTTTTTTTAGATCCGCCAAAATTGTAGATAAAGTGGGAAGTGGAGATTGTTTTATGGCAGGATTGATTTATGGGATAATCAATAATCATTCATTGCCAACTATAATTGCTTATGCCGCTGCTGCTGCCTTTGGAAAGTTGCACGAGAAAGGAGACGCAACCAATAACAACACTTCAACAATCCGGCATATTGCCAGTCAATTTATAAATTAATTTATGACGCAGCAAATAGTTGGTAAGTACCGGTGGACCATTTGTGGTTTGGTTTTTTTTGCTACAACTATAAATTATCTTGATCGAGCGGTAATTTCCATATTGAAATCGCCGTTAACAAAAGAGTTTAATTGGACTGAAACTGATTATGCAAATATTGTCATTGCATTTCAGATTTGTTATGCCATTGGATTTTTAGGAGCAGGAAGATTTATTGATAAGGTCGGTACCAAACTTGGTTATGCACTTGCCACTACACTTTGGTCAATTGCTGCAATTGCCCATGGATTTGTTACTAACACTTTTGGATTTATTATTGCAAGAGGAGCTTTAGGTGCTACTGAATCCGGGAACTTTCCTGCAGCAATAAAAACAGTCGCTGAATGGTTTCCGCTTAGGGAAAGGGCTTTTGCTACTGGGGTATTCAATTCTGGTGCAAATATTGGGGCAATTGTAGCTCCTTTATCAGTTCCAGTTATTGCTGAGCAATATGGTTGGAAATGGGCGTTTATTTTAACGGGCCTTGTAGGCTTTATCTGGTTAATTTTTTGGTTTATACTATACGATGTTCCACGTAAACATAGTAAGCTATCTAAAAATGAACTTAATTTTATTATCAATGATCCAGATGAGGAGCAACTGGAAGAAAGTGCTGGTTCCAAATTACGGTGGAAAAAATTGCTCACATACAAGCAGACATGGGCTTTTGCGATTGGTAAGTTTTTAACTGATCCAGTTTGGTGGTTTTATCTTTTCTGGTTACCTGATTTTTTGGAAAAACAGTATGGGCTTGCGGGTTCTGCTAAATCTATCCCCCTTGCTGTCGCTTACACCTTGTCTACTGTAGGCAGTATTTTTGGAGGCTGGTTACCTATGCGATTTGTAAAAAGTGGTATTCCCATTTTCAGCGCACGTAAAAAGGCCATGCTCATTTTTGCAATCAGTATTTTGCCTGTATTATTTGCACAACATCTTGGAGGAGTAAATATGTGGCTTGCCGTTATGATTATTGGTTGTGCAATGGGTTCGCACCAGGCATGGAGTTCAAATATATTTACTACTGTTAGTGATATGTTTCCTAAGGCTGCTACGGCAACCGTTACAGGAATTGGTGGTATGACGGGTGCTGTCGGCGGAATATTATTAGCCAGAGGTGCCGGTGTTTTATTCGATTATTACCATTCGATAGGCGAGAAAAATACAGGATATTTTATTATGTTTTTAATATGTGGATTAACTTATTTGTTAGCCTGGCTATTAATGCATTTGTTAATACCCTCTTTTAAAAAAATTGATTATTAAGGAGTTGCTTATGTTGAATCCAGTAAAATTATATCTATCCCTATTCTTCATTTTACTTTTTAATTGTTGTGTTTTTGCACAAAAAGAAAATTCGCTTGCTATACTTATCTCTAATTCAACCCCAATTCTTTTCGAAGAATATGTCATAAATATTCCTTGGACAGCCGTTGTTGAAAAAAGTTCACTAGTAGCGAAATTTGATTTTCGACTAATCGACGATTCAACCCAAAAGGAATTACCTTACCAGATTGAATTTCGAGGCCAACCATCACCCCAACAATTACTTGTACAAATTAGTGTTCCTCCACACGCTAAAAAAGTAATACGTCTAGAAAAGGGGAGCCATTCCCCCTTTATGACTAAAACATTTTGCCGGTATGTTCCGGAACGTAAAGATGACTTTGCATGGGAAAATGACCGAATTGCATTTCGTATGTATGGAAAAGCGCTTGAAGGAACAAAGGAAAATGCGAATGGAATTGACGTTTGGGTAAAGAGAACTGATCAAATGGTCATCAACAATCGATATCAAAGAGGGGAGTATCATATAGATCATGGCGATGGCATGGATTATTATCATGTGGGATTAAGCTTAGGAGCTGGCAATATTGCTCCAATTATTGACGACTCTATTTATTACCCGACCAATTACCGAACCTGGGAGATTTTAGATAATGGACCACTGCGTTCTACTTTTCGACTTACCTATGATGCGTGGAATGTAGCTGGAAAGAAAGTGACTATGACAAAAACGGTTACGCTTGACGCAGGAATGCAGTTAAGTAGAGTGGAAACTGCTTATGCCTATGACATGGTTGATACTTTGCCAGTGGCGATAGGAATTACACGTCGTAAGGATCCTGGCACTGTATTATTTGATTTGTCGTTGGGGCTGATGGGCTATTGGGAGCCTAGTCATTTACAGCATGGCACAACTGGCGTTGGTTGCATTTTTTTACAGCCAGTTGCAGATATTAAAATTACAAATAACCACTTCCTTGCTTTATTAAAAACCAATAAACAGACTCCCCTTGTTTACTACACAGGTGCAGCTTGGGATAAGGCAAAAAGGATAACTGACTCATCAGCCTGGTTTAACTATTTAACAATCATAAAACAGCAACTTGCGAATCCTTTGCAGATCGCTATAAGTCCCTTTTAAAACACGAATCCTAAGATTTATTAGGTAATTTAGCCGCAAGATCTTATTCAAACAAATAGAAAAATTTGCTTATGGCTGATCAGTTTAGTTTGTTGAATAAAACAATAATTGTTACTGGAAGTACTGGAGTATTAGGCGCTTCATTTATCCATGCCATTGCGCAAGCTGGAGGTCGGTTAGTGTTAATAGGCAGAAATATGGAAACAGCTGAAGCAAGGGCTCATGGCGTATGTATAGCCGGGGGCAAAGCTATTGCTATCAAGGCAGATGTATTAAAAGAGAACGAGTTAGCCAACGCCTGTACGCAAGTGCTTCAAAAGTTTGGTTCCATAGATGGATTAGTGAATGCAGCAGGAGGAAATTTACCGGGAGCGGTAATAGATCCTAGTGTCAATTTGTTTGATTTGAATTTTTCGGCTTTGCAACAGGTATATGAGCTGAATTTGATGGGTACTGTATTACCCTCCATGATTTTTGGAAGACAAATGACGCAAGCCAAAAAAGGCAGCATTGTAAATATTTCTTCTGTCAGTGCCTCTCAAGGATTGACTCGTGTACTTGGTTATAGTTTAGCTAAAGCAGGAGTGGAGGCCTTTACCCGCTGGATGGCCATTGAATTAGCGCATAGGTATGGTGATGGTATTCGGATGAACGCTTTGGTACCCGGGTTCTTTTTAACTGAACAAAACCGACAATTACTCATCACCGAAGCAGGAGCATTTACGCAGCGAGCACAAAAAATTATTCAACAAACACCATTTAACAGAATGGGAAATCCTGAGGAACTTGAAGGAGGGTTAGTATGGCTATTAAGCGATGCTTCAAAATTTGTTACCGGCGCAACCATTACTATAGACGGAGGCTTTTCTGCTTATAGCGGCGTATAAAACTTGAAAAATATGCAATCACCCGCTTCTCATTTACTGAAACAGTCGATGCGCTGGTATGGCCCTAAAGACCCTGTTAGTTTATGGGATATTCGACAGGCTGGTTGTACGGATGTGGTTTCTGCTTTACATCATATTCCTAATGGGGCTATTTGGACTATTGATGAAATCAGCAAACGTCAGGAGAAAATTGCCGCGGCAGGAATGGTATGGTCTGTAGTTGAAAGTTTACCTATTCACGAGGCTATTAAAACACAAAGGCCGGGTTTTGAACTCTACATTGATCATTATAAGCAGTCTTTACAAAATTTAAGTAGCTGTGGTATAAAAGTTATTACTTATAATTTTATGCCTGTTATGGATTGGACACGTACCGATTTAGCGTACCCACAACCCGATAGATCTTTGGCACTTTTTTTTGAACGGGCGGCCTTTATTGCTTTTGATTTGTTTGTACTGCAACGTAAAAATGCGGCTACAGATTATAAGGCTGATGAGATCGCGCGGGCTACACAACGATTTGCTACTATGTCTGTTGCAGAAAAAGAGTTATTGACAAAAAATATTATTAAGGGCCTTCCAGGGAGTGAGGATAGCTTTACTATTGATAGTTTTCGACAGGCTTTAGCTGCCTATACCAATATAGATGCAAGTCGATTACGCGCGCACTTGGTTCACTTCTTACAGGAGGTAACACCCATTGCTGAAGCAAACGGACAATGTATGGCGGTACACCCGGATGATCCTCCTTATTCTCTATTAGGGTTACCCCGTATTGTTTCCACGGCAGCTGATTTGAAGTATTTATTTGACACCATTCCTTCTCCAGCCAATGGGCTATGCTTTTGTACAGGATCATTTGGTGTGCGCACGGATAATCAATTGCCAGCTATGGTGGCGCAATTTGCCGACCGAATTCATTTTGTTCATTTACGAAGTACCAAGCGAAATGACTGGGGTGATTTTTATGAGGATAATCATTTAGAGGGCGATGTTGACATGTATGGCGTTATGAAAAATCTACTTGCCGAAATGCATTGTCGTCAATCCTCTATTCCTATGCGCCCTGATCATGGGCATCAAATGTTGGATGATATTAATAAGGAAACAAATCCCGGCTATTCTGCAATAGGCAGGTTGCGTGGCTTGGCAGAATTAAGAGGATTAGAATGGGGTATTTATAAATCACTTTATGCGAATGATTAAATCATTTTTGGGGGATGATTTTTTATTAGCTACTCAAACCGCACAGCGTCTGTATCATACTTACGCCAAATCGCTACCGATATTTGACTATCATAATCATCTTTCTCCTGAACGAATCGCTAAAAATATTTCATTTCAGCATCTAACGGAAGCTTGGCTGGATGGCGATCATTATAAATGGCGCGCAATGCGTGCAAATGGGATAAATGAAAAATATATTACAGGTGACTCTTCTCCATTTGAAAAATTTGACGCCTGGGCTAAAACCGTCCCCTTTACTTTTCGAAATCCATTATTTCATTGGACACACTTAGAGCTACAACGTTATTTTGGGATTACTGATTTGCTGAATTCAACTACAGCTCAGGCTGTATTTGTAAACGCTTCGGAAAGATTAAATGAGGCTGAATATACTCCGCAAGCACTTTTGACACGCATGCAAGTAAAATTCATCGGTACCACTGATGACCCAACCGATGATTTACGTTTTCATGCGGAACTATGTACCCAATCGCTTCCATTCAAAGTAGCTCCTACGTTTAGGCCTGATAAGGCAATGGCAGTTGAAAATGCCACTACATTTCAAGCCTATATAAAAAAGTTAGAAGCTGCTGCAAATGTGGAGATACATCATTTTGACAATTATTTAGAAGCACTTCGCTCTCGTCATGATTTTTTTGATTCAGTAGGCTGTGTTGCTGCTGATCATGGTGTAGACCAATTGTATGCACAGCGTTTTACTGACTCGTCACTTCGAAATAGTTTTAAAAAATTATTAAAAGGTGAAGCAATAAGTGATGAAGAGATAGGTTCATTCAAATCAGCACTGCTATATTTTTTTGCTCAATGGGGGTACGAAAAAAACTGGGTTCAGCAGTATCACATTGGCCCTATTCGAAATGGTAATACAAGAATGTTTTTACAATTGGGTCCCGATACGGGCTGGGATACAATGGGAAACACTACAGATATGCGCCAAGTCAATCAGTTTTTGGATCGCCTTGATCAGCACCAGCAATTGGCAAAAACAATTATCTATAGCACCAATCCCGCAGATCTGCAGCCGTTAGCAGCACTGATAGGTAATTTTAATGAGGGAAGTTTCCCAGGAAAGGTTCAACTTGGAGCAGCCTGGTGGTTTAATGATCAAAAAGAAGGAATTATTCAACAGCTGCAGGCTATTAGCAATATGGGATTGTTGAGTCGATTTGTAGGAATGCTTACTGATTCGCGGAGTTTTCTGTCTTTTCCCCGACATGAGTATTTTAGACGAATCCTTTGTAATTTACTGGGCCAGGAAATAGAAAATGGGGAGCTGCCCGATGATGAAAAGTGGATGGGAGAGCAGATTCAGCAAATATGTTTTTATAATGCAGTAAATTATTTTGGACATAGTAATACGCTGAATAATCGAATACGATAATATCATGTTAACCTACCACACACTCATTCAATCTTTATATAAGCAGATAATTCTCCCATTGTTTTATCACGATGATGTTCAGGTTTGCATTAGTCGGACTCGTAATTTATATGAAGCTGGCATCAGAGTTATTGAATTTACAAACCGGGGTGACTATGCTTTAACTAATTTCAAAGCCATCAAACGGATTCAACAAACAGAATATCCTGATTTATTTTTAGCTGTCGGTACTATTTATTCGACTGCTGATGCTATAGCTTTTTCAGAGGCGGGGGCTGACATAATAATCAGTCCTGTATATTCCGAAGAAGTTGCTGACTTTTGTTTTGCTCGCCAAATTCCCTACATACCTGGGTGTATGACACCAACTGAAATAGCTAGGGCAACCCAATCTGGGTGTAGATTAATAAAATTGTTTCCTGCGAGTGTGCTTGACCCTCTTTATATTAAAACAATTAAAGATTTATTTCCCGGTATTCATTTTATGCCTACGGGAGGGATCAAACCAGATTGTGCAAGTTTACGCGAGTGGTTATCTGCTGGGGCAGTGGCGGTAGGTGTGGGCGCCGCTTTATTTTCTGCTATGGCATCTCCAATTACATTAGCAAAAAAAATTAATGAAATTCTTGCCTTGCATGATGAGTAGCTATTTCAATATTTGAAAAGGCTGCCATTTACCATTACTTCTTGTGTTTTTTCATCAAATGTTGCTTTACCTCCAGTTCTTACAGCAGCGTTTGTCATAATTGTTGCAACGGAATGATTATATCCAGCTTCTACTGGAGCATTAGGCTGCTTTCTGCTTCTAATGCACTCCATCCAGTTTCTTACATGTGAAGAGGTAAGATTGTCACCTCCCGTATTGGCGCTGCTCTCAACCTTTATGATGGTGTCCGTTAAGTTTATTTCGGGTAATAAATTGGCCTGTAGTTGCATTGCTGCTGCCATATTTTCTTTTAGTCCGCCTGTAGAAGAAATTTTATTAGTCATTAAATTAAGTTCCCCTCCATTAGAGTAATAAATTTCTGATGGGTTCTCTTCGCCATTATGCATTCTAGACATAAATACAACTTGAAAACCTGAATGACTATCATTGTAAGGGCCGTAATCAAAAACAGCAGTAGTTGTATCCCAATTCTCTCTCCCATCCTTCCAGCAATAAATTCCACCATTTGCGGTTACACTTCTTGGGTGTGATAACTGGCTAAACCAATGAACAGTATCAATTTGGTGACTCATCCATTGTCCCGGCATACCAGAAGAATAGGGCCAAAATAATCTGTATTCTAAATACTTCCTTGCATTAAAATTTTCATAAGGCCTATTTAGTAAGAATCGTTTCCAGTCCACATCTTCTTCTTTGCATTGCGCAACTAAATCAGGCCTTCTCCATCGTCCAGGTTGATTTACATTCCAAGTTAATTCAACCATGGTAATGGGTCCAAACTTACCGGATTGAATAAAATCAGCTGCGGCTTTATAATTTGCACCACTTCTTCGTTGCGAGCCAACTTGCACAATTCTATCTGATTTTTTTATTATCGTTAGCGCAGCTCGATTGTCTTCCATCGTTTCGGCAAATGGTTTTTCACAATACACATCACAGTTAGCGCGTACTCCTTCTATTGCATGTAACGCATGCTGAAAGTCAGCTGTGCTAACCATTACTGCATCTATATTTTTTAGATTATATAGCTCATCATTATTTATACAACCAACAATACCGTGTTGTAATTTGTTTTTAAGATAATCAACTCCTTCTTGCCGTCTATTTTTCCAGATATCAGATACGGCTATAATATCAAAATTCAATTCTTGGCTATGACGCATAAAGGATGGCAATAAGGAGTTTTTAAATCTATCTGAAAACCCTATTACTCCAACGCGTACTCTTTCATTGGCTCCTAGAATATTCGCATAACTTTTTGCACTAAAAGCAAATGCGCCAAGATAAATACTGGCAGAAGCTTTGCTGGCTTGTTGTATAAATTTTCGACGCGTATAGGCCATAATGAAATTTTATAATTCTTTAATTTTAATGCTCCTGAAAGCTACGGCGGTGCCATGTTCTTGCAACAGAATATGGCCTTTTGTGGCCATACCAAAATCCAACCATTTGGAATACTTGCTTCTGGCTATTAATGCATAGTACATCTGTGTTCCTCGCTGATATTCTACTACTTTCCATCCATTAATCCAGTGTTCTACTTGACCATTTGGAAATACAATTATCCTTCCTCTATTCCATTGACCAATAGGTAATTTATTTCGGTCACTTGAAATTTTTTTTGCTGGAATAAGATCATATAAAGAGGCCATTGTTCGATTACCAGTTGTCCCCAGTTTTGAATCGGGATGATTTTCATCATCTAAAATTTGATATTCTAACCCAATTGCAGAGCCTGCATTATTTTCCTTTTCCGTCACAAAGTATTTAATACCGCTATTGGCTGTATCAGTTATTTTAAACTCAAATTGTAAATCAAACGCAGAAAAATCTTTAATGGTTACTATATCACCTCCGTTTGCCGACTCTGCACCATGGCCACCCTTAACATTTAAGGTTCCCTCTTTAATATACCAAGCACTATCTGGAAATTCATTTTTATAGGCACCCCGCCATCCCGTTGTAGTAAGGCCGTCCCAAAGTAAGTGCACGCCATTTTTCATTTCAGCTGCGGATAAGTTGTTAGGAATTAAATTGATAATAAATAAATTATCAGCTGTTGATGGTTTCAGATTTTCGGTCTGAATTCTTATATTTTTCCAGCGAATTTCATGGCCAGCATCAGCGGGATTATTTATTTGGTGTACTTGTAGTGCTATAAATCCTTCAGGAGTAGCATTGTCGATAATATGTGCTGCTGCAACCCCATTTACCCAAGTGCGAATACTATTTCCAATACATTCAATTCTATAGCGATTCCATTGATTATACTTAAAAGCTGATTTGGCTGCAGGATTATTTTCTAAGGAATATAGCCAGCCTCTTCTGGCTTCATCAAAAATCCCACCACTCCAGGCTCTGGTAGAAGGATCAATTTCCATTTGGTAACCATGAACTCTATTTGGTGTTTTTTTGTCTGTGACCTCACACTTATCGTTATTGTCTTTTAATTCACTTCTAAATTGAATACCAGAATTCATTTGGTTGGAAACCTTTAAATCAACCTCAAATATGAAATCAGTAAATGTTTTTTCAGTTGCTAAAAATGAATTAGGCGTATTTTGTACGGTAACCCCAACCAGTTCGCCATTTTCAATTTTATAAATTGCATTTCCATTGAGTTGCTTCCATCCCTTTAAATCTTTCCCATTAAAAAGATAAGTCCATTTGCTGCTTTGCGCCGTTAAAAAGGCAGCGAAGAAGAGAAAAAAAATGGAGAAAATAGCGACTTTTTTCATGATGAAATTTTAATTAATCAGGGCTAGTGATAAGTCGGATAAACTTAAATAGCTAATTTTTATGAAGTTGAACAAGTTGGCATGATATACACTATAAAAGATACTAAACTTAAGCATGCACTTCTATTATTGAACAGAAAAATTAATAACAAGAAAAAAGGTCATGTTGCCTCGAGCTTGCTGTGGTTCGTGCTAGGTGTCAGAAAAGCTAAAAGCTTGGTTATTAGCAAATAAAATCAAGATAGTCTGCCTTGTATCAAAAATAGTAAAAAAGTTAGGAAGCATTATTGTAAGGGAAAGTTAGTACATTTAAGTATTGAAACATTTTCTAGCAATCAGCGAATTTTTTACGACATAGGTTAATTAAGTTTTTGCCGAACTGCTTTAAACTAAAACTTATTTATTTTTGTGTCTCTACTTCAGCTTAAGGGAATCAAATTAAACCAACTGTTTATGAGCAAACTTATTTTAAGGCTGCTGTTGCTATGGGCAGCAGTCATTGTCAGTGTGGGTGTTCATGCACAAAGCCCGGTAAAGGGGGTGGTGACATCTTCGAGGGAAAATCAACCTGTAGTTGGGGCGTCGGTCGTCAATAAGTCCTCTGGTGCTGGCACCCAAACCGATTCCAATGGTGCTTTCACACTCATTGCCAAACAAGGCGACAAACTGGCGGTCACCATGGTAGGGTATGCAGAAAATGAGATCGTAGTGGTTAATGCCCTTGATCCTGTACGTATTGCCCTGGAAACTACCGGGGTGAACATGGAAGGAGTAGTTATTGTAGGGTATGCCACACAAAAGAAAGTGAACCTGACCGGTTCCGTGTCAATGATCACAGCAAAGGACATCGAAGACCGCCCACTGACCAATCTTTCAACCTCGCTTTCAGGTTTGCTTACCGGTGTATCTGTTCAGCAGGGTTCAGGCCGGCCGGGTTCAGACGGTGCATCTATTGTGGTAAGGGGTCGGGGCACCTTGAGTGGAACTGCGCCACTTATAGTCATTGACGGTGTGATCGGTTCCTTAGACGCAGTGAATCCACAGGATGTAGAGTCGGTCACAGTGCTAAAAGATGCGGCCTCTGCTTCTATTTATGGTTCACAGGCTGGAAATGGCGTCATGCTCATCACAACCAAAAAAGGCACTCGCAATAAACTTTCCGTTAACTATTCCGGGCAGTACTCTACCACTAGCCCCATGAACATGCCTCGACTGGTGACCAATTACGCGGAACATATGCGCCTTACCAATGAAGCGCACACGAATATCGGGCAGGCGGCCAAGTACAGTGCGCTGACCATCGCTGCCTGGGACTCAGCAAGCAAGATACCCAACCTGTTGACGCCAAATGGTGTTCCAAACTATGTGGCGTACCCCAATACAGATTGGGCAAATGCTTTTTTCTCTTCTCGCATGGTGCTGAACCACAATATTTCCATTAATGGCGGATCTGACAATACTACTTACTTGTTGTCAGTTGGCTATTTGAAAAATCAGGGTACTGTTGAAAACACCTGGAGCCAGCGCTTTCAGTTCCGTTCCAACCTGGAATCAAGAGTCACCAAGTTCCTGACCGTGGGCACACAAACCTTTGCCATGTTCCAGAACGATGCCATGGGCAATGTGACCGATGCCTTCAACTTCCTAAGGCAAACCACACCCGGTATTTTTCCCAAGTACAACGGCAAATACGGATATGCACAAACTTCTGAAGAGAATCAGCAAGCCAACAACGTATTTTCTTTTCTTAATAACAGATTGGGCAAGGACCAAACCTCCCGCTTCAACACCACGCTCTATGCTACGATTAACCTGATGAAGGGTTTGTCTTTTGAATCCCGTTTCAACTACCAGGCAAGGCAGAATGAGTATAGGACCAGGACCAACCCCGATGCGGCCATCCGTTGGAACTTCGCTACTAACACCCAGATGAGTTTTCCGCAGATCCCCGCCAATCTTTCATCCAGCTACAGTTACGATAAGAACTATCAGGTTACACTGGATAATGTATTGCGTTACAGCACTACAATTGCCAAGGACCATGATATCTCCGCTTTTGCCGGTTACAACCAACTTTACTATAATTTTTACAACACAGCCTTCACTAAACAAGGCATGATTGATTATAATCTTTTTGTGCCTTCGACCGTGTTGAATCCAATCAGTACTACGGGTAATGAAAGTGATTGGGCAATTCGTTCGCTATTTGGAAGGGTGAATTATGGTTACAAAAGCAGGTACCTGCTGGAGGCAAATCTCCGTTATGACGGTGTTTCCCGTTTCTCTCCCACCAGCCGGTATGGTTATTTCCCTTCTGCTTCAGCAGGATGGAAGATCTCTGATGAAAAATTCATGAAGAAGATTAAATGGCTCAACAACCTCAAACTTCGTGCCTCTTGGGGTGAGCTTGGTGCGTATGCTTCAGGGCTATATGACTGGCAGACTACCTATGCACCCAGATTTTACTCTTTCAATAACGCGCAGGCTTCCGGTCTCTCCGTGGGCAGCTATGCAAATCCTGAATTGCGTTGGGAGTCGACCAATATCAAGAATATTGGTTTCGATGCTTCGCTCTTCGGCAATAAGTTGAACGTGGAGTTTGACTTGTTTAGAAGGAACACCGATGGCATTCTTTCCACTATCGCTATTCCCATTACTGCCGGTATCGCTGCTGCTCCAATTGTAAACCTAGCTGCGGTGCAAAACCAGGGCTTTGAGATTACGCTTGGTACTAGAGGAAAGTTTGGAGAGATTAGGTATAATGTTACTGGAAACTTTGCCTTCACGCAGAATAAAGTAACTAAGTTCAGGGGAAAGCTTGTTGAGGGCTTTGTCACAGATGCCGCAGGAAATAATGTTTATCAGTCAAACTTAAGTGCCGTATACAATTCTGGAGCACTTGAGGATAAAATGATTAACGAACATTATATCTATAGGGTCTATAGAGGATCCGGAAAATACTTTAACGCAGATGGAACAGTCAACATCAACGGTGGTCCAAAAGACGGAATGCTACGTACAGCTGAGGACCTAGCATGGGCACAGGCTATGTTAACTGCAGGATACAAACTTCGCCCTGGCAATTCCATCAGAAGGGACGCCATCTGGTATGGTGATCTGATTTATGCTGACTTGAATGGTGATGGGGATTACGGAAACTCTTTCGATAGACAATTCACGGGAACTTCTGCCCTACCAAAATACGTTTTTGGACTCAGTGGCGATATCAGCTGGAAGCAGTTCGATCTCTCCTTTATTCTAGGCGGGGCTGCAGGCCACCAGTTTTCCATGGTCCAGCTCGGATTTAACAGCCCTACCGTAATTTGGGGTAACCATGTGAGTGCGGATGTTGCGAACAACCGTTATTACTATAATGATGCCGATCCCAATGATCGCCGCAATAACATCAACGGAAAGTATACACGACTGCGTGTTGCAGATGGACAAAACACAGCACTGAGTAGTGATTTTTGGCTTTATGATGCCAGCTATGTGAAGCTAAGGAACCTGCAAGTGGGTTATACACTTGCTCCGGACTTGTTGAAGAAGCTCTTCCTACAGAAGGCAAGAGTCTTTTTCAGTGGCGAGAATTTGTTTATGATAACTGCATTTCCTGGTCTGGACCCAGAGATTGGTTCCGGATTCAGCTACCCAACCATGAAGCAGTTTGCCCTTGGCGTAAACTTTACTTTCTAATCAAATGAAAACGATGAATATGAAAAAGATACTGTTATACCTCTCGCTTATTGCATTCGGTATTGCCGGATGCCAAAAGGATCTGCTGGATACCACACCATATGACCAGCTCAGCAGTTCAAATATGTGGACAACAGATAACCTTACAGATCTGGGTGTGAATGCAATCTATGAGGCCCTGCGATTGGGTCAGAATACTGGAAGTGCATCAGGTTTGGAGCTCTACCAATACGACCGCTTTGCTACTACAGGTATGCAGCGTGACGGTACCGACGCGATGTTGCTTGGCACCATTACGCCCAGTAACGCCCTGTTCAGCAACAACTGGAGGAATTTTTATGAGGGTGTAATCAGGGCGAATGATGCTATTGCCAACATCCCCCAAAAGTCACCTTCACCTGATGTCAAAAAAGGACGGCTGATCGCAGAAGCAAAATTTCTGCGGGCATATTTTTATTTTCGCTTGAATCAGGTATGGAAGGGCGTTCCAATTTACCTGGAACCATTCAAATATACTGATGCCACCAGGCCACGTTCAACTGAAACAGAAGTATGGAATGTGATATTAAAAGACCTCAGTGATGCCATCGCTGACCCCAACCTCCCTGCGAAGTATGCCAAAGGGAATGCCAACTTTGGTAGAGTTACCAAGGGTGCTGCCTATGCACTTCGGGGAAAGGCACACCTCTTTATGGGAAAATGGTCTGAAGCAGCTGCTGATTTTGCCAATGTACAGTCTGCAGGGTATAACTTGTTCAATGATTTTAGGACTTTGTTCAAGGAACTGAATGAACAGTCCGATGAGATGATATTCACGCTCCAGAACATAGGCATCACCAATTTGGGATCCACAACTCAATTCTTTTGCGGCACCCGTTCGTCTTTTGGTTCCTGTTGGAATACCTATCTCGTTTCTCCCGTAGGGGTCGATTTGTTTGAGAACATTAATGGAAGTGCCTTCAACTGGGACGATATTATTCCTGGTTACACTACTATGAATTCCAGGGCGCGTCAGGTCTATTTCCTCAGGGACAATATGACGGCAGCGGAAAGAGCAGCAAGACAGAGTCTCGGTGCTGATATGACCAAGTACCTGTCCACAGGCAATGAGGCCAGGATAAAGAGAGCATTTGAGAACCGAGATCCTCGCTTGGCGCTTTCTGTAATCACCCCTTATTCCACTTATAACGGGGTATTCAGCAACCTCCCTTCCACTGTGACAAGCCGCTTTCCTTTCAGGGCTGAGGCTGCTGTAAATGGTGATTTGAGAACGGACACCCAGGCCGAATTCTATTATCTACACAGGAAATTTGTCTACGAAGGCAACATAGAGCTGCTGAACAGGTCCTACGGTCCAATTGATTTTCCCATCATCCGATATGCTGACGTTTTGCTAATGTGGGCAGAAGCCTTGGTGGAAAAAAATGATATCCCTGGTGCCATCGTCAAGGTAAATCAGGTCAGGGCTAGGGTAGGCATGCCGCTTTTGCAAACAACCGACCCTTCATTACCCACCTATGTTTCCAGTCAGGGCAATATGCGGAACCGCGTACGTAATGAACGCCGTGTAGAATTCCTCAATGAAGGCATCAACTATTTCGATGAGCTGAGATGGGGAACCTGGAAAACCATGAAGTTTAATTTCAGCAATGGTCTCCGCAGCGTATGGGGTGCGAACATAGCCAATTACACCTGGGGAGGAGATCATTTCTATACTTGGCCAATTCCGCAGGCAGAGATTCAACTTAATCCCAACTTGACCCAGAACCCCGGATGGCCTAACTAATTAGTAAGGATACTTCTTTAAATTAGTCTATTTTGCGAAGCATATTATTTTCCTTTAAACGTATATTTTCTCTATTGATACTTGTGCAGCTGTTGCTTGCCTGTAACAAAAAAACTAATTCACCCAATACCAATCCACAGCCTGTCCCTTCACCAATCGACAACAGTTTTCCCGTCAACCTGATCATAGACTCTGTTACCTTACAAAATATACGAAGTGAAGCGACAAACAACACTGTGTTGGCGGCTGCCGTCACCAGCATTATCATGCAACCAGCTGCCACTGCTATTGCTAAAACAGCCGCCCCTTTTGCTGAAGCTACTAACGAGAACTTTAGCAGTATCTCCACCCAGGCGAGAGAATGTAGATCGCTTGCGATCCGATGGTTATATACCTTTCAACAATCCCCAGCTGAAGCCAAACCTTATTTTGACAAAACAGTAAACACCTTGCTAGCCTGGGCAGATTTCGGGAACAAGGTTGCCAACCCGGTGCATACACCAAATGAAACCAGTTATTTAGATTTCTATGAAGCTTACTCTGTTGTGCGCAGTAAGATGCCTGCTGCAAGCCGTGCCAAGGTCGACAATTGGATTGGTGGGAGAGTCATTGCCTACCGCAATTACCCTCCTCGTGTCAACAATTGGGAGACTATCAGATTGAGCCTCCTTTATTACTTTGGATACCTGCTGGGTGACAGAACTTTGGTTGAACAGACTGATGCGGCCTATACCACCTTGCTCAATGTAAACCTCAAGGCTGGGGGAAAATCAGAGGACCTGATTAGTAGGGATGCTTTTGCCTATCACGCTTATAATCTCGCTTTCTATGCAAGGATCCTGCGTGTCAAATTATTATATGAAGGACAAACCAACTACAACACATTCAAAGCCAAGAAAAACAATATCGATGTTTCGCTGCAGGATCTCATGAACTATTGGAAGCCCTTTCTCATTGACCCTGTCAACAATGTGCATCTTGAATTTGTGAACACCAACTATGCCCCAGATAGAACTCGCCCAGACTACAACAAACCCTACAATCCTGCTACAAGTATTTATGCACTTGAGGAATTGGTGTTAGGATTCCCAGAGTCTGCAGGGTATATCCAAACTATCCTCCCCTCAGCAACTAGGTACAATAGGAGCCTGATGGGATTTCTGTACTGGCCATAATAATTACTTTAGCTGAAACATTTGCCTTGAAACTCAATTTCAGTTTACTGTTGATTTTTTTCATTCCCACGCTGTTGTTTGCGCAGCTGAACCTTCTTTCTAGCAAGAGCGATCGCAATGGCGTAGCCTCGGTCCTTCTTACCACTTCACAATGGATCAACTATCCAGCCTATACTGAACGTGAAGCTTGGCAAAAAATCTTGGGAGAAAAGGCAGGTCCACTAATCAACTTGGGCGAGAAGTACATCAACTACGAATGGAAGGTGGTCAAGGCAACGGATTACCTTGCTTTTGAGCGCACCGGCTCCAGGGTAATCATGGAAACACCCTTTGAACAGAACAACACTGCATTGACTTTCTTGTTCATGGCTGAGCTTGCCGAAGGAAAGGGGAGATTTATTGATCAGCTTATCAACGGAATCTGGCATACTTGCGAGATGAGCACCTGGGTGATGTCGGCTCACTTGCAGAATCAGCGGTCCAGACGATCTCTGCCCGACACTGAAGAGGTAATCATTGATCTTTCTTCTGGTGATCTGGGATCGATGCTTTCCTGGATGCATTATTTCCTGGCACCCAGTTTTGATAAAGTTAATCCCGTAGTCGCTGCCAGGATCAGGAAAGAGGTCAAATCAAGAATCCTTGATCCTTATCTAAAGCGCAATGATTTCTGGTGGATGGCCCTTTCCAATCGTCCTGACCAAATGGTCAACAACTGGAATCCCTGGTGCAATTTCAATGCACTTACCTGTTTTTTATTGATGGAGAAGGACGAGTTACGTCAGGCCGAGGCTGTGCATAAGACCATGGTATCTACTGACAAGTTTATCAACTATACCAAAGAGGATGGTGCCTGTGAAGAAGGTCCTACTTATTGGGGACATGCTGCAGGAAAAATGTATGATTACTTGCAATTGCTTCATTATGCCACTGGCGGACGGATCAGCATTTTCGATCAGCCAAAGATTTGCCGCATGGGCGAGTACATTTCTCGTTCCTATATCGGCAACGGATGGGTGGTGAATTTTGCAGATGCATCTGCCAAAGGCGGCGGAGATGCGGGACTCATTTACCGATATGGGGTTGCCGTGATGAGTGAAGAATTGAAATCATTTGCTGCTTATCTGCGCCATCGTGAACCCGAATCGAATATTTCCAGAAGGGACCTTTTCCGGACTTTTGAAGAGTTGGTGCACGATGATGAGATGGCTGCAGTTCTTCCTGCGCTTCCCACTGCAACTGCTACTTGGTATCCACAAACTCAGTTTTGTTATTTGCGCAAGGGGGATGTCTTTTTTGGGGCCAAAGGGGGATATAATGCGGAAAGTCATAATCACAATGATGCAGGCAGTTTTGTGTATTACTATAAGAATAAACCTTTTTTAATCGATGCCGGTGTCGGAACTTATACCAAATTCACCTTTAGTGAGCAACGCTACACCATATGGACGATGCAGAGTGATTACCACAACCTGCCTCGTATCAACGGCGTATCACAAAAAGACGGACGTGAATTCAAAGCCAGAGAAGTCAGTTTTGATCCTGGTAAGAGCCAGCTCGAGATGGATATTGCCAGTGCCTATCCTATTGAAGCAGATGTGTTGTCTTGGAAATTGACTTACACATTGCTTGATAATGGTATTTTGCGAATCGGCTCGCGTTATCAACTGGGTAGCAGTAAGCAGGCCAATGCGCATCACCTGCTCGTTGCGGTGGCGCCGCAGGAGATGGAGCCAGGTAAGATCAAACTCAGTAACGGCGACGCTACAGTGGTCATCCATTATGATCCGAAGCGTTTTGCTGCAACGCTGGATAGGATAGCGATCGATGACATTCGACTTTCGCGGGTATGGGGGTCCTCGATCTACCGCATCAGACTCACCGAACATACGGCATCATCAATAGGAAATTATACAATTGAAGTCAACCCCCAATAAAAAGATCATGACAACAAGACTGGGATCAATTGCTTTTTTTCTTTTCTCTTTTTTTTCATTGCAGGCACAACAATCCGATAGCTCATTGATCGTGAAAATCAGGAACAACATGCAGCTGGCTGTAGAACAGTACAAATTGCTTGATGCTAATGTTCCAGAGGGGCGCATGCCACAGAACTTTAGTGAACAATCGGGTAAACTAGTGACCAGCAATACCAAATGGTGGTGTGCAGGTTTCTTTCCAGGCACACTTTGGTACATTTTTGAATATACCAAGGATCCTGCCATCCGCGCTCTTGCTGAAAAAAGACTCAAGCTCATGGAACCTGAAAAGCATTTCAAGAGCAACCACGATTTAGGGTTCATGATGTATTGTTCTTTCGGAAATGCCTATCGCATCACCGGCGATCCATCCTACAAGGCAACCATTGATACTTCGGCAATGTCCCTGGCTACTCGTTTTCGTCCGGGTATCCAATCCATCCAGTCTTGGGATTCAAGTAAGAATTTCAGTTGTGCAGTAATCGTTGATAATATGATGAACCTTGAGTTACTCACTTGGGTCAGCAATAACGGAGGAGATCAACTTTTTAGGGATATAGCGGTAACTCATGCCAATACAACCATAGAAAGACAGTTTCGTCCTAACAATTCTGCTTACCATGTACTTGATTATAGTCTCGCTCAAAACAAGCTCCTTCGTAAGACCACATGGCAGGGTGCGCACGATACCTCTGCATGGGCACGAGGACAAGCGTGGGCATTGTACGGATTTACCATGATGTACAGATTAACCAGAGATACAAGATACTTAGACCAGGCTAACAAGATCGCTGCCTTTGTCCTCAATCACGGTCACCTTCCCAAGGATGGTATTCCTTTTTGGGACTTTGATGCAAAGGAGATACCAAACACATTCAGGGATGCTTCGGCTGCTGCGATCCTGGCCTCCGCCCTCATTGAGCTTTCAGCATATGTTTCAGGTAGCTTAACATCCAGCTATCTACTATCTGCAGAAACCATGCTCAATACCCTTTCCTCTGAAACCTATCTTGCCAAGCAGGGCACCAATGGTGGATTCTTGCTCAAACACAGTGTGGGCGCACTTCCGCTAAATGGAGAAGTTGATGTGGCACTTACCTATGCAGACTACTATTTTGTAGAAGCCATGCTGCGTTACCTGGCGAGGAAAGGTTAAAAGCTTTTCCTTTCATTTTTTTATTACTATGCTAAATAGTCCACTTTCTTTGACGACATACACGCAGAACCTAAGCCAGTCGTGGGTTTCAGCCGAATATGAGAAAAAGCAACGCATTCAAAGGATGGTATTCCCTGATGGAATCCTGTATCACAAGCAAAAAGGAGTAGTTCGAACTCCGAGAGTGAATAGTTTATTTGAAGCAATCCCTTTGTTGGCGGGCGATTCATCGAAAAATAAAAAAGTTGATTCATCAAAGAATCGGCTTCAGTTCAATAAAGTGCCCAGGACTGGATTCGAACCAGCACGCCTCGCGGCGCCGCCACCTGAAGACGGTGCGTCTACCAATTTCGCCACCTGGGCTGGAGCGCAAAGTTAAGTTGGAATTATTGCTGATTTGATGCTTAATGCCAAATTTCAGTTTAAGCAGTGAGCAGGCTACAGCCTCGAATGGAGGCACCATCAAGTCGGCCCAGCATTTCAAAACGGCCATCGGGATGTACCCGACCTGCATCGTCAGTGGCAATAAAGCAGCAGGAATCGATGTTGGCCAGGTCTATAATATTCAATCCGCCGTTACCAAAACTGTTTATCGAAAGCGGATCTTCTTCTTCGCGCACCAATACCCTCATCCATGGAGGACATTCAAAAAGTCCATTTGCTTTTGACCAGGCTTGAGAAAATAATTCTGTCATTCCGTATTCCGAGGCAATGGATGGTAGTTGAAACGCTTTTTTTAATCGAGTGTGAACTTCTTCTCTTGTAATTTCTTCTGATCGGCCTTTCATTCCACCGGTTTCAATGAGGGTAGTATGCTGTAATTTTTGGGGATGTGCGGATGCAAAATCCAGTAACGCAAAGGTGACGCCAATTAGCAGGGTACGCTGTTTTTTAGATTCAAGTTGTATGAGTGTTTTGGCTAGTGCATCGGTTTCGTTCAAATAAAAACCACTGTTTGGATGGCCAGATCTTTCAATCAATTCTGCAACCATATACGCCAGGGAGGAGTTTTTACGTTCCGGATAGGAGGGAAGTAGTCCTATGATGCAGGTGTTCTGTGGGGAACCCCAAAATTGCTCAAACCCATGTAAAAAGCTGGATCGGTAGAGGGAGGGGTTTCGAACTAAACGTTGACTGGGGCTGGTGCCGGTGGTTGTACTGCTTTCAAAAACCAGCGTCGGGGAAAAGGTTCCAGATTTTACGGCATGGGATTTGAAAAACCCGATGGGAAAAAAGGGGATCTTTTGAATGTTGTCTACTCCCTCGGGTTTGCAATGAAGCGCTTGTAAATAAGCGGCATAAACGGAGTTTTGTGATGCTTGATAGTGGAAAGCCTCCAGGGCCAATCGTTCAAATGAAAAGGAACTGTTAAACAGACGGCTTTCCCAGTCCAAATACAGGGAATCCGGTCCGCTTAAATCATGTAAATTTGTTTCCAATGCGTTTTATGAATCAGCGTTTCCAGCTATTTTTTTTACTTATACTGTTTGCCGTTTCTTGCAGCAAAGATAAGTTTAGCTCTGAACCCAAAGTTGAAGTTCGTTCTATTGAACCAGCTACCGTCTATAATGGTAACCTCATCAAATTATTGGCACGCTACACGGATCAAGAAGGAGATGTGGATTCGGTATACATTGTTTACAAATGGTATAACGGCAATAATCCATCCAGGGTTGATACCTTGATGCGTTTCCCTACTAATCGCTTAGGTATTCCTGCATCGTTGCGTAAAGCTGATATTGCAGTAGAATTTGAGTACAACACGTACAACCAAACCAATATGCTCACCTTACCGGGTGTAACGCGTGATACTACAGCTTCATTTGGTTTGTTGTTAATTGATAGAACGCGCAAGCGCAGTAATTACAGCGAGTCCAATAAGATCCGGTTGAAAAGACCTTAATCCTTGCTTTAAAAACAATCCCTATGGCAAAGACTGTTTTAAAAAAAACCAGCAAATCGCTGCTGACACCTGCCTCTTTTTCATTCTTCAAAAATTATATTAATAATGCTTCTCCGGTTGGATTTGAAAGTTGGGGACAGCGCTTGTGGATCGACTACCTGAAACCTTATGTGGACACGCACTATGTGGATCCCTATGGAACAGCGGTGGGTGTGATTAATCCTGCTCATCCCTTTAAGGTAGTCATCGAGGCACATGCTGATGAAATTAGCTGGTTTGTAAATTATATCACGGCAGACGGGCTGTTGTATTTAAAAAGAAATGGTGGAGTGGATCACCAAACCGCACCAGCTTCCAGAGTGATCATTCATGGGAAGAAAGGTCCCGTTAAAGCGGTGTTTGGCTGGCCTGCTATTCATACGCGCTTGGGTAGTCCCGAGCAAAAAGACCCCACACCACGTACGGATATTTTGTGGTTGGATTGTGGAGCACGCACCAAGAAAGAAGTAGCTGCATTGGGTATCCATATTGGTGCTGTAGTTACCTATCAGGATGGTTTTGATGAATTGGCCAACGGAAATTACATCGGCCGGGCTTTCGACAATAGAATTGGAGGCTTTATGATTGCGGAAGTAGCCAGGCTCTTAAAAGAAAATAAAAAGCAATTGCCATTTGGATTGCATGTAGTCAACGCCGTGCAGGAAGAGATTGGCTTGCGTGGTGCAGAAATGATAGCGCGGCGTATCAAACCGGATATTGCTATCGTTACCGATGTAACACATGATACCACCACACCCCTGATTAATAAAGCTATTGAAGGCGAAGTAGCCACCGGTAAAGGGCCATCCCTGTGTTATGCACCAGCTGTACATAATAAACTATTAGGTATCGTTGAGGAGGTGGCTACTAAAAAGAAAATTCCTGTTCAGTGGCGAGCTCAAAGCCGAAGTACCGGCACAGATACGGATTCTTTTGCTTATTCGAATGATGGTTGCCCCTCTGTGTTAATTTCTATCCCACTTCGATATATGCATACAACGGTAGAAATGCTTCATCGTGATGATATTGAAAGCACCATCCGCTTGATGTATGAAACCTTATTGACGCTGTCTCCTAAGACTAATCTGCGTTATCTCTGATTCACTTTGGGCTGAACCAGTACCTTTGCGCCGATGGATATTTGTTGCACACCGGAAGAATTGGCTCTCTTGCAAAAAGTGGCTGCGGGCGCACGCTCCCTGCAACGTGAAACTTATTTAGTAGGTGGATTTGTTCGTGACAAACTCATGGGGCGACCTACTACTGACTTAGATTTTGTTTGTATCGGAGATGCCCTCGAGTTGGCAACACAAGTGGCTGCTCAATTCAGGCCTAAACCAAAGGTGGACCTTTTTAAAACCTTTGGCACGGCTCATTTTCAATTGAAAACCGAACCAGCCACAGATGTAGAGTTTGTGGGAGCCAGAAAAGAAAGTTATCAGCATTCCTCTCGTCGCCCTATGGTTGTTCCTGGTTCATTACTAGACGACCAGGAACGAAGAGATTTCACTATTAATGCGTTAGCCATCAGCTTGCAGGAATTCAATTTTGGAAAACTCATCGATCCTTTTGGCGGATTGAAGGATTTGGATAAAGGGATCATTAGAACGCCGCAGGATCCGGATCAAACCTTTAGTGACGATCCCCTGCGAATGATGCGGGCTATTCGATTTGCTGCACAACTTGGTTTTGTAATTGAAGAAAATACCTGGGGAGGGATAGTTCGCAACGTTAAGCGAATTGATATTATTTCGCAGGAGAGAATTACGGACGAACTAACCAAGATCCTTTTAGCCCCAAAACCCTCTATTGGGTTTGACCTGCTCTATAAAGCAGGCCTGTTAAAATTAATTTTTCCGGAGGTAGTTGAGTTGGCTGGGACTGAATATAAAGATGGACACGGGCACAAGGACAATTTTTATCACACACTTCAAGTGTTGGACAATGTGGCGCAAAAGTCAACTGATTTATGGCTTCGTTGGGCTGCCTTACTGCATGATATAGCTAAACCGGTTACTAAACGTTTTGAAAAGGGGCATGGATGGACATTTCATGGCCACGAAGTAGTGGGAGGAAGAATGGTGCCTAAACTTTTTACAAAACTGAAGTTGCCTTTACATAAGAAAATGCGGTTTGTAAAAAAAATAGTCAAATTACATCTTCGCCCCATTAGTCTTACCAAGGAAAATATAACCGATTCTGCTATCCGAAGACTATTGTTCGATGCGGGGGAGGACTTTGATTCGCTGATGCTACTTTGTGAAGCTGATATAACCTCCAAGAATCAGTCAAAAGTCAAGCGATACCTGGATAATTTTATTTTGGTCAGACAACGCTGTAAAGAAGTAGAGGAAAAGGATCATGTTAGAACCTGGCAACCTCCTATCAGTGGGGAGTTAATCATGGAAACATTTGGGTTATCACCCTCCAAGCCAGTGGGCGTTATCAAAGATGCCATCAAAGATGCCATGTTGGATGGAGTGATTGCTAACTCCTATGAGGCGGCTTTTCAGTTCATGTTGGAAAAAGCAGCTTCCATGGGGATTCATCCAAAAAATTGACCAGTAATTTATCCATAGCTTTGTAGTATGCCTATTCTGAAGTTTCGGGTTTTTTTTGAAGAGGACGATACCCTTTACAGGGATATTGCGCTTTTCCATACGGATACATTCCTCAGTCTTCATCAGACCATCCTGAAGTCCTATGAGTTTGATCAAAAACATCAGGCAACATTTTTCAGAAGTAATGATCAATGGCAACGAGGCAGGGAAATTAGTTTAGCGGTTTATGAAAAGGAATATAAAGCCGCTCCTTTACTAATGGATCAAACTACAGTTGGTGCTGAGATAAAAAATTTGAATCAGCGCTTTATCTATGTGTATGATTTTAATCGCAATTGGACTTTCCTGTTGGAACTTATCAATGTATCTAAGGAGGAAAATCCAAAGTTTACCTATCCGGCTATTACCCGGGTAGAAGGAGTACCCCCCAGCCAGTATGGAACCAAGGCATTACTTGGGGAAAGGTTTGCTGATGTCGAGGAGAAATACGATCTGAGTAAAACAGCAGATGGCTTTGCCGAAAAAGATGAAGAGGGGGAGGATATCAGTTTCGATGAGGAAGGGATGAACGGGGAAAAGATTTAACTTGGTTCATGTCGCTGCCTCTTATCATACAAATTGCTGGACCCACGGCAGCTGGGAAAACTGCACTTGCCATAGGGCTGGCTAAGTGGCTGGGCACTGAAATAGTTTCCTTTGACAGCCGGCAGTGTTATCAAGAGCTTTCAATCGGAGTGGCGCGTCCCTCTGTGGCGGAGTTAGCTTCTGTTAAACATCATTTCATTGCCTCTCACTCTATCCATCAACCAGTTGATGCACATGCCTATGCGGAACAAGCTCATGCAGTAGTGAAAAATATTTTACAGCGTTTTCCTGCAGTGGTAATGGTTGGAGGAACAGGACTTTACTGGAAAGCTTTTCATGAGGGGTTGGATAAAATTCCTGCGGTTGAGGCCACTATACGTAATGAAGTAATTGCGCAGTATCAGCAACAGGGGTTGGATTGGCTGCAAACGGAATTGCGTAGTCTTGATCCCTTGTTTGCTTCTACCGGCGAAATGAAAAATCCTCAGCGAATGATGCGGGCATTAGAAGTGTTTCGTGCAACAGACCATAGCATTTTGGCATTTCGCAAAAAGGAAACAGCTACCCCTTATTATTCTTTATGTTCTTTGGGCTTAACACGTCCGCGGACTCAACTTATTGCATTGATCGATCAGCGCGTGGAGCAAATGTTTGCCCAAGGATTGGTAGCCGAAGTGCAATCCTTGCTGCCCTATGCAGGCTTAGGACCGCTCCAAACAGTGGGGTACAGTGAATTATTCAACTTCTTGCAAGGTCATGGCACAGCGAAAGAAGCCAAGGAGCAAATAAAAATTAATACCAGGCAGTATGCAAAAAGACAGCTGACTTGGTTTAGAAGACAATCTTCAATGCACTGGTTCGAGCCGGATCAGTTAGAAGCCATCCGTGCACTAGTAAAAAAAGTAATGGGCTAAACTTGTAGCTCTCTTTTATAGAGTTGAATGGTATTTTCCAACCCCCACAACAGGGCATCACAGACCAGTGCATGTCCTATACTTACCTCTTTGATCCAGGGAATTTGTCCATGAAAATATCGCAGGTTGTTATGGTCCAGGTCATGACCTGCATTCAGTGAAAGAGCTAATTCCTTTGCTACTAAAGCCGCTTGATAATAGGGAGCGATGGCTTTTTCTTTTTCACCAGCCTGATAAAGAGTTGCATACTGTTCCGTATATAATTCTACTCGATCAGTGCCCGTTTCCTTAGCGGCTCTGATCATTTCTTCCATCGGATCTACAAATAAGCTAACACGTATGCCCTGCTCTTTGAAAATACTAACCATTTTTTTCAGGTACTCCTGATGTGTAACAGTATCCCAACCATGGTCACTGGTTAATTGTCCTATGGTATCAGGCACTAAGGTTACCTGGGTTGGTTTAGTTGCTAAAACCAAATCAACAAATTGTTGCTCACGACAATTGCCTTCAATATTCAGCTCAGTGGTGATTATTTTTTTTAGTGCACTAACATCACTATAGCGGATATGTCGTTGATCGGGTCGTGGATGAACAGTAATTCCGTCTGCTCCAAATTGTTCTATCAATTTGGTTGTTTTTAGCAGGTCGGGATTGTTTCCGCCTCGGGCATTTCGGAGCGTGGCCAATTTGTTGATATTGACAGAGAGTTTTGTCACTTGACAAAGATATCGGCTAGGGTCCTTTTTCAGGGTAAAACTGCCGAAAAGCTAATAAATAATAAAGCTTTTTCGTAGGAGTATTATAAAATAGGGTCGAAAAGTTGGCCGACTTATCTTTAAGCTTCAATTTTTCTCATGAAAACTTTTAACGGGCAGTTTTACCCAAGTTATTTTTCTCCCCCCATCGAGGCCACCCTGTTATTATCAGATAAGACACTCAGTATTGGTTACCATGACCAGGCAGGGATACCCGGCAGACAAGATTGGTCAATGAAAGAAGTACAAGGTGATTTTTTGTTCGCCGAGCAACGAAGCCGATTTATACAAACCAAAACGCAAGCTGAGTTCAGGGTGGCTGGTCGAGGGGCTTTTGAGTATTGGGAAGAAATTAAAACAGAGGCTGAAAAGTCTTGGTTTCAAAAAAAAAGAACAGGTAATCTGCGTCGTACGGTTGCTTTATTAAGCGCAATGATAATAGCGGGAACGCTTCTTTATTTTTTTATGGTGCCTTGGCTGGCAGAACAAATGGCCACGGTGGTTTCAAAAAAAACAGAGCGTCAATTGGGAGATAACGTGTTTGAAGCCATGCAAAACACCCAATTGGAAGACACCATGGCCACCCGGGTACTCAATGAATTTTTCACTGCATTAGCTATAGAAACAGACTATTCCATTCGTATTACGGTTGTAAAAGACCCGCTGGTAAATGCATTTGCATTGCCTGGCGGACAGTTGGTTGTGTATACGGGATTATTGGAAAGCATGGAGACCTATCCTGAGTTAGCAGCTTTGCTGAGTCATGAGTTTGTGCATGTAGAAAAAAGACATGCCACTCGTTCCATTTTTCGAGCAATGGGCTCAGGCCTTTTCATTACCTTACTTTTTGGGAAAAGTAGTGGGTTGGCAACATTGGTAATTGATCAGGCCAATCAGTTAAGGACGCTGAGTTATTCCAGATCGCTGGAAAAAGAGGCCGATCTGGAAGGTTATCGCTTGTTACAAGAACGGGGGATTGATCCAGCGGGGTATGAACAATTATTCAAGCATTTGAAGGATTCTTCACCCGGCACTGCAATCCCTGAAATGATAAGTAGTCATCCGGATACGGATAGCCGCATACAATACATTCGGGAGGCGGCGCGTGGACAAGTGGTCAAGGAAGATTCCCGACTGGGTAGTATTTTTGCACAACTAAAAAAATAGTCATATGATCTTAACAACTACTGCCATTATTGAAGGAAGGCCGGTGCAGGATTATTTAGGAGTAATCAATGCACAGAGTATTATTGGTGCCAATATGTTCAAAGACATTTTTGCGGGTCTGCGTGATTTGATTGGTGGACGAAGCAAAACCTATGAGCGTGTAATTGAAGAAGCAAAAGAAGATGCAATGCGTGAATTGACACAGAAAGCACAATCTTTGGGAGCTAACGCGGTAGTTGGAATTGATTTGGACTTTGAAACGGTTGGAGCCAGTGGCAGCATGTTGATGGTAATCGCAACGGGTACAGCTGTTCGAATTTAATTCTTACCATGAAAGGGGTTGTGAATACAAAGTATTTGCTTTTTGTGCTTTGTTGTGTAACCGCTGTTTCGTCGGTTGGGCAGGATTGTGCAATCAATCGGGCTACAGATCTATTTACAAGGGAAACACGTTTAAGCTCAGGATTCATAGAACTTTCAGGTGCTGCAGTAACCATAGATGCCGATAAGAAAGAGGTGGATATACTTTTTGCCTTCAAGACCAATCGTTGCTTTGACGATGGTTGTACGGCAACTATTTATTTTACAGGAACCAAATCAAAGTTGCTGTTACGCAACGCAGGCACAATGAACTGTGAGGGCCTTTTCCATTTTATTTTCAGGAATGCGGCTACGGTTAATTATCAGTTGAAAAAATTGGCCACCGCCAAGATCAGTCATATTGTATTTACTGACCGGGACCAAAAGATATTCCCTGTAAACTTGGAAGAACCGATGCAAGCCAGGTTCATGCAAGCCGTTGATTGTGTCAGTAAAGAGGCCGTTAAATTGATCCAATAAAAAACCTCCTTTAGCGGAGGTTTTCTTATCAATAGGATGCGCTGATCAATAACGATAATGTTCAGACTTGAAAGGTCCAGCCTTACTGATGCCAAGATATTCTGCCTGGGGGGTAGTCAGTTGGTCTAATTCTACTCCAATTTTTGAGAGGTGCAAACGAGCCACTTTTTCGTCCAAGTGTTTAGGAAGAACGTAAACTTTGTTTTCGTAATTCTTATTGTTGGTCCATAGTTCAATCTGAGCGAGTGTCTGGTTGGTGAACGAGTTACTCATGACAAAGGAGGGGTGTCCCGTAGCACAACCCAGGTTAACCAACCGACCCTCTGCCAAAATGATAATGTCGTTGCCATCAACATTGTATATGTCTACCTGCGGTTTGATAGTGTCTTTGGTATGGCCATAGTTAGTATTCAACCAGGCAATATCAATTTCTATATCAAAGTGTCCGATGTTACAAACAATGGCTTTGTCCTTCATGCGTTTGAAGTGCTCGCCCGTGATCAAGTCGCGGCAACCAGACGCCGTCACAACAATGTCAGCTTCTTTTACTGCATCAATCATCTTTTTTACTTCAAATCCATCCATGGCAGCTTGCAACGCACAGATAGGATCTATTTCGGTAACGATCACGCGACATCCTGCTCCTGCTAAGGAAGCAGCAGAACCCTTACCCACATCACCATACCCGCCAACTACTGCAACTTTACCGGCCAGCATTACATCTGTGGCACGGCGGATAGCATCCACCAGTGATTCTTTACAACCGTATTTATTATCGAATTTGGATTTAGTAACTGAGTCGTTAACATTGATAGCCGGCATAGGAAGTGTTCCTTTGGCTACCCGCTCATACAAACGATGTACTCCAGTTGTTGTTTCCTCAGAAATTCCTTTTACATATTGCACCAACTCTGGGTATTTGTCCAATACCATATTGGTTAGATCACCTCCGTCATCCAGAATCATATTCAAGGGACGATCCTTACCGCCAAAGAAAAGCGTTTGTTCAATACACCAATCGGCTTCCTCAATGGTCTGGCCTTTCCAGGCAAACACACCAATACCTGCGGCGGCAATAGCAGCAGCGGCATGGTCTTGTGTAGAGAAAATATTACAAGAACTCCATTTTACCTCAGCACCCAGCGCAGCCAATGTTTCGATCAGCACAGCGGTTTGAATGGTCATGTGCAGACAGCCTGCTACCCGTGCCCCTTTTAAGGGTTGTGAAGGGCCGTACTCGGAACGAATGGCCATTAGTCCCGGCATTTCTGCTTCTGCTAAGCGAATTTCCTTGCGGCCCCATTCGGCCAGCGAAATATCAGCTACTTTGTTGGGTAAGCTAAAATCAATGAATTTGGTCATGGTTGACATACTACTTGGTTGTAATATGGCGCAAAGTTACATTATTAATCAATAAAGCCCTACTTATCAAAGGGCTATTTGCATAACATAATCATTCATATAAAAACCTTTACCGATCTCTACGTCTATCGTTTCACGTATAGAAAATCCAAACTGCTGATAAAATCCTACGGCTTTATTGTATCGATTTACCTGCAACTCAAGGGTATGTGCACCCAGTCCTTTGATATGCTCCATGAGGTTAGCTAAAAAATAACGCCCTGCTCCCTTTCCTTGAGCGGAGGGTAAAACGTACAATTTGTGCAACTTAAACTGACCGGCATACAGCTCTTGATACGAAGAATAACCTATTGGTATAAGCGCTTGATAGAGTAATAAAAAAGTGGCACCTTCCCTCATTTGTTGGGCAAGAGAGGAAGGACTGTACATCAACTCTAACATGTAGTCTAATTGTTCTTCTGAAAGAATGGATGAATAGGTTTGCGGCCAAACCTGCATACATAAGGTTCGTATTAATTCAATGTCTTTGACTGATGCTGCTTGTACTAAATAAGAGTTAGGTTGGCTGGTCATTCATTCTTTTTAAGAATTCGGTTTATCAACCCTTTTTTCTTTTCTTCTTTTTTAGAAGATGCCGGCTTGTTATGAGAAAGATCTGTTTCTTTCTTGGGAAGAGTATCTTTTTTAGGTAGCGGAACGGGCTTTGAGTCCTCTTCATGAACTGGAGTGGATTCGGGTCCAATATAAGGAGCGGCCTCAAGCTTATAGTCTTCTTCTGAACCCACACCCATATCTTCCCCTTCGGCGCCTGGTCTTAATTCGTGGTCACTTAAAAGGATATCGGCACTGTTCATCAAGTTGCCCATTTCAACAGGAACAACAAATCTGGCTTCGCGCTCAAGTCCGGAACGGCTATTTGCTAAGGCTTTTCCAAAGAAATATTCGCAAATGGGTCGGGCCATTCTGGATGCCTCACCTTCGTTTTTAATAAACCGGTCATCAAATCCAACCCAGGCACCTGCTAATATTTGAGGGGTGAATCCAAGAAACCAAGCATCTGCATTTTCATTGGTGGTTCCGGTTTTTCCTCCCATCTCTGCTGCACCCACCCGGCTACGCATACCCGCAGCCGTTCCAACATCTACGACTCCTTGCATCATACGCGCCATGGTGAAAGCAGTGGATTCACTTATTACTTCTTTTCTATTGGCACTGAAATCAAATCGCTTAATCACATTTCCATTTCTATCCTCAATACGGCTAATGGCAAACGGTTTTGTAGAAAAGCCTCTTCCGGGAAAAATGGTATAGGCCCACATCATTTCAAATAATGAAAGATCACATGACCCCAGGGCAACCGAGGGGTAGGGGCCAATTGGAGTTGGGATATTTAAGCGACCCATGAATTCTGCGAACTGCTGGGCTCCTATTTGTTTCATGATATAAGCAGAAGCACAATTTTTTGAAAAAGCCAGTGCAGCCGACATAGACCCAGGCCCCCCTTTACATTCCTTACTGGCTGGCACCCATCCGTTGCCTTCAAAATACTGTGGCTCATTGGGAAGTTCTGTTTCCGGTGTGAAGCCTCTTTCTTCCACTGCTTGCGTATAAAGCAAAGGCTTAATGGTAGAACCTACTTGTCTTTTGGTTTTAATATTAACGTGATCGTACTTATACGTTTTAAAATGTATACCTCCTACCCAAGCACGAATTTCTCCGGTCACAGGATCCATAGCCATGAATGAAGCCTGTTCCATTTGTCGGTGATACTTGATAGAATCCAATGGAGTCATCATCGTGTCTGTTTCCCGACGTATGTTCCAGGCAAATACTTTCATCCGAACATGCTCTTTGAAGCTGGCTCGAATCTCTTTTTCACTCCACCCATCTTCCTCCAAATTGCGCCAGCGGTCTGATTCTTTCATGGCTCTCTCCAGTATTGGTTCTTTGCCAAGCCAGATCTTTCCCGATTTGATAGCGTTACGATTGTTTACATTTTTTTGAAGTTGTGACATATGCATGGCCAGCGCTTCTTCGGCATATTGTTGCAATTGAACATTGACGGTGGTATAAATTTTTAGCCCATCATTATAGATGCTATACGGTTCTCCGTCAGGGTTAGTGAGCCCCTTTAATGCTTCCTTGATTTCCTCTTTTAGTATTTCTCTGAAATAAGGGGCATAACCAGTATTCTCATCCATTTTTTTGTAATTCAACTGGATGGGTAATGCTTTAAGTTGAGTGGCTTTTTCGCTGGTAATTTTACTATTGGCCTCCATCTGCCCAATGACCACGTTTCTGCGATCTAAGGCGGCCTTGGGATTACGCACAGGGTTATAAATACTATTTCCCTTGAGCATTCCAATTAAAAGGGCGGCTTCCTCTATATTGAGACGATCTGGTTCTTTTTGAAAAAAGGTGCGAGAGGCATTTCTGATCCCATAAATATTATTGCCAAAAGGCACTGCGTTTAAATAAAGTGTAATGATCTCTTCTTTGGTTAAATTCTTTTCTAGTTTAACTGCAATTATCCACTCTTTTAGTTTTTCTATTACTCGCCATGCCTTGTTTCTGCTTCCTTGTGCCAGCAATGCTTTGGCCAATTGTTGTGTGATGGTACTACCACCTCCTGCAGATCCCAAAACAACTACAGCACGAAGCGTTGATTTGAAATCAATGCCGCTGTGCGAATAAAAGCGTTCGTCCTCAGTAGCAATTAGTGCATCGATTGCATGGCGGGAAAGGTCTCTATATTTTACGTTGCTTCTGTTGCCTCGTTCAGTATAGTATTTGCCCATCAGTGTTCCATCAATTGCGTAAACTTCGGAAGCTTGCAGGATAGAGGGATTTTGCAACTCATTGAGCGAAGGCATTTTTCCAAAAAGCCCAAGACTGGCGAATAAGATCAGTAACAAAAAAACCACCAATCCCCAGCAAAAAAACTTCCAAAATAAACGAACAGTTGGTTTCATGCTGCTAAGTTAGGGTCTCCTGCTGTTAAGGAAACGTTGATAGACATCCAGGTCCTTACGCTGCAGGAGTACTGTAAGGTTAGCAGCAGAAATGGGCATCCAGAAGTACTTTCCTGCAGGCAGCCAGGGCACTACCTCACTGGCGGATTGAGGTTTGATGCTTGCCAGGTAATTAGCAACTTCTTGGTGGTTTTCAAAACTGCTTATCACGATCACACGAAACTGGTTGTCTAAATTCACTAATTCTTTATGAAAACTTCGGGTATTAAAAACGGAACGGTTGTAATTATCGATAGATCGCATGGCCTCAGCTGCAAGTACCGGATCTACCTCTTTCAAGACAAATAATGCCAGGTGGATTGTTTGTTCCTCCCATGTGTAAGGGTTGGAAAGAGAGTGCTGACTGGATGTGTCGGGGGTTGCGCTTGGAATGACAGGCGCCATCATTGGTTTTTCGGCCTCCAACGTCCTTGCACGTTTACTTATGGCATCCAGTAGATCAGCTGCACGTAAATAAAGTGGAGAGTTGGGATAGCGCAATTGTAATGCTGTAAGTAATCGGATAGCCGTACTGTCTTTTTTTTGTTGCACATAGTAGACTGCTTCTATATAGAGGAGTTGTGAAGTCCAATGACTTTCTCCAGCAGTTTGTTCAGCTTCTTTTTTCAGTTTTACGGCTTCCTCATATGCTCCTTCTGCAAAAAGAGCATAGATGGGGGCGTAAATACTGTCATACTTCTTTGATTGTTGTTGTGCTGCTGTTGATTCTCGCCCATTGAGCAGGGCTGTAAATTGACTTTGTGCAAAGCGATCATTCAATTCTTTTAGAATGACTGCTGCTTTATCCCGATTTCCACCTCGCCATGTGCAGTTGTGCTGATGAAACAGTACTTCATCCATTTTTTCATAGCTGGAAAATTCGGTATTAATGCGGTTCAGCAATTTTAGTCCTGCTGCGCAATCTTCTATTTCCTCGATCAGAATTTTACCCGCGTCAAGTAACGCTGTGGCCAATGAATCCGTACATGCTTTCTTTTTCTCAGCCGTTAATGGCAAGCCTGCGTAGAGTGTTTCAAAGTCAATTGCCGAACCTGTCGCATTGAGTTTTGTTCCCGACGAATCCTTCCCGCTTGCTTGTACTAAAGCAAGTGTGGCTTGCATGCTGGCCGCTCTCCTCCAATTATCCATGTTGGGACGGTTTCCCCACCGGGCGATAAAAGCTGCCTGACCTCTGCTTCGGCTGGAGGCATTATAGAAGTACCATTCGCCTTTTTCTGTTTCATTGCCAAATAAAGAGGGTGCTTGTAGGATGGTTGGTGTGGGACGAGAAACAGCTAACGCAGGATCCTCTTGTAAGCCTTCTTGTTTACGCAATTGTTTGATAATCTTTTTCACCGCATCTTTTCTTTCTTCCTCCGGCAAGGAGGCCAACAGCAACAGGCTGTCTTGATTTTCAACAATTGCCAGTTTGCTGACCAATGATTTTAGCGCTCTTTTTTTTATGGCTAACCTATCCGGGTCAATGGGCAAACTATCGAGAGTTTTCAGACTATCGTAATATTGGGCCGCCAGTGCATAGGAGCCTGATTCGTAGGAGATCTCTGCCAGCTGCAGAAATGCTTTATTTCTTTGCAGTGTATTATTAGTAGTGGCTTTTGTGCTTTGATTCAATGATTCGATGGCACGGCTTTTATTTCCCAGGTTCAAATCCATTTGAGCAGCCGTATAGTAAATGATGTCTTGATAAGCGCTGTACTTTTCTTTTGTACTCATTTCAAGCAATCTAAGCACATTGCTATTGGCATAGTTCAAGTCAGCTCTATTAGCCCGTATGGCGGCAATTCGTGCTTGTATTTCCAAGATCAAATCAGCAGAGTGGGGTACGGCTCTGCTGTAATATTGATTGGCTGCTATGTAGTTTCCTGCTCTTTCAAATAATTGACCTGTTAAAAATTCCCACCTTGCTTTTTCATTTAACGTTGAAGTTCCTTCAAGGGCTTTCGATAGATGAACCGCTGCACTATCCCAGCGTTTTTGTTGGTAAAATGATAAAGCAATCAATTCTTCTAATTCTGTTTTCAGTCTTTTTGGAAAGACAGGGTCGTTCCGTAGCATTTCGATTAAACCGGCTGCTTCCGGCAGTTGTTCCTGTGCCAGTTGAGTTCGGATCATCCATAGCAGTGCTTCATTTCTTTTGGGAGGGGCAACCGCCATTTTATATAAGAGCCCGCTTTTTTCCTCACTGGCTATGCTATTGGCACGATTTCCCCCTCTTCTACTCCCTATCGATTTGAAATAACCATCTTTTTCATGAGGGGCATAATAGTAATTGATGAATTGAAAAACCTGAAATGCTGAGTCAAATTTTTCTTGCAGATAATAGGCCATCCCCCATAACAAATAGAGATTATCATTCCAATCATTCCTTAGGTCATGCAATGCAATCCCGGATGATGCTTTTTGAATAACGCTATCCAGGTGAGTTGAATCTTTACGGGTAGTTTGCAAACTAAAATTGTAAAAAGGAAGCAGTGTGCTGTAATCATCCCGATGAGCTGCTTTTGCATTTTGCAGTACTTCATTTAGTTTTCTTGCGGCATTATATGTAAAGTTGTAATGGGTAACCGTGTTTTGAACAAGGCGAGAGGGGTACCCTAGCTTACCTTCTTTTGTTTTTTCAGAACGGAGCAGCCTGTCCTTGTATTCCTCCTCTTTGGGCAGGTCAATGCGAAAACCCTGTTGCGAAAGGGTGGCAACTGGCCATCCAAGCAACAGTAGAATTAAAAGCCGAAATAGGGAATACGCCTTCCTCATATCTTCTTGCAATCTAACTCCTTAATAACTGATTTTCAAATTATTTAGTGTGTCGGACCTTGATTTTTTGCGATTATCTTGATTGAGATTCAATGGGTTTTGCCATTGCTGTACCTTACCTTCATACCTTCGCACCAGTAATGGCAAAATTAGAATTACCAGCAGGATTAAAGCGATTGAGAAGTCGATACCGCCTGGTTGTCATGAATGATGACACCTATGAAGAGGTAGTGACTTTTCGTTTGTCGCGCCTTAGTGTTTATATGGTGCTTAGCACAGTGTTTGTGGTGTTGGTTGGACTAACTACTGCATTGATCGTATTTACTCCCCTCAAATATTACATTCCAGGAGCGGGTTCGGATTATACTGCTGTGGCGGCTCTAAAAAGACTACAATACAGGGTGGATTCAGTTGCCAGGGAAGATGCCATAAAAAATCAGTATATTCTCGGTCTGAAAAAAGCCTTGTCTGGCGAAGCGGTTATTTCTTTGGATACTACGCAGCTTGACATTCCTCCAGTTTCGGTAATCAGTGATTGAATCAATTATAAAATTATGTTTACAACAAAAACAAAAACAAACATGCAAACTAACCTACCTCAACCTGGCAGCGCTGCTACTTTAATTAGTGCAGGCACTGTTCTAAAGGGGGATATCAGCAGTAACGGCGACCTGCGCATTGATGGCACCGTGATAGGTAACGTTAAAACATCTTCCAAGATCATTATTGGCAACACCGGAGTTGTAGAGGGAGATATTATCGGTAATCAGGCCGATGTTACCGGCAAAGTAAGTGGGAATATTCGTGCTAACGAATTGCTTCAATTGCGTGGCGAATGTGTGGTGTCTGGCAATCTCTACGCAGGCAAATTACAAGTGGAGCCTTCCGCAACCTTTAATGGACAATGCCATATGGGGGCCAATGTGGTGGACATGACTAAAGATGAACAACAGTCCCAGGTCCTTGCACGATAAAGCAAAGTCGGATTTGCTTAGGTATGCAGGTCTTGCTTCGCAGTTGTTGGTATATCTTGCCATCGCTGTGGCTGCAGGCATGAAAATTGACCGTTGGGCAGGTATTTTCCCTTTGTTGACCATTTTGTTTCCACTGCTCACATTAGCAGCGCTTTTTTATAAACTTTTTAAAGAAACAGGTGGTTCAAAATAGCTGCAAATGAAAGTTTTCACTAAAACTTCTTCCGTATTTATTTGGATGCTGTTGGGCAGCTCTACTATTTTATTATTATCAAGCTCATGGTTAAAGACGCATCAGGTAGATGTCTCCATGATCTGGGCAACTAATTTTCTGCTATTTTTAGTTGCTATTTTTTCTGCAAACCTCATTGCAAAAAGTTTTATCAATCCAAATCCACAGGCTTCCATACGTGCGGTGATGCTCTCTTTTATTATTAAATTCTTTGTGCTGGCCTTTGCTGCATTTATTTACATCTACGCGCAACGTCAGTCGTTGAACCTTCCTGCGCTTTATGGCGCTGCATTACTATACGTAATGTATGCTGGGGTGGAAGTGAAACTACTTCTTGGGGTATTGAAAAAATGATGTATGCCCAAAAAGGAAGTTCCGATTGATTTTTTAACTCACTTTTTACCGGAGGGTACCGACCAGCAAGTACTTTCTCTTTTACAACAACACCGTGTTCATCTAACCATCACAAGCGAACGAAAAACAATACTGGGAAATTACCGACATCGTACCGGAGATCTTCAACATCGAATTACTGTAAATGGAAACCTAAATCCCTATGCGTTTTTAGTGACCCTTTTACACGAATTGGCTCACTTATTAGCCTATGAACAATTTAGCCACCGCGTGCAAGCGCATGGGGAAGAGTGGAAATATTGCTATGCTAATTTGCTGCACGCCTTTTTAACCGAGGAGCTTTTGCCATCGCCGCTTCAACAGGCATTGCAAGAAGTATTAGTTAGCCCTGCGGCCAGTCGTTGTGCAGAAGATGGATTAATGCGGGTACTGCGACAATATGATCCGCCCAAGGAAAATTTTCATTTCTTGGAGGAATTACCCGCGGGGGCATCGTTTAGAATCAAGGATGGTCGAGTTTTTCGTAAAGAGGCGTTGCTTCGAAAACGGTTTAAATGCAGGGATTTAAAAACAGGAAATTACTATCTCTTTTCTCCTGTATATGAAGTAGAAAAATTAAGGGAGTAGCTTCAATGATAACCTAAGCCACTGCTTTTTTTACAAGGGCAGCTGCTTCACTCAGCAGGATTGCTGACTGTACCTTCAGGCCACTTTCATCAATCAGTTTTTTGGCTTCCACGGCATTAGTGCCTTGTAGTCTAACGATGATAGGGATATTGATGTTGCCCAGGTTCTTATAAGCGTCAATCACTCCCTGTGCAACCCGATCACACCGTACGATTCCTCCAAAAATATTTATCAATATTGCTTTTACTGCTGGATCTTTCAGAATGATTTTAAATCCGGTTTCCACCGTTTGTGCGTTGGCAGTTCCACCAATGTCCAAAAAGTTGGCGGGCTCGCCTCCACTGAGCTTAATCATATCCATGGTAGCCATTGCCAAACCAGCACCGTTCACCATACATCCCACATTACCCTCCAGCTTTACAAAATTCAGATTGAACTCACCTGCTTCTACCTCAGTGGGATCCTCTTCAGATAGATCCCGAAGTGCAGCCAGATCAGGATGACGCATCAGGGCATTGTCGTCCAGATTCATTTTACAATCTACTGCCAAGATCTTATCATCCGCTGCTTTGAAAAGTGGATTGATCTCTAGCATGGAGCAATCCAATCCTATAAACGCATTATAGAGATTAGTTACAAAACGAACACAGTTGTTGAAGGCCACCCCGTTCAGTCCCAGGTTAAATGCAATTTTACGAGCTTGGAAGGGTTGCGGTCCGCCACCGGGGTATACCCACTCCTTAAATATTTTTTCAGGGGTGTGAAGGGCCACTTCCTCAATGTTCATGCCACCTTCTGTGCTGTACATGATCACGTTTTGCCCTTTTGAACGATCCAGCAAAATGGATAGATAAAACTCTTTCCTTTCGCTAGGGCCATCATAATACATATCCTGTGCCACCAGCACTTTGTTGACCACTTTTCCAGTTGGTCCGGTTTGTAAGGTAACAAGTGTGCCGCCTAAAATTTTTCCTGCAAAATCAGCAATGTCCTCCAGGCTCTTTCCGACCTTGACACCATTGATCCCATTCTCTTTGATGGCGCCTTTTCCTCGACCACCCGCATGAATTTGTGCTTTAATTACGGCAAACTTGCTGCCGGATTCCTCCTGGATTGTTTTATAAGCATCCTGTGCTTCCTGAACGGTTGAACAAGCTACGCCTTCCTGTACGGGGACATTATATTTTTTTAGCAATTCCTTGGCCTGATATTCATGCAGGTTCATAGGAAAAATTTTCGCAAAGATAGGGCAAAAGTGAGTGGATAAAACCTTCTTTTAACGATTGCTTTCGAAAGGACCGGCTATTTTTGTGGCCACCTTGGCTGTAATCAGAAATTATATACTTCTACTGCTATCGCTGGCTTCTACTACTTGGGTGGCCAGTCAAGAAATGCCTGTATTGCGTAATCCGAGTCGCTCTCGAAACCTTATGCAGGGCGTTCCCACTGGTTTGGGTAGGTTGGGGAATATGACTTCGACGGGGGCAACGCAGGATAGCATGAAGCGTAGAGATAAATTAGCAGACTCTATTACCATCTCCTACCGCTTGTTGAATCAGCCCCTAAGCTATCTATTAGATTCAACAGTTGATGATTTTACGACCCGGTTTCCGTTAAAAGCAACCACTTTACAGTTGGGTAATTTGGGTGGTGCTACGCGTCCGTTGCTTTTTTCCCCTTACGGACAACCTGGATTTGATGCAGGATTTCACGCGTATGATCCCTACCGGCTTATTCCTAATGAAGTTCCATTTTTTCAAACTACCCGTCCTTACACGGAGCTTGAATATTCGTTGGGGTCACGAGTGGAGCAAATTATTGGCTTGCAGCATACACAAAATATCAATGCGGGATGGAATTTTTTCTTCCGCTACCGAATGATCAACTCTCCTGGTATTTTTCAACATCAACGTTCCAACCATTCCAACTTTGTTTTTTCAACACGGTATCAATCCAAAAATCTTCGCTATCAATCCTGGGCGCTGTGGCTACGAAATAAATTACAATCGGAAGAAAACGGGGGTATTATTGACTCCACGGATATCTTAAACGATCCCATATTCGTGGATCGCTTCAATATTCCCGTCTGGTTGGGGGGGGCGGACAACTTTACTTCCAATTTCTTCAACACACGAATTAAGACCGGCAATCAATACAATAACCGTGTTTTGCTTTGGAGAAATCAATACGATATCGGAAGAAAGGATTCCTTAGTTACTGATTCAACCGTTGTTCCCCTCTTTTTTCCTCGTGTACGGGTAGAACACCAGCTCCGTTTTGATAAAGAGCAATATGCCTTCATCGATAAGTTTCCAAGGGCATCCTATTATAATCGTTTTTATCAAATCCCTCTCCGGCTGGGCGATACGATTGACTTACGTGATCAGTGGCAGCTGTTGACTAACGATTTTTCTATTTATCAGTTTCCTGATGAAAAAAATTTAAAGCAATACTTTAAAGTGGGGGCCTCGCTGCAATTAATTTGGGGCACCACTTCTTTACGAGCCAACTCATTTTTTAACACATCCGGAAATGTTTCCTATCGCAATATTACCCGGAATAAAAAATGGGACTTGGCCTTAGATGGCGTATTGTATTTTGCTGGGTTTAACGCAGGAGATTACCAGGCCACTGCTCGCATGCAGCGAATTTTCGGAAGCAAGAAGAATACAATTGAAGTCAATGCTTCTAATACCAACCGACGCCCTTCTTTTGTGTTCGACAAGCGGAGCAGTTTTTATCTTTCTAAACGTTTACTGGAGTTCAACAAGGAAAATCGTACGCAGGTAGGCGTGGTCCTGGATTTCCAGGCCATCGGAACCAGACTTACTGGTAATTATTTATTACTGAACAATTACACCTATTTCACTGACTTTTACCAACCACAACAGGAATCCAGTTTATTTACTTTATTGCAGCTTTCTATGTTGAAAACATTCCGTATAGCCCAACGTTGGCGTTGGCATGCTGAAGCATATTGGCAACTGCGAGTTGGGGCTGCTCAGGTAAACACCATTCCTTTTTATTTACGAAACCGGTTTGCTTATGAGGGTAATCTTGGGTTTAAAAATTTAAAATTAGCTACGGGAGTTGAGCTACGATATCGCCCCCCCTATAAAGGAGATGCATACTCTCCGTTACTGGGACAGTTTTTTTATCAGGACAGTCTAACCATAGAAAATCAGTTGCCAGACATCGCCGCGTATGCCAATTTTAAAATTCGGTCCTTTACTGCTTTTGTAAGAGCTGAAAACCTGAATACAGCCCGTGATTTACAGGGATTTGGGTTTACGCGTAATAATTTAGTAGCAAACGGATATGCACTAAACGGACTTCATATCAGGGTAGGTATTTATTGGCAGTTTGTTAACTAATTGTGCTCTCTTTTCATTTACCTTTGCGCTGTATGCGTCGTTTATTTTTTGCCACAGCAGTAATGGTTTACGTGCTCAGCTCCATAGGCTGGGTGCTGGATATTCATTACTGCATGGGAAAAGTTGATGCAGTTCGTTTGTTTGAAAAAGAAAAGTCTTCCTGCGGTGCTTGTGGGATGTCTGCCAATGAGTCGGAGGGATGTTGCCATGATGAGGCAGCTTTTGTGAAACTGATTCAAGATCAAAAGCCACCGGTGACACTGCATTTTAATATGCAGCCTGCTGTTTTTACTTTGCCATCAACCAGCTTTCAAGGAATGCTACCTGGTTTTTTCTTGTATGCCTCTATTGCAACTTTCTCAAATGCCCCCCCTGGAGAACAGACTCCTCTATTCATACAGTATAGCGTGTTTAGGATTTGATTTTAAATTTCTGTTGCCCAAAATACTGGGTTTTCTTTTCTATTATTTTATTTATTATTTTAAAAATTAATTTTGATTTTATGACAATAAAAAATTTATTTGTAGTAGCTGCTTTTATTATGAGTAGCCTGTTTGGCGCACAAGCACAAAACAAAAAAGAAGTTTTTCAAGTTGCTGGAAACTGTGGAATGTGTAAAGGGCGTATTGAAAATGCGGCTAAAGAAGCGGGTGCTACACAAGCTTCCTGGGATGCTGATAGTAAAAAACTGGCTGTAACCTATGATGCGACCACTACGTCACTTTCTATAATTCAAGAGCAGGTAGCAATGGTGGGCCATGATAATGCAGGTGCAAAAGCTTCAGATGAAGCCTATGCAAAATTACATGGATGTTGCAAGTATGATCGTACAACTGCTGCTGCAACTGCAGTCGACTCCTGCTGCAAAGATGGAAAATGCAAAGATGGTTCTTGCAAGGACACCAGCAAGGACTGCTGCAAGAATGGACAGTGTGGTGAGAAAGGGAAAAAGGGAAAATCTTGTTGCGCTAATTGCGCAAAGGCTTAGGTTTTATGCCGAAGTTAATTTTAGTAATACTGCTGCTCCTTTTTTTTGGTGGGCAGCAGTATACTTTCGCCCAATTTAGTGGGGGAAGACTACAAGCAACCGGACTAACTTGTGCACTTTGTAATAAAGCTATTCATCAATCTTTGGAACAACTCCCCTTTGTTACAAAAGTGGATGCTGATATCAAGTCCTCTTCTTTTACCTTGACCTTTGGAGGTAATGGTATTGTTAGTCCCGCAAAGCTTAAAGCTGCTGTTGAGGATGCTGGATTTTTTATAGGTGAATTACAATTGACAGGCAACTGGAATCAGGGTCCAATTGAACGGGGCGTTCCTTTTGTGTGGGGCGAACAGACTTTTGAGTTCATTTCTTTAAAGACTCCTGCTACATCAAAAACATTTAATTGCGTAGTGATAGGAAAAGGGTATTTGACAGAAAAAAGTATGAAGAAGATAAGGACGGATTATAACGAGTTTTTTAAAACCGATGTAGAGATTTTTCAATTATTATTTGTTAAATAAGTGCTCATGCGCAAAAGTATCCTGGTATTATTTTTGCTAATTACCACTCTTGGCGTTTTTGCTCAAGCCCTTAGGCAAGAGCCTGCGTCTGATTTCAAGCTCCCCAATGGAAAAGGGGATAGCATTGCACTTAGTCAATTTCGTGGTAAAGTAGTGCTTCTTGACTTCTGGGCTTCTTGGTGTGGTCCCTGTAGAGTGGCTAATAAGCACTTAGTGAAAATTTATCCTAATTACAGGAATAAGAATATTATTTTCTTAAGTGTTTCATTAGACGAGAAGCCAATTGATTGGCTCAATGCGGTAAAAAAAGATAAATTGTCATGGGTTCAATTGATAGATAAAAAGGCATGGAATTCATCCGTAGCAGCTGCCTGGGATGTTGATTCACTTCCATCCACTTTCTTAATTGATCAAGAGGGAAATGTGATGGCCAGAAACCTGATGGGTTCAGCAGTAGAGTCAGAGATCGATAAATTATTAAAGCAGTGAAAGGTTTAAAATCTTACTTAGTGCTTTTATTTTGTAGGGTACTTTTTGTAATGCCACTTTTTGGTCAGGAGCTCTATGTTTACAATGAATCTGCTTCTACCTTACCTGCGCGCTCCGTTAGTTTTAAATTAAAAAACCATCTGGTTCAAAAAACATATTTGTTAAATCAGTTTTCATTTCGAAGTGCTCCTCAGGTGTTTATGGGCGTATATAAAAATTTGACTGTTCGCCTGGGCGGCACTGTTTCTTCCATGTATGCTACCCAGCCTAAGTTGGAGTCATTCCATGTATATGCTAAATATCGGTTCCTCTCCCGTGATGCCATTCATCGGCATTTTCGAGTGGCCGGTTACTTGGAGGCGGCTCGCACCAACGCCCCTTTCATGAATGACGAGATAAATTTGGGTGGTGATCGTTCAGGGATGGAAGCTGGTCTTATTCTCACACAGCTTTGGAACAAGTTTGCACTTGCTAGTACCATCAGTCAAACACAGGTATTTCATTACTATCGATGGGATAAAGTAAGACATAGGGTATTACACCCTTTTACCTCAGCTCAGTTTACTATTTCTGCGGGGTATTTAGTGTTTCCTCGGACTTACACCAGCTACAAGCAAACCAATCTTAATTTGTATCTGGAACTGCTTACACAGCGGGCACTGGATCGTGGGTTATACTTTGTTGATTTGGCCCCAGCTTTTCAATTAATCTTTGCCAGCAAAACAAAGCTAAATGTGGGTTATCGATTCCAGGTCAAAGGAGATATGAAGCGAATGATGCAAGAAAGCTGGTTGCTTAGTATGGAAACAAGTTTTCTGGGCGTGTTGAAAAAAAGGGTTAAGGGTTGAGGACGTTTATTCGGAAGGAAAACCCTAGTGCTATATAGTAGTTGGCTGGTTCATTGTTGAGTCCTTTACCGCCTGAAAAATCAATTTTACAATTATCGCTTAAATAGTAGGCAAAGCCCCCGTCTACTGCGTGTAATGGCGTACCCAAGGATCGAATACTTCCAAATATTTCAGCATAGGCATACCAACGTTCGCCCAAATTAATTCCAGGTGCAAGCGTATAAATCCAATCTGGAGAACCTCCGTTGCCATCCCACTCTGCACCAAGATTATAACCCAAGGCTATTCGGTCTGTTAGCGTGTGTTGCAGCGTGAATCGAAAGTTTGGAGAAAGGTGGGGGGTTTTAAAATTTGCAGAACCCAAAGCAGGTATGCCTGTGTGAAAAATAAGCGAGGTTTGGGGTCTGATCCCCTTTTCTTTCCAAAGTGCAATCTTACCACCAATTTGGATTGGCACAAGTCCGCTAACTTTTGATCCACCTGACTCCAGCGTGTTGGACTCAGTAATCAATCGTAGTTCAATTTGGGAGTTCAATCCTAATTTCCATAGTGCAGTGGGATGAACCCATACATACCCACTTCCATATTTTTCTTTATTAAATCCAATCTCTGCTTGGAGATACCCTTTTTTTGTTATTGACACGGACTCTGTTTGATCCGGACGATCCGTGTCCATTCTTCCTGTTTGCTGCCCTTTTGTTTGCAGCAAAAGGGCCACAAAAGAAAAAAGTAGGATAGTTTTTTTTGGAATACTTATTGCTTTGCTGATCATTCGCATCTCCAAATTTATGCAGTAACTTGTTGCAAATTTCTCCCGTATGAAATCCAGAAGAACTTTTATTAAAGCCGCAGGCTTGGTTAGTGTTTGGGGTACTATTCCGCCTGCGCTTGCTCAATCTGTTATAGCAGCTGACTCTCAAATTCCTGTGTGGGGAGCTGAGGAAATTGGATTTGTGCAGCAACCCCTTTCTTACACATACGCAGCACTCGAGCCAGTTATAGACTCCCTTACTATGGAGATTCATTTTACAAAACATGCTGCTGGATACACAAAAAATCTTGCAGATGCTTGTTCGGCGGAGCAGGTGGATATTGCAAAAGCAAAATTAACGGAGCTTCTTGCCAAGATTTCAACCTATTCTACTAAGATGCGTAATAATGCGGGGGGGCATTATAATCATGAGTTTTTCTGGCATTCGCTTGCCCCGGTACATGATGGGCAGGCCAACAAACCCTCGGGTGATTTAATGGAGGCAATGGGTACCCAATTTGGTTCATTTGAAAATTTTCAGACACAATTCAATGAAGCAGCAAAGAATCGTTTTGGAAGTGGCTGGGCTTGGTTAATTAAAACGGCCGATGGAAAACTAAAAGTAGGTGCTACACCTAATCAAGATAATCCGCTTATGGATCTGAGTGAGCTAAAAGGTACTCCACTGCTTGGATTGGATGTGTGGGAACACGCTTATTATTTAAAGTATCAAAATAAAAGACCAGATTACATTGCTGCATGCTGGTCTTTATTCAATTGGGAGATTATTGAAAGAAGATTTAAAAACGCTTAGGCTTTTTCCTGTAGGTAGCTTTCCATTGGCTCACAGGTACAAATCAAATTACGATCCCCATGGGTGTTATTTACCCGTGATACGGATGGCCAAAACTTGTTATGTGTAACATAGTAGAGCGGAAAGGCGGCTTCCGTGCGGGTATATGCGTGGGGCCACCGATCAGCCAGCACCGTTGCTTGGGTGTGCGGAGCATTTTTTAGTGGGTTATCTTTCTTGTCTGACTTCCCCTCTTCAATAGCTCTGATCTCCTCACGAATGGCAATCATGGCATCACAGAAACGATCCATTTCGGCCTTATCCTCACTTTCAGTTGGTTCAATCATAATAGTTCCAGCCACAGGAAAGCTCATAGTAGGAGAATGGAACCCGTAATCCATCAGTCTTTTGGCTACATCCTCCGCTTCGATTTCTGCTGATTTTTTGAATGGGCGTAAATCGACAATGAACTCGTGTGCGCACTGCCCGTTTTGATTGGTAAAAAGAATGTCGTAATGAGAGGCCAATCGGGCCCGCATATAATTGGCATTCAAAATTGCGTATTCGGTTGCTTCTTTAAGGCCGGCTGCACCCAACATCCTGATATAGGCATAGGGGATTAAAAGAATCATGGCTGAGCCATAGGGTGCTCCCGATACAGCGTCTGCGGTACCCTGTGTGATATGGCCGGGTAGATATGGCTTTAAATGCTCTTTTACACAGATCGGACCCATGCCAGGACCTCCACCGCCATGTGGAATCGCAAATGTTTTATGTAGGTTCAAATGGCAAACATCCGCACCAATCAGCCCTGGCGCCGTTAGGCCCACTTGGGCATTCATATTGGCGCCATCCATATATACCTGTCCTCCATGTAGGTGTACAATGCTGGTAATTTCTTTTACGGTTTCTTCATACACTCCATAGGTACTGGGATAGGTGATCATGATTCCGGCTAGCTGATTACTGTGCCCCTCCGCCTTTTGACGTAGATCATCCAAATCGATATAACCATTAGCCAATGCTTTTACCACCACTACTTTCATACCCGCCATTACTGCAGAGGCTGGATTAGTACCATGGGCAGATATCGGTATCAGCATCACATCACGATGAGGATTACCTTGTGCCGCGTGGTAAGCGCGTATGGTTAATAGACCAGCATATTCACCCTGTGCACCACTGTTAGGTTGTAAACTACATGCATCAAAAGCCGTTATATCACACAGGTGCTGACTTAATTCTTCCATCACCAGATGATATCCTTTGGCTTGTTCCTTAGGGATGAATGGGTGCAGGCTGTTCCACTCAGGCCAGCTGAGCGGGATTATTTCGCTGGCGGCATTTAACTTCATGGTACAACTTCCCAATGAGATCATTGAAGTGTTCAGTGAAAGATCTTTGTTCTCCAGCTGTTTTATATAACGCATCAACTGACTTTCACTTCTGTGCGTATTAAATACGGCTTGTGTTAAGTAAGCGCTGATTCGATTTAATGCATCAGGCCAGTTACTAACCGTTTGGGATTTGTCGAAAGAAAAACTGACGGGTTGCTTATCATCTTCAAAACAATTGATCAAATCATACAAGTCTTCCAAATTTGTGGTTTCGTCGATGGAGAGTGCAATCAGGTCATGGCCTGGATAACGAAGATTGATGTGTTGTGCTTCGGCTTTAGTACGAATTGCCGCTACGCGGTCTGTTTGAACTGTGATAGTATCGAAGTAATATGCAGAAATAAGATTGTAGCCTCTTTCTTTTAGTGCCTCCGCAACTAGCCGTGTTAATGTAGTGATGCGGTTGGCAATATTTTTCAACCCATCCGGTCCATGGTATACTGCATACATGGCGGCCATATTTGCCAGCAATGCTTGTGCAGTGCAAATATTGGAAGTGGCTTTTTCACGCTTGATATGTTGCTCTCTGGTCTGGAGCGCCATACGAAGTGCGCGCTTTCCCTTTGCATCAATACTAACTCCAATGATTCGTCCGGGTATATTTCTTTTGAACTCGTCTCGGGTAGCAAAGAAAGCGGCATGTGGTCCACCAAACCCTAAAGGCACACCCAATCGTTGGGCAGAACCCACTGCTGCATCGGCACCTAATTCTCCAGGAGAAGTCAGTAAAGTAAGCGCAAGTAAATCAGTAGCCATAACTACAAAAGCGCCTTGGGTATGTGCTGTTTGTATAAATGCTTGATAATCTACTACGGCACCTTTGTCATTTGGATATTGCAGCATGGCACCAAAAAAGGTTTCGTCTATAGTTGCAGTTTTATAGTCGCCCTCCACTAATTCAATCTGTATGGGTAAGGCCCGGGTACGTAATAGGTCTTTTGTTTGGGGAAACACATCCTGATCAACAAAAAAACGGGGCCGTTCAATAGGCTCCTGTTTGTTCAGTGTATTGAAAAACATGGTCATGGCTTCCGCAGCAGCTGTTGCTTCATCCAACAAAGAAGCATTGGCTATAGGAAGTCCCGTTAAGTCAGCGACCATAGTCTGGAAGTTGAGTAAACTCTCCAAACGTCCTTGTGAAATTTCTGCTTGGTAAGGGGTATACTGTGTGTACCAACCTGGATTTTCAAAAATATTTCGAAGTATCACGGCAGGTGTGATGGTATTGTAATAGCCCTGTCCGATATAGGTTTTCCAAACTTGATTTTGTTGAGCAATAGTTCGTATATGTTGTAAATAGGCGTGTTCTGTCATGGCCGCTGGAACATTCAATTGGCGATCCATTCGAATGGTGTCAGGCACACTCTTATTGATCAGCGATGCGATATCTTTTTCACCGATTACGGAGAGCATCTCCTGCGTTTGGTTGATAGAACCAACGTGTCGACTACTGAATTCTGTTGATTGCTTATGAAGAATATCCATAGTAGGGTAGGGCGTTCAATTTGTGTGCAAAATTACGGGTAAGTTCCTTTCTTTGCCAGATGAAAAAGCCCTTGTTAGTAAACTGGGAAAAGAAAGCCAAGGAACGTCAAAAACTCTATAAACAATTTCTTCAACGTGTGCAAAAAAACCAAGTGTTGAAGCGGCAAGGGGCATTTCATGAGGAAGCGTTTAATCAGGTGAACTGCCTCAGCTGTGCCAACTGCTGTAAAAGGTATTCTCCAAGATTTAAAACACCTGATATTAAAAGGATCAGCAAATTGTTGGGAATGAAAGCGGGGCAGTTCATAGAAAATTTTCTACAGGAGGATCAGGATGGGGATTTCGTGTTGCAACAAACGCCCTGTCCATTTCTGGGCAACGACAACTATTGCAGCATCTACGAGGACAGGCCTTCCGATTGTAAACGGTTTCCCTACACCGATGAGGATGTATTGGTGCAAAGGGTGCCCCTAACCTTAAAGAATACTACTTTCTGTCCAATTACCTACCTCGTAATCGAACGATTGATGGAGACTATCCCTAAACCTTAATACTCAAATTTTCGAATAGTAGGATGTTTAACCCAGGTGACGATCGCTACCAATAATGTCATACATCCTCCAAAAATAACAGAAGGAACTAAGCCCATGGCTGCAGCTGCTACACCACTTTCAAACTGTCCTAATTCATTTGAGGAGTTGATGAACATGGAATTCACTGCCGATACCCGGCCTCGCATTTCATCAGGAACAAAAAGCTGTACAATTGTTGATCGTATGATTATACTCACCCCATCAAAAAGCCCGGATGCTAACAAGGCAAAGAAGCTGAGCCAGTAACTTTTCGACAACGCAAAAACCAGGATGCAAAGGCCAAAGCCTGCTACTACAATCAACAGTGCTTTGCCTTGTTTCTTTTTTAAGGGTCTCTTGGTGAACCACACTAATGCAATAAAGTTCCCGATATAAGTAGCCGCCACCAGCCAGCCTAATCCCTGCGGACCAACTTTCAGTATATCATTGGCAAATGCGGGAAGAAGGGCTACGGCTCCCCCAAAAAGCACGGCAAACATATCCAAGGTCATTACGCTCAATAAAGCCTTCTGATTCCACACAAAGTGCAGGCCCTCTTTGACTCCTTCCCATGTTTTAGCATTGCCTTGCCAGCTAATGGGCTTGGGAGTAATACGCTTAAACAGTATTATAGCCACAGCAGGAAGCAACAACACGGGAATAAAAGCAACGGTGATATTAGTGTAACCCATCAGCAATCCGGCAAATGCAGGACCAATTACCGCAGCAATCAACCAGGCGATGCTATTGATCGAGGCGGCTTTTACTAAGGATCCAGTGGGTACTAATTGTGCTAAGAATGCATTAAATGCAGCACCTGAGTAGGCACGCACGGCCCCGGTACCTGCTATTAAAAAATAAATAGTCCACGCGGCTATATTGTTGGAATATTGCTTAGTGTACCAATCAGAAGTTGCCACCGTTAGCCCGGCCATCAAAACTAAATACAACCCCATGCAAGTGATAAGCAGTTTTCGTTTATCACTTCTGTCTACCCTTACCCCTGCAGGCAGGGCTAGTGCAATGGCGGGGATCACTTCGGATAATCCAAGTATCCCCAAGGCTAGTTTACTTCCGGTAATCTGGTAAAGGCGCCATCCTAAGAGCACGGGCGTCATGCGTAACCCGGCAATGAATAAAATACGGGCTACAATATAGGTGGTAAACTCAGTGTTTATTGCAAACTGAGATAAGAACGGTATTTGATACCAACGCTTCATGAGAGTTCAATATAATGTACCCCGGGCTCGTATGTTTTGTCAAGCGCATTAATCAGCGATTGCAAATGAGCGTCATTATAAAGAAAGTCTGCGTTACTAACATCCACAAAAAGTGTGCGGGAGGTTTGCTGACGAAGGTAATTTGTGTAGGTGTCTTGTAGCTGATGCAAATAATTATTGGAAATGTTTTGTTCGTAGGCTCGATTTCTCTTTTTAATATTTTCTTGCAACTTTTCAACAGGCGCATGCAAGTATACCAGTAAATCAGGTTGAATAAGTTGTTGGTGGAGGATGTTAAAAAGCTGCTGATAAAGTCGATATTCATCGGCAGGCAAGGTTACTTTGGCAAACAACAGACATTTAGTGAATAAATAATCTGAAATGGTGACTTGTTGAAAGAGGTCTTGTTGTTGGCGCAATTCTTTTAGTTGTTTGTATCGTTCTGCCATGAAAAAAAGCTCTACGGGGAATGCATACTGATCTGGGTTCTCATAAAATTTGGGCAGGAAGGGGTTGTCGGCAAATTCTTCCAGGATCAAACGCGCTTTATAATGCCTGCTTAGTAGTTGAGCAAGGGTAGTTTTACCAGCTCCGATATTCCCTTCTATGGCTATAAATTGGTACTTCATTAATTGCCTGCAATTTAATTCAATTGCAACACTGTTCCCATGTCTTGGCAAGCAGAGAGAAGTTGGCTGATGGTTTTTCCTGTGATTGGATCTAAGTAGCTTGCCGCTATTTCCTCAAGAGGGATTAAAGCAAAACGACGATTTTGCACTGCTGGGTGCGGAACTTGTACCAAGGGAGTGTTTATCACCTTGTTGCCAAAGAAAAGAATATCGATATCAATAATTCTGGGCCCATATTTTAGGGTACGTATTCTGCCCATTCCCTCCTCTATGCAAAGTAACAGCTCCATTAAAGAGGAAGGACTCAGCGGTGTTTCAATTAATAATGCCTGGTTGATATAGTCGGGCTGTTCCAAAGGTCCCCAGGGGCTGGTTTGATAAAACTTGGAAAAAACAACCAGCTTTCCTGCTTTTTCATTGATTAGTTGAGCCGCTTTATTAAGGTTTTCAATTCGATCTCCAAGATTAGAACCGGTGAGTAAATAGACAAGATTCATGATCATCAAATATCCTTAAAATTGAAATACATTTGTTGCCATGGTTTCAAAAGGTCCTGTTGCGTATAGCCAATCGCGCGCCATGCTGGCTATAATAAAAGCAAGTTTTCAGGCGATAATGGCAAATCCAAGTGCGGTAGTATTTAGTGTTGTATTGCCTGTTTTATTTGTTATCTTTTAACCAGACGATTCATACGCTGGGAATAACTACATACCCATGAAACGGTTCATATCCTTGATGGTGTTGAGTGTGGGGGCACTATTTTTATTAGTTACGCTTATTTCCTCCTTTTTCCCCAACCATGTGCGCGTTTCAAGAGCAATTGACATTCAGTGCCAACCTGAAGTAGTAAAAAGTATGTTGGCGCAAACCACTTATTGGAAAACGGTGCTGCCTGAAGGCACTTTATTTAGCATTCAGGAACATACGGATAGTTCAGGCCATATTCGCATTAACAATAATGCTGCCATACAGATGGCTACAGGCTATCAAGTGTTTTCCATTGTCAATGGGCCTGTTTGCTCTGTTCAGCGCTACTATGATATTTATTTTGATTGGTACCCTTGGGAGAAATTTTCCAGCTTATTGGTGGAGACTAAGTTTGGTCTTGTTTTAGAGAAGGAATTAGCGCAGCTGAAAATCAAGACTACACAATAGGTTGCAGGGTGTTTGCTAACTGGATCACCGAGATTCTCTTAGTAGTTGGAGATTTCTTCTTATCCCACTAAAACCTGTCCTTTTTAAAGGTGAATTGCTAAATACCTCTTTGAAGGTTTTTTCCGTCATTTCCTCCCATTCAGCAGTGTTGAGTTGTAAAATCGCTGGAATGGGTTTGAATGCGATGGTTGCATGAGGTTTGCGGAAACGATTCCAAGGACAAACATCCTGACAGGTATCACAACCAAACAACCATCCCTCCATATGTCCTTTTTCTAAGGAGGGTCTTAGATGAGCCTTTAGTTCAATTGTATAATAGGAAATGCAACTACTGCCATCAATTACTTTTCCAGGTAATATGGCTGAGGTAGGACAGGCGTCTATGCAACGAGTGCAGGATCCGCAAAAGTCTTTTGTAAAGGGATTGTCCGGCGTAAGCGTTAAATCGGTGATCAGGGTAGCAATAAAATAAAAAGAACCCGCTTTTTTATGAATCAGATTTCCATTTTTCCCTACCCAGCCTAAGCCAGCTTCTCTTGCCCATGCACGCTCAAGTATGGGTGCAGAATCCACAAACCCTCTTCCATCAATGGCGCCAATTTTTTCTTTAAGCTCGGCTAACAACGCATGCAATTTTTCCTTTATAACTAGATGGTAATCTTTACCGAATGCATATTTTGAAATGCGGGGGGCTGAAACAGCCTGTTCCTGATTGGGGTAGTAATTCAGGAGTAGTGTAATTACTGAGCGAGCTCCGGGGACTAGTCGGGTTGGGTCTACACGGAGGTCAAAATAATTTTCCATGTAATGCATTTCTCCCTGCATTCCTTTTTGAAGCCAGTTGGTAAGCCGGCGTTCATCCTCTTCTAATCTCCTTGCTTGCGCAATTCCACAAAAATCAAATCCAAATTGACTGGCGGCTTTTTTTACGATAGTGGTATGTTGCTCGACTAAACTCACGAAGGATTTTCTGCACAATTTTTAGCTAGTTGCCTGTTGATGATATCCAGCAGTTCTTGGTGAAGCATATCCTTTTCTTCACTTATTTTTTCTTTGATAATGGCCACGTAGAGGTATCTGCGACAAAGATCTATGGCAATCCAGCTCCCGGCCCTGCTTGAGGCCACCAGGGTCTGTGCTCCTTCAGCGGGTGTGCCCAACGCCCACGCGCCCAGGGCATAACCATATTTTTGAAATAATAAGGGGGCATTTTGTGTTGGTGCAGCACCAAATTGCAGTTGCATTAACTGATCCATTGCATCAGTAGTGAGGAAACTGCGCTGTGGCAGCTGCCCTTTGTTTAACAAAAATTGTAAAAACCGAATTAAATCCTCACCGGTGGATACCGCACCAGCTGCTGGATCCAAGGGACCTCCCGAGAGATTGGTAAAATTGGTTCTTCGCATTCCTAATGGCGTCAACACTTTTGTTCGAATCAACAGGTCAAACTTTTTTTTGCAAACTACTTCAGCTACTCTGCCAGCTATTTTGCACCCGAGTTCGCCATACAAAAAAAGTTCTCCGGGTTTTGCTACTATGGGTCTTGTGGCCAGTTGTTCCACTTCTTCCTGTAGTGAAATAAATTTTGTACGATGACCTATTCGTAATCCATTTTTATCTTCTAAGCCAGTGCCCTGGCTTAAGCAGTGCCGAATAGTGATATAGCCCTTGAAGTATTTTTCGAACGTGGGTAAATACATGGCTACAGGATCATCAAGCGATAGCTTTCCCTCTTCGGCTAATTTTACCAACAAAGTGGCAGTCAGCCACTGGCTGATAGCTCCAATTGGAATTGGAGTTTTGGCATTGAAAACTTTGTTATCCTTTTGTAATAATATACTGTCTGCAGAGGCTATTGTTACCAGATAGTTTTCTCCCCAGTATCGTCGATTTGATTCAACTTTTGCGACAACAGATGCCCAATTGGGTTGACCATATCCGGTGATTTGCAGCTGTAATAATAGCAGGCTTAGAAGAAATACACTGACTTTCATGCAGATTTTTGTTGAATGCTATGACAAAGTTACTCTTCTTGTACTGTAATTTAAGATCTGAATGATTTTTGATGCGCATATGTTATATAAGCGTGAACAGTGTCGCTTATGGAACTAAATAATCTACTATGAATCTTGGAAATTACACTATCAAGGCTGCCGAAATAATTCAGCAAGCACAACAATTGGCATTTAATGCGCAATCGCCTGCTATCGAACCATCCCACATTTTGAAGGCATTGATAGAGGCAACCGATACACCCGTTGAGTATCTACTAAAGAAAAACAATGTCACCACTACTATTGTGGCCACTAAAGCAGAGGAGTTATTGGCTGCCTTACCTCGGGTAAAAGGAGAGGCAGCTCAACAATTAAGCAGGGAGGCTAACACTTTATTGCTTCGGGTGGGTGCTTGCCTAAGCGTTTTTAATGATCAATTTGTTACTCCAGAACACTTGTTGCTTGCATTAGTTCAAGGTGATGATGCGGTTGGAAAGCTTTTGAAAAACGCAGGATTAACCGAATCGGGCCTTATTGCAGCCATAAAAGAGTTGCGAAAAGGTGAGAAGATCACTTCATCCACACAGTCGCAGCAATACAATGCCTTGTCCAAGTATGCAAAAAACTTAAATGATCTGGCTCGGCAGGGAAAATTAGACCCGGTGATTGGACGCGATGAGGAGATCAGAAGAACATTACATATACTGTCTCGTCGCACCAAGAACAATCCCATCCTGGTGGGTGAACCAGGCGTTGGAAAAACTGCTATTGCAGAGGGGATCGCTCATCGTATAATCAATGGGGATGTGCCCGAAAACTTGAAAACAAAAGTCATTTACGCGCTGGATATGGGCTTGTTGATTGCAGGGGCCAAGTACAAAGGAGAATTTGAGGAAAGATTGAAGGCGGTGGTAAAAGAAGTGAGCGATTCGAATGGAGACATTATCTTATTTATTGACGAGATACACACCCTGATAGGGGCTGGTGGAGGAGAGGGTGCTATGGATGCGGCTAATATTCTAAAGCCTGCTCTTTCTCGTGGAGAACTTCGCGCCGTGGGCGCTACCACGCTCAATGAGTATCAAAAATATTTTGAGAAAGATAAAGCATTGGAACGGAGGTTTCAGAAAGTATTTATTGAAGAACCCAATGCAGAAGATGCCGTTTCTATATTGCGTGGTTTGAAAGATCGTTATGAAACACACCACCATGTTCGAATAAAAGATGAAGCTATTGCTGCTGCCGTCGAATTATCTCATCGGTACATTACCGACCGGTTTCTACCGGATAAAGCTATCGACCTGATTGATGAAAGTGCTGCTAAGCTGCGTTTAGAGATGAATTCCATGCCTGAAGAGTTAGATTCTTTGGAGCGTCAAATTCGACAACTTGAAATAGAAAGAGAGGCCATCAAACGAGAAAACGATGAACCCAAGTTGCAGGAGTTGAATACCGATATAGCTAACCTGGCCGTGCAGCGGGATACTTTAAAAGCAAAGTGGGTGGCGGAGAAAGAATTGGTAGATCAACTACAGAAAGCAAAACTTTCAATCGAGCAACTAAAGTTGGAAGCAGAGCAAGCTGAGCGTGAGGGAAATTATGGCAAAGTAGCCGAGATCCGATATGGTAAGATAAAGGAACAGGAAAATTTGGTAGCCTCTCTGAGTAATCAATTATCCCAAGAGTCAGAACAGCGCTTACTAAAAGAAGAAGTGGATGCGGAAGATATTGCAGAGGCCGTTGCTAAAGCAACGGGGATACCTGTTTCAAAAATGCTGCAATCTGAAAAAGAGCGGTTACTTTTTCTGGAGGATCATTTGCATGAAAGAGTGGTGGGGCAAGAGGAGGCTGTTATTGCTGTTTCTGATGCTATTCGTAGAAGTCGTACCGGCTTGCAAGATCCAAAAAGACCTATTGGTTCCTTTATTTTCTTAGGAACAACGGGGGTGGGTAAAACTGAATTAGCCAAGGCAATTGCTCATTTCTTATTCGATGATGAAACCATGCTGACCAGGATTGACATGAGTGAGTACCAAGAGAAGCATTCGGTAAGCAGATTAGTAGGGGCGCCTCCTGGCTATGTGGGGTACGAAGAAGGAGGCCAACTGACTGAGGCCATAAGACGCAAACCCTATAGTGTGGTATTGCTTGATGAAATTGAAAAAGCGCACCCTGATGTATGGAATATCTTGCTGCAAGTACTTGATGAAGGTCGCCTGACCGATAATAAGGGAAGGGTTGTTAATTTCAGGAACACTGTTGTAATCATGACCAGTAATTTGGGTAGTGAGTTGATCATGGATGCATTTGAAGGAGTGACAGAAAAAACACTTTCATCGGCAACTGAACGAGCAAAAGGACAGGTGATGCAATTACTTAGAAGTACAGTGAGGCCTGAGTTTTTGAATCGAGTAGATGAGATCATTTTGTTTCAGCCGCTTCTCCCTAAGGATCTGGTTGGGATATTGGAGATCCAGCTAAATGGATTAAAACAATTATTGGCTAAAACTGGAATAGAGCTTCGGTTTAGCAACTATGCCTTGCAATACCTTGCTGAACAAGGGCATGATATTCAAATGGGCGCAAGACCGCTAAAAAGGCTGATACAGAAAGAAATAGTCAATTCGCTCAGTAAAAAAATTGTGGCGGGCAAAATTGAAAAAGGAAAACCCATATTAGTGGATGCTTTTGACAATACTTTGGTCTTTAGGTATGCGTAAATGTTTCAATAATTTTTAAAAGAACATTATCTAATTAATTGATATTAAGTTAGTTATATAATTATTGTTAAAAAATAAAAATGGCTGTAGGCCTGAGGGTAAAATATCCTACCTTCAGCCGGTTGGCTATTCATATTAATAGTATAAGCGTCAACGCATTGGGCCAATTCTTGCTATACTTTTTGTAGGGCAGAATCGGGTCTTTAAAATAAAAGAATATGGCTTTCAAAAAAGAAGATATTGTTATTATTGAACCTCGTGAAGTGTTTGTTGGGAAAAAGGATGCGCCTGTTACCTTAATGGAATTTGGGGAATATGAGAATGAGGAATGCGCAAAGGTGAATGAAATAGTAAAACAACTTTTGGAAGAGTTTGAGGGTAAGATCAACTTTCAATTTCGTCATTTTCCACTAACCCTAATTCACCAACGTAGTCTAAAGGCCAGCGAGTCAGCCATTGCAGCTGCTCAAGAGGGTAAGTTTTGGGAAATGCATAACGTGTTATTCAATAACAGAAGAAATCTGGGTACTACTAGTTTGAAGCTTTACAGCAAGGAAGCAGGTGTCAAGAATAAAAAATTCTTAGATGATTTAGTAAATGGCGTCTATGGTTGGCAAGTGCAAGATGATATAAAAGAGGGGCACAACCGAGGAGTAAAGGAATTGCCTGCTTTTTTTATTAATGATACTCCATTTAGTGGTAAACCAACATTTGCTAATCTAAGCACGGCAATAAAGAGTGCCTTGCGTAGAACAAAATCAAAGACGCCAACTAAAAAAGCAAAGGTCTCTGCGCCAGCTAATAAACCTGCCCCCCGACAGAAGCAAAGAGCCTAAGGTCTCATGATTACAAGATTGCAGGATTTTTCACGTCCCTACTTTATCGGCGTTGCTGGTAGCGGTATGAGCGCTGTAGCACAATACCTTAAAGGTATTGGTATGCAAGTAGCAGGCAGTGATCGGCAATTCAATGCTGGCTGCGGACAAGCCGTTCGGTCTCAATTAGAGAAAGAAGGTATTCGATGTTTTCCTCAAGATGGTTCGGGCATTGACAACACCATTGATCTGGTAGTGGTTTCGACCGCCATTGAATCTTCTGTTTCGGAAGTAAAAATTGCACAGGAAAGAGGAATTCCCATTATTCACCGGGCCTCACTACTTGCGATTATTGCTGCAAGCAAAAAAACAATTGCGGTGGCAGGCACCAGCGGAAAAAGCACTACTGCTGCCATGTTATTTGATATATTGGAACAGGCCGGATTTGCGCCCAGCATTATTAGTGGTGCAGGTTTAACACGTATTATACAGCAGGGAAAACTGGGAAACGCTGTGGTGGGAAAAGGAGTATGGCTGGTGATCGAAGCCGATGAAAGTGATGGATCAATTGTGCAATATCACCCTGAAATAGGACTATTATTAAATATCGACAAGGACCATGACGAGGTCGATACCTTACTTGGTCTATTCAAGCAATTTTGCTCTCAAAGCAAGCATTTTGTAATTAATCAAACAAACCCCCTGGCAGCTACATTATCCGTTGATCGTGCAAAGGATTTTAAAGTGGAACAAGCCTGCGCCGAAACTTCTGATGTGGGATATATAGCAAAGGGATTTTCACAAAAGGGACTACAAATTCAATTTGAGATCAATGGAGAGCAATTTGAGTTAGAACAGGTTGGAAAACACAGTATGGAGAATGCGTTGGCTGCAGCGGCAGTGGCGCATCAAATAGGGATCTCACTAGCTACGGCAGCGCTGGCCTTAAAAAAATATCAAGGCATTTACAGAAGGCATCAGATCCTCGGGCAAAAAAATGGAGTCTGGGTGATTGATGATTATGCACATAATCCAGCAAAATGTGCGGCTGCCATCACGGCTTGTCAGCCTATTGCTTCAAAAGTTGTTGCTTGGTTTCAACCCCATGGATACAAGCCAACTCGATTTTTACGACATGATTTTGTGCAGGCCATTGCTGCTTCTCTGCGTGCAAAAGATGAGATCTGGATGAGTGAAATCTACTATGCCGGTGGTACAGCAGTAAAAGACATTTCTGCAGCGGATTTGGTAGCTGATTTAAAGGCTTTAGGGGTGGAGGCAAATTTTGTGGAAGATCGAAATTCATTTTTATCAGCGGTCAGGGCTTCACTGCAACCCGATTGCGTATTATTATTGATGGGAGCCCGAGATCCCTCGCTTGAGCAATTTGCCAAAGAACTCTTTAGCCAGTTATAGGGAAACAGCTGTTTTGTGGCTGAGGGCAGTAAGTAAAACTCCCCCCAAAACTGTAGTGCAACTATAACCAATTGCATAGGCCAAGTTCCCGGTTTTAATAAAGTAGAATGTTTCTTGCGAAAGTGCTGAGTGGGTGGTGACCCCTCCCCCAATGACGGGTTAAGTTCTCTGCCCACATAGTAGCGTAAAACGGAACCCATACCCCCACCCAAAAAAACAAACAGGGTAGAGTAGTTCATGGTTTATTCGATGAAGTAGGGTGAATGTATAAATAACTCAAGTCCACAACCCATTTTTCGATCTTTTTGATAATCCGCAAGGTATCCTGGTCATTCTTAAAAGAGTTAGAAAAGATAAACAGCGAAGTTGAATCGTTCTGGGCTTGAATTTCATGAATGATGATAGAAGAGCTTCTATAGCTGTCTTTATCGTCCTGTGTCAATTTCTCGTACCCTCTTGCCGCTATATTCAGGTAACTTAAATTCAGTGAGTCTTGCAATAAATATTCCTTGGCAATATCAAATTTTCCATCAAGGGCTGCTCTCAAAAAATTACGAGCAGCATCAATTTCGTTGGAGGCGGTTAGGGATGATTTTTCTTTTTGCTGACAAGCTGTGCTAAGGGTAAGCAAAAAAAACAACGTGAGTAGTTGCTGCATGAATAAGCGCTATTTGGGGTTTTCTCGTTCCTGTTCGTGGTTGTAAGCGCGAAGGATATGTTTAACTAATCGATGACGAACAACGTCTTCTTCGTTCAATTCAATGTGTCCAATTCCGTCAATGTTATTTAAGATGCGTACAGCCGTATGAAGACCACTGCGTTGGTTACGCGGAAGGTCCACCTGTGTTATGTCTCCGGTGATGATAGCCTTTGCATTGGCCCCTATCCGGGTAAGGAACATTTTCAATTGTAAGTCAGTGGCATTTTGTGACTCATCCAAAATAATAAACGCATTGTCAAGAGTTCGTCCCCTCATATAGGCCAGTGGAGCAATTTCGATGGTGCGGGTGGTCATATAATAACCAAGTTTATCGGCAGGTATCATGTCATCTAATGCGTCATAAAGTGGTCGTAAGTAGGGATCAATCTTTTCTTTCAAATCTCCGGGTAAAAAACCAAGACTTTCTCCGGCTTCAACAGCAGGTCGGGTAAGGATAATTTTCTTTACTTGTTTGTTCTTAAGCGCCCGAACTGCTAAAGCTACCGCTGTATAAGTTTTGCCCGTTCCGGCTGGGCCAATGGCAAATACTATATCGTTACGATCAGTTTCTTGAACTAATTTTTTTTGATTGACTGTTCGAGCACGAACTGATTTTCCGTTAGGGCCAAATACAAGTACTTCCGATGGATTTTTCTCCTGGAAATTGTCAATTATTTCGGCATCATCCCCGCCCAGCACTTGTTCAAAATATTGCTGACTCATATGTCCATTACGCTCCAGGTAAGAGACAATAAGTGAAATTTTATCACATGCCGGTTCTATTTGCTCGGGAGCGCCACTCAGTTTTAACTGTGTGCCACGAGAAAGGATTTTTAGCAGTGGGAATTTCTTTTTAAGAAGATCAAGTTTTCCGTTGTTGACTCCGAAAAATTCAATCGGATTAACGGTTTCGAGGTTGATGATGGCTTCTGTCAAATCGTACGATTTAATCCAATATTAACATGGATAGGGAGCAATTCCAATAATTACTTATCAACAGTTGTGAACATATAATGCCTCAATCAAGGGTGGCTGGTTTTTGTCGGGGATAAGCAGATAAGCCCCCTCATCGGAGTTAAAGGAAAAAGCTTTTGAAGCAAAAACAATCGACATTGTTTTTTTCAGATGGTGTAAAGAAGACCAGACCTTGTGTAGTCAAATTGTGCCTGCAATAGCCTATGCAATGGGGAAACATTTTATTACGTAGTTCCGCTATGCATGGAAAATAAATCTCGGCCATTTTGGCCAGGAATCCGCTACCTTGTTTTTTACATAGGCTTTATTATTTGATCCGACCGATTTGAATTTTACTAGGGGGGAAGAAGAATAAAAGGGGAATGCTAGCGCCAAGACTTGATTGCTGCTTTTAAGAAAGGCCAGGTAGGTAAGGATGAGATGATTTGTAACTCTTGCAGGAGATTAGTTTCATTATCCAAAAACTGGAATACGCGATGTGCGGGATTTTTTTCAAAAAGTGTGGCAAAGACCTGATCGCCAGGGCAATAATTAGATGCTAAAACTTGCAGGAGTACGCGATCATAAAAATGGAATCGTTCCGCGTCGCCTCGTAATTGTGTAAGGGTTGGTTTAAGCTGGGACCAATCGGAATTGTTTTGCAATAATGTGGTTAGCTGCGCAGATCTTTTTTGAATGAACTGAAAGGTGTAGCCGCTCGAACCTTTGGTTTGTCCACCTGCCGTTCCAATATTGAAAGCACCATTGTTATACCAGGGGAATCGCTGGGTGGTCATGGGAATAATCCCAAATTCCTCCTCGATTATTTTGTAGTTAGTGACGCCAAGAAATTTCCCAATGTAATATGCTATACCTTGGTTGTACTGCTCCGGCGTTAATAGTGAAGCGGTAAATAGCGTGTACTCAAAAAGGGCCCTGTTATTTGATAGGGGTAATACATAGATAAAGGTGGTACCTGCCTCATGGCTCACCCTAAAGTCCATTAATGTGGCGCGGTTGGGATCAAAATTGAATTGATCGGACTCTGCTACAATGCCTTTAAAATGCTGTAGTAAACTAACGATGCCCGGCTGTTTTTTTCCCAGATCGGGAGGTATAGAATTGAAGAGTAAGTCGGTTTTTACCCCGATTTTTCCCGTTTTTTTCCCGGTGAGATGGAGTATTTCACCCTGCGAATCCGGTTTTTCACCACCCCAACCCGCTATTTCATCCTGCAAAAAGTCCACTTGGCCGCTGGCATGCAGAACCTGAAGGCAGTATTCATAAAAATCAATCCCCCGAATCATTTTGTAGCGGTAACGGCCCATGTCAAGGCTGCCAGAGAACCCAGACTGTTTAAAGTCCAGCGAAGTCCACTCATGATGCACTATGTTTTCAAAATAACCAGAGCCCTTTTCCCAAAAACACCAGGTTCGGTCGTTTGATTTTTTATCCAAAGGGTCAATGATTAAAAATCGTTTGCCATTACAAGCCCCCGATTCAATGAGTCTTGTGAGCAAACTAAGTGTAGCGCAACCCCCTCCTAAAAAAACCAGGTCATAACGGGGCTGGGGCATGCAGAAAAATTAATAGATTAATCTTGTTGTGGAGCGTAGGCCACTCTTGAATTTCCGGCCATGAGTTTTTTATCGCGGCGGATTTTGTCCCAATAGATTTTGTGGACATAGAGCATCCCAAAACTTTCACCGTCTTCCTTGCCTAAATGTTTGTGGTGCATTTTATGTGCCCAACGGATGGCTCGTACATAGGTGCTATTACTACGGGTGAACCATTTAAAACGCTGGTGAATAATTACATCATGCACCATAAAATAAGCAAAGCCGTAGGCCATGATTCCAAAACCAATCGCTTGCATCCACCAAACACCATCGTAAGTGCCAAATCCAATGAGTAGCATACTGGGCACTGCAAAAATTACAAAAAAGGCATCGTTCTTTTCAAAAAAACAAGGTTCTACCTGATGATGATCGCGGTGCAGGACCCACAAAAAACCATGCATCACATATCTATGCGTGCACCAAGTTATCCCCTCCATCAACAAGAAGGTTCCGAGCAAAACAGCTATGTAAAAAAGTACTTCCATACGATGCAAAAGTAACAACAAACAGCAGATTTAGTTGGCAGTATTCGTTAGTTGCTGCTCCTGTTTCCAACTTTTAAGTCGAGGAAAAGCAATTTTGAACCAAGCAGTGTATCGATCAGGTCGGGTGTTTAATTGATTTTCGATTTGATCCAAGGGAAGAAAACAATAATCCATCACTTCTTGTGGATTCACGGCCAGCTCTCCTTCGTATTGTCCAACAAATACATGATCAAACTCGTGCTCCGTTAAACCATTGTCAAACTCGGCGCGGTAATAAAAATCAAACGCTTTGCTCAAAGAAGTAGTCAATCCCAATTCTTCCCGTAAACGTCTACTAGCCGCCCTTAAATTGTCCTCTTCAGGAAAAGGATGACTACAACAAGCATTGGTCCAGAGGCCTCCACTATGATATTTAGAAAGCGCCCGCTGTTGTAATAACATTCGCCCTTGGACATCAAAAATAAATACGCTAAACGCGCGGTGGAGTAACCCCTGTCGGTGAGCTTCCATTTTTTCACAGGTGCCGATTGGATTGTCCTGTTCATCGACCAGTATTAACTGATCTGTTATAGCTGCCGTGGAAACCATTAGACCAGACGCAATTGATTTTTAACGCCAGCCCGAAAAACGATATACGCTTTTTGGATATTGGGAATACGAACGCGTGCCTGTAAAACCGAAGCCGGCTCCAAGCCACGAATCTTTTTAAACAGCGATAGATAGTATTTATACGCTACATAGACCCCAAAGCGGGCTTTGAGAGGTAGCTCTTGAATTCCTTTGAAAGCCGCACGAAAATCCTCCTCGATATCATTTTCAATAGCCCGTTTATCAGCCTGTGTGAAATTAGAAAAGTCACATCCCGGAAAATAAACCCGGGAAAGCCTCTGAAAATCGGCGCGGATATCGCGTAAAAAATTCACCTTTTGAAACGCCGCTCCCAGTGCACGGGCCGGTGCTGCTAACTGCGCATAACGCGTTTTATCACCCTCACAAAAAACATATAGACACAAGAGCCCCACCACCTCGGCAGAACCATAGATATATTCCTGATAGCCTCGTTCATCGTAATTGGTGCGGGACAGATCCATTTCCATACTATGAAAAAACGCATCCACCAGCGCCAGATCAATGCCGAATTGATTCACCGTCCTTTGAAAACTATGTAAAATGGGATTGAGACTTATCCCCTGTTCAATAGCCGCATAAGTCTCACTTTTAAAATCAGCCAGCAACTGCGCCTTGTTATGTTCATGAAAAGTATCCACAATCTCATCGGCCAGTCGGACAAAACCGTAAATATTGCAAATGGGCACGCGGAGATCCTCATGTAATAAACGAATAGCCGAAGCAAACGAAGTGCTGTATCGCCGGGTAAACACCGCACTACACTGTTCACTGGATTTGTGAAAGAGGTCAATCATGCCGCAAGTTAGGATTTTTGCGGGAAAGACCCGATAACCTGTTTAGCCACCACCTGTCCGCTGATCAGCGAAGGCGGGACGCCCGGTCCCGGAACCGTTAACTGTCCGGTGTAAAAAAGATTGGCTAATTTTTTACTTCTGCATGCCGGACGGAATAATGCCGTTTGCCACAGTGTATTCGCCAGTCCGTAGGCATTGCCCTTAAAAGAATTATACTCATTGATAAAATCCTGGACCGCTACTGTTTTTGCATAGACCACCGACTCACGAACCGATTCTCCAATATGATGCTCCATCCTTGCCAGAATCATATCCAGATATTGCAACCGCAATTCTTCCGTATCCCCGGTTAACCCCGAAGCGATGGGAATTAACAACACCAAATTTTCATGACCCGGGGGAGCCACGGCTGTATCGGTAGCAGAAGGGATACTCACATAAAAAAGTGGTGTCGTGGGCCATTTAGGATCCTTATAGATCTCCTGCCCATGCACAGATAAAGGTTCGTCAAAAAATAAACAGTGATGAATAGGATTTTTTAGTTTTTTACTCAGTCCCACATAATAGAGTAGACAGGAAGGCGCCATCACGCGGGTGTCCCAGTATTTATCGGAGTACGAACGAAAGGCCGGTGGCAGGAGTTTTGTTTCAGTAAATACATAATCTGCTCCACTTACCACCACATCCGCGTAAAATGTATTAGTAGCTGTTTTAGCGCCTGTTATAATTGATTTTCCCTTGGGGGATAAACCAATTTCCAAAGACTGCACTGCTTCATTAAATTTGAAAGTCACTCCTAATTGCACTGCCAATTTATACATGGCATCCACCACGGCGTACATCCCTCCTTCTGGATACCAGGTTCCTCCTTTGATGTCGGCATAGTTCATGAGGCTATATAATGCAGGCGTTTCCTGTGGTAAAGCACCTAAGAACAACACGGGGAACTCCATCAATTGACGGAGCTTAGGATGTGTAAAGTGATGCGCAATATGTTTGCTAATAGAGGTAAGCAGTTGCAATTTGAGGGCGCCACTAATAGTCTCCCAATTCATGAACTCAGTAATGGAAAGGCCAGGTTTATGTACAAAGCGGCCCATGCCTACTTCGTATTTGATCTGTGCTTCTTTTAAAAATTGGTCGAGCTTGGCAGCGCTTCCGGGTTCTAACTCCTCAAACACTTTTTGCAAAGCCGTATAATCTGCAGGCATATCTGTAAACCCATCTTTCCAATACACCCGATACGAAGGATCTAAACGGGTGAGCTGATAATAATCAGAAACCTTTTTTCCAAATTCGGCAAAGTAGCTGTCAAACACCTCTGGCATCCAATAAAAACTAGGACCCCTGTCAAACACATACCCCTGGTCTTTTAATTGGGCCGCACGGCCACCGGGCCCAGCATTTTTTTCAAGGACCATTACGGTATAACCCGCTTTGGCTAAAAAGGAGGCAGCAGACAGACCGGCAAAACCCGATCCGATAACAAGGACAGTGGATTGAGGCACGGCCTAAAGTTAGGAATGTGTTGAACTGAAATATAAAAAGAGTAAGGTCAATGCAAAATCCTTATTGCTTTTTATGGGAGCTACTTTATTAAGTCAGGGGAACTTATGGGTGCAAGAGGTAACCACAGCGGTAAATGTGCAACCTGTCATGCGGAGGATGGGGTTGGAAATGCCGTAGGACCGGCAGAAATGCATTTGGCCAAACCTACCGGTGAGATTTGTTCAACTTTCATATATAATTTTTAATTGTTTGTATTGCAAATTGCGGAATTCGAATTTCTTGTTGAGTAATTCTTGTCACATTTGCTAATGACGGTTTTCGAGGTCAATCAAAAAACCGACTACACCATCCCTGCCTGTATCCCGGGGTCAGTTAGAAGACAGATAAGTTAATTTTTCTTTCTTGCTAAGACAAGCCTTAACTGTGCCGCTTGCTGAAAGAACAGGGCTTGTTTGGCCTCCAGGCTTTTGATAAATGGATTGTGGTCCAATTTACCCATAACCTGCTCCATTTCTTTTTCATTGGTATAGAGCATTTTTCGAAATGGATTATGATAATCTTTCTCTCTTGATTTTTTGATCTGGGACATGATCCAGGCCTCTGTTTCCTCCGCCTCATCCACTAAGGAAATTATTTTTTTGCGGCTCAGTCGATTGGGTCTGGTATCCGTTATCAGGAGTAGCACGGATAGGGCGTGCTCAATTCTGTCTGTTTGATATCGATTACTTTGTTTACGATACCAGTCATGAATTTGATCCCAGCTATCTATTTTACCGGTACAGATTTTTTTCATTAATTGATCGAGTGCTTGTGCTGGCAATAATTGCCCCCCCACATTGACCCAGGCTGCGGGTTGCTGTGGGACTTTTTGACAACGGGTTTTTACATATTGCATCCAATCGGTGCCTTTGGGTTTAATAGAAAACAACGCTTTCACGCAATAATAACGGATTAAACGATGATAGTTGCGATAGGCTGCATTCACTTTGGTCAGGCGCACAGGCCTACGACTGTTCTCTGCATCATTCAATAAAAGGGTAAGTTGTTCTACTATAGCAGGGTTGTTTTGTAACAATGCGCTGCCTATTGCTGTAAATGACTGATTATCTTTTAGGCGTTTCTTTTTTGCATAGGCTTGGCCAGTGCTGGAGGATAAAAGGGTGATCGCTTCTAACATTTCATTGATCGTGTCAGGTGCGAGGTAGTCATATTCCAAGTAGATCCTTTTATCTGTTCTTCCATCCCTTACTGCGTATTTTTCACTGTTGCGTGCTAACGCATAGAAATTGTATTCAAACCAATAGCCTGGCATGATCACCAGCTCATTTTTAGCTGTGTCGTTGCTGATCAATGAGAAAGGGAGTCTGTTATTTATTTCTGATTGAAAATCTCCTTTGGCAAGCATGCTGAAGGATGCAAAATAGGAGTTGTGTTTTAGGCTAACACATAAACCTGGCCAAAAACCACGGGAAGCAACCAGCTCTCCATCCGCTGCGCGCGAATTATGATTAGATCCTATGGTTGCGCCTGCAGCCAAATTGCTTTGTCCCTGAATTACAGCTGCGCATAGAAAAGAATTGTTATGATGCTGTTCGTGTCCTGGGAAAAGTAATGAGTTTAATACCTCGCAACAGGAAATAGTAGAGTTGTCTCCGAGATAGGAATTAATCAATCGGGCTCCATATTTTAATTGTGCGTTAGTGCCCATTACAAATCGGACGGCTTTTACCCCATAAAAAATCCGGCATCCATTTCCTACTATTCCATTTACCATTTCACATCCTTCCCCAATTTGTGTAGAGGCCTCTGCTGAGGAGAGAATCGTAATGTTCTTCAGTTTGTTAGCGCCCTTGATATAAGCATCGGTTCCAATCCAAGCATCTTTGATGATGGCACAATTTTTAATAACCGTACGATCTCCGATTTTTCCATAATAACCCCTTTCCCGATCAAACTTATTATCGGTAAATTCCTGTAGTTTTTCTAGTAGGCGGGTATTGTCTCTGTATTTTGACCAAATCCAAGCATCACCGGGCAGCATGCCACTAAAGGGTAAGACTTTCCTTCCTCCATTTTCATTTGCCAACTCCATCCATATCCTGACGGAAGGGTCCTCCCCAACTTTTACTATTCCATTTCCAAATTTTGCATGATCGGTACTGGATAGTTCCTTTATATTGACCAATATCACATTATTGCCCGTAATAATATGACTCATAAATCTAACCTGATCGATAACTGCATGGTCTCCAATATCACAACTAATGATGGTACTGTTATAAATGCCTACGGGCTTTCGTAAATCATTAAACTCGTGAATGAATGGCTCCAACTTGCCTATTCTTATTTTTCCAAAAAAGCTGCAGCGTTTGATAAGCTTTGGATCAAATGTGAATGCAACTTCAAGATTGTTCCAGTTGTCTGCGCTATTATTGTTGCGCACCAGTGTTTGAATCTCTTTTGCCCTTAGTTTACGGTACTGTGTTTTTGACCTATGTTGTCTATTGCGCAGATAGAATTCATCTTTTCCCTTGGGAATAAACGCGGGGTCAATAAATCCAAAGCCCATGGAAGAAAGGGGTTGTTTGTTGATTTTATTCATTGGGTATTAATGAGGGTTATTCCACCGTTACGGACTTGGCCAGGTTTCGTGGTTTATCAACATCGCATCCTCTTTCTACTCCTATATAATAGGCGAAAAGCTGTAGGGGAACAACGGTTAATAAGGGGGCCAGCATTTCGTCACAAACAGGTACTGTTATAACAGATTCGCTTAGGGTTACTGCCCTTTGATCTCCCTCCGATACCACGGCAATCACTTTACCTTTTCTTGCTTTAACCTCCTGCATATTGCTGATTACTTTCTCAAAATAGCTATCCTTGGTGGCTATAAACACTACCGGAAGTTGATCGTCAACCAATGCGATTGGCCCGTGCTTCATTTCTGCTGCAGGATAGCCCTCTGCATGGATATAAGAAACTTCCTTGAGCTTAAGTGCTCCTTCAAGTGCCACTGGAAAGTTAATGCCTCGGCCTAGGTATAAAAAGTCTCGAGTGTTAGCATATTTTTTTGCAATCGACTGAATAGTAGATGTGTTATTTAGTATTTGCTGCACTTTGCCTGGGATATCTTCCAGTTCAACCAATAAGCGGTTAATTCTATCACTTGAAAGGGTTCCTTTTAGCTGAGCAATTTTTAGGGCGATCATGCTCAAAACTGTTAATTGCGCAGTAAAAGCCTTGGTGGATGCTACGCCAATCTCTGGGCCAGCATGAGTATAAGCTCCGGCATGACTTATTCGTGCAATAGAGGATCCTACTACATTGACAACGCCAAGAATAATAGCCCCTTTAGCTTTGGCATTTTCAATGGCCACCAATGTATCTGCTGTTTCCCCGCTTTGGGAAATGGCAATAATTACATCACCCGGTGTGATAATGGGGTTTCTGTACCTAAACTCTGAAGCGTATTCCACTTCAACATTGGTACGGCAACACTCCTCAAAAAAATACTCCGCTGTAAGTCCGGCGTGCCAACTGGTTCCACAAGCAACCATAATAATCCTTTTGGCATTGCAGATTTCCTTTGCGTATTGTTCTATGCCGCTAAGTGTAATTTTATTTTTCTGGGTATTTAACCGGCCACGTAAACAGTCATAAATAGTGTGGGGCTGTTCAAAAATCTCTTTGAGCATAAAGTGGTCAAATCCTCCCTTTTCAATAGCAGATAATTCAAGGTCCAACTTTTGCACATATGGGGTAAGTATTTCGTTACCCAAGTTCTTTAAGACTAATTTGTCAGGAGAAATAATGGCCAGTTCGTAGTCGTTGACATAGACTACATCTTTAGTAAACTCAAGCATAGGAGAGGCGTCGGAGCCAAGGAAGTGTTCGCCTTTGCCCACACCAATCACCAGCGGACTTCCTTTTCGTGCTGCCAGAATAGTATCTGGAGCGTCTTGATCAATCAGCAAAATTACATAGGCGCCTGTAACACGTTTTAATGCAATACGAACGGCCTCCTCCAGCGAGCAATGATTGTTTTCTTTGATTTCATCAATAAAATTGAGCAACACTTCTGTATCGGTGTCGCTTTTGAACAGATACCCTTTTTGGAGTAATTCCTGTTTTAGTTGGCTATAATTTTCAATGATACCGTTGTGTATCATGGCCAGCTTTCCGCTTGCCGAGAGATGTGGGTGTGCGTTTTTGTCGTTAGGTTCCCCATGCGTAGCCCAACGAGTGTGACCTATACCGGTGTGCCCGGCAAGGTCTTTCCCATCTATATTTTCTATAAGACGTTCAATCTTCCCCATGTTTTTGTAAACATGCAATCCCTTATTGTGCAAGGCAATTCCTGCACTGTCATATCCTCGATACTCTAATCTTTTTAGTCCCTTAATTACTACTGGAAAGGCATCTCGATAACCGGTGTAACCCACAATCCCGCACATAGATAGCTGTTTAGTGGTGCAAATATATTGATAGACTCAATAGGGCACGTTGATTGGTGCGCTAATTAAAAGGGGAACCCCATGTATGAGAAAAACTACTATCAAAGTAGGATGTCTTGAAGTAATAGATAAGCAGTGCCAAAATAAATAAGTAAACCTGTTACGTCTACCAGTGTTGCAATAAATGGCGTGGAGGAAGCAGCAGGATCTGCACCTAACCTTTTTAGTAGCAGGGGAAGCATGGATCCCATCAATGTTCCCCATAGTACAATACCAATCAAGGCCACTCCAATGGCCAAACCTACCTGGTAATAATGCTGACCAAAGAGTGAGAGAAACTGATGTCCGCAAATCACTATTCCAAAGCCTATTAATCCCAATGTAAGGCCCATGAACAGGCCAGATTGAATTTCTCTCCGTGCAATTTTCCACCAATCCTTAACGGTAATCTCGCCCAGCGCCATTGCCTGAATAATCAGCGTTGCCGCTTGAGAACCGCTATTTCCCCCACTAGAAATGATCAGGGGAATGAACGCGGATAGCACCAACACATGCTCCAATGTTTTTTGAAAACCAGACATTGCTGCAATAGTTAGTGTTTCACCGATAAAAAGGATCAACAACCATATAATTCTCTTTTTGTACAATTTTAAAAGTGGAATATCCAAATACGGTTCTTCGAGGGCTTCCGTACCTCCCATTTTTTGCATGTCTTCGCTAAATTCTTCCCCAGCCACCCAAAGAATATCATCAATGGTTACGATGCCTAATAATTTATTGCTCTGGCTTACCACGGGTAATGCCACTCTGTTATTCATCTTGAATGCCTCACTAGCTGTTTCCTGGTCATCTTCCGGGTGAAGGGCAATGAACCTGCCATCAATAATTTCCTCTACTTTTTTATGGGGAGCACTCAGTATAATGTCACTAATACGAATATCATCGATGAGTTCCCCATCTCCATTTATAACATAGATCACGTTAATGGTCTCACTGTTCTTCCCATACTTGCGTATGGTTGTAAGGACTTCCTCTACTGTATCACTCGCATAAACATATACATAGTCAGGTGTCATTAACCTGCCGATACTATTTTCCGGGTACCCCAAAAGGGATAAAGTAACTTTTCTTTCTTCCGGCTCAAGCAATTTGATTAATTCTCTTACCACATTGCTGTGCAATTCTTCCAAAAAGTCAGTTCGGTCGTCGGCAGAAAGCTCATTGAGCAATACTGCGGTAGTGTTGGCAGGTAATTTTTTGATAATACTCTTTTGGCTCGAAAGATCCAGGATCTTAAAAACACTGGCAGCCCGGTGAGTGGATATACTGGCAATAATTGTTGCATCTTCCTCTGGGTTGCGTTCCACTAATTTTGCAACCTCGCTGATGTTTTGGTTGTCCAGGAAAACACGCAGCCTTGCTACATCCTTTTCAGCCAACATTGTCTCAAATTCAGCTGCTAACACTGCTTGTGATTGCTCCATGGACATCTGTGCAAAAGTACAAAGGAAAATGCGTAGTTCGTAGTTAACAAATTTACCATGCTGTTACCTTGCCTCTTTATGTTGTTCATCAACTATCATGGGGATTTTGACAATCTATCACCCCTGTGGTTTTCTGTTGATGCTCAATAAAAAAACCCCGCTCGCTGGCGGGGTTACTATTCAATATAATTTATTAGAATCTTATTTGTGCTCTCAGCTCGCCCATTGGAAATGCTGCGGTGCGAATACTAACATAATAAACTCCGTTTAGCAAGTTATCCTCTGTGATAAGCACGCCATCAACAAATAAACGACCACTGTAGGTTCCGCAACTTGTATTGGACACTGTAGCACACATGGTGATGCCTGACAAAGAAAAAATTTGTATGGGGTTAGCAGGGTAGCCAGCCGGTGCCATACCATGAATGGACATGCCAGGAATTGGAACTGTGGCAACAGGGCCGCTCAATCCAGACCAACGGATGGTATAGGATAATAATTTAGTGGCTTTGTTGTAGTGAATATTCATTGCACCCAATGCACTGGTTGGGCTTGGAGGAAAATTTTGAGCTCCTGTTAGAGGAATATCTAGGCGACTGTACTCTTTTTTAACAAAAAGATCGTCATCACGATTGCAGGCTCCCAAGGATAGCAAAAGGGTAGCAGCAAATAAAAAGCGAGCAGTAGTTTGGATCAGTTTCATTGAAACATATTTTGGTAAAAGTAATACAATTTTTTAATTGGCCCCATTTTTGGGGATTTGGTTCAGGGGTTGGGGAAAACTAGCCCAATTTCTTTTTTAGGGCCAGTAATTTTAACAGGGCATCAAGGGGGCTTAGCTGCTCAATATCAATTTCTTCAAGTTCCTTTTTGATTTCCATAAGGGAGGCATCTTCATTTCCAAAAATGGACAATTGTAGTTGAGGGGGGGGCCCTTTTTTGGACGTTTTTTGAGATTTATGGTTTGGGGCTGGAGTCCCCGATTCAAGCTCTATCAGTTTCTTAGCAGCTTGTTCTAATAAAGGAGCAGGCATACCCGCCATTCGTGCCACATGCAGACCAAAGCTGTGCAGGGAGCCGCCCGGGGAAAGTTTACGCAAAAAAATCACCTTATTTCCTGACTCCTCGTACGTGATATGAAAATTCCTAACTCGTCTATACTTTTCTTCCAACTCATTAAGTTCATGGTAATGTGTGGCAAAAAGTGTTTTTGGTTTTGCTGGTGACTCATGTAAATAGACTGCAATACTCCAGGCAATAGAAACGCCATCGTAAGTGGAGGTGCCTCTGCCTATTTCGTCCAAAATAATTAAACTTTTTTCGCTGATGTTATTAATGATAGAGGCGGTTTCATTCATTTCAACCATGAAAGTAGATTCTCCCCCAGCCAAATTATCAGCAGCTCCTACACGGGTAAATATTTTATCAGTGAGGGGTACCCTGGCCTGTTTGGCTGGCACATAATGCCCCATATGGGTCAGCAGACAGATCAACGCTGTTTGGCGCAACAGTGCAGACTTGCCACTCATGTTGGGGCCAGTCAATATGAGGAGTTGTTGAACGCTTGGATCCAACAATAGGTCATTGCCTATATAAGATTCTCCTTTAGGAAGACATCTTTCAATCACAGGGTGACGGCCCTCTTCGATCTCCAGTTCCAGGCCAGTATGTATGCTGGGTTTGCGATAATTGTATTGCAGCGCATTATTGGCAAAACAACAAAGGCAATCCAAGTTGGCAACCGCATCTGCATTGGTCTGTAAAACAGGTACAGCCGATTGAAGCCTATTGATCAGTTCTTCAAAAATGGAAATTTCCAGGGCATGAATGCGGTCTTCTGCGCCTATGATTTTTTCCTCGTATTCTTTTAATTCAGGTGTTATGTAACGTTCTGCATTAGTAAGTGTTTGTTTTCGTATCCAATCTGGAGGAACTTTTGCTTTGTGCGCATGAGTAACTTCTAAATAATACCCAAAGACAGTAGTGAAACCAATTTTTAATGAGGAAATACCGGTTTGTAAGGCTTCACGTTCTTGTATTGATTGTAAAAACTGTTTTCCACTGTAGGCAAGTGAACGAAGCTGATCTAATTCTGCATGTACTCCCGTTGCAATAGCCTCTCCTTTTTGTATAAGAGCGGGAGGGTCGCCGACTAAAGTTTTTTCAATGTCAAGGATGCAGCTTTCAAGTAATGTAATTTGATTTGCGATTTGCAAAAGCAAGGGAGGTGAGGTGCTTTTTAGATGGGTCTTTATTTTTTCCAACCTACGCAAATACGCTGCCAGGGCCCTAATTTCTCTGGGCCCGGTTTTTCTGAGTGAAAGCCTTGCGGCAAGGCGCTCCAAATCACCACATCCATCCAGTTCGGTCCCAATTTCATTTCGAGTGGTGGTTTCTTTTATTAAATAGTCAACCGCATCTAATCTTTCTTGGATCTGCGCGATATCGATCAGTGGAAAAAGCATCCATCTTTTCAATCGCCTTCCCCCCATGGGTGTTTGCGTATGATCCAAGATGTTAAGCAAAGTGGGGTTGCCTTCCCGCGAAGGGGTTAACAATTCTAAGTTGCGGATGGTGAAACGATCCATCCATAGGAAGGATTGACGATCGATCCGCTGCATACGAACAATATGCTGAAGTTGTGGATGGTCGGTTTCCTTGAGATAATGGAATATGGCGCCAGCTGCAATGCAGCCAAGCGGAAGTTCTTCAACACCAAATCCTTTCAGGGATTGAACCTGAAAATGCTTTAGTAATAAATCACGTGAATAATTCTTGTCAAAAATCCACTCATCCAGGGGATAGGTATAGGTTTTAAGCCCCAGTTGTTCTTTAAGACGATGTTGATATTGTCTTTGCACAACTAACTCAGCAGTGGGTAACCCTTGTATTAGTTTATCTGCAAAATCACGATCTCCTTCAGTAACATATAGCTCTCCGGTTGATATATCCAAAAAGGCAAGCCCCAGTTTTCCCGTAGCATCCACATGTAAGGCCAATAAAAAGTTATTGCTGCGTTGGTCAAGTATTTTGTCGTTAATGGTGGTGCCTGGGGTTAGCATTTCAGTTACGCCACGTTTAACTAATCCTTTAGCCTGCTTAGGGTCTTCCAATTGATCACAAACGGCAACTCGATGGCCCGCCTTAACTAATTTATGCAGATAGGTATCCAAGGAATGATGCGGAAAACCAGCCAAGGCGGCATCTGCTGCTGCCCCGTTATTTCTTTTGGTAAGTGTAATTCCAAGAATTTGAGAGGCAAGCACTGCGTCCTGACCAAAGGTTTCGTAAAAGTCCCCCACGCGAAACAACAGCATGGCATCAGGATACTTTTGTTTAATTGCCCGATGTTGTTGCATCATTGGGGTATCGGTAGAAGCGCTTTTTACCATACGATTAGGTGAGGAGGACAAAAATAAGGAACCCTGCGTACCTTCGCCGCATGCGAAAATTACGCGTGGACGAATTAGGCCGTAAAACAGTGGCCGAGGTCAAAGGGGCCAACAAAATTCCCGTAATTGTGGTACTGGAAAATATAAGAAGTGCCTATAATGTGGGAAGCGTATTCAGGACTGCTGATGCCTTTTTGTTGGAGGGGGTTTTTTTAGTGGGCTACACCGTTTTTCCGCCGCATAAGGAAATTCGTAAAACTGCGTTGGGTGCGGAGGAGTCAGTAAGCTGGAAACATTTTAAGACTATGGCGGAAGCCATTGAGCTTATCCGTCAGCTGGGTTACACACTTGTTGCAGCAGAACAAACCGATAGGAGTGTAGCGCTTCATCAATGGGTGGAACCGGTTGGGCCTGGTTTGGCATTAATTATGGGGAATGAGGTAACAGGGGTTGAACAGGGAACGCTTGAAGCCTGTGAACATATTTTGGAAATTCCGCAACTAGGAATGAAGCATTCCCTCAATATTGCCACCGCCGCAGGAGTAGTACTTTGGGAATTGGTTAGAAAAAAAATTATCAATAAGGCATGAAGATCGGAGTTGTAAATTATTTTAAACTCATCAAGTTCTCGCACACGGTGTTTGCCATGCCATTTGCGTTCATTGGTTTTTTTCTGGGATTACAGGCTTTTCCTGCTGGAGTAGAGATAGAGGCGATGCCGTTACTTTTACTGGTTGTTGGGTGTATGGTTTTTGCCAGAAGTGCGGCCATGGCATTTAACCGGTACCTGGATCGTTATTTTGATGCGCTGAATCCCCGTACTGAATTACGAGAAATACCTGTTGGGTTAATAGCCCCTCAACAGGCTTTGTGGTTTACGGTGGGGATGGCTGTATTGTTTATAGGCTGTGCCTGGATGATCAATACGCTTTGTTTTTTTCTATCTCCTGTTGCATTATTCATTATTCTTGGTTACAGTTATACAAAACGGTTTACTCCACTCTGCCATATTGTTTTGGGTGCCGGACTTTCATTGGCCCCAATTGGAGCTTATTTAGCCGTAACCAGTCATTTTGCATGGGTTCCTTTATTTTTCTCCTTTGCTTTATTGACATGGGTAAGTGGATTTGACATCATTTATGCGTTACAAGACGAGGATTTTGACCGAAGGCAGCATTTGTTTTCAATCCCCGTTTGGCTTGGTATCAAAAAGGCCTTAACCGTTTCAAGATTCTTGCATGCGATCAGTTTTATTTTTATTGGGTTGGCAGGATGGTATGGTCCATTTGGGTGGTTGTATTGGGGTGGTGCCATTCTTTATGGTTCCTTATTATTCTATCAACAATGGCTGGTGAGCCCCCATGATCTTAGTCGTGTCAATCTTGCTTTTATGACGGTGAATGGGGGAGCATCGATCCTGTTTTCAATTTTTGTTATTTCAGACCTTTATTTAGTTGTGTGATGGGAAGAATAATGGCAATAGATGTGGGGGGAAAACGTACGGGGCTTGCCGTCACCGACCCTTTACAGATCATTGCCACCGGGCTGGGCACCATTGAGGCCCATACCTTGATTGAGTTTATTAAGGAGTATATTAAATCAGAACAAGTAGACCGATTTGTAGTAGGGTGGCCAACCAACTGGAATGGCACTCCTATCCATGGAACACCCCACGCGGCAAAAACGATTCAACTTTTGCAAAAAAATTTTCCTACAATCCCGGTCGAAAAAGTTGATGAGCGCTACACCTCTAAAATGGCTAAGGACGCTATTTTTGAGATGGGGCTCAAGAAAAAAGATCGCAGGGATAAAAAATTAGTTGACAAAGTAGCGGCTACCATCTTGTTGCAGGAGTATTTGCGTTCTGTCCAGGGGCCGTAACTTTGACCTATGATTCTTCCCATTATTGCGTATGGAAACCCAGTACTAAGAGAGGTTGCAAAACCTATTCAACAAGGACAATTTGAAATTGCCGCTTTCATTTCATCAATGTGGGAAACCATGTATGCAAGTAGTGGGGTTGGGCTTGCTGCCCCTCAGGTCAATCATTCCATTCGGCTGTTTGCAGTAGATACCTTGCAGCTGTTTAATTCAATGGATGAAAATGAACGTACTACTTACCCGGATGTTCCGGGTATCAAGACTGTTTTTATTAACGCAACAATTTTAGACCAAAGTGGTCAACCCTGGGGTTATAGCGAGGGTTGTTTAAGTATTCCTAAGATTCATGAAGAGGTGTTTCGCCCCGATACCATTCGTATGCGGTATACCACTGAACAATGGGAAGTCAAAGAAGAAGTTTTTAGCGGACTTACCGCCCGGGTAATCCAGCATGAATATGATCACCTTGAAGGAAAGTTATTTATTGATCATCTAACTCCATTAAAGCGCAAACTTCTCAAAGGTAAACTCGCTGATATAGCCACGGGAAAGGTAGCCGTTGACTACAAGATAAAATTTGCTGTATGAGCCGTTTTCTTGCCACTGTCCTCTTGTTAATTTTTGCAAGGGCCCATGGGCAATCAATACACGCTGACAGTTTGGATGCTGTGCGGTTGAAACAACTCATTAACCTTTCTGAAGTGGTATTGCGTAGCAATCTTGACGTGGATCGATTTATCCAACAAGTGCGTGATGACACTACGTTTTACAAAGCATTTCGTAACCTCCGGGTATTGGAATTTACAGCAAGCAATGATATTCTTTTGCGAGACAAAAAAGGGACTCCGCTGGCTAGCATGATCAGTAAAACCAAGCAAGTGAGAGAGTCAGGATGTAGAAGCACAGCGGTAATTGAGGAGAAAGTGCAGGGTAATTTTTTCAAAACTGGCCGATCTTATCGGTATTACACCGCTGCGCTATACGCTTCTTTGTTCCTTGCACCTGTAAAAATTTGCGGGGAAACTAATATCGTTCGCGATCGAAATTTTCAAGCCCGCGCTACCAAGGGTATGGCCCGTCACCGGGAACAGTTGAAAATGTTGCTTTTTGATCCAGGTAAAAAAATTCCCGGAATCCCATTCATCGGAGACAAGGTTGATGTGTTTAGTCCTGAACGACGGGCTCTTTATACTTATGCTATTGATCGTGTCCTGTATCGGGGAGAGGACTGTTATTTATTTACAATAGAAGCAAAGCCAAACCTAAGCAATGGTCAACGTAGTAAAATTGTAATTGATAACATGACTACCTGGTTTAGTGTTCGCACGGGAGAGGTATTGGCCAGAAATTACGCGATGAGTTACCAGGCGGGCTTCTATGATTTTAATGTACAGATTGAAGCGGAACTGATGCGTTATAAAAACTGGGTGGTACCAACGGTGCTTCGCTATGTGGGCAATTGGGATATTCTTTTAAAAGAAAGAGAGCGTGGTGTTTTTACGGCTACACTTTATGATTTTCGCTAGCTAACTATTTTTATAGATAGTTGAATAGCTACGCCATTTTTGGATCACCTCTTCCATATCTGTTGGAATAGGACATTCAAAATCTACTGATTGTCCTGTGGAGGGATGAACAAAACCAAGCGTACGCGCATGCAAAGCCTGTCTTTGGCAAATACTAAAACAATTATCTACAAATTGTTTGTAACGTGGATAAACCGTTCCCTTGACTATTTTATCACCTCCATAAAAGTCATCATTGAATAGCGGGTGACCCAAATGATTCATGTGCACGCGGATTTGATGCGTTCGCCCTGTTTCCAATTTGCACCTAATCAAAGTGGTATAGCCAAACCGTTCTATGACCTCATAATGAGTGATGGCTTCTTTTCCGTGTTCGCCGTCGGGGTAGGCTTCAAAAAGTTTACGAAATCGTAAGTGTCTGCCCACATGCGCACGAATGGTTCCTTTGTTTTCCTGAACATCATCCCACACCAAGGCAACATATTCACGTTTGACCGTATGATCAAAAAATTGCTTGGCCAATTGGCGCATGGCCAAATCTGATTTTGCCAGCACCAAAAGTCCGCTGGTGTTCTTGTCGATCCGATGAACCATCCCAAATCGGGGTAATGTTTCCTCCGATATTCCGGGATAATGTTGTTGCAAGTGCCAGGCTACACCATTCAACAAAGTGCCTGTGTAATTACCACTTCCCGGATGTACAACCATGCCGGCCGGTTTGTTGATGATCATTACGTCTGCATCCTCATAAAAAATCGATAATTCCATGGGCTCTGGAATAATGGCGGCTTGCTCCGGACTGATATCTGAATAAATAATGATCTGGTCTAGTGGTTTTATTTTATAATTGGCTTTTATTGGCTGGCCATTTACCTGAACCATACCCAGATTCATAGCTTGTTGCAATTTATTGCGGCTGGCTCCTTCTATGCGACTTGTAAGAAATTTATCAATACGAACAGGCTCTTGTCCTTTGTCAACTTGGAGCTGAAACCGTTCATACAACTCATCGCTCAGCTCTTGTGGCTGTGGGGGAGGTTCTTGGTTCATTTTTGCAAAGGTAAAGCTTCAGGGATTGTGGGTACCTTTGCCAGCAATGAATAACAAAGTGCATTTTCAGGATCTGGGGCTAGCGGCTTATCAACCCGTTTGGGATCTGCAAGAACAGTTGTTAAAAAAAAATTTAGAACAAAAGACCAATGGCAAGCCGGCAGTCCATCACTTGTTGTTTGTAGAACATCCCCCTGTTTTTACCTTGGGAAAAAGTGGTAAAAGAGAACATGTGTTGATTGGAGAACAGGAAATGATTGACCGGCAGATTGATTTTTTTCACACCAACAGGGGTGGGGATATAACTTATCATGGTCCGGGTCAGTTAGTAGGGTATCCTATTCTTGATCTCGAGCAATTTTACACTGATATTGGTCGGTACCTCCGCGAACTTGAAGAGGTGATTATACTGACACTTGCACATTATGGACTTAAAGGAGAGCGATCAAAGGGTGAAACAGGAGTTTGGTTAGACCCGCTTCTTCCGGAAAAAGCACGTAAAATATGTGCAATGGGGGTACGTTGCAGCCGATGGATCACCATGCATGGCTTTGCCTTAAATGTTTGCAATGATCTTTCTTATTTTGATCATATTGTACCCTGCGGAATTCCTGACAAATCTGTTACCTCACTTCAACATGAACTACAGTATCCAATAGAATTGGCTGCAGTAAAGGAATTAGTGCGATCTAATTTTAAGAAAATATTTGGAGTGGAATGGGCTTAAGCAGCGGGTATTGGTTATCTATCCAGGTACAATTTGTGTTTTTCGATTAAACGACTATCCTCATAAAGCTCAAATAGAAACCATCCTCCATGCAAGAAATTGGTTTTATCCAGTTGAAAGCTGGGAGCAGGCAAGTTTTTTAATTCAAATAAAAAGCGTTTATCAGTTTCAAAAAATTTAATTCTGTATCGGGAGAGCCTGGTTCTGTTTGGCACTTGCACGCGTATATTTCCATCGGCGTGCGCATATACAAATAAAGAAGGGGCGTAGGCGTTAGGATCTTCTTTTGTGGTAACGGCCAATGGCGTTTTGGCAGAATCGCCCAATCGTATATTTTGTAATTTGTAAACAACTGGCTCCAGTCTTTTTACTACGGGAATTTCAATAGCCACCGGTTTTGATATAATGGGAGGAGGAACGGGGGTCGCAGGAACAGCAAGGGTAGTGTCTGTAGCTGTTTGCCGCGAAATAAGGGCAGGTTCGTTTGCTTTGTTTTTTGCTGTTAAGGCGGCAGTAGGGTTTACGGACAAATTGTTGGTTTGGGTAACTTCCTCTTTCTTTTGCAAAATCACTGGATCAGGATTGGCAACGGGTTTTGAAGGAGGAACTTCAATAATATTGATACGACTTGGTTTTTTTGCTGTGGTGAACAAGTAACGCCCTTTTTCTAATTGTATATAGAGCCGATAAAACATATGGTCATTGACGGCTTTTGTATCCGCATAGCCATTTTGTTTTGCATTAGGGTCAGGTACTGTCAATATGCTTTTAAAGCCTTGAATACTGTCAAAGGAGCGCTGTATTGTAAGTTGTGCAGTGTGAGGATAATTGTTGATCCAACTGATTACATATCGATTGCTTCCGATATCTTTTACACTGAATTGAGGTAAGATATCCTGTGCTTGCGTTTGAAAATAAACGCCTGAAATTAGCCATAGCAATAAAAACAAGAAGCAATGTGGGCGTTTGGCAATCATAGCGGTACTAATACAAATATACTATTCACAGCCCTGTAGGCGGGAAGCAAAGGTCCTCCTTTTTCAAGGATTGATTCCCTTGCAGCCCACCACTGTGAATCAGTAACCATCGACTATTTTCTTTGAAATAGTTTTTGGCAGCGAGCTGCTCCGCGGCATAGCATAGTTTTGCGGTATAAACAATATCAGTAGGTATTCAAGTAGTTTCAAATAACTGGTTCATGTGGTGTAATAACTTGGCTGGGTGTTTTGCATATCCACCCCGCTCAAAGCCTTCCAGCATGGTGCATCTATCAGCGGCATTTGGCACTATTTTTTTTACTGCTTTTTCCAAAGCCTCTTTTTCATTAAAAAAATTAGTTATGGTGGAAGCGCCCATGTTTAGTTCTCCAAATCCTCCCTCAGGAATAACAGAGTTTGTAAGCTGATTGGTTTTGTTATTTTTTCAGCGGGCGAATTACGGGGTCTATGGTGATGAGGTCAGCGTTATAAAACTGCATCAAGTGTTGTCAAAAATACGTGTAATTTTGGCGCCCTAGATCTAAGCTATGAAACCAACCCTGGTGATTCTTGCAGCTGGTATGGCTTCCCGTTATGGAAGCATGAAACAGGTCCAATCTTTTGGCCCCTCAGGTGAAACCATTATGGATTATTCGATTTATGATGCGATTCGTGCGGGTTTTGGAAAGGTGGTGTTTATTATACGAGCGCAGTTTGCTTCACAGTTTCAGTCCATATTTGAGCCAAAACTTAATGGACGCATTCAAACCGATTACGTCTTTCAGGAACTGGATTTATTTACCAATGACTATGACTATGCAGCGGATCGCACCAAGCCTTGGGGCACGGCTCATGCAGTGCTCTGCGCAAAAGAGGTTGTGAAAGAACCTTTTGCCGTTATCAATGCGGATGATTTTTACGGAAGAAATGCATTTGAACAGGCCGTTAATTTTCTGCAAACAAGTTGTGATGGCCGCACTTTTGGAATTATAGGATACGACCTCACCGCTACCCTTTCTGAGCAGGGTCCAGTAAATCGAGGCGTGTGTCAATTGAATAGCCAGGGCGATTTGGCAAATGTTACTGAGCGGATCAATATTGCTCGCGTAAATGGGGCCATCACCTGCGAGGATGGCTGGTTTCCTCAAACCTTAGCGGAGCATACCCAGGTGTCTATGAATTTCTGGTGTTTCGATCCTGTCTTCTTTGAAATGACAGCAAAACAGTTTGCTGATTTTTTACAGGAAGCCGGAAAAGAATTAAAATCCGAATTGTTTATACCCTTAGTAGTGGATCAATTTATACAGCAAGGAGGGAGGGTAAAAGTAATTCCCATCAATTCAACTTGGTTTGGGGTTACCTACAAAGAGGATACTCCCTTTGTGCAGCAGCAGCTCCAACAGTTGATTCAGCAGGGGGAATATCCCGTTAAACTTTGGGATTAATTTACCTTGACCATGTAAACATAGTCTTGCACCTTCCGTACCTGTTCTGTGCGGTCCAACCCATTCAGTAATGATCGGGATGGGACACGAATGGTGGGGCTATTATCTTGTTTTTTCAACGATTCGATAACATCAAAAATGTATTTGCTTTGTACGGCAAAGGCAAAACCTTGTGTGTTAGTCTGACGGCCATTCAAAATGCCAATTACCTCTCCCTTGCGATTTAATATGGGGCTACCACTGTTACCTCTGTTGGCATTGATTTCTACTTGACAACTCAGTGTGTCTCCGTTGAATCCAGTCTTTGCACTTAAATAACCCTGACTGTACACTACTTCATTGCGGGGGTACCCTAAGGTGAAAATAGGTTCCGCCAGTTTTGCGGTCTGCTTGCTGAGGCCATACGGCAGGCCGGAGTAGGGTTTAAAATTCGGGTCTTCAATTTTTAAAATGGCAATATCTCTCTCTTGATCTTGAAAGATCACTTGTGCCAGGTATTCGCCACGGTTATTCTGAATAACAATTTGCCGGGCCTCTTCTATTACGTGGGCATTAGTGACCAAATAGCCTTTGGCATCAATAATAAATCCAGTGCCTCCGGTAGTAAATGGAATATCCTGAAGAGCAGAAAAAGTTTTATTTTTTATCCGATCTATCTCTCTTGCTTGTTTTCTATTCTTATCCTCCAGTTGGCTAAACCTATTATTAAGCTCTTCAAACTGTGAACGGGGAGCGTTAGGCGCAATCATCCAAACCAAAGAGGAAATTGCCAGCGTGGTGATTACGGCTATTAAGGCTGCAATAGCGCTTATTCTCTTATATCGGTTCCAGAGGTATATTACTTTTAACTTGCCTTGCAATCGAGTTGAATTTATTTGGCCTTTTTCGGCTAAGTCAACATGGATCTCTTTCATCAAAGATTTGAAACGTTTCCACTCTCCAAAACGATTCATTTGTTGCAGGAAAAAAGTATGTTCAACCACTAGTTGGTCAACCTCTGTATTGGATTTGCGCAATTGTTCAAAATGTACGCGTTCGTCCGGGTACATTTCCCCTTTGATGTATCTTTCTATCTCATTCAGTAACTGCAAATCATCCATTTGGATTTCCGTTTTTATATTCCGAAAAGAAAAGTTTCTTTAACCGCATCAGGCACTTGTACTTCTGGTTTTTTGCGTTATCAGCATTGGTGTAACCAAATTGAAGCGCTATGTCCTGCATGTTCATTTTTCTTATATAGTAGGCGTCTAACAAACTTCCACAAGGTTCGCCTAGTCGCTGAATAGCTTGATTCATTAATTCAAATTCAGCCTCTCTTTTCTCAAAACCGGCAATTTCCTCTTCCACTAAAATGGTGGTGTCCGGATCAATTTCCTGTGATAAAAGTCGGTTATTTTGTTGTAACCGCTTCAACCACAATCTTTTACTTACCGAGTAGAGGTAGGTCTTTAACTGGCAATTCAACTCAAAAGATCCAGCCCTGGTCTTATCATAGAGCACAATCATTGCTTCTTGAAAAATATCCCGAGCATCATCTGTAGAGCCATTATTATTGACAATCAATGACTGAATCATATTGAAATGGTCTTTGTAGATCCTTCCAATTACCTTCCGGTCACCAGCTGCAAGCCCTTTTAAAAGATCAACATCCAAAAGTTTGTTATTCACTATCCTCGTAGTTTAATACAGAAATTTAAAAATAGTAACCCGAACCGATTTCTAAAAAAATAATTGTCTTTGGGTTACCTTTTGCCAAAAAGTGTATAAATTCGTGAAATATTTCACAAAACAAAAAAACAAAAGCAATGAAAAAGTTTTTTGCAATTGCCTTCATCGCAGCTACATTGGTAGCTTGTAATGGTGGTGGCGAAGCTCCTGCTACTGAAGCAACAACTCCTGCTGCTGAAGCAACAGCTCCTGCTACTGACACAACAGCTCCTGCTGCTGACACAACAGCTCCTGCTGCTGAACCAGCTAAGTAATTCAAGTGCAAGTAATTGCCAAAGGCCGTTCCCCTGGGAACGGCTTTCTTTTTTTATTCAATATTATCCATGCATACTTTTCAATCGCTGGGGCTTAGCTCCAATCTTCTGCAGTCCATTGAAAAACTAGGGTTCACTGAACCCACCCCCATCCAGCAAAAGGCAATTCCCATCTTATTACAAGGCACTCGTGATTTTATAGGTTTGGCTCAGACCGGAACCGGCAAAACTGCCGCCTTTGGACTTCCCTTACTTGATTTGTTGGACAAGTTTCGTATCTATCCACAGGCATTGATTATCTGTCCCACACGCGAGCTTTGTCTTCAGATCACATCCGATATAAAAAAATTTCAGGGAATTGCCGCGCAGGCGCTGATCACACCTGTTTATGGGGGTGCTTCAATTGGAGCGCAAATCAAAGATCTGAAAAGAGGTACCCATGTAGTGGTAGCTACTCCCGGACGTTTGATTGACCTGATAGAAAGAAAGGCCATTCGCCTTGATCAAATTGAGTATGTAGTATTAGATGAGGCAGACGAAATGCTCAACATGGGATTTCAGGAGGACATTGAGTTTATTCTCCAAAATACACCCAAGCGAGAAAGTACCTGGTTGTTCAGCGCAACCATGCCCGCTGAGATCAGGCAGGTTAGCAAGCGCTATATGCATGAACCTACAGAAGTCACCATTGGTAAAATGAATGCAGCTAATAGTAATATAGATCATCAATATTACCAATGCCAGCACCCTTACAGATATGAGGTGTTAAAGCGAGTTATCGATTTCAACCCAGAGATATTTGGTATTGTATTTGCTCGTACAAAGGCGGATGCACAGGAAATTGCAGAAAAACTTACTCGAGAAGGGTATGAAATTGATGCTATTCATGGGGATCTCACTCAAGCGCAGCGAGACCGTGTAATGGGTGCATTCAGAACTAGGAATATCAGATTACTTGTGGCTACAGATGTTGCAGCTCGGGGAATAGATGTTCAAGGTATAACCCATGTTATCAATTATGAATTGCCTGATGATACCGAAATTTATACGCACCGTAGCGGTAGAACAGGACGTGCTGGCAAAAGTGGTTTGTGTGTATCAATTGTTACACCCCGTGAGGCGTATCGACTGACGCATATTGAGAAATTAATGCAAACCCGATTTCATCGGATGGATATACCCAGCGGAAAGGATGTTTGCCGCAAACAGTTTTTTCACTTCACTGATCGGCTGTTGAAAGCAGATATCAGTCACGGGGAGTATGAAACCTATATTCCAATGCTCTCAGAAAAATTTTCTACAGTTAGCAAAGAAGAGATCTTACAGCGAGTGGCGGCATTGGAATTTGATCGCTTTCTTTGTTACTATGAAAATGCTGCTGATCTAAACCTCCGACAACAGCCAACGGATGGTAAATCAGGGAAGAAAAGAAAACAAGTGCGAGGGGCCGTTGCACGGAAGGATGCTGCTTATCAACGCTTGTTTATTAATTTGGGCACAAAGGATGGTTTTTACAAAGCCAGCTTTCTACAGTTCTTATTGGATATGAGTGAGCAGCGAAAAGAAGTGCTTGGTAACATTGATCTACGGGAAATGAATAGCTGGGTAGAAGTTGATTCCAGAGTGGCCGGGAAATTTATTAGAGCAATCGATGGAAAAAATTTCAAGGGTCGACGTATACGAATGAATGATGCCAATTCCGGTGGAAGAGGCGATTCTCGTCAAGGGTAATAAGCCGGGCACTCATTTTATATTCTATATTTTTATCTTGTTTAATTAAAGATGAATTTGGCTACCAATCTGGAAAATATACTAACGAAGAGGCCACTTATTATTAGTGGTCCCTGCAGTGCCGAAACCAGAGAGCAGGTATTAGAAACAGCTGTTCAATTGAAGGAAACCGGACGGGTAGATATTTTGCGGGCAGGAATTTGGAAGCCCCGCACCAAACCCGGTATGTTTGAAGGAGTGGGTAGCAAGGGCCTTCTCTGGTTGCAGGAAGCTTCTCAGCTAACGGGGTTACCCACTACGGTGGAAGTGGCTACAGCCAGACAGGTGGAGGAAGCACTTCGCTATCAAGTCTCTATGTTTTGGATAGGGGCTCGTACCACTGTCAATCCTTTTAGCTTACAAGAGGTGGCCGATGCATTGCGAGGGGTGAATATACCCGTATTGATAAAAAATCCAATTAATCCGGATCTGGAGTTATGGAGTGGTGCAGTGGAGCGTATCAATCGTGCCGGTGTTGGTACCATTGGCCTGATTCATCGAGGTTTTAGCACGTTTGGCGAAACGGTGTACAGAAACGCTCCTCTTTGGCATTTGGCGGTGGAGATGAAACTGAAACATCCTTCCTTGCTATTTATCACTGACCCTTCTCATATTTGTGGGAGGCGTGATATTTTGCCTGAAGTGATACAACGAGCCATTGACTTAGATAGTGATGGGTTGATGATAGAGAGTCATCGTGATCCGGCGAATGCCTGGAGTGATGCAGCACAACAGGTAACACCTGCGGCGCTTTTGGAAATATTATTGCAGGTTATTTGGCGCAAGGAAAACATTAATTCACCTGACTATCAGGCGGCACTGGATAGCTTGCGTCAAGAAATAAATCAGTATGATGAAGAATTGTTGCAATTGCTTTCCCGGCGGATGAAGGTGGCGGAAAAGATTGCACAGTGTAAAAGGGAAAACCAAATTACGATCCTCCAGCCCGGTCGTTGGCAGGAAATTACACGACGCGTGCTTCAAAAGTCTGGCGAGTTGGGACTGAGTCAGGAATTTCTTACACAATTCTTGGATGCCATTCACATGGAAAGTATTGCACATCAGAAGCAGGTATTGGATGCCACGAAAAAGTAGGACGATGAAACAGAAAAAAATTCGTATTGCAGCAGCTACCACTACTTGTTACTTTGCTTGTCGATTTTCCTACTTAAAGAAGTTAGTTCCCATTGACCGTACGGTTATTGTTACGGATCAACATGTCTATCAATCTCATGCTTCACTATTTAAAGGGTGGAATACCATTGTATTAAAGGCAGGTGAAGCTTATAAAATTCAACCCACCGTTGATGCTGTTATAGAGCAATTGGTCAACATGAAAGCGGACCGGCATATGTGGCTGGTTGGAGTGGGGGGTGGCGTAATTACCGACCTAACAGGATATATTGGTTCTATTTATATGAGAGGGATCAATGTGGGGTTTGTACCCACTACCTTATTGGCCATGGTAGATGCGGCTATTGGTGGGAAAAATGGTGTAGATCACCTAACGTATAAGAATTTGGTGGGCACCATCAGGCAACCCTCTTTTCTATTATATGACACTTCATTCTTAAAAACGCTGCCGGATAGCGAATGGAAAAATGGATTAGCTGAAATTATCAAGCACGCTGTTTGTTTCAAGCCAGCGCTGTTTCGTGAACTAGAAAAAAATAATTTAGGGTTTTATAGAAGGAATAAGCGAGCGCTAAATAGGTTGATCGAAAAAAATGCGTTGCTTAAGTTTAACATTGTTCAAGAAGATGAAACAGAGCAGGGGTTGCGCAGGTTACTGAATTTTGGTCATACTCTGGGGCATGCGATCGAAATGATTTATACGGTTTCCCATGGAGAAGCAATTTCATTGGGAATGGTCGCGGCAGCAAGGCTCTCTGCTCAACTAAACGGTTTCAAGGCAACTGTTCGCTTACAGCAATTATTAGCTAAATATGGTTTGCCTACACAAGCTACTTTTGATCTTGATAAGCTAATGCGGGTTATGGAAATGGATAAAAAGAAGACTGGAAAATTGGTTCATTACATTTTATTAGAACAGATTGGCCGTGCACAACCACAGCTGCTTTCTTTCCCTGTTATCAGGAATTTGCTAAATCAACTGCCTTGATTGCCACCATTCGCGCATCATCACTTCATGGTTCCATAAAAGCCCCACGCTCAAAAAGCGTATTGCAGCGCGCATGTGCCGCCGCTTTATTGACAGGCGGTGAAACGCGTTTGCTTGACCCGGGAACAGCTGAAGACGATTTGGCGGCGGTGGCAGTGATCCAAGCATTAGGAGCTGCTGTAACTAAAATGGAAGATGGCTCTCTTTTGATTAGTAGTCAGGGGATCAATTTTACTAAGTCCGCAGATATTAATTGTGGGGAGTCGGGTTTGAGCTTGCGTATGTTTGTGCCGATCGTGGCACTGGCTGCGGCTAGCACCAACGTAAATGGACGTGGGAGTCTGCTAAAAAGACCACAACATTTTTTTGAAGAAGTGCTGCCTTTGCTGGATGTAAAAGTAAAAACTAACAACGGTTACCTTCCGATTAGTTTGAAAGGGCCGCTCCGACCAAAAACAATCACAATAGATGGTTCGCTTAGTTCTCAATTTCTGACTGGTCTTTTAATGGCATATGTCGGCGTGGGAGCTACGGGTGTTTCCATTCATGTAAATGGATTAGTAAGTAGGCCTTATATTGATTTAACGCTTTCAGTTATGGAAAAGTTTGGTTTACCGGTGCCGGTTAACCATAACTACAGCATGTTTACGTTCACCAATAACAAAGTCAACGATAATTCAGGCTCCAGAGCGTACAAGGTGGAGGGGGACTGGAGCGGTGCTTCTTTTTTTCTAGTTGCAGCAGCATTATCAGGAGAGGTGACTATAGAGGGAATCAATGCTAATTCCTTTCAAGCTGATCGACAAATTCTAACTGTGGCCCGATTGGCCCAGTTAAATATAATAGTTAATGGGGAATGGGTCAAGGTTCATCACTCCGCTATTACTCCTTTTGAGTTTGATGCATCCGATTGCCCGGATTTATTTCCCCCGCTCACCGCACTTGCTGTATTTGCAAAGGGTACAAGCCGTATAAAAGGAGTGAGTCGGTTAACGCATAAAGAAAGTAATCGGGGATCAACTCTCGTAGAGGAGTTTTCTAAACTGGGGGTCATGCTTGAAATTGAAGATGATTGCTTGGTGATCAAAGGACAAGAACAATTGCAAGGCGGAATTGTATCCTCCCGTAATGATCATCGCATTGCCATGGCACTTGCCGTTGCAGGGCTACGATCCGTTCAACCTGTGGTCATTGAAAATGCAGAAGCGGTTGGTAAATCATATCCCAGCTTTTTCTCGCACCTGCAAAGTCTGGGTGCCTCCGTATCTTTATCCTAACAAAAAACTGAAATATTGAATTCATTTGGAAGAATTTTTCGCGTGCAAATTTTTGGCGAATCGCACGGCGAAGTGGTAGGCGTGTTGATCGATGGATGTCCAGCGGGTATTCCGATAAGCCCAGCAATATTTCAAGAGGATCTGACCCGGCGAAAGGGAGGGATGCAGAAAGGAACAACACCCAGGTCTGAAGAGGATATTCCCTTGCTAAAATCAGGTGTATTTGCCTCTACAACAACAGGGGCTCCTCTAGCTATCTTGTTTGAAAATAAGAACACAAGAAGTGGTGATTATGAGAAAATGAAACAGATCCCTCGTCCAGGGCATGCTGATTTTGTGGTGCATCAAAAATTTGGAGGGCATGAGGATTACAGAGGCGGAGGGCATTTCAGCGGAAGATTAACCACTTGCTTAGTTGCAGCCGGTGTAGTTGCAAAAAAACTACTTGGATCAATTGAAATTAGAGCTACCCTCAAGGAAGTGGCAGGCGAACCTGATAGTGCGTCGGGAATTGAAAAAGCAATTTCCAAGCAAGATAGTGTGGGTGGAATTGTTGAATGTGTGGTGAAAGGATTGCCCATTGGTTTGGGTGAACCCTTCTTTGATTCAGTTGAATCCTTGATTGCACATGCTATTTTTTCCATTCCTGCCGTTAGGGGAATTGAATTTGGGTCAGGTTTTGCAGCAGCGCGTATGTATGGAAGCGAACACAATGATAGCATAGTGTCAATGGATGGCACCACGGCAACCAATCATGCGGGAGGGGTGGTCGGCGGGCTTACCAATGGGAACGAATTACTATTTCGTGTGGCCATTAAACCCACTTCTTCAACCCCGCAGGAACAAAAAAGTTTAAATACAACTACGGGTAAACAAGAGGTTTTTACCGTGAAGGGTCGTCACGACCTCTGTATTGCACTACGGGTTCCTGTTGTTGTGGAAGCTGTTGCTGCAATGGTGTTAGCAGATTTACTCCTGCTTGAACAAAAGATTTTGCGTGTTAATCCTTAGCCGTTAATACGGCCAACGCTTTGAAGGACACATTCAATACTGGGTACCGATCAGGAATGGGCCTGCTGTAGTGCCACCATTCTGTTTCCAGGGATTTGAATCCAAAGTGTTCCATTGTTTCTTTTAATGTTTTTCTGTTTTCCAACACTTCAGCTTTATGTCCCCCATAGCTGTGATGCGCAGCTTCAGAAAAGTCATCAAAATCGGTTCCCATATCAATTTCTTTTCCCGAATGCCCATCAACCAATGTCAGATCTACTGCAGTGCCTCGGTTGTGCTCACTGCCCAGATTGGGATTGGCTACATACCGTGGATCCCTGATCAAATTCCAGAATCTTACTGTAACAGCATAAGGCCGGTAGGCATCAAATATTTTTAAATGAAATCCTTTTTTAAGCAATGAATCGCTAACTGCTTTTAGTGCCAGGGCTACTCCCTCGCGCAAATAGCAGTTATTGGATAAAGAGGGATACATCCTTTTACCCGTAAAATTATTTCGGGTGGCATACCTAAGCTCCATTATAAGTGAAGGAATCAGTTTGTTTGCATCTACCATTCTTTTGGTTGGATCGGAGTTGACAGCTACCTGGTAAGCCTTCTTTTCCAGTACTTGAAGTCTATTCCTGTCCGCAGGTTGCGCGTTAACTTTGGCCAGCCATAAGGTCAGAACCAGTGCAAGGAGGGTAAAATGGCTATACTTGGTCATTGTAAGTATTGAATTTAAAAAATTTTGGCTCATTCTCAATATTTTTTAATTTTAGTATTCGACAGATACCCATTAAATTTGCCGGGTGTCAACCAAACTACCAGTTATGAAAAAAAGTTTAGTTTTTTTACTAATGGGCCTATTGGCTTTTGGGTTCTCAAACTCGGAGGTGAGCGGGCAGGGTACCCGATCTATAGGGTTTAGTTATTTTCTCAATGATTTTACTACTGCTGAGCGAATTCGCACTACCTCTTTGAATACGGTTGTCAACAATAAGTCCTTTGCTGAAATGGGTGAAATGAACGCCGGGGTTGCTGTAAACTATTTCAAATCAATGGGACCCAAACTAAATATGGGCGCTTACCTTGGATTTTCAGGAGTTCGCTACCCAATGCGAGGTAGAAACATTACCAATCGTGGGTTATTAGTTGAGTTTACTGCTACCTTGAACAAGATGATGACAACAGAAGACTATTATGTGCAGCCTTACTTGACCCTGGGCGTAGGCGGACATAAGTTTGGACCTCACTACGGGGTTTTCATCCCTGCTGGTCTTGGACTTAAGCTTAACATTTTTAGTGAGGCAAATCTGTTTATCACATCCAATTATCGGGTGCCTGTAACTAACGAAACGGCAAGCTATCATTTTCAGCACATGATTGGTATTGCGGCTCCTCTTGGCAAGAAAAAATAATCTGAATTTTCAATAGAAGGCATGGAAGGGCCCCGTAACAATACGGGGCTTTTTTTATGCTTTTTCTCTTACCTTTGCGGCCTCAAAATCAACTTGTTTGCTATGGCAGATTTAAAGTTTCAACGAAATTTCGGTATTGCTGCTCACATCGATGCCGGAAAAACAACAACTACGGAGCGTATTCTCCGCTACACAGGTATGATTCACCGGATCGGGGAGGTGCATGAGGGTGCGGCTACCACTGACTGGATGGAGCAGGAAAAAGAGCGTGGGATTACCATCACGTCTGCTGCGGTTAGTTGTAAATGGAATTTCCCTACCGAGAAGGGAAAAAATACTGCTGACACCCAGCCTTACTACTTCAATATCATCGATACCCCCGGTCACGTTGACTTTACTGTAGAGGTGGAGCGTTCTATGCGTGTACTGGATGGATTGATTGCCTTGTTCTCTGCGGTAGACGGGGTAGAACCTCAGTCTGAGACTGTGTGGCGTCAGGCCAACCGTTACGGCGTTCCTCGTATAGGGTTCGTGAATAAAATGGACCGTGCCGGTGCAGATTTTTTGAATGTGATTAAGCAGGTTCGTGAAATGTTGGGATCTAAAGCTGTTCCACTTCAGCTTCCCATTGGTGCGGAAGATAATTTCAAAGGCGTGGTTGATTTGATCAAGATGAAAGGAATCATTTGGCATGCAGAAAGCGAAGGAATGACCTTTGACGAAATTGATGTACCTGCTGACATGTTAGAAGAGGCAAAGGAGTGGAGAGCAAATCTGGTTGAAGCTGTTGCAGAATATGATGATACCCTAATGGAAAAATTCTTCGAGGATCCTAATAGTATATCTGAAGGTGAAATTCACGGAGCAATCCGTAAGGCAACTATTGATCTGTCCATCGTTCCAATGATGTGCGGTTCTTCCTTTAAAAATAAAGGCGTGCAAACGGCATTGGATGCTGTTTGTCATTATTTGCCTTCACCGATTGACATTCAAGATACAAAAGGCAAACATCCGGATACAGGAGAAGAATTATTTCGTAAAGCAGACCCTAAAGAACCCTTTGCGGCTCTTGCATTTAAAATCATGACTGACCCCTTTGTAGGTCGTCTGGCCTTCTTCCGTGCTTACTCTGGCCGTTTGGACGCTGGTTCATACGTACTTAATGTTCGCAGTGGAAAAAAAGAGCGTATCAGTCGTATCATGAAGATGTTTGCTAACAAACAAAACCCGATTGATTTTATTGAAGCTGGTGATATTGGCGCGGCTGTTGGTTTCAAGGAAATTAAAACCGGAGACACGCTCTGTGATGAAAATCATCCAATCACCCTGGAAAACATGTTCATCCCTGAGCCTGTAATTGCTATTGCTGTGGAACCAAAAACACAGGCAGACGTTGATAAAATGGGTATGGCCATTGCAAAGTTGGTTGAAGAAGATCCAACGCTTCGCGTGAACACCGATGAGGAAACCGGGCAGACTATTCTTCGCGGAATGGGAGAATTACATCTGGAGATCATCATTGATCGTATGTGTCGTGAATTCAAAGTAGAAGTAAATCAGGGTGCTCCACAGGTGGCTTACAAAGAAGCCTTCACTACAACAATTGAACATCGCGAAACCTTGAAAAAGCAAACGGGTGGGCGCGGTAAGTTTGCGGATATCGTGTTTAATATCGGTCCCGTTGATCCAGAATGGCAAGCGGAAAATCCCGACAAACATTACCAATTTGTCAATGATATTTTTGGAGGATCCATCCCTCGTGAATTTGTACCTGCCATTCAAAAAGGGTTTGAACAGTCAATGTCAACAGGGGTGTTAGCCAGCTATCCTGTTGCTAACCTGAAAATTCGTGTATTTGACGGAAGTTTCCACGCAGTGGACTCTGACTCAATGTCCTTTGAATTGTGTGCCAAGCAAGGTTTCCGTGAGGCAGCCAGAAAAGCTAAACCTGTTCTGCTTGAACCTATCATGAAAGTGGAGGTAGTAACTCCGGATCAGTATACGGGAGATGTAACGGGAGACTTGAACCGTCGTCGCGGTATGATGGAAGGAATGGACAGTCGTGCAGGCGCGCAGGTAATCAAGGCTAAGGTTCCATTGAGTGAAATGTTTGGATACGTAACACAACTTCGCTCTCTTTCTTCCGGACGTGCTTCCTCAACCATGGAGTTTTCGCACTATGCTCCAGCGCCCAATAACATTGCCGAGGAGGTGATTGCAAAGGTTAAAGGGAAGGCTACCGCATAAACCTCACACAACAACTATTGTAAGGACCGCTTTGAAAGAGGCGGTCTTTTTTTTGTTGATTGGAGTCTGGGCAAAGTTCCCTTCAAGAAATAGGTATCAACCAATTCATTTACAACATTTTATATTGTAATTGGCTAATTTAGCAAACGATAGCATCCAGGATAAAAAATAGCTGTTAACTATTTGGTTGGTACTGACTTCTCTCTTAACTTCGCATCCCCTAAAGAAAAAGGGGAACGTACACATGTCGCAGCGCATCCGAATCAAATTGAAATCCTACGATCATAATCTGGTGGACAAGTCCGCCGATAAGATCGTTAAAACTGTTCGTAGTACCGGCGCAGTTGTGACAGGACCTATACCTCTGCCAACTCGCACAAAAATTTTTACGGTATTACGTTCTCCTCACGTCAATAAGAAAAGCCGTGAGCAGTTTCAATTAGCCACACACAAGCGTCTATTGGATATTTATACCTCCACTAGCCGTACGGTAGATGCACTTAGCAAATTGGATTTGCCAAGTGGCGTAGAGGTAGAGATCAAAGCTTAGTTGTTTTGAAGTGGCGTAAGGGAATTCGCAACTCCCACTAGTTCTTATCATTTATTTTTTTAAGCAATTGCTATCTCTCAACCGGAACTTAATTCCGATAAAAGAGCGCTGGCTTTTTAACATAAAACAAACCATTCAGGGTTTGTTTACTATCGGTACTTCCCCATAAAGGAAAAGGTCGATGGCAAACGGGGATTGAAGTCCAAACGATTGTGTTTGGAATGTCCCAATAACCTTGTAGGCAAAAAACTAAAGAACATGAAAGGTATTATTGGGAAAAAACTGGGAATGACCAGTGTATTTGATCCCTCCGGAAAGCAGACCCCATGCACGATCATCGAGGCCGGTCCCTGCGTAGTTACTCAAGTAAAGTCCAAAGAGACTGACGGGTACAGTGCTCTCCAGTTATGTTTTGGAGACAAAAAAGAGAAGCGTGCTACGAAAGCCGAAATCAATCACTTTTCCAAATCTCAAACCACACCTAAGCGTTTCTCTAAAGAGTTTCGCAATTTTTCCATTGAGAAAAATCTGGGTGAAACTGTAACAGTAGACATTTTTTCTGAAGGGGAAACTGTTGAGGTAGTAGGCACTACTAAGGGTAAAGGATTCCAGGGTGTTGTAAAACGCCATGGTTTTAGCGGTGTGGGTCAACAATCGCACGGTCAGCATGACCGTCAGCGTGCACCAGGATCATTAGGTAACTCCTCAGATGCCAGCCGTGTAATGAAGGGTATGCGTATGGCCGGACGCATGGGTAACGATCGCGTTAAAATGAAAGGCTTGAAAGTGGTAAAAGTTTTTGCAGAGAAAAACTACTTGCTGGTAAGCGGTTCTGTTCCGGGTCACAATGGCTCCATCGTACTAATTCAAAAATAATCGCGTACAACACAATCATCAACTGAACGCAACATGAAACTTGACGTCTTAAATACAAAAGGTACTGCAACAGGTCGCTCCGTGGAATTACCGGAGGAGATCTTTGGTGCTGAACCTAACAATCACGTAATCTACCTGGCTGTGAAACAGTATTTGGCAGCACAACGCCAGGGCACGCACAAGGTTAAAACACGTGCTGAAGTAAAAGGGGCCAGCCGCAAATTGCATAAGCAAAAAGGAACAGGGGGAAGTCGTAAAGGAAATATCCGTAACCCTTTATACAAGGGGGGGGGTACCATTTTTGGACCTCAACCACACAGCTATGATATCAAAGTGAATCGGAAGGTTAAAGATTTGGCTAAAATTGCTGCCCTTAGTTACAAAGCAAAAGGCAATGCGATTGTTGTTGTGGAGGACATTAACATGGAAACTCCAAAAACCAAGCAACTCATGGAGATCTTGAGTAATTTAAAAGTAGCTGATAAAAAAACACTTTTTGTTACTCCTGATTATAATGATCCTGTAGGGTTGTCTATCCGCAATGTTCCTTCTGTAATGGGCGTATTGCTCAGCGATATCAACACCTATGATATTGTGAATTCAGAAGTGTTGGTGATGACTGAGAGTGCCGCAAAAATATTTGCCGACGACGAAAAAACCGAAGCTTAATTAACAGCATAAAACAAGCCTAATGAAACTTTCTGAAGTACTGATCAAGCCCATCCTTACCGAAAAGGCCAATGGCCAACAGGAGAAGCTGCGTCGCTATGCTTTCAAAGTGGATCGTAAAGCCAATAAATTGGAAATTAAAAAGGCCATTGAAAACTTTTATGGTGTTACAGTGATGAATGTAAATACCGCTGTAGTTCCTGCAAAAACTAAAGCGCGTTCTACTAAGAGTGGCTTTATTGTGGGCCGTAAGCCTGCTTACAAAAAAGCAATGGTAACTGTTGCCGAAGGTGAAACAATAGATCTGTATTCTACTATTTAATAGTAAAATGAATGGCTTCAACAGCCGCAAATGTTGTGTAAAAAGAAAAAGATATGTCATTAAGAAAATTTAAACCTATTACAGCCGGAACGCGTTGGAGAATTGGCAACGCATACGCTGAGGTAACTACAAACGTCCCTGAGAAGAGCTTATTGGAAGCAAAGCCTCGTACAGGTGGTCGTAACACATCTGGTCACTTAACTATGCGTTATCGAGGTGGCGGACATAAGCAGAAATATCGTGTGGTTGATTTTAAGCGAAATAAAACTGGGGTGGCAACGGTGGAATCCATTCAATACGATCCTAACCGTACGGCCTTCCTTGCACTGTTGGTTTTTGCTGATGGTGAAAAGCGTTATATCATTGCTCCCCAGGGATTGGAGGTTGGAGCAAAATTGGAAAGTGGCCCTGCCGTGGCTCCTGAAGTAGGAAATGCTTTGCCAATGCGCAACATGCCATTGGGTACAAATATTCACAATATTGAAATGCAACCTGGACAGGGGGGCAAGCTGGCCCGCAGTGCCGGTTCTTCTGCTCAATTGGCAAACAAAGAGGACAAATATGCTGTTTTAAAAATGCCAAGTGGTGAGTTGCGCAAAGTACTCATTGACTGTTATGCTACAGTTGGTGTGGTGAGCAATAGTGATCATAGTTTACAAAGTATGGGCAAGGCAGGGCGTAACCGCTGGAAAGGAATTCGCCCTCGCAATCGTGGTGTTGCCATGAACCCGGTGGATCATCCAATGGGTGGAGGTGAGGGTAAGGCATCCGGAGGTCAGCCTCGTTCTAGAAACGGCCAATACTCTCGAGGTTTGAAAACACGTACAGTTGGTAAATCAAGCGATAAATTGATTATCCAGCGCAAGAACGGAAGCAAGATCGGAAACAAATAATCTAATTACACAATAAATATAATATGGCTCGTTCGATTAAAAAAGGCCCTTACATCGCCACTCACCTTGAGCAAAAGGTGTTTGCTATGAACGAAGGCAAATCCAAGAAAGGCGTAATCAAAACTTGGAGTCGTCGTTCCACCATTTCTCCTGATTTTGTGGGGCACACATTTGCCGTACATAACGGGAATAAGTTCATCCCTGTGTATGTAACAGAATTTATGGTTGGACATAAGCTTGGTGAATTTGCACCAACCCGCCAATTCAAAGGACACTCTAAAAAAGAAGTTTAATCCAAGAAATAGTGAACCATGGAAGCAGTAGCTAAATTGAGCAATTATCCTACATCCCCTCGCAAGATGCGTTTGCTTGCCGATATGATTCGTGGTCAGCAGGTGGAGAAGGTGTTAGCACAACTTGAATTCAGTCCTAAGCACCCCGCAGTTCCGCTGCGCAAACTGGTATTAAGTGCTATCAACAATTGGAAGCAGAAGAATGAGGGTGGAGACGAAAGTCAACTCATTGTCAAAACTATTTTTGTAGATGGTGCGCGCACCATTAAACGCATGCGTCCGGCTCCTCAGGGTCGTGGCTATCGAGTGCGTAAGCGTAGCAACCACGTTACGGTCATAGTCGACACAAAAGAAAAAAAATAATATTAAACGAATAACCTACACCAAACATGGGTCAGAAAGCAAATCCGATAGGTAACCGATTAGGCATCATCCGCGGATGGGAGTCCAACTGGTACGGCAATAGAAAAGATTTTGCCGGTAAACTGATTGAAGACCACAGGATCAGAACCTATCTAAACGCTCGAATTAACAAGGGGGGGATCTCCAAAATTGTCATTGAGCGAACACTGGGAAAGTTGATTGTAACAATCCATACCTCTAAACCTGGTATCATCATTGGCAAAGGTGGTGGAGAAGTGGATCGTATCAAGGAGGAATTAAAGAAGCTTACGAACAAGGGGGATGTTCAGATAAATATTCTGGAAATCCGTCGTCCTGAGTTAGATGCTATGATCGTGGGGGATACGATTGCACGTCAAATCGAAAATCGTATCAACTTCAAACGGGCAACTAAAATGGCAATTGCTTCTGCGCTTCGTATGGGTGCTGAGGGAATCAAAGTCAAATTGAGTGGCCGTTTGGCTGGTGCTGAGATTGCCCGCAGTGAAGAGTTCAAGCAAGGCAGAGTGCCGTTACATACTTTCCGTATGGATATCGATTATGCGAATGTGTTTGGACAAACCGTTTATGGAAAGATCGGTATCAAGGTTTGGATTTGTAAAGGCGAGGTGTTAGCTAAGCGCGATCTTAATCCAAATTTTGTTGGAGGAAAGAGTGAGTTGAGTGATCGTCGTGGTGGACGCGGAGAAGGACGTGGCGGAGAGCGTCGTGACGATCGTAGAGGTGGTGGAGATCGTCGTGGCGGCGGGCGTGAACGTCGTGGTTAATTCAATTATTCATTCATTTAAGAAATTTGAAATAGTTAATCATGTTACAACCAAAAAGAACCAAGCACCGGAAAATGCAAAAGGGTAGAATGAAGGGCGATGCCAAAAGAGGCGCGACCATTTCTTTCGGCTCCTATGCATTAAAGGCGTTGGACCAGCATTGGATCACGGATCGTCAGATTGAGGCTGCTCGTCAGGCGTTAACACGTGAAATGAAAAGGGAAGGAAATGTGTGGATCCGCATTTTTCCTGACAAGCCAATTACTCGTAAGCCGGCCGAAGTGAGAATGGGTAAGGGTAAAGGAAACCTCGAGTTCTGGGCTGCCGTTGTAAAACCAGGTCGTATTCTTTTTGAAATAGATGGTGTAAGTGAGTCTGTGGCCCGCGCATCTCTTGCACTTGCAGCTGGAAAACTTCCTATCAAAACTAAATTCATTGTACGCCCTGACCTTGTCACTGCCTAACCTCAAAATAGTAGCACGATGTCCAAGAAAACCGAATTTTTAAAAACCCTGCAGGGAATGAATGAACAAGACCTGCGTGCACGTTTGGCTGATGATCAACAGCGATTGAAGAAAATGGAATTTACGCATGCTATTTCTCCATTGGAGAATCCCATGTCTATTCGTGGTCTGCGTCGCGACATCGCCCGTTTGAAAACTGCTCTCGAATCAAAGCAACAGCAAGCCTGATAAATACCCTAACATGGAAGCAAGAAATTTAAGAAAAACCAGGATCGGTGTGGTAACCAGCAACAAGACGGAAAAGACCATCACAGTGGCTGTCGAGCGTAAAGTAAAGCACCCGATTTACGGAAAGTTCGTAAAGAAAACCACAAAGTTTCACGCGCATGACGATAAGAACGAATGCAGCATTGGTGATCTAGTTAAAATCATGGAAACTCGCCCGCTTAGCAAAACAAAGTGCTGGAGATTGGTGGAAGTGGTTGAAAAAGTGAAGTAAATTCTGATTAGCATTAATTGTAAAATAACTTTTGTATGATACAACAAGAAAGCCGATTGAATGTGGCCGATAACAGTGGTGCCAAAGAGGTGCTCTGTATTCGTGTGCTCGGCAATAGTGGTCAGCGCTATGCGAGAATCGGCGACAAGATCGTAGTAACGGTTAAGGATGCGCTTCCGGCCGGTGGAATTAAACAAGGAACGGTTGCCAAAGCGGTTATTGTTCGTACTACAAACAAATTGCGTCGCAAAGACGGTTCTTATATCCGTTTTGACGATAACGCCGTAGTAATGCTTAACCAGTCTGACGAACTAAGTGGTACCCGCATTTTCGGACCTGTTGCACGTGAACTTCGTGATAAGGGTTATATGAAAATTATCTCATTAGCTCCAGAGGTTCTTTAATAACGGAGTAAATAATAAGTAAACTATGCAATCAAGATTCAAAGCCAAGTACAACATCCGTAAAGGAGATACCGTAGTGGTAATCGCCGGGGATGATAAAGATCTTGCTAAACCACGTATGGTTCGCGAAGTGCTGGTTGAAGAGTGTAAGGTGATTGTGGAAGGGGTGAATATTATCACTAAGCATACAAAACCCACTGCACAAAATACCAAAGGTGGTATCGTAAAGAAAGCAGCTCCTATACATATCAGCAATGTGATGTTATGGGATGCAAAGGCCAAGGCTGCTGCACGTGTTAAGCGTGAGCGTTCAAATGGTAAAACAGTAAGAATTTCCAAAAAATCAGGAGAAACGTTATGAGTACAAAGGCGTACAAACCAAGATTAGCTACCAAGTATAAGAGCGAGGTAGTGCCAAACCTGGTCAAAAAGTTTAATTACGAAACGGTTATGCAAGCTCCCCGTTTGGAGAAGATTTGTGTAAACCGTGGTATCAATGGTGCTGTGTCTGATAAAAAGACCGTAGACATTGCTGTAGAAGAACTGACCACTATCACAGGACAAAAGGCGGTGCCTACCATGTCCAAGAAAGACATTTCAAATTTTAAGCTTCGTAAGGGAATGCCCATTGGTGCAAAAGTTACCCTGCGTGGTGAAAAAATGTACGAGTTTCTGGATCGTTTGATAGCCGTTGCACTGCCACGCGTCCGTGACTTCAAAGGGGTAAACGACAAATCCTTCGACGGTCGTGGTAATTATACTTTGGGAATTACTGAGCAAATCATCTTTCCTGAGATTGATATTGATAAAGTCAGCAAGATTACTGGTATGGATATCACATTTGTTACAACCGCCAGCAGTGACGAAGAAGCTTTTGAATTGTTGAAAGAAATGGGGATGCCTTTCAAAAACGCAAAAAATAACTAATAACCTTAATAAAGACTCATGGCAAAAACTTCCGTAAAAGCCAGGCAACGCAAGCGTGAAAGAATGGTGGATCATTATGCTGCCAAACGCGAGGCGTTGAAGCAAGCCGGTGATTGGAAATCACTGGATGAATTACCCCGCAATGGTTCTAAAGTTCGTCTTAAGAATCGTTGTCAATTGACTGGTCGTCCAAAGGGGTACGTTCGCTACTTTGGAATTTCCAGGGTTGCGCTTCGTGATATGGCCCTCAATGGTAAAATTCCCGGACTTAAAAAAGCAAGCTGGTAATCTTTAAAAAAAATCATTATGGTAACAGATCCAATAGCAGACTTCCTGACCCGTATCCGCAACGCACAGATGGCGGGTCACCGTGTGGTCGACATTCCTGCTTCTAATCTCAAAAAGCGTATGACAGAGATTCTCTATAATCAGGGATATATCTTGAAATACAAATTTGAAGATGATAATAAGCAAGGGGTAATTAAAATTGCCTTAAAGTATGATTCGTCTACAAAGCAACCTGCCATTCAAAGCATGGAGCGTATAAGCCGCCCGGGTCTGCGTCAATACGTAAAACCTGAAGAATTCAGACGTGTGAAAAGCGGATTGGGCGTTGCTATCCTGTCCACTTCTAAAGGGGTTATGACCGACAAGGATGCCAAAGCCCAGAATGTGGGGGGCGAGGTATTGTGTTATATCTATTAAAAACAAAGCATATGTCACGTATAGGAAGAAAACCGATTTCAGTTCCCAATGGTGTAACCGTTACAGTTGGGAAAGACAATGTGGTAACCGTAAAAGGAACCAAGGGCGAACTCAAGCAATTGCTTGATCGCGACATTGTGGTTGAGGTCAAGGATAATCAAGTGGTGCTGGGCCGACCCACCAATCAAATTCGTCACCGTGCTTTGCATGGTTTGTATCGTTCACTGCTCACTAATTTAATCAAGGGGGTAACAGAAGGATACCAAAAAAAGTTGGAATTAATTGGGGTAGGTTTCAAAGCTACCAACGCAGGAAATGTTTTAGACCTGTCTATTGGGTATTCTCACAATATCATTTTTGAAGTACCCAAAGAACTTAAAGTAGCAACTGCTCAGGAGAAGGGGCAAAACCCAATGATTTCACTGGAGGGTATTGACAAGCAGTTGATTGGTCAGGTTGCTGCCAAATTACGCAGTCTTCGTAAACCAGAGCCTTACAAGGGTAAGGGAGTTCGTTACGTGGGTGAAGTGGTTCGTAAAAAAGCTGGTAAAGCAGCTGGTAAATAATTAAATGTTTTTAAAACAGTATAAGAGATGACTCCTCAATTTAAAACCAAAAGAAGGCAAAACATTCGCTACCGCATTCGTCGGAAGATTAGTGGAATTGCAACTAGGCCCCGTTTGTCTATCTATAGAAGTAATGCTGACATCTATGCTCAATTGATTGACGATAATAACGGGCAAACAGTAGCAGCCGCTTCCTCTCGCGATAAGGATATTGCTGCTCAGCAATTAACCAAAACTGAAAAGAGCCGGTTAGTAGGAGCTGCGATCGCCAGCAAGGCAGTTGCTCTCGGAATCACCTCCGTTACTTTTGATAGAGGTGGCTACCTCTATCATGGTCGTGTTAAATCAGTTGCTGACGGAGCACGCGAAGGAGGATTACAGTTCTAATTAATTAAACGCAACAAAAAAACTATACATGTCAAAGCTCAATTTGAATAGAGTAAAAGCCAGCGACCTTGAGTTGAAGGATAAAGTCGTAGCCATCAACCGTGTGGTAAAAACTACCAAAGGTGGTCGTGCCTTTAGTTTTTCTGCTCTGGTTGTAGTCGGAAATGGAAATGGTGTGGTAGGGCATGGTCTTGGTAAAGCAAAGGAAGTACAGGAAGCTATCACCAAGGGCATTGAGGACGCAAAAAAGAACCTGATCAAAGTTCCAATCATGAAGGGTACTGTTCCGCATGACCAGTGGGCTAAAGAAGGTGCTGCTAAAGTATTAATCAAACCTGCCGCACATGGTACCGGTGTAATTGCCGGAGGCTCTATGCGTGCCGTTTTGGAGAGTGCTGGTGTAACAGACGTACTTGCAAAATCATTGGGATCTGCAAATCCTCACAATGTGGTAAAAGCTACATTCAAGGCGCTTGCGTTGTTGCGTGAACCCGTTCAGATTGCCAAAACTCGTACGCTGGGATTGAAAAAAGTATTTAACGGTTAAACGACTGGCCATGAAAAAAATTAAAATAACACTTGTTAAAAGTCCAATTGACAGACCCGAGCGTCAAAAGCTAACCTTGCAGGCTCTTGGCTTGAATAAGACTTTTTCAAGTCGTGAAGTAGAAGCTACTCCACAGATATTGGGCATGGTGCGCAAGGTTAATCATCTGCTCAAAATAGAAGAATCTAAATAATCAAACGAGCGTAACTGCGCTCAATTCAATAATGCGAGCCCCGCTCAATATTGCTTTCGGGGCGATGAGTAAACAATAAAAGCTATGAAACTGCATCAATTGAAGCCTGCTAAAGGCGCTACACACAAAACAAAACGAATTGGGCGTGGAGAAGGCTCCGGGCATGGAGGAACATCTACGAAAGGCACAAAAGGTGCCCAGAGCCGTACGGGTTTTAAAAGTAAAATGGCTCATGAGGGGGGCCAGATGCCCATCCAACGACGTATTCCCAAGCGTGGGTTTAAAAATCCGCATCGGATTTCTTACAAAGTATTAAACTTGGGACAGTTGGAGCAATTGTCTGTCAAATACAATATTACCGAGTTCTCACTTGAGAATTTATATATCAACGGCCTGATTAGTCAGACTGATCGTGTGAAAGTCCTCGGAAATGGTGCAGTGAAAGGGAAGTATAGCTTCCGTGTAAATGCCATAAGTGCCAAGGCAAAAGATGCCATTGAAGCGGCTGGTGGTACCGTCGAGATCGTTGCTTAAATTAGTTGACTAAAACCTCAATCAAACCGTGAAGAAATTTTTTCAAACGCTTCGCAACATTTGGAGTATCGAAGAGCTTCGTAATAAGATTCTTTTTACGCTCTTGATGATTACGATCTACCGGATTGGTGCATACATTGCATTGCCTGGTATAGCCGATCCAATTAAATTGGCTGAATCTGATAACAGTACAGGTATCTTAGGCCTGATTGATGCCTTTTCCGGTGGTGCTTTTAACCAAGCATCCATCTTTGCATTGGGTATTATGCCCTATATCTCTGCTTCCATTTTTGTACAATTGCTTACTGTACTGGTACCCCAGTTCCAGAAAATGCAAAAAGAAGGGGAGAGCGGGCGTAAAAAGATCAATCAATACACACGTTATCTCACCGTAATAGTCACCTTGCTCCAAGCTTCTGCCTATATTACTTATTTACAAGGGCTAACTGCTCAAAGTGGAGGGATCATCCCTGCCTTTGCTCCCTATTTCTGGCTGTCAACTATCGTAGTATTGACCTCAGGAACATTGTTTGTAATGTGGATGGGAGAAAAGATAACGGACAAAGGCTTGGGAAATGGAACCTCGCTGATTATCATGGTTGGTATATTAGCGCGTCTTCCTCAATCGTTTTTACAGGAATTGAGTGCCAAATCAGTTCGTAATGGACAAATATTGTTGTTCATCATTGAGATGGCAATCTTGATCGCCATAATCATGGGATGTATTCTGCTGGTGCAAGGGGTTCGGAAAGTGCCTGTGAACTATGCAAAACAAATCGTTGGCAATCGCCAGTTTGGTGGTGCACGCCAGTTCCTGCCACTTAAGGTGAACAGCTCTGGAGTAATGCCGATCATTTTTGCACAAGCCATCATTTTTATTCCCACGATTTTTGCCAATTACAATACGCAGGCAAATGATTTTTTGCGAGCCATTAGTGATCAAACAAATATTTGGCATATGGTGCTGTATTCTGTTGTGGTAATCGGGTTTACATTTTTATACACTGCGCTCATCTTCAATCCTAAGCAGATCGCAGATAATTTAAAACAGAATAATGGCTTTATCCCTGGAGTTAAGCCTGGTCAGCCTACGGCTGATTATATCGGGACTATTATGGACAGGATCACCTTGCCGGGGGCTCTGCTACTTGCTTTAGTTGGAATTTTGCCGGGTATTGCCGAAAAGCTAGGTGTTACGCAACAGTTTTCTACTTTTTTTGGGGGTACTTCTCTGTTGATCATGGTTGGGGTTATCCTGGATACTTTGCAGCAAATTGAAACGCAATTACTCATGCGTCAATACGATGGATTAATGAAAAGTGGAAGAATACAAGGTCGCCAAACGGCTGCTCCTGTGGGGATGTAAAAATTTGTTTTGTGATATTTCAACCCGGCTGAATCTTCGGCCGGGTTTTTTATTTTTTCATAGATATTTGTTGTATGATAATAAAGTCTGAAGAGGAAATCAGCCAGATGCGGGCAAGCGCCTTGTTGGTGAGTAAAACACTGGCAATGGTAGCGAGTGAGTTGCAGCCTAGTATTACTACCATGACATTGGACAAGCGGATACATCAGTTTATTTGCGATCATCAAGCCATTCCCTCCTTTCTGAATTATCACGGTTATCCCTATAGCTCCTGTATTTCACTTAATGATGTGGTGGTTCACGGATTTCCCAATGATCAACCATTAAAGGAGGGGGATGTAATTGCTATTGATGTGGGTGTTATATTAAATGAGTGGCACGGAGATCATGCCTATACATTTTGTTTGGGAAAGCCTGCTGCCGCCATTGCAAACCTTATTCGGGTAACTAAGGAATCATTGTATAAAGGACTAGAAAAAGCAATTGCCGGAAACCGAGTGGGAGATATCTCTTATGCGATCCAGGAGCACACGGAAAAAAAACATGGGTATGGGGTGGTAAGAGAATTAGTAGGGCATGGGCTGGGGAAAAATTTGCACGAAGATCCACAGGTACCCAATTATGGGAAAAGAGGTGCGGGTCCTAAACTAAAGGAAGGACTGGTTTTGGCGATTGAACCAATGATTAATCTTGGGAAAAAAGAAGTTTATACAGACAAGGATGGATGGACTGTACGCACGAAAGATGCAAAAGTTTCAGTTCATTTTGAACATGATGTTTGTGTACGAAAGGACAAGGCAGAGATTTTATCTGATTATTTTCCAATTGAAGAAGCAGAGCGTTTGAATCAGCATCTATTTCCCTCAGCACCCGTGCAGTTTTTTTAATACAGTATGGGTGGACTTACCACAATACCACATAGCCGTAATGGGTGGAGGGGCGGCAGGGATTTTTACTGCTGTAAATTCTTTTTGATTCATGCTGACAAGGGGGAGCTTACCCAAGCAAATCATTGCTGTGTGGCTATTGGGGGAATATTGAATGAAAGCACATTACATTGGTTAAAGCCTTCTGGGCATTCGTTCATTTCTTCTGCCCCCTCAATGTTTACGTTCAATGCGCCAAGCCACTCTATTGTGAAACCCATGGGAGCACGTTGGTTACAGACAGGAAAATAAGTATCGATTTGCCATATACCTTCATTGGTTGGAGGGTCAAGGATGGAATAGTACAAATCTCGCTGCCTATTTTGATTCACAACGCAACCTGCCACCCACTAAACAATTATCGACAGGTGGATTATTCCAACTGCCTAAGCGACTATGGATTTATTTTCTTTCCGCGGCTGATATTAATGAAACTTGTCGCTTTGCCAGCTTAACCGCCAAGCAAAAAAATAAATTGATAAAACTCCTAACCAACCAGTAGATTGTGGTAGGTGGCAAAACAACGTTTAAAGAAGAATTTGTAACGACCGGTGGTACGGGAGGATTCAATTTTCAACACACTTGGAGCAGTGGTTACTTGGCTGCAAAGGCCATGGCTGATTCGCCCCTTCACTGAAAGTCAAATTGTTTTTTTGTACGAACATGGCACCAGGCCGATAGGGGAAATACAGTTATAATCAATCCTGTTGATAAAAGCGAAAAGCCCAGTAACAAGAGTGTGATCAGTATCAACAATAAGTATAGGGGGTAGGAGAGCAAAAGTAGGGCGCTCAGCACAGCATCATAAAAGGCTGTTTTTCCAAATTTTTTCAGGGTGAATTGTTGTAGGGGATAATGAAGCGGGCGGTGAATCATCCTTCCTAGTAGTGCAAATGGAAAGAGTAATCTTTTTTCTAAATTACTCACCGGGACTCCCAAAAGATCCGTAAGCTTTTGCCTATCCTCTGGAGCAATTTCATACACTAGTTTTTTAAATTCTTCTTGCAAACAGGTGTTGAAATGTTGATATCTGACGCCATCATTTTTTGTAATGGGTACTCGCTCTGCTGTAATGAGTTCTCCAAAATTTATATGAACATTTTTGCCAATCCTCCTAAAGGAGCTATAGTTAAGGCCCACAGGTAAAACTGTGAGTGGAATACCTGCTTCCCAGGCTTGAATAGCTAATCGGGCTGTTCCTTTTTTTAGATTTCGCAAACGCCATTCGTTTACACACAACGCTTCACTGTAAATGGTGACGATTTGATTTTGCTTAAATAGGGACAGGCAAGTATCAAAAGTTTGATAGTTCACGTGTAAATTTTCGATGCCTTCGCTGGTTCTGTAAATCGGGAAGATGCGCAAAGAACCAAGTAGCTGAGCATGCCACTTTTTTTTAAATGCATCTCCTCTGGCTAATGCCCAAACGGGCTCTTTAAAAAGCGTATTGATTAGAATGGAATCAAGAAATGAGTTTGGATGATTGGCTGCAATTAGAATTGGGCCTTTTAGGTGAAGAAAGGCAGGGTTATTTATACGAATTTCTCTGCATAAAAGATTGATTGCCAATCTTGAAACTAGTTTAAGTCCTTCGTAAACCAAGCTTTGAATTTTAGTGAAAGTAGCAATAATACCTGTATCTTTGCCACCCCGAAATAAAACCCTTGGGTCATTAGAATGTTTCACCAATTTTTAACCAAACAATTAAACGCTGATGTACAGGAGAGTGGGGCGGATACCGCCACAGCTGCAGCGACAACAAAAGCACCTGTAGAGCTTGTGCCTACTGCACATGATGATTTCGACTGGACCGTTGACAAGCGTAATGTTACCTCTTACGCTGATGCGGAAAAAGAAAAGTATCACAAAGTTTATGAAAGCACATTCGTTCAATTGAACGACGGAGAACTTATCAAAGGGCTGGTAGTGGGGATGACTAAAACAGATGTTGTATTAAACATCGGTTTTAAAAGTGATGGATTGATATCTCTCAATGAATTCCGTGACATTCCTGCTCTTAAAGTGGGTGATGAAGTGGAAGTGATGATCGTTGAAAAAGAAGACCGCGATGGTCATCTGAATTTAAGCCGTCGTCAGGCGCGTATCACGCGTGCTTGGGAACGTATTGTGGAAGTTCACAAAACTGGCGAAGTCATCACGGGTACCGTTACTTCAAAAACAAAAGGTGGATTGATCGTAGATGTGTTTGGCATGGAAACCTTCCTGCCTGGCTCACAAATTGATGTGAAGCCTGTAACTGATTACGACCAATTTGTTAGTAAAACAATGGAATTCAAAGTTGTTAAGATCAACGAAACCATTAAAAACGCCGTTGTATCCCATAAGGCATTAATTGAAAGCGATATTGAAGCACAGCGTGCACAGATCATGAGCAAGTTGGAAAAAGGACAGGTGTTGGAAGGAATGGTTAAGAATATCACAGACTTTGGAGCCTTCATGGATTTAGGTGGTCTTGATGGATTACTGTATATCACGGATATTTCATGGGGTCGCATCGCACATCCTTCTGAGGTCCTTAAACTTGACCAAAAGATCAATGTGGTGGTACTTGACTTCGACGATGAAAAACGCAGAATCAGTCTTGGCTTGAAGCAACTTACCCCACACCCTTGGGATGTATTGGGAGATGGAATAGTAGAAGGCAATGTAGTAAAAGGCAAGGTAGTTAACATAGAGGATTATGGTGCTTTTTTGGAAATTCAACCAGGTGTTGAAGGACTTGTGCACGTATCTGAGATTACATGGGCTAACACGCCGGTGAATGCAAAAGAATATTTCAAATTAGGCGATGAGCACGAAACAAAAATCGTAACCCTGGATAAGGAAAGTCGCAAGATGAGTCTTTCTGTCAAGCAACTTTCTGCAGATCCATGGAATGAAATTGATGCTAAATTCCCAGCAGGAAGTCGTCATGCCGGTTTAGTAAAAAACATAACCAACTACGGAGTTTTTGTAGAATTGGCGCCTGGAATTGGAGGAATGATTCACATCAGCGACCTGAGCTGGTTAAAGCGTTTCAACCATCCAACTGAATACACTAAAGTCGGAAAGCATATTGACGTGATGATTTTAGGGATCGATCGCGGGAATCGTAAGTTGCAATTAGGACATAAACAACTGGAGGAAGATCCCTGGAACACGCTTCAGGACACATTTGTTATTGGAAGCTTACACGAAGGGTTGGTTACACGTCGTGATGATAAAGGTGTTGTTGTTCAACTGCCCTATGGATTGGAAGGTTTTGCTCCTAACCGTCATTTGACCAAGGAAGATGGTAAAACGATCGGAGCTGATGAAACGGCCACTTTTATTGTTATCGAGTTTGATCGAAACGAAAAAAGAATTGTTCTTTCTCATACACGCATTTGGGAACAAGGAAAAGTAGGAGAAGCTGAAGCGGCGAAGAAAGCAGCAAAGGCCAACGCTGAGATGACAAAAAAGACGGTAAAGAATATCCAGACCAAAGTCGAAAAAGCCACTTTGGGAGATTTGGGGGTATTAGCTGACCTGAAGAAGAAGATGGGAGGTGGGGCTGAATAACATCCATTTGCTAAGTTCATGGACAAGGCTGCCGAACAGGTAGCCTTTTTTTATGTACCTGCGAATGTCCTTATTATCTTTGCCGTACCTGTAAGCCTATTGTATGAATACAATCGTGCACAGAATCTTTCGTGCCAATTTGATCAGAAAAGCCGTTTTTCTGATTGTAGGCGTGGCCTCTTATCCTGGTCTGGCATTATTCAATCGGCTTTTCATTAGCGGTACAGAGCACGTGAAGAGATTGCCAAAGGAGCGAGTTCTATTTGTAAGCAATCATCAAACCTATTTTGCCGATGTCATTACCTTTTTTCAGATTTTCTGTGCCATTAAATGGGGTAAAACAAATCGGTTAGGGTTACCTTACTACCTGCTTAACCCCTTTACAAGGGTTAATTATATAGCTGCGGTGGAGACCATGAATGAAAATTGGCTTACCCGTCTGTTTCTTTTGGCTGGGGGCATTACCGTAAAAAGAACCTGGAGAAAGGAAGGGAAGGATATTCGCAAAGGGCTTGATCCATCGGATACCCGAAAAATAATTAGAGCACTGGAGAAGAATTGGGTGATTACATTTCCACAGGGCACCACTCGTCCTTTTGCCCCAGGGAGAAAAGGCACTGCCTTAATTATTAAAGAAGTTCGCCCCATTGTAGTTCCAGTAGTGATCAGCGGATTTTGGCGTGCATTCAACAAAAAGGGGCTTAAATTAAAAAAGCTTAATACTCGCTTGTCGGTTCAATTCAAAGCACCATTAAACATTGATTACGAGGCCCCCGTTCAGCAGATCATGGATCAAATAATGGATGCCATCGAGCAAAGTCAAATGTACTTTTTAAAAGGGAAACACCATTTAGCAGAGGATATGAACTAGCTTCTCACCTTAGTGTCAGCAAATAACGCTTTTAATTCAGCAGCTTCACCTGGTTTCATTTTCCCTCCCAGAATTAGTCGAAGTTGTCTTCTGCGAAGTGCACCATCAAATAATCTTTTTTCCTCCTCATTGGTTGGTTCTAAAGAAGGAACAGGTTTGGGCTTGCGGTTAGGATCAAGAGCAACAAATGTATAATATGCCTCATTGCTCTTGTAACGAAATTGCTGCGTAAGATCTTCGCCCCAAACGCGCAAATGCACTTCCATAGAGGTGTTAAAAGCACGGGTTACTTTGGCTTCAATATGAACGGCATCTCCCAACTTGATTGGATTTTCAAAAGAGATATTGTCTACTGAAACGGTTACGCAAAGAACACTACAATGCTTTTGAGCAGACAGTGCTGCAGCGATGTCCATCCAGTACATCAATCGACCGCCCATTAAATTGCCAAATAAGTTGGTGTCGTTCGGAAGAACTAACTCCGTCATGGTGATTAAGCTATCAGTAGGTGATTTGGGTTGCATATTAGCGTTTCTGCAAAGATAGTGCTGGAGCCGCAGCTGTTCATTCATCCGGCTAGCATAAAAGGTCCTATATTGGTCTGCCCATGTTCCACTATTTTTGCAGGTATACTATTTAGTTGTTTCCCATGCCCAGCCCCAGCTTGCCTCCGTCTTTTGACAATACAGCACTTGCCTTTAATTATAAATCGGATGCCGCTTTAAAAAAAGCACGTTTTCTTTTTACGGTCATGTCAAATCCCTTGCTGGTGCTGGTGGGCACCCGTCTCGTTTCTTGGGCCATCAGGATGGGGCTTCCTGTAAATGGATTAATTCGTTCTACTCTATTTTCTCAATTCATTGGAGGGGAAACTTTAGAGCAAACAGTTCCGGTGGCTGCTAAATTGAATTCTTTTCAGGTAAAAGTTATTCTGGACTATGCAGTAGAAGGAAAACAAGGAGACCACTTTTATGATCAGGCACGGGATCAATTTTTACGTGTTATTGATTTTGCGGCCACACATCCAAATATTCCCTTCATTAGCATCAAGTTAACGGGACTTGCACGATTTGAGTTGTTGGAGGAGTTAAATAAAAGGATGGTTGCAATAGACAAACCATTATTAGCAAGGTATGAGTTAGCTTTAAATCAACTCTCGCCTGCAACACTAAATGAATGGGGTCGCGTTTTTTCTCGAATTGAAAAAATTTGCTTTCATGCTACTACCAAAAAAATAGCGGTTACGCTTGATGCTGAGGAAACTTGGATCCAAGAACCACTTGATGCGTTATGTGCCATCCAGATGGAGCTCTGTAATAAAAAATTTCCTTTTGTTTATAATACCTATCAATTGTATCGCACTGATCGATTAACATTTTTACAATCCATGCATGAGTTGGCTACTAGCCGTGGATATATTACTGGGGCTAAGTTGGTAAGGGGTGCATATATGGAAAAAGAGCGAAAGCGTGCAGCCGAGATGGGCTATGCTTCACCCATCAATCCCACCAAGGAAGCGACTGATTTGCTTTATGACCAAACTTTACGCTTTTGCATCGATAACTTAAATCAGGTTGGGGTGATAGTGGCCTCACATAATGAGGAAAGTAGTTTATTGGCTTTTAATTTATTGAAGGAGCAGGGATTGCCTCCTGATCATCCTCATATTCACTGGAGTCAACTTTATGGCATGAGTGATAATATCACTTTTAATTTGGCTGCCGCAGGGTGTAGCGTGAGTAAATACCTGCCTTTTGGCCCTATCGAAGATGTTGTCCCTTATTTGATGAGGAGAGCACAGGAAAACACCTCCGTGAAAGGCCAAACAGGAAAGGAGTTAAGGTTGATACAAAAAGAGTTGGTGCGCCGGGCTCATTCTGCTTAATATTGCACTATGCGGGAGTATCACAATTTATTACAACATATCTTGGGTAATGGGTCTGATAAAACAGACCGTACCGGTACCGGTACCAGAAGTGTTTTTGGCTATCAAATGCGATTTAATCTTGCAGATGGATTTCCATTGGTCACTACTAAAAAGGTGCACGTAAGAAGTATTATCCATGAGTTACTCTGGTTTTTGAAAGGAGAAACAAATATTGCCTATTTAAAAGAAAATGGGGTAAGTATTTGGGACGAATGGGCTGACCCGCAAGGCGAACTGGGCCCTGTTTATGGGAAGCAATGGAGGGGCTGGGAGGGTAAAAATGGGCAAGTGGTCGATCAAATCTCAGCGTTAATACAAGAAATTAAAAAGAACCCAGACAGCCGTCGATTAATCGTAAGTGCTTGGAACGTGGCTGAGCTTCCGCAGATGGCATTGATGCCCTGTCATTCGTTATTTCAATTCTATGTAGCAGACGGGCGATTGAGTTGTCAATTATATCAACGTAGTGCAGATGTGTTTTTGGGAGTTCCTTTTAATATTGCATCCTACGCATTACTTACCCATATGATTGCGCAGGTTTGTCAACTACAACCCGGTGATTTTGTTCACACTTTTGGAGATGTTCACATCTATAGAAATCATGTTGAACAAGTAAAATTGCAATTGAGCCGAACCCCTTTCCCTTTGCCAACTTTACAATTGAACCCTGCTATTACAGACTTATTTTCATTTCAATTTGAGGATATTGAAATTTTAAATTATCAATGCCACCCAGCTATTCAAGCACCAGTGGCCATTTAAAGTAGAATGGATATGTTAGTGTCCCTCATCGTTGCAGTTGGGCAGAATAATGCCATCGGAAAGGACGGGGGTATGCCCTGGCATTTATCGGCAGACCTCAAGCACTTTAAGAATATTACATGGGGGCTTCCTGTTATTATGGGTAGAAAAACATACGACTCATTGGGGAAACCATTGCCGGGGCGCACCAATATAGTGATTACCCGACAGCAAGATTGGAATCCATCGGATCAGTTGATTGTTGTTGCAGACGCAATCACTGCCCTCTCAAAAGCAAAAGAGTGTGGCGCAAAAGAAGTGGTAATTATAGGGGGTGGGGAGATCTACAAACTATTTTTTGATTTGGCAACAAGGATTTATCTCACACGTGTTGAGGCCTCTCCTGAGGCGGACACTTATTTTTCTTCTTTTCATCCTAAGGACTGGAGGCTTATTAGCCAATTGGACCGGGAAGCTGATTCAAAGCACGTTTATAACTACTCTTTCCAGGTTTGGGACCGGCTAATATAGGACCAGGTATGTACACCACTCCTCAATTAGTTATTAAGTATCTAAATTTTTTACTCTTAGCTTCAAACCCCCAAGGACATGGTGTTCATTCTCCGTTTGTATTTGATTTTCTAAAAAATGTACTTCAGGATAAGGCCTGGTATGAGGAGTATGCCTGTTGGACTGCCTGGAGAAAATCCATGTCAGCCACAAAAACCAAATTGTCTGTTACAGGAATAGGGGCAGGCTCAAGAAGTGGAAATTATACTGACCGTTCTGTTTCCTCCATAGTCAAAACAGCTGCAAAAAGCCCCGCCACGGCTAAGCTTTTTTTCCGGATGGCTCGGTATTACAAACCTGAGACCATATTGGAGTTGGGAACATCTCTGGGGCTGTCCACCGCTTTTTTTTCATTAGCCTGCCCAACTGCCTCTATCTATACAATTGAGGGGGTAAAATCAATAGCTGAACTGGCAAAGCAAAATTTTACTGCTTGGAATTGTTTTAACGTTCAACTCAAGTTTGGCAATCTGGATCAGGTGCTCATTGAATTATTGAAACAAGTAAAAAGCCCTGACTTGGTATTTATGGATGGCAATCATCAAGAGGAGGCCACTAAACGTTATTTTTTACAGTTGCTGCCCTTTATTTCCAACAATACTTTGATAATTATTGACGATATTCACTGGAGTCAGGGGATGGAAAACGCTTGGTCCTTTATTCAATCCCATGAACAAGTACGGATGACGCTTGATTTTTTCCAATTCGGAATAGTACTTTTCAATCCTTCTTTTCTGGGGAAGTCCCACTTTAGGATACGTTATTAATTGTTACCTTCGCCAACCAGTAATATTAATACTGCTTACAAATATGACCATTGGAGTTCTACGTGAATCAAATCCGGAAACAAGGGTATCCCTATCTGACGAAGCTGTAGCATTTCTTATTAAAAAAGGTTTTACTGTTTGGGTGGAGCAAGGAGCAGGTGCTCTTTCGTTTTGTAGTGATGCCTCCTATCAATCAGTTGGTGCTACAGTCAGCGATAGATCCGGTGTAGTAGCAAACGCTGATGTGATTTTATCGATGCATACCATACCGGCTGATCAGTTGGTAAAAATTAGTGGAAAATTATTAATAGGAGCATACCAGCCATTATACAAAAAAGATTGGGTACGATCTGCAGCCCAGGCAGGGGTCACTTGTTTTTCGCTGGACATGTTACCCAGAACTACCAGGGCGCAGTCAATGGATATATTAAGTTCGCAGGCAAATATTGCCGGATATAAAGCTGTTTTATTAGCTGCAACTACCTATGGCAGGTACTTTCCTATGTTTATGACTGCGGCTGGAAGTATTACGCCTGCTAAGGTTTTGATACTTGGTGCCGGTGTAGCTGGGTTACAAGCCATTGCTACTGCAAAAAGGTTGGGTGCTGTTGTGGAAGTTTTTGACACACGCCCGGCGGTAAAAGAGGAGGTCATGAGTTTGGGCGCAAAATTTATAGAAGTGGAAGGATCAGCCGATGCAAGCAGAGCTGGTGGATATGCAGTTGAACAATCCGAGGATTATCAACATAGGCAACGTGAAAGAATTGCTCAATCTGCGGCAAAAGCAGATATCATTATCACCACCGCACAAATTCCCGGTAAAAAGGCGCCTATCCTAATTACGGCAGAAATGGTTGCTTCCATGCGAAATGGATCTGTTATCATTGACTTGGCTGCGTCAACTGGAGGAAATACCCCCTTCACAAAAGACGGGGAAACGGTTGACCAAGATGGGGTAAGAATTGTGGGGGCATCCAGTTTACCCGCTTCTCTTCCTGCAGATGCCAGTAAGTTATATGGTAAAAATGTGCTCAATTTTTTTCAATTGTTAATTGATAAAACAGGCGCCTTGCAATTGGATTGGGAGGATGATTTGGTTAAAGGGGCTTGTATCACGTATCAAGGGGAAATCGTAAATGATAAAATCGCTTCAAGTTTATAAAAATGGAACAATTATTGTCTTGGATCAGTCAACATCAGGAAATCCTTTACATCGTTATGCTGATGGTTTTTGTTGGAATTGAAGTGATAGGCAGAGTGCCCAGTGTATTACATACTCCGTTAATGAGTGGCGCAAATGCCATTCACGGAGTAGTGATTATTGGAGCCATCATTGTCATGGGCAAGGCAGCTCCTACAAATTATTTAGCATTGATACTTGGCTTTATTGCGGTAATCGTGGGCACGCTGAATGTTGTAGGAGGCTTTGTAGTAACTGATAGAATGTTGGAGATGTTTTCGAAGAAGAAAAAATAATCCTGAACTAAAAAAAGATACTGGTGGAACTAAACCTCCTGACTTTTATATACCTATTTGCCTCGGTTACTTTTATAGTGGGGCTAAAGATGTTGTCACATCCTGACAGCGCCCGAAATGGAAACAGAGTGGCTGCTTTTGGTATGACGCTGGCTATACTTGGGACTATTTTTCTATATGAAAAAGAGGGAGCTCGTCTGGGGAATTATCAATGGATTTTCGGGGGTATATTAATTGGGGCAGTCGTTGGCACTTTGGCCGCAAAGCGCGTCAAGATGACGGCGATGCCTGAAATGGTAAGCTTATTTAATGGAATGGGTGGCGCTTGTGCAGCCTTGATCAGTTTGGTTGAATTTGACCACAGTGCAGTTAAAGGCTTTTTACCAATCATTGTTCTGGGATTGGTCATTGGATCTGTTTCCTTTGCGGGTAGTATCATTGCCTGGGGCAAGCTAAATGGTTCTATAAAGGATTTTTCCTTTAAAGGGCAACACCTATTCAATATTTTACTTTTGGGAGTCATTGTTACCCTTGCTTCTTACCTAATCATATTCTTGCCCGCAAGTGCTTTTTTTATTTTTTATACAATATTTTTCTTGTCGTTATTGTATGGTGTATTTTTTGTATTTCCAATTGGGGGTGCGGATATGCCTGTGGTAATTTCTTTGCTCAATTCTTTTACCGGGGTTGCGGCCGCCTGTGGTGGGTTTCTTTATGATAACAAAGTAATGCTCACTGGTGGAATTTTAGTTGGTGCAGCAGGAACCTTGCTCACCATATTGATGTGTAAGGCTATGAATCGTTCTCTTACTAATGTGTTGTTAGGTTCATTTGGAGGGGCTGGTAAAACTAATGCATCTGCAGGTGCTGCAGTAGGCACACACAAGGAAATTAGTCTAAGTGATACAGCTGTATTGATGAGCTATGCAACTAAAGTTTATATAGTGCCAGGATATGGACTTGCTGTAGCACAAGCCCAACATGCTTGTCATGAATTGGAAAAATTATTGGAGTCAAAAGGAGTAGATGTAAAATACGCCATACATCCTGTTGCTGGTAGGATGCCGGGTCATATGAACGTTTTGCTGGCGGAGGCCGATGTTCCTTATGAGAAACTACTGGAGATGGAGCAGGCCAATGATGAGTTTTCAACCACGGACGTTGTGTTGGTCTTAGGGGCTAATGATGTAGTAAATCCTGCTGCGAAATCTGATACCAGTTCACCCATCTATGGCATGCCTATTTTGGATGTTGAGTTGGCTAAGCATGTAATTGTCAATAAGCGAAGCATGAAGCCGGGTTATGCCGGTATTGAGAATGAATTATTTTTCCGTTCCAAGACCTCCATGCTATTTGGGGATGCAAAGAAAGTACTACAGGACCTTGTTGCAGAAATTAAGAATCTTTGATTCTACTCAGTATTAAAACGTGCAATTACCAGCATCTCTTTTAGACTCATTAGCGGGTCTCCCTGGCTATGACCGTTCGCTTTTTGAGGCGGCTCATGCCACAACAGAACCGATAACTTCAATCCGGATAAATCCCGCAAAGAAGGTGCCGCTATCTTTTTCATTGGAAAAAGTTCCATGGACTTCAGTTGGGTTCTATGTTTCTCCCCGGCCATCATTTACGTTTGATCCTTCTTTTCATGGAGGGGCTTATTATGTGCAGGAAGCTAGTAGCATGTTATTGGAGCAGGTTTTTTTGCAGGCAGGTTTAAAAAATCAACCTATTCGTGCGTTGGATCTATGCGCAGCACCTGGTGGAAAGTCTACCCACTTACACTCATTGCTGGCACCTGGGAGCTTATTAGTGGCAAATGAAGTGATACGTGCAAGATCAGGTTTACTGCGTGATAATATTATAAAATGGGCTGCAGAAAATGTAGTAGTGACACAAAATGATCCTACTCATTTTGAACGGTTGCCAGCTTACTTTGATTGGATCACCTTGGATGCGCCCTGTAGTGGAAGTGGCTTGTTTAGGAAGGATCATGCAAGTGTAGCAGCTTGGACACCTGGCCAAGTAAATCACTGTGCACTTCGCCAGCAACGTATCATACACTCGGCATGGAAAGCACTTAAGCCTGGGGGCATTTTATTCTATGCTACCTGCTCTTTTTCTCCCGATGAAAATGAAGCAATAACTGAATGGTTGATCAAGGAATACGGAGCTATTTTTCAATCCGTTCAACTTGACGCTTCCTCGGGTATTATTGAGTCAAAAAATGGGTATCGATGTTGGCCTCATCTTGTAAAGGGAGAAGGCTTCTTTTTTTCTTGCTTAAGAAAACCAGCTGCTGCTGCCACATCCAATCAGTCTATTCGGGTAGCAAAATCCAAACCCATCAACATTTCTGCTCATTACCCCTCCCTTTTGCAATGGGTAGATCTTGAGGGAATGGATGTGATGGAAATAGGGAATGAGTTAACGGCTTTTCCCAAGGCCCTTCAATCCGATTGGCTAATGATTCAACAAACGCTTCATCCCATTTATGTCGGGACACTACTGGGAAGATGGATGCACAATAAATTAATACCAGCGCATGCCTTGGCTTTATCTACCCGATTATCGCTCGAAGTAGCCCAATTGCCTCTCGATTACCAACAGTCTATTGCTTACCTGCAACGAAAGAAAATTAATATGGCCTTTACAGTAAAGGGATGGGTAGTGGCTAATTACCAGGGTTTATCACTGGGATGGTTAAACGTTTTATCAGGCAGAGCTAATAATTATTACCCAAAAGGGCTACGCATCCTGAAAGAGCACTTATAGAGGAGGTAGTGGCTATATAAATTTAAAATCGAAAGCCCTGTAGAAAAGATGCCACATTCATCTTTTTTTTACCTTCCGGTTGTAACTCCTCAACTTGAAGCCAACCCTGTGCACAGGCAAACCGAAGATAACTTTTGCCGTCTGTATCAATCGTTCCAGGGGCGACACTGATTTTTTCATCAATAGGGATAGCTTGAAAAATCTTTAAAAATTTTCCTTGCAAGATTGCGTAAGCACCCGGTGTTGGCGATAATCCTCGAATTAAATTATTGATTGTGCGAGGATGACAATTCCAATTAATAGCTCCGGTTTCTTTTTGCAATTTTGGAGCTGAATTATTGGATTGCGCTAACTCATTTTGTGGTATGGGCGTAATGGTATCTTGCACATATTGCTCAATAGTATTTGTGAGTAACTGTGCTCCCCGTATTTTTAATTTGTTATATAATGTGCCAAAATTGTCTTTCTCGTCGATTGCTATTTCTTCTTGTAGCAAGAGGTCTCCGGTGTCAATTTCATGCTTTAGTAAAAAAGTGGTCACCCCCGTTTTTTGTTCGCCATTAATCAACGCCCAATTAATGGGGGCTGCGCCACGGTAATTCGGTAAAAGGGAGCCGTGTAAATTAATGGTGCCCAAAGGAGGGAGACCCCACACTAATTCTGGAAGCATTCTAAAGGCCACCACTATTTGCAAATCGGGTTTCCATGCTGTTAGCTGTTTCAGGAAATCGGGGTCTTTTAGTTTGATGGGTTGAAGAAGAGGGAGCTTATGCGCGACAGCAAACTGTTTTACGGGGCTTTCTTGTAAGGCAAGACCCCTTCCAGCCGGTTTGTCAGGTGCTGTTATTACACCGACTACTGTAAAGCCACTATCCAGTAATTTTTGTAGACTAGCTACAGCAAAATCTGGAGTACCCATAAACACAATCCGGATAGCCTTAGGATCTCTTGTCATGTGTGCGAAAATACTAAATGTACCAGGGCCTACTCAAAGTCTTTATACAGTAAATATCTTTTTCTGATGGCTTTGAATTGAGTTAACTGTGGCTCCCAGCTCTGACGAATTTCCTTTTCATCTTTACCATCCTTTATTTGTTGCATCAATGTATTGTTGCCAGCCAATTTATTGAAGAAAGAAAGTGCTGGATCTCCCGACTTGGGAAGTAAGAAAAAACTATCTTTTTGTGGAAAGATTTTATAGGCTTCGAGGATCCAATTCAACTGAATCTTTTTATTGGTCTTGTTTAAGACCTGTGTGGGAGTTCCACCAAAATCCCATCCGTAACAAACAGCTCCATAGTGCTTTGATTTTTTGGCGCCTACATTGGGGTTGGGGGTAAATTGGACCATATCCTTGGGCAAATCCGGATGACCAATCAATTGAAACGGTTTATTAGTTCCCCTGCCTTCACTAAGAGCGGTTCCCTCAAAAAGACAAGTGGTGGGGTAGAGATAGATCGATTGAATATTGGGTAAGTTGGGTGAGGGACGAACAGGAAGTACATAATTAGATTGGTGGTCATAATTTTTGCAGCATATTATTATGAGCTGAAAGACATCTTTATTTAAAAGTTGTTTATCCCAATTACTGTTGGCACACGATAGTAGTGGTTTATTTTTATCAAGTTTACCTGTAGCAGCCTCTGCAGGAGCTAGTTGATCCGCCATAGCTGTCATGGATTCCTCTTGCTGCTTTTCTACCTTTATCCAGCGCTCACCCAACAACATCCACGCATACTCACCAATTGTCATTCCATACACAATGGGGATTGGTTGCATCCCTATAAAAGATTTGTATGCGGGATTCAACACAGGGCCATCTACATAAAAACCATTAGGATTAGGCCTGTCTAGTATCAGCAAAGGTTTATTGTATCGAATTGCTGATTCCATGTACGCCTCAAGAGAGGAAATGAATGTGTAGAAGCGAACACCTACGTCCTGAATATCAAAAATGAGCATATCTATTTCTTCTAAATCTTTTTTTTCTGGCCCACGTTTAGCTCCGTATAAAGAAACCACTTGAATGCCTGTTTCTTTGTCAACGTAATCGCCCACTTTTTCGCCGGCATCAGCAGTACCCCTGAACCCATGTTCCGGTCCAAAAATTACTTGGATGTCTATTCCCAGATTTAGTAAGGTATCGACCAAGTGCTTATTGCCTACCATGGATGTTTGGTTGGCAAAAATTCCAACTCTTTTTTCTTTCAACAGTGGAAGGTAACTATCCATTTGCTGTGCTCCAGACTCAATCTGTAGAGCTGCAGCATTTTTTCTGGGTGTAATTGCTTTTTGAGCAAAGAGTTCGGGACTGCATATAAAAACCAGGACCAGTATGAATGTAGTACGCATGTGATTTTATTAAAGACCTGAAAGTAAATTATTCTGGTTTGAAAATCGCTTTTTGACTCCTCTTATTCCATTACCTTGCATGGTAAAATTAATATTATGGCAGCAGTTAAAGCGGGCGAGTGAAAGAACAGTATCGAAATATGAAGGAGTTGCTCGTTGCTCACCCTCATGTAATTCAATTAGCGCGGAATGCTATGGAAGCAGCTGGTGTTCAGGTAAAAACGGAATGCGTTCGGGGAGGTACTGACGGATCTCGTCTTTCGTCCGTGGGTTTACCCTGTCCCAATATTTTTGCTGAAGAACAAGCGGTGCATTCACGTCATGAATTTGTTTGTGTTCAGGATATGCAAAAATCTGTAGAAACCTTAGTACATTTGGTAGGGCTGGCTGCAGCGCAATAACACGCTGTTTAAAATCTTATACTATGCAATTTATTAGTTGGTTGTGGCATAACTGGTATATACTGGTTCTGTTAATTATTTTTTCCACTGGACTTTTTACAGTCAGTCAAGGTTACGTGGGGGTCATTACTATGTTCGGTAAATATCGCCGTATTGTTCGCCCGGGACTCAATTTTAAAATTCCCGTGTTGGAGGTAATTTACAAAAGAGTATCTGTCCAAAATCGTTCAGTAGAATTGGAATTTCAGGCTGTCACACAAGATCAGGCCAATGTGTATTTTAAAAATATGGTATTGTATGCCGTGCAGAATGCAGAGGAGGAGACCATAAAAAGGGTTGCTTTTAAGTTTATCGCGGAAAAAGATTTAATGCAAGCATTACTCCGAACCATTGAGGGAAATATTCGATCCTTTGTTGCCACTAAAAAACAGGCAGAGGTATTGGGGCTTCGTCGGGATATTGTGCAGTATGTAAAAGTGGAAGTTGACAATTCACTGGAAGAATGGGGGTATCATTTATTGGATCTTCAAATCAATGACATTACGTTTGATAAGTTGATTCTCGAGTCAATGAGTAGGGTGGTTGCTTCTAAAAACTTAAAGGCAGCTGCTGAAAATGAAGGACAAGCTTTATTGATTACAAAGACTAAGGCAGCAGAGGCTGATGGAAATGCCACTAAAATTTCAGCAGAGGCTGAGAAGCAAGCAGCACGTCTCAGGGGGCAGGGGGTAGCCTTGTTCAGAATGGAGGTGGCTGCCGGTATGACCGAAGCTGCGGAACAATTTAAGCAGGCAAATTTGGATACCAACGTAATATTGTTTAGTATGTGGACGGAGGCGGTTAAAAACTTTGCAGAGTACGGCAAGGGTAATGTGATCTTTTTGGATGGTAGCCCTGACGGAATGGAAAGAACTATGAAGCAAATACAGGCTTTCATGTTGAAACAGGCAGGTACCAACGATCCATCTTAGCGTTGTTAAGGATCCGTGAAAACTAGTATAATCACACCAAATTTTACGGGTGTGACGTTCATATGGTTATGTACTGCTGTTAAAAAAAAGTAACGTTCACTATCTCATTCAATCCTATTTTAGCTTTAAATAAATCTTGTTATGATTGACCTTTTGCAGGTGAATGGAGCTGCCGCAACCACTGCAATTGCAGGGGATGCAAACCATGACGGTTTTTTAACATTATGGGAATTATTAGCCACGGGTGGCTGGATCATGTTGCCGCTTGGAATTATGTTACTCCTTGCTGTGTACATTTTTATAGAGAGATATCTAGCTATACGAGCCGCTGGTCGGATTGATGATAATTTTATGAATATTATCAGGGATCATTTAGTGACCGGTAATATTGCTGCCGCCAAAAGCTTTACTCGTAACACCATTAATCCCGTAGCGAGAATCATTGACAAAGGAATACAGCGGATCGGCAAACCCATTGAATTGATAGAAAAAAGCATGGATAATGTAGGTGTGTTGGAAATGTATAAACTTGAAAAGAACCTGGCTGTTTTATCAGTTGTTTCAAAAGTTGCTCCCATCTTTGGTTTTGTAGGAACCTTAGTTGGATTGATGCAGCTTTTTTCTGCTATCAATACCACTAACGAATTTGAGGTGGCTACCATCGCTGGTGGTATCTATACCAAGTTGATCACCTCTATTTCAGGACTGATCATTGGTTTGTTAGCCTACTTAGGCTATAGTTTTTTGCAAACGCTAATTGAAAAAACCAGTCATAAAATGGAGGCGGCCTCTGCTGATTTTTTAGACCTATTACAAGAACCCAGCCAATCCTGATTTGCCCATGCGATTTAGAAAAAAGAAGCTGCATGAATCAGAGGTCTTTACCGACTCTCTTAATGATATTTTGTTCATTTTGTTAATGTTCTTTTTGATTGTAGCAACTCTTGCAAATCCCAACGTAATTAAAGTAGGGTTGCCCAAAGGTGCTAAAGACACAAAGGCTAAGCAGCATATCATGGTTTCAATAGATAAAAATCAACAATTCTACATTGGAACTTCTGCAGTGGCCACTTCGGCTTTTGATACGGCTTTGTCAAAAGAAATTGCCCGATACAGAACACAAACCGATACGCCAACAGTTGTTATTAATGCAGACACCACTGCCTATTATGGAGAGGTCTATAGGATTATGCTATTGGCAAAAAAAGAGCGAGCTAAAGTAGTGGCAAGAATTGATTAGGCCACCCAAGCGCGAATCATTCGTTCCTTACCCTGCATATCTAATTTAGTTTCACAACAGAGTCCCATCTTTTTCCATTCGTAGGAGAGTTGTTGGGCCTGTAGAGGGTTAGTCTCGCAAAAAAGTTGGCCGTGGCTTTTGCTTTTCTTTAAAAAAAGGCAGGCAATGCTACGGTAATAAATAAGCGGATCAAGGATAGGGGTGAACAATGCTTCGGCAGGTTCAAACTGCAGTACTTGTGGCGCCATCTCAACTTTCTCTGTTGGGCTAATATAGGGGGGATTGCTCACCATAAGATCAACGTAGGGGAGCTGATCCCAAGACCGCTGATTGAAAAGATCCTGTTCAATGAAATTGACATCAGCGCCTAACGTAAATGCATTTTGTTCAGCGAAACGTAATGCATCTTTACTGTTCTCCATGGCCCATACCTTAGCGCTTCTTATTCTGCGCTTTAGGGATATGGCAATACAGCCACTACCTGTACCGATATCCAGTATCTCTATATTTTCGACCGGGAACTTACAATTGCTGATGATCCACTCTACCAACTCTTCCGTTTCTGGCCTGGGTATCAGTACGCCTTTACCTACCTGAAATCGAAAACCGCAAAACCAGGCCTCTTCCAAAATATACTGAAGAGGTTCATGATTAAGTAATCTGCAGAGCTGTTGTTCCAATCGTTCATGCATATTCTGGGTGATCAAACGTTGTTGAATTTGTGTCCAGTCCCTTTTCTCTGCTTGAAATTGAAATAATAGTAATTCTCGAGCAATAGCAGCATTTTCCGTTGCATCGTAGTGGGTACTTAATTTTGATTCAATCCATTTAGCTTTTTCTGCTGCATTCATTCTTGCAAACTTACAGGCATCTAAACTTTCGGCCTTCATTCATTTAGTAGTTTTGCAAAGTGGAACCTAATACATTTAGAACCATACTCAAAACTGGCAAGTCTGCGTATACCGATCGGGGTAGTCGGTTTTTGGGTTTTGCGTTTTCAATTGACAACAAGCTACAGTTCAAGGAACGACTAGGGGCCATTATGAAACTTCATCCCAAAGCTTCACATTTCTGTTATGCCTATCGGGTGAGTTATGATGGATTGATATGGCGTTGCAGCGATAATGGGGAGCCCGCCGGTGTTGCCGGCAAACCGCTGCTAGGACAGCTTGATAGCGCTGGTTTAAGTGCTGCTGCAGTGGTGGTAGTTCGATATTTTGGAGGCACTTTATTAGGAGTGCCGGGTTTGATCCAAGCCTATCGCACCGCTGCGAAGCTTTCCATTGAAAACGCTACACAGGGAGACAAGCCAATCGTAAAGCTGGGTTGGATACATTATGACTATACGCAGGAACACCCAATTCATCGGCTTATCCAGCAAAATAATATTTCAATTATAACTGTGGATAAGGGACTTTTCCCAAAAATGCAGGTAGCAATTCCTCTATGCAATTATACACTGGCTTTGGAATCAATGGCGGCAATACCTACTTTGCAGTGGATGGAGGATGTTTAGTTCAGGAGCTAAATCGTGAGCTAACTATCAGTTCTTTACTCCCGGATCTGTACTGATAAAATCCCTCTCCAGACTTAACGCCAAGTTTGCCCTCGTTTACGAGTGTTTCTAACAATTTCGCAGCTTTGTACTTTGGGTTTTTAAATCCAAGTTCCAAAACCTGCATAATCGAAAGGCATACATCTAAACCAATTAAATCGGCTAATTGCAAGGGCCCCATCGGATGGGCCATGCCCAGCTTCATTATGGTGTCGATTTCTTCAACCCCGGCCACACCTTCCTCCAAACTACAGATGGCCTCATTGAGCATGGGCATGAGGATACGATTGGAAATGAAACCGGGAAAATCGTTTACAATACAGGGGATTTTTCCAAGGGCTTTACTGAGTTCAACTGTTTTTTCTGTTACTGATTGCAGCGTAACGGGGCTTTTGATTATTTCAACCAATTTCATCACAGGAACGGGATTCATAAAATGCATCCCAATTACTTGTTGGGGGCGTTGTGTTGCGTCGGCTATTTCTTGAATGGGGATAGAGGAAGTGTTGGAAGCAAGAATGCAGGAAACGGGAGCATATTGGTCGATTTCCTTAAAAATTGCAAGTTTAATTTTTTTATTTTCCGTGGCCGCCTCCACTACAATTTCAGCTTCTTGAACGCCGGTAGCAATAACCGTGTTTGTTTTCAACCTGTCCAGTGTTTCTTGCTTGAGTGAAGCGGGTATGGTACCCTTAGCGATCATTCTGTCTAGATTCTTCTCAATTGTTTGTAATGCTTTTTGAAGTTGTACAGCTTGCACATCAATAAGTGTCACTTGCCAACCCGTTTGAGCAAATACCTGTGCAATTCCATTACCCATGGTTCCGGCACCAATTACGGCCATCTTGTTCATGCTGCTTATTTTTTTCTTTTAAAATCTCCTCGTTTCCATGATTGTATAAAAGCTGCCCAGGCAACGGGGTTAAAAATATTCATCGGAGGAGCTTGTCCTTGATAAACGGCTCTATTTGCAATGTTATTCATTTGCATACGAGTAGCTTCACTGCCATCGCCTGGTGTGCTTTGAAGTAATAGTCTTCGAGTAGTGGCACTGGTATTTTTTCGAGCAATTTCATAGGCATCATCAGGAACGGATACCGTAGCAAAGTCTCTGGCAAACTGCTCTGGTGTTGGTCTCGGTTTCAAAATTGTAGCGGGAAGATAGATGGTATCTGCTACCATTAATTGCACAATACCATATTGATTTCCTACTAATTCCCTTGGAATAACTACTTTTTTTGATTGATAACTGACATGCGAAAACTCTACTTCGTCTCCTTTTAAAACAACAATCGAAAAAACCCCTTGGTTGTTGGAAAGTGTTCCTCGATTTTGGCCTTTTATGATGATGCTGACGGCGGGTATTCCAACCAGACTATCTGCTGTCATGACTACTCCGTAAAGCTGCACTACTGAGTCCCGGGTGGTCTCAAATTGAGCTTTGACCAGCTGGGGTAATAAAAGCAGGAGCAAACAACTGTATCGAATGTGATTTCTCAACTGGAGCAAAAATAGTTGGTTCTAACCAACCGCTCAACAAAATGGAGATTGATTGGTTACCTTTGCGGCAATCTTACATCGTGATCACTATTGAAAAAATACTGACGGCATTACAACAGGTTCAGGAGCCAGATCTGGGAAAAGATTTGGTGACGTTGAATATGGTTCAGGATATTCAGGTAAGCGGGACGCAGGTAAGTTTTACCATTGTTTTAACAACCCCTGCTTGCCCGATGAAGGATATGATGCGGATGGCTTGTGAAAATGCAATCCGCTTACTAGTGAGTAAGGAGGCTGTTGTTACGGTCAACTTCACTGCAAAGACTACTTCTAAAAGAACAGATGCGGGTACTATTTTGCCAAATGTCAAGAATATCATTGCTGTATTTAGCGGCAAGGGGGGGGTAGGCAAGTCCACTATTGCAGCCAATCTGGCATTAGCTCTTTCACAAGGGGGTGCCTCAGTTGGATTGATGGATGCCGATATTTATGGTCCCAGCGTACCTATTATGTTTGGTGTAAGGGGTGAGCGTCCGTTGATGGAGGATGTGAATGGCAAGGGAATGATCTTACCGCTTGAGCGTTTTGGTATTAGACTGATGAGCATTGGACTTTTGGTGGATGAGAAAAATGCGGTAGTATGGAGAGGTCCGATGGCAAGCAGTGCAGTTAAACAATTTATCTCGGATGTGAAATGGGGCGCTTTGGATTATTTAGTTATCGATATGCCACCTGGCACGGGTGATATTCACCTCACTCTTTTGCAAACTGTTCCTGTAACTGGGGCCGTAATTGTAACTACACCACAAGACGTGGCTTTGGCAGATGCAAAAAAGGGAATTGCGATGTTTGGTCAAGCGCAATTAAATGTTCCTTTGATCGGACTGGTAGAAAACATGAGCTATTTTACACCAGCTGAATTACCCGCAAACAGATATTATATCTTTGGCAAACAAGGCGGGAGACGCTTGGCTGATGAGTACGATATTCCCTTTTTGGGCGAAATTCCACTAGTACAATCGATTCGTGAAGGAGCAGACCAGGGTATTCCGGTTATGATGAACGATGAACCGGTCACAAAACAAGCTTTTTCTCAGTTTGCTTCGTTGGTAATTCGCAATATTGCCAAACGAAATGCAAACCTCACTACAGAAAAAATAGCCACTATTGTATAGCATATAATTAGCAAATGAATCGCGCTCAACTTATACAAACTATTCGGGAAAAACGATCCTATCTGTGCGTAGGATTGGATACAGACCCGCATTTATTACCAGCTTCTTTTCAACGTACTCCTGAAGGAGTCTTGCGATTCAATCAATCCATCATTGATGCAACTAGTTCCACTTGTGTTGCCTACAAGATCAATACCGCATTTTATGAAAGTTTGGGTGCGCAAGGATGGGCTGTTATGGAACAGACGGTTCAATATATTGGAAATAGCCACTTCATTATCGCTGATGCCAAGCGAGGCGATATTGGAAATACTTCCCACCAATATGCCACTGCTTTTTTCTCACAACTGAAAGTTGACTCAATTACGGTTTCTCCCTATATGGGCGAGGATAGCATAAAGCCTTTTCTCAGCTTTCCCGACAAATGGACAATTGTACTAGGGTTGACTTCTAATAATGGTGCCGCTGATTTTGAATTATTGAACTGCGAAGGAGCTCCCTTATATGAACATGTCTTACGTAAAGTTTCATCCTGGGGTAGTCCTGATAATCTCATGTTTGTAGTGGGCGCAACACAAGCTGACTCTTTTACGAGTATTCGGAGTATTTGCCCCAATCATTTTTTATTAGTACCCGGAATTGGGGCACAGGGAGGAAGCTTACGTGATATTTCCCAAAAAGCCATGAATAAGGATGTAGGACTATTGGTAAATGTAAGCCGGGCAATATTATACGCTTCATCCGATGCAGATTTTGCGGAGGTTGCTGCCAGAGAGGCGGGTAAATACCAGGCCGAAATGGCTACTTATTTGTAACGGCTGATTCATTTTCCCTTCTTTACTTTTGTGCTTAAATTATTCAAACGATGGCTGCCAGAACCGACCAATTTCAACATCCTGATTATTTTGATTTAGATGCGTTGCTCTCTGAAGAGCATAAGATGGTGAGAGATTCCGTTAGAAATTATGTCAAGAAAGAAATATCTCCTATCATAGAGGATTTTGCGCAACGTGCCGAATTTCCCGTGCACATTGTTAAGCAGTTGGGAGAGTTAGGATGTTTTGGCCCAACTGTTCCTGTAGAATATGGCGGCGGCGGTTTGGATTATATTTCCTATGGGCTGATGATGCAAGAGCTAGAGCGTGGCGATAGCGGAGTTCGTTCTACGGCATCTGTGCAAGGGTCGCTGGTGATGTTTCCCATCCAGGCCTATGGTAGTGAGGAGCAAAAAAAACGCTTCTTACCAAAACTTGCCAGCGGCGAATGGTTAGGTTGTTTTGGACTAACAGAACCTAATCACGGAAGTGATCCTTCCAGCATGCTAACCAATTTTCGTGATGCAGGAGACCATGTGATCTTGAATGGTGCAAAGATGTGGATCAGCAATGCTCCTTTTGCGCAAGTAGCAGTTGTATGGGCCAAAAGTGAAAGCGAGGAGGTGCATGGCTTGATTGTTGAGCGGGGCATGGAGGGATTCTCTACGCCTACCACACATGGTAAATGGAGTTTGAGAGCATCTGCTACCGGAGAACTTGTTTTTGATAACGTATCCGTACCAAAGAAAAATATACTGTTAGGTGTAAAAGGCTTAAAAGGTCCATTGAGTTGTTTGACCAAGGCTCGCTTTGGAATTGCGTGGGGCGCCATAGGTGCAGCAATGGATTGTTATGATACGGCAGTTCGTTATGCTCAGGAAAGAGTGCAATTTGGCAAACCCATCGCTTCGTTTCAACTCCAACAAAAAAAATTGGCAGAAATGCTTACTGAAATTACCAAGGCGCAGTTATTGAACTGGCGTTTAGGAGTATTGATGAATGAAGGAACAGTTACACCCCAACAGGTAAGTATGGCAAAACGTAATGCGTGCGAGGTTGCTACAACCATTTGCAGAGAGGCAAGACAGGTGCTTGGTGGCATGGGAATTACAGGGGAGTATCCAATTATGCGTCATATGATGAATTTGGAGAGTGTGATTACATACGAGGGAACCCATGATATTCATTTGTTGATAACGGGGATGGACATCACGGGTATCAATGCTTTTAAATAATAATCATTGCGAATTTTTCTGATTGGCTTTATGGGTTCCGGAAAAACCTGGCTTGGCAAGCAACTAAGTGCATTAACCGATTTACTCTTTATCGATTTGGACGCCCATATAGAACAACAGGAGGGAGTAACTATTGCTGCATTATTTAAGCATAAAGACCAAGCTCAATTTCGGGTAATTGAAAAAAAATATTTGCATGAGCTAATCGCCGCTAATTCCAAGTTGATACTAAGCTGTGGCGGGGGAACACCCTGTTTTTTTGATAATCTTGATTTCTTAAAAAAAATGGGGACGGTACTTTGGCTTGATCCTCCTATTTCAGTACTGGTGAATCGATTACAAAATGAGCGGGATAACAGACCACTGCTCAATGATATTCATCCTGATCAATTAGAAGACTATATACGTTTGAAATTAGCGGATCGTTCCTTTTTTTACAGCCAAGCTCATTTGCATATTAATGAACCTTTCCCCGATCCCGCAGCTATTGTTAAAATGATCCAACATGAATAATGTAAATTTATTTTTAGCTTCTATTTTTGCTGCCATTGCAGTAGCTGCCGGAGCATTTGGTGCGCACGGTTTACAACAGCTTACAAAGGATCCTGCCATCATTCAAACTTATCAAACTGCTGTTCAATATCATTTTTGGCACGCAATGGCCTTGTTGTTGGCTGGTCTATTATCTCCCTTTGGGCAAGCAAAACTCAATTATTGGGCAAGACAGTCTTTTATCAGTGGCTTAGTTTGTTTTAGCGGTTCACTATATCTGTTGACCTATTTCCGACTCCAGCAAATACTTTCATTTACGTGGATTGTTTTTATTACACCCGTAGGTGGTCTTTTCTTTATAGCGGGTTGGGTTTTACTTGGTCTCTCTTTTGCATCATTCAAACAGTCAAACTAATTATCTTTGTTCGGATGGCCAATCGCATCAAATCTAACAATATTAACGAGGGACAAGAAGTGGATAAGGACCCTTCGCTTCGTGATTTTCGGAAAGAACCGGAAGCGCAACTTGATTTGATGGCGCTTCTTCGAGACGAACGCACCTGGAAAATTGTTGGCGTTTGTTCAATTATTCTGGCGTTGTTCTTGTTTATTTCTTTTGCTTCTTATCTTTTTACCTGGAAGGAGGATCAGGCCATTGCACAACAAGGCTTGTCTGCCCTATTAGATGAGGATAAGCCAGCATTAAATTGGTTGGGGCGTTTAGGCGCAGTGGTAGCTCATTTTTTCTTTTTTAAGGCTTTCGGGCTTGCCTCATTTATAGTTTGTACTTTCTTTTTTGTTGTAGGCGTCAACCTCTTATACCGTCAACGTGTATTTTCAATTTGGCGCAATTTAAAGTACGTAACCATTGGCGTTACCGTAATGTCGGTTTCCTTGTCCTTTGTTTTTCGATCCAGCAATTTTCCATTTGGAGGAGGAGTGGGAGAGCTTATTAAAGTAGAGATGGAGGGTCTTTTTGGCGTGGTTGGTACAGGAGCTGTTTTGCTTGTAACTGCTTTTGCGTATTTCATTTGGCAATTCAACCCCACTTTTAAATGGCCAGTCAATAAGCCCACACCGGTAGAAAATGAGGAGGAGAAGGAAGTAGTAAATGAGGAGGAGAAGGAAGTAGTAAATGAAGAGGCCACCACAAACGAGGAACAACCTCAATTTTCACCCCAAGCAGCTGGTCAAACGCTGAATGATTTATATGCGGCTGGCGTTCGTCCTAACCAATTAAAACCGCCGGTTAATCCTACACCTGATTGTGATACACCAGCCGAAATAGCAACGGCAAGGGCGCAAGCAGAAGAGGAGATATTGCCTGCCCCTGAAGTATTACCTTCTACTGGCGAAAGAGATCTTGAATTGGAAATTAAAACAGTTCCGGATCCTGTTGTGGAGGCAGCCGAGACTATTCCTGAAAATCTTCCGCCCTATGAACCAACACTGGACTTAAGCAAGTACAAGTATCCAACCTTACAGTTATTAGAGCAGCATGGTTCTGAAAAAATTGTACATGATCCAAGCGAATTGGAAAGCAATAAAACGCAGATCATGAACACGCTTCGTAATTACGCAATTGAAATACAGAAAATCAGTGCAACGGTGGGTCCCACGGTAACACTTTATGAGATCGTGCCTGCCCCGGGAGTCCGTATTTCACGTATCAAAAATTTAGAGGACGATATTGCCCTGAGCTTGGCAGCATTGGGCATTCGTATTATAGCACCTATACCCGGTAAAGGGACTATTGGGATCGAAGTACCCAATCTGAAGAAGACCATTGTGAGTATGCGAACCTTGTTGTCCTCTGAAAAATTTCAGCATAACAATTACAGCCTTCCGATTGCCATCGGAAAGAAAATTGATAACGAAAACTACATTGTTGATCTGGCTTCCATGCCTCACTTGCTAATGGCGGGAGCTACCGGTCAAGGTAAATCGGTTGGACTGAATGCCATTCTGGTGTCTTTGTTGTATAAAAAGCACCCTTCTCAACTAAAGTTTGTTTTGATTGACACCAAAAAAGTAGAGTTGAGTATTTATCGGCATATAGAGCGACATTTTTTAGCCAAGCTGCCGAGCGAGGAGGATGCAATTATTACGGATACTAAAAAAGTAATTCATACACTCAATGCCCTTTGTATTGAGATGGATAATCGGTATGATCTTTTAAAAGAGGCCGGAGCCCGCAATATCAAAGAGTACAATGAAAAATTTATTAACCGAAAACTAAATCCACAGAAAGGACATGTTTATCTGCCCTTTATTGTATTGGTGGTGGACGAATTTGCCGATCTGATTATGACGGCTGGCAAGGAGGTGGAAATGCCTATTGCCCGTTTGGCACAGCTGGCAAGGGCAATTGGCATTCACCTGATCATAGCCACTCAGCGTCCTTCTGTAAATATCATCACAGGCACTATCAAGGCAAATTTCCCTTCCCGTATAGCTTTTAAGGTTTCATCCAAAATCGATTCACGCACCATTTTGGATACGGGGGGCTCAGAACAGCTGATTGGAAAAGGGGATATGCTGATTTCGCATCATGGAGAATTGACCCGTTTGCAATGCCCCTTTGTGGATACGCCAGAAGTGGAAAAAATAGTGGACTATATCAAGGAGCAACAAGGGTATCCGCAAGCATTTTTATTGCCTGAATATTTTGACGAGAAAGAAGCCGAAGCTCGTGGCGAACTGGATATGTCTAATCGGGATTTCTTGTTTGAGGATGCGGCCAAGCTCATTGTTCAATACCAGATTGGGTCTACCTCCCTGTTACAGCGTCGTATGAAGTTAGGATACAATAGAGCAGGGAGATTGATGGATCAGCTTGAAATTGCAGGCATTGTGGGGCCCAGCCAGGGCAGCAAACCCAGAGATGTGCTAATCAGGACTGAAGCTGATCTGATGAGACATCTCGAAAACATGGGTTGATTTGAACTACCTTTGCAAAGCTGAATCCAAGACAGGATCAACCTCATGAAAACACCTCTATCCTTACTTTTTATGCTGACCCTTATTGCAGGGGAGACAAACGCACAAGCAAAGTCTACTAAAAATGACCTTGAGGCTAAAAAGGTACTTGATGCGGTTAGCAATCGATTTAAGTCCTACACCACCGTACAGGCCAGCTTCACCTACAAGGTTGAAAATGCCGCCGGAAAAGTGCTGTCTGCCAAGTCTGGTATTATTCTCATGAAGGGCGCCCGCTATAAACTAAGCTTTGGTGGGCAAGAGATTTTTTGCGATGGGAGTACGGTATGGAATTATGACAAAGCGGCTAACGAAGTAACCATTAACACGCTCGGGGCTTCCGCAGGTATGATCACACCGCAAAAATTATTCTCCAACTTTTACGACAAAGATTTTTTCTATCTGCTAATTGGGGAGAAAAAAGTGAGAACGCGTTTGATGCAGGAAATTCAATTAACACCGGTAGATAAAAGTAAAAATTTTCACACTGTTTATCTGCTCATTGACAAGCATGCCAAAACAATGTATGCTACCAAGGTAATGGAGAATGCGGGTAATCGGTATTCCTACACTGTCAATACACTCAAAACCAACATGCCAGCTTCAGATGCCCTTTTTGTATTCGACAAGGCTAAATTCCCTGGTGTCACTATTGAGGATCTTCGTTAGCGCTAATGGCTTTTCTAATTTTGATCAACTCCTTCAGCAGGGCTTCAAGTTGATGCAGAGGTAACATGTTGGCTCCGTCACTTTTTGCGAGGGATGGATTCGGGTGTGTTTCAATAAATAACCCATCAGCTCCAGTAGCTATGGCTGCTTTTGCCAAAGTGCCAATGAGTTGTGGATTACCCCCTGTGACTCCGGTTGTTTGGTTGGGTTGCTGTAAAGCATGTGTAACATCCATTACTACAGGGACCCCAATTTCTTGCATCCAGGGAATATTTCTATAGTCCACCACCAAGTCTTGGTAACCAAAAGTAGTTCCTCTTTCGGTCAACAATATTTTTTCATTTCGAGCTGCTTTTATTTTTTCTACAGCAAATCGCATAGCTGGGCCACTGAGAAACTGTCCTTTTTTAATATTGACCACCTTACCTGTTTCAGCTGCAGCCAATAAAAGATCGGTTTGTCTGCATAGAAATGCAGGGATCTGTAAAACATCTACATGGGGGGCAGCCAGTTTGGCCTCTTCGGCAGTATGAATATCAGTTACTACGGGTATGTTGTAAGCAGTTCTTACATTTTGTAAAATTTCAAGAGCTTGTTGGTCTCCAATGCCTGTAAAGGAGGAGGAGTTGGTCCTGTTGGCCTTCCGATAAGAGGCTTTGAAAACATAGGGAATTTGTAAGTGTCTGCAACAAGTACTGATTGTAGACGCTATTTCCATCACCCCTTTTTCTGATTCAACCACGCATGGCCCGGCAAGCAGGAAAAAGGAACGCGGATCGTAGGATTGCCCTTGAAAAAGGGTTTTAAGAAAGGATTTCATCTTGCAAAAGTAATGCTAAGTTTGTCTGTAAAACCTTGCCATGCGAAAAGAGAAAATCCTGGTTATTGGCGCCTCCGGCCAAATAGGAGTGGAGCTAGCCCTGGCCCTTCGAAAAATATACGGCGAAAATCAAGTAATAGCTGCAGACTTGCGTGAGCAAAATCAACTTTTACAAGGAACGGGCCCCTATATTTCGTTGGACGTGCTGAATAAAGAGATGTTACATGTTCAAATTATTCGCCAAAATATCACCCAGGTCTATTTGCTGGCGGCTATCTTATCTGCAACAGGCGAAAAAAACCCTGCTCTGGCATGGAATCTCAACATGCAGGGATTATTGAATGTGCTGGACATTGCCAGGGAGGAAAAATTAAGTAAAGTATTTTGGCCGTCTTCCATTGCTGTTTTTGGACCAAGTTCGCCCCGAGTAAACTGTCCGCAGCAAACTGTCATAGAGCCTACCACAGTGTATGGTATCAGCAAATATGCCGGGGAGTTTTGGTGCAACTATTTTTGGAATCGATTTGGCGTAGATGTGCGTAGTATTCGTTACCCAGGCTTGATTTCTTATAAATCTGAACCAGGCGGCGGAACCACCGATTATGCAGTAGAGATCTATCTTGAAGCTTTGCTGAAAAAAAAATACACCTGTTTTTTAAAGGAAGATACTTACTTGCCCATGATGTATATGCCTGATGCGATCAGGGCTACACTTGAATTAATGGAAGCACCGGCATCATCAATTCAGATTCGTACTTCCTACAATGTGTCCGCACTGAGTTTTTCCCCTCGCGAGATTTGCACTTCAATTCAACAACATATTCCTGCATTTGAAATGAGCATTGCTCCGGATTATAGACAACAAATTGCAGATAGTTGGCCGCAAAGTATTGATGATTCGCCGGCCCGTGCTGACTGGGGGTGGAAGGAGGAATATGATTTATCGGCTATGACAAAAGATATGTTAGCGAATCTATCCCTGTGAATTTATGATAAGGTTGTTGTTACTTTTTTTCTTTCAAACCCTGTCGCTGATTATTTTTTCTCAGCAATTCGGGGGTCATCGCAGCCGTCAGCGCTGGTTACAAATCAAAACGGATACGATCCAATTAATTTTTTCACCAGGTTTGGACAGCCAAGCCCAACGAGCTGCAAAACTGATTCACTTAGTAGCACGCGAGCGTCCAAACTCTTTGGGATCTCGTGTTAAACCTATACCCATAATACTTCAACATCGAACTGTTATCTCAAATGGCTACGTACAAGTGGGACCTACCCGTAGTGAATGGTTCTTGCAACCCGATCTGGATAATTTTTCTAATGGGGCCATCGGCTGGTCGGATCAGTTAGCCTTGCATGAGTATAGGCATGTGGAGCAATTTGAGAACATGAAGCAGGGACTTAGCAAGTTTGCGCTTCGGCTTTTTGGTGAACAAGCATTTGATGTGGCTATCAATGCAGCTGTACCAAACTGGTTTTTTGAGGGTGATGCTGTTTGGCAAGAATCTGCATTGAGTAAGCAGGGAAGGGGAAAGCTACCCCGTTTTATGAATAGTTTCCCGATGCTTTGGTCTGCTGGTAAACATTACTCCTGGATGAAGCTTCGAAATGGATCATATAAAGATTGGGTCCCCAATCATTATGAACTGGGTTATTTATTGGTGAATTATGGCTACCAACAATTTGGTGATCAATTTTGGGAGAAAGTTATACGGCATGCTGCTTCTTATGGTACTTTGTTATATCCATTTCAAGGAGCAGTAAAAAAACATTCAGGACTGACTTATCGGGCATTTATCAAAGGATCACTTCAATCCTATCAAGAACCATCATTCACAAAAACTGTCGCAGCGGGTGCACCGCTATTTCAGGTCAATAAGCGCTTTGTTGATCATCGGCAATTTCCTTACGTAGTTGGACAGGATTCGCTGGTTTATATCCGTTCCACAAATCGCCATCGTCCTGGATTTTATTTATTTGATGGAGAAAAAGAACATCGCTTGCGTACGCAGGATATTGCACTGGAACCACAATTCAGTTACCGTGATGGCAAAATAGTTTATGCTGCTTTTGAAAGGGACCCGCGCCGAGGCTGGATTACATACAGTGCTTTACGATTATTTGACCTGCGAACCAACACACAGGTTGATCTGACACATCATACTCGTTATTTTTCTCCAGATATTTCGGCCGCAGGAAAGGTGGTGACCGTACAGGTAAAGGAAGATGGCACTACTTCTTTACATTGGCTTGAGATCCCCAGCGGAAAGCTGCTTCGCACCTATAGATCTTCTGCCGGTTATTTTCTTACAGATCCGAAATTCATTGGAGAGGACAGTGTTATTGCTATGGCTCGTCAAACTGATGGTACGATGGCGTTGTTACTGGTAGCAAAGGATAAGGAAGAGGTGCTTACTCCTTTTTTGCCATTTAGCATTGGATTTCCTCAACACTATCAGGGCTCAATTTATTTTTCAGGAGGATTTGCGGCAAATGATAACCTGTATCGATTTGACCTTTCTACCAAAAAGCTTTATTGTATCGTTGATAAAGGACTGGGCAAGTATCAAGTACAGGTAGCCGGTAATCGTATTTATTGGTCAGAGCAGCAAGCGGAAGGGTATCAGTTAAGATCAATACTGATCGACTCAGTACAGCCAGCGGAAATCGATCTTTCGCTGGTAAGTGCTTCATTCCCCAACAAAGTGGCCTATCAACAAGCAACGGAAAAATGGACAAACTTTTCTAAAAAGTCAGGGATGTATCCCGTACAGCCTTATCCAAAGTCTACAGCACTAATCAATTTTCATAGTTGGCGTCCAACTTATGAGGATCCATTATTCTCCATGACACTTTTTGGAGAAAATGCATTGAATACCTTGCAAACCGAAATTCGTTATCAATACAATGAATCGGAACAGACACATGGCCTGGGTGCCTCTGCCAGTTATGGTAATTGGTTTTTGATCGCAAATGGAGGGGTTGATTACACTTTTGAAAGACAGTTCACCAGTAGGGGTGTAACAAGGACCTGGGATCAGCTAGATGCACAATTAGGATGGGTGTTGCCACTCACCGACACAAGAGGCCGATATTTTCGGCAGTTGAATCTTTCGAGTCATTATGTTTTAAGGGCTGACTTTTTTAAGGGCTTTGACAGAGATACATTTGGAGTTCGTTCGATTCAACATTTTGTTCACAGACTCAATGGTTCATTCCAGACTACCACAGCTCTCCAACACGTTTTTCCAAGACTTGGCTTAACCTATGCCACAGCATTCAGGCACAGTATTTCTGCCAACCCAGGGTTTCAGTTCAATGGACAAGTAAAAGTTTACTTACCGGGGTTGCTGCAACATCATCATGTTGTAGCCGGCTTGTACTGGCAAGAACGAGATACGCTTGCAAGATTGACATACGGAAATCGCTTTCCTTACAGTCGCGGATACCTGGGGAGATATTTTTCAAGAATGTGGCGAACCAGCATAGATTATCATTTCCCAATATGGCACCCCGATTGGGGCTTTGCAAATCTGGCCTATCTGTCAAGAATCCGTGCTGCCTTATTCTATGATTATACTCGGGTGTATTCCAACAACAAGCGTGTCCATGTTCCTCAACGCAGCGTCGGAGCGGAATTTTACTTTGATACCAAATGGTGGAATCAGCATCCCGTTAATTTCGGTTTTCGTGTATCAAGAGTTATGGACCCGGATCAGTATGATAGATTCAAGGGCTGGTTTATGGAATTTATTTGGCCCGTAAGTTTAACGAGTCGATGAATTTTAGTTGTGCGTTTGTCAACAGATCATGAAGGTATCCAACGCGTATCACACGCAATCAGGAACTTAACCGAGAAAGGCTCTCTTCCAATAAACGTATCTTGGCCAATGTGTCCGCTTTCTTTTTTTGTTCCAGTTCAACAACTTCCGGTCTTGCATTTTGAACAAAGCGGTCATTAGTGAGTTTTTTTTCTACACTCCGTAAAAACCCTTTATAATAACTTAAGTCTTTCTCCAGTTGCTCACGTTGCCCTTCGGTAGATTGGCCCTCCTTGGTTTCAATTAATAATTTGATCTTACCAACCACCACCGTTATCCCATTTTTATTGACATCAAAAGCGTTAACGATAGTTAAGGAAGAGGCATTGGCTTGTTTTGCAAGGAGTGATTGAATCAAAACCAGTTGAGCAGGTTGGTCTGTTTCAACCCAGAGTCGAATGGGATCTTTTTGTTTAAGGTGATATTTGTTTCGTGTATCTCGAATAGCCGTGATCAATTCTTTGAGTCTTTCGCCTGCTTCAATGATAACCATATCGGCAGCACTTGATTTACTAAACTGTTTTATGGTAAGGTCCTCTTCCTTGTCACTGAGTTGGTGAAAAATCTCTTCTGTGATAAAAGGCATAAATGGGTGCAAGAGGTGTAGTAACTCTTCATAGAGCTGTATGGTGCGCTCAACCGTGAACCTGTGTATGGGTTGATCGAAACCAGGCTTAACCCATTCCAAATACCAGCTGCAAAAATCGTCCCATATTAGCGAGTATATGGTTTTGAGTGCTTCACTGAGTCTAAACTCTTTGAATTGTATCTCTATTTGTTCACATGTGGCAGCAATTCGATTCTGCATCCAATCTATGGCAAACTGTGGAATCTCAACGGCGTTGTCTGTAGCTACACGAGACTCAAATCCTTTGATGAGGCGGAGTGCATTCCAAAGTTTATTGTTGAAATGAAGGCCTTGTTCGTTGCTGCTTTCGTCCCACAGCAAATCGTTTCCGGCAGGCGAAGAGAGTAAGATTCCAAATCGAACGGCATCAGCTCCATACTTATCAATTAATGCAAGCAGATCCGGTGAATTTCCAAGACTTTTGCTCATTTTTCTTCCTTGTTTATCCCGGACGATACCTGTGAAATATACTTCGTTGAAAGGAGCTGTTCCTTGAAATTCATAACCTGCCATGATCATACGAGCTACCCAGAAAAAGATAATCTCAGGAGCAGTGACCAAAGTTTGCGTGGGGTAGTAGTAATTAACTTCCTTATTTCCCGGATCGCTCAATCCGCCAAATACTTCAAAAGGCCAGAGCCAGGACGAAAACCAAGTGTCCAGACAATCTTCATCTTGTCGGAGTGAGTCAATCGGCTGGCCAAACTTGGTTTTGTAAATTGTCAACGCTTCTTGCTCATTCCTTGCGACCACCATATTTCCTTGTTGGTCATACCAAGCTGGGATCCTATGGCCCCACCAAAGCTGTCTGGAAATACACCAATCCTTGATATTCTCCATCCAGTGTCGATAAAGGTTTTTGAATCTGGATGGGTAGAATTTGATCTCCTCGTTTTCAACAGCAGTAAGGGCGGGTCCGCTGATTTTTTTCATATCAACCCACCATTGCAGCGAAAGTCGTGGTTCTACCGCCACATCTGTTCGTTCGCTATAACCTATTTCACTGATATATTCCTCTGTTTTAACTATGAACCCTTTGTCCTGCAGTTCCCCACTTATTAATTTTCTTGCCTCAAAACGATCTACTCCTATATGCAGTTGTGCCGCCTCACTCAAGGTGCCATCATCGTTTAGCACATCAATTATTTCCAATTGGTGTTTAATGCCCAATTGATAGTCATTATTGTCGTGTGCAGGCGTAACTTTCAAAGCCCCTGTTCCAAAATCCTTCCTCACGTACTCATCAGGGATGATTGGGATCTTTCGATTGATTAAGGGAACAAAAGCCATTTTACCATGTAGGTGTGTGTAGCGTTCGTCCTCGGGATGCACACATATTGCCGTGTCACCCATTATGGTTTCAGGGCGAACAGTAGCAATCACGATGTATTGGTCATCTAACCCCTCCAATTTGTAGCGGATATGGTATAGTTTCTGTGTAGTTTCTTTTCGAATCACTTCCTCGTCACTAAGGGCCGTTTTTGCTTTTGAGTCCCAATTGATCATGCGTTTACCCCTATAGATGTAACCCTTTTGATAAAGCTCCACAAACACCCCGATCACCGATTGATAATATGTAGGGTCCATGGTAAAATGGGTGCGCTCCCAATCAAGACTGCATCCGATCTTTTTTAATTGCTCCAGAATGATCCCGCCATATTTTTCTTTCCAATTCCAGGCGTGGCTTAAGAATGCTTCACGGCTTAGGGACGATTTTGTGATTCCTTTTTCACGCAATAGCTGTACCACTTTAGCCTCAGTTGCAATGGAGGCATGATCTGTGCCAGGAACCCAGCAAGCATTTTTACCCTGCATCCTAGCCCTTCTAATCAGAATATCCTGAATAGTATTATTCAAGCAGTGCCCCATATGTAGCACGCCTGTAACATTGGGAGGAGGAATGACGATCGTGTAGGGGTCTCTTCCATCTGGTTCAGCATGAAAATATCCTTTCTCCATCCAGTGGGAGTACCATTTCAGTTCTGCTTGGCTATGATTAAAACTTTTGCTCAGTCCCATGGGGGGCAAAAATACCCCGTTTTACTGTACAATGGACTTGTTGACTCACTAATAGATTAAGGGCTCATTTTTCATTGATGTGCTAAGGATTCAACTGTTGCCTGGATTCCGCGATTCAGGATTTGGGCACAATGCAGATATAATTTTTCATGCCCTCCTTCCATTACCGCATAGCTCCCTTTGTAATGAATAATTAGTGCGCATTGTTCCGCTTGCTCCCGGCTATGTCCGCAAATTTCCATTAAGGTTTGAATGACCCAATCGAAGGTATTTGTATCATCGTTCCATACAATTAATTTCCAGGCATGCTCAGTTGATTTCCGGGTCAATTCCAGCACCTCTGTCCGTTCAAGAGGTTTTGTGCAATCTTTGGTCATGGGGCAAAGTTACTTTGATTGGCTTTTTGAAAAAAACCTTTGGTAAATTACACTCACCTCTTATCTTCGCACCCCTAAAGGGAGCTTAGCTCAGCTGGTTTAGAGCATCTGCCTTACAAGCAGAGGGTCGGCGGTTCGAGCCCGTCAGCTCCCACACTGAAGATCAAGGGGTTATATGCGTAACCCCTTTTTTTATTTGCATATGTCAGTCAGGCTAAAAAAAATAATTTTCCCCCTTCTGGTAATGGTACTTAGTACTGTCATGAGCTTGTTTTTAGGAGAATTCCTAATCAGAGCCTTGTACAAGGATAAAATTGTTTTATTTCCCCGCTATTTCACCGATCGTTGGTATGGAAAATTTCACTTAAGAAGCATGAGGCCTAATATGGAATTTACACATCGGAGTGTAGATGGGGTCTATCATTTCCAAACAAATAACCAGGGGTTCAGAAATAATTCATCTATATCATATGCCAAAAAACCTGGGGAGATACGGGTGCTTGTTTTAGGAGATTCTCACACTTTTGGATATGAGGTGAATCAGATGGAAACTTATGCAGCCGTGGCAGAACAACAACTCAGAGATCAAGGCATAGACGCAACTGTCATTAATGCTGGACTGTCGGGAACAGGCACGGGCGAACAATTAGTTTTCCTTGAGCAGGAAGGGTATAAGTTTCAGCCCGATTATATTGTGCTTGGATTTTTTGAGAATGATTTTGATGATAATCGAAAAGCGGCATTCTTTAGGGTATCCAGTGATACTTTACAACTAGTTAAACAGGAGCATTTGCCAGGAGTAAAAATTCAAAATTTCATATATCAGTTTAAGTTTTTTCATTGGCTTGGTGAGCATTCCTATCTCTACAATTTTGCATTTAACGCCATTTGGGATTTTTTTAAAACACTATCCTCAAAAAGGAACCATCCTACTGCAGTTGAACAAGTGAGTGTGCGTTCAAGGCAAATTAGTGAGGCAGATAAAGAGCTAGAAAAGCTGTTATTGAGAAGATTATATCAGCATACAAAGCCTTATGCTAAGTTGATCATCCTGGATATTCCAAGTTATAAGGGACATTCCTCAGTCCCTTCATTTATGGAAAATTATTTTTCGACTTCCGCTGATACATTTTTTCATTTTCCACCTCGTGAGGCAGCTTTCAAACGCGCAGGTAATACTCACGTTCCACACGGACAGCGGCATATTTCAGCCAGCACTCACCGTATTTTTGGAGAACAGATCGCGGCGTATATTGCAGGAACGCTAGCGAAGCAACCATGAAGAAAATACTGGGAATTTCAGCTTTTTACCATGATTCGGCTGCTGCATTGGTTGTGGATGGAAAAATAATAGCTGCGGCACAAGAGGAACGGTTTACTCGAATTAAGCATTCATCCCAGTTCCCTTTGCAGGCAGTTCGCTATTGCCTTGAGGAAGGTGGCGTTTCTATTGATGAGTTGGATGCGGTAGTATTTTACGATAAGCCCTTGCTCAAATTTGAACGCTTACTTCAGACTTACTATGCCTTTGCCCCAAAGGGGCTACTCTCTTTTTTGAAGGCGATCCCTGTATGGCTGGATGAAAAATTGTTCTTGAAAAAGAAAATCTACGATGGACTTAGTCAAGTAGGGCCCTATCAGAAAAAAAAACTTAGACTTCTTTTCACCCCTCATCATTTGTCACATGCGGCTAGTGCTTATTATCCTTCCCCTTACAAGAAAGCCGCTGTATTGACTATAGATGGAGTAGGCGAGTGGAGTACAGCTTCAATTGGTTTAGGGAACGGGTCTTCTCTTTCCTTGATCCGATCGCTGCACTTTCCTCATTCAGTAGGATTACTCTATAGCGCATTTACATATTATTTAGGTTTCACCGTCAACTCTGGCGAATACAAATTAATGGGACTGGCACCTTATGGTAATCCACAGGCGGCGGAAACTGCACAGTTCAAGGAATTGATCGAAAAAGAACTGGTTCATATTTATGCTGATGGGTCCATTTGGTTGAATCAATACTATTTTCAATATGCCACTGGCCTTCGTATGGTTCATGAGCGGCGGTGGGAAAAATTGTTTGGAATAAAACGAAGAGAGTCGGAGGCCGAACTTTTGCCTGCCTATTGTAATCTGGCGCTGGCCATACAGCAAGTAACGGAGGAAATTGTATTGAAAATGGCAACAGAAGCCAAACGATTAACCGGTGCTTCATTTTGTTGTTTGGCTGGAGGAGTTGCGCTTAATTGTGTTGCGAATGGCAAATTGCAGCGTGCAGGTATTTTTGAAGATATTTTTATCCAGCCTGCTGCAGGTGATGCTGGTGGAGCCCTCGGTGCTGCGTTAACTATTTACTACCAGTATTTTAATCAGGAAAGGATTGATGGTGATGAAACTGACCAGCAAGAAGGCAGTTATTTAGGCCCTTATTACAGTGATAAAGAGGTAGAGTTGGCTGCCAAGCGAGTGAAAGGGGTGTATGATTACTATGCCTCAGATCAGGCCTTACATGATCAGGTATCCGGGTTGCTTGCCAATGGAAAGGTGGTGGGTTGGTTTCAGGGACGCATGGAATTTGGTCCTCGAGCATTGGGAAATAGGAGCATTCTAGGAGATCCCAGAGACCCCGCTATGCAAAAAAAGTTAAATCTGAAAATCAAATACAGAGAAGGATTTCGTCCATTTGCCCCGGCAGTATTAGCCGAAGATGCAAATCATTTCTTTGAGTTAGAAGGAAGGTCTCCTTACATGTTACTTGTAGCACCTCTTCGCGAAGCACATCGAAAAACATTGCCCGCCAATTTTAGTCAATTATCTCTTTGGGAGCGATTGTATTTTCCAAGAAGTGAGCTGCAGGCTATCACCCATCTGGACTTTTCTGCAAGAGTGCAAACGGTTCATGCTTCAACTAACCCTAAGTTTTATCACCTGTTGCAGTCATTTAAATCCAAAACAGGTGTAGGGGTTTTGGTAAACACTAGTTTTAATGTAAGGGGAGAGCCAATGGTCTGTACTCCAGAGGATGCATACCGCTGTTTCATGAGTACAGACATGGATGTTTTGGTGCTCAATAATTATTTATTTATCAAGGAAGAGCAGCCTGATTTCGGAAATAAAGAAAAATGGATGATTAATTTTGCAAAAGATTAAATTAGGAGTATGGAATTGTTAAAGGATCTATGGCAATTTATGCGCGAGCGAAAGAAGTTTTGGTTGATCCCCCTCATTTTGGTGCTTCTGTTGTTGGGCTTTTTAATTGTGATTGGCGGAAGCAGTGCATTAGCTCCCTTCGTTTATACACTTTTTTAGGATGACCAGTCAACGCACTACCCGGCAACAAATACAAACCATATTGGTTATTCTCTTGGCATTACTTATAGGGTGGAAAGGAACGTCAAGCTTGGCCTTTTTCTATGCTGCTGTGATACTGTCTGCAGTTGTGTTAGTCAGTGCACGAGCCATGATTGCCGTTGATTTTATTTGGATGAAATTAACCTGGGTGCTCAGCCTGATCATTCCACGAATTATTCTTTCGCTGTTGTTTTATTTTTTTCTAACACCTCTGGCCTTGCTCTCAAGGATTTTTGGGAACACCGATCCCCTTCAACTAAAAAGACCATCTGGAACCATGTTTCAAATAGAAGCACCATTGTCTGGGCCAAGGAGCTTTGAAAAAATGTGGTAAGGGTAGTGGAACGTACTGGACTCGAACCAGTGACCCCTACTCTGTCAAAGTAGTGCTCTCAACCAACTGAGCTAACGTTCCTGAGGGGCGTAAAGGTATGTTAAACTTAAATTTTCCAGTCAACAATTTGATTGATCCACTCTTTTTTAAAGGGTGTCTTTACTCTGATATAATTATCTGAGTAGCCCTCCATCATTGAAGTTTTTTCTTCTTTTTCAAAGAGAACGGACCGGGTGGTTCCACTGAATTGATCAGTAAAACGCTCTTGTTTTTGGTAAGAGAGTTGTCTCAATTTTTTATTACGTTCTTGTCTGATAGGAAGTGGCACAATATCTTTTAGAGAGGCGGCCAACGTATTATCCCGCTCCGAGTAAGTAAATACGTGCAAGTAGGTGACGGGGAGAGATTCGAGGAATGAATAGGTTTCTTGAAAATCGGCATCTGTTTCGCCAGGGAATCCAACAATCACATCCACTCCAATGCTGGCATGAGGGATTAGCTCCTTGATCAAGTTCACTCTGTCTGCGTATAGTTTTCTTTTGTAACGTCTACGCATCAGCCCAAGTATGCGGTCGCATCCACTTTGTAGCGGAATATGAAAGTGTGGCATAAATCGTTTGCTGAAAGCCACAAACTTTATGACCTCATCGGAAAGTAAATTAGGCTCAATGGAAGATATTCTATAGCGAGGAACAGTTGTTTCGTTTTCCAAGGCGCAAATTAACTGAAAGAAGGTCTCGCCATTTTCTCCGAAATCTCCCAGGTTAACACCCGTCAGCACTATTTCTTTGGACCCTGCTGCTTCAATTTCCTTCACATTGTTTAATACGTTTGCGATCTTATCACTTCTGCTTTTTCCACGTGCCTTTGGAATGGTACAGAAAGAGCAATTATAGTCGCATCCATCTTGCACTTTCAAAAATGTACGTGTGCGATGTTGAACGGACCAGGAAGCATGAAAGTTTTCAACGGAATCAATGTCGCAGCTGCAAATCTTGGTTTCATCTCCCTTTTTTAAAGCTTTTAAATGAGTGGATAGCTCAAACTTTGCACCGGCACCCAACACCAGGTCCACACCAGGTATGGAGGCAATTTTCTCCGGGTTTAGTTGCGCATAACAACCCATAATAACCACAGCGCTGGAAGGGGAGCGACGTTGAATTCTTCTTACTAACTGATGGCATTCCTTATCTGCGTTTTCCGTTACGGAACAAGTGTTAATAACATAACAGTCTGCTTCATCTTCAAAGTTTTTCTGCGCAAACCCTTCTTGCGTAAGCTGTCGGGCTAGTGCAGAAGTTTCTGAGAAGTTCAACTTGCAACCCAGTGTGTGAAAGGCAACAGAGGACAATTTTTGCATGAAGGGCAAAATTACATCTTCCTTGCCATACCAAATTGTTCATTTACTTTTACGCCTCCTGCCTATGAAGTACTTGCTTTATTCCCTTCGCTTTTTATACGTAATCTATACATTGCTCTTGTTTGTGGCAATCATGTTTTTCTTGTTGCCTTTTTTTGTTATTGCTTCATGGGGGGGGCCTATTCATGGAGGAAATGTCATGATTCGACTGTTTAGGGTATGGGCGGATAGTTGGATGTTTTTAGTGGGGATGCCGCATCGTAATTATTTTGAAGTGCCACACGATTTCAATAGGCCTTATATCTATGTGGCCAATCATCTATCTTTTATCGATGCGGTTTTCTTGGTTAAATCCATTCGAGGAAATTTTAGGCCTTTGGGACGCGCAGAAACTTCAAACATCCCAATCTTCGGGTTTATTTACAGGCGTGCCATTGTTACAGTGGATCGCAGTGATCCTAACAACAGGGCTGCCAGTGTGTCCAGGTTGAAGGCATTGCTACGAAAGGGTATTTCTATTTTTGTTTTCCCCGAAGGAACTTTTAACATGACCCCGGCTCCATTAAAATCATTTTATGGGGGTGCTTTTCGTATTGCAATTGAAACGAATACCCCAATCAAGCCCTTACTTTTTTTAGACGGGTATGATCGCATGCATTATAGTCATCCCACCACCATAAAACCAGGTCGAAGCCGGGCTATTTTTTTAGAAGAGGTTAAGGTGGAGGGCTACACGATGGAACAACTTCCACAACTCAAAGCGCTGGTCAAGGAAAAAATGGAGCAAAAACTCAAGGCCTACAATGCCGCTTGGATTGAGGCTTAGTGGAAGGCTGGCCTTTATGTGGTAATTTAGGGGGAGATGTCGACCTCTTTTCTCTATGCGGATGTTGTAGTGCCAGCGGCTTTGCCAGTTACCTATACCTGGAGTGTGCCAGGCTCTTTACAAGGAGTAGTTCAAGTTGGAAGCCAAGTTGAAGTCAATTTGGGTAAGAAAAAAAGGTACACCGGCATAGTAGTTCGTTTGCATCATACAAACGATTCCAACTGCGATTTAAAACCCATTTTGCAGGTTTTAGACACCAAACCTTTGGTAACTCCCTTGCAGATTGAATTATGGCAGTGGATAGCCCAATATTATTTGTGCACAGTGGGAGAAGTAATGGCAGCTGCTTTGCCAACTCATTTTCGGTTAAACAGTGACACTACACTTATATATAATTCGGCAGCAGCAGAAAATTTTTCTCAGCTGAGTGATGATGAGTATTTGATTGCAGAGGCCCTGTTCTTACAAAAAAAACTACAACTTAAGCAAGTTCAGGCTCTTGCTGGGAAAAGGAATATAGAGCCAATTGTTCGGCAGTTGCTCCAAAAAAATATTTGCGGATTAGCAGAGTCGCTTACCGAAAAATATAGACCAAAACTTGCCGCATTGCTGACTTTAGCTCCTCCTTATTCAGACCCAAGTAAGTGGGAGGCGTTATTGTATTCGCTAAAGCAGGCACCCCGGCAGCAAGAGTTATTGCAGGCATTTCTTGAGCGGTATGATAATAAATTGGCAATTAATGCGCAGGAATTACTGCTGTATGCTAAAGCAAGCCCTGCCGCTTTGAAAGGATTAGTTGACCGGGGCATTTTGATCCTGGAGAAAAGGATCGTTGATCGAATTACTGTTCCTGACCCACATATTAATTTAGATTTTACGCTTTCTCTTCCGCAGCAAAAAGCGCTAGCGGCAGTCAAAGAGGAGTTTGGGTCAAAGTCAACCGTATTGTTGCATGGCGTAACGTCCAGCGGAAAAACAAATATTTATATTGAGTTGATTGCAGCAGCACTGCGCAAAGGGCAACAAGTTCTTTTTTTGCTTCCCGAAATTGCGCTCACTACTCAAATTATTCGCCGGCTTCAGCATCATTTTGGGGGACATGTGGGGGTGTATCATTCAAAGTTTTCACCCAATGAACGGGTTGAAATATGGCACGGTGTTGCAGCACAACGAACAACTGTGATCTTAGGGACTCGGTCTGCAATTTTTTTGCCCTTTGTGAATTTAGGCTTGATAATTTGTGATGAAGAGCATGATTATTCTTACAAACAGCAGGAACCTGCCCCCCGGTATCATGCACGTGATACTGCCTTATATCTGGCTTCTCTATTTCAGGCCAAAACAGTGTTAGGGAGTGCCACCCCTTCTTTAGAAGCGTACTATCATGCAACGAACAACAAATTTGGGTTGGTGTCTCTGCAAACACGCTTTGGTGATGTGGCCATGCCAACTGTTCAGTTAGTGAATATGAATACAGTTCGTTCACAAACAAAATCATTTTCGCGGATCAGTCCTGTATTGGAAAAACGCATACGAAAGGCTTTACAACACCATCGGCAAGCAATACTTTTTCAGAATAGGAGAGGGTATACGCCTTATCAGGTTTGCAAATCTTGTGGCTGGGTACCACAGTGCTTGCACTGTGCTGTTTCCTTAACTTTTCACAAGCAGGAGCAGGTATTATGTTGTCATTATTGTGGTGCTCGGTATCAGAAAGTAACTCGTTGCGAGGGGTGCGGGCAAAATAAATTTCTGGCCAGAAGTTTTGGAACCGAGCAGGTCGAGGAGCAATTGGCTGTGTTATTTCCTACAGCTCGCGTGGCTCGTTTGGACTTTGATTCAGTAAAGGGGAAGGGTGCGCACGATAGACTGATCAATAAATTTGAACAGGGGCAGATTGATATATTGGTTGGCACGCAAATGGTCGTGAAAGGTATTGATGTTGAAAAAGTAGATGTGGTAGGCATTTTGGATGCGGATGGCTTATTAAGGCATGCCGATTTTAGAGTTAATGAACGGGCTTTTCAATTGATGGAGCAGGTGAGTGGAAGAGCAGGACGACGGGATGCAATAGGGGAAGTGTTGATTCAAACGGCAGACCCAAAACATCCTTTGTTCGAAAACGTATTGACACATAATTATACGCAGGTTTATGAAAAGGAATTAGCCAGGCGCAAGGAGTTTTTTTATCCGCCATTTAGCAGAATGGTGCAGTTAAGTATACGACATACATCCGCTACCGTTGCGGCTAACGCGGCGGCCGTTCTAGCGCAGCAATTAGCCGTGAAATACCAGCGTTATTTATTAGGTCCTTCGCCTGCGCTGATAGAACGGGTTCGTAATCAGTACCGATTTGAATTGCTACTGAAATTACCTCGGAAAAAACAATTGCTGGAACAATGCCGGCTAGATATTCGGGTATATTTGAAGGCGTTGCAGCAAAAGGCTTATTTTCGGCAAGTGGTTATTGTGCCTGATGTAGATCCTTATTAATGCTAAGCGTTTTGTTACAGAGTTTGTTTTTGAATCCATTTCGGCTGAATTGGGAAAATCAGTGCTACTGCGAATTGGCTTAGCACTGGAAAAAATAAGCACTCCAAATGATTGACAGGATTTTTTTTGACTATTACAGATTTCCCGGGTCAGCGAAATGCAAGAGTTGTTGAACACTTTTTTTGCGGCTTGGGCTGATCGGGTTGTTTGTATCCTTATTGGTTTGTGCCAACCAGTATTGCCATTCAAGAATTTTTAACCAAAATAATAAAAGACACTTCCTGGCTTGATCGGCAAAATATGCAAGTGATTGAGAAGGCTGGCAAAATCATAGACCCCAAAACGCTTCCTTGGTCACAATTCACGGCGACCAATTTCGCTTACACTATTCGGCAAGCAACCGGTTGTGATAATACATTGGGGACAATAAAATTGGATGTTAAAACTCCTTTTGGGGTTTACTTACACGATACGAATGACAAGGATTTCTTCTGATTATCCAAAAGGTTTTTAAGTCATGGTTGTATACGCTTGGAGGAGTTGTGGGTATTGGGGAATTATTTGCTTGACAATAAGTTAGATACCATTTATCTGCAGTCTTGTTTGAAGAATCAGCAACCTGCGTATCATACACTTAACACTTTGGTACCTGTGTTGGTAATTTACTCGTTAGTCCAGCCTCAGTTTGGAGGAAGCGTCCATAATAGGGAAGATATTTATCAACTTTTTTCAAAAAAGGGGAGGGGGTAAGCTACGTTCTCTCTTTTTATTCTAATTTCAGCGGTACAAAAAATTCTCCTATGCTTCGAATTTTATCAAAGGGTACCCTTTTTTTGGTCCTTGCTTTTTTAAGTGAAGTAAGTAATGCGCAGTTGTCTAAGGATACTACTGTCCATTTTTTAAGTGGGGACTTTAACCCTGCAAGAAATGTAAAGGACCTGACAGCTGCCCCCTTATCGCTACAAACTGCTTTACACCAGGGCAAGTATTATGTTGTGATACAGTTTGATGCAATACCTACTACAGCAACCCGTTCAATGCTTAGCCAACAAGGCATTGAACTTTTTGAGTATATCCCTGCTTACGCTTACACAGCAACAATAGCAGCCACTGTTAACTGGAGACAGCTTGCAACAGCTCAAATCCGAAGCGTATTTCATCTCTCTGCCAAGCAAAAAGCAAGCCATTCTCTTTACGAATTCAACGTCCCATCCTACGCACAACCTATGCCTGGCTATGTTGACTTGAGTATCATTACCTTTGATCGTATTCAAGCCCCTGTTATTCTTCCATTCTTAACTAACCTGGGAGCAACCATTTTAGAAGAGTTGCCATCCTATAAGACTTTTGTAGTCAGAGTTCCTGCCTCGCGCGTTCGCAACCTTGTTGAATTACCATTTGTTCTTTGGGCTGATTTCATTGATGAACCTAATAAAGAAGAGAATCTTCCTGGGCGTACACTGCATCGAGTGAACGTGTTATCCGAGGGTTCCAGAAATTTGCAAGGAGATGGGGTCAATGTGGGTATTTGGGATGGTGGCGCTATTGGTTCACATTTAGATTTTTTTCCAATTGGTCGGATTACGCAGGTTGAAAATGTGGCTGCCAGTTCGCACTCCACACATTGCGCGGGCACCATACTTGGGAGAGGACTAATTGATCCCTTTGCGCGTGGGATGGCACCTAATGCAAAGTTGTATTCTTATGATTTTAATGGAAATGTTCCCAGTGAAATTGCCACAGCAATCCCCACTTATAATTTATCGGTTAGTAGCCACTCCTATGGCGGAAGTGCAACCTGTGGTATAAATGGCGCCGGTATTGCGTACTCTGGAACCAGCCGGGCAACTGACCTTAACTTAAATAGTTTTCCAACCCACTTACACATCCACTCTGCTGGAAATTCGCAAAGCTCTTGCCCGGGCGGCTGGTATACTATCACCGGAAGTGGGAAGTCTGCAAAAAATAATATCCTGGTTGCAGCGCTGACCTCCACTGACGCAATGACCTCTTTTAGCAGTTTTGGTCCGGTACAGGATGGAAGAGTAAAGCCGGATATTTCCTCTATGGGAAATAACGTATTCTCAACAACCACTCCGGCAAATAGCTATACTTTCATGTCGGGCACATCAATGGCCGCTCCAGGCGTAGCAGGGTCTGTTTCTTTATTGGTGCAGCGATATCGCCAATTGAATTCAAATGCAAGCCCCCCTTCTGCACTGATCAAAAATGCCGTTTTAAACACTGCGCAGGATTTAGGGAATACAGGTCCGGATTATAAGTTTGGTTATGGGCGAATTGATGTATTGGAGGCCGCCCGAGTGTTTGAACAAAACCGCTTTGCAGTAAATAATATTGGAAATGGTGTATTTCAAGATATTTCAATAACTGTTCCCGCAGGGGTTTCTCGAATAAATGTCATGTTAGTTTGGAATGATCCTGCAGGAGTGGCCAATGCTGCCATTCCTCTTGTAAATAATCTTGATCTGACCGTACTGAATGGGAGTACTACTCATCTTCCCTGGGTGTTGGATAAAAATAATCCAGCTAACCCTGCTACATCGGGAATTGATGAGGTCAGTAATGTGGAACAAGTGACCGTAAATACTCCTGCTGCCGGAGCCTACACCATTCGGGTAACTGGAAGCGCCATTACCACAGCTTCAAATCAAGAATATACTTTAACATGGACTATTGATCAACCACGTTTGGAGTTGACCTATCCGAATGGTGGAGAAAATTTTGCCCCAGGTACCAGTGAATTAATCACCTGGAACAACCTGGGTCTTACCGGTACTTTTACAATTGAATATTCGATTAACAATGGGGCAACCTGGAATCCAATAGTAAGCTCCTTGTCTCCTTCAAGTACACGTTATAACTGGACAGTACCAACAGGCGTGAATACAACACAGGCTCTCATTCGAATTAACAATGGTTCTACCCAGGATCCAAGCGATGCTGTTTTTCACATCATGGGGCCTGTAACTGGTTTCACAGGAGATGGGAACAGTTGCACCGCAGGTGAAGTCAATCTATCTTGGAACCCGGTTATTGATGCCGTTGCTTACGATATATTTCGACTTGATCCAGTAACGGGTCAGTTTGTGCAACAAATTTCAGTCGGGAATGTTGCGGGCTATACTATTACGGGACTAACTCCCAGTTCAAGCAGCTGGTTTACTATCCGTGCTAAAAGTAGCACAGGTTCAACAAGCAGGCGGGCGAATGCCATTAATGTTACGGTATCTAATGGTAGCGGTAATATGGGAATGCCAGGGGCTATCAGTGGAGCCACAACCGTTTGTAATACCACTGCACAGTATGCTTATTCAATTGCCTCAGTTAACGGGGCCAGTAGTTATGTTTGGACCGTTCCTGCAGGGGCGGCTATTCTAAGCGGGCAAGGCTCGAATTCAATTATCGTGTTTTTTACCAGTGGAACACAAAGTGGTGATATTGCGGTTTATGCTACCAATGGCTCTTGCCAGACTCCTTCGGTTAGAATAGCCGTTGCAATTGGAAGTGCTAATCTGTTAGCGCCAACAAGTGGCGGAAATCAAACACAACAAGTTTGTCCGGGGGCCTTGCTACCACGCTTAACTGCATCAGCTACTACCACTCCTGGAAATACCGTAGTGTGGTATGATGCTTCCTCCGGTGGCGCCGTAGTTGCAGATCCTTTCCTTAACACCATAGGAACAGTAACCTATCATGCTGCCAGCAAAGAGATCTCAACAGGTTGCGAAACTACAAGCAGAACGCCAGTGCAATTACAACTAGTAGCTGTTCCGGTTGCGAGCATAGTTGCCAGCGGGCCATTGACTTTTTGTCAAGGCGGAAATGTGGTTTTAACTGCCAATGCTGGAAATAGTTACCAGTGGAGCAATGGTGCTACCGCAGCATCGATTACGGTTAACAGCACTGCAAGTTTAACTGTAACCGTTACCACTGGCACCTGTGTTAGCGTATCGCCTGCCGTGGGAGTAACCGTTAATCCATTGCCAACAGCAACAATTACAGCCTTAACGCCCACCACAGTCTGTGAAGGCGAAAAGGTATTGCTTGCTGCTTCTGCCGGTACCAGTTGGTCATGGACCAATGGAGCCAATACACAGTCAATACTAATAGGAATTGGCGGTACTTTCCAGGTTACTGTAACAAATGCTTTTGGTTGTAGTAAAATTTCATCTTCCACAACTGTTGTAGTGGAGCCAAATCCAGCCGTTACACTTGCCGCAACTCCTTATACTAAAATCTTTCCTGGCTTAAGAACCACATTAATTTCAACGGTGGTACCAGCCGGAAACTATGCCTATACATGGCAGCTTAATAGTCAAAATTTACCCGGCGAATTGACTTCGCAAGTAGATTCAATCGGCTTTAAACATCCAACAGGAATTTACACGGTCACCGCACAAAATTTACCTCCTAAATTACCCTGTGCTAATACCAGTGCCCCATTTGTTATTGGGGATTCTGTAACAGCCCGGTTATTTGTTTATCCAAGTCCTACACAAGGTCGGTTTAGTGTTTCTTACTACAGTGGGGTTTCGGACCAGTTCAGTCTTTCGATTTATGACGCTAAAGGAGCTGTTGTATTTCGAAAAATCTATGCGATTGCAAGTCGTTATCAGTTGCTTGATGTGGACTTACGTACAGCCGCTAACGGGGTTTATTTAATTCGTTTAACGGACAAGTCTAATCGAGTACTGGCAACCAGTAAAGTAGCGATAGTGCATTAAAGTAAAAGGCCTTTTCAACGTTGTTGAAAAGGCCTTTTGTGCCCGAGATCGGAGTCGAACCGATACATCCTTGCGAACGGCAGATTTTGAGTCTGCTGCGTCTACCAATTCCGCCACCCGGGCGAGGTTTGCAAAATTAGGGGAATTTGCTGTTTAACTGAAGGCTGCCTTTATTTGTTAACTCTTTGTAAGTCCAAATCATGGAAGTCAAAACTAAAATCAATATTTGGAGAAATGCCCTTCATTTTTATTGATTGTGCTTTACCTGTTTCGTCAAGTGAAAACATGACAAATGCATCAGCGTTCATTGCCTGGTATTCCCATTTTATAGCAAAGGTATTAGCATTATAAAAAGCCATTGGGCCATTTAATTTCGGGGAACGGTGACATTTTATCCAAAGTTGCTTGTCTTTCATAAACACTTCTACATTTCCAAACCATTTGTCCTCATAAATTCCGATGAAGTCTTCATTTTTTATTGGAGTATTTTTTGAAGCTTTGACTTTTTCCCAAACCCTTGTTGTTACTGAATCGCTTGAACCTTTCGATTCATTCATCCATCCGACAACTTTGTCTGTCCAACCAAAATCGTCCAAACCTAAGTAACTATCGGCAATGGTGTTTCCAACTGAATACGTAAGTCCACCACCACCACTCTCAGTATTGGTTAAAATTACAATGCCTAAATTCAAATCGGGATACATCGTAACATGCGAGAGCATTCCAGGTAAACCGCCACCGTGCTCAACTTTCAAATTCCCTTTAGCATCGGATAAATCCCATCCTAAACCATACCCCGCAAAATGAGTATTATATCTTGGACCGGCTTTGGCTGGTAGGGCGGTATGAATACGCCACATTTCTTTGTGGTTCCTCGATGAAAACAAAGACATTTTCAAATCAGGTCCATATTTTCCTTTATTCAAACGCACAATCATCCATTTTGCCATATCTGCTACGTTTGAATAAATACCGCCGGCAGCACTTCCCATTCCTATGTTGTAAGCGTCAATCGTTTTTATAGTTCCCGATTCCGATGAGTGCGGAGTTGCATCATTGCTTTTGTCTTTCAGCAAACTTCCAACATAAGAATTATTCATTTGCAAAGGTTCAATAATTCCTTTTTGTACAAACAGCTCATAACTGATGCCGCTGGTTCTGGCAATTACTTCACCTGCCACTATGTACAATAAATTGTCGTAATCAAATTGAGTTCTAAAAGCCGATGTTGGTTTAAAATGTTGAAAGCTGGAAACAACATCCATAATCGTAAAGTCTGACCCATCAGGGAAAAACATCAAATCACCAACACCTAATCCAAGACCGCTTCGATGTGTTAATAAATCCTGGATATTAAAATTCTCAGTTACATACTCATTATACATTTTGAATTCTGGAATATGGTCTTTCACTTTATCCGTCCATTTTAGTTTTCCTTCTTCTTCCAAAATGGCAAGTGCCGTCGCAGTAAATGCTTTGGTATTTGACGCAATCTGAAAATTGGTGTTTTCATTCACTGGTTTTTTAGTGTTAATATCTGCTACGCCATATCCTTTTGAATGAATCACTTTTCCATCTTTCACAATGGCTATTGATGCTCCTGCTACCTTGAATTTTATCAATGATTCAGCCATTAATGAATCAATTTTTTGCGAAGATATTTGAGCAAAGGTTGTAGTCGCTACTAAACAAATTAAAAGCTGTGATGTTAAAATTGTTGTTATTTTTTTCATATTTATCAATTGATTGTCTATTTTCTGTTTTTAATATTGTACAGAGAACATGTTGTCCTCGGCTGATTCAATTCTCTTTTGAATCCTATCCAAGTATTTGCTTTTGTAATAATATTCTTTAATTCTTTCAAATTCTATCTCAGCGGTAGCGGCAGGTGATTTTACAAGTAAACTCTTGACGCCTTCATAAAGTTCTTTTTTGTATTGATGCAATTTTTCTTGCAGGACTGCACATTGATTTGAATTTTTCTCTACCAGCTGTTCATTTAGCTCCATCATTTCCATTAAAAAATCAGCAGATAAAGTAGGATTATCCTGCTCAGTAATTTTGCCAGAAAGTTGTAGCGCATAATACAGGGTTGCTAAGGGTTCTTGAAATACTTGCCAGCCCTTGTTTACTGCTGCGCAAATTTCAATCAGTTTTTCCTGGTTGATTTCGTTTTCATGCGAGTGAAAGTCGGGATGGTATTTACGGCTTAGCTCCAAAAATTTGGGTCTGATTTTTATTGCATCGACCTCAAATTGAAGTGGTATTTCAAACAGTTCAAAATAGTTCATAGGTAAGCCCTAAAGTGGGTTAACTTTGCTTAATCGATTGCAAAGGTACATGCCTATGATTACTATTGGTATTATTCGGGAGGGTAAAACACCGGCAGATAATCGGGTAGCTTTTACACCTGCTCAGTGTAAATGGCTTCTTAAGAACTTTCCCTCAGTATGCGTGCTTGTTCAACCCTCTGAAAACCGATGTTTCTCCGATCGAGAATATGAACGGGCGGGTGCTATATTAACTGAGGACCTTTCCAGTGCTACATATTTGTTTGGGATCAAAGAGGTGCCCATTCAATGCTTGTTGGAGGATAAAACTTATTTATTTTTCTCTCACACTAAAAAGCTGCAATCCTATAATCAGCTGTTATTTCACACACTGATGAAAAAGAGGATCACCTTGATTGATTATGAATGTTTAGAGCACGATGATGGTCAGCGAATTATTGGATTTGGATTTTTCGCAGGTGTAGTAGGCGCGCACAATGGACTTATGGCCTATGGGGTAAGAACCGGATTATTTAATTTAGAAAGAGTTTATAAACAAAAGAATTTCAATGAGTTAATTCATAGTTATTTTGAAATAAAGTTACCTCCAATAAAAATTGCCGTTACGGGTTCTGGGCGAGTGGCCCATGGAGTCATGGAAGTTTTGAACCTGATGGGAGTAAGGGAAGTAGAACCAGATGAATATCGCTCAATAATATTTAGTTATCCTGTTTATACACAACTAAAAGGCGGCGATTTATTTAGGAACAGGATTACGGGGGGCTATAACCGTGAGGAATTTCATTCCAAACACCAAGACTATTACTGCCTTTTTGGGCCCTATATTTCTTGTACTGATATTTTACTAAACGGCATTTATTGGGAGGAGGGTATGGAAAGGTTATTTGAAGCAGCTGCCATAAAGCAACCTGAATTTAGGATCGCTACCATTGCTGATATCACCGATGATGCGTTTGGCTCCATTCCGATTAATTTTGGAGATCAAACAATTGAGGACCCTGTATATGGGGTTGATAAAACTAGTTTGCAAAAAACAGCACCCTATCTCTCAAATGCTGTGGACGTAATAGCGGTAGGCAATCTGCCTAATGAACTACCCAAGGATGCCAGTCGTTACTTTGGCGAACAACTAATTAAGTTCATTCTGGAGGATCTGCTTGTGCAGGGTAGTTCACCTCTATTGAAACGTGCCACTATATTGAGGGGGGGCATACTAACAGATGACTATCAATATATGCGGGATTACGCTACCCAAAAATAGTTGTTACAAATACAGATAATAATCTTTTAGTAGCGAAATGGCATCCGGACTATAGTCATTATGGTCCCCCTGGACGATAAGATCAGTTTGTTTGCAGGCTGGTGTACTTGACCCATTATTTCTTCGGCATACAACCAGAATCCTTGAAATTATTTTATTGGGGCCAGGTCTAACATAGCAGCAATCTGTTATACAAAGATGCAACGACTCGCAATCCTTGACCAACTCATTTTTTCTGCTTACCGGTAATAGTAAAAAGATATATCCAGTTGCATTGAGTAAGCGGCAGCTTGCCATCAATAGCTCAGGAAGGGTGAGACTTGTGTCGTGGAAAGCAAGGTTTTTTGCTCTTGAATTTGCCAGAAGGTCTCTTTCAAAAAATGGGGGATTGCTGATAATTACATCAAACCCATATTGATCATCGTATTGTTTAATATCTCCTTGCTGTACCTGAATGTTTTTACACCAAGGCGAATGTTGAATATTTTCTGTGGCCTGCTGCGCAGCTGCTTCATCGATCTCCATAGCTGTGATAGTGCAACTGGTCAATTGCTGCGCTGTCATCAGCGAAAGAAGTCCGGTTCCTGTTCCGATGTCTAGTATACGGGGTGATGGTAAACCTGATTCAACAATTTTCTGCGCTACCCAAGCGCCAAAAATACAAGCATCAGTGCTCACTTTCATTGCGCATTGATCTTGCTTAACGGAAAACTGTTTGCAGGTAAAAGTAGCTTGTCCCATTTACCAGTTTGCTCTTGCCGAGGAGGAGAGTGTAAGATCGCTACGCTGATTGTCCAAGTATTTATAGTAGGCTGTAATGGCAATCATCCCTGCGTTGTCGGTGGAATATTCAAAAAGAGGTATAGATGCTTTCCATCCTTTTTGTTGGGCCAATGTTAAGAACTCCTTTCGTAGTCCTCTATTGGCAGATACACCTCCTGCCAGGCAAACAGATCGAATTCCCGTTTGGTGTACGGCTTTTTCTAATTTGTCCAGCAAAATTGATATGATACGTTGCTGGATGGAAGCGCATATATCTGATAAGTTGTCTGCGATAAATTTATCTTGTTCTATTTTGGAAATCTGCTGTCCTTGTTTGTAAGATACTGATTTACCTGCCTGTTGAAGAAAATATAAAATAGCAGTTTTTAGTCCGCTAAAACTAAAATCCAGTCCCGCTATCTGGGGCTTAGGAAAATTAAAGCGTTTGCCATCACCAGCCTGAGCATAATGATCTATAAGCGGCCCTCCCGGGTAAGGGAGCCCAAGTAATTTTGCCGATTTGTCAAAGGCTTCTCCAGCGGCATCATCAATTGTTTCTCCAAGTACTTTCATGGTGAGCGGGGAATCACACTGTATTAATTGTGTATGCCCCCCACTTACCGTTAGGCATAAAAAAGGAAACGATGGTTTGGGTGAATCGATCAGGTTGGCCAATACATGCGCCTGCATATGATGAACTGCGATCAGAGGAATTTTTTGTGATAACGCCAGTGATTTGGCAAATTGCCCGCCTACTAACAAGGATCCAATGAGTCCAGGACTCTGTGTATATCCCACGGCGTTAATTTCAGCCATGCGCACTCCTGCTTTTTTTATCGCAGCATCAACTACTGGAACAATATGTTGCATATGTGCTCTGGAGGCTAATTCCGGCACCACCCCCCCATATTGTTCATGTACTTTTTGACCTGCAACAATATTGGACACTATACAGCCATCGACACAAACTGCAGCAGCGGTTTCGTCACAGGAGGATTCTATAGCTAGAATTCGTACAGGCATTATAGCAAAAATAGGAAAGTCCCTTTGCTACCTAAGTTATTTACTTCTAATAGCAACAACCGGGTCCATTCGAGCGGCCTGGCGTGCAGGCACAAACCCTGCAATTACCCCCACTGCTATGCAGATACCGATTGCCAAAAACATATTTGCGGTGGAAATGGAAACGGGAAAATTCAATGTTTTGGTTAATACCTGCGTGAGTAAGAAAACAAGTGAAAGCCCAATCAGTCCGCCGATAATGCACAGAAAGGAGGACTCCAGTAAAAACTCGGTTAAGATAATGTGATTTTTTGCACCAATTGCTTTTTTTAGGCCAATTTGACTGGTTCTTTCACGAACGGTTACGAACATAATATTAGCCACGCCAAACATTCCTACAATCAAGGACAGTGTGGCAATTGCCCAACCTCCAATATTTACATTGACAAATATGTCGCCAATCGCCTTACTAAAGTCATTGATATCGTTCAGGGAAAAATTGTCTTCCTGAGTGGGGGAAAGTTTTCGAATGGCACGCATAGTGCCAGCCAATTCGTCTTTCACCGCTTTACTAGTCAAGTTGGGTTTTCCCTGAACCATGATAAGCGGGTCTGCTCTCAGCTCGTTCATAATGGTACGTCCAAAGCGATAGGGTACCATAAGACTATTATCAAATTTCCAACCTTCATCCCCCAACATACTCTTACCTTGTTTCTTGATCACTCCTATGATTAAAACCTTTTTACCTCTCACTTCCACATATTTATCTGCTGCCAGTTCAGGTTTACCAAAAAGTTTTTCAGCCGCCTCGTGTCCAATCAGTCCAACATTAGCTGCATTATCAAACTCGCGTTCTAAAAATGAACGTCCATTTGCAATCTCTATCATACGAATTTTTTCAAAATCCTGACTGATGCCCTGTATATATGTTCCACTTAATTGCTTGCCTCCAAATTCTATGGGATAATTTGATCCAATGTGAAAGGCAACATATTGAGTTGTAGAGGTTCTTTTTCGAATCTCTTCCGTTTCCAGGTAACGAGGTGAGGGTCTTTTTACGAACTTCCACCAGGGATAATCTGGACCGCCTCCACTATACTCCCATTTGTCTATGTAAATGGTGTTATTGCCAAGTGATTTGATCTCGTTCTGAATATTTTGTTCCAGACTGTTTACGGTAGCTAACACTCCGATTATGCAAAAAATTCCAATGGTAATGCCAAAAAGTGAGAGGAATGTTCTTAGCTTATTTTTCCAACATTCCTGAGCTGCCATTTTAAAGCTGCTGGAAAGGATTTCTAATGTTCGCCGAAGCATAGTGCAAATGTAGAGTCTAATGTGCTGGTATTTCCAATAAATTGACAGGCGGTGAATAGCAATGCTGACTTACCTTTGCGCCGCAACATGAAATACCAGGAACCCATATCTCGCAGGAGAACCTTTGCCATCATTTCTCACCCCGACGCGGGAAAGACTACGCTTACTGAAAAATTTTTACTTTTTGGAGGTGCCATTCAGGTGGCCGGAGCTGTAAAAAGTAACAAGATAAAGAAGCATGCTACCAGTGACTTCATGGAAATTGAACGACAGCGTGGGATCTCGGTGGCTACTTCGGTAATGAGTTTTGAGTACAAAGGGACGTTGATCAATCTGTTGGATACACCCGGGCATAAGGATTTTGCTGAAGATACATACCGTACACTTACCGCTGTGGACAGCGTTATTTTGGTTGTGGATAGTGTTAATGGCGTAGAGGAACAAACCCGTCGTCTGATGGGAGTATGTAGAATGCGAGATACCCCGGTAATTCTTTTTATCAACAAAATGGATCGGGATGGTAAAAATCGGTTTGATTTACTGGAGGAGGTAGAGAAAGAGCTATCTATTGAGTTACACCCGATGACATGGCCTATTAATAGCGGAAAGGAGTTTAAAGGGGTGTACAATATCGCAGAAAAAAATTTATTGTTATTTCAAGCCGGCACCAAGGGAAATGAGGACATATTAACGGTGGATAATCTTTTTAGTGCCATCTTGGATGAACGGCTGGGAGAAAAAGATGCAACAACACTCCGCGAGGATGTTGAATTGATTGATGGGGTGCATGGGACCTTATCTGTTGAACGATATTTAGCCGGTAAAGTGGCTCCGGTTTTTTTCGGAAGTGCCATCAACAATTTTGGTGTACGTGAAATGCTGAATACGTTTATCCGTATTGCCCCCGCTCCCCAATCAAGAGCCACCTCCACTCGACAGGTAGATCCTCATGAAGATAAAATGACGGGATTTGTTTTTAAAATTCACGCCAATTTAGATCCCAAGCATCGGGACAGAATTGCTTTCATGCGCATTTGCTCCGGTAAGTTTGAACGTAGTAAATATTTCCATCACGTTCGGCTCGGCAAGGATATACGGTTCACCAATCCTTATTCGTTTATGGCGCGCGACAAAAACATCATTGAAGATGCTTTCGCGGGGGACGTTGTAGGTTTATTTGATACTGGAAACTTTAAGATTGGAGATACACTTACGGAGGGAGAGAAATTTTATTTCACCGGTATTCCTTCTTTTTCACCTGAAATATTCAAAGAGGTGGTCAACAAGGATCCTCTAAAGACTAAGCAATTGGAAAAGGGCTTATTGCAATTAACGGAGGAGGGAGTGGCGCAGCTGTTTACGCAGTTTGGGGGTACAAAAAAGATTATTGGATGTGTAGGAGAGCTACAGTTTGAAGTAATCCAATATAGACTGCTGCACGAATATGGGGCCTCGGTTGTATTTAACCCACTTTCTTTTTACAAGGCATGTTGGCTAAGGGGGGCTGATGGGAAAAAACTAGAAGATTTTCTTCGCTTTAAACAAGCTAATGCGGGGGTAGACAAAGATGGGAATCCGGTGTATTTGACACAGAGTGAATGGTTCTTGAATACTGAAATTTCTAATAACCCTGACATCCAGTTTCACTTTACAAGCGAAATCCATCGCAGCTGATCAATGAGGAATAGGGGCTTGCATCCCTGTGTAATTATGGGGGGTGATCTTTTTTATTTCCTTTTTTACGGCAGCAGTCACGGCAAGTTTATCAATAAATTGATGAAGGGTTTTTTGATCAATTTTTTGTTTGCCTCTTGTCAGTTCTTTTAGCGCCTCATAGGGATTAGGGTATTTTTCTCTTCTTAGAATAGTTTGGACAGCTTCTGCAACTACGGCCCAATTTGAATTCAGGTCGCTATAGATCTTTGTATCATTAAGAAGCAATTTGTTTAACCCCTTTTCTATAGACCGAAATGCAATGAGTGTGTGCGCTACCGGCACCCCTAAATTTCTCAATACCGTGGAATCGGTAAGGTCTCGCTGCAGTCTGGAAATGGGAAGTTTGTCTGCTAAATGGGAAAGTAAGGCATTGGCTACGCCCAGATTGCCCTCGGCATTCTCAAAATCGATAGGGTTTACCTTATGTGGCATTGCAGAGGATCCTACTTCTCCCTTTTTGGTTTTTTGTAAAAAATATTCGAGGGAGATGTAAGTCCACATATCTCGGCAAAAATCTGTTAGTATTGTATTGATGCGTTTGAGGGTATCCAGTTGAGCAGCCAATTGATCATAATGCTCAATTTGCGTAGTGTGTTGTTGACGAACCAGTCCAAGATTATTTAAAAATTCATTAGCAAACCTTATCCAGTTTATAGTAGGAAAAGCTACGTGATGGGCGTTGAAATTTCCGGTAGCGCCCCCAAACTTACCGGTAAAAGGAATTCCTATAAGCTGTTCTATTTGACCTTGTAGTCGTTCCACAAAAACGGCAATTTCCTTGCCCAGTTTGGTAGGGGAAGCGGGTTGTCCGTGCGTTCGGGCCAGCATTGGAATTTCACTCCATTTTTTTGCCAAAAGGGATAGTTCCGTTTTTAAATTGAGCAAGTTTGGAAGATATTCATATTCCAAAGCATGCTTCCAGGCAAGGGGGATAGCGGTGTTGTTAATATCTTGGGAAGTTAACCCAAAATGCACCCACTCAACGCAGCTTTCAGCACCCCATTCTTGTAACTTTTTTTTAATAAAATATTCGACAGCTTTTACATCGTGATTAGTGGTTTTTTCGATGTTTTTAATAGCAATCGCGTCCTGCAGGCTGAATGCTTCAACTAATTTTTTTAATTGTTTTCGGGCTGCGGGGGTCAGCGAAAAAAGCTTTTTTTGTTCTAAAGCAAGCAAGTATTCAATTTCAACACGTACACGATATTTGTGGAGTCCAAATTCTGAAAAAAATTCATCCAATTGGTGAACTTGGCTGCGGTAGCGGCCATCAATTGCAGCTAAGGCGGTTAGTGTGTTTAGTTCCATACTGAGGAGGAGGGGCAGCCTTGAAATACTACCTTTGCACTGGCAAAATTAAACGAATTGGATAAGATACGGGTTGGAATCGTTAACTATTTAAACACCCGCCCTCTTTTAAAGGGCTTAACGCAATTGGCCCTTGACGGAGATATACTCTTGACGCAGAATTATCCCGCTCAAATTGCCGAAGATTTAATGCTTGGAAAAATCGATGTTGGGCTAGTGCCCGTAGCTATAATTCCGCAACTAAAGGAGGGTAGGATTATTGGCTCGCATTGCATTGCATCCTCCGGCACTGTAGCTTCGGTTTGTTTATTCAGTGAGCAACCAATTGAAAAGTTGGATACTATCTTTCTGGATTATCAAAGCCGCACTTCTGTGCTATTGCTGCAAATTCTTTTACGTGATTTTTGGAAGAAGGAGGTCAGATTTATTCCCTCCACCTCTTCCTCCTACATTGATAGTATTAGTGGCGGTAGTGGGGGTTTGGTAATTGGCGATCGAGCTCTTTATGCTTATGACCGCTTCCGTTTTAGATATGACTTGGGAGAAGCCTGGCAACACCTTACGGGCTTACCTTTTGTATTTGCTGTTTGGGTTGCTGTTTCTCCATTACCAGGTAATTTTGTTGCCAAATTTATCCAGGCAAATGAGTCAGGCCTGCGTTCAAGAGCCGCTATAGCTATTGAAAATGCTAGTTTGATCACTTATGATCTACACCAATACTTCACCAATAATATTGATTACCACTTGACCGACGATAAGCGAAAGGCGCTTGATTATTTTCTATCACTTTGTTCAACCTTATCACCTTTATCATTGATCCCTGAATCCAAAAATGTTTAATTGAATCTGGTAGGGGTGCAGGCAAATTTTATTGCGATAAAATGGGGTGGGATAAATGGGTGCCGCTTCTCGAATATAGAATTGAAACCCAGCTATGTTAAGTGTTTCTAGTATTTGTATTAATTTGTTCTGCTCGTTAAATTGTCCATGGTATTCTATAAAAATCTTTTTGACCGTTCCCAGACTTCCCGCACAATCAATTAATACCTCCCATTCGGCCCCCTCGATATCTAGTTTTAAAAAATCAATAGGTTGATCAAGAAATTTCTTGAGTTGCAGGCAGATAACGTCAATAGAATCCTTTGATTTGGCAGTTGTCAAGGTGCTTGCCATACCTTTTGCCGCAGAAAAAGAAAGTATGGTGTCTTCTTTCCAAACGGCTGCAGGATGGCAAGTAATATTATCCAGAGCAAAGGAATCTATATTTTTTTGCAGCAATAAAAAATTGGCAGGATCCGGTTCAAAGGCTATGATCCTTGCAGCTGGGTATGATTGTTTAAACCAGATTAGGCTGAGTCCAATATTTGCACCGCAATCCAGGATCAAGGCGTTAGGAGGCAGGGTTTGTTTATAAATTTGATTAACAAATATTTCCTGCAATCCATGTAAAAGTTCCTGTGGCGCATTATAAAACAGGGTTTTTCCGTGTAACTTGATTGTCCTAGTTTTTCCTGCTGGCAGGTGTTTTAAGTATTTTTGTTGAAACCAACCTAAAGAAAGTGTGCGTAAACCTGTTGACTTTTCCTGTACTAGTCGAGTAGCAATACCCCTGTATATGTTTTGTAAGAATGCGTGGGATAACATTTTATCAATCTGTGCCATAAAATTACGAATTTAGTTCTGATGGCCCCTTTGATATCTATATGTATTCCAGCTTATGAGCGTCCTGCGTTGCTAAAACGATTGTTGGACAGCATAGCCAAACAGGTGTTCAAGGACTTTGAGGTTATTATTACAGATGATTCAAGTTCTCGGGATAATGAGGAATTACTATTCAATACGCAGTATAAGTTTCCCATTCACTATCAAAAGAATTCACGCCCTCTGGGGACACCGGGCAATTGGCTCGAAGGAATTCAACACGCGTCCGGAAATTGGATTAAGATCATGCATGATGATGACTGGTTCACGAACCAATATGCACTTGAATATTTTGCGGCACAGCTTGATGAGGGAGCTGATGTTCTTTTTTCAGGGTATTACGCACATGACGAACGTAATGGCCAAGTAAAAAATAAAACAATTACGCCAGGGCGCTATCAGTCTGTCAAAAAAGACCCCTTTCGTTTGTTTGCCAATAATTTAATTGGCCCCCCCAGTGTTGTCCTTTTTAGAAAGCGGATGCATGAATTGTACGATCCTCGTTTAAAATGGTTGGTAGATCTGGAGGCCTATATCAGGATGATGCGTCGTTATTCCTGTCGGTACATACCTCTCCCCCTTATTACAATGAGTTACAATAGCTCGCAGGTCACCAATTATTGTTTTCGTAATCCGGAGGTGGAAATTCCTGAGGCACTATACTTTTATAAAAAGCATGGCAACGCTTGCATTCGAAGTATTCATAGCTATGATGGTTGGTGGCGGTTGATTCGAAATTTGAATATTAGGAAGGAATCTCAACTGCGTGTACATGCCGAAGGGTCCCAGGTTCCGGCTTTTTTAATTTCTATGGTGCGTTTTCAACAAAAGTTCCCTGTATCCTTACTTCGTAAGGGAGTGTTCTCGAAATTATTGATGTTCCTCTCTTATGAAATTAACCGGTAATATGGTTTCAGTTATTATCATCAATTACAATACTTTTCAACTTACGGCAGATTGCATTAAGTCCGTTCTCCACTATACCAAAGAGACTCCGATTGAAATAATAGTGGTTGATAATGCCTCTACTGAAAAAGATCCTTGTGAATTTTCAAAACTATTTCCTACTATAAAATTGATATGTAGTGAAAGGAATCTCGGCTTTGCGGGAGGAAACAATCTAGGCATACAAGCAGCCAAAGGTGACTTCATTTTATTATTGAATAGTGACACCTACTTACTGGAAGATAGTATTAGCTTGTCAGTAGCTGCCATGCAGCAGCATACTCAAGTCGGAGTTTTGGGATGCAGGCAGGTATTTCCTGATGGCGCTGTTCAATTTTCTGCAAGGCGTTTTCGTACAATCAGCTGGGAACTTTTTGATCTATTTCGGTTTTTACTTTATTTACTTCCTCCTGCTACGCGAAGTGTGAAAATGTTGGGGCAATATTTTAAGCATGATCAATCCATCGAAGTTGACTGGGTAAATGGTGCTTTTTTTATGATCAGGCGTTCAGCCCTTGCGCAACTTCCTCATCAGCAGCTGGATAATCTTTTTTTTATGTACGGGGAAGATGTGCTCTGGTGTGAACGGTTCAGGGCATTAGGCTTTTCTGTGTATTTCTTAGCCTCAACTACCATTGTACATATCGCTGGTGCAAGTACGGTTATTCAGAAGCAGCTGCAACTACGTCGTGTGATGATGCAAAATGAATTACTGATTATGCAACGGCGTAAAGGGAAAGGGCTCTACTTTTATTGTTTTGCCTGCCTGTTCATGGCTAAAGAATATTTACGCCTCTCGATTAAATGGATAGTGTTCAAGACTAGCGGAAAACTAATTCGGTAACCGCTTTAGCACTCTTTCAATAATTTTTGCCCAATTGTAATGGTCAAAAAATGCTGCCAATGATTCCTCTTGAAAAGAAGGGTTGTGTAGCAGGCTAGCAATTTTCAAAGCCCATTGATCCCAAGCTCTTTCCTGCAGCACGTGCATATAATTTCCGGTAATCTTGTTGTCAATACCCATGGCACCCGAAGGAGTGGTTAGTACGGGAGTGCCCAGAGAGATCGATTCTATTATTTTTGTTTTGATTCCCCCTCCTTTTTGTACTGGATTTAAAAGCAAATCGGCGGCCATTACATGATTGTTGATGTCATCTACAAAGCCAGCCTCGATATAGGGGTTGTTTTGAATCCTCTTTTGATATTTCCATCCCTTAGGTGCAGGGCCTCCGCAAATTATTATCTTATAGGCTCCAACCTGATCCCGCAGAGGAGGTTCCATGCATTCAATAATAGACTCCAGGGCTTCCCGGTTAGGCGCATAGTTGAGTGGGCCATTAAATAGAAGAACTTGCTCATTTTGGGCAATCCCATATCGCTCTCTGATCAGCTGCCTAGCCTGAGCTTTATTTGCTGGAATTTTATCATGCTGGATGCCGTAAGGGATCTCCATACAACGGCTAGGTTCAATATGCCAAGCAGTGGTTGCAAAATTTTTATCATTGTCACTGATGAAACTTATGAAGTCTGCTTGTTGAAATCCCCATTTTTCATATGGTTCAAGCAATGGCCACCAAAATTTATGGAGCGACCTAAAGCGTTGGTATTCTATATTGTGTGTTCGAAGTAAATAAGGAGTACCCGTGTCCTTTTTGATCAAATTAGCCAGCCAGGCAAAGTAGGGGTGCTCCCACACAAATAAATCATATTGGTTGCGCCGTACTAAATCACCAATAGTGCCACGTAATGTTAAATCTGCGTAACGAAAAAATGAATTTGATAGCAAAGGGAGTATGCGATATGTGCATTGCCCGTCTATTGTGTTATCTGCAGTACTGACAACAGTTAACTGCGTATGTAAGGAGAGTGCTTGATACATGCCTTCAATGTAGCGATGCCCGCCTGAACATGCCGGTAAAAACCGATAGGGAGCTATCGCCAATACTTTTTTCATTTGGTATGCCTTTTTAGTTTGGCTCTCCATCCCATTGCAAGTCCACCAATCACTACCAGTAGAATCAAGTACGAACTGGCATTCATTATTGCAGTACCTTTTTTATAAGACTCAGGCTCAAAGATAAACTGAACGGCATGTTCCCCGGCAGGCAATTCTACACCTCGCAAAATATGATTGACTGCGTGATGGGAAATTAGCTTTTGATCCAGATAGGCATTCCAGCCCTTTGGGTAGTAAATCTCGCTAAAAACCGCAAACTGAGGGGAGTTGCATTTTATTGCATAGGTAAGCGTATCGTTATCAAATTTGGTCAGCGCAATTGTTGCACTACTGTCTCTTTGATAATTTAGCGGCCCCTTATAATGAGCTTGCTCAATAACTGCCGTATCGCTAAGAGTTATAGTTCCAATTTTTTTCAACACTTCTGCCTTGTTTGGTGCAGTTACTAACTGACTCACCAGCCAGCAATTTCCATAGGCTTGATCATTGTTTAATAATGACTGTTGACCTGAATTAGGGTCGCTCACAATAATATAGCGCGTGTTGAGCATGTTTAAAATTCCTTGATTCAGTCCGGCGTTGAAATACTTTTCAATCACGTCTTGATAGATTCTAAGTTTTGCGGCATGATATCCGCCAACTGATTTGTGGAAGAACGACGTTTTAGCATCGTTGAATGTACTTGTGGCTAAGTTTAGCACCCTGTAGTTGGGATCTTTATCCTTTAAAATTTCTTGATCTATTTGGCTTGGTGTAAAATTGGATGCGCCATACTCCTCAGCCGACAGGTACAGACTTTGGTCTAGGTAATCATGACTCACTGCTAAAATTTCAGCCGTTGAAATTAACAGTATCAGACCCATAGCCCCGGTTGTGGAAAGCCATTTTTTTGTAAAAGCCCAAAGCAGACCTCCCAGCAGCCCAGTTAACAAAATGGCACGCAATAACGCTTCACCAAATAAATTGCTTCTGGTTTCTTGAAGTCCTGCAATAATAGATCGAGCAAGTTGGTCAGATCCATTTTTATCAGTATAGGCATTCAATAGTTGTTCATCAATAGGGGCGGAATAATCTTGTAGTAGCCATAATAGGAATAAGCATCCAAAAAGACTTCCAACTATTGTCATAGTTTTTTTAGTGAATAGCGAGATTTTCTCTTGTATGATATTGTTCAACAAGAGTAGTGAGGAAACGGCTAGTCCCAGTTGTGGAATGACCTGTGCCATGGAAGGAGCCCGAAATTTGTTGAAGAGTGGGAGATATTCGAAAAGAAACAGATTAAAGACAGGAAAATTCTTTCCCCAGGAAATAAATACGCCCATTAGGGTAATTGCTAACATGCTTGTGGAAATTGCCCCCCGGTTGATAAAAAACCCCAGCGTGCCCAATACAAATAACAATACGCCAACATAAGCAGGCCCTGCCGTGTAGGGTAGTTTGCCCCAGTATTGAGGCAAGCTTTGAGAAAGTTGTTCTGCACTTCCTTCATCAATGCCAGCTGCTATTAATTTATGGGCTACTGGAGATCCCTCCTCCAGATTACGACTATGCCCACCGCCAAATGCGTTTGGCAGCAATAATGTCAACGATTCACGGTTGCCAAGGCTATACTCAAAAGCGTAACTGGTGTCAAGCCCTGCTGTTTGGGTACTTTTTACGGCGTCTGCGGTGATGCTAACCTCCTTGCCACCCCGCATCGTATACTTGCTGTACTCAGCGGATGTCCAAAGTATAAGCGCATTGCCACCGATGGCAAGAAAAGCTGAAACTAATGTGAAGAAAGCTGCTAGGCCCAGGTGTCTCCACTCTTTATTGTTGATCCAACTAAATGCAAATGAAAGGGTAAGTATGATAGCTATTAACAAAAAGTAATAAGTTATTTGTAAATGATTTGCTGCAATTAGCAAGTATGCCCCTAAGGTGGTCACCGACAAGCCAATCCAGTAGGACTTATTATAAAGTAATATTAAGCCAGCCAATAACAAGGGCATACAGGCAGTAGCAATCATTTGTGTGTCATGGCCTGCTGCAATGATTACGGGATTGTATGTTGAAAATGCATAAGCCAGTGAGAGGGTTGCCCCAATCAATGGACTTGCACCTAAGCTGAGGGATAAAAAATAAAAGAAAAGACAAGCGAGAAAAAAGAAATTCATTGGTTTGGGTAGTCCCAGAGAAAACAGCTGAATCAAGTCAGGTAGGATTGACTTTCCTTCCATCGCAATTTGATAGTTAGGCATGCCCCCGAATAGGTTGGGGTTCCAAAGAGGAAAATGTCCCTTTGCTGCTTTGTATTCAAACGCATTTTGTGCCATTCCTTTCCAACTGACATTGTCATGTTGGTTAAGTTGCTCTCCTTCAAGAGCCGGGCGACAAAAAATTGCTACCGTTAGCAGAAATACGGCAAGCACTCCCACATGTGGGAGGATTTTTTTAAATAATTCACGAGGCATAGGCCAAAGTTTGGTCTCAAAATAATGCTATTTTCATGGAACCTAAAAACAACTATGATTCACACTATACTGCGGGAAAAAAGTACCCGCTTATTTTTGGTGCTGGCAGGCTTTTTTGTTGCTAATGCCTTGATTGCTGAGATAATTGGTGTCAAAATATTTTCCCTTGAAAAAACACTTGGGTTTGAGCCGCTTCAGTTACGAGTTTTGGGTAATGATCTTTCTTTCAATCTTACTGCAGGGGTATTATTATGGCCCCTGGTCTTTATTTTAACAGATATCATCAATGAGTATTACGGACAACAAGGAGTTCGTTTTTTGTCATGGATGACTGCCGGATTAATTGCCCTCACTTTTATCTATTTCTCAGGGGCCATTTGGTTAACTCCTGCCGATTTTTTTGTATCCGGAAAGTTAGGGAGTGGTGTTCCCAATATGCAACTGGCCTATCAAATGGTGTTAGGTCAAAGTAATTTTATCATTATCGGCTCGCTGACTGCTTTTTTGGCAGGACAGCTTGTTGACGTGTATATTTTTCATCGCATCAAGAAAAGGACAGGGGAGAAATACATCTGGCTGCGGGCAACAGGTTCCACATTGGTGTCACAGTTTCTGGATAGTTTTGTTGTATTGTTCATAGCCTTTTATTTGGGTACCCGATTTAATCAGCATCGGGATGATTTTGTTTGGCCATTTTCACTTGTGCTAGCAGTTGGGTCTGTAAATTATCTGTACAAATTTGTGATTGCCCTGCTTATGACACCTGTGGTTTACCTGGTGCATAGTCTTATTGAACGTTACCTTGGTAAGGAAAAAGCTGATTCGATGAAAAAGGCAGCCATGCAGGATTAGTAGCGGCTTTTTAGCAAGGCAGCTACCACTTTGTCTATGGGCAGACTCATTACGTCAGGGTTGAATTGATTCCAGGGAATAAGCCTGAAAGATTCCATTTGTTCAGTTTTCTGATAAGCAGCTATAGCCTCTTCGCTAAACGTAAAGGGTTGTTTGTTCAGGTTTATGTGAAACGGCTCCAATGCAGTCAATTTATAATAAACAGAGAGTACCTGATGCGCTGGATTAAATGCAGAACGTTGAAAAAAATCGGTGGTATAAATATGTTCATCCACCTGTACGTTGAGGTTTAGCTCCTCCTTGATTTCTCTAATCAAACAGTCATGTATTCCTTCCCCAAATTCAAGCCCTCCTCCCGGGAATTTGGTAAAAGAAGCACCGTTGATTATTTCGTCACTGACCAGAATCCGGCCATCGTGATCCCTCAAAATACCATAAACCCGAACGATAATTTTATTCATGGTTTAATGTTGCAAGATCAATAGATCCTTCAAACACAAAATGGACCGACCCGCATAGCCAGATGTTATTGAATTGATGCTTTTCCATTTTGATGTATTCGATCTGGAGATTTCCCCCTCTGGTTTTTACTGTAAGGTTATTGAGTCCGTTTTCGTTATGGAAACAGACCAATGCTGCTGCCGTTGCACCTGTGCCGCAGGAAAGGGTTTCGTTTTCAACCCCTCTTTCATAGGTTCTAAGTTGTATTGAGCCTTCGCCCTTTTTTGTTTCAACAAAATTGACATTGATCCCCTCTGCCTCAAATGCTTTGCTGAATCGAATAGCGCGACCCTCTTTGACAACGTCGATCTGTTCAATGTCTTGAACAAACCGAATTATATGAGGGGACCCTGTGTTTAACATAAAGTCTCCTTGTTGTTCCTGTATACAGTTGACATCTTTCATGCGGAGCGCAACAACATGGGCAGATCGAATATGCGCTTCATGGGGGCCATCGATTGCCAGGAAATGGAAATGTTGTTTTTGGATGCCAGCTTTTTTGGCAAACAGCGCGATACAGCGCCCTCCATTTCCGCACATGCTGCCTTCTCTACCGTCCGCATTAAAATACTTCATCTCAAAATCATACCCCTCTTTTTCTTGTAACAACATCAAGCCGTCTGCTCCAATGCCCCGGTGCCGATCGCAAAGAAATTGAATAGTGGATTCCGGTAGTGCATCTAAGGATCTATCGCGGTTATCGGCAATGATAAAGTCATTCCCAGTGCCCTGATACTTTTTAAAATTTAGGATCATGGAAATGATGCTGAAAATGTAGTTAAGAACTGTTGAATCAGCTTGTCAATATACAAAGGGGCGTTATCACTAAAAGTTTGTGTAACGCGATTAGCTACTATAACGTTCAAGGCAAGACATTGGTGTCCCATTAACCGACCTAATCCGTAAATGGCTGCCGTTTCCATTTCAAAATTTGTAATTCGATGTGCGCCAAAACTAAAGTCAGTTAACCTATTTATTAGATGAGGATTGTTCAAGCCAAGACGCAACACCCTGCCTTGGGGGCCATAAAATCCAGGACAGGTGACTGTAATGCCATGATGGAAATTTTGTACAAAATGTTTGAGCAGGGAAGACGCTGCAGTGCTCAGGTAAGGTAATCCGGTTTGATGTTGAAGTTGTGTTTGTGTCAAGAAGGATTGGATGAGTAAAGATTCCTCTTCGTTTTGGCTAAACCGATAAAAGTGCAAGAGGTTATCAATGCCTAATCCGTGAGTTGAGGCTACAAAACTGTTTACAGGTATATCTGCTTGCAGCGAACCTGATGTGCCTAACCGAATTATTTGAAGGCTAGTAGCTTTTTCTTTTGGGCAACGCGTTACCAAATCAATATTTGCTAAGGCATCCAGTTCATTTAATACTATGTCAATATTGTCCGGTCCAATTCCTGAGGATAGAACGGTAATCCTTTTGGATCCTACATAACCGGTATGTGTAATAAATTCTCTATGCTGGCACGTAAATTCTATCCGATCAAAATAACGACTAACTGCTTTTACACGATCTGGATCTCCTACGGTTATGACAGTGGGAGCTAATTCCTCTGGACGAAGGTTCAGATGGTATAGGGCACCTCTGCTATTTACGATTAACTCAGATGCGGCTATTGGATTCATATGGATTCAAAAATACTGCTTATTTTCGCAGTCCTCCAAAGGGTCCTGTGGCCGAGTGGCTAGGCAGAGCTCTGCAAAAGCTCCTACAGCGGTTCGAATCCGCTCGGGACCTCCAAACCCCGCTACTGCGGGGTTTTCTTTTTATCATCGTAAAGGTTGACCTAACTTTGCAGGCCATGTTAACTGAACAGGAAAAGGACTTTATTATTTTTTGGGAAAAAAACAGCGCCACAAAGAAGCGATGGATCCGTCAATTATCGGTGGGTTTACCCATGGGGGTTAGCTTAGTTTTGGCCATTGCAGTTAACCTTTTTGCTGGTTGGTATAGTCGTGCTCAAATGATTTTATTCAGAGAACAATCTTCTTTAATCCTTATTCTTCTGATTGCAGCAATTGCAATAGTGTTATTTGTCGTAATTTTTTCAGCTCGCCACCGATGGGAAATGAATGAGCAACGATACCGAGAACTTATTAATCGATGATCCCCTTAAATTGCAAGTATGCGTAATTTACTTTTTATTCTTTTTGTTGGATTGATGTCTGCCCTTATGCCTGGATGTAGTAAGGGAACAACTGCCTGCACACCTAAAACAGTAGCCAGTGAATTGGCTTCCATGCAAAATTTTGCTACTGTAAATGGGATGAGTGTTCAGTCGCATAGTAGTGGTATGTTATATCAAATTGTAAATCCTGGCAGTGGCCTCACACCCGCACTGACCTCTCGAATTGCTGTTCGGTATACAGGTAAATTGATGAATGGAACAATTTTTGATTCAAACACGGGAGTACCTGTTCAGTTTTTATTAGGCCAGGTAATACTAGGCTGGCAGCTAGGACTTCCTCTAATTAAGCAAGGCGGGGTGATTCGTCTCATTATTCCTTCTTCACTTGCCTATGGATGCAATGCCGCCGGATCAATCCCTGGTGATTCAGTATTATATTTTGAAGTAGAACTTGTTGATGTTCTTTAAAGCTCGAAAGTATGTCAATGGAAGCCATATCAGCTTTTGACATTTTTAAAATTGGAATAGGGCCCTCCAGTTCTCATACGTTAGGGCCTTGGCGTGCCGCGCTTCTACTGCTTGAACAATTACGGACTCAACAACAGCTCTCGGCTGTTAGTGCTGTTCGTGTGCTGCTCTACGGTTCTCTAGCTAAAACCGGAAGAGGGCATGGCACGGATATCGCTGTGCAAATGGGATTGTTGGGTGCCGATCCGGTTATATTCCCAACAGCTCAAATTCCCTCTCAGTTAAAGACTATTGCGGTGCAGCAATCGCTTTTACTGGGGGGTGTGCATGAAATTTCTTTTGATCCACAAGCAGATATTGAGTACTTGATCACCGAGTCTCTGCCTTTTCACTCTAATGCGCTTTCATTTTTAGTGACGCTTGCCGGTGGTGTTAATTTTTCACGAACATTTTACTCAGTGGGAGGAGGATTTGTTGTGCAGGAAGGTGAAAGTGCAACTATTGCAAAGAAGGTTGAGTTGTCTTTTCCGTTTTCCACGGCCCAGGAGCTTCAACACTGGTGTATGAAAACGGGTCTGTCCATCTTTGAGATAATGATGGAAAACGAGTTGGCTTGGCGTAATGAACAACAAACCAGTGATCAGTCTGATCGGATTTGGGCAGTAATGAGTGAAAGTATTTTTAAGGGTTGTCACACACGCGGTATTCTGCCTGGAGGATTGGAGGTTGTGCGTAGAGCTGCCGAGTTGAATAAAAAGCTACTTAAGGGACGTTCTTACTCAACAGTTGAAGAGTGGACAGCTTGTGTTAAAGCTGGAGGACATGGCTTCAATTACACCTTGGACTGGGTGAGCTGCTTTGCTCTGGCAGTAAATGAAGAGAATGCGTCATTTGGAAGAGTGGTTACAGCTCCCACGAATGGGGCAGCTGGAGTGGTGCCTGCTGTTTTACAATATTATTTATCATTTTGCGAGGCCAATAATAAGCAATCGATAACCTCTTTTTTATTGACTGCGGCAGCAATCGGTATTATTTTCAAACAGGGGGCCACGCTATCTGCAGCAATGGGGGGGTGTCAGGCTGAGATAGGTGTTTCAGCTGCCATGGCAGCGGCTGGTCTTACCGAAGTCATGGGGGGCACCCAACGACAGGTTTTAATGGCTGCAGAGATTGCCATGGAACATCACCTCGGTTTAACCTGTGATCCTATTGGCGGACTTGTTCAGGTTCCCTGTATTGAAAGAAATACAATGGGGGCTATTAAAGCAATTATGGCATCACAATTAGCCCTTCAAAGCTCACCTGATTTAGCAAAGGTTTCGTTGGATGCCGTAGTTAAAACCATGTGGGAAACGGCAAAAGATATGAATCATAAGTATAAGGAAACTGCAGATGGAGGATTAGCCATCAATGTTCCGCTTAGTTTGCCAGAGTGCTAAAATCTTCTAATACGTTGTAGAGCGAATCTCTCTCAATGGGCGTTCGGCCTGTTTGTTTGATCAAGTTTACTAATTCAGTGATAGTCAAAGTTGGACTTTGTTCCTCCGACCCGGCCATACTATAGATTTTTGTAGAGTCATCGATTGTGCCATCAATATCATCTACGCCAAAACTTAAAGCCAATTGAGCGTTTTGACGACCCAACATAGGCCAATAGGCTTTAAGGTGAGGGAAATTATCCAGGTATATTCGAGCAATTGCATACATCCGCATATCCTCAATGAGAGTGCTTTCAGTAACATGACTCATGTCATTGTCCTTGTTCCTGAATTTGAGTGGAATAAATGTGTTAAATCCACCGCTTCTGTCTTGTAAGGATCGTAATCTACTCATGTGGTCAACTCGGTGTGCGTAGGATTCTATATGTCCATAAAGCATGGTGGCATTGGAGGGTATGCCTAACCGATGCGCCGTCTCATGGATGCTAAGCCACCCATCCCCATCTACTTTGTCCTTACATATTTTTTCACGGATCTCCGGATGAAAAATCTCTGCGCCTCCGCCAGGTATCGATTCCAACCCGGCTTCTATTAAACTCTTTAGTCCATCCTCAACGGATAAACCTGCCTTTCTAAACATGTAATCAAATTCTACTGCGGTGAATGCTTTGATATGTAATTCCGGGCGATGTGATTTAATGGCGGCTATCAAATCTTTAAAAAATTTAAGATTCATTTTAGGATGAACTCCACCTACAATATGAACTTCAGTAACGGGATTGCCGTCATATTTTTTTACCAGTTCAAGCATTTGCTCAATGCTATACTCCCAACCCTTCTCTCTATTTGCATACAGCCGGCTATATGCGCAAAACTGACAACTGAAAACACAAACATTGGTTGGTTCTATATGAAAATTACGATTAAAATAAACTCGGTTTCCATGTTTGCGCTCACGAATTTTATTGGCAAGTGTGCCAACAAACCCCAAACTGGCCTCCTCAAATAGCCGCATACAATCCTGATCTGTGATACGGATTTGATTAGCTATTTTTTGAGCAATTGCTTGCAGCTTGGGGGATGTTCGAGGCGTAGGTTTCATGCGGGGTTAATAGGATGACGCAAAGATATTAATTCCTTATCTTTCTGCTATGACACCAAGAATCAAACTTACCATTTTAAGCTTTTTAGAATTTTTTATTTGGGGGTCCTGGCTTATTACAGTTGGTGCCTATTGGTTTCAGAATCGCCAGTGGAGTGGAGCGGAATTCGGTGCTATTTTTTCTACCATGGGACTCTCTGCTATTTTTATGCCCGCCTTGGCAGGTATTGTAGCAGACCGGTATCTAAATGCAGAACGCTTGTTGGGTATCTGTCATTTGATAGGGGCTGTTGTGCTGTTCTATTTGCCCCGGGTAAATGACCCCGGTCAATTCTATTGGGTGCTGTTATTTTATATGTTGTTCTATATGCCTACCATATCCTTGGCCAATACAGTCTCCTATACAGTATTAGTGGGTGCCGGGAAAGATATTGTCAAGGAGTTTCCTCCTATACGTGTCTGGGGTACCGTTGGATTTATTGTGGCCATGTGGATAGTAAGCTTATTGCATCTGGAAACATCCGCTTTTCAATTTTATGTTGCAGGATCTGCTTCTATACTTTTAGGAGTTTATTCTTTTTCCTTACCCAATTGTCCTCCCAAATCTGCCACCACAACATCCACTTCATTGACTTCATTATTGGGATTACAGGCTTTTTCGCTTTTTCGCAATTACAAGATGGCTCTATTTTTCATATTTGCTATGTTGCTGGGTGCTGCTTTACAATTGACCAATGCTTATGGCGATACTTTTTTGCACGATTTTGATAAGGTGGATGCATTCAAGAACAGTATCGCTGTGCAATATCCCGCAATAATTATGTCAATTTCTCAGATGTCTGAAACTCTCTTTATTCTTGCCATCCCATTTTTCTTACGTCGGTTTGGGATAAAAAAAGTGATGTTGTTTAGTATGATTGCCTGGGTTTTCCGCTTTGGTCTTTTTGCATTTGGAGATCCCGGCGAAGGGCTATGGATGATCATATTATCCTGTATCGTTTATGGTATGGCATTTGATTTTTTTAATATATCAGGGTCACTTTTTGTAGATACGCAAGTCTCTCCCTCTATTCGTGCTTCCGCTCAAGGGATTTTTATGATGATGTCAAATGGTTTCGGTGCTTGGTTAGGAAGTACCATAAGCGGGTTAGTGATTCAATACTATTTTACAAATCCGGATCAATCTATGAACTGGCGGGAGATTTGGTTATCCTTTGCAGGATATTCCTTGGTAGTTGCCGTATTATTTGCGCTATTATTCAGACACCGCCACCTGCCAAGCGAAACATCATCCCGCTAATTGAGGGATGGTGAGTATAAAGGAAAAAGCCCGCTTTTTGAGCAGGCTTTTTTAATATGTAGTTTGCGCCTTACGCGTGCGTTTCTATTTTTTTTACAAAGTTAGCTTTAGGTTGTGCGCCTACTAACTTGTCTACCACCTGGCCATTTTTAATAAACAGGATAGCCGGGATAGAGGTAATTCCGTAATTCATAGACACAGAGGGGTTATGATCCACGTTTAATTTCCCAATGTTTACTTTGCCGTTATACTCTTTTGCAAGTTCCTCAATTACGGGTCCAATAGCGCGGCAGGGTCCACACCATTCAGCCCAGAAGTCCACTACACAAAGTTTATCGGATTCCAGGACATCTGTTTTAAAATTGTCGTCGGTAAATTCTTTAGCCATTTTGTATTATTTAAATATGCATTGCAAATTTAGTTCCAGCGCTATTCTTCTTGACCCATTGGCATTAGTTGTGTAAAACTTGTCAGGCTACAGGGTCTGTACCGAAACTTGTAGCGCAGGGTTCTTATTAAAAAAGTTTGTGAGCTCTGAACTCATTTCAATTCCTGAGGAAGTAGTTATAAGACTGGTATGTAATTTATTGTACTGATCTGTTAGAGTTAATTTAAAGATTGTTTTTCCTGGATTGTTCTTGAAGTACTTGCCTAAAAATTCAATTATTTCATCATTGATATCCTGCGGTTTAGCATCCACTTGCAACATGCTTGTCAGACTACCCATCATTGTTTCAGCCAATGTAACCCCCATCACTTTAAATTGAAATTCGTCATGATTGTAGCGTTGCTTTAAAAATCCATTTATTAATACGGTACTGCCTGTTTGCAGGAGGGGTGAGATTTTCATGTAATCGTCACTGAATAGTGGAAACTCCATTTTGCCTGTATAATCCTCTATAATAAAATTGCCATACTTATTTCCGCTTTTAGCGATACGATGCTGTGCGTCGGTCACTAAACCAATAATCCGAAAGGGCCTGCCTGGGTTTGACTGTTCACGTATAGCGTCTCTGAAGTAAAGAAAATCACGAATGGTGGTAACGCGGTAATGCTGAATTTCGAACTTGTAATTGTCCAAGGGATGACCACTTAGGTAAATGCCTGCCACTTCTTTTTCATGGTCCAGTTGAACCATCAATGGCCAGGGGGCCACATTCAGCATACGGGGAGGGGGGATCTCCATAGTCACAGGCAAATCTCCAAACAAGGTATTAGCGGTGCTTGCTTGCTGTTGTCCCATCAATTGACCGTAACGGATAATCTTTTCGAGTCCAGTAACATCCTCCCCTTGAGCCACTGTAAAATATTGTGCTCGATGTAGTGATGGGAAACAATCAAAGCTCCCTGCATAAGCTAAACTCTCTAATGTTTTCTTGTTTACAGAGCGTTGGTTGACTCTTTTAATAAAATCAAAGATGTCTTTGAATGGTCCTTTTTTATTTCGGTCTTCAATGATATTTTCTACTGCAGCTTCACCTACTCCTTTCAGACCACCTAACCCAAACCGGATCTCCCTTTTGTTATTCACCGCAAATCCTTTGAGGGATTCATTGATATCAGGGCCAAGCACATTAATTCCCATACGCCGGCATTCTTCCATAAAAAAGGTGATCTTTTCTATGCTGCCGGCATTGTTAAGTACGGCAGACATATATTCTGCCGGATAGTGAGTCTTTAAATAAGCCGTTTGATAAGCTAACAATGCATAGCAAGTTGAGTGCGATTTGTTGAACGCATATTGTGCAAAGGCCTCCCAATCAGACCAGATTTTTTCTAATCGTTCAGGCGGCAATAAGTTAGCGGTGGCGCCTTTGATAAACTGCTTTTTCATCTTGTCCAATGTCTCCCTGTTCTTCTTCCCCATTGCTTTTCGAAGAACGTCGGCATCTCCTTTACTAAATCCGGCAAGTTTTTGCGCCAATAACATCACCTGTTCTTGATACACGGTGATGCCATGGGTTTCTTCCAAAAATTCCTGCATTTCTGGCAAGTCATAACTAATGGATTCCCGTCCATGTTTACGATCGATGTAATTGGGTATATAAGCCATTGGGCCAGGGCGATACAAGGCGTTCATTGCAATCAGATCCTCAAATTGATCCGGCTTTAGTTCCCGTAAGTACTTTTGCATTCCCGGGCTTTCAAACTGGAAGGTGCCAACCGTAGAACCGTGTTGATAGAGTGCATAAGTTTTGGGGTCGTCCAATGGGATCTTATCGATATCAATTTCTAGCTGGTGTAATTGTTTGATCAGGGATAATGCATTTTTGATGATGGAAAGGGTTTTCAACCCAAGGAAGTCCATCTTAATGATGCCGGCATTTTCGATATCAGTCCCTTCAATTTGTGTAACCCATAGTGGAGAATCCTTGGTGGTAGCAATGGGGATCAATTCTGTTAAATCGGTAGGGGCTATGATAATACCCGCCGCATGAATACCTGTATTACGAACAGAACCCTCGAGCCTTTCTGCCTCCCGTAGTACCCGGCCTGCAGGAATTGCGGTTTGTTTGTACAGCTCTCTTAATTTTTTTACGTTCTCTAGTTCGTCATTGGAAAGGGCTTCCTTTTCTTCCAATGACCTTTCGCCTTCTTTTGATTTTAAAGGAGCGTGCAGCATTCTTCTGAGCTCTATACCCTGTTTTTCCGGCACTAATTTGGCAAGTGCATTTGACTCCGGCAATGGCAGATCCATGACGCGCGCAACATCCTTGATGCTCATTTTTGCCGCCATCGTTCCATAAGTAATGATCTGCGCTACTTGATTCTTGCCATATTTTTCTACAACGTAGTCAATGACTTTCTGTCTGCCTTCATCATCAAAGTCTGTATCGATATCCGGCATAGACTTTCGATCCGGGTTTAAGAAACGTTCAAATAGCAAATTGTACTTGATAGGGTCTATATTGGTGATACCAATGCAGTAGGCTACCACTGAACCCGCTGCAGATCCCCGTCCTGGTCCAATGAAAACTCCTTTCTCGCGACCTGCTTTGATAAAATCACTTACAATCAGAAAGTACCCGGCAAAGCCCATTGTCTTGATCGTGAACAACTCAAATTCAATTCTCTCCTTTAGCGTAGGCGTTACCGAGGTATATCTTTTATTGGCCCCTTCATAAGTAATATGCTTCAGGTATTCCCATTGGTTATTGGCATCTGGTGAAATTTTATTTTTTCCAATGACCTCTTCCTTGCTGTGAATTTGAAATTGCTTTTCAACTGGAAAATTTGGAAGTAAAATATCCCGGGTCAGGTTAAGGGGAACCACCTTGTCTACGATCTCATTGGTGTTATCTAATGCTTCGGGTAAATCGGCAAATACCTTTGCCATTTCCTCTTTTGTTTTGAAAAAGAACTGATCGTTTGGGAAGGCAAATCGTTTGTCTTTAACATGGATATCATCGTCCGCAAAATCACGAATGGCGGGTGTGGCCAGCAGTGCCCCCGTGTTGATGCAAAGGAGAATATCGTGGGCGGTAAAATCATCTTGCTCCACGTAATGACTGTCGTTGCTGGCAATTACTTTAACCTTGTATTTCTTGGCAAAGTGCAGCAACACTTCATTCACCTTATCCTGTTCAGGCAAACCATGCCGTTGGAGCTCAACATAAAAGTCCTCCTGAAATAAATGCAACCACCATTTAAATTCATTTTCAGCTTCGTCTTGACCTTTGCGAAGGATGGCTTGTGGTACGGATGCCCCCAGGCAGCAGGTGGTTGCAATAAGTCCTTGATGATATTTTTGGATAAGCTCCTTGTCAATTCGGGGATATTTTCCATATAGGCCTTCTACAAAACCCAATGAGGTAAGCTTGATGAGATTTCGATAGCCTTCTTCATTCTTTGCCAATAAAATCTGATGCATCCTTTTATCCCGCTGTTCCTTTGTGAAGGTTTTTTGATGCCTGTTCTCAGTAAGGTAAAATTCGCATCCTACAATAGGTTTCACTTTTAACTTACCATTAGCCTCTTTATTTTTGTAAGCTTCTGCTACAAATTCAAAGACACCAAACATATTGCCATGGTCACTGATGGCCAGTGCAGGCATTTGATTAGCAATAGCTTTTTTATAAAGCAAGGGGATGGATGCGGCACCATCCAACAAGGAATATTGTGTGTGAACATGAAGGTGTGAAAACTGCATAGCGGATCGGCAAAGTAGCTAAGTTAGTTACCTTTGCAAAATCTTCACTAAACCAACTTTGCGACCGTTTTCATATACTATTCCGCCGGGGTTCTTTTTGATGGGACTGCTACTATCTGGGTGCTCCATAATTCAGCACCTAGGCGCCAAACTGCCTGAGGTAAAGCGTTCTTCAGTTAACAGGTCCACCTCGTTGGTGGTGGCTTCAGTTAATCCTCCCCTTGCTTTTATGGATCCATTGCCCATCAAACAAGAGGAGAAAATTGTTCAACAACCCCTATGGGTGCTTTCCGGTTCTTCTCATTCCATCTCAACTGACAGCATTGTAGAAAAGTTGGATGAACTTGCCCTATCCCCTGGTGCTATAAACACGGCAGTCTTTTCAAAAGAGGGTGAAACCGCTGCCTTACAGCTTAAATATGCTGTACTGTTGGAACAAGACTTGCTGTTGCTTCCAGACTCCAAACTTTTAGCGGCAATTGATCCTTGGATGGGGGTTCGTTATAGAAAAGGGGGTACTACTGCACAAGGGATAGATTGTTCCGCTTTTACAGCTTCCGTGCTTTCCGCATATGCTGGAATTCACCTTCCTCGTACCTGCCGCGAACAATATCAACAATACCCAAAGGTTAACAAGTCCGAAATTCAGATAGGTGATTTACTATTTTTTCGAACAAGAGGTCGTGCTGTCTCTCATGTTGGCATTTATCTTGGGAACAATAAGTTTGTTCATGCCTCTTCCAGCAATGGAGTGGTAGTGAGTAGTCGAAGTGAACCTTATTTTTCAACCCGCTTTGCGGGGGCTAGGAGAGTGCCAAAGTCCTCTCAATAGGTATCAGCTTTTAAATAACCTTTTTTTCAGGGTATTAAAAACCGGCTTCATATCTGGTGTCAGATTAAGGTAGTAAACTCCGGATACGGCCCCTATCAGGTAGAAAAAGCTTCTTCCTGTTAAGGATAGCCAGCCAAGATGTTCAGCAAAAAGAAAATACGTAATTAGGGCCAACAGACTAAATAATACCAGCGCCTTAATGGTTTCAATTGAGAAAGGCTGAAGTTTGAAATTATACCAGAGAAATAGCACTCTTAAGCAGTTGTACATAGCAATTGAAAGTAGTTGCGCAATTGCGGTGCCCACAATGCCATAGGATTTAGTCATGTAATAACTCAGGGGAAGGATACAAAGCAACAGCGCGATTCCGCTGATAAATTCAAATCGCCAGCGCGGAGAGGTGATAATAATCTGCGAATTGATGCCTGTACCCATATCGATTATGCGCGTTAGCCCCAGAATAATAAATACAGCGAAACCGCTTAAAAATGCAGGATTTATTCCAAGTGTAATGATGGCGTCCTTATAATTGATCGCAAATAAACCAAAGAAGCATATGCCGAATAAAAAAAGATTGATGGATGATTGTTTATAGATGCGTTGAAGGACTTGATGGTCTTTTTGTTTCCAGGCGCTGGTAAGCGGTTCCATTGCAGCTGCGATAATACCGCGCTGTGGAGCCTGAAGCATAGAAGCCATGTTTTGTGCTAAGGAATATATGGCTAGTTGTGCTAATGCATTTTCGAGCACTGCGGGAATTAATATTGAATCAAACACTTGGGCAATAACAAAAATCAGTGTGCCTGCATAGGTAAAGCCTGTGTAATTGAAAATTGGCTTTCTAAGTCGTCTGGAAAGTGAGCTAACTTGAAAAGGTACAGATAACTTTCTCTTATGATGGAGATGAGCTAGTAATAACAGGCCAATAGTCAAATAACTAAATGAGAAGATCTTGACAAAATGAGCAAAGTTGTTTATCCACCCGGCGATATAAAAAAGGATCAAGAATAGAATGAGCAAACGCCAAAATCCCTCTTTCAGAAAGTTACTTACTACTGACCCTTTTTGTTGCCATCCCCACGCTTCTAAAATATTGAAGAGGAGCAGCCCGCCAGCCAATAGATACACCCAATTGAAATACTCAATTAACAGAGGAGAATGGGTAGCGTATTTCCGAATAATCAGTGGCGCTATTAACTGACCGGCAAAAATTAATAACACAAACCCAGCCATTCCTAAAGTAATTGCAATGGTTAGTTGATCATTCTTTTCTGGTACTGACCGGTCCCTGTAGTACGGAAAGAATTTATAAATAAAGTAGGGGGCACCTAAGTTACCGATGGCTACCAGCAGCAAGGTGATTGCGATCAAGGCGTTGTAAAGCCCAAATTCCTCCTGCGTAAAAAACTCTTTTCGAGTAAAAAGGTATGTATTAAGCAGGCCGATACCAAAACCTCCATAAATCACCAAGGTGGATAGAATGCTTTGTTTCCTTATACTACTCATGCGATGGCGTTATAACTCAACTCTTTTTTTTGTAAAATAATAATTTTCGGAAATTGAATCTGCTGAGAAATTGTGATCGATCAAGATCTGCTTCCATCCTGTGTTAACGAGTATTTCTTGCATGGGTTTATTATCCAGTAATACGGGCATTGCAAACTCAGGATCGCAGTTAGTGAAGCGATAATGAAGCGCTCCCTCTCGAACAGCATATTCCAACACGGGAATTTTAGTCGTACGCAGATACTGATCAAATACCGGGGAAAGCGGCAACGCTGTTTTTTTAATGAAATAGTCCTCAATCTCTTTTGAATCCACTGTTTTATGATAGAACTCCTCATTCATCCCTTGTAAAATTGCCCGAAATAAGCTGTCGTTATTGATCATGGTACGAATATGGTGAATCAGGCCTGCTCCCTTGTTGTACATATCGCCACTGCCCGCATGATTAACACCGTAGCTCCCCACTATGGGTCGGTCATTTCTGATCTTAGAACGAATGCCATGGCAATAGGCATCCGCTGCTTTTTTGCCATAGTGATATTCAATAAAAAGGACCTCGCTGTACATCGTAAAACCTTCGTGAACCCACATGTCTGCGATATCCTTTGTTGTGATATTGTTGGCAAACCACTCATGTCCGCTTTCGTGAATAATGATATAGTCCCAATCTTTGCCCCAACCCGTACCAGAAAGATCACGGCCTCTGTATCCGTTACCAAACCCATTTCCATAGGCAATTGCGCTCTGGTGTTCCATTCCCAAGTGTGGAGATTCTACCAACTTGAAACCGTCAACTTGAAAAGGGTAGGGGCCAAACCAATATTCAAAGGCAGCTAACATTCTCTTTGTATCCCTGTTAAACTGAGGCGTTGCCTTCTCCAAATTGTAGTCGAGAACCCAATAGGATAAAGCAAGGGGATTTCCGCTACTACTACTATAATTGTCCGTCCAACTGGTGTAGGCACCTATGTATGGAACAATATTGTAATTATTGATAGGATTTACAACGCTCCAGGTTGTTGCTGTTTTGCCAGCAGCTAGTTTTTCAACTGCTTGCCTTCTGCCATTTGCAACAGCGGTTAAGCTATCTGCGGCAATTACTTTTATGCTTGCACCCTGGTCAGGCTCGTCGCTCTGGTGGTCCTTGCAGGGGTACCAAACGCTGGCACCCAAGCCTTGGCAGGCAACGGTCATCCAGGGTCTACCTTTTTTGTCAGTAGTAAAAATCCAGCCGCCATCCCAGGGTGGGTTTTTTGCAACTTTTGGTTTGCCACTGTAATAAATCTCCAACGAGTCCGTATTGCTTTTTTTGTGTCTATCAGTTTTGATGAGCCAGGTGTTTTTTCCTTTTTTAATAAACGAAACAGCTTTTCCGTGTTGAATTACACTATCGATCGTGAGCGGACTCTGCAAATCAATTTGCATCATTTTTGAGTTAGTTCTTCCAGTTGATGCATAGCGAATTTTATTAGTGCCTTTGAGTTCCTTGCGGAGAAAATCAGGGGTTATGGTGATATAATAATGAAGCACGTTCCACCAACTTCTATCCTTGTTAATTGTTCCTCGCAGCGTATCATCAAAATTGAACGGCGATGGGGTTGGCTGTGCTGCAGCTGTTGTAGTTGCTACAGCAATAAACACATATATACAAACTAAAACCCACGAAATACTTTTTATTAGCATGGCGGTAACTTGTTGGTAGGCTAATTTACCCCACTCTTAGTTATTCTGCGCCTGAATCTTCCTTTTATCAGCAAAAACCTTTCTAAATTTTTCCAATTTTGGCTGGATTACAAACTGGCAATATGGATTGGCATCACCATTTACTTCAAAATATTGTTGATGATAATTTTCCGCAGGATAAAAAATAGTAAAGGGTGAGATCTCTGTCACAATTGGATTTGCCCAGGCGCCGCTCTCATTTAGTTCCTTTTTGTATTGTGTGGCTTTTTGTTTTTGTTCTTCGGTGTGATAAAAAATTGCACTTCTGTATTGCGTGCCTATATCGTTGCCTTGTCTGTTCAGCGAAGTGGGGTCATGCGTTTTCCAGAAAACCTCCAAGAGTTCATCGTAACTGATTGCGCTGGGGTTGAAAGTGATTTGTACGCACTCGGCATGCCCCGTTGTGCCAGCGCAGACTTCTTTATAAGTTGGGTTTTTCGTTTGCCCTCCCGAGTATCCTGATACAACGTTTATCACTCCTTTTAGTTCCTCAAAAATTACTTCGGTGCACCAAAAACATCCATTTGCAAAAGTTGCCGTTTCCATGTTGTTATTTGTTTTAGCGAGAAATTCATTCTCGAAATGTCCAAGACCATTTTGTTGCGTACAGGTTCCTAATTGTAAGGAAATGCTCAACAATAAAGTCTGAAGAATTCTAACGATCATTGCTTCAAAGTTAACCCAATCACACTCAGGGGGGCATGTTTGTGCTGTGTAAATAGATTTAATGTATTATTTTTACAAAAATATTTAATGATGGTACACGCTAACAAAATTTCTGGAACCCTTTTAGTTTCCGTTTTAGTTCAACTCTTATCCTTCGGTTATAGTCAAGCACAACAAACTGCCGATATGCTGGGTCGTCAACAGGAAAGCTTGTTATTCAAGGCGGCCAGGGTGGCGAGTCCGCAACAGGAAGTTTATGAGGTAGTAGGACTGGGTTTGCCCAGTTTCACTGTATCAAACATTGCGGATGGTTCATTTGAAAGTTATGTTCACAGTCTCCGAGTAACTTATCCGCTGCAGCTTGGAGGTGGTCGTACTGGATTTCAGTTGATATTTTATGGTCTTAACGATAAAATTCAGTACGCTGTAGCACAGGAAGGGAACAGCACATCCATCTACATGCCTTACGCTTTGCATGATAACCTTAAAGGGAAAATTGAGCAGACTTTGTCCGCTCGCCGAAAAGTGCAGTTAAAAATAAATCTTCTACCCTCCGGTCTTAGAGAGGCATCTTGGATTATTCACTAAATCAGCACTAAGTGGATAGAATAAATTCAGTAAATGAAATACTCGCCAATGTTCCGGCGGATAGGATATGTTGTGCCGCATTCTCTTTACCCTAATGGCTATCATTGCAAGCCAATTGAGCCATTGCCATTCGCCGGAATTGCTTCGCAAAAGCACTCCATAAACTTTTACCATATGGGTCTGTATTCAGACCCCAACTTGTTCGACTGGTTTGTCAGGGAATACCCCACATACACCAATCAAAAATTGGATATGGGTAAGAGTTGTATACGGTTTAAAAAAATTACCGACATTCCCTACAAACTCATTGGAGAATTAATGAAAAAAATGACTGTGAAGGAATGGATAAGTGCTTACGAAAGCCGCTTAAAGAAATAAGTGTTAAGATAAACGGAAAGAGAGTAGGGTGAAGTGCCTATCCTGCAACTCATCACCGTTCTTGACGCTAATATCCCCGCTTGGCGGAGAGAGAGGGATTCGAACCCCCGGAGGTGTTACCCTCAACGGTTTTCAAGACCGCCGCAATCGACCGCTCTGCCATCTCTCCGGCGCGAATGTAAGACAAGGTCAATTTTTAACCAAATCAATGAGTATGATTAGCTTGAGTGCCTTTTCATCAATAAATCGATAGGCGCATTACAACCCATTATTTTGGGTGTATTCCAAAGATTTTTATATTTGTAGTACACCAAAAATTAATATTTAAACGGCAAAATTTACCACTGTGAATTACGAGAATAACGAAAGGAAAATGGATAGCATTTATAGCAAACGCCTGAGGGCGGGGAAAAGGCGAACTTATTTTTTTGATGTACGCGCCACTAAGGGTAACGATTACTACTTAACCATTACAGAGAGCAGAAAGCGTTTTGATGATAATGGTTATGATCGTCATAAAATCTTTCTCTACAAAGAAGACTTCAACAAATTTGTAAAGGCATTAGGGGAAGTCGTTGATTATGTGAAAACGGAGTTGATGCCCAATTTTGATTTTGATGCATTTGATCATGTTGAAACGGAGGAAGAAAGTTCAACTCCTGTTCCTCCCCAAGAAAACGCCGAATTGCCTAAATCAAATACAGAAATTAGCTCAGGTCAAATTAACTCCGAGGGCGTTGATAAATGGTAGCTATTTAAGACACTAATAATCATTGTTTTATGGCTGACTTATGACTTTTTTTGCATTTGTTAAAAGTTTTAAAAAAAATCGTTTATCTTCCGCATCTAAATTTATAGTTTCTTGATGCAGAGTGTTCTAATAACCAAAACAGTATCTATGCAACCAAACTTTACTTATCTAAAAAAGACAAGTTCTTTAATGTTGAGCCTTTTCTTTTCACTACTGTTCGTACTTCTTTCGTTTGTGACATTTGCGCAAACCTACAGCAATGGTCCGCTCTCTACTGGTACAACCTCTTCAAACGGTGCCGCTGCCCCAACTGGGTTTGCTTGGAGTGAAGTACAAACTGGTAACACCATAGCGGGATACGGTGCTAACATTGCTACTGGGTTTTCAGTAGCAGATAATTTTTCTGTGATTGGCTCCTGGGCCGTAAGCAAAATGACTTTCTTTGCATATTCAACTGGATATGCAGGGACTACATCCCCTTTTAATAACGTCAGGGTTGCTATCTACAACACAGATCCATCTGTTGGCAACCCAACTCCGGTTTTTGGTGATAGAACTACCAACCGCTTTTTAGCCAGTTCTTCCGCTTCCATGTACCGCATTTTTAATGCACAACCAGGTACCACACGGCATATTTTCGCGATTGAAGCGACTGTTTCAGTTACACTGACTACGGGGAATTATTGGGTTGAGTGGAGTGTAGGTGGGCCGGCCTCTAATTTTTGTCCTAATGTAACTATTGTTGGTTCTCAGTTTCCTCCTGGCGGAAATGCAAAGCAAAGAAGTGCCGCCGGCGCTTGGACTTCTTTACTTGATGGTGTTAACCCTCAAGAAATGCCTTTTATTATTAATTATTTCACTACTCCATGCGCTGGTACACCTGCACCCGGAAATACAGTTTCTTCCGTTACTACTGTTTGCCCTGCAATAAATTTCAATTTGTCCTTACAGAATCCTACCATCGGTTCAGGTGTGACTTATCAATGGCAGTCTTCTGCTGATGGAACCACCTGGACAACTGTTACTGGAGCAACAAACTCAACTTATTCGACTAATCAAACAGCAGCAAGATATTACCGTTGCCAAGTAACTTGCTCCGGAAATACAGGCACATCAACGCCTGTTCTAGTTGCACTTTCGCCTCCCACTTCTTGTTATTGTCTAGCGGGAGCAACCAGCATTGCTTTTGAAAAAATCTCAAATGTTACATTTGGAACTATTAATAATAACTCAACTTCAACAGCTGGGTATGAAAACTTTACTTCACTATCCACAAACGTGATTGCTGGTCAAACTTTACCCATCTCAGTTTCTATATCAGGCGCATTCTCATCAGATGAAGTTCGTGTATGGATTGATTTCAATCAGGATGGCGACTTCTTTGATGCAGGTGAAGCAGTGTATGTCTCTGCACGTGGATTTGGGCCTCATGTAGGTAACATAACCATTTCTGGTTCTGCTACATTGGGTGCCACACGCATGCGTGTACGCATGCATGATGCGGCTGCTGGTCCGAACATTACACCATGTGGAAATTCTACCTACGGTCAGGTTGAAGATTATACGGTTAACATTCAACCCTGTGTGCAGAATGCTTTCACCGTACAGCCTGCTAATGCAACGACTACCTGTGGTGGTAATGCCACTTTCACAGTTGCGGCCTCTGGCTCAGTACCTCTCTTCACTTGGCAGTTCAGAACTAGCCCAACTGCTGCATGGCAGGAATTGCCAAATGGCGGTGTGGTAAGTGGTGCCACAACTTCAACATTAACATTTACAAACGTGCCGACTACCTGGAGCGGTTACGAAATCAGAAGTATTCTCCGCGGACCTTGCACAGGTGTAACGCCTAGCAACAGCGCAACGTTTACAGTTAACCCTGTTCAGACAAATGTTAGCCCTGCTTCTGCCACCATTTGCCGTGGCGATCTTCAGCGTTTGACCATCACCAACTTTGCTTCCACATCCGCGCCAATGACCTCTACATTTACATCAACGGATGTGCCTAAGGCAATACCTGACGCAAATGCTGCTGGAAATTCAAGTAATATTACTGTTGCCGGTCTTCCTGCCGGTGCAACAATCACTAACCTGGCTGTTAAATTCAGCATACCTGATCACACATGGCCTGGTGACTTGGCAATTGCTTTGCGTGCTCCTAATGGACAAGTATTAAATCTTGATTATTACATTAGTAATACAGGATATGGTCCTGGAAACGGAATGGTCAATACCGTGATTAGTTCATTGGGTACCGCAGCATTATCATCAGCTGTTTCTCCGTTTACGGGCACGTTCCGTGCGGATCGTTATGCTACTGCTCAGGCATCTACTTCTGGTATGCCAGTTACAACAACAAGCTGGGCTGCTTTATACGGGCCTGCTGCTGGTACTTATACACTAGCCCTGCGTGATAGTTATGGTGGTGACATTGGTACATTAACGGCATGGTCAGTTGCTGTTACGTATGTGATCCCAAGCTATGGTGAGGGTGTATGGACAGCTACTCCTGCAGCAGTAGGGACCATGTTCTTGGATGCTGCTGGTTTAGTGGCTTACAATGGTACTCGTGAGGATACCATTTATGTTCGTCCTAATGTTAACACGTCTTACTCAGTATTCTTTAACTCTACCATATCACCTTGTACATCAACGCCTGCTCAAGTGCCTGTTAATGTAGGGTTGCCAATCAGCAATCTGTCAGTACCTGCCACAGTTGCAACATGCGTTGGAAGCGGGTTTACAATTACCGCTACACATGATGCAATTCCTGCAACTAATGCAGCACCTATTTACCAGTGGCAGCAAAGTGCCGATGGTGGTGTAACTTGGAGCAGCATCTCCGGAGCAACTACCCCAGTATTAGCTTTGGCTTCAACCACTCAAGCGATGAATGGCATACGTTATCGTATCCTTTCACGTTCTGGCTCTTGTGTTATTGCGGCATCCGGTAGCACTACTTTGGTAGTAAATGCATTGCCATCCATTACACTTACTTCACCAACCACTAACCTGACTCCTGGTAAAACCACTACAATCACAGGAATCAGCACTCCTGCTGCTGCAACATGGAGCTGGTCATTGAATGGTGCTACCATTGGTGGTACTGGAAACACGCAGGTAGTTAATATTGACGGATTGGGCAATTATCAAGCAACAGTTCGCGACGTGAACGGTTGTGTGAACCGCTCTAATGTGCTCGCTATCGGTGCTGAGGCCTCTGACAAATTGTGGATCTATCCGAACCCAACCGCGGGTGCCTTCCAAGTTCGATATTACCATGCTGGTGATATGAATGAAAAGCGCATTATCTCCATATATAACGCTATTGGTCAGTTGGTGGCTAGTAAAACTTTTGATCTTACTTACACTTCATCTCCATACCTGAGAATGGATGTGGATCTGAGTGGTGCTGCCCGTGGAACTTACGTTGTAAAAGTTGCACATGCGTACAGCGGAAAGATTGTTGCCGGTCTTGTTCTGGTGCAGTAATCTTTCTGCAGTAAACTAAAACCAAAAGCCCCTGGAAAACCAGGGGCTTTTTTTGGCCTATAGGAGAACACGTTAAAGTAATCGTGTAAATGGCAAGGGTAAGTTAGCAGGGGATCTGAAGCCGCTGGAATTATCGCATTTTTTTATAGGCATTAATAAGCCCATTAGTAGAGGAGTCATGACTCTTTATTGGCTTATCGTCTTGCAACTCAGGAAGGATTTTATTGGCTAATTGTTTGCCAAGTTCTACTCCCCATTGGTCAAAACTATAGATGTTCCAAATAACGCCCTGTGTAAAAATTTTATGTTCATACAGGGCTATTAACTCTCCCAAAGTAAAGGGGGTTAATTTTTTAACCAGTATTGAGTTGGTGGGTTTATTTCCTTTAAAAACTTTAAAGGGTGTCAACTTTTGTATGGCCGCTGAGCTAATCCCTTGCTTCATCAGTTCCTGCTTTACTGCCGAAGCTGATTTTCCATGCAACAGTGCCGCTGTTTGCGCAAAAAAATTGCTCATCAATTTTTGATGATGGTCCCCAATGGGATTATGCGATTGCGCAGCAGCAATAAAGTCGCAAGGGATTAGCGGGGTTCCTTGATGAATCAGTTGGTAAAAGGCATGTTGCCCGTTGGTGCCTGGCTCTCCCCAAATGATAGGGCCCGTTGCGTAAGAAACAGGCTTGCCGCTTCGGTCAATTTGTTTTCCATTACTTTCCATATTTCCTTGTTGGAAATAGGCAGGAAATCGATGAAGGTATTGGTCATAAGGCAGGATGGCTTCGGTCTGTGCACCAAAAAAATTGGTATACCATATTCCCAGCAAGGCCATAATTACCGGCATATTTTCTTTTAGAGGAGCATTCTTAAAGTGATTATCCATATGATGTGCCCCCTTAAGAAGCTCAGCAAAGGAATCAAAACCAATGGAAAGTGCAATGGAAAGGCCTATGGCACTCCAAAGTGAGTAGCGTCCTCCCACCCAATCCCAAAAAGTAAACCTATTTCTACTATCAATACCAAACCTTAACACTTCCTTCTCATTTGTGCTCAATGCCACAAAATGTTTGGCTATATGAGTTTCCTTTTTTGCTTTCTTCAAAAACCATTCCCTTGCTGTAAATGCATTGGTCATGGTCTCTTGTGTGGTAAATGTTTTTGATGCAATTAGAAAAAGTGTCTCAGCAGGGTCGAGTTTTTTCAAGGTTTCGGCTATATGGCTTCCATCCACATTAGAAACAAAAAAGGTCTCGATTCCCTTTTTCCAATAGGGTTTAAGTGCTTCGGTAACCATTAGTGGCCCTAAGTCGCTACCCCCGATTCCAATGTTTACAATATACTTGATCCGCTTACCTGTATAGCCCCGGTGCTTGCCCAGATGGATACGATCGCAAAAAATTTTCATCTGACGTAGCACTTTCTTTACCTCGGGCATTACATTTTTTCCTTCCACCAATACGGGTTGCTTGCTAAAATTCCGAAGTGCAGTATGCAGCACGGCTCTATGTTCAGTTGCATTAATGGCAGCACCTGAAAACAACAAGGACCTGGATGCTTCCAGCTGGCACTCGGTTGCCAACGCCACCAGTAAGTCCATGGTTGTCTCTGTAATCCTGTTTTTAGAATAATCTAACACCAAGTCTTTTGCCGAGCAGGAGAATTTGTTAAATCGGTTCGGGTCATTTGCAAAAAGATGCTGCAGCGTTTTGTGCTTATGCTGCTTATAATGAACCCGTAATTTTTCCCAAGCAATGGTTTTTGCTGGATTAATGGCCGGCAACATGGTTCAATCTTTTTAATTCTTCTACAGTTTTATCAATCATAGCGGGTGTAATATCCAGGTGTGTGACAAGCCTAACTCGATTGGGGGCTATCGCGTAAGCTAAAATACTTTTTTCCTTCATGCTACTCACTAGTGCAGGGGCTGGCAGCTCATCTTGTAATTCAAAAATTACAATATTTGTTTCAACAGGTAAAACGGTCTTTACAAAGGGCAATGTTAACAGAGTGGACTCAAGCACTGTTGCGTGTATATGATCGGTCCTAAGGCGTTCCAAATGGTTATCCAATGCGTAAATCCCTGCTGCGGCCAGATAACCAGCCTGCCGCATCCCCCCACCAAAAACCTTACGAATTCTTCGGGCCTTTTTTATGAAACTACTGTTACCCACCAATAAACTTCCAACGGGACAACCTAGGCTTTTGCTGAGACAAACTGAAATACTGTCAAAAACCTGACCATATTGTAGGGCTGATTCATTTTTTGCAATTAGCGCATTCCAAAGTCTGGCTCCATCCAAGTGCAAAGCCAATTGATTTTTATTGCATACTGTGCGAATTTGCTGAATTTCGGCAAAATCGTAGCAGCTTCCGCCTCCACGATTGCTGGTGTTTTCCAGCGACACCAGTCTGCTAATTGGACGATGCACATCGTCAGGTTGAATGGCAGATTCAATTTGTGATGCGGTTATTCGTCCGTAATTTCCTGCCAAGAGTTTTACAGAACAAAGCGCATTGAAAGCAATACCACCCCCCTCGTATTGATAAATGTGCGAGGTTTCGTCACAAATGATTTCATCGCCAGGCTGAGTATGGCATTTAATGGAAATTTGGTTTGTCATGGTGCCTGAGGGGCAAAAAATGGCTGCCTGCATTCCAAATAATTCAGCTGTTTTTCTTTCTAATGCATTGATCGAGGGGTCCTCTCCAAACACGTCATCGCCAACCGCTGCTTGTTGCATGGCTGCTTCCATACCAGGTGTGGGTTTAGTGACGGTGTCGGACCTGAAATCAATTCTCAAATCTTGCATATCCGCAAGTTAGTAATCGGGCAGTTATCTTTGCTATAAATTCAGCATATGCCATCATTTGACATCGTTAGCAAAGTGGAGTTACAGGCATTGGATAATGCGGTAAATGTTACCACTCGCGAAATTTCTAATCGCTTCGATTTTAAAGGGACCCATGTGGTAGTGGAACTCGATAAAAAGACATTCCAGCTAAAATTAGAGGCAGAGGGCGATATGAAAATACGTCAGCTAATTGATGTGTTGATAAGCCGAGCCAACAAACAAGGTATTGCTCCTGAAGCTTTTGATCTCTCCAAGGAGGGGGTGCAAAGCGGAAGGATATGGCGGAAGGAAGTGAAAGTTCGAAATGGGCTGGCGCAGGAAGACGCTAAAAAGATTGTCAAATTGGTGAAAGATGCAGGTTTGAAAGTGCAAGCTGCTATTCAGGATGATTTAGTAAGGGTGACGGGTAAGAAAATTGATGACTTACAGTCTGTCATTCAGCTGTGCAGGACCACTGATCTGGGCTTGCCTATGCAGTTTGTGAATATGAGGGATTGATTTGGCTATTGTGCCTTTGCATTGTAAATTTGCATCCCGCAATTAATTCATCTTACGGCAAAATCCGTAAGGCCTTAAAAATCATAGTTTTATGAAACAAGGAATTCACCCTGAGAGCTATCGTCTGGTGGTTTTCAAAGACATGAGTAACGGTCATACTTTTCTTAGTCGCTCCACTGCTGCCTCTAAAGAGATGGTAAAATGGGAGGATGGAAATGAATATCCACTCATTAAGTTGGAGATTTCCAACATGTCTCACCCCTTCTTTACTGGTAAGAATATGTTGGTAGATTCGGCAGGTCGTATTGATAAGTTCAAAAAGAAATACGCTGCCAAAAAAATAAACAAGTAGTAAGTATTGAAAACGCCCTGCTCCTGTGGGGCGTTTTTATTTAATAGACTATCCGCATTCTCATTATTTTTACTGTTGTGGGAAATAAGTACATCATTTTCACAGAAGAGTTTTGTCAGCCAGTTCTGCTGTATCCCTTTTCCCTAACCCGTCAACTTCAAGATATTCGGGTTGGCATATTAACCATTCGTGAAAAATGGGAGCGGTCCTTAAAATGGACATCTTTTGATAAAGCATTGGACAGCTACAAGGATAATTCCAGAAGTGTGCAACTAAGTCAAATCAAAAAAGGGGATACCTGGTTTTTACTTCATGCCAATATTTTGCCCACCTCAGCTTTGGTAAATGGAATTAAAAAAATGCATCCGGGAGATTGTTTGCTGGACCAACAGGGTAGTCCATTTATGTATTGCTTTACGCATCAGCAGTTGGATAAAAATCAGCGTATCCAAATCAAGCGAACAATTGCATTTAAAAAACCTATTAAACAGTTAATGTATCCTTGGGATTTGGTTAGCATAAATGCAACTGCCGTTCAAGATGATTTCCGGTTGCTTACGAAAGGCCGAAATTCTGCGCCTATTTCAACATCTAATCGAATTTGGAATGCAAAAATGATATTTGTTGAAAAAGGGGCAAAGGTAGAGGGAGCCTTTATTAACGCAACCGAGGGTCCTGTTTATATTGGAGCTAATGCCGTAGTCATGGAAGGCGCCATGTTAAGGGGCCCCTTGGCCGTTGGAGAAGGGGCTTGCATTAAGATGGGGACAAAGATCTATGGGGCTACCACTATTGGTCCTCATTGCGTGGTGGGGGGGGAGATAAAAAATAGTATTTTTTTAGGGTACAGCAATAAAGCACATGATGGATACATTGGAGATGCCGTGATAGGGGAGTGGTGCAATTTGGGTGCCGGTACTACAAACTCCAATATCAAAAACAATGCAGGTCCCATACGCATTGCCACACCTCATGGAGAAGTTAATGTTGGAAGAAAATGCGGAGTGATGATGGGAGATTACGTTCGCACCAGCATCAATACTTCCATCAATTCTGGCACCTTAATTGGGCCATGCTCCGTTTTATTGGAACCCGGGTTGTCCCCACGGATCATACCCTCTTTTTCTTGGGGACAGGATGGTATAACACCATACAAGTGGCCTAAAGCACTGGAGGATATTAAGCATTGGAAGGCACTCAAAGAACATACGGTCAGCAGCTGGGAAGAAAAGATGTTGGAAACTATTTATTCAATCAATTAACAATCTGTAATGAGAAAAAAAATCGCAGCAGCCAATTGGAAAATGCATTTAAATTGGGATGAAGCGAAAGAGTTGATCAAACAATTGCTGGATCAAAATCCAGCAATTCCTCCATTACATCAAGTTATTATTGCAGTTCCTTTTCCCTACCTTGGCATGGCCGCCCAATTAATTTCGGGACGATCAGGTTTTGCCATAGCGGCGCAGAATTGCTATCATAAGTCTTCTGGCGCCTACACGGGAGAAGTATCCTCTTCTATGCTTGCCTCCATGGCTATTCGGTATTGCATTATAGGTCATAGCGAACGCAGAAAATATCAACAAGAAACCCCTGCCCAGTTATCGGAAAAATTACAGCTATGTTTTAGTCAGGCCATTACCCCCATTTTTTGTTGTGGCGAACCATTGACCATTAGAGAGAACGGAGATCCTTGTGATTATGTAAGAAGCCAACTAAGTGACTCTTTATTTCCATTAACTCCCGAACAGATAGCCCAACTCATTATTGCATATGAACCAATTTGGGCCATTGGGACTGGCAAAACCGCATCTTCAGCGCAGGCGCAGGAAATGCACCTGGCAATTCGTAATTATCTTACCTCAACTTATGGGAGTGTCATTGCCGAAGCCATTCCCATTTTGTACGGGGGAAGTGTAAAGGGGAATAATGCGGATGCTATTTTTACCAATCCCGATATTGATGGTGGATTGGTGGGTGGGGCTTCTCTGAATGCCGTAGAATTTACTGCTATTATCAATGCATTGCCTCAGTAAGGTTACTTTATCACTTCTTTAATGGCACTACCAATATTGCCGCTTGGCATTTGAATGCGGAGCAAAGTGGCCAGGGTGGGGGCAATGTCAGACATACTGGTTTCACGGATCGTTTTTCCTTTTTGTATTCCCCAGCCGAACCATAATAGTGGAATATGTGTGTCATAAGGATTCCATAGCCCATGTGTAGTGCCGGTAGTACCACTGGCATCAATGTATCCTGGTTTTAAAATTAGTTGGACTTCGCCACTCCGACGCGGATGATAACCTAAGTTAATTGCTTTTTTTATCGTTGGCGGTAGCGGAATGGTGTTGGTTTCTGTTAATGCAAATAAGCGGTCAATTCCCGGTTCATTAGCGCACTCTTTTTTTAACCAGTTGATAATCTCACTTACGGCTATTCCTGCGGAATCAAGTTTATGCAGATTTAAATGATACTGATAATTATGGTCGCTCAAAATGATTTTTTTGATCTTGTAGATCTTTTCCAGTGATGCATTGAGGCGATCCATCAACTTAATCGTAAAAACGCGCCCGGCAGGTAATCTATTTTCTTGCATGAACTCAGGAATATGTGCTACTCCATGATCTGCTGTGAGAAACAGGGTATATTGATTTTTTCCAATCTTCTGGTCCAGTAGAGCTAAAAACTTGCCAAGCGCCAAATCAAACCGAAGCATGGCATCCTCCGCCTCCATAGAATTAGGACCGAAGCTGTGTCCGATATAATCGGGGGAATCAAAACTAACGGCTAATAAATCAGTGACGGCATCCTGTCCCAGGCTTTCGTTTTCAAGGGCAGCTTTGGCAAATTCAAACGTCAATTCATTGCCGAAATACGTAGTGGATAGTTTACCATAATCCTTTCCTATGAATTGTTTTAGGTCATAAGGGAAGCCCATTCCAAGGGGTTTGGCCTCATATGTTTTGTTATCTGAGGTGCTTTGTATGTATGTGGTACTGTCAAATAGCAATGACCAACCTTTTTCATAATATTGGTCAGGGAATTTTTGATCATTGAATTGAGTTACCCAATCAGGGAGGGCGGGCATATAGTAGGTAGAAGTAATCCATTTGCCTACCGAATTATCATACCAGTAGGCCGCATTGGCACTATGCCCTACTGGGAAAATAGCGCCACGATCCTTTATGGCTATTCCTATTACTTTACTTTTAAAATTGGTAGCCAGCCTTATTTCATCTGAGATAGAAGTGACAAGCATGTTTTTAGGGCTCATTTTGCCTTTAGAAGAGTTGCTTCCTACTGTTGCTACATTTTTATCTTCGGTACAATAAACAGTTCTATTTTGGTCCTTGTCCCACCAGGCGTTACCCGTAATGCCCGTGATGGCAGGCGCGCTTCCCGTATAAACAACGCTATGCCCACAGGCCGTAACCGAAGGGGCATAAGGGATCAAGGTGTTTTCGCAGGTGTTTCCTTCTTTTAGCAATCTTTTAAAACCGCCTTTGTCGCTATAACGATCATAGTAACGATACAAATAATCCCACCGCATTTGATCAAGCATTAATCCTACAACTAATTTTGGTCTTTCCAATAGAGTTTGGCTAGATACGGCACTGGAGAATAAAAGAAATAAAAGGATGGATGACAGAATGCGATTCATGCTATTATTTTAAGTATGTAAAGGTAGGAAATTGAAAAATGGCTGGTGAAGTAAGCCATTATTTGATCGGAGTGCAGTGTTCGGCTAAAATTTTCACTTTCCCGTTCCATTTAGTAATGGTAACGCTGCAGCGTTGTCGATCGTCAAAGGACTCCCCATGGTAAATGCCCTTGCCTTTCCATATGGTATTCACTACTGCTGTATTCCCTTCAATTTGGATGGTGAGATAGTCTCGCTCCATGGTTTGCAATGTATATACTTGCGAGCCGGCTGTAGCAATAAGCGAGGCGCGATCAAAGGTTCTTCCGGATTGTGTAAAATAGAGGTATTGTGGGGAAAGGACTGAGTCAACAAGGGCGGCGTTCTTGGTTTCCCATCCCCGGTCAAATGTTTTCATAACGGCATTGACCTCATCTTTGGAAAGCGGTGTTGCTTGTTGAGAGGCACAGGCCATAAGCAGCATTAATATCAGGGTAGCGAAAAGTTGTTTATTCATTTTTTAGCAATAATTCGTATAATTCTTTGGTCCAGGCTGTCCGGTGAACTTGGGTTCGGCATCCTTTATTTACTTCATGGATTTCAACCAGTAATTGATCTTCAAATTTGCTAATCCATTGATTTTCGTTTATGCGTATCCAACCGTAGGAAGCAGCACTGGTTAATTGGCTGGCTACTTTTTCACAATCACCCATTTCTTTTCTCCAATAAATTTCTCGGATACAAATTTTTTCTTTGTCGTATACAAGCTCTGGTCTTAGTGCATTGAGCGGACGGTTTTCTTTACACCAAGTTGCAGATTTGCCGACAAAGTATTGGCCATAACTTGAACCAGTAAAAACAAAAAAACTTAGGGCAATAGCAAGTAGTTTCTTTTTTTTAACCATTGCAGAAAGTTAAATTCTTTTTCGTTCAACCAGCCATTGCTCAAGTTGATTTCTGGTAAAGCTACTCAGATTCTCAGCAGGAGTCAAACGTGTTTTTTGCGCAACCAGCACTCCATATTTAACATCCGTAAGCCCGGAGCGGGCGTGTGCATCTGGATTGATTGAAATGAGCACGCCGCGGTCAATGGCGTAATCTATCCATTGCCAGTCAAGATCCAATCTTCTGGGATGCGCATTAATTTCTATGGCTACGCGGTAAAGGGCGCAAGTGTCAATGATTTTTTTATGGTCAATCGGATACCCTTCTCTGGACAATAATAACCTACCCGTAGGATGGCCCAGAATGCTGGTAAAAGGGTTTTCTATGGCGCTGAGCAGCCGTTTTGTAGCAACTTCTTCAGCCATTCTAAGGTTGCTGTGAATGGAGGCAATAACGATGTCAAATCTGGCAAGGACTTCCGGCTCATAGTCCAGCGATCCATCTGTTAGGATATCTGATTCTATTGATTTAAAAATCCGAAAGGGAGCCAGCTTATTATTTAGCGCATCAATTTGTTGATGTTGTGCAAGCACCCGATCCGCTTTTAGCCCGTTGGCATAGAATGCACTGGCCGAGTGGTCTGACAATACCATATACTCCCAACCTTTTTCCATGCAGGAATGGGCCATTTCTTCAATGGTGTTAGCTCCGTCGCTCCAATTGCTATGACAATGTATTAGTCCTTTGATGTCATTCTCTTGCAGGGGGGTGGATCGATAAGCTTCTTCCAATTGTATTTTGGATTCTCTTCGGGCAGGGTGGGAAACAGGAATTTTCCTTTTTAAAAAAAAGGGGTCATCGGGAGCGCCGTGAGCAGGTGTAATCATGTCTCCAAGTTCGGGTATCGATAACAAGCATTCATGAAAATCCGGGGTAGAAGATGTTTTTAATAAATCCAACGGGAGATCAGTTGATGCAAATAGACGAATGGCCAATCCATTTTTTAATTTATAGCAAAGAGATTGATCCGTTTCGTCAACGAGTTCCGGGGGTTGTGCCGTTAAAAATTTTTCCTTGATGGTTTCCTTTGAAGCCACTATTACAAACGCAAGTTCGTCCAGGGTGGGTAATTGTCTTCTAAAGCTTCCGGTTACGGCTACCTGTTCTTTCCCAAACTGAAGCTGTAAAAACGAATCAATTGTAGGCAATAATGCCTCAATCTCAGCATAAAGAAAATGACCTTTGTGCTGCAATAAAAAATGGATTGCCTTTTCGATGGCCTGTTGAGTTTTTTCACCAAAACCTTTGAAATGGAGTAATCTGTTTTCCTGACATGCGTATAAGAGCTCTCCTATGGATTCTATTCCCATCTCTTTCCAGATCGTATGAATTTTTTTAGGCCCCACGCCCTTTATTTGAAGCATTTCAGCTACTCCAACCGGGGTGTTGCGGAGAAGTTCTTCTAGTGGGCCCAGCTGCTTGGTCTCTAAAAGCTCGGTAATTGCTCCGGCTACGCTGTTTCCAATTCCCCGTATGGTCATCCATTTTTCTTTTGGGGAGCCAACTAACAGAAAAGGAAGTTTTTCAATTGTAAGGGCTGCTGCGGCATAAGATTTTGATTTGAAAGGATTGGCCCCATGTATATCCAATAGTTTTGCATACAGTTCTAATTGTTCCGCAAGCTGTACATTCTCCATAAGCACAAGGTAAGAAGGGATAGGATAAAATGAGAAAGTCCCCCGTAATCGGAGGACTTTCTATCAATTGGAAGAGAAGTGTTACTTCTTCTTCTTCTTAGCAGCTTTTTTCTTAGCGGCTTTCTTTTTTGGAGCGGCTTTTTTCTTAGCAGCTTTTTTCTTAGTAGCCATTGTTTTGAATTTAATGGTGTTAGGAAAATGGGTTATCGTTAGTAAAAATAATCATATTTTTTTACTAACCAAATTTTTTTGAAAAAAATTATAAGCTGTCCGAAAAGTTTCTTTAAGCTTCTGCCGGAGCTACAGAAACAAATGTTCTGTTGTTGCGTCCTTTTTTGAATTCAACAACACCATCGGTCAATGCAAACAAAGAAAAGTCTCTGCCAACGCCAACATTTTTTCCAGGATGATAAACAGTCCCGCGTTGACGTACGATGATGTTTCCAGAAACGGCAGGCTGACCACCGAATATTTTTACGCCGAGGCGTTTGCTTTGTGAGTCGCGGTTATTCTTTACACTACCTTCACCTTTCTTATGTGCCATGGATGTGTTTTTTTAACTGGATAATAATATTTAAGCGATGCTTACTACTTTGATTTTAGTGTAGGTGGTACGATGTCCTTTCTTTTTGTGAAATCCTTTTCTTCTTTTCTGTTTGTAGGCAATTACCGTATCGCCTTTAACTTGATCAAGTATTTCAGCTTGAACTGCTACTCCATGGTTAGTCCCAATGGACAATTTACCGTTAGCGTCAACTAGTAAAACTTCAAGGTTAAGCTTGTCGCCTGCGTTGCCTTCAACATGGGGAACGTACAGGGTTTGATCTTTTTCGACCTTGAATTGCTGACCGGCCACTTTTACTATAGCTATCATACACTAAAAATTAGGACGGCAAAGCTAAAGGAAAAAGGTGAATCTGCCAACGGAAAATACAACTCATTCAAAGCCAATAGGACAGGATAATTGATTGTGGATACATTCAATTTATCTTTCTTAATTTTGATCCTGTTTTCTGATTGGCCTCAGCCCATGAAAATAAAGTCATTTTTCGCCAAGCCTTTTGCAGCCTATATCCATCGGACAATCCGCAAAGAAATGCGTGATGCATTGAGCAATCAGCAGCGTATTCTACGCCAACTAATCGACACTGGTAAGAAAACCCAATACGGGAAGTTCGTTAAAATGGCAGATATTAATGATTATCAGTCTTTTAAGGAATCTGTTTGCGTTCAGGATTATGAAGGACTAAGACCGTGGATTGAAAAGATAAAGGAAGGGGGACAGAACGTATTGTGGAAGGGGCAACCTATGTATTTTGCTAAGACCTCCGGCACTACCAGTGGCATTAAATACATTCCGATTACCAAGGAGTCTATCCCCAACCATATCAATACTGCTCGTAATGCCTTATTATGTTATATGGCTGAAAGCGGCAACACCAGGTTTGCAGATGGAAAACTGATTTTCCTGTCTGGATCTCCTGAGTTGGAAAGAGTAGGGGGTATTCCAACCGGACGTCTCAGTGGTATTGTCAATCACCATGTGCCAAGTTATTTAAGGTCCAATCAGCTTCCTTCATTTGAAACCAATTGCATAGAAGAATGGGAAGCAAAGCTTTCAAAAATTGTAGAGGAGACGCTTAATGAGAATATGACATTGATAAGCGGTATTCCACCGTGGATGCAAATGTATTTCGATGCCCTAATCGCAAAAAGTGGCAAACTGGTAGGAGAACTCTTTCCGAATTTTAGTGTAATGGTACAGGGAGGGGTCAATTTTGAACCCTATCGAACAAAACTATTGGAAAGCGTAGGACGAAGGGTGGACACTATAGAGTTATTTCCCGCCAGTGAAGGATTTTTTGCTTTTCAGGATACGCTCGATCAGCAAGGGCTGTTGCTCAACACCAATAGCGGGATATTCTATGAATTTGTACCGGCATCCGAAGTTGGAAAGCATAATCCCAAACGACTTTCATTGGCTGATGTGCAAGTCGGCGAAAATTATTCACTCATCATTAACAGTAATGCAGGTTTATGGGGATATGAAATAGGGGATGTAGTCCGTTTTGTTTCCGTGGATCCGTACCGGTTAATTGTAGTGGGACGAACTAAACATTTTATCTCAGCATTTGGCGAGCATGTTATTGGGGAAGAGGTAGAATATAGCCTTCAAAAAGCCTGTCAAGAATTTTCCGTTTCTGTAACTGAATTTACTGTAGCCCCTCGTGTAAGTAAAGACCAGGAAGAATCCTGTCACGAGTGGTTTATTGAATTTGACCAACCGCCCGCAGACATTAAAGCCTTTGCAAAATGCATAGATAGCCATCTGCAGCAGAAAAATGTATATTATAAGGATTTGATCACAGGCTCCATATTAAGCCCCCTTCAAATACAGGTTATTTCCAAGGGCGGATTTATTAATTATATGCGTTCTATTGGCAAATTGGGTGGACAAAATAAAGTTCCCCGCTTAAGTAACGATCGAGTTATTGCCGATGTTTTACTTTCATTTATCATTATCATTTGACTACTTTCATGCATCAACCTTCCATGCAAAAACGTATTGCAATTTTTGGGTCAACCGGTTCTATCGGTACACAGGCGCTGGATGTAATAGCCGCCAACCCAACTTTGTTCTCCGCCGAAATCTTAACGGCACAACAAAACGAGCAGTTGCTCATTGAACAGGCAAAACGATTCAGGCCAAATATGGTGGTGATTGGTGATCCCAATAAATATACGATAGTGAAAGAGGCGTTGGACCCTTTAGCTATTAAAGTTTTTGCCGGAGTGGCTGCATTGGAAGAAGTGGCGGCACTGGATTGTTACGACCAAATGTTGGCTGCCATTGTGGGATATGCGGGTCTCCGACCTACTCTTGCCGCTATTAGAAATAGGAAAAGCATAGCACTGGCAAATAAAGAAACCTTGGTAATTGCGGGTGATATTGTGATGCAAACTGCTTTTGAAAATAAAGTGCCCATTATTCCCGTTGACTCTGAGCATTCTGCAATTTTCCAATGTTTGGTAGGAGAAGTGCATAACAAGATTGAAAAAGTTATTTTGACAGCATCTGGAGGTCCATTTTTAGGCAAGAAAACAAATTATTTAGTGAATGTAAAAAAAGAACATGCTTTGCAACATCCCAATTGGTCAATGGGAGCAAAGATTACAATCGATTCTGCCACATTGATGAATAAGGGATTGGAAATGATTGAAGCACGTTGGCTTTTTAATTTAAAACCCAGTGAGATTCAAGTGGTCATTCACCCGCAAAGTATTATTCATAGCCTGGTGCAATTTCATGATGGAAGCATAAAAGCGCAAATGAGTTTACCCGATATGAAATTGCCTATACAATATGCATTGGCATTCCCCAATCGCATTGGCAATCAGTTTCCTCGTTATGATTTCAAATCCGTACGCCATCTTACATTTGAAGATCCTGATGTAAAAACATTCAGAAACTTGGCTTTGGCAATGGAGGCGCTGGAGAAGGGGGGAAATCTGGCTTGTGTGATGAATGCTGCCAATGAAATTGTGGTCTTTGCTTTTTTAAAAAACCGCATTAACTTCTTAGATATGACCACTATTATCGAGAAGACCATGCAGCGGATACCTTTTATTCAACATCCCACACTTGAGGATTATTTTGAAAGCGATGCGGCTGCGCGTAACTTCGCGGCTGATCAAATAAATCTATAACTGACTTTCTTTGAAAAGGCAGTTTCTAAACCTATGATACTTCTTGCAATCGATTGGTCCGCTGTTGGACTTCAGGCTTCACAGCTTCTACTTTCTCTTTCCATTTTAGTTATTCTGCATGAGTTTGGACATTTTATTCCGGCCCGTTGGTTTGGATGTAGGGTAGAAAAGTTTTATTTATTTTTTGATCCCTGGTTTTCTTTATTCAAGAAGAAAAAAGGAGAAACGGAGTATGGGATAGGCTGGCTTCCATTGGGGGGCTATGTAAAAATCGCCGGAATGATCGATGAAAGCATGGATAAAGAGGCACTCAGAAAGCCTGCGCAGTCATGGGAGTTTAGAAGTAAACCAGCGTGGCAACGACTTATTATTTTGATTGGTGGAGTGGTGATGAATGTACTGGTCGCATTTATTATTTACGCTTTTATTCTGATGATCTGGGGGGATAAAAAAATTCCTACCTCTTCTATGAAGTACGGGGTACATGTAGTGGATAGCACCTTGTACAAAATGGGTATTCGAAATGGCGATCGTATCATCTCGGTAGATAACCAGCCCGTTAAAGATTTTGAGCAATTGCGTCGTAAGTTGATCCTTGGTGAAAAAGTACAACTGCAACGTGGTCAGGAGTTGATCACCATAAACCTTGACAAGGATCTTATAGGTCAGCTGATTGAAAACAGGGACAAGGGTCGTAGAGGATTTTTAGAGGCACGTAGACCAGCCATTGCCTATTTTGTTCCAGATACTGGTGTTGCATTTAAAGCTGGGCTTCGGGCTGGGGATAAAATGCTTGCTATCGACAACAAGCGGTTTGATTTCTATGACCAACTTCAGGCACAACTGCCCATGTATAAAGGTGATACAGTAAGTTTAATAGTGGAGAGGAGTGGCCAAGAACTTGCCTTGCATTTACCAATAAGTGAAGAAGGCAAAATTGGATTTCTGGCTTATGGGTATAATTATCAGCATATGGACAGTCTGGGCTGGATTAAACTAGAGGTGAACCGACTCTCATTCTTAGCAGCCATACCAGGAGGAATCAATAAAGCAAAAACTGAATTGCAAGACTATATTGATCAGTTCAAAAAGATCCTTGATCCTGATACAGGCGCCTACAAAGGAGTAGGTGGTTTTAAGTCGATGGGTTCTATTTTCCCTGGCTCTGTTTGGGATTGGGAGTCCTTTTGGAGAATTACTGCATTCCTTTCTATCGTGCTGGCTTTTATGAACCTCTTGCCTATTCCTGCGTTAGACGGGGGCCATGTACTTTTTGCCCTTTATGAGATGATTAGCGGGCGTAAGCCTAGTGATAAATTTTTAGAATATGCACAGTTCGCAGGAATGGCATTGTTACTTTCCCTGATGATCTACGCAAATGCCAACGATTGGTTGGGATGGGGAAAATAAGCGAACTTTGCATGATAATTGGGGGCGTTTGGTTTTGACAGCATAGCTCTTTGAAAGTATAAGCATGTACTGCGTTGCGTAATTAGCAGTTTAATCTGAATACGAGACTATAAATGGCAATACTCAGTATGCCATGGCTGCCTAATCAGTGATCAGGTAGTCATTTGGGCCGCCGGGCCGGTTTATCTGTTACCAAGCCCCGCCGCCGACTCAACCAATAATACAGGTTGCAAAAAGCTGGTCTCTTGCAAAAGGGACGGTCGTGCTGCTTTTCCAAGATAATTACGACTACGGGGTGGATTGGTTTGCCCGGTTCCTGTCTACCCCCGACAATTAATTCCGGAATAAACATGTAGAAGGCTTTCGACGAATATGTTTGGACACCGGTTCGAATCCGGTCGCCTCCACTCCCAAGCTCAGAAAGAGCATAATGGTTTAAAATAATACTATTTAAAACCATTAGGACTACGATTAGGTCTCCGGTTTTTCTGGAGACCTTTTTAATTCTTATAACATGCATTTGGAGATATTGATCCACTACTCTCGCTCCACCGGTATTAGAAATGGTTTGATTCATGATTTCGTTAGAATCAATAAAATCAAGGAAGTCTTGTTTTGCCTTGTTTAATTCATCAAAGAGGTAAGATTTAGATTTATCCAAATGTGGTTTGCCTTTGAAATAAGCAGCAAGCGATCCATTTTTTCATACGCAATTTTGATTCAGTATAACCAAAAAAAGAGTAGAAAAAAATAGAACCGTTATAGGGGTGTGTGATTGATAAAATAATACACTAACTGGTGAAGATGCTATTATTTTTTTTCAGATGACGCATCTGTTACACATCTAAATCCAGTATGCTCGAGTCCGGTGTCGGTAGCCGTTTTCATACGCGCTGATACACGGTAACTTGCACAGTAAGAATCGTGACATAAAAAAGATCCACCGCGCACTACTTTTTTAGGAATGGTAGGTTCGTCGGGGTCAAAACTTTTATTGCTACCTGTAGGATTTATCAATTGTTTTTTTGCTGCTTCTGCATAATAATTGGCGTCATACCAATCGGAACACCATTCCCAAACATTACCACTCATATCATACAAGCCGTATGCATTGGGCGGATACTTCGCAACGGGTGCTATACCTAAGTATCCGTCAGCACCTGTATTGGTATTTGGAAATTTTCCTTGCCAAGTGTTTGCTTTTGTAGCACCTTTTTCTAAGGGTTCATTACCCCAAGGAAATGTTTGATTTTTTAAACCGCCTCTTGCAGCATATTCCCATTCTGCTTCTGTGGGTAAACGCTTGCCTGCCCAGCGGGCATAAGCATTTGCATCATCCCAGGAAACCTGTGTAACGGGCTCATTATCCTTTCCTTTAATAGAACTTCCCGGTCCACGCGGATGTTTCCAATTAGCCCCTTTTGTCCAGGCCCACCAAGATGCGGGATTGTTCATGTCTACGGGTATGGTAGGCATTACAAATACAAGGGATGAAGCTACAAGTAATTCAGGTGCCGGCTTTGGTGTACCCGGAGGTAATTGTTTTTTTATTTCATTCCAGTCCGGATTTTTTTCAGCAGTTGTAACATAACCCGTTGCTGCTACAAATTTTGCAAACTGCGCATTGGTTACTTCGGTGGTATCCATCCAAAAAATAGAAACTGTTACACTATGTTGTGGATACTCATCGGCACGACCAGTTTTGTCTGAACATCCCATTATAAATTGTCCGCCATTAATAAGTACCATACCGGCTTTATCTGCAACGCCTTTTACATTTGATGTCGTATCAGTTGTGGAGCCAGAACCAAAACGCTGAGGAATATTACTGGTACAGCGTAATGCCGAATCTTTTTTTGCGGTAATAGAATCTTGGATGGCTTTTGTTGTAGAATCGCCAGAAGCACATGCCCAAAATAAAGGAAAGCAAAAAAATAAAAAACGATATAAAGGAGTTTGTTTTTTCAACACTAAAAATTAAATGAATTAATTTCAGATAGTGGTTTGTTTTCTTCAACTGCTTTTTGTGCTTGTAAAGCTAAAGCATATAATGTATCCACAATGTGCTGATTGTTACTTGCAATATTATTTTTTTCTTTTGCATCAGTTAATAAATTAAAAAGTAATAATGTGTTTTTCCCGGCACGTTTATCGAGCACTAATTTCCAATTGTTATAACGCACGCCTTGTACTTCTTTTTGCGGCGCAAATGCATAAAAAGTGTTGCGTACTGGCTTATTTGTAATGATACTTTCAATCATGGGTTTACCGTCAACCACTCTCCCAGTAGGCATTTCAGCACCTGCTATTTGTAAAAAGCTAGTAAATAAATCAACCCCACTATATATGTGCTGATTGACCGCACCTGCATGAATCATGCCTGGCCATTTTATAAAACACGCCGATCTTACGCCACCTTCAAAACGTTGTTGGTATTTTCCATCGCGCAACACATGTTGCAAACTGGTGTCTACTGATCCAAATTTTCCGTAGCTATCTTCTAGTTCAGGATATTTTTCCACTAATGGGCCGTTATCAGAATGAATAATTATGAGTGTATTTTTTTCGAGACCAACTTGTTTGAGATAACCCATTAAAACGCCCACGGTATAATCAATGTAGGCTACCGCATCACCATAGGCACCATAGTTAGAACGCCCATCAAAGCCTTTTGGAATAAAATAAGGTGTATGTGTTTCAATATTGGAATACTGCAAATAAAAGGGTTGTTTGCTATCCGCTTTTTCTTTGATAAACGCACAAGCTTCTCTAATAAACTGAGCAGGAATTTCTGCGAGTTCGTTATTATTTAAATCTTTGACTTTTTCACTACCTCGCACCAGCGGAATGGGCGGATAGCCTCTAGATCCTGTATTACCAAGCCTTTCAGGGCCATGGTCGTTGGGGTAAGGGATACCCACATAGCGATCAAAGCCATGCGCGGGTGGTAAAAATTTTGGTAAGTGACCTAAATGCCATTTACCCACAAGCGCCGTTGCGTATCCAACTTTTTGTAGCTGTTTTGTAAACGTAATTTCCTTACTGCTATCAAGTCCGTTGGTATCGGTCGGAAATAAAACACCCAATCCGGTTCTATCATTTACACGTGGGCTATACCTGCCGGTCATAATGGCTGCGCGCGTAGGTGTGCAAGTACCATGTGGTGCGTAAAAATTAGTTAAGATGGTGCCTTCTTTTGCAAGCGCATCTATATGCGGTGTTTTATAATACAAAGATCCGTAACTAGAAAAATCATCGTAGCCAATGTCATCAATAATAATATGAATAATATTGGGCTTAGCGCCAAGGCTTGTTTTTGCATTTATTTGCGCGTTCGTTTGGGCATCAGCGCTCAATTGCGCCAAACAAATAGCGCACCGCATAAAATAAAAAATGATTCTATTATTAGAAAGCAGTTTCAAGTGTCAATTATTTTTTTGCGGGTAATTTTCCATCCATGAATTCCCAGTCTGAAATATGTGGATGCCTATGATTTGCTTTTACAATTTTTTCCATTTGCGCCACTAATGCTGGATGCTCAGCAGCAACATCGAATTTTTCTTGTGGATCATTTTTTAAATTATATATTTCCCAAGGCGCTTGTTTATTTTTTCTGATATCCGATTTTACACCTTTCCAATCACCCATCATAACTGCTACCTGTCCTGTTTTTTCGGGATATTCAAAATACAAAAACTCACGTGGAGCTTGTGTTTGAGGGTTTCCCAATAAAGTAGGTAGTAACGATATGCCGTCAGTTATTGGCGTTTTTTGGTGTGTTAATTGTGCTAGCGTTGCCATCATATCATATTGCACTGATGGTACATCAGAAACCGTTCCTGCTTTTATTTTTGAAGGCCAGCGTGCAATAAATGGAACACGAATTCCGCCTTCATATAAATCCATTTTTCTTCCTCTAAAACCAGCAACGCTATTAAAAAATTCTGTTTGTACACCACCCACATCAAAGGTTGCGCCATTGTCACTCGAAAATAATACAAGCGTGTTTTGGTCTAAGTGTAAGTCTTTTAAAAGTTTAAATATTTCACCTACCTGCGTATCAATGTACGTTATCATGGCAGCGTAAGTAGCTAGCGGATATTTATTAGGGGCGTAACCTCCTTTATAGCCTAGGTAAGGTACTTCCGGAAACTGTCCCAAGTATTTCGCAACTTCTTCTTTTGGCGCTTGTAATGAAACGTGCGGACCCGTATAAGGCAGGTATAAAAAAAATGGCTTGTCTTTATTTTTACTGATAAATGCTTTTGTTTTTTGTGCCATTTTAGTGAGGGCATAATCCGTTCCTATAAATTTTTCAAATGCCGAATCTGCGGTTGTGCCAAGTGGTAATTTTTGATGCACGTAAATAAATGGATTGCGTAAACTATCCCATTTTCCATTTTCCCATAAATGCGTTGGATACAAATTATGTGCTTGCTTTTGACAGTAATAGCCATAAAAATAATCGAAACCCTGTTCGTTGGGGTTACCCGTATTATCATACATCCCTAATCCCCATTTACCAATGGCACCAGTTGTGTAACCCGCTCCCTGCATGAGTTTGGCAATGGTAAACGTATTTTCCGGTAATGGCATTTGGCCCCCTTCTGTGCTATCTTCAACGCCTCCTAATTCATAATTGCCCCTTATATAGGAATGCCCCGTGTGCTTCCCTGTCATCAAACAAGCGCGTGCTGGTGCACAAACCGGGGCCGATGAATAATGTCTTGTAAAACGCATCCCTTCGGCGGCCATTTTATCGAGGGTGGGCGTTTTTATTTTTTGTTGTCCGTAAGATCCTAATTCGCCATAACCCATATCATCTAAATAGATATAAATAACATTGGGTAATGAAGAAGTTTTGAATTTTTGCGCAATTAATGGCGCAATAGCGGCGACCCACAAAGCACATAATAAAAACAAGCGGCGTTTCATAAATTATGCATCTTATCCTTAAAAGTAAATGAATTCCGCTACATTATTTATAAATAAAAGAAGCCCGATATCAAATAAATTATTACCTTAAAAAAAATAATTGCGATGCCTGAAAACAAAAAACCAAACAGAAGCGATTTTATGAAAACTTCTGTACAAGGTGCCATTGGTGTTGGACGTATTTCTAGAGAACACGATATGTTTGAAACCCTCACCTACCACCATGCTAATATCATGGCGGTAGGTGATGTAGATAGTAAAAGATTACAAGAAGGCAAGCAATATGTAAACGATTACTACACCAAAAAATGGAAAACATATTCTTGCAATTCGCAAAATAAAGCTACACGTAGTTAAGCCCTGTATTTAGTGCGAGGACTTGCATTCATGGGACAACCTTCTCTGGGTGCCACACAGGATGCTATTGTTCCTGTAAGAATCAACAGGCCTAAAAACAAAGGGAAAAATCTGCGCATCATTTAAAGTTTGAACGCAAAGCTAACAATTTTGGAATAGCAACTTGACAGCAGTGATTGGAGAGAATAAATTTAGGGGAAATCACCCATCTAAATACTACCTTTACTTCTATGTTACAGCTTATCAAGCCATTGGCTTTCATTGATCTGGAAACAACAGGTGTCAACCCGGGAACCGATCGTATCATTGAAATTGCAATTGTAAAAGTCCTGACCGATGGAACAAAAACAACTAAACGAAAATTGATCAACCCGGGTATGCCAATTCCAAAAGCATCCAGTGAGGTGCATGGAATTACCGATGAAATGGTCATGGATGCGCCATCATTTGCACAAGTGGCCCAGGAGTTAAAGCAAATGCTGGATGGTTGTGATCTGGCAGGCTACAATTCAAATAGGTTTGATATCCCCTTGCTCGTGGAAGAGTTTCTTCGTGCCCAAGTTGAATTTGATATGAAAGGTCGCAGGTTATTAGACGTGCAGCAAATCTTTTACAAGATGGAGCCTCGCACACTTTCTGCCGCCTATCAATTCTACTGTAAAAAGTCATTGGAAAATGCACATAGTGCCGAAGCGGATGTAATGGCAACGGTGGAGATTTTGGAAGCACAGGTAAACCGCTATCCTGAGTTGGGTAGCTCTGTGGATGCCATTTTAAAACTAATCGGCGAGGAGCCAATTATTGATTTTGCGCGGAGATTTATATGGGACAATGGTGTAGAGGTGTTTAACTTCGGTAAATATAAAGGCAAGCCTGTTGCCGAGGTCTTACGGGCGGAGCCGCAGTATTACGATTGGATGATGAAAGGTGATTTCCCACAGCATACTAAAAGTAAGCTCACGGAACTATACACTCGCTCTATGCTTCGAAAAAATGGATAAGCTTGTTATTATACCAACATATAACGAAAAGCCGAATATTGTTTCAATTATCGAGGCTGTATTGTCTTTGCCAGGTGATTTTCATGTATTAGTGGTGGATGATTCTTCTCCTGATCAAACGGCTACATTAGTAAAAGAGTTATGTAGTACTTATCCAACCCGTTTGTTTTTGGAAGAGCGAAAAGGGAAAGGGGGGCTTGGTACGGCTTATATTCATGGGTTTCGGTGGGCACTTGAAAAGAAGTATGCTTTCATTTTCGAAATGGATGCCGATTTTTCACACAACCCCAACGATTTGATTCGGTTGCATCAAGCATGCACCGTTGGACAGGCTGATGTTGCCATTGGGTCCAGGTATGTTAAGGGAGGAGGCATAATGAATTGGCCATTTTCTCGGATCTTATTATCAAAAGGGGCTTCTCTTTATACGCGTTTACTTACAAAAATGAAGATGAAAGATCCTACGGCAGGTTTTGTTTGCTACCGGGCAGCCGTACTTGCTGCAATTAACTTGAATCTAATCCGATTTGTAGGGTATGCATTTCAAATTGAGATGAAATATGCTGTTTGGAAACTAGGATTTAGTATAAAAGAAGTTCCCATTGTTTTTCAGGACCGTACTCGTGGAAGTTCAAAGATGAATAAAGGAATTATCAAAGAGGGAGTAGTGGGGGTTTGGCTACTTAGCAACTATGCTCCATCAACGGATTACCGATCTGCCCAATCCTTGCATTGAAATATGCGAAAAGCCTACTTGCAGCTGCATGGAGCAGTCCTATTAGCCGGAATGACCGGAATCCTGGGACGGCTCATTACGCTCAATGAGCTTATGCTTGTTTGCTATCGTTTGTTATTGACTGCAATCACCATGTGGGTTATTTTCAGTTGGAGAAAAGCTATTCATTCAATTTCCGGATCAATTCGAGCTAAAATAATAATGGCAGCAGTTTTTGCGGCTAGCCATTGGATAACTTTTTATGGCGCTATAAAGTATTCAAATGTTTCTATCGCGTTAGTGTGCTTTGCTTTGGTTAGTTGTTTTACTGCCTTGCTAGAACCATTGATACTTCGCAAAAAGTTAAATCTGATAGAACTTGGTTTAGGAGTAGTAACCTTGTTTGGCGTTTACTTAATTTTTCACTTTGATACTCGATATAAGTGGGGCATTATATTAGGGGTCTTTTCTGCTTTTTTTGCTGCGCTTTTTCCTATAATCAATAGAGAAGTGCTCAAAAAGACAAATGTGGAAACCCTCCTGCTATGGCAACAGAGCTTTGGTTTTATTTTTGTGCTTTTAATTATTCCTTTTTACAATTTGTCAGTTGGAACCATTCGATGGATCCCAAGTTGGTCAGATATCGGGTGGCTGTTAGTCTTGTCCTGGTTCTGCTCTGTGTGGGCCTTTCAGCTTTCGGGCGCCGCACTACAAAAACTATCCGCCTTCACCATTAATCTGGCCTTTAACTTGGAACCCGTGTACGGGATTTTATTGGCCTTTCTGGTGTATCGGGAGGATCAATTGCTTACTAAGTGGTTTTATATTGGCTTTTGTTTGATCTTGGCTGCCCTGCTTATGCATTTATTGCTAGCGCAACAACTGAAAAAGAAGTTTGAAGTAACTTCAGGTCTTAATTAGTGATATGAAGCAATTTTCGATAGTACTACTTTTTGGACTTTTTCTTTTAACCGATGCTGCTGCCCAAAAAAAATCACTGGATCATACAGTCTATGACAGCTGGCAAAGAATTGGAGAGCGTTTAATCAGTCCTGATGGTAATTGGGCCGTATATGTAATAGAGGTGCAGGAGGGAGACGCTACACTGGTGATCCGTTCGTTAATTGATAATAAAGAAATACATTATCCAAGAGGAACATCGCCTCAACTGAGTTATAATGGACGTTTTTTGGTTTTTAAGATAAGGCCTTATTATTCCTCCATCCGCGAAGCGAAAGTTAAGAAGCAAAAACCAGAGGAGTTGCCAAAAGACTCTCTTTGCATTTTTGAGTTGGGAGTCGGAGAAAGAAAAAAGATTCCACAAGTAAGGCATTTTAAAATGCCTGCAGAAGAAGAGGGTCTACTAGCCGTTCATGCAGAGCCTACTGAAAAAGGACAAGATAATACCAAAATACCATCATCCTTATTGCTATTGCAGCTGGATAAGGCGATCGAAAAAACTATTCCACGCGTAACTGAATTTGAGGTTGCTGATAAGGGTGGTGTTGTTGCCGGCGAACAAGCAAAAAACCCTAAAGACTCATTGGGGGCCAATCAGGTTTTTATAGTTAAAATGGATCAATCCGCTCCAGTTATTATTGCTAAAGGCGGAAATGATTTCCGCTCTTTTGTATTTTCTAGCGATGGCCAACAATTAGTTTTTATCGCAGAACGAGACGCTCGCCCTAAGGAATTGCTGAAGTATTTCAAATTATACCATTATAAGATCGATGCAGACAGTGCTACGCTTTTGGTAGATCGCTATTCCCATGGGATGAAGTTAGGATTTACTGTAAGTGAGTTTGGGAAACCACGCTTTAGTAAATCTGGGCAACGACTCTATTTTGGAACTGCACCGATACGAGCAGCGGTGGATACCAGTCTGCCTGAAATTGATCAGGTTAAATTGGACATTTGGCACTATAATGATGATTATTTGCAAACCCAGCAGTTGTATAATTTGAAAAGGGATCTTGAAAAAAATTATCTGGCTGTTTTTGATTTTTCAACTCAGCATATAGTTCAGCTGGAATCGCCTGAACTTTCGCAAGCATTGATTCCCGGGGAGGGTGATGGAAAGTATGGGTATATTATTTCAGATTGGGGGTACCGCGTTTCCTCTCAATGGACAGGGTTGACCAAAAAAGATATATTTCGCATTCAACTAAGCACGGGCGATACGCAGCTGATAAAAAGAGGAGTTTTGGGCGTCATTACACCTTCCGCTGTTTCGCCAAGTGGTGAAGGGTTCATTTGGTATGATTTTTCGTTAAAACAGTATATAGCTTGGTACGATGGCAAATCCACGGTTGTTACTAAAACAATTCCTTTCCCATTATACGATGAAAAACACGATTCTCCCGGACCTGCTGACCCGTATGGCATTGCGGGTTGGCTACCTGGCGATACCAGCTTGTTGGTATATGATCGGTATGATGCATGGAAAGTAGATGTTCGTGCAAAAGGGATGGCTGTGAATATGACAAAGATTGGGAGGACCAAAAAAGAAAACTATCGATATATAAAGTTAGATCCTAAAGAAAAATATGTGCTAGAGTCTGCAGTAAGTTGCTGGAGATTTCAGCAGCAATTGAACAAATCTGCAGGAATTGCCATGGCTACGTCCACTGATGAAAAACTCAATTGGAAATTTCGAGAAGCTGGCGCTTTTAGTTTTGGTCAACCGCTGAAGGCAAAACAGACAGCGGCACTTTTATTCACAAAAGAGCGCTTTGAGCTATCTCCTGATCTTTATGTATGGAAATGGGAAGACGCATCTCCATTGACTAAACTAACCTCATTAAACCCACAACAAAAAGATTATTGGTGGGGTAATGCAACCCTGTACCATTGGAAAGCGTTGAACGGATCACCGGCAAGTGGAGTGCTATACCTTCCAGAAAATTTCGATCGAACTAAAAAATATCCCCTTTTACTTTATTTCTATGAAACACACACGAATACTTTGCATAGTTATATTCCTCCGGCACCCACTGGAAGCCGCTTGAATATTTCGTTTTTTGTGAGTAGAGGATATGTTGTATTGAGCCCAGACATTCATTACACAATTGGTTATCCTGCGAGGAGTTGTTATAATTATGTGGTCAGTGCTGCCCAACAATTAGCTACTGAGCCTTGGATTGACGCTGCCAATATAGGAATACAAGGCCAGAGTTGGGGAGGTATACAAGTGGCGCAGTTGGTGACTATGACAACTCTTTTTAAAGCGGCATGGGCGGGGGCGCCTGTGGCTAACATGACAAGTGCCTATGGGGGTATTCGTTGGGAAAGTGGATTGAACAGACAGTTTCAATATGAAATGACACAAAGCAGAATTGGAGCAACCTTATGGCAGCGGCAGGATTTATACCTAAAGAATTCACCTCTTTTTGGTGTACCCAAGATTTCCACCCCTTTGGTTATTATGGCCAATGATGCGGATGGAGCCGTTCCTTGGTATCAAGGAATTGAGTTATTTACGGCTATGAGACGGCTGGGTAAAAAGGTATGGATGCTTAACTACAATGGAGAAGCCCATAATCTTCGTGAAAGAAAAAATCAAAAGGATATTTCCATTCGCCAGCAACAATATTTTGATTGGCTTTTAAAAGGGGAAAGACCTGCACGATGGCTTACCGAGGGAGTACCTGCAATAAATAAAGGAAAGGATCTAGGACTGGATCTTGTTGATTAGAGTTGACGATCCGCATCAAAGCTTTCCAGTTCTTTGGCAACAGCAGTTAGGAAAGTGGCACCAAGGCTTCCATCCACTATACGGTGGTCATAGCTCATGCTCAGGTACATCATGTGTCTGATAGCAATACTGTCTCCTGCAGGAGTTTCCACTACTACGGGCCTTTTCTTTATGGCACCCACTGCTAAAATGGCTACCTGAGGTTGATTGATAATGGGCGTACCCATCAGTGATCCAAATGTTCCTACGTTAGTAAGTGTGAATGTTCCGTTTTGTGTATCGTCTGGTCTTAATTTTCCCTGTCTAGCCGCTTCGGCAAGTTGATTGACTTGCTTAGCAAGCCCCACCATATTATATTGATCTGCATTTCGAATAACGGGGGCAATTAAATTACCGGATGGCAATGCTGTAGCCATTCCAATATTGATATCTTTTTTTAGAATGATGTTATTGCCCTCAAGTGAGCAATTGATCAAGGGAAACTTCTTGATACACCGTACAATTGCTTCAATAAAGAGAGGGGTGTAAGTAATTTTGGTTCCTTCTCTTTTTTCAAAATCTTTTTTTACTTTCTCACGCCAAAGGACAAGATTTGTAACATCTGCTTCAGTAAAACTGGTCACATGCGGGCTGGTTTGCTTGCTCTTGACCATATGGTCTGCAATGAGCTTTCGCATTCGATCCATTTCTATTATTTCAACGTTCCCGCTTACCATTGGAGCGGGCATTGAAAGGACCGGGGCAACAGGTACTGGAACAGCTACTTCCTGCTTGATCATAACGGGAGACTGTGCCCTTGAAGCCACATACTCCAGAATATCTTTTTTGGTTATACGTCCCTCACTTCCACTTCCCGGAATATTTTCAAGCTCGGTCATTGATATGCCCTCGCTTGCAGCAATATTCAAGACAAGTGGGGAATAAAACCGATTTGTTCCAATAGTAATTGGTTGTTGATTGACAGTAGCAGAAACGGGAGCTAAAGGCTGCGTAGTTACTGGTGGAGTGGGGGGTGCAGGGGAATTTGTAGTTACGGGCTGCGACATCGTTGTTTGGATACGGGCTATCACCGTGCCAATTGGAACAACCTCATTAACTGGGAAAAGAATTTCCTGAATCACTCCTGCTGCAGTACTTGGCACTTCGCTGTCTACTTTGTCGGTAGCGATCTCTAAAACAGTTTCATCCAGCGCCACGGTGTCGCCAGATTGTTTACGCCATTTTAAGATCGTGGCTTCCATTATACTTTCGCCAAGCTTTGGCATTACCAAATCAACTATTGCCATAGTAACGGTTTAAACGCAGCAATTGAGAGGCAAAGGTACAAGTTTGCTATTAATCCAACGACTTGGTTAGAATAAACTGGCGCAGCATATCCAATGCGATGATAGCAGCTTGCTGCGTGTTTCGTATGCGGTCAAAACCCAACTGCACGCGACGAGTTTTAATGGTATTATTATTGGCTATTGCTATCCAGACCGTACCCACAGGTTTATCAGGAGTGCTTCCTGTTGGCCCCATAATGCCCGACACAGCAATTGAATAGGTAGTAGTAAGTTGTTCTAAAACGCCCTTTGCCATTTCCCGAACAGTTTCTTCACTCACTGCCCCGTGAGTGGATAGAGTAGAGTGCTTTACTCCCAGTAGACTTTCCTTTGCTTCATTGGCATATGCCACAACGCCACCCTTAAAATAATTGGACGAACCGGGCATAGCGGTTAGCATGCTCGCTATCCTGCCACCCGTGCAACTTTCTGCAGTACTAAGCGTGGATTGTTTTTCCAGTAGCAGTCTGGCTATCACCTCTTCTAATTTTTCATCTTTATCTGAAACTAAATATTCGGAAACCAGTGCTTTTAATTGGTTGAATGAAGTTTCGATTTGCTGACTTAGTGTGGGTTGATCTTCACCAGTGGCAGTTATCCTAAGTTTAACCATCCCGTATTGGGGTAAATAAGCCAGCTTAAGACTTCGATCCAAGGTTTCTTCAAAATCCACCAGCTTTTCTGCAAGCATAGATTCGCCAATTCCTGCGGTTAGCATTGTCTTGTGAATGAAGAATGGAGTCTTACAGTTTTTTTGTAAAAATGGGATAACGGATCCGATAAAAATGTCTTTCATTTCCTGGGGTACGCCAGGAAGGGATATATAAATGCGGTTTTCTTTTTGAAACAGCATTCCCGGAGCCGTACCTCTTGGGTTAGGTAAAATAGTACAATTGTCGGGTACCTCCGCTTGCTGTTGATTGCGTGGCAGCAAGGCTCCGGGACGTTTGTAGACCTCATTGAAAAGCCATTCAATATGATCTGCTGTAGCCTGATCTCTTCTAAGCTTGCCGCCAAAATAGTTGCATAGAAGCGGTTTAGTGATATCGTCTGCTGTTGGCCCTAATCCTCCCGTTAGTATGATAAGGTCTGCCAATGCGGATTCTTCATCCAGGGCTTTGCGAATTTCAGATTCCTGATCACCAACGGCCACTCTTCTGGCCACACGGACACCAATACCATTCAATTGCTGAGCAATAAAAGCACTGTTGGTGTCAATGGTCTGTCCAATCAGTAATTCATCTCCGATAGTTATTACAGATGCTATAATTTCCTTCACACTGATTGATTGATTAACTGTAAAATTACCGGAAGGACTACTGCCGTCAGGCTTAAACATGAAAAAATAATATAGGCATTGCTGATTCTGCCTTCTTCGCCCCAATAAACTTGGTTTAATAACTGTCCCCCATCTACTGGATATACAGGAAGGAGGTTCACCCCATTTAGCACAACCATCAACCATCCTATTTGTACCCAGCTGATAGTGTGGTTAGGAATTAATGGGGTATGACTGCCCACTTGAAAGAACAACCACCCCAACAAAAAACCAGGAAGGAGCCCTGCCAAAATAATCAGCGCGGATTGTGATTCGGATAAATTCCGTTTTGAGCCAGTAACCATGGCCCCCAAGAACGGGACAAAAAAAATAGCTGTATCCTGATAATTGAAAGAACGCATGGCCAGCCAATGCCCCAAAAAAAGATAAATAATCAAACTAACAAAAATGGGGGTTGGCGTATTTTTTTTCGAAGGGGTTGCAGGGAACTTATAAAGCATAAGCAATGTTACACTCAATTGCCTAACATACGATCCACGCTAACTTTTCCAGGTCCTGCAACGAGTAACACCAAAAAACCTGCGAGATAAAGCGTGGCAATCTCTGCCTCGCCAAAAAAGTCACTGTTAAGCACCATAAATACGGCAACACCCATAGTGATAATTAATGGAATCACTACCAAGCGGGTCATCAGCCCTGCTACTAACAATACCGCACAAAAAAACTCTGCAAATATTACCAAGGAAAGCGAAACAGTTGCACCTAAGTGAAGTGGGTCAGGAAATTCTTTGACAACCGTTGTAAATTTTGTGAGTTTGGCAAATCCATGGGGAATCATTAAGCTTCCAAGTGTCAGGCGTAACAACAATAGAGAAAAAGCAATGCTATTTTCTGTATAGCGTGTGCTGAATAGTTTTTTCATTTTTGGCTGTTTTCAAAGCTAACTTACGTATTTTTTGTTAAAAGCCTCCTAATACGCCACTTATCCACAGGTGTTTGCAATGATTCCTTGGCACCCCTGAAAATAAAACTCAAATTCGCCCGTTAATTGAACTTGTTATGCGACCATTCTTGCTTATTGGGCTTGTATTGATTAATTTCTTGATTTCCCATGCTCAACATAGCCTGGTTTTTATTGAGCAGGATTCACCAGCAGCTTGGGCTATGCAAGCTTTTAAACAAGGTCAAAAAAACCTTTCCTGCTTACTACTGACTAGTGTACGGGGTCAATCGACAGCTAATGAAAGCAGTGCGGTTTCTTCAGTGGCCCTTGATTATTATTCAATTTCTTGCAGATTATCACAAAAGGAGTCTGTTGCGGTGCCGGAAGCACTTCGATTTTTGTTCACTACTGGCGTACCTGCATGGCGGGCCCGAATGCATTTGGAATTAGCTCATTACTTTTTTGAGGAGAAACGCTGGCAGGATGCATTGGAACATTTTCGTGCAGGCGGCATTTCACATTTGACCAATGAAGAAATAGCGGCCAGTCAATTTGGTCAAGCCTATGCGCTCTTTTCCTTAAAACGTTATGCGGAAGCACTCCCGTTTTTCAACAGTATTCGGCAATTGGGCAATAGTCCATTTCAACACGCAGCGTTGTATTACACTGGCCTATTGTATTTGAGTGAAACAAAATGGGGGCAGGCCGAAAAGTGTTTTCAACCATTGGCGTCGCATCCACTTTATGGTCGGTTGGCCGTATTTCATTTGGGTCAGCTGCTTGTCAAAAAAGGTGATTTACCCGCCGCCGTAAGTTATCTGGAGGAGAATCGATCGCTTTATACGGATTCTCTTTATCCTTCTATACCATTCAAACAGCTGCTGGGCCATGCTTATTATGTGCAAGAAGATTTTCAGCGCGCATTACCATTGCTCACTTCTTATGCAACATTATCCAAGGGGTTGGATAGGCAGGAGCAGTATGAATTATCTTTTACGCAATTACGCGTGGGTCAGTTAGATGAAGCAATTAATGGATTCACTACTTTATTAGGTGTAAAAGATTCTCTTGCAAATTATGCGATGTTCCAGCTGGCTGAATCACGATTGCGTCAGGGTGATCGTGTTGGCGCAAAAAATGCCTTCTTTTACTCTTCGCTTAATAATCAACATCAACTCCTGAAAAGCCTTTCTCATTTTTTGTACGGCAAGTTGAGTTATGAATTGGGGAATTTTGATGAAGCTTCCAGGGTGTTTGAGTTGTACAATAAAGAAAACACCTCCTCTCCTTACCTGGAAGAGTCTCGCGAGCTATTGTTCTCCTCATTAGCGGCTAGTGCCAATTTCAGAAGGGCTATGGAGGTACTAGAACAAGTGAAGCAACCATCAGCCTTGGTCGCTCGCTCTCTTCCCATGGTGCGTTATGGTCGAGCAGTGGAATTGATCTACGATGGAGAGCTTTCTCTTGCACGTCAATTATTACTACAAGCGTTAAAGGAACAACCCGGTAAAGCACTGCAACCCCTTCTTCATTTTTGGTTAGGAGAAACTTGCTACCGGCAAAAGGACTTTGTTGATGCCGTTTTTCAGTTTAGTAAATATTTAAGCATGGGTGGGCCAACAGCAGGAGAGGCCTCCCGTATTCATGCCTTTTATAATATAGGGTATGCTTATTATGAGCTTAATCAATTCAAGTTAGCGTTACCTTATTTCGAGAAAGTTAGTTATGGATCTGTTGCCGGTAATACATCTCTTGAACAAGATGCCCGATTACGGGTTGCAGATTGTCAATATATGTTAAAGCAATATAAACTTGCAAAAACAGGGTATCAACGCATAGTAGATTTAGAGGTAGCGGCGTCCCCCTATGCACTTTTTCAACTGGCCGCTGTGGCTGGTGTAACTAATGCTAATGAAAAAATTAATTTGCTTCGACAACTGTTAGCAAAATATCCCACTGGGGAATATGTAGCCGAAGCGAACATGGCATTGGCAGATACCTATATGGCTGAAGAGCGTTTCATAGATGCCATTCCGGTACTGGAACGTCTTTTGAGTGACGCTACAACTGAAGCGCAACCTGTAGCGCTCTTAAAATTAGGAGTTACTTATTACAATATCAATGAGAACGAAAAAGCCTTACAGCAGTTTCAGCAACTCATTGAAAAATATCCATCCTCTCCAGAGGCCAGTGATGCGTTGGAGGAGTTAAAGTCAGTTTATGTGGAATTGGGATTAACTACCGAATATGCTACCTATTTGAAAAAGCAGGGATTTGCTGTTTCGGTCCAATTGGAGGATTCGCTTCAATATATAGCGGCTGCACAACTTTACGATGAAAATGATTTTGATAAAGCTGTGCCGGCTTTTGTAAAATATCTTGAGCAATTTCCAAAAGGTGGCTATTGGGCAGCTGCTTCGTTCTTGCTAGGAACCTGTTATCAGCAGCAGCAATTGTGGGTAGAGGCGTTGAGTAAGTTTGAACAGATCATACAAAATACCCAGGGGCGTTATTTAAAAGAGGCGATTCTAGCTGCTGCACGGATCAGTTTTTTTGAACAGAAAAATTATAGCGCTGCTGCGAATTACTATCTTCAGTTTTTAAACACCGGAGTAACGGAGGCTGATCGGTTGGAAGCTTACAGAGGGCTACTACGTTCAAATTACCACCAAAAAAATTGGAGCGAGGCTAGCCGGTATGGCGATTCTTTAGTACTGTTAAAAGAAAAGACAGCAGAAGACCAAGCCCTGCAAGCTTTAGTTGCTGCTAAATTTCAAATTGAAGTAGGGAAGGACCTGGTGGCGTTCCAACACTTACAGCGAGTTTTTCAATTTAATAAAGCCGGGTTGGCGGCAGAGGCTCGTTATGAAATGGCTGCTTCCTATTACAGGCAACAGCAGTTTAGGTCAGCGGAGCAATACGCATTTGAAACAATTAATCGCTCGGGTAGTTATGCATTCTGGGTTACGAAAGCCTATTTATTGCTTGGGGATATTTATACTGCTCAAAAAGACCTGTTTAACGCAAAAGCTACTTATCAGAGCGTGCTTGAAAATGCTGTTGATCCTCAACTCCAGAAAGAAGCAGAAGAAAAACTGGCGCGAATAGAAAATAATAAATCTGGAAATTAATGATGCAGGTACTTCCCATTAACAATTGGTATGTGTACAGAACATGTTGTGTTAGTATTGGATTCCTTGTGATCTTTTTTTCTATTGAAGGGTGGGCACAGCCTGCTCAGGGAGTTACAAGTGTAGATATCGTCTCTGCTTATAAGCCCAGTGTTAGGAAGGTCTCCAAATTCCAGTTCTTTCCCAATTTGCCAAACCCAGACAGTTCCAGAGTTTCGCTGCGTTATGCAATTCCAACCCAAGGCTGGCAGTCGGATTTTAAATTGAAACCCGTAATGCCGTTGGCTTATCAAACAGATTCATTCAAAACGTACACCACAGTGTATATAAAGGCAGGGTATGGAAATTTGAGCTCTCCTTATTTCCGTGCTCATTTCTCGAAAGCCATCGATCAATATACAGGATATGCTATCAGCGCTTATCATCAAGCAGCTAAGGGAAATCAAGTTTTCCAACAATTTGCACATACAGGAATGTTTATTAATGGGGTTAAGAAATTGTCAAATAGGCCATTTACTGTAGATGGCAACATTGAATTCAATAGGCAAGCCGTATACAAATACGGTTTTCCAATTGGAACCACTATCCCTGCGATAGACGCGATAAAAAATATAGTTACAAAAGCAGGAGGCAGGATAGGGTTTAGTCGCTCCGTATTGACCGATTTTGGTTTGAGCTACCAGGGGGATCTCTTTTTCCATTCCTTTTCCGATCAAGCAGGAGGACGCGAACTTGCCGTACGACTTCGTTTCCCTCTTCAAAAATTCATTGGGGAAAGTTGGTCAATTGGGCTAGCAGTTGACCTGCAGACCATTCAACTTAAACGAGTATCTACTATTTCCCAGAATAATACAATGGGGCTTTTACTTGGGCTGAAACATACCAATGGCCGATTGAATTTTAATGCGGGTATCAACCCGGTTTGGGATAGAATCGGGGGGCAATTACTTCCTCAAGTTTCAGTTACGTATAAGCTTGATAGCAGCCGCTTGTTGTTGGTTGCTGGTTGGGAAGGAAAATTTGTAGTGAATACCTATCAACAATTATTTTCTACCAACAATTGGGTCAATACCCCTTTACAATTGTTAAATACAAAAACCAGAGAGGCCTATATGGGATTGAATGGGGCATTAAGTCCTTATTTTACTTATGCCGTTCGGGGTTCTGGTTCGACTCATCAAAACATGCCTTTGTTTGTGAATGATACTAGCCAGTTGTTGAAAAATGCTTTCAAGGTAGTAGTTGAGCCTCGAATGGTGCAACTACAGATAAAAGGGGAAATCAATTATCAAATTGGCCAGCGCATTCATCTTTATTCTGTGCTCCAGCTAAATAAGTTCAGCGCTTTGGTGGAACAAAAAAAAGCCTGGGGTTTACTTCCCATTGAATGGAAAAGCGGAAGTCGGATGCTGTTGGGAAGTAATTTTAGTTGGCAAACCGATTTGTTCATCTGGAGAGGGGCACAATTTTTACAGGCAGATAGGAAACCGGATCGGTTAAAGGGCGCTGTTGACCTGAGTACCCAATTGGAATTTCAATTTGCTAAATCTTGGCAACTTTGGGCAAGGGTAGGCAACATATTCAATCAGTCCTACCAACGTTGGGCACAGTATCCTGTTTATGGATTTAATTTCATGGCCGGTGTTGTATTTTCGCCAGATCCAAAAAGAAAACCTTGATACCCGTATTTAGAGAATACCTGGCTCTTACCAATCAGCTTCCCCTGGATGGGTTGGGATATATTCGTGTTCGCAACATTCCAGCACAGCTGGATATCGCGTCCAGAGTGATTGTGTCTCCTCGGCAGGAGTTTTATTTTGAGCCAACCAACCAGGTAGGGGCGCAGGACTTTTTAAATTGGCTTTCCTCCCGGGATAATCTTCCTGTAGCTGTGGTTCATCAACAGTACCTAACGGTATTGAAGCATCTTAATTCCCACCAGAGCGAAAATGAGTGCTTATCGTGGAAAGGTATTGGCGATTGGAAACTTGACACTAATCGCTCATTACAATTCACGGCCACCAATGAGTGCTTTGCCGCTCCGATGGCTGTAAAAGCAGAGAAGGTCATTCGTGAAAATGTGGCGCATGCGATACAGGTTGGTGAATCTTCTATAGATTCCATAACCATGGCAAAGAACTTGCAACAGCAAAAAGGCAAGTTCATATTGAAGAATGGGTGGCTGCTGTTACTGTTTATTGTTGTAGGGGTAGTTTCAACATGGATTTTACTTAGTAAGCGACTTACTCCTGTTATGTTTTCTAATCCTGCAAAAATCATTCCTGAACAGGCAACCCCAACTTACAGCTCTTGGTAACCAGCAATTCGATAACAACTCTTTGTCCGGCCTGCGGATCCAATTCATGGAAATTGGTTTTTGATGTGATTGATCATTCCATCACTAAAGAACAATTCCGATTGTGTGAGTGCAATCAGTGCACGCTGCGTGTTACAATGAATGCACCTGAGGCAGCGTCAATCAGCCGTTATTATCAATCAGCCGCATATATTTCCCACTCCAGTTCTCGCAAAGGAATTATTAATCGCCTGTACCAAGAGGTTCGTAAGATCACCCTTGCGCAAAAAAGTAAATTGGTCCGTGGGCATGGGAGTGGGGGTGTTGGGAATTTATTGGACTACGGTAGCGGAACGGGTGCTTTTGTGGCGTATATGCAAAAAAATAACTGGAATGCAATTGGAATAGAGCCGGCCGCCAACGCTCGCTCTATTGCCAAAAATCAATTTGACGTTGAGTTATTGGATCTTACTGCCTTTAAGACCTTATCCGCTGCGCATTTTGATGTAATAACTCTATGGCATGTATTAGAGCATGTGCATGAACTTAACGAAACGGTACAACAATTGCGTCGGTTATTGAAACCCGAAGGCCGGATATATATTGCTGCACCAAACTATACTTCATTGGATGCTGCCTATTTTGGTAGGTTTTGGGCTGCTTATGATGTTCCCCGTCATCTTTACCATTTTTCACCCCCGGCTATGCGCCAGTTGATGAGTAGCAATCAATTGAAGGTTCATGCGATAAAACCAATGTGGTTTGACTCGTTCTATGTAGCCATGCTAAGCACGCAATATCAGGGGGGGCGTGTTAACTATATGAAAAGTATCTGGCAGGGGATACAAACTTCGGTCCAAACCTTGCAGGATGTAGAACGATCCAGTTCGTTGATCTATGAAATAGGTCATTGACCCAGTGCGATTTCAAAAAGTACGGGCCACCACTTACCGGTAACGTAAAATCGTTTTGTGGCTGCATTGTAAGCAATTCCATTGGGAGCTTCTGCTCCGTTGTACAATTGTTTTGCTTGTTCCCAAAGCGAGGATAAATCTAATTTCGCAACCACCTCTCCATTGGCAGGATTGATTTTTAAAATATATGGGGTGGTGTATTGATTGGCATATAGAAACCCGTCTACAAACTCTAGCTCATTAAGATTGTAAGTTGGGCTTCCATTCTCGGTTACCAATTGGCTTTTGATTAATTGCATCCCCTTTGGGTTATAAAAGAAGAGTTCTCCACTTCCGTTTGTTAACAGTAGGTCCTTCCCGTTATTGGAGAGTCCCCAGCCATCCTTATCAATAGCAAACTCATTGATTTTTTTAAAATCTAATGTGTATTGAAATACTTTTTTCTCTCGCCAGGTTAATTGATAAATAGTATCTCTTAAAAGGGTAATGCCTTCTCCAAAAAATTTCTCCTCCAGCTTAATGGCCTTCATGATTTTTCCATTAGTCAGGTTGGTCAACAGTAGCCGGGAACTTCCATATTGACCAGTTCCCTCATATAATCCTTCATGCCCAAGCTGAAGCCCCTGGGTATAAGAGGTTGTATCGTGAGGGTGGATAGCCACAACGGAATAGCTTAGAGGCAGGACTGAGTTAGTAATTTTTTGTTCTTCCTCGGCTGTTTTTGGCTGACAGCTTTGCACCAATAGCAGCAAAAGTCCAACCAGGGGTTTTAAAAAATACCTCATTTGTTTAAAAATATTCATGCTGATGCAGCAAAATGCCACATCCGGCTGTCTCTATGATGTTGGGTTTACAGGTCGCAACTTCAATTATGCTTATGAAAAGGGCACCCGTTTTCGGGAGCCCTTCTTTCTTTTAAAGATGTATAGCTTCCCCGTAAGCCACTTCAATGGCATCTTTCACGCTCTCGCTGATGGTCGGGTGGGGGTGAATGGAGTTCAACACCTCATGGTAAGATGTTTCAAGCTTTCTGGCTGTTACGGTTTGGGCAATTATCTCTGTTACGTTGTATCCAATCATGTGCGTGCCCAACCACTCTCCATACTTTGCATCAAAAACTACTTTTACAAATCCTTCGGTGTGACCCGCAGCAGATGCTTTACCGCTGGCACTTAGCGGAAATTTGCCCACTTTAATTTCATAACCTGCCTCCTTGGCTTGTTTTTCTGTATATCCCACAGAGGCAATTTCTGGTACGCAATAAGTGCATCCTGGGACATTATTATAATCTATTGGCTCAGGTTGATGATTATACTTTTTTTCCTGATAGGCTATTGCTTCTACACAAATGATCCCTTCTTTACTTGCCACATGTGCAAGAGTTTGGCCAGGGGCGCAATCTCCAATAGCATAAATACCCGGAATCGTTGTCTGACCAAACTTGTCAACTACTATTCTGCCTTTTTCTGTTTTTACTCCTGTTTCCTCCAAACCAATCCCTTCGATGTTTGCCGCTACCCCTACCGCGCTCAACAAAACATCTGCTTTTAACATCTTTTCGCCAGCTGCTGTTTTGATAGTTGCTTTAACACCAGCTCCAGTTGTGTCTACAGCTGTTACTTGGCTGCTGGTAAGAATTTCAATACCATTTTTCTTGTACTGCTTCTCCAACTCTTTAGAGATATCCTCGTCCTCAACCGGAACAATTCTGGGCAGGTATTCTACGATGGTAACCTTTGTGCCCATGCTATTGTAGAAATAGGCAAACTCTACCCCAATGGCCCCGCTGCCCACAATGATCATGGTTTTTGGCATCGTTGGTAACACCATTGCTTCGCGATAACCCAGGATTTTTGTACCGTCTATGGGCATGGTGGGTAATTGACGGCTTCGGCCTCCTGTAGCTATAATAATGTGCTTGGCTTCCACCAGTTGCTTTTTACCATCTTTGCCCGTAACCTCCAGTCTTCCTTTTCCTAAGATCTTCCCAAAACCCATAATCACATCGATTTTGTTCTTCCTCATCAAGAATTGAACACCCTTACTCATTTTATCCGCCACCCCGCGACTTCTTCTTATTACGGCATTAAACTGAGGTTGTCCAGTGGCTTCGATCCCAAAATCTTTGGCATGTTTGATATACTCGTTTACCTGTGCGCTTTTCAAAAGAGCTTTAGTGGGAATGCACCCCCAATTTAGGCAAACGCCTCCCAGGCTTTCCTTTTCTATCACTGCGGTTTTAAGCCCCAATTGTGAGGCTCTTATTGCGGCCACATAGCCGCCAGGTCCGCTTCCCAGTACCAGTACATCGTATGCCATAGCTTTATTTTTTTTGTGAGTTAACTGTCAGGCTTTTAGGGTGCCGAACAGGCAGCGAAGTTACCTCAAAAGCAAATTCAATCAAAAGTGTAATCTGCCAAGCTTGAACTTGGAGTATAAAAAAAAGGGCTTGCTGTCTTTTAAATCACTGATTTCCCATAACTTTGCCGTCCCAAATTTGTGTTATATGGCTAGAGTATGTCAGGTCACCGGAAAGACGCCTGTTGGCGGTAATAAAGTGTCCCACTCCAATATTAAGACCAAGCGTCGTTTTCTACCCAACTTGCAGCAAAAGTGCTTCTACTTGGCAGAAGAAGATAAATGGATAACGCTCAAATTATCCACTGAGGCTATCCGTACGATCAATAAAAACGGACTTTTTAGTGTTGTGAAGCAATTGAGAGCACAAGGAGAAAAAATTTAACGATTAAACCGTTTCAATCATGGCAAAAAAAGGCAACCGCGTCCAGGTGATTTTAGAGTGTACTGAACATAAGGCAAGTGGCCAACCTGGTACCAGCCGTTACATTACGGTAAAAAATAAAAAGAACAACCCTGAGCGCATGGAGTTAAAGAAATTTAATCCCATTCTCAAGAAAGTCACTTTACACAAAGAAATCAAGTAATCAAATCCTCTAACTGTATTTAACGCTCTCGTATGGCAAAAGCAGCAAAAACAGCGATTAAGAAAGATCTTAAGCAAGCCGCAGAAGCAAAAAACTATTCTAAGGTTATTAAGGCCGTACGCAGTCCAAAAACTGGTGCTTACACCTTTAAAGAACAAATGGTGCACAAAGACAGGGTGAAGGAGTTTTTAGCACAGAAATAAAATGAAATTTATTTAGGGGAAACCCCTTTACAGCTGTCTCACTTCGGTCTGGCAGCTTTTTTTTTAACTTTCCAACATGAGTTTTTTCAGTAAACTGTTTGATAAAAAAGAAAAAGAAACACTCTACCATGGCTTGAAAAAAACCAGGGAAGGGTTCTTTACCCGTTTGGTGGGAATAGTAACGGGCAAAACCAATCTGGATGAAGAACTTTTAACTCAATTAGAGGAAGCGCTTCTTGGTGCTGATGTGGGAGTAGAAACCACGGTGCTAATTTTAGAGCGCGTGGAACAAGCAGGTGCTAAACAGAAGGTTCCAACAACTGAGGCCTTGCAAGACATGATTCGAAAAGAAATTGAAGCTGTCTTATTAGAGACATCAAAATCAGCAAGTTATGATTTTACTTCCGACCTGCCAAGCAGGCCTTATGTAATATTGGTGATGGGAGTAAATGGAGTTGGCAAGACTACCACGATCGGCAAGTTAGCGTATAATTTCAAAGTTGCAGGCAAGACTGTTTTACTTGGGGCTGCTGATACTTTCCGGGCAGCGGCCGTTGAACAGCTTACCATTTGGAGTGAGAGGATTGGAGTTCCCATCGTAAAGCAAAAAACCGGAAGTGATCCTGCGGCTGTTGCTTTTGATACGGTACAAAGCGCACGTTCAAAAAATACGGATGTTGTCCTGATCGATACAGCGGGTCGGCTGCACAATAAAGCGCATTTAATGGAAGAGCTAAGTAAAATTAAACGTGTCATACAAAAATCCATTCCTAATGCGCCACATGAAATTCTCTTGGTGCTGGATGGCTCTACAGGACAAAATGCGCTTGAACAAGCTCGTCATTTTGCGGCAGTTACGCCTATCACGGCTTTGGCCGTTACAAAATTAGATGGCACGGCAAAGGGAGGAATAGTACTGGCCATCGCGCATCAATTAAAGATCCCGGTAAAATTTATTGGGGTGGGCGAACAAGCCGCTGATCTTTTGATCTTTGATCAGCATTCTTTTGTGGAGAGTTTGTTTGCGATTCCTTCAAACACAGCTTGATGAGAACACGTCAGTTATATCCCCGAAAAGTAAATATCATCACCTTAGGTTGTAGCAAGAATATGGTGGACAGTGAGGTGTTGAGCGGTCAACTTATTGCTAATAGCATCGACGTTGTTCATGAAAATACAAAATTAGATCACCAAATTGTAGTGGTAAATACCTGTGGATTTATTGATAAGGCCAAGGAAGAAAGCGTGCAAACAATATTGGAGCAAGTGGAATTAAAGAAAAGAGGAAAGCTTGAAAAAGTTTATGTGACCGGTTGTTTGAGTGAACGGTATAAGTCTAATTTAGAATCGGAGATCCCAGAGGTTGACGCTTATTTTGGTACCATGGAGTTGCCACTACTACTGAAAACGCTGGAGGCTGATTACAAAGCAGAGTTGATTGGAGAACGTTTGCTAGCAACGCCCAGTCATTATGCCTACTTAAAAATTTCTGAAGGGTGTAACAGAACCTGCTCATTTTGTGCCATACCACTTATGCGCGGCGGACATGTAAGCCGGAGTATGGAATCTTTGATTGCCGAGGCAGAATCGTTGGTGAGTCGTGGGGTCAAGGAAATTATGTTGATTGCACAGGAACTGACTTACTATGGACTGGATCTGTATAAGCGAAGAGCATTGCCTGAATTACTCAACCGGCTTGCCGATGTAAAAGGGCTTGAATGGATTCGTTTGCATTATGCATATCCTTCAAAATTCCCATTAGAAGTACTGGATGTAATCAGGGATCATCCCAATATATGCAAATACCTCGATATGCCGCTGCAACATGCTTCTAACAGCATGCTGCAGGCCATGAAACGACAAATTACACGATCTGAGGTGGAAGAGTTGCTTTCCACCATTCGAAATACTATACCTGGGATTTGCCTTCGAACAACCCTGATTGTTGGTTTTCCCGGGGAAACAAGAGAGGATATTGAAGAATTAAAGGATTTTTTAACTCAGCAGCAATTTGACCGCGTGGGGGTATTTACTTACTCGCATGAAGAGGACACGGCTGGCTTTGCATTAGCAGATACGCTTACACAAGAGGAGAAGGAATCCAGAGCACAGGAAATAATGGAGTGGCAACAGGATATTTCCTATGCACTCAATCAGAAAAAACTGGGGCAGGAGTTTCGTGTTATTGTCGACAAAAAAGAGGCCGGACGTTACCTTGCCCGTTCTGCATTTGATTCAGCAGAAGTGGATAATGAAATTATCATCCATACACAGAAAAAGCTATCGCCAGGTCAGTTCGTTACCGTTCGTATTACCAAGGCATATGACTACGATTTAGAAGGTGAACTAATCGATTAAGGTCTCTTTAGGTTTATTATCTTCACAAAAACATCGTCTATGCTAGTAAAATGGCAGGGAGTTTATCCCGCATTACTCACGCCCTTCACCAATGAGGATAAGCTGGATATTCCCTTATTTGAAAAGAATTTAGAGGTGCAGTGCAAAGCTGGGGTACATGGGGTCATTATTGGGGGTTCCTTAGGAGAGGCAAGTACATTACAGGTTGCGGAAAAGAAAGCATTGCTACAAGTTGCAAAAGCTAATGTGGGCGATAAGATTCCTGTTATTCTCAACATTGCTGAGGCTTCAACCGCTGATGCAGTTGCCCAAGCCAAGCTGGCAGCAACATGGGGTGCAGCAGGATTAATGTTACTGCCGCCCATGCGTTATAAGTCTGATGATCGTGAAACAGCTACCTATTTTAAATCTGTTGCGCAAGCATCAGACTTGCCTATTATGATTTACAATAACCCTGTTGATTACAAAATTGATTTTCATCCGGCATTATTTGATCAGTTAGTTGAATACCCCACCATTCAGGCGCTAAAAGAAAGTTCCAGAGATGTTACCAATCTCACTCGCATGTTGAATCGGTTTGGAGATCGTTTTAAAATTCTTTGCGGTGTTGATACGCTTGCCCTTGAGGAAATTTGTTTGGGTGCACACGGTTGGGTGGCAGGGTTAGTGGATGCTTTTCCCAATGAAACTGTAGCTATTTGGGAGTTGGCGCAAGCAGGTAAAATAGCAGAGGCCCGCAACATTTACCAATGGTTTATGCCTTTGCTTGAACTCGATATTCATCCCAAATTAGTTCAGTACATTAAATTGGCGGCCCAAGAAACTGGAATTGGAAGTGAATTTGTTCGTGCTCCCCGGTTAACGCTAGTGGGAGAAGAGCGTGACCAAGTGCTGACCATTATCCGTAAAGCAATTGCCAACAGACCGGTTATTTAAATTATTGCTATGAACCCAATTGATGCCAGTCAAGCTCAGGTTGATCAGGTGCTTAATCAATCTATAGAGGCCTTCTTTATTTATCGACATACGGCTCCATCGGAGCGAATGAAATTTCTTTCAACTATTGCCCATCAGCTTGAACAATACCGTGCTCAGTTGGTAGTGGCCGCTGCTCAGGAAACGCATCTGCCGGAAACTCGATTGAACAATGAGTTGAACCGCACTATCTATCAATTGGAAAGTTATGGGGCAGCTTGTCAGAAAGGATATTTCTTGGAAGCATCTCTCGATCATGATGCCTTGACCCAGCCTGCAAAACCTGATATACGAAAGCTATTGATGCCGCTTGGTCCGGTGGTAGTTTTTGGGTCAAGCAATTTTCCATTTGCTTACTCAACAGCAGGGGGGGATACAGCAAGTGCTCTTGCTGCCGGATGTTCAGTTGTAGTCAAAGCGCATCCTGCCCATCCTGAAACGTCCACCATTATGGCTAATTGTATATCAGCTGCTGTGGCTTTATGTGGATTGCCTGCTGGTGTTTTTCAGCACGTTTATGGAGCATCATTTGAAGTTGGTCAATGGTTAGTTCAACATTCACACACAGCAGCAGTGGGTTTTACTGGATCATTTACAGGAGGGAAACAATTAGTTGAATGGGCGGCTGCAAGACATAACCCAATTCCGGTATTTGCAGAAATGGGGAGTTTAAATCCTGTTTTTGTTCTTCCAGAAAAATTAAATCTCTCACATGCTGAGATTGCCGGTCAACTGGTGAGCTCTTATACACTTGGGGTAGGACAGTTTTGTACAAAACCAGGGTTGATTATTGGAGTTAAGAGTAATGCCTGGGATAATTTTTTAGCAGCGCTATCTGCACTTACCTCATCCATTAATCCTGCTCCACTTCTTCATAACGGTATTGCCAGCGCCTATAAAAAAAATACAGAGCTGGTATTGCAACAGCCGGGGGTTAGTGTGCTAGCCCAAGGCAGTACTCCATCCAAACAGGGGGAGGGGAATCCGCTAATCGTTCAAGTAACTGCTGAAGATTGGTTATCCAATCAATTGTTGCAAATGGAAAATTTTGGCCCCTTCACTATGGCCATCCAATGCAATGATACTGCTGAGCTATTAGCAGTTGCCAAGCATTTAGCGGGACAGCTTACTGGAACAATTTTTGCAAGTGAGCAGGAATTAGTGGAGTATCGATCACTGATCTCGATGCTTGAGATTCGATGTGGGCGTTTAATCTTTAATGGTGTTCCTACTGGAGTTGAAGTTTGTAAAAGTATGCAACAGGGGGGGCCATTCCCAGCAACCAGCGATGCAAGATTTGGCGCCGTGGGTGAGGATGCTATCAGAAGATTCTTAAGGCCGATTGCCTATCAAAATTGGCCTGATGCATTATTGCCGCTGCCATTGCAGGATAAAAACCCGCTTGCCATTCCTCGATTTAAAAACGGGATGCTGCAACCTTAGTGCTTTGCAAAAAGCAATTCATCTTCCCTCCGGTGTTTCAGGTAGAACCAAGTACTGGTGACTATTGAGAACAAAAAATAACCGGTTACAATCATGGATGCCTGTGAAAAGTAGGTGGTCAGTCCAAACCAATCTTGTTGCCAAATAATAAGTCCAAGCCCCAAACTGAACTTTAAAATTTCCCAACTGACAGCCATTTTATTCCTATCCATCAACTCGGTTAGGGCAAAGACATAAATGAAAATGAATGCGCCATACCAGTAAATAAAGGACTGATTCAGTGCATTAATAGTTGCAATCGATCCAAATAAATACGAAATAAATAGTAGCAGAAAAATCAGCTGCGTCCAAGCCCAGGCTGTAAATAGGGGCGAGGATCGGGTATTATATTTTTCAAACTGGTATACATTTTCAATTTTATAAACGGGGTAAGCTGTTGCTACATCTGCTGGTCTGTATCCGGTGGGTTTGAACCAAAGTGAAAGTTTCTCGCTCCATTTTTTTGTTCGCCAGCTATCTGTTATTAGTAGCCAGAGATGTTGAAAGTTAATGCGAATGGGGTTCCACGTGCGGGCAGGTCTTGTAATACCATAAATGGGAGGCACCTCTTTTAATTCTTCCTGGAAAGTTCCAAACAGCTTATCCCAGATAATAAATATCTGAGAAAGATTCTTGTCCATGTATTCAGGATTGATGGCATGATGAACACGGTGATGTGAAGGAGTAACTAATATCTTTTCCAGCCACCCTAACTTATTAATATGACGGGTATGATACCAGAACTGCGCAAATAAATGTAGGGGGGCAACTGTACTAATTACAGCTTGCGGAATGCCCAGTAATGCGGCAGGAAGTAAGAGTACAGTAAATAAATTAAAGAACTCCGATATGCTTTGTCGTAGCGCACAAGCCAAATTAAATTCCTCGCTGCTGTGATGTATCACGTGAAGATTCCAGAATAAATTAATCTTGTGACTCCAGCGGTGGATCCAGTAGCCATTAAAATCAAGTATGAGCAAGGTGAGAAAGTAGACCAGGACAGAATTGTCAATTTTTGTCAGTGCAAAATGGTGTAACAAAAAAGGATAGATAGCAATTATAATGGTTAGTTCCAGCACACTCTTGGTAACGTTTGTTATACCGGAACTCAAAGAGGATATCATATCTATTTGACGAACCGTATCGAAGCCTTTTGCCTTTCCATAGAGTTTTTCCACTAACACAAGGAGCAGAAAAACTGGCATGGCTATAAGTAATATTTTACCGTAGGTCTCCATTTGCATATTTGGTACAAAATTACCTTGATAAGTTGATATCTTTATACTCTACCTGTATTGCCATGAAGCATATCTTTCAATGTATTGATGCCCATACTTGTGGCAACCCAGTTCGGTTGGTCAAAGAGGGTGGTCCCGTATTATCGGGCAACAGTATGCGTGAAAAACGCATTCAATTTATTGAACAATACGATTGGATCCGCAAGGGCTTAATGTTTGAACCCCGTGGACACGACATGATGAGTGGCAGTATTCTGTATCCCCCTCAAGATCCGGCAAACGATGTGGCCGTTCTTTTTATTGAAACCAGTGGATGTCTCCCCATGTGTGGACATGGCACAATTGGTACTATAACCATTGCCATTGAGGAAGGATTAGTAATACCAAAGACTCCTGGTTTTCTAAAGATGGAAGCGCCAGCGGGGTTAGTAGAAATCCGGTATGCATACCGAGAGGAAAACGGACGAACTCGTGTAGACTGGGTAGCTTTAACGAATGTTCCCTCTTTCTTATACCAGGAAGGCATATCTGTAAACTGTCCTGGATTGGGGAAACTTCAAGTGGATATTGCTTACGGAGGAAATTTTTATGCAATAGTGGATCCGCAAGAGAATTTTAAAGGCTTGGAACATTTCACCGCTGCTGAGTTGGTCGGCTATGCACGTGTGTTACGGGAAGAGATTAATAAAATAATTGAAGTGGTGCATCCGCTGGATTCCTATATCAAGGGTTGTTCGCATGTATTGTGGACTGGCAGTGTGCTAAATCCTACTTCCACTGCTCGAAATGCAGTTTTTTATGGGGGTAAAGCAATAGATCGTTCGCCCTGTGGCACGGGAACCAGTGCTAGAATGGCTCAATGGGCTGCCAAGGGAAAATTGAAAATGGGTGATAGTTTTATTCACGAGAGTATTATTGGTAGCACTTTTGAAGGAAAGGTAGAAGCACTCACTACTGTTGGTGCATTTCCTGCAATTATTCCTAGTATAAAGGGCTGGGCTCGTATTTATGGGTATAATACTATTTGGATTGATACAGCGGATGACCCTTACGGGCATGGATTTCAAGTAATCTAATTTTACCTATGCACATTGTAATTATCGGCGGAGGAATTGTTGGATTGAGTGCTGCTTTTTATTTAAGAAAAGCTGGTCATGCTGTTACCATTATCGATCAAACTGATTTTTCAACTTCCTGCTCCTATGGAAACTCTGGCTATATCTGCCCCAGTCATTTCATACCATTAGCCACACCTGGAATTGTAAAACAAGGGTTGCGTTGGATGCTAAATTCGCAAAGTCCCTTCTATGTACAACCCCGGTTAGACTGGAGTCTACTGCAGTGGGGATGGCATTTTATGCGCGCTGCTACAGCCAAACGCGTTGAGGAAGCTGCCATCCCTTTACGTGATATCTCAATGTTGAGCCGTCAAGAGTATGCAGGGTGGAGTAAAATGGCTGGATTTGATTTTCTCTATCAACAAAAAGGGTTGCTTGAGATTTTTCAAACAGGAGAGAAGGCCGTCCACGCTCAACATACGTTGGAGAAAGCGCATGAGTTGGGATTGCATGATACGAAACTGGTGGACCAATCCGAACTTGCTTTACTAGAGCCCAATCTTCCTATTAATGCTATTGGGGCTCTTTACTTTGGGTGTGATGCGCATTGTTCGCCCAATCAATTAATGCTACGGCTTATTGCTCATTTGCAAGCGGAGGGAGTGCAGTTGCTTCCCAAAGCAACCGTCATTGATTTTGCTCGGGAAGGGAAAAAAATAAAAAAAGTAGTACATAGTGGAGGTGAGTTGATGGCTGATCATGTGGTAGTGGCAACAGGTTCATGGAGCCGGCAATTGTTGTCTACCTTGCGCATTTCCATCCCCATGATGCCAGGGAGAGGGTATTCTATAACACTGGAGGAGCAAGCGCATGGTGTAAACTACCCAGCTATATTAGTGGAGGGGCGTGTTGCCGTTACCCCTTTTAATAGCACTTCTATACGTTTTGGAGGTACCATGGAGATTACTTCTCACGAGACTCCTCCGCGTATGAATCGAGTAGCCGGCATTGTCAAGGCAGTAAAGCAATTCTATCCTACACTTCAGGTGGCTATACCACCTCTTGATAAAGTTTGGTATGGGTATCGTCCTTGTTCAGCAGATGGACTACCCTATATAGGAAAAGTACCATCCATTTCAAACCTTACCGTAGCAACTGGACATGCCATGCTGGGGCTAAGTTTGGGGGCAGGAACCGGTAAATTGGTTCGCGAGATTGTGGATGAATTACGTCCTTCCATTGATTTAAAACCATTTGCAGTGAATCGTTTCTGAACACTTCTTACTTTTATAATCCATGGCTATAACTAGCAAGCATCTTTCATATCGGGAAACAGGATTTTTTAGTCCCTTGGTTCTTGATTACATCGAACAAAAATCTTCGCTATTCACCTTGCCCATATTGTCACCCGATCTATCAGGGTTGAAAAAAGCTATTAAACAACGTCAGCAATTTCCTACCAACCGCTCGGCTCTTGTAACACATCTCAAAGATCAATATGAGGGTATCAAGTTGAGTACTTCCGTGCGTGATAATATCGAGCGCTTATTAGCGCCCTCCACCTTTACTATTACCACTGCTCATCAAAATAATCTTTTTACAGGTCCGCTTTATTTTTTTTATAAGATTCTGCATGCGGTTCGTTTAGCGATGTACTGTAATGAGCAATTTCCTGATCAACATTTTGTTCCTGTATTTTATATCGGAAGTGAGGATGCTGATTTAGAGGAGCTAAATCATATACATGTTGGTGACCATACGCATAGTTGGAATACTACACAAGAGGGTGCTGTAGGTAGAATGAAAGTTGATCAAGCCTTACTTGCGCTAATACAGCAGTTGGAAGAGGAGTGGGGAGTATTGCCACACGGTAAAGAGTGGATTGACGTGCTCAAAGAATCTTATAAAGAACATGATACCATGGCTCGTGCAACCCTTCGAATGGTGAATCGGTTGTTGGGGCGCTTTGGAGTAGTGGTGCTAGACGCCGATGCAAAAGTTTTAAAAGCTCTTTTTAAACCCATTTGCTCCTTTGATTTAGAGGCTGGTCAAACTGAATCAGTACTTAATGCTGCGTTCAATCAAATGAAGGAGTGGGGATATTCCACTCGGGCTTTTGTTCGCCCGATCAATTTATTTCATTTACAGGACGGGCTTCGTCAACGGATCGAAAAAGTAAATGATAATTGGCTGGTTGTAGGCACTGCCATACAATTTAGTCAGCAACAATTAATGCAAGAATTGGAGCAGCACCCAGAACGGTTTAGTCCCAATGTAATTCTAAGGGGTTTGTATCAGTCTCTTATATTACCTGATATTGCATTCATAGGCGGAGGTAGTGAAGTAGCTTATTGGCTACCGCTGATTCCACTATTTAAAAAAATGGGTATTCCGTATCCGGTACTCGTGTTGCGGAATTCTTTTTTGTTGACTTCTGCAGCCCAGTCAGATAAATTAGAAAAGCTTGGGTTGGATTCTACACAATTATTTAAATCAGCAGATAAGTTACTTGAGGGATTCTATTCTGATGCGGATCAATTAAATAGCTCACTGGATGCGGAAATAATCCAGCTCCAAGCATTTTATAAGAAACTGGCTCAAAAAGCTGAAGTAGTAGATTATACGCTAAAAGGTCATGCGGAATCCATTGGAAAAACAGGCGAAAGATTATTAAAGGGGATGGAGAAAAAAATGGCACGTGCCACCCGGCAAAAATATACAACTGCAGCAACGAAACTACGGCCGATAAGAGCGTCTTTATTTCCTTCGGGAAAATTGCAGGAGCGCCATGATAACATGGGATTCTATTATGCTCACTATGGGGAACAGTTATTTGATCATTTACTTGAAGCCTCTCTTCCCCTCGAATCTCGCTTCACGGTTGTGCGTATTGATTAATCAAAGGAGTTTTTCCAGCCTTCCTCTTTCAGCCGGTTTACTTTACTACTTACTTCGGCCTCCATTCCTTTTTTATACGAAGCCAGCTTATCGGAAAGATTTTCATTGCTGGTACTTAGTATGGCTGCTGCTAATATTCCCGCATTTTTTGCTGCATTAAGCGCAACCGTTGCAACGGGAACCCCATTGGGCATCTGTAGTATGGATAGCACGGAATCCCATCCGTCAATGGAGTTGGATGATTTGATAGGAACTCCAACTACGGGAAGTGTTGTTATCGCGGCAACCATTCCCGGAAGGTGAGCCGCTCCACCCGCACCAGCAATAATAACTTTTAGTCCTCTTTCTTTTGCTTTTCCAGCGTAATCCATCATACGTTCTGGTGTACGATGTGCTGAAACAACAGTTAGCTCATAGGGGATATCAAATTGATTCAAGATGTCAGCAGCACTTTGCATCACAGCTAAGTCGCTATCGCTTCCCATGATGATACCTACCAGTGGCTTCATAAATTTGATTTGAATGCAAAGAAAGGACAATTTTTCGAGAGACGCCGTATTAGAGAAGTGCTCCTTTTAACCGGAGTAGTTCAGTTTCAGCTTGTTTTGCCTGAAAGCGAGCGCGAATTAGCCTGGTGAAAGCATCCTGTAGACTTTTTTGTGCTTCTTTTAATTGGATCAGGGTTGTTGAATTAAGCCGATAGACCTCTAAAACTATTTGAACGTTTTCACGCGCCAACAGCATGTTCTCTTCCTCCAAGCGTAAAAGTTGTAGCGCTGCCTGGTATTGATTATAGGCCTGAACCAGGGCAAGATCAATTTGCTGTTTTTGATTATCAAAGACCAATTGTTCTCTTTTGAGATTCAGTTGTGCCTGTTGAATATTACGACGTATTATTCCGTTGTTAAAAAGAGGTATACTGGTTGTTACACCATAGTTGAATCCATTATTTCTACTGAATAAGGGTTGGAAAGGATTCACAACGGCTTTGTTGTCTAGTAAATTAAAATTATAAGTGGAATTGAAGTTGAGGGTAGGCCATCGTTCTGCTTTTTGTTCTTTTAGTGTGGCCTTTGCCAGCGAGATATTTTTTTGTGCCACTAGTAACTGAAGGTTGGTGTTGCCCAGATTTTCTTGTAGCTCCGCAATAGAAAGAGCAGGCTTGAATGGTATTGAATCCGATACATCAAAAGCATCGGTGGTGGTACGTCCCATGATAGTATTCAAATCATTTTTTAGCTGTCGGAGTGTAAAGGATTGTTCTAATTGTGCTGCTTTTTGAGCGTTCAGATCTACTTTGCTTTGCAATAAGTCTGGTTTTGTGCCGGCCCCAATTGATAATTTGTATTCGGCTAATTTCACTCGCTCCTGATTGATTTGAATTTGCTCCTCAATTGCTTTTAATTGTTGTTTTTGTTGCACAATGGCGTAATACCCATTGCTGGCTTGTGCAATTGTATTTAATAAGCTATTCCGGACATTCAATTCGCCTAGTTGTTGAAGTGCGGCAGCTTTTTCACGTGTAGCGTAAACGCGAAGTCCATTAAATAGGGTCCAGTTCAAAGCAACTACCGCGCTAATGTTATCAGATTGAATTCCCTTTCTTTCACGTATGGCCCCGTCGGTGAATTTTTGATACTGGTCATTATTATTGAAAACTAATCCCGTAGTGGTGTTTAGCCTGGGTAGAGAGGCTTCTTTGCTAACTATTTTTTCGATTGCCAAAGCAGCGGAATCATTTCTGGCAATTCTAATACCATAATTATTTGATAATACTTGTTCAATAACATCTTCCAACCGAAGTAATGGTAAACCTTGGTCTGCTGTTTTTTGGCTTGGCAGCTGCCCCTGACAAAGCAATGAAGCCAGTAGTAAGGATACTAGTGCAAATGTTTTCATCCTGTTTAATTAAGCGGGGCTGATTAAAGTTTCAATTTCACTTTTCTTTTTTGGTCGTGATAGGTAAGCATACATTGCCGGGATTACAAAAAGTGTTAGTATCAGGGAGAAAATTATTCCTCCCACAATCACAATTCCCAAGGGGATCCTACTGGTGGCAGCAGCACCCAGTGAGAGCGCAAGGGGAAGGGCCCCTAGTGCCATTGCTAAACTGGTCATTAAAATGGGACGAAGCCGTTGGCCAGCAGCATAGACTACCGCTTCTTGTTTCCTGAGTCCTTTTAATTGGTGCTGGTTGGCAAATTCAACTATTAAAATCCCATTTTTGGTTACGAGTCCAATCAACATTATCATACCAATTTGAGAAAAAATATTAAGTGTATGATCAAATGCCCATAAGGAAATTACGGCTCCCGCAATGGCGAGTGGGACTGTAAACATGATTATAAGTGGATCAGTAAAGCTTTCAAATTGTGCGGCTAATATTAGAAATATCAATACCAGGGCAAGTACAAAAGCATATAAAGTATTACTACTACTTTCTTTGAAGTCTCGGGATGTGCCTGAAAGTGCGGTTGCATACGTGTCGTCCAATACTTTTTTAGCAATCTTTTCCATTTCTTTTATTCCATCTCCAATGGTGTAACCAGGCTGCAAACTTGCAGAGATGGTAGCAGACTTGAATCGATTAAAATGGTATATGGAGGGGGGGCTATTGGTTTCCTCGGTCTTGATGAGGTTATCCAGGCTTACTAACTCTCCACGGTTGTTTCGAACAAACAAGAGTCTAAGGTCCCCCGGGTCGTCTCTTTCCGTTCTGCTTACCTGACCTATCACACTATATTGTTTTCCATCCTTAGTGAAATAGCCCATTCTTCTGTTACTATAGGCCAATTGAAGTGTCTGTGAAACATCAGCTATGCTTACACCTAAGGAAGCAGCTTTTAAACGATCAATTTCCACTCGAATCTCCGGTCTATTAAATTTTAGGTCAACATCCGGGTTTTGGAGGACTTTACTATTGCGCGCTTCTTCCAGCAAAAGAGGGAGTGCTTTTGTTAGTTTCTCGAAATTATTGTGCTGAATCACAAACGCAACAGGTTGTCCACCACGTCTATTCACAGCGATAGTTTGTTCCTCAATTACAAATCCTCTGCCTTCATTGAACTTGCCTAAGTTTTTTGTGATTGATTTTGCAATTGTTGACTGGCTTAAATTACGCTCCGCAGGATCAGTTAGCATAACGCGAACAAATCCGGTGTTGGCATTGCCTGTTCCCATGAATCCAGGTGCCGTCATACTAAAGACCATTTTTCGGTCAGATACAGAGTCAATAACCATTTCGGTAATGTTTGATACATACCGATCCATGGCATCAAATGCGGTTCCCTCAGGTGCTGTCAGTTGAATTCGGAATTGACTACGATCCTCAAGTGGAGCTAATTCAGACTGAAGGGTTGAGCCAACGAAATAGATGGATGCCAAACAGGTAACGATGATCAGGAACGCTAACCATTTCACCCGCATGAAGCCTAGCAATAACTGTTGATATTCATTTTCCATTCCCCTGAAAAAGGGTTCTGTCCATGTATAAAAACGGGTATGATCAGAAGGGTTTTTTCTTGTCAATTTTACATTTAGGACCGGCGTAAGCGTTAAAGAAACAAAAGCGGAGATCAATACGGCTCCTGAAACTACTACACCAAATTCACGGAACAGCCTGCCCACAAATCCCTCTAAGAAAATAATGGGTAGAAATACTACGGCCAGCGTGATGGAGGTGGCGATAACGGCAAAGTAAATTTCTTTAGAACCTTCCAGCGCTGCTTGCCACTTATTCATTCCCTTTTCGATCCGTTTATAAATATTCTCTGTTACAACAATTCCGTCATCCACGACAAGTCCTGTGGCCAGTACTATGGCAAGTAAGGAGAGAACATTGATGGTAAATCCCATCAGATACATGATAAAAAAAGCACCAATTAAGGAAACAGGGATATCGATTAAGGGTCGTAGCGCGATAATCCAATCCCTGAAAAATGCATAAATGATCATCACTACCAGTAGGAAAGAAATCATTAAGGTTTCCCTTACTTCTAAAATGGATTTTTTAATAAATCGGGTTTGGTCCATGCCCACATTAAGCCGTATATCTTCGGGCATGTCTTTTTTGATCTGTTCCAGTCTTTTGTAAAATTCATCTGCAATAGCAACATAATTGGAGCCAGGCTGGGGAATCAGCGCTATAGATATCATGGGAATCCCATTACCGCGCAGTAATGTTTCCTCATTCTCTGGACCTAAGGTGGCCTCCCCCACATCACTTAGGCGAATTTCATTACCGTCCGTATTTTTTACAATTAGATTATTGAAATCATCTTCTGTCTCAAGCCTTCCAAATGTTCTTACCGATAATTCTATAGCACTGCCATATATTTTTCCGGCAGGGAGCTCGGTATTTTCTCTGGCCAATGCATTTTGAACATCGTTCACTGTAATTGAACGTGCCGTCATTTTATTAGGGTCCAGCCAGATACGCATGGCGTACTTTTTTTCACCCCAAATTTGAACACCACTTACGCCAGGGATCGTTTGTAAGCGTTCAACCAGCACATTGGTAGCAAATTCAGTGATCTGTAATGGATTTCTGATTTCACTTTGTACAGCCATCGAGATAATAGACTCTGCACTGGCATCGGCTTTTGATACCACAGGAGGGGCATCTAGATCAGCTGGTAAGGAACGAACGGTCTGCGATACTTTATCTCGTACATCATTTGCTGCTGCTTCAAGGTCTATCTCCAGCTCGAACTCTACATTAATATTACTAGTTCCATTACTACTGGAAGAAGTGATGTTTCGAATTCCGGCAATTCCATTAATGGCCTTTTCCAGCGGCTCGGTAATTTGTGTTTCTACGATATCGGGATTTGCGCCAGGGTAGGAGGTTCTTACGCTGATATTGGGGGGGTCGGTTGCGGGATAATCCCTGACACCTAAGAATTGAAATCCTATTACCCCAAATAGAACAATTATAATGTTCATGACCACGGCCAGCACAGGCCTTCGAAGACTGAGCTCAGCAATATTCATGGTTGAGGGGTAATGATTTTTTGAATCGTTATTTTGCTATCAGGGCGAACACTCATTAAGCCAGTTACCAAAACAGTGTCCCCAATCTTAACGCCGTCAATGACTTGAATTTTGTCTGCATTTCTTACCCCCGTAATCACATCCTGAAATACAGCCGTCCCATTTTTGTATAGAACAACCTTCTTGCCTCTTGCTTGTGGTAATATTGCCTGGGCAGGAATCATTCTAGCTCCAGGATCTGGATCAAAGTTGATACTGATCTTTGCAAAACTGCCAGGCAGCACCGGTGTGGGTGGTTTACTTAGTTGTGCTCTTACCAATAAGCTTCTACTGTTCTCAAGGATGGATGGGGCAACTGCTATTATTCGCCCAGTTAAGTTCTTTGTATTACCTGCCGTTAATAAAGAAACTGTTTGACCTATATGAATACGAGCTACATATTTTTCCGGCACAGAAAAATCTACTTTTAAAATAGTTGTTTGATTAAGCTGCGTAATTATCGTGCCGGGTGTGACGTAGGCCCCGACACTAATATTTTTTAACCCAATTTGTCCACTGAATGGAGCTTTGATCTCAGTTTTTTCAAGTAGGGTCTTAATGATTTCAATATCCGCTTTTAAGCTATTGACCTGAAGCAAGCTGATGTCATAATCTTGTTGGCTGATCCCTTGAACCTTTAAAAGCTGTGCTTGTCTTTCTTCTGTCTTTTGAGCTAGTTGTAATTGGACCTCTGTTTTTTTTAACTGTGTTATGATGTCTCCATCATAAATTTTTGCAAGTAGAGCGCCTTTTTCTACCACTTTCCCCTCCGGCAATTGCAAAAATACTATACGGCCGGCTATTTCGGGGTGTATTTCTACTGATTCATTGGCAATGACTGAACCAGGCACTTCTATTGTTTCAGCAAAAGATTCGGCACGTACAATATAACCTTGTACACTAACTGATTTATTTTTTTCTTGGGGTCCCTTTTCAGTGCTATTACTTTTCTTGTCCTTATTTGCACAGGAAAGGAGAAAAATCGAAAGGGAGATCAGGGTTATTTGGTAGTGTTTTATCATGTTTGGTAGTAGTTACGGTCATTCCGACAAACCTAGCCCTTAGACGAAGCTGCCTTTATTTTCTTTTGTATCACTGAGGCAGCGGATACTATTTTTTAAGAGATGGGCGGTTTCAGTTGCTCTTTCCGGGTTAATACTTAAACGGGTAACATGACCCATTTTTCTGCCGGGTCTGGTGGTCTCCTTGCCATACCAGTGAATGAAAGTGTCTTGATCGGAAATTAAATCTGCTCCTTCCAGCTTAGCTGTTCCCAGATAGTTTGGGGCTCCAATGATATTGACCATGATAGACGGCTTTAGTACATGGGTGGGGCCCAACGGTTCTTGTAAAAGGATCTGCCATAGCATCTCAAATTGGGATGTGGCTATGGCCTCAATACTATGGTGCCCACTATTATGCACTCGCGGAGCTGTTTCATTTACCCAAATCTTAGCTGATTGATCAATAAAAAGCTCTACTGCAAATAATCCGGGGGATTGGAATGAGTTGACCAGTTTGGTTGCTATTTCGATTGCTTTTTTTTGCACGCTTGGAGACAAACGGGCTGGACAAATTTGAAAGTCAAGCAAATTAAGCGTTGGGTCAAATACCATTTCTACGGGAGGAAATATAGCTATGTTTTTCGCTTGGTCAACTGCTATCTGAACAGCTATTTCATGCTTGATCTCTGTCATTTTTTCCAAGACAGCAGGAGTGTCAAACCCCTTTTGGATATCGTTTATATCGTAGAGTAATTCCACTCCTTTTCCATCATAGCCGCCAAGGCCCACTTTATGTACCGCTGGTAAAAAGTCAATAAGTGTATTTAGTTCTTCTCTGGTGTGGGTGATATAAAAGTCAGGTGTGGGTATGAAGTGTTGTTGATAATATTCTTTTTGAGAAATTTTATTGCTGATCATTTTCAGCACCGAAGGTTTAGGTATTACAGTTACTCCTTCTTCTTCAAGCTTTTCTAGAGCTTCTACACAAACCTGCTCAATTTCAATGGTAATGCAGTCCAGTTTTTTGCCAAAGGCGTATACCGTATCATAATCCTTGATATCGCCTAAAAGGAAATGATCGCAAAACTGACGAGCCGGGGAGTTTTCTTGATTTTCAAGAACATATGTTTCTACCTTAAATTTTGCAGCTGATTCCAACAGCATGCGTCCCAACTGGCCCCCACCAAGTATTCCGACTTTGGTCATCTGACAAAGATAGCTGAGCGGATAAAATAATTTACTTTTGCTTTATGAAAACAACGATTACCAGCCCATTATCCACCTCTGCGACTACCGACTTTTTGCCTTTGGAAGGAACGGACTATGTTGAGTTTTATGTCGGAAATGCAAAACAGGCCGCTCATTATTACATGAGTGCTTTCGGATTCCAAGCATTAGCCTATGCTGGTCCTGAAACAGGTATCAGAGATCGAGTCAGCTATGCTGTTCGGCAGCACAAATTAATTTTTGTACTTACAACACCATTGAAAACCGATAATCCGATCGCTGATCATATTTATAAACATGGCGATGGAGTAAAAGCACTTTCACTTCGTGTATCGGATGCAACCCGAGCATGGGAGGAGACCACAAAACGCGGAGCTTGGTCTTATATGGAGCCCCAAAAAATGCAGGACAAAGACGGAGAGGTAGTGCTGAGTGGGATTCACACCTATGGGGATACGGTTCATTTGTTTATTGAACGAAAGAATTATAGGGGAGCTTTCATGCCGGGCTACCGCCCATGGGCAAATCCCCATTTTCAACCAACTGATTGTGGATTGCTCTATGTTGACCATTGTGTGGGAAATGTTGGATGGAATCAGATGAATAAGTGGGTTTCCTTTTATGAACAGGTCCTTGGTTTCAAGAATATTTTATCCTTTGATGACAAAGACATTTCCACTGAGTACTCCGCATTGATGAGCAAGGTCATGAGCAGCGGCAATGGATACGTTAAGTTCCCTATAAATGAGCCGGCTGAGGGGAAGAAAAAAAGTCAGGTTGAGGAATACCTGGAATTTTATAATGGAGAAGGGTGTCAACATGTAGCCATGGCAACAAATGATATTATTCAAACCGTGACCGAACTCAAGAAAAGAGGCGTGGAATTTTTGCAAGTTCCAACCACTTACTATGATACCTTACTTGATCGTGTGGGTGCCATCGATGAAGACTTGACACCCCTTAAGGAATTAGGTGTTCTGGTTGATCGGGATAATGAAGGGTATTTACTCCAGCAATTTACTAAGCCAGTAGAAGATCGTCCTACACTATTTTTTGAAATTATTCAGCGTAAAGGAGCTGTTAGCTTTGGTAAGGGTAATTTCAAAGCATTATTTGAGGCTATTGAAAGAGAGCAGGAAGCCAGGGGAAACCTATAGTTGATTGCTCCTTAACCGATATCCCCTTCGTACATTCGTGGTATGCAACGCTGCAAGCTTTTGCTGCTTTTGTTTTTTTATTGTTCAATACGGGGTTGGGCGCAATCTGGATATAATCTTGGCGCTGACCCATCTGCACCTTATCTTTCCTTTGTCGATTATCAAAGAAGCTTTACTCGTCCACAGGAAGCGATGCAGCGAAAGTTAGACACATTAAAAAAAGAGTTTGTTGCAAAAAAATTGAAGTGGCCAGTTGCACAAATTTATATTCGTTCTTTCAAGTACGACAGTCAACTTGAAGTGTGGGTAAGGCAAACTTCTGAATCTGTTTTTAGTTTATTTAAAACATATCCTGTATGCGCGCTGGCTGGTTCATTGGGTCCAAAGCGTGTACAAGGAGATTACCAGGTTCCAGAAGGATTTTACTATATCAATGAGTTTAACCCGTTCAGTAATTACTATCTATCACTTGGTTTAAATTATCCCAATGCCAGTGATCGTATTTTGAGCGATTCCAGTAAGCCCGGTGGGGATATTTATATTCATGGTGGTTGTGTAACGGTGGGGTGTATTCCAATTACTGACCAGCAAATAGATGAACTATATATTCTGGCCGCATTTGCCCGAGATGCGGGACAAGACTTTATACCGGTTCATATCTTCCCCTGTCGGTTTGATGTGCCAAGAAGTAAGGCCTACTTGGATGAGTGGACTAAAGATGATCCTGTTTTGAATAAGTTTGCTGAAAAACTAGCGGATGCCTATTGCTATTTTGAAAAAAATAAAAAACTACCCATTGTATTGATCACAGGGGATGGGCAATATCATATTAATGACGCCCCGCGTACTGCTACCGCTGTACGCTCCGCTATTTCTGCCTCATTACCCACTGGAGAGATTACTGCCTCCTTGCCGCGGTCATTGCCCTCCAAGCGCGTTAGAACTATTGTCAAACTTGCTGAAGTAGTAGACCAATGGCCCCAATTCCCGGGAGGGATAACTGCGTTTAACGACTATTTGGATCAGGTTTCCTCCAGTATGCGGAACTTTTTACCTTCCGGTTTTGTAAAAGTTTATATCCAGTTTGAATTTGTAGTAGATCAGGATGGTACCCCTGTTAATTTCAAAATAATAAAGGGACTAGCGGATAATCTCAAATTACAGGCTTTGCTGATAGAGCGACTAGAGCAAATGCCATTTTGGAAACCTGCAAAACTTAATGGGATCTCTGTGGCAAAAAAACTCACTCAAACACTTACTCTTCAAAAATAATGATCATGCCAGTCAATCGTAATGTACAGACCTTGGATGAGTTTACCATACAACAGCTGCGTGATTTTCCTCATGCAACAGGTGAACTGTCAAACCTGCTGCGCAATATTGGTTTGGCGGCAAAGCGTGTGCATGTTGAGGTTAATAAGGCTGGTTTGGTAGACATTTTAGGGGATGCAGGCACCGTAAATGTGCAGGGAGAGAAAGTGAAAAAACTCGATGTTTTCGCAAATGGTCAGTTTATTAAAGTGCTACAGCATGGAATTAGTTGTGCGGGTATTGCCAGTGAAGAACTAGAAGATTTTGTAGCCTTTGATGACGAGAAAAGTATTCATTCTAAATACGTATGCTTGTTTGACCCTCTTGACGGGAGTGGCAATATTGATGTAAATGTTTCTATTGGTTCCATTTTTAGCGTGTATAGACGTGTAACTCCTAAAGGTACAGTGGTAACCAAAGAGGATTTTTTGCAGGCGGGAAGCCAGCAAGTTGCGGCTGGCTATATTGTATATGGTTCTTCAACCATGCTCGTGTATGCTACCCGAAGAAGTGTAAATGGCTTTACACTGGATCCCTCTGTTGGGGAGTGGACGCTAAGTCATCCTGATATTCGTTGTCCGGAACGGGGAAAGATTTATTCTGTTAATCATGGAAATTATTTTGAATTTGAGAAAGGCGTTCAAGCATATATTAAAGCCTGTCAAACCAGAGAATCAGTAGCGGGAGGACCATTGCGTCAGCGATATGTTGGAAGTATGGTTGCCGATGTGCATCGAAATTTAATCAAGGGGGGGATTTTCATGTATCCTGGCACCAGTTCTCGTCCTGAGGGGAAACTTCGATTGCTATATGAGTGTAATCCTTTTGCCTTTATTGTAACGGTGGCAGGTGGAAGGGCTACCAATGGGCTTATCCGAACCTTAGATATTATACCCGGCTCCTTACATGAGCGTTGTCCATTTTTTGTTGGAAGTGTAGGTATGATGGACGACCTTGAAAAAAAATTAGCAGATGAACGAACCAATTATTGAAGTACTAGATCTTCAGCAACGTTACGGAAATGTTGATGCGGTCAATGGAATTAGTTTTTCCATTCATCACGACGGGATATTTGGGCTACTGGGTCCTAATGGTGCAGGAAAAACCACAACGCTGGAGATCGTCGAAACAATAAAGGAATAAACAAGTGGGTCCGTTAAAGTGTAGGGGTACAACATAGACAGGGCTGCGGAGGCCATTAAACAAATAATTGAGGTACAGTTGCAAGGCAGTGGTTATTATCCAGGTTTGAATTTGGAGTAATAATTGGATCTGTTTCCTGGTCTTTATAATACTCAAATCAATCCTTTGCAAATGCTTTCTTTGGTCAGTCTGGCGGATAAAGCAAAAACCAAAGTAAAGGAATTAAGTGGTGGCCGGCGCCAACGTTTTTCCACCGGTCTTGATCTACAAGTGCGCAGGAGCCTGCGCTATAAGGCTAAGTTGGCCCAGCGTTTCCGGTCAACCTCGGCCACTAAAAAAATACTGCCGCAAACTACCAGTAAATCATTAGGCGTTGCGCATTGCAAAGCAGCTGCTATAGCGTCGTTGACATGCTCATGTGTGGTTCCCCGCATTTGTTTTTTTGTTGCCAATGCAGCTAACACTGTTGCCGGCATGGCTCTTGGAAGATGAGCTTGTGTGAAGTAAAAGGCAGCTTGCTTAGGAAGTAAATCAAGCACGCGCTCGCAATCCTTATCTTTTACCATTCCTAGGATCAAATGCAATTTATCAAAGTTGATGTGTTGAAGGTGGAGCAGTACTTGTTCTATGCCCTCAGCATTGTGTGCCACATCCAGTACCAGCTTTGGATGCGTTCTAATTTCCTCCCACCTGCCCAGTAACCCGGTATTCTTCTTGGTGTGGCTTAACCCAGCGTATAATGCAAGTGGAGAAATCGAAAACCCTGCCCTTATTAATTGCTCCACTGCCGATAAAACCGTTATTAAATTATTGCACTGGTAAATCCCATTGAGATCTAGTTCAAAGAGTGTCTGGGATTTTAATGAATTGACTTTTATGAATAGCTTGCCTTTTTCCCAATGAAAATGATCAACGGTATGGGTATTTTCAGCCAACTCTATGGGCGCGTTTACCTGTGTTGCCTTTTCAAGAAAAACAGGCCAAGACTCTTCTTGCATTTTTCCAACCACCACAGGGACTTGGTTTTTTATGATACCTGCTTTTTCAACGGCAATTTTTTCGAGACTATCTCCTAATACATGCATATGATCCCATCCAATGTTGGTAATGATGGACAGTATGGGCGTAATGATGTTTGTGCTGTCTAAACGTCCGCCTAAGCCTGTTTCGATAACCGCAATATCAACTTGTTGCTGCGCAAAATAATCATAGGCCATAGCTACGGTTACCTCAAAGAAACTGGGATTGATGGAATCGATAAGTGGCTGCATGCTTTGCGTGAATTCAACTACATCCTGCTGGCTGATCAGTTTCCCGTTGATCTTTATGCGCTCTCTGAAATCATATAAGTGAGGGGAGGTGTAAAGTCCGGTTTTAAACCCGGCTTCTTGTAAAATGGAAGCCAGCATATGGCTTACGGAGCCTTTTCCATTAGTGCCTGCAACGTGAATGGACTTGAAATTGAGCTGAGGATTATTCAGCGCATTGCAAAGTGCCACTGTGTTATGAATATCTTTTTTATATGCAGGCTCACCAATACGAGAAAATTCAGGGAGTTTCTCATACAAAAACTGCAACGTCTCTTGATAATTCATAGGTAAACCTGAAACTTGCTAGTTTATTCTGAAATTAAATTGCACGGTTACCATGGATTCATGGTCGCTGATATCAAAACGAATTTTTTCTAAGTACTGTACTATTGCCTGCCGATAGGTGGATCCAGTTGCAGTAGATCCTTTGGCAAAGCTGACAAATCTCCCGATTCCATCTGGCGACACGGCAATAGTAACATATAGTGTGGCCTTGTTTAGTTCGCCCTCAAAGGCGTAACTTCTTACGATTCTTCGATCGCCACGTGTTACTTGAGGTCCGTTTCCTGCACCAATTCCTGACGCACTGCCTCCTCCGGATCCTTCACTAGCCCCACCACCTGTACCATTTCCTTTGCCGGTTCCCCATCCATTTCCAGCTCCCCCTGATCTCTCGAAATCAACAGCTTCATTTCCCCCTGCTCCAATTCTCTGATTGGTTTTCCCCATTACTGCTTTTGGTTGTGGGGGAGAAGGGGGCTCAATATTAGGTTTAGGTTTAGTTTTTGGATTGTTGGATGTCAGGCTTCTAGCGTTTTTATTTTTTATGGACGAACTGGAAATAGCTGCTTGATTGCTCAACGGATCGGTTTCTCCTTCTTTAGATAATTGTTGCTCACCGGGGTCTTGAGAAGCGGGTTGGGCAATGTCAGGCTGTTCTGGTGAGGCCAGGTCTTGGCCACCTCCTCCGCCACCATCCTGAAAAGGAGCTGGAGGATCCGGGGGCCAGTTTACTTCCACATCCACCCCATTGAGGGGTGCATCTTTTTCAAAGGAGGGTAGTTTCCACTTTAACAGGAAAAGCATTAGGATGAACAACAAAACAACAAGGCCTGTATAGCTGAATGCTTTTGTTGAGTATGAATTTTGCCGCTTTAGCATGAACAACCGGGAGGTTAAGCGAAAATAAGTGATATGTCAGAAACCTTTATGAATCAGTTTTCAATGGTATTGGTCAAACGAATACACCCTATACGAAACAATATTACTTACTTTAAAATTTGGTTAAAATATCAATGGGCAAAGTCCAACTGGAAATTTCCCTTGATCCTTTCAATAGGCGGATTAAGATAACCAAACTGCAAGGTTGGGCATTCTTCCCGTAAGTGTTGCTGCATATTTTTAATACCAATGGCTTCACCTGTATCTGTTACGCCCATTTTTCCTAAATACCAATCCGAATCAATTTTCTCAATGCTTCCACTTCTTTTATCGAATCAGTCATGCCTGGAAAAACAAATTTGGCAGCAGTTTTCCATTAAATGCTTGACCAACCGATTATGGGAATAGGATTGCAGTAGTGAGTGGGATCCTTGTTTTATTTTTTGTCATCATATCCATCACCGTCTTGTCTTATAGCTGATTCAATTCCAATGGCAGGAACCCAGCAATGATCTTCTTGCCAACCTGCCTGTATAACAGATTAGCGGTATTTAACTTGTCCAAATCGGGAAAAGCAAAATTGATTGAATTCAGCTGTGTTAAAATTATCTGGCAGGTCCACAGGATGTTGAATAAAGCGGTTATTACAAAAATTTAAGGTGAGTATAGTATCTCTAAGGACTACCTGTTCCAATTCTTTCCACGAATAAGTATAGGCAGGAAACGTATTGAATTTGATATTGGTCGTGGAAAACAAAATGGTTATGGGGCGAATTGCCTGGACAAACAAATAGGTAAGGCCAATCATTCCTATTCCAGGCAACCAATAATAATTTGCCAGCCAATTGGCAGCAAAAGAGAGCCCAAGGATCATGAGCAACCTGGATAGCTTGTCAATGGGAGTTTGATTTTTTCTTTCCCAGATAAAAGGGAAAACCACTAACAATAAAAAAGGAGCAATCAATTGAACAATTTTACTGAATTGGTCAGCTGTTAGTAAAAGGTAAAGAAGAAACAAGGCATTGACGGCTAACAACAATAACTGCAGTCCCTTGATCAGCCGTTTGCTTTCGGCTTGTATGGAAAGTGTAAATAAAATTGGGTCTTTCACGGGCGTCTAGGTTTCAGTTAAGATCAAATCGTGTAAACTACGCAATCCTATGGTTTTGCTACAGGTGAAACCTTCTGCATAATCAACGCCGATTCGCTTGCCTAATAGTTTTGCTCTGGCTGCGATTGCATCGAGAAAACCCTTTTTGGCGATATAGGTTTCAGGCTCTTCATCACAGTTGGCCGGATTGTAAAATTGTGTTTCGTAGGCTTGAATAGCACTCATGCGTTGCTCAAAAACTGAACTGATGTCCACGATAAAATCTGGCTCCCGAAAGCGATCTTGAATATAATGTAGTATATAAGAAGGACGCCAACGGGGTTGTGGGTTATTGTTGTGGTCAACTGTTTTAATTTTCTTAAGACCTGCTAAAAAGCAACTGTCGGCAACTAGTTGGCCAGCTTTGCCGTGGTCAGGATGCCTGTCCTGGGTAGCATTAGCCAATACTATGGTGGGTTGGTATTTGCGAATGGTACGGATCAATTGCAGTTGATGCGCTTCATCATTCATGATAAAGCCGTCTCTCATACGAAGATTTTCACGTGCGTGTACGCCCATAATCATTGCTGCCTTGGCCGCCTCTTCGTATCGGGAGTGAACAGTTCCGCGCGTTCCCAATTCGCCTTCAGTTAAATCAACTATGGCCACTCTTTTGCCCGATTTGATTTCCTGAATTAACGTACCAGAACAGCTCAACTCTACATCATCTGGGTGTACGCCTACAGCTAGGATATCAACTTTCATTAAAATTAGTTTAGTGTCTGTAAGGATTATTAAACCAAGTTCCATCAATTTCTCGAACAATGCTTTCGATATCTCTATCGGTCCTGTTATTAGCCAGATCCCAATCTTGCTTTAGGTTTGCTCCAAAGAAAAATGCTACGGTTTGATAAAGTCGGGCATTGAGACTCCCTTTGAATTCTTGAAGGATCTCATAGCAATTATTGCCTGTTTGTCGGTTAATCAACTTCATTAATATTTTTCCCTGATATACCGATAGATTGGTCAGGGGTTCGGTGAATTGATTGCGAAGTTCCTTCTCTCTTTCTTTTATCAGCTCTTTTCTTTTTCTTTTAGTCTCAACACCCTCCAGTTGAGCATTGATTTGATTGATGGTAGTTCCTGCAACACGGGCGTAGGGGTAAGTGACATATACTGCATTTCGTAATCGATTCCAGGCTTTGATGTGCTTACGTAGCTGTTCCGGAGAAAGGTTGGAGATCCAAACCATATCTTCCTCTCGATAGCTCATTATTTCATTTCGGTACCAAATAGCAGGAACTAATATTGTGTCATTGGGGCCCCATCTTTTCATGATCTCAGTTAATGGTGGTATGGGTTTTATGGAGTCCGTTTCTGGAAAAGATGGATATTGTTGACCAATCAGGCAGTTTTGAAAAAGGATACCTGATCCAAAAAGCACTATTAATAATAGTTTTTGTAGCATGTAATTACGAGATTATAGTGACTGTTCGATTTTTTCTTATTCGATTGACCATGCTCAACAATAATCCAATGGCTGTTAACCAAACGCCATACCATAGCACTTTAACAAAGGGATATCGGTAGGCTTTCAGCGTGACGTATTTTAATAGGGCGTCACTTTCTTTTATTCCCAAACGAACGGTACCTTTTGGGCTGGCTTCTTGCAGTTGCAGGATCAAACCCTCCGAGACCAGGGTGTCTGATAAGCTGATCCATTGGCCCTTTACAAAAGCAGCGCGGCCTGTTACTAAATAACTGGTGCCGGTCTTAGATCTAACCCGAATGGGCACTTCAAATAACTTCCCTTCTTCTCCAAACAGTTCTTTGGGCAGATTATCTCTGATTTGAATGGAATCTATTGTCATGAAGCCATTCGAATAGAAAAGTGTATCTCCTTGTTGTTGCAGATATGATTTGAATACAGCCGTATCTTTTTGATTTTCCGGATCGGGTATTGAGGTAATGTAGGTAAATACATCATGATCCCAATAATGCCTGGCATCAGGATTAGCCATGAGGCCCTGATTTCCCTTGTAGTTCACAAAGGCGTTGGGCGTTAGAATAAAATCCTCTTTTTCCTTTTGATTCTTGAATTGTATTTTATAGAACCATAATGGTTTTTTGGGATGAGCGGAGTCTTTTAGGTAAGTTAATGTGTAATTACCCATTGTAACAGGGAGTCCTTGTACCAGCGTTAAATTTTCTTGAGGATTTTCGCCTTCACCAAGAGGGGCGGGGATGCCATTAATATTGGTGGAGATGATTTCTTTATTTGCGGACGATAAAAGGATCCCGGTTAGTACCATTCCAAAGCCAACATGCGCTATAGGTCCGCCTGCTTTTCTGATTTTTCCCTTTACGCCCACCCAAATGTAGCTTGCATTAGCAATGACCGTGTAAAAGCTGAAAAGAATGGTAAGCGTGATAGAATAGTGAAAAACAGCACCCTTTTTTTGGTAATTAACCTCTCCAAAAATTAGAAACAAAGCGCCTGCTACTGCTGAAATTAGCGCTGGGGTCAGCATTTTTTTCCAGAAGTAAGACCTTGAAGTTGATTGATACTTCAGGTAGTGGCTGATAGCGGTAAGCACAGCTAGGATTAGGGCTACATAAAGCTGAATGCTATTGTAAGAAAACTCAACATCCGCTGGTGGAGCCAGGGTGGTTCCAAAGATTTTATTGAAAACGGGCAATGAAGTTTGACTGCTTATTACCAAAGCGGAAAGAAAAATAACCAGAGAGCCAATAAACATCCAGAATTCGCGGCTATTGATTTCTTCTTCTTGTTGGATGGTAGGAATTTTATTAAAGGAGCGGAAAAAGAAAAAAAGTGAGGGTAGAGCGAACACAAGTAAAAAGACAAGCAGTTGCCAGTTCATGCCAAGCTCCGTAAAGGCATGAACAGATGTTTCACCCAATATCCCGCTCCTTGTTAAAAAAGTAGAGTAGAGAATGAACAGAAAAGTGAGCATAAAGAACAAGTAGGTTGCTCGCAATGAATGACCCGTAGCCCGATAGATCAGCAAGGTATGCAGCCCTGCCACACCGGTCATCCAGGGCACCAACGAAGCGTTCTCTACAGGATCCCATGCCCAATAACCTCCAAAGCTGAGCGATTCATAAGCCCACATCCCACCCATCATTATACCAACTCCAAATACGGCTGTAGAGAATAGAGACCAGGGGAGAGCAGGTGTGGTCCAGTGGCCATACTTTTTTGTCCATAGACCTGCAATAGCATAGGCGAATGGTACCAGTGTTGAGGCAAAGCCCATGAACAGTACTGGTGGATGAATCACCATCCAATAATTCTGTAAGAGTGGATTTAAGTCATTGCCATCCTTTATGGAGGAAAGGTAGTCAGGTAGAAGTGGTTGTGAAATATCAAAGTTGATATGTAGTGCCGGTGCATTGTCCAGCACACCACTATCTCGTAATAGGATAAATGGATGGGATCCCATTCTCCAGCCGGCAATATATAAGCCCATCACCATTGTGGAAAGAGCAAATTGAGCAAAGCTAACTGTAGTCATGACGGGTGATTCCCAGCTACCGGCTTTTCGTATCAATACTAATCCAAGTATAGCTTGACAAAGATTCCATAATAGGAAACTTCCCTCCTGGCCTTCCCAAAAACAAGCCAGCAAATATTTGAATTCCAGCGAGCGGCTACTATGTTTCCAGGCATAGTGATATTCGAAAAGGTGATTTTGAATAATAAAAAAGAGCAGGCTAAAGATGGCGGTTACGGAAAGTGCTTGGATAACAAATGAAATTCTTCCTAATTTCTTCCACTCTTTACTTTCCTGGGACTCAGGTTGTCTGGCAGCAAAAAAATAGGAGATCGTTGACAGGCCAGCACTCACCAAGGATAGTATGACGAAGAAATGACCAAGTTGGCCAGGCAGTAGATTTTCACCGATGTATTTCATGTGGACTTTATGCTTAAGGGGCTGTTCTTGGGTCAGGTGGGTTGCCAGGGTGTTTTAATCCTTTAGCCTCTTCCTCTTTGTATTTGGAGGGGCATTTGGTTTGGATTTCTTCACACTGAAATGCTCCATCCATGTAGCGACCCTTTAAAACCAGTCGCTCACTCATTTCAAGGTTCTCGGGCTTTGCATTGTTGTAAATAACCGCTACGGTAAGCCCCAAGGAATCCACTGCCGTGAACCGAAGATAATTCGGGTTTTTGATGGCATCGTATTGAAGCGGAACTGATTTGTCCAGTTTTGCCATCAGATGAACATATTTTCCTGGCTTTGACATGGCCGTTCCAATGGTATCGTATGTGCTTGTAGTGTTGGTAAAACTGATCAAAACGCCAATGGATATTGCAATCAGCACTAGTAAAGCAAGATGTATTTTTTTCATACAAAAAAATAATGATGCAAAGTTAGTTTAATCTGCGTGGGAGCAGGGAACTATCTAGTTATTTGGTTGAAAATAAAAGGACGGTTCCTGTATATTTGCAAAACTAACACTTGTTTGTATAAATTCTATCTCTATGAATTTCCAACTTACTGAGGAGCAGTTAATGATCCAACAGGCAGCTCGGGACTTTGCGCAAAATCAATGTTTGCCAGGCGTGATAGAGCGTGATGAAAAACAGCAATTTCCCAAAGAACAAGTTCTTCAGCTTGCCGAACTTGGTTTTATGGGAATGATGGTAGATCAGGCCTATGGCGGAAGTGGCTTGGATACTATCAGCTATGTTTTAGCCATGGAGGAGATCAGTAAGGTGGACGCCAGCACTAGCGTTTGTATGAGTGTAAATAATAGTTTGGTTTGTTACGGGTTACAGGAGTTTGGCACTGAGGAGCAGAAACAGCAATACCTTGTTCCATTGGCACAAGGCAAAAAGGATGGCGAACTCTATATTGGTGCGTTTATGTTATCAGAGCCTGAGGCGGGAAGCGATGCCACTTCACAACAAACCACTGCTGAGGATAAGGGAGATTATTATTTACTCAATGGAACAAAAAATTGGATTACCAATGGCGGGAATGCGTCTGTTTATCTGGTAATTGCTCAAACTGATCCCGCAAAAGGTGCAAAAGGGATCAATTGTTTAATTGTTGAAAAAAACTGGTCTGGTGTGGTTGTAGCTGCAAAGGAAAATAAAATGGGGATCCGTGCCAGTGATACCCATACTGTTATGTTCAATGATGTGAAGGTTCCTAAACAGCATCGGATTGGTGCGGATGGCTTTGGTTTCACCTTTGCTATGAAAACCTTGGCCGGAGGCAGAATTGGAATCGCTGCGCAAGCATTAGGAATTGCCAGTGGGGCCTATGAGTTGTCAAAAGCGTATGCTAAAACAAGAAAAGCGTTTGGTACTGAAATCATGAACCATCAAATCATTGCTTTCAAATTGGCAGATATGGCTACTCGAATTGGGGCTTCCCGCTTGCTTTGTTTGAAATCTGCCTGGGAAAGAGACAATGGTATAGATTATTCAATTAGCTCGTCTATGGCCAAGGTATTCGCTTCTGAAACTGCTATGTGGACTTCCACAGAAGCGGTGCAAATTCATGGGGGATATGGTTATGTCAAAGAGTACCATGTAGAACGTTTAATGCGTGATGCAAAAATCACACAGATTTACGAGGGAACCAGCGAAGTGCAACGAATTGTTATCAGCCGTAGTATTTTGAAGTAGATTTACACTATGACCATTGCTGTTGAGCGTTACCCAGAAATTAAAAAAGAGCTGGAAGCGGCTGGCGTATTGCTGGTAGCGGTATCCAAGAAAAAGCCAATTGAGGATATACTGGCTTTGTACAAGCTTGGACAACGTGACTTCGGGGAAAATTATGTGCAGGAGCTGCTAGAAAAACAGCCCTTGCTCCCCGCTGATATTCGATGGCATTTTATTGGTCACCTCCAGCGAAATAAAGTAAAATATATCGCTAACCGTTGTTCTTTAATACAGGGAGTAGATAGTTTGGCTCTCCTAAACGAAATCAATAAACAAGCCATTAGACAGCATAGAATAATTGACTGTTTGTTACAAGTGCATATTGCACAAGGAGAAACAAAATTTGGCTTTGATGAGGCCGGGTTGGCTGCTGTGCTCTCCCAAATAGCTGATCGTAAAAATGTACGCGTACTGGGGCTTATGGGAATGGCCAGCTTTACGAACCAAGAAACAGTGATCAGGGCTGAGTTTCGGTATTTGAAAAGTATGGCTAATAAATTTGCCCACTATTTTCCAGTCGATAAAACTCCTGTAGTATCAATGGGAATGAGTGGAGATTATTGGATTGCGCTGGAAGAGGGGAGTACATTAGTCAGGATCGGAAGTCTCTTGTTCGGTGCTCGATAAAAGCTTGCTTCTGAAACATTAACTGATTTTTTCTGATCAATTGTCTATGTGGTAGGCCACTTTATTTTGCGTTATCTTCGCGCATCTGCAATGACTTATGGCTGAAGAAAAGAGTTTAAATTTTATTGAGGAAATCATCGATACACACTTAAAAGATGGAGTTTACCCCTCCATTGTTACTCGATTTCCTCCCGAGCCTAATGGCTATTTGCACATTGGGCATGCGTCCAGTATTTGTTTGAATTTTGGTTTGACCAAACGATTTCCAGGATATACCAACTTACGTTTTGACGATACCAACCCTGTTACGGAGGATACGGAGTATGTAGAGAGTATTAAAGAAGATCTACGTTGGTTAGGATTTGAGTGGAAATATGAGCGTTACGCCAGTGATTATTTTGAACAATTATATGCCCTTGCATTAACCTTGATCAAGAAAGGGCTGGCTTACGTGGATGATTTGACCGCTGAAGAAATTGCGGATCAAAAAGGAACACCGACCGAACCGGGCGTAAACAGTCCGTATCGAACAAGAAGTATAGAAGAGAATCGAGATTTATTTGTTCGTATGAAGAATGGTGAATTTTCCGATGGGGCTAAGACTTTGCGCGCTAAAATTGAAATGGGGCACAATAATATGTTGATGCGAGACCCCATCCTTTATCGGATCAGGCATGCACATCATCATCGCACAGGGGATGCCTGGTGCATTTACCCGATGTATGACTTTGCACATGGGCAAAGTGACGCTATTGAACAGATCACCCATTCCATATGTACGATGGAGTTCACCCCTCATCGCGAATTATATGATTGGCTGATCGCACAACTTGAGATTTATCCCTCACACCAATATGAATTTGCGAGGAGAAATATCAATTACACTGTAACCAGCAAACGAAAGCTTTTGCAGTTGGTTGTTGAAAAGAAAGTTGCTGGTTGGGACGACCCCAGAATGCCAACCCTCAGCGGACTTAGAAGGCGTGGCTACACCCCCGAAAGCATACGTGAATTTTGTGAGCGGATTGGTGTAGCAAAAAGGGATAATCTGGTAGACGTTGGCCTGTTAGAGTTTTGTGTGCGCGAGCACCTCAACCGAATTGCCCTTCGCAGGATGGTGGTGTTTGATCCTGTTAAAATTGTTTTGACCAATTATGATGGAGAGGAATGGCTCAGCTCTGAAAATAACCCTGAGGACCCGACTGCCGGACACCGTCAAATTCCATTTAGCCGTGAGCTTTATATCGAGCGAGAGGATTTTATGGAAAACCCACCCAAGAAATACTTTAGATTGTCCCCAGGACAGTTGGTTCGTTTAAAGAGCGCTTACATTATCCGTTGTGAAGAGGTTATCAAAGACCCACAAGGCCTCATCACAGAAATAAGATGTGCCTATATCGCAGAAAGTAAAAGTGGGTCCGATACCAGTGGAATATCGGTTAAGGGTACCTTGCACTGGGTAAGTGTATCGCATGCGGTTAAAGCAGAAGTACGTATGTATGACCGATTGTTTAATGTTGAGGATCCGACTGATGAATCGCAGGATTTTTTACATTACCTCAACCCAAGCTCTCTGACGGTTCTTCCACAAGTAATGGCTGAACCTTCTTTGTTGGAGACAAAATCAGGAGATCGATATCAGTTTGTTCGTAAAGGGTATTTTGTTCTGGATAAAGATAGTCAGCCAACCCATTTGGTATTCAACAAAACGGTGGGGTTAAAAGACGGATGGAATCCGGCAAAAGGGTAATTGCCATTTATTGATATTCTCCAAAAACACTTCTCAGGGTTGATGCTATCTCTCCCAGTGTACAATTATTTTCAACGGCTTGCAGTACAGCGGGCATGAGATTGATCCCTTCCACTGCATGGTTATGAATTTGCTGCAAACAAGTTGAGGCTTTAGTTGAATCTCTCCTTGCTTTTAGGTCAACAATTCGGGCTATTTGTTGTGCCCGAATTGATTCATTTATCCGTAGCAGGGGGATCTTTTTCTCTTCCTCAGTTTGGTATTGATTGACCCCTACAATTATCTTTTCCTTTTGCTCAAGCGATTGTTGAAACTGATAGGCGCTGTTTGCAATTTCGTGCTGAATATATCCTTGCTCAATGGCCGAAACACTGCCTCCCAGCAGATCAACTTTTTTCATTATGGCAAGTGCTCCCTTTTCTAAGGCATCGGTTAAGTACTCTACATAGTACGATCCAGCCAATGGGTCTGCTGTGGCTGTAACTCCGCTTTCATTTGCAATAATCTGTTGGGTTCGAAGGGCGATCCTTGCAGCCTCCTTGGTAGGTAGGCTTAGTGCTTCGTCATAACCGTTTGTATGTAATGATTGAGTTCCTCCTAACACCGCTGCAAGTGATTGTAGGGTAACTCGAACTATATTATTGAGCGGTTGTTGCGCAGTGAGCGTACTGCCTCCCGTTTGTGTGTGAAAACGTAACATCATGGCTTTAGGATCTGTTGCTCCCAATTCTTTCATCAAAGTGCCCCAAATTCTTCGGGAGGCTCTGAACTTAGCCACTTCTTCGAAAAGGTCATTGTGTGCATTAAAGAAAAAAGAGAGTCTCTTTCCAAACACATCAATATTCAGCCCTTTTTCCAATGCAGCTTTGACGTAGGCTTTACCATTACTCAGGGTAAACGCAATTTCCTGAGCTGCGGTGCTTCCTGCTTCTCTGATATGGTAGCCTGATATTGAAATGGTGTTCCATTTTGGTATTTCTTTACTGCACCATTCAAAAATATCGGTAATGATACGCATGGACGGTTTGGGAGGGTAGATGTAAGTTCCTCTTGCTGCGTACTCTTTAAGTATATCATTTTGAATAGTACCATTTAATTGACCAATATCGCATCCCTGTTTTCTTGCAACGGCTGCATATAAGGCCAAGAGAATATAGCCGGTAGCATTGATGGTCATAGAAGTACTTACTTCATTTAATCGAATCCCTTTGAACAGGGCTTCCATGTCCTCTATAGAATCAATGGCAACACCTACTTTTCCAACCTCTCCTTCCGCCAATGGGTGATCACTGTCGTAACCGATTTGAGTAGGCAGGTCAAACGCAACACTTAGGCCGCTTACCCCTTGAGAAAGTAAATAATGGTAACGCTGATTGCTTTCCTCTGCTGTGGAAAATCCTGCATATTGACGCATGGTCCATACACGACCTCTATACATGTCCGGTTGAATCCCCCTTGTAAATGGGTATTCCCCCGGAAGAGGCTGCGGGTCTTCAGCAACGTCGGCTGATGTATATACTTTTTTTATGGGTATCCCTGAGTCTGTAAATTTTTCTGAATTTTCCATGTCAAGGTTCTTACATTATTTTTTTAGCCTCTCTGTTAAGTATCTGTGTGACTAGTTCACGTAAGGATCCTTCAGGTTGGGCCATTTCTGTTTCAAGTATTTTTTTCGTAAATGCAGCTGCAGGAGCTGTGGGCGCGATCAGGCTATACACTTGATTGATCAACATAATCTCCTGCTCTTTTAGGTTCCTTACCGCATCCCAAGCCAATTGGCTTACATATAGTTGTTGAGAGGTGTTATAGGCAAATTCCTGTCTAATGTTTTCCAATAACAGTTGTTTCATTTCCATGGCACTAAAACCTGGCTGATAAAGTCTGTTAATGAGTTCCGCTAAGGCAATACGTTCCGTTAACAACACCAAACGTTCATAGGCCTGTAGTTGTAAGGGGGTAGATTCAAATTGTTTCCCCTCGGAGGTTAATTCGGATTTTTGATGGCGCCGTTGAAAGGCAATGATGCCAAGTATAACAGCTAAAACAGAAAGGGCAAAGCTGAGTGTGATCAGATCCATTGGCATAGTATTTAGTTCCGAACGCCAAAAGTAGTTTATTCCGAAGCTTTATTTAGTTTTGCCGTATGGAAATGATCACAACATCAGTTCCGGTACTGTTTACAACAGGTGCCGTTAAAGCCATTCAACAATTGCTGACCAAGCATCCCCCTGCACCAAATCAAGCACTGCGGGTAGGGGTAAAGGGCGGGGGTTGTTCCGGGATGACCTATATACTGGAGTTTGACACCACAACGGAGAAGGATGTTCATTTCACCATAGAGGGCATTTCCTGTGTTATGGATAGCTCCCATGGGATATATTTATCGGGCATGGAAATAGATTGGCAGGATGGTTTACAAAACAGGGGCTTTACGTTTACCAACCCCAATGCACGTAAAACCTGTGGATGTGGAACCAGTTTTGCCGTGTAATTGTTTGCTTGCCGAAAAAAAACCGGAGTAGTGATCACTGCTCCGGTTTTTTATTTAGTCTGATTAAAGAATCAGGGCCTATGCTTCTTTTTTGATTTGCCCTGCAAGTCTACCAGGATGGGGGCAGCTACAAAAATAGATGAGTAGACCCCGGTCAGTACACCAATTAACATGGCAAATGCAAAACCTTTGGTTACTTCACCACCTAGCAGGAATAAGATCAGGATAGTTAAGAACACGGTTAGCGAAGTCATAATAGTTCTGCTTAACGTTTCGTTAATGGCACGATTAATGATTTCTCCCATTGGGGCACCAGGCATCAACCTTGCATCCTCCCGTATACGGTCAAATACAATCACTGTATCGTTCATGGAGAATCCAATCACCGTTAATACTGCAGCAATGAAGTGTTGGTCAATCTCAAGCGGAAAGGGGACCAGGTCTTTTGCAAAGGAGAATACAATCAATGTTACAAATACGTCATGCAAAAGTGCTACAATGGTACCAAGTGAATAGCGCCAATCCCTGAATCGAATAAAGATGTACAAAAAGATGACAATGAGTGCAAATAAAGTAGCCTTTACAGCTCCTGTCTTTAAATCATCGGATATCGTTGGCAATACTTTTTTTGTCTGTGGAATGAATCGATCCGATTTGAACTCCTGAAAACTAAGATCTGTTGGCAGGTATTTTTGTAGCCCCTCATACAAACGATATTCAACTAAAGAGTCTACCTCGGGTCCTCTGGTGTCTTTGATAAGGTAGGAGGTAGTGATATCTAACTTCGAGTTGTCACCAATGGTTTTGATAATAGTATTCTCTCCTTCAAAACTGTGATTAAGGTCTTGGCGAACATTCTCCACATTTACCTTAGTTGGGAATTGTACGGTGAAACTACGTCCACCGTTAAATTCAACCCCGTAGTTGAATCCGTTCAAGAAGGATCCGATTCCACCTGCCAGTACAACCACAGAGATGATGTAAGCAATTTTTCTGTACTCGATGAACTTGTATTTGGCATGTTGGAAAATACGGGTAGAGATACCGGTGAAGTACTCCACATGTTTCTTCTTGTTGGTAAACATGTCGCTAACCCAACGGCTAACGAGAATACCGCAGAATAGGGAAAGCAATAAGCCAAGAATTTGTGTGGTTGCGAAGCCTTTTACGGGGCCTAATCCAAAATAGAACAGGATTATTGCTGTGAGCAGGGTGGTGATATGACCATCCAGTACGGGGGGCAATGAACGGCTATACCCATCCGAAATGGCCGTTAAATAACTTTTACCACGTTTTAATTCCTCTTTGATACGCTCATATATCACTACGTTGGTATCAACGGCCATACCGATTGTCAATACTAATCCGGCAATACCAGGAGCCGTAAGCGTAGCGCCCAGCCCTGCTAAAATACCAACGGTGAAAAGCAGGTTTAGAATTAATGCAATGTTGGCGATCCATCCACTGGTGTTATAATAAACCAACATCAGAGCAAAGATGACTACAAAGGCAACAATGAAGCTGAGTGAACCACCTTGAATGGCTTCCTCTCCAAGTGTGGGGCCCACTTGTTGTTCCTGCACAATTTTTGCTGGAGCGGGGAGTTTACCAATCTTTAGAATATTCGCAAGGTCTGCAGCTTCCTGTTGGGAGTAGTTGCCAGTGATGGAGGAGATCCCATTGGGAATTGGGGTAATTACATTAGGAGCAGACTGCACTACATTATCAAGAACAATTGCTATAGGGCTTCCCACGTTTTCCTCAGTCATTCTTTTCCAAATGGCTGTACCAGCAGGACGCATGGTCATTTCAATTTGTACTTTACCATATTGGTCAAAATCTTGTCGGGCATCATCAATAGCATCTCCCTCCAATTTTGCCGTAGTGCGGTTATAGGTCTTAAGTGCATGAAGAGCCACTGTTGTGGCAGCAATTCCTTTGCTGTCTTTATCTGGGACTCCAAAAGCCCAGATAACATCTGAGGGGAAGTTGCCATTTAGTTCGTCCAAATAATTTCTTACTAACGCGGTATCTTTTACTGCTACCATCGCTGTTGCACCAGGATATACCACGTTGCCTTTCTCATCTTGATAGGGTTGTACAAATTGCAAGTAGTTGGTAAGACTGATGGCAGGAGTTTTGGCTGTTGCAGCATTTGTACCTGTATCAGTTCCCTTACTTACAATGACTTCAGAGAGTTTCTTGGTGCCTCCCGTGTCTGTTTTAGTTGTTGGGGTAGCTACATTGGCAGCGGCAACAACATTGCTGTCTTTTTGCAAGGTAGTGTCCTTCTTGCCTGCGTACTTTACATTAAAAGCATCGATGGCACGTTGCCAGCTGCTTGCGTAGTTTGCATTTTTTAAGGTATACACTTCCCAGAATTGCAGGCTGGCTGTGCTTTGTAAAAGCTTACGAACACGCTCCTTATCTTTTATACCTGGCAGTTCAACAGTAATCAGGCCACGGTTAGGTATTGGGTTGATGGACGGCTGTGCAACACCAAACTGATCGATACGTGTACTGAGGCGGTCAAATGTAAGGTCAAAAGCTGCTCTGGCCTGTTCTCTGATATAAACCTCCACATCAACATCCGTTGTTTTAATATTGACTTGATTGCCGCTTGCACCGGAAAATAATGTTGCCAAAGGTCTAATGGGCTCCAATTTTCTATACTCTTTGATAAAGAGCGTGATAAAGTCAGCATCACTATTTGCTTTGCGCTTGTCGGCGTTTTGAAGGGCATTGAGAAAATTAGGGTCAGTGGTGTTATTAGCCAGAGAACGCAACAGTCCTGACATTTCTACTTCAAGTGTAACGTTCATGCCACCTTGTAGGTCTAGACCAAGGTTTAATTCCTCCTCTTTTGCTTTTTTGTAACTCATGGCGCCATTGATACCATAAGTAACCGTTTCTTGTTCACTGGCCCTTATTAGGCTGTCAAAATAAGTGGACTCTTGTTTGTCAAGAAATGCCTGCCAATAGGATTGTGAATCCTTATTGTTGGGATACCTTACAGCGGCAGTGGGGTAAGACTTGCTAATATGCTGTCTGGCCTTTTCGTGAGTTCTTTTCTCAAAATTTTGAACCAGCCATGTAAAGGAGAGCTGATACAGGGAATAGATGATCAGTAGGACAGTAAAAAAGCGAACCAAACCTTTCAGTTGCATGGGGATTGATTTACAGAATTTTTCAAGGACGGCAAATATAGCTTTTTCAGGGAATTTCTGGCATCAAAACCAAGGCTATAGCGTTTCTTGTTAGGGTCTTTATTGTAATTTGCCGATCTGGTATTTAATGCCTATGACCGCACTTTCTACCTTACTGAGTAGATTTAATGAACCTGAAACCCTAAAAATGGCTAAGCTTGGCCGTGAACTAAGGGCCAATGGCGTTGATGTAATTGATTTAAGCCTGGGAGAACCAGACTTTGATACTCCTCCTCATATTAAAGAGGCGGCAGTAGAAGCTATTCAAGAAAATTGGAGTCATTATACTCCTGTCCCTGGTTATCTTGAGTTGCGAGAAGCCGTTTGCACAAAATTATTGCGGGATAACGGACTCAACTATAAACCCACACAAATTGTGGTGTCTACAGGAGCCAAACAAAGCTTGGCCAACTTAATTCTTTCATTGGTGGACGAAGGGCAGGAAGTCATTATTCCTACTCCTTACTGGGTTACATACAGCGAACTGGTAAAAATTGCAAGAGGAAAAGTAGTAGAAATAAAAACCACTGCGGCTACAGCGTTTAAAATTAATCCTAAGGAGTTAGAAGCCGCCATTACCGATCGAACAACTGTTTTTCTTTTTTCCTCTCCCTGTAACCCCAGCGGAGCAGTGTATACTAAAGCAGAACTTGAAGCATTGGTAAAGGTTTTTGAAAAACATCCTCAAATCACCATCATTTCAGATGAGATCTATGAGTACATTAATTATGTGGGGGCACACTGTAGTATCGCAAGCTTTCCCTCTATAGCGGATCAAGTGGCCATTGTAAATGGACTGAGTAAGGGGTTCGCAATGACCGGATGGCGCCTGGGATATATTGCTGCTAATGAAACTATAGCCAAAGCCTGTGAAAAAATCCAAGGGCAATTCACCAGCGGTGCTAATTCCATTGCCCAACGCGCCGCTATTGCTGCATTGACACAGGACCTGAAACCTACTTTGCAGATGGTGGAAGAATTTGCAGTCAGGCGTGAAATGGTATTAAAATTAGTGGCCTCAATACCCGGCATTACCTGCCCCATCCCGGCTGGTGCTTTTTATATTTTTCCTGATGTGAGTGCTTATTATGGAAAGAGCGATGGCCATACAACCATTTCCAATGCTGCTGATTTATCTATGTATCTTTTGAATACTGCGCATGTAACATCTGTAATGGGGGATGCATTTGGTGAGCCCGGTTGCATTCGTTTTTCATTTGCAAATAGCCGCGAAAAAATTGAAGAGGGTTGGAACCGAATTAGTCTTGCCCTTTCTCGGTTGAAATAACTCTAAGCTGTTTGTCTAATTCTACCACCTGTGCTAAAAGTGGTTTGGTGTTGTTGTTGAAGAGCAGAAAGTCACATTTATTATCACGGCTTCCCTCATCTAGTTGATTATCCATACGCTGCTTGATTACCGCTGGGCTACTTCCATCTCTTTTCATTACTCTCTCCAACCGAAGCGCAACGGGCGCAGCAACTCCCACCGTATAGTCTAAGCCCTTGTCAGCCCCGCTTTCAAATAATAAAGCGGCCTCCATGATGGCGTAGGGCGACTTTTGTTCCTCAAACCAATAGTTGGCGGCTTCAATGGTTGCTGGATGAACTAACTGATTCAACCAGGAAAGCTTTTGAGGGTCTGAAAAAATAACAGCAGCGATGTGTTCTTTATTCAGCAAATCCCCAAGATATGCCGAATGGCCAAATTCCTCCTTGATGGCGGCAACCAGTACTGGGTTATGCGTCATTAAATGTTTTGCCACTTCATCAGCATAGAATACAGGTATGCCCAGTGACTCAAAAATATGAGCAACTGTAGTTTTCCCGCTGCCTATTCCGCCGGTGAGGCCAACCCGAAGCATGGTTATTTTTTTTGTGTTGCGGCCGGCTTATTCAAAGCCTGTGTCCAGTCCATGCTGATAGCGGACTTTTCAATCTTCAAATATGTGCCTGGACTTGTTTCAATTTGTAAAGTGCCGTCCTCATTAACCTTATTAATGGTAGCATGAATGCCTGCAATGGTTACCACCTTTTCGCCTTTACCTAAGTTGTTAATAAACTCCTTTTGCGTTTTTGCTCGTTTTGCTTGCGGTCTAATGAAAAAAAGCCAAAAAACTAAGATCATTAATCCCAAAAAAAGGAACTGAAATCCGCCAAAACCAGGTTGTGCAGTTGCCTGCAATAAATAGAAAGTGTTCATACGTATTGTTTATTGTTTTTGTGCTGGTATTTCCCCTGAAAAGCTCAGGGTGTGATTTTTAGAAGGGTTGGTGTTGGCAACCACATGAACTTGTTTAACGATATATCCTGTGCCACTCCCGTTAAACTTTGCTTTGATGATTCCCTCTTCACCGGGCAATAGGGGCTTTTCGGGTTTTTCAGGAATGGTGCATCCACAAGGAGCAGTTACTCCTTCAACGATCAACGGACGTTTACCTGTGTTTTTAAAACGCCAGGTGATTTCAATCTCTTTTCCAGGGGTTAATTTCCCAAGCGATTGATCGGTGGTATCTGACCAGGTAAGTTGGGTGAATTGTGTGGTATCCTCTTGTGACTTTTTTTCTGTGCCGGCATCCATGATAGTTGTAACTGCCGGCGCATCCGTATTAGCAGGTAAATCTCTGCAACCTGCAACTATTATTGAGGGGAGGACAATTAACAGCAGGAGTCTTTTCATATACGGGTAGTTATCTATTTTTTTTAAAATCAATTTTATGGAGTTTCCCTTGTTCTTCCAATTCTTTTCTAATACTATCCAGGATTCCATTTACAAAATGACCACTTTGGACGGTACTGTATTCCTTGGCAAGATCAATGTATTCGTTAAGCGTTACTTTAGGGGGAATTGTTTCAAAATAAAGAAATTCCGCTACGCCCATTTTCATCATGATCATGTCCAAAACCGCTATGCGGTCTGGATCCCAGTTTTTTAATTTAGGGACAATCAGCGATTGTAAGTGCTTGTCTTTTTCTACTGTTGTCCGTAAGAGCGCATGTGCAAATTTTTCTTTTTCTGGATCTATCAAGGTGTCGAGGGAAAACGAAGAGGGTTTCTGCAATAAAGAGCCGATTAATTGAACAATGGATTCCCCATCGTCATCAAAGTTCCCAAATAGTTCACCAATGTGTGAAAGAAAAACAGGGTTAGCAAGAAGAAGATCATTCAAAATGAATTCCATTATCTTTCTTTCTTCTTTCTTATCCCTTTTGCTGTTTGCAATATATTCCTTGTAAACACTTGTGTCTAAAAGTTGCATATGAATTTTCCGTAACAGCTCAGGTTCAGTTCTGGACTCAGGCTTTAAACGACTTACCTGTTTTTTGAAGTCCTCCTTTTCAAGAATCTGCCAGAGCAACTCATTGCCAGCTAGTTTGATATTAATATTTAAATCTGCCTCAGTAGGCAGGTGTTTAGAGGCTTTTTGGAGTGCATAAGTCTCGGTATAGCGCAGGACCTGCGTTAAAAACCAGGTTAGGTAAGTGAAGAGGTCCCGGGTATGCTCAAAATGTTGATCTAATTGAGTCTTTAATCGAATGGAGGCAGGTGTTTCTTCTATTGTGGATAACGCATAAAGCACCTGCATCACTTTTACCCGAATATTTCTTCGACTGATCATGTTTCAATGAGCTATTATCGCTGCAAATATAGTTTATAATCCATTGCCCTGCAAGGACAAACGATTACTGAAAAAATGGCAGAGGTGTTCCAAAAAGAGTTACCGATGAGCATTTTTGTCGTTAGATTTCTGACAAAAAATGTAAGACAATTGCCAAAAAACAGGATGGCATACTATTTATAGTAACTTTGCAGCCCACTGTTGGGTGGGTCAGACAATTAAATAACAAAATCAAAACAAGCTATGGCCAAGAAAGTAAATGTAACTCCGCTTCACGATCGGGTGATTGTGAAAGCTGCTGCTGCCGAAGAGAAGACTGCCGGTGGTATCATTATTCCTGACACTGCAAAAGAAAAGCCTCAACGCGGTACTGTAATCGCCGCAGGTCCCGGGAAAAAAGATGAGCCGGTAACGGTTAAGTCAGGAGACACTGTTCTCTATGGCAAATATGCCGGTACAGAAATCCAGATTGATGGGGAAGATTACCTCATTATGCGTGAATCCGATATCTTGGCAATTGTATAATTGTAGCAATCTCAACAATTTAAATTCAAACTAAAAGCATATGGCAAAGCAAATTTTCTTTGATATTGAAGCTAGAAACAAAATGAAGCGAGGTGTAGATACACTCGCCAACGCAGTGAAGGTTACATTAGGGCCCAAAGGACGGAACGTTGTACTTGAAAAGAAGTTTGGTGCTCCTCAGGTAACAAAAGATGGTGTAACTGTTGCAAAAGAAATTGAGTTAGAGGATCCCATTGAAAACATGGGAGCGCAAATGGTTAAAGAAGTGGCTTCCAAAACATCTGACATTGCCGGAGACGGAACTACTACCGCTACTGTTTTGGCACAAGCCATCATCGGCGAGGGTCTTAAAATGGTTGCTGCCGGTGCTAACCCAATGGATTTGAAAAGAGGAATTGATAAAGCGGTGAGTATTGTAGTGGAAAGCCTGAAGGACCAAAGCCAGGCTGTGGGAAGTGATGGTAAGAAAATTCAGCAGGTAGCAACTATCTCTGCAAACAATGACGAAACAGTTGGTAAATTGATTGCAGAGGCTTTTGCGAAAGTGGGTAAAGAAGGTGTGATAACAGTGGAGGAAGCAAAAGGTACTGATACTACTGTTGATGTAGTAGAAGGGATGCAATTTGATCGTGGTTACATCTCTCCTTATTTTGTTACTAACAGCGAAAAAATGGAGGCAGAACTACATAACCCTTACATTCTCATTTACGATAAAAAGATTAGCAACATGAAGGATATCTTACATATCCTTGAGAAAGTAGCTCAGGGCGGAAGTCCGCTACTGATCATTGCCGAGGATTTGGAAGGTGAAGCGTTGGCTACCCTTGTGGTTAACAAATTACGTGGTACACTCAAGGTAGCTGCTGTGAAGGCTCCGGGATTTGGTGATCGTCGTAAAGAAATGTTACAAGATATTGCTATCCTTACTAAGGGTATTGTGGTGAGCGAAGAGCAAGGCTTCAAGTTAGAGAATGCTGATATCAGCTACCTCGGTCAAGCTGCCTCTGTAACCATAGACAAAGACAATACCACAATTGTAGGCGGTAAGGGAAAGAAAGAAGATATCACTGCTCGTGTAAATCAAATCAAGGCGCAAATCGAAACGACTACATCCGACTATGACAAAGAAAAATTACAAGAACGTTTGGCTAAGTTGAGTGGTGGAGTTGCCGTATTGTATGTGGGTGCTGCTACCGAAGTCGAGATGAAAGAAAGAAAAGATCGCGTGGATGATGCCTTACATGCAACCCGGGCTGCTGTGGAAGAGGGTATTGTGCCTGGCGGTGGAGTTGCCTTTATCCGTGCAATCGAAAAACTTGAAGCAAAAGTAAAGGGTCAAATTGAAGACGAGCAAACAGGTATGGCAATTGTACGTCGTGCATTGGAAGAGCCTGTTCGTATTCTTACTGCCAATGCGGGAATAGACGGATCCATAGTTGTACAAAAAATAAAAGACGGAAAAGGTGATTTTGGATTTAATGCCCGCACCGAGACCTATGAAAACATGTTCAAGGCTGGTGTTATTGATCCCACCAAAGTAAGCCGTGTAGCGTTGGAGAATGCCGCATCAATCGCCGCCATGCTCCTGACTACGGAGTGTGTGGTAGCTGATAAGCCTAAAAAAGAAGAGCCACACGCTCATCCTGGTCCTGATATGGGGGGTATGGGAGGCTATTAAACTGCGTCGTAATGCTTCAAAATCAACACAAAGTCCCGTTTCTAAGCAAAACGGGACTTTTTTTGCCCTTTCCTGTACTAATGGAATATAAAAATTCTTACTTTTAAACTTCGGGATACACATCCTTGCCTGACAATCAATTATTAAAACAAACCACTCCACATGCGCAATTTTTACTTGAACTTGCTCATCTTTTTGTTTGCTGGTTTATTCAGCCTTCCCGCTTTTTCTCAGGGACAATACTGGACTTCACGTCCAAGTAAAGAAGGCATCGTAACACACAAAGCTGTTGCAAGACAATCATTTCCTGAGGAATTCAAATTATTTGATCTAAATGTAACGCCGTTGCGGCAGCAACTGCTTTCAATTGTGGGAGATAATCCTCAACGTAGCACTGTTGTAATTACGGTTCCAAATGCTATTGGCAAGCTGGAACAATTTGAAATCACGGAGGCCTCTAATTTTGAACCTGATCTTCAGCGCCGGTTTCCCAACATCCGTGCCTTTTCCGGAAAAGGTATTGAAGATCCCGCTGCTTTGCTAAAAATCAGTTATTCGCAAGAGGGGATCCAGACAATTATATTTCGGGCAGATGCATCCAATGAATACGTTGAAAGATATTCTCAAGACGGAAATACCTATGCCGTGTTCCAAACTACCCGCCGCAAAGGTGATTTGCCCTGGCTTTGCTCAACACCTGATCAACAGCTGGCCTTAGGAGTAAATCGTCAAGTATACTTACAGCGCATCGAGTCTAACACAGGTGAATTAAAGACCATGCGTTTGGCACAATCTGTCACTGCAGAATACTCTAATTATTTCGGTGCCTTCAGTGCCGCCCAAGTAAATCTGGTATTAGCCGCTGTTAATGCAACCATGACTCGTACTAATGGTTGCTATGAAAAAGACCTGGCAGTTCATTTAAACTTAATTCCTAATACTACCAGCGTTTTCTATTACGATCCCTTAACCGATCCATATTCTCCTCCTGCGCAAATGAATCTATGGAATAACCAATTGCAGGCAACACTGACTGCAGTGATTGGAGAAGCTAACTATGATATCGGACACTTATTTGGTGCATCTGGTGGTGGTGGTAATGCTGGTTGTATCGGTTGCGTTTGCGTAGACGGGCAGAAGGGGCGTGGTATTACTTCTCCTGCTGACGGTATTCCGCAAGGAGATAATTTTGATATTGACTATGTGGCGCATGAAGTTGGACATCAGTTGGGCGCCAATCACACCTTCTCTTTTAGTCTTGAGTTGGGGGGCATTCATAATAAAGAGGTTGGTTCTGGAATTACTATCATGGCTTATGCTGGTATTACCGCATATGATGTGGCTCCACATTCCATTGATATCTTCCATGCTAACTCTATTCAGCAAGTGCAGGTTAACTTAGCCACTAAAACTTGCCCTATAACCACTTCCTTGTCCGGCACTAATGCTACACCGGTTGTTGCTGCATTGACTCCTTATACTATTCCTATTTCTACTCCTTTTGAGTTAACAGGGTCTGCAACTGATGCCAATCCTGGTGATGTACTTACTTATTGCTTTGAGCAGGATGATGCGGCCAACTCTACTGTAACGGGCGCCAATAGTGTGGCCTTCCCAGCCAAGTTGGTTGGTCCCAATTGGTTGACTTTCCCTGCAACTACCAGCCCTACGCGTATTTTCCCTCGCCTGTCAACCATTCTTGCTGGCCAATCAATAACTGGTCCATTGCCTGGTGGTGATGCCATTGCTAATACAGAGGCCTTAAGTAGTGTAGCAAGGGTTCTTAATTTCAGATTAACTGTTCGTGATAATGCTCCATATAGCTCTACAGCACCTATTCGCGTGGGTCAAACAGCTTATGCTGATGTAGCTATTACAGTTTCCTCAGCGGTAGGTCCATTCCTGATCACTTCACACAACTCTGCCGCTACACTGACAGCCGGTACCACCGCAACAATTACCTGGTCTGTAAATGGTACAACAGGGGCTCCAACAAACACGGCCAATGTTGATGTGTATATTTCAACTAACGGAGGAACTAGTTTTACACTTTTTATTCCAAATACGCCAAATGATGGAACTGAGAGCTTCACGGTTCCCAACACTCCTTCAAGCACGGTTCGTTTCAAAGTAAAAGCGACTAACAACGTTTACTTCGATATTAACAATGCAAATCTGACTATTATTCCTCCTCCATTTGGATTTACTTTCAATCCAACTGTTCCGGCTACTGCCTCTTGCCCGGCCCCCAATACAATGGCTATCACTTTGGGGACTGCTTCTAATGGTGGATTCAGTGGTGACATAGCATTGAGCGCCTCTGGGAACCCTGCAGGAACTACGGTTAGTTTTTCTCCTGGAACCATTGCAGTTGGTGGAAGCTCAACTGTTACCTTAACGGGAGCAAGTACCCTCAATCCAGGTACTTACAACGTTGTGGTAACCGGAGTAACAACCGGGGCGCCTAATCAGACTGCCAACTTATCGTTTACTGTAAGTGCTGGAAACGGACCTGCTATCACTACACAACCTGCTAACCAAACAACATGTTTGGGTGGTAATGCAACCTTTGCCATTGCTTCCACAGGAACTTACCAATGGCAAGTCAATACGGGTTCCGGTTTTGCCAATATCACCGGTGCAACAGCTGCTACCTATACAGCAACTGGCGTTACAGTATCAATGACTGGTAATTCATACCGTTGTATTGTGGCTGGGCAATGCGGAAGCACTACTTCCTCTTCAGCAACTCTTACTGTTAATACATTACCTGCAGTGGTAACGCAGCCAACCAGCCTAGCTCAGTGTACTGGAACTACGGTTTCATTCTCTGTAGGCGCAACTGGAACTGCATTAACTTATCAGTGGGAGGTGAGCGCCGATGGAGGTAGCACTTACGCTGCTATTACTGGAGCGACTGCAGCAACTTACACCATCGCTTCAACCGTTCTTTCTCAAAACAATAATCGCTATCGTTGTGTGGTTTCAGGTGCATGTAGCCCCGCCGCCATCTCTAACGCGGCCACATTGACATTGAGTGCGGCCCCAACCATTACTGCACAACCTTCGCCAACTGCCGTCATTTGCGAGTTTGGTTCAACCAGTTTTGTTGTAGCGGCCACCACACCTGTGGGAACCTTAACTTACCAGTGGCAAGCAAGTGCTAACGCTGGCGCAACCTGGGCTCCTGTAAACGGTGCAACTGCTGGTACGTTTAATCAGTCAAATGTTCCTGCTTCTCAAAACGGCTATCTTTTCCGTTGTGCCGCAACAACTAGTTGCGGAACTGTTTACTCAACCAATGTTGCATTGACTGTTAATGCATACCCGGTTATTTCATTTAGTACCGTGAATGAGCTTTGTCTCTCAGACAGACCTGTTGCATTGACAGCTACGCCTGCCGGAGGCTCATTCAGTGGAACAGGAGTTTCGGGTAGTGCATTCAACCCACGCACTGCAGGTTTGGGGGTCAAAACAATTACCTACACTGCTTCTAATGCAGGATGTATATCTACGAAGTCCAGCTCTATTATTATTGAACAATGTGCTGAACGTCAGATTCCATTGTCTAATCCTGCTTCATTGAATTTATATCCAAATCCAAATACAGGTAAATTTGGTATCCGCATCAATACAGATCTTTATACTCGTTTCTCCATTAAAGTCTACAATAATCAAGGTCAGTTGGTGGGTACTCAAGAAATTTCCAATGCATACTTTGGACAGGTTGTAAATGTGGACATGTCTTCACTTCCATCTGGCACCTTCCATTTACTGATTGTAAATGATGAAGTGGCTCCTGCAGAAAGCAGAACTATCAGCATGGTTATTTACAAGTAAAGTAGCACTGTTATTTTCAAGTCCCGTTCGGTTCTCCGGACGGGATTTTTTTTGGTACCTTTGCCGCCGCAATAAATTGTATATGATCAGTGTTCGTGATTTGAAACTTGCCTATGGCAAAAGAGTACTTTTTGAGGAGGTAAATCTAAATTTTACCAAGGGGAACTGTTATGGTGTAATTGGGGCCAATGGCGCAGGTAAGAGTACGTTCCTGAAAATTTTAAGTGGGGAGATTGAACCCAATAAAGGAAAGGTAGAGTTTACCCCTAAGGAAAGAATGGCTGTGTTAAAACAAAATCATTTTGCTTTTGACGAGGACACTGTTTTAAGCACCGTCTTGATGGGGCATGCTAAATTATGGCAGGTAAGTAAAGAGCGTGAGCGGATCTATGCACTCGCGGAGTTCAGCGAGGAAGATGGTATCCGTGCAGGCGAATTAGAGGGCGAATTTGGCGAAATGGGAGGCTATACTGCCGATAGTGACGCGGCTACCTTGCTTGGGGAATTGGGTGTTAAGGAGGATATACACCATTCCCAGATGAAGGATATTCCAACCAATTTAAAAGTACGCGTGCTATTAGCACAAGCGCTTTTCGGCAATCCGGATATTTTATTATTGGACGAACCTACCAACGGACTTGATATCGAAACCATTTCTTGGTTGGAAAATTTCCTTGCGGATTACGAAAATATTGTTTTGGTAGTCAGTCATGACCGCCACTTCCTTGATGCTGTTTGTACTCATATTGCTGACGTAGACAGGCAAAAGATCAAAATATTTACAGGTAATTATACTTTTTGGTACGAGTCTTCTCAATTAATGGCACGTCAGCTTGGAGATAAGAATAAAAAAATAGAGGAAAAAAGACAGGCGCTCTTGGATTTCATAGCTCGATTCAGTGCTAATGCTTCTAAAAGTAAACAGGCCACTTCTCGGAAAAAGGCACTTGAAAAATTAACTATTGAGGAAATAGAACCTAGTTATCGTAAATATCCCGGGATTATTTTTCAGCCACTTCGTGAAGTGGGCAATCAGATTTTAACAGTGGAGAAACTCAAAAAAGTAGTTGATGGTCGCGTGTTATTCGATCAAGTTAATTTCACTGTCAATAAAGGTGATAAAATTGCCATTTTAAGTCAGGACCCGCTTGCCGTTACCGCCTTTTTCAACATCATTACCGGAGAGTTACTGCCCGATCAGGGAGGATTTGAGTGGGGTACCACCATAACCTGGGCTTACCTGCCACAGGAAAATTTTAAATATTTTACCAGCGAATTCAATCTGATGGATTGGTTACGTCAATATGTTCCAGAGCATGTGAAAGACGTAGACGAGCCATTCTTAAGAGGTTTTTTAGGGAAGATGTTATTTAGCGGAGAGGATGTACTGAAAAAAACTGCTGTGCTTAGTGGGGGAGAGAAGGTTAGATGCATGCTCAGCCGAATGATGTTGCAAAACCCAAATGTTGTTTTGCTTGATCAACCCACCGTTCACCTGGATTTGGAAAGTATTCAAAGTTTTAACGAACAATGCACTGATTACAAAAGCGTTGTGTTGCTGAGTAGTCATGACCACACTTTTATGCAAACAGTCGCTAACCGGGTCATTGCACTTACTCCTAAAGGGATTATTGACCGGTTGATGACTTTTGATGAATACTTAGCAGACGATAGGGTGAGATCGCTCACAACAGAAATGTATTGTTAAATTACAGGGGTGGATTGTTGTTAGGAGATTCAACATCTATTTTCGAAATGCTGTTTTAACCATGCAACCCCTGTATCATGAAAGAAATTTTGCAGTTGAATTTGTTGGATCCAGCCAAGTTGGAAAGCTTGTATCGATCTGATAAGGCTGGCTTCAGAAAAGCTTTTTTTGAATTATTTCCTGTTAAACCGTCTGACCCCATTGCCATTTGCTGGTTTGAGCGATTGCAAGAGGAGCCATCTTCTATTTCCTGGGGTAAGGGGACTGATCTTTTTGTGGTATTCATTGCTGCAACTATTGCTACTTGTATTGCAAAGTTTCCGGATTTTTTTTCGCTGAAACCTGAGGACTATTTTCCCCGAAATATCAGTTTTGTTGTGTTGCCTGTTTTGGCTGGTTATTTTATGTGGGTACACCGCATTAATAGACAAACCAGCTCAATTGTATTATTGCTTTATTTGGTTTCTGCGCTTTATATCAACTGGCTGCCAGGTAATTTTACCAATGATACCTTGATACTCAGTTGTATTCACCTTCCCTTGGTAGGATGGTCATTGCTTGGTTTGGTATACAATAAAGGACAATGGCTAGATTGGGAAGGACGTCCGGCGTTTTTACGTTTTAATGGGGACCTGATTGTAATGGGCTCTTTAATTGTCAGTGGGGTTATGTTGCTCTCTGGAATTACCATTGGATTATTTAGCTTAATAGGGCTTTCCATAGAAGAATTCTATACCCGATGGATCTTAATTATGGAATTATCGGCTTCGCCTCTAATTGCAACCTATGTTATTCGCTATAATCCCCAACTGGTTAACAAGGTATCTCCAGTAATTGCCAGAATTTTTAGTCCACTGGTCTTGGTCACCTTAGTGGCCTACCTGATTGGAATTGTAATAGCAGGAAAGGATCCCTATACAGACCGAGAGTTCCTTTTGTTGTTCAATGTGCTATTGATTGGCGTATTGGCTATTATCTTTTTCTCGGTGGTTGAAATGAAGCGTTCTACAGAAAACAGGTTGGCCCATTGGATCATTTTTTTGCTGGCCCTCGTTACCATTGTGGTAAATGGAGTTGCGCTATCTGCCATCTTATACCGGATCGGATCCTGGGGCTTTACACCAAATCGCTTGACGGTACTGGGAGAAAATCTATTATTCTTTATTAATTTATTATTGCTGGTCCGACAGCTCTACCGACAACTACGTGGCCAGGTGGCAACCAGTTCGATAGAGGAGGTCATTGCCAGATATTTACCAGTTTACTTTATTTGGGCTGTCTTGGTCACCTTTTCGTTCCCGCTTATCTTTAGGTTTCAGTGATAAAAAGTCATGAAAGAAGAAAATAAAAAAGGGCAGCTTTCCGGGAAGGCTGCCCTTTCTCTTATCGTAGGATCAATCATTGGAGCTGGCCTTTTTATGAAACCAGCTTCGATGGCCGCGCAGTTAGGTTCACCACTTGCTATGACAATAACATGGCTGATAGCCGGTTTTTTTACACTCTGTGGCGCTCTTGTTATTGCAGAATTGGGGGTTAGGGTACCCACCACTGGAGGTTTATTTGTTCATTTCACAAACAGCTATGGGCCAAAAACAGGCTTCTTATATGGTTGGTCTGCATTTTCGGTGATCAATACGGCCTCGATTGCTGCTGTAGCTTTTATTTGCGCTACCTACTTGAACTCATTATTGGGTGTACCCGATTTACTCAATCCAAGTTGGAATTCCTTCACTATTTCCATTTATCCATTGGGCCATTTATATCCCTTCCGTGATTTTACTGTAAAATTAATTGCTATCATAATGGTGTTGTTGATCACATGGATTAATTCAAGAAGTTTACAAGCGGGTGGTATTTTTCAGTTCTTTTCAACAGCCTTGAATATTTTCATTTTATTGTTTCTCACGATTTTACTTTTCTCTTCTTCAAAGGGAACGATTTCGAATTTCTATACGCCGGAGATGAGTGCTACCTGGAATCGCGGAATGGCAGCTTGGATTCCGGCATTGACTGGGGCATTTTTTGCATTAGATGGATGGATTAATATTATTTCCATGGCTGGGGAAGTACAATCGCCAGCTCGCAATATCCCTCGTGCTTTAATACTAGGTGTGGGTATTTGTTTATTTCTTTACCTAGTGTTAAACCAAGCTTATCTTTTTGTGCTGCCTGTAGATCAAATGGCCATCGCAAAAGTTGTTGCTTCCGATGCATTGAGTTTTGCTTGGGGCCCTAAGGCGGGGGGATTAATTGCTTTTTTGATTGTTTGCTGTACACTAGGGTGTTTAAATGGCAATGTGATGGCCTCTGCACGCGTAACATACGCCATGGGAAGAGATCACGTTTTTCCTCATTGGATAGGCACGCTGGATCAACAGAGGCAAGTTCCTGTAGCAGCCCTGCGATTACATGGCCTTTGGATTATACTTTTAATTATTTCAGGTTCGTTTGATATGCTTGTTGACATGTATGTGTTTGTTACCTGGATTGCATATGGTTTGGCAGCTGTAGCGGTTCTCAGGCAATCTATCGGCAAGGGAAAGGAACAGCCTGCCTATCGGGCATGGGGACAGCCATTCATCACAATTATTTTTATCTGTTTTTGTCTATTCTATTTGGTCGCAACGATTTATACTGATATCGTTTCTTTTCTTTCGGGAGAACAACCCATCATTCATGCGGGCGTTGGACTCTTCCTGGTCCTTGCGGGATTACCTTTGTATTACTATTGGAAAAAAAAATTACCGTCCTCACAAACTGCTTGAACATGCAAAAAAGATATTATCAACTTTTTTCTTTTTTGGCTGGACTACTACTGGCCATTGCTTGTTGGATGCCATGGGTAGAAATCTCATCCCCTTCACTTACATTAACAGGAATGAATACAGCAGGGACTAGTTTTGGCAAACCTGCTTTTTTTCATTTGATCTTTCTTGTCCTCTATTTACTTTTTGTGTTAATTCCATTGGATTGGGCTAAGCGTTTTAATCTACTCATAGCTGCACTCAATTTATCTTGGATGATTCGCAATTTCTTTTTGATGGCCCTTTGCAGCGGTGGTGAGTGCCCCACTCGGCAATTAGGTTTTTATTTACTGGCATTGGCCAGTATTGGCATGTTGCTCACTAGTTTTTTTCCTCCTGCCAAACCAATTAGATCTACCTAATTCCACAGTCCGGCAATGTAGAAAGTCAACCGTAATTAAGCACCGAAAGGCTATCCCCAATAATTGCAATCGCCTCTTCCATATGCGTTGCTGAAATTACCAGAGGAGGCGCCAGTCTAATCTTATCACCTTGCGTTGGCTTTGCCAGTAACCCCTTATTTTTCATTTCCATACATAAATTCCAAGCTGCTTCAGCATCTGGGTGTTCGATTACAATGGCATTAAGAAGCCCTTTTCCTCTTACTAATTTGATATATGCGCTGTTGATCTTATTGATTCCTTCTCTCAATTGAATACCCCTGTCATTGGCATTTGCGGCTAATTGTTCCTCCTCTACTACTTCCAATGCTGTCATAGCTACGGCGCAGGCCAAGGGATTTCCCCCATAGGTGGAGCCATGTTGTCCTGGTTTGAGTGTAAGCATTATTTCGTTATCGGCCAACACAGCACTGATGGGTAGGAGTCCTCCACTTAATGCTTTTCCCAAAATCAGTATGTCTGGTCTTACATGCTCGTGATCACAGGCCAGCCTTTTTCCTGTTCGTCCTAAGCCTGTTTGTATTTCGTCTGCAAGCAGGAGTACTTGTTTGTCACGGCAAAGCTTAGCGGCTTTACTCAGGTAACCTTCTGTTGGAACAACAACTCCCGCTTCGCCTTGTATGGGCTCAAATAAAAACCCGGCAACAAGTGGATCAGCTAATGCCTTTTCAAGTGCCTCACCATCATTGTAAGGGATAGGAATAAACCCAGGAAGAAATGGGCCAAAATTTCGAGTGGCTTCCTCATCGGTACTAAATGAAATTACTCCGGTGGTTCTGCCATGAAAGTTACCCTCGCACACAATTATTTTAGCCTTATTGACGGGGATTGATTTTTTTTCGTATGCCCATTTTCTGCAGAGTTTAATTGCTGTTTCCACGGCTTCAACGCCCGTGTTCATGGGTAATACTTTGTCATATCCAAAAAGGGATGTGATGTAAGCAGCATAGGGCCCCAATAAATGATGATGGAAAGCTCTGCTGGTTAGGGTCAGCTCCCGTACTTGTTGAATACAACGGGAAACAATTTTTGGATGGCAATGTCCTTGATTAACCGAGGAGTAACCACTTAAAAAGTCAAAATAACGATTTCCTTCAACGTCCCACATAAATACGGATTCCGCTCGCTTAATTACAACGGGTAGTGAACGATAGTTATGTGCACTGGATTGAGCTTCTTGTTTTAGGCATGGATTGGTTAATGCGCCGATGGATACTTCTTGCATAAAAAATTGAATAGGGTGAGAAAAAAAAGAGAACTACTAAACAGCTTGGTGCGTTAATGATTCAAAAGATCCAAATGCATATTAAGCAGGAGGGAAAAGTAAGATAATTTGGGACTGCTGTTACCCATAGTTGCATGAAGTTATGGAATTTTTTTCCATTGTACCCAAGGATAGGGGTCGTGTACAGGTCTGCTTGCCGTAGGTTGGAAAATCCCAAACAGGGTGCTACCGCTGCCGCTCATTGCCGCATATAACGCCCCCATTTTATAAAGATTATTTTTTATTTTTTCCAATTCGGGGTGTTTCAAAAAGATAGTTTCCTCAAATTGGTTATGAACAATGTTTTTCCACTCTTCAATAGGTTTTGCGCTGGTAACAGCAAGAGACTCGCCTTCATTCGCAGGGGTAACTCCTTGAAAAGCCTCAGCCGTAGCAATGGAGAAACCAGGATGAATTAAAAGAATTTGGTATCCCGATAAGGAAAGGGGCAGGGGTGTTAATTGTTCGCCTCGTCCTTTTCCCAAGGCCGCTTGTTGGTGTAAAAAAAATGGGCAATCGCTACCAAGTTGAAGGGCCATTTGCTGGTTCTCTTCCATTGACAGGGAAAGTCCAAATACATTTTGGAGTGCCAGTAGTGTAAAGACTCCATCAGCACTTCCACTGCCTAATCCAGCCCCCGTTGGAATATTTTTGTGGAGATGAATGTATGCTGCAGGAAGTGATGGTTTTTTTTCTTGAAGAAGTCGATACGCCTTTACGCAAAGATTTCGATCATCGGGTCCTTGTACAGAAAATCCCGTTTGTGTAAATTTTACCGTGCCTTTTTTTTTGTTTCCAACCGGTAATATTTCCAATACATCATGCACCGGTATAGGGTAAAATGTGGTTTCCAGTTGATGAAAACCATCTTCCCGCTTGCTTAGGATACGAAGTCCAAGATTGATTTTACAATTTGGAAATACAATCATTGTGGGGCTATTCGCGCTTATTTATTACGGATATTGATCTCGTCGCGAATGGCAATGGCTCTGATATAATCTTCGCTTTCTAAAACCTTTGTTAAGAGAAGATTCAATTCCTCCAAGGACATCTTCTTAAGGTCTTCATGGCCCGTTGTCATTATTTCTTCCTCAAGGCTATCCGTTTCCGATTTTTTTCGTTTCGATTCATCAGTTTCTTCCAACAGCAGGCCCGCATTTTGAAGAATATGTTCAAATGTGTAGATAGGGCATCCATACCGCACCGCCATAGCAATGGCATCTGATGTTCTGGAGTCAATCTCTATTGTGTCATGTTCATTTGAACAAACCAATTTGGAATAAAAAACACCTTCTTGCAAATCGTTGATAATTACTTCATGTAGATCAATCCCAAAGACAACTAATAAATTCTTCATCAAGTCGTGCGTCAACGGCCTTGAAGTGTTCATTTTTTCTAATGCCACTGCAATGGCTTGTGCTTCAAATCCGCCTATGACAATTGGAAGCCTGCGCAACCCGTTTACTTCTCCCAATACAACAGCATAGGAGTGTGTTTGAGTGATACTATGCGAGATTGCAATGATTTCTAATTCAATTTTTTTCATTCCGCCTACAAATATAGAGCTGCAGTCAGGGTTATTCCTAACTTGCTTTTACTTTTTTAAGCGCAGCAGTAAGTTGAGGGATTACCTCAAATGCATCTCCAACTATTCCATAGTCTGCTGCTTTAAAAAACGGCGCTTCAGGATCCTTATTAATAACCACAATCACCTTGCTACGGTTTACGCCTGCCAGATGTTGTATGGCTCCCGATATTCCAATTGCCACATAGAGGTTGGGTGCAATGGCAACTCCAGTTTGTCCAACATGCTCATGGTGGGGTCTCCAATGCGCGTCGGCTACCGGACGGGTGCAGGCAAGGGCTGCGTTTAGTTCGCCCGCTAATTCTTCCACCATTCCCCAGTTTTCAGGCCCTTTCAATCCGCGGCCGGCACTCACCACAACCTCGGCTTCTGTTAGAGACAAGGCGCCTGAAGTCTTTTCTGCTTTTATGGTTCTTATACGTGATTGCGCAGCGGTAAAAGCTTTTGTTGAGACCGCTGCATTACCTGATACTTGCTTAACAGGGTAGGAATTGGGGCAGATAGTTAATACTCGCAGCTCAGTTTTAATGGCAATTTTGGCAAAGGCTTTACCGGAAAACACCGATTTTTTTACACAAAATCCATTATTAAGTTCAGGTTGAGAAACAACACCTGTCACTATCCCCGCTTTGAGTCTGGCTGCAGTCAGGGGTGCCAGTAGTTTTCCGCTCAAAGAGTGTGAAAATAGCAATGTCTTGGCTTTCATTTCTGAAGCAAGCGCTGAAATAGCCCAAGCATTAACCTCGGTTGGAGCATTTTGCTCAATTTCCTTTCCAAGGTGAATAACTTCGGTTAAACCATAGGAACCCAGTTCTTCCAATTTATCTTGACAGCTGCCAATAGCTACACCAATTAAAGAATCGCCAGTAGCAGCCGCCAAGTCCGCTCCATAGGAGATTACTTCATGGGTTGCTTTTTTTATTTTGCCGTTGGCTATATCGATATAAACTAAAATACGCATAGTATGAAATTCAGGGTTTAAATAACTTTTGCTTCCTCATGTAGCAATCGAACTAATTCCTGTACTTGGTCAGGAGCAACCAACTTAACACCAAACTTGGGAGCCGGTAGCTCAAATTGTAAAGTTTCTGTATACTCAGTAGTTGCAATTGGTTCGATTACCTTGAGTGGTTTTGTCCTGGCGGCCATAATTCCTCTCATATTCGGGATTCTGGCTTCAGCCATTCCCTTTTGTGCACTTACCACTACGGGAAATTCAACTTCACAGCTCTCCTGACCTCCTTCAATTTCCCGTGTAATGGTCAGCGTAGAGCCCTGACGCTCTAGCTTGGTAGCCAAGCTTATAAAAGGCAACTCTGTTTCTCCTGCTACTAAGCCTCCAATGGTAGAGCCATTATGGTCTATGGTCTCCTTACCTGTCAACACTAGATCATAATTACCGTCTTTTACAATAGCTGCAATCTGGTGTGCTACAAATTGACTTTCAGTTGGCGCAGCGTTGATGCGGATAGCTTCGTCCCCACCTAGGGCTAAGGCTTTTCTGATAATAGGATCTGCATCGGCTTCACCCACTGTAAGCAGGTGTACTGTAACGGTAGGATCTGCTTCCTTCAATTCTATTGCTCTGACTAATGCAAACCACTCGTCCCAAGGATTTACTATCCATTGAACCCCATTGGTATCGAATTTCGTGTTATTGTCGGTGAAAGCTATTTTTGCCGTAGTATCCGGCGTTTTACTGATACAAACCAGAATCTTCATAAAAAATTGATGTTGCTTAAAAGTTGTTGTTGCAACTATGCAAAGATAAGTTTTGCTATATGTTCAGAAAAGCGATTGAGGAGCTATTTTTCACCCAATTGCCAATAATTATGGATAGAGTTTCCAGTCTAAAAGAATTGCTTAAGGACAGCCCTAAAGATTGTTTTTTATTACATGCCCTTGGATTAGAACACCAAAAAATAGGTGCGTTACCTGCCGCACAATCTTATTTTGAACAGGTCTTGGCGGCAGATCCAACCTATGTGGGGACCTACTATCATCTAGCTAAACTTATGGAACAGATCGGGGACATTAAACAGGCTGTTGTCATTTATGAAAAAGGGATGGAGGAGGCCAAAAAGGTTAGCGATATGCATGCTTATAACGAACTTCGCTCCGCATGGGAAGAGTTAACTTTTTAGGTGATGAATCAGTTTTCAATTAAACAAAATATAGAAGCAATTGCTCCGGTTTTACCTACGGATGTGCTGCTTGTTGCTATTAGCGGGGGTATGGATTCCGTGGCCCTGGCGTATTTGTGCAAATTGGAAGGATATTCAATTGAACTAGCTCATTGTAATTTCCAACTTCGGGATGAGGAGAGCGTACGAGACGAAAATTTTGTTCGTCAGCTGGCCGCCACCTGGAACATCCCTTTACATGTACAACGTTTTGACACGATCGCATACGCCACCGCAAATAAGAGTTCCATTCAGGAGGCAGCAAGAACTCTTCGTTATGAATGGTTTACCACCTTACTGACGCAATTTTCCCATCTTAAATGGACATTAACTGCACACCACAAGGATGATCAAGCCGAGACGCTGCTAATGAATTTTTTAAGAGGAACCGGTCTTGGTGGGTTAACGGGCATTTTTGCTCGTAATGGAAGAGTATTACGTCCATTGCTATCTGTTGAGCGTGCCACATTGGAAAAATTTACTTTGGAGAATCAGTTGAATTATGTAGTTGATTCTTCCAATCAAAAAGAAGAGTACACCCGAAATTATTTTCGGCACACGATTATCCCAGCTCTTCAGCGGGTGTACCCGACAGTCACTACTAATTTAATTGATAATCAAGTAAGGTTTACTAAAATTGAAAAGCTGTATCGGCAATTGGTCCGCGTTCAGATTCAAAAAATAGTAAAAGAAAAAAATGGGGAGTTTGCCATAGCAATCGCTTCTATTGCTCAATTTGAGCATACTGCATTATTATATGAGATCTTGCACCCCTTTGGCTTTTCTGCAGGGCAAATAGCGGAAGCAACTAAACTAATGCGGGCAAGAACGGGAGCGCAGTTATTGGCTAGTGCTGGGAACTGGAGATTGGTGAAGCATAGAAATTGGCTACTCCTTTCGCCACAGCAATCCCAAGATGCTGATTTTATCATTGTGTCAGATGCGCAAGCAGCTGTGGAATTTGCTGCCGGGAAATTGACATTTCGAAAAATAAAAAATGTGGATAGTGTAGACTTGACTGCTCCTACAACCGCGTTACTGGATAAGAAGTTATTGGAGTTTCCCTTACAAGTACGTCGGTGGCGGGAAGGCGACTACTTTTATCCGTTAGGGATGTCCAAGAAGAAAAAGTTAGCTCGTTTATTTATTGATCTTAAACTCTCGTTGCCAGAGAAGGAGAGGGTTTGGGTGCTTACAGCTGGAGAAAAAATTGTGTGGGTAATTGGGATTAGAATCGATGAACGATTCAAATTAACAGCCAAAAGTCGGGAAGCGCTTTGCGTTCAATACAGTCCATTAGTGTAATCCCAGCTCTTTCAATAGCAGCGATAAAAAGACATTCAGGGTTTCGAAAGAATGATGTTGTGCATATAGGGCAACAATGGTAAATGCCCACCCATAAACTGCGCCGCTGATATGCGCAGCATGGTTAATATTGTCTTTCCCTTTTTTCCCCAACCAGGACGACAGTAGTAAAAAAAGCGGTCCAAAAAAATATCCGGGTATGATCGGGGGTATTAAAAAGAGTCCAATTTTCATAGTTGGGTCAATTAAAATAGCAGTAAAAATTACTGCACTTACGGCCCCGGATGCGCCTAAGCTGGCGTAATTCGTTTTTTTATTATGCCTAAAATAACTGTACAGCAACGAGAGGGGGAGAGCGGATAAATAAAGTGTGAAAAATAGCATGGTGCCATTTCCTGAGAAGTAATTACCGGATAGGTATGCTTTTTCAACCAGAGTTCCAAAGAGGAACAATGAAAACATATTGAATAGCAAATGTTCCAGGTTTGCGTGAATGAAACCGCTCGAAAAAAACCGATACCATTCTTTATTGTTTTTTATCCTAGCTGGCTTGAACAGCATTTTAGCGTTGAGCGCAGGGAAGTAAAAGCCAAGAATGGAAATGGCAGAGGTACTTAAAAGTAATAGCAGTGTATTGGTCATTTATTGGTGGTGGTACTTTTCGTTTTTTAAAATGGTTCCAGCCCGGTACAACTGCTCTGTTAGGATAAGCCTTACTAATTGATGTGGGAATACTAGTTTGGACAAGCTCCATGTAAATTGTGCTCTTTGTTGTACGGCTTGGGAAACACCAAAGGCGCCACCTATTAGAAACACCATTTTTTTTATACTCGTATCGGCCTTTTTTTGAAGCAGAGCTGCCAATCCAATAGAAGTGAGTTCTTCTCCTTTTTCGTCCAACAGTACCAAAAAATCGCCTGGCGCTAACCATTCAAGCACCAGCTCTCCCTCTTTTTTTTTAAGCTCCATTTCGCTGAACATTCCTGTATGCATTGGCGCAGGGATCAACACCCATTTAGTTTTGAAATAATGGTTTAAGCGCTTGGTAAATTCTTCAATCCCAGGCTTTACATAAGTTTCATGTGTTTTACCAATAGACCATAACTCAATTCGCATGATTAAAAATATCAAATATATCCTAACTTTCCAGCGTGGTTAAGTTCTCCTATCTGGTCTGTCTTATTACGGTACTCCGTATAGCCCAATTTGGTTATGGGCAGCAACTTCCAATTGGCGTTTTTGATTCTGGCACGGGTGGTTTGACTGTATTGGAGGCAATGCTCTCGTTGGATGCTTTCAATAACAAAACCGGAGTGCAAAAACCAGATGGAATTCCTGACTTTACCGGTGAATATTTTCATTATTTAGCTGACCAGGCAAATATGCCCTATGGAAATTATGCCTCAGAGAATAAAACTCTTTTTTTGAAGGAACAAATTCTTCGTTGCATGTCTTTTCTGTCTACGGATACTACTTACGCCGAACGTACAAAGGAGACTTTTCAATTTTATTCAAAGCTAAGAGCTAAGATGATAGTAGTAGCTTGTAATACAGCAACCGCATATGCGTTACCTGAAATTAAAAAGTCTGTGGGAAAAGGGGTGCCGGTAGTGGGGGTTATTGATGCGGGGTGCAAGGCCGCACTCGATTATCAACAAAAGCAAAGGGGTACTGTTGGCGTTTTTGCTACCGTTGGTACCGTTGCCTCTGATGGATATCCTAAGGCCCTCGAACGTATGGCAACGGCAGCCGGTATAACTAATTTATCAATTGTAAGTCAGGGAGGGTATGGGCTAGCTGAAAGTATTGATCGAGATTGGAGTTTCTTAGCCGATCAGGTTAATAAAGTCCGAGCAGAATATAAAGGGCCATCGCTTTCAAATGAAAAATACCGCATTGATACAACTCTTATTAAGGCGTATGGCTTTTTACGTGCAGCAAACAGTTTGCTCTGTGAATATGACCAAAACGGAAATTGCACTGAAATGCAGCTAAACGATCCGGCCAACTATGTAAGGTATCATTTGGTCAGTTTATTGGAAAAAATGAATCGAGAGCACTATCACGCACCGTTAAATACACTAATTCTTGGCTGTACCCATTTTCCCTATATGCGGGACACTATTTCCCGAGTTCTTCTAGAACTTTATAATTTTCAGGTGAACGGGGCTTATCGATATCGGAAAGTGTTGTCAGAAAACGTTTGTTTGATTGATCCTGCGGTTGAAACTGCAAAGGAAGCTTATGTAACGCTAAGACAATCATCAACAATTCAGCGCAGGGCCTTTTTGGCAAGAAAAGAAAGTGTCACAGATGCTTTTTTCATTGCCGTTCCCAATCTTGATTTGCCTGAGATAGAAACTCAGCCCGATGGTTGGTTTACCTACAGGTATAAATACGGCCGCCAGGAAGGATCTGGCAAAGATTTTGTTCGGTTTGTGCCTTTTGATACAAAAAATGTTGCTCTGGAAACCTATGATAGATTAAAAAGTGCCTTACCGCATTCCTATGATAGGATAACAAAGGCGGGGGTGTTTTCTCCTATCCATTGAGCGTTATTGTAGTGCGATTTTTAGACGTAGCGTGCCGAATCTTTTGTAATATGTTAATAAAATCCTTAATTTGTAACCATAATCTATACTAATTAATCACTATTTATGAAACATTATCTGTTTGCTTTTTTGCTTGCGCTTACTGCCTCATTATTGATTCAGCATGACGCTTTTGCGCAAAAGAAATCAACTAAAGTATCCCTTTCACTGGGGGGAGGTGTAAATCTATCTAGTGCTCAGGTGGGGGGGTACTACGATCGTGCTAGTAATGCTACCTCACGATTTTCTTTCGGCTTTTTTGCCGATAAAAAAATTAAGGGAGGGTTGTCTGCTCGCTCCGGTTTTTTCTATAATGGTCTTGGAAGGGAGTATGTCCAGGGGTATATGGGGATACCAATTCCAGACCCAGGGGATATGCATATGCAGGACGAGTTTAATTATTTTACGATTCCTCTTCAGGTAAAATATTCGTTTAGAGATTCGCCCTTTAGTTTGTATGCGGGTCCACAATTCTCCTACTTGATCAATGTTACTTGGAGGCCTGAATCCAATACTCGTTCCTTGATAACGGACCAGTTTCAACGATCAAATGTATCAGCAGCCGGTGGTCTACTTTGCGCATTTACAAATCGCTTTTCTATGGGTTTTGAATATCAAAGCAGCATTGGAAGCAATCTGGATGAGGGGTATAAGGCTAATTTACCTACTGACACTAAATACGAACTCTACGCCTTCTCATTAAGGGCATTTTATAAACTTTCTAACTAAGGTCACCAAAAAGCCCTCGGATTACCGAGGGCTTTTTAAATTTCCGCGACCCCGTCAGGATTCAAACCTGAAACCTTTTGATCCGTAGTCAAATGCTCTATTCAGTTGAGCTACGGGGCCATCAGAACTTTCTCCGTTGAGGGCTGAAAGGGGGTGCAAATATAGGATAAAAAATTAATAAGGACATCTTACAAAGGCCTCCACAGCAGCATAATGAGTAAGTCCAAGATTTGCATAAAGGGAAGCAGTATTTGCATTACATTCTTCGGCTCTTTGCCAAAATTCCCTTGAATCGGCGCCTAGGAAAGGAACCATATCTTTCTGGGATTGGTGGATAAAAATTCCGTGCCGCTTTTTCATGACTTGATCAGGACTCATGGGAACAGCCATTTCAATATCCTCGATATTCCACTCTTGCCAGGCTCCCTTATAGAGCCAGAGCCAACAATGTTCGATCCATGGATCCTTTAATGCCTTTAGGCGTTTTAACGCCTCTATAACTACTGTAAAACATACTTTGTGCGTACCATGCGGGTCTGCAAAATCACCTGCACAATACACTTGGTGTGGTTGTATTGAGCGGAGTAAATCCATGGTTTGTTTAATATCTTTTTCGCCAGTTGGTTTTTTTTGGATGGTTCCGGTTTCGTAAAAAGGTAATTGTTGAAAATGAACATTTTGTTCTGGAATGCCCACATATCTACAGGTTGCTTTAGCTTCTCCTTGTCTGATAAGGGTTTTTATTTTTCTGATTGAAGGCGTATCTATTTGATTAGATTTTTTTCTTGCTAAAAAATTTCTAGCCTTTTTTACAAAATCCATTGACTTTCGGGACGGACCTCCTAGCACAGACTCAAACCCAATGGCAAAATCAAGATTACGCGTTACAAATTCGTCAGTTACCGCAATATTTCCACTGGTCTGATAAGCTACATGCACTTCATTGCCTTGGTCATGTAAACGCTGAAAAGTACCTCCCATGCTGATGATATCGTCGTCAGGATGGGGAGAGAAAATGACAACTTTTTTGGGCCAGGGGGCGGATCGCTCTGGATGGGCAGGAATATGTGCATTGGGTTTGCCCGCAGGCCAGCCTGTTAGCGTATCACGAAGCATATAATAAACTTGCAAATTGATCCCATAGGCATCTCCTTTTTCAACTAACAAGTCGCCCAGCCCAAATTCGTTATAGTCGCTGTTGGTAAGACTTAGCACTGACTTTTTAAGCTCTAAAGCCATATTGACAACTGCTTTTTTGATAAGGCGTGGGGTCCAATCGCATTCTCCGGTTAGCCAGGGAGATTTATAACGTGTCAATTCAGCAGCGGCATCCTGATCTATTACAAATTGAGTGTCATCATGAGTTTGAAGCAATGAGGCCGGTAGAGACTCGGTCATTTCCCCCTCTACGGCTCTTTTAACAACCGAAGCCTTGCCAGATCCCCAGGCCATTAATATTATTTTCTTTGAACTAAGAATGGTTTGTATCCCCATGGTCAACGCAAGTCGAGGTACTTCTGATAGGTTGGCAAACTCATAGGCATTGGCAAGCCTGGTAGAATTATCCAAGTTGATCAATCTTGTTTTGGAGTTTAATCCGGAACCTGGTTCGTTAAAACCAATATGTCCATTGTTACCTATTCCTAAAATTTGTAAATCAATTCCTCCTGCCGCGTCAATATCTTTTTGGTATTCGTTGCAGTGGTTTTTTATTTTCTCTTTTTCAATTTCCCCATTTGGCAGATGAATGTTCTTAGGATCAATATCGATGTGATTAAACAACTGCTGGTGCATAAAGCGATAATAACTTTGCAACGCAATACGCTCAATTGGATAGTATTCGTCAAGATTAAAAGTTACTACATTTCTAAAGCTCAGCCCTTCCTCTTTATGTAGGCGAACCAACTCTTTGTACATTGACTTTGGAGTAAAGCCGGTGGCTAAGCCAAGCACTACTTTTCCCTTCTTTTTTTGTTTAGCACGAATAAGAGAAGCTATTTGTCTGGCAACCCAGATGGATCCCTCTGTAGGATTATCAACGACTTTTGTTGAAATTTTTTCAAAACTGTCTGCTATACTATTGGAGGAATTAGGGTTTTCTGGCATCTGGACAATTTACTTGCAAAGATACTTATTAATGGGCTAGGGGTTTTTGCATTTTCTCATCAATCATGTACAGTGTTGAAGATCAATCAATTTGAATTTCATCAATAAAGAGCCAGGATTTATTACCTTCTCCAGGGTCACCAATTTTTATCAGTCCTGAATTCTTAATAATAATGTTAATGAATCTTGCTTTTTTATTGAAATTGAGCAAAATATGCCCAGTATTGTTTTCTGCTGTCTCAAAAACTATTTTTACGGAACCCTCAACGGCCTTAAAGTCTATGCCATCCATGGACATGGATACTTGCATATCAAGCGGTCGGTGAATCCAGCTGGCCGGTTGATGTAGAAAATAACCTTTCACCCTTCGTATTGACATGGCCTTTCCCAGGTCAATGGTGGCCTCCAAATCCTCCCCTTCAAATCCCAAATAGTTTCTGAAGTGTATGTTATTGCCCGATTGACTTCGTATTCCATTTACCAAAGTGAATCCACCATTCCCTGAATAATTTTTTGACGGTTGATTGCGTAGTGTAATATCCTTGCCCGTTGCTTTATTGATCTCAAATTGTTGGGAATAAGAGCTCTTCACCTCCCTGTTTTTACCAACAAATTGCGCTTGATACATTGCAGATTGCTGTATCAAAATCGGTTTTTCATAATTGGCTTTAATGGGGGATATCCAATGTATTTTTCCATCTGCAGATTTATTGGTTAAGGCCAATTCAACTCCATTTTTATTTTGCTCAGGGTTCAGTTTGCTGATCATTTCATAGTATGCCCTGCTTGGTTTAACTCCCCACTGCTCGTATCTGTTAATGAGGGGGCCTATATTCTTCTCAAATTCAGTCCAGTTTTTTTTGTCTTGAGGGGTCCATAATGATTCGCTTAAGGCTGCAATACGCGGAAAGATCATATAAGCGATCTTATCTTCATTTTTCATATACTCTGTCCAAACGTTGGCTTGTGCCCCAAGAACCAGATGAGCATTATTGGCAGGGATCTCTTGCGGAAGCGGATTGTAGGCATATACTTTTTCAATAGGGTTATATCCTCCAATGGTCACTGAGTCCTCGGCAAGTGCTTGGGAATGGTCAAAGTAAACCGGGTTGCCGGGTGTCATTATTACTGAATGCCCTTGCCTGGCTGCTTCTATTCCCCCTTCCTCACCTCGCCAGCTCATCACAATTGCATTGGGGGCTAGTCCGCCTTCCAAAATCTCATCCCAACCAATCAGTGTTTTTCCTTTGCTATTGAGATACTTTTCTATTCGCTGAATGAAATAACTCTGCAATTCATGTTCGTCTTTTAAGCCAAGGTCCTTTATTCTTTTTTGACATAAAGAACATGATTGCCAATGTGACTTCGGGCATTCATCTCCGCCAATGTGAAAATAAGGAGAGGGGAAAAGAGGAATGATCTCATCAATGACTTGTTGAAGAAATTCAAAAGTTGATTCTTTCCCCGCGCAAAAAACATCCTCAAATACCCCCCAGGTTTCCTGTACCAATTTAATACGACCACTTTTTTGTGCAGCAACCGATTTTTCGGAAATCATATTGTATGGGATCACGGTTGGCTTTTCAGGGAAACAACTTAGAAAGGGATAGGCTGCAATTGCAGCACTGCTATGGCCCGGCATTTCAATTTCAGGGATTACGTCCACAAATCGGGCTTGCGCATAAGCTACTACTTCTCTTATTTCTTCTTGAGTATAAAAGCCACCATAAAGAAGATTATCATTTCCTTTGCCAGGATGACGCCCAATGATTGTTCCATTTCGCCAGGCTCCCACATTGGTGAGTGCAGGGTATTTTTTTATTTCAATTCTCCAGCCTTGATCTTCTGTTAAATGCCAATGAAATTTATTGAGTTTATGAAAGGATAACCAATCGATATACTGCTTGATAAAACTCACTGGGAAAAAATGTCTGCCAACATCCAAGTGCATGCCCCGGTATTGAAAACGAGGGAAGTCTTCAATTTTGATGTAAGGAAGTACCGATTGATTATCGTCTCCTCTGGTAATAAGTTGCAGTAATGTTCGGGTAGCATGGTGCAAGGCTTCAGCGCTTGTAACAGTTAGCTGAATACCTCCTTTGTCAATGCGCAATTCATACGTGGGGATGGCTTTATCTTTTCCACTTTTATACTGTATCTGAATTGCGGCTTGTTGTTTCAATTTTACTTCCTCAAGTTGGATGTTGCACTGTGTTTTCATTTCTCTCAAGAAGAGTTGAAGGGTGTTGCGTGCTTGCGCATTTTCGCTTTCTATAAAATAGGAACATCGATTTGATAAAATATAATTACCCTCTCCTTGTAGTTGATACGCAGGTCTTGGTACCAATAATTGCTGCGCATTTCCCATGAATGGAAAAAATAAAAAAAACAGCAGATGACGCATGTAGATTGAATTTGAGGTCTAAATTACCAATTAGTCTAATACACCGCACTTGCCTTGTTTTTGAATTGCACAAAGTGGTCATCTGCCCTTCAGTTACCGGATCGCGCTTCTTCGATAGGTTTCGATGCTTAAAAGTTTTAATATTTATTCTTACCTTGACATCATGTTTAACAGAAGAAATTTTTTATCAAAAATGGGTATGCTAACAGCAGGACTAACTGTACATGGCATTTCAAAAGGTTTGTCGCAGCAAAAAAGGCCAAAGAGCAAGGGGCCTATTGTCCTTTCAACCTGGGATGCTGGACTTGAAGCTAACGTACCTGCATGGGCGATCCTTGAAAAAGGAGGATTGGCCTTAGATGCTGTTGAACAAGGCGTACGCCATACAGAAGATTCCATTAACTGTTGTGTGGGGTTGGGCGCTAATCCAGACAGAGATGGGCATGTAACCTTGGATGCGTCTATAATGGATCATAATTACAATTGTGGTGCAGTTGCTTTTTTAGAGCGCATCAAACATCCTGTTAGTGTAGCAAGACGAGTCATGGAAAAGACCCCACATGTAATGTTGGTTGGTGAAGGGGCACAACAATTTGCTATTGCCGAAGGGTTTACGTTGGAGCCTGAAAAATTGTCCACAGCTGCTCAGGCAGCTTATTCAAATTGGTTGCAACAATCTCAATATAAATCTCCATCCATTAATAGGGGAAATCAACATGATCATGGTCCATTTGCTCCAACACGACTTCAAAATGGGGAATGGAATCACGATACCATTGGCATGTTAGCCATGGATCTACATGGCAACTTAAGTGCTAGTTGTACAACTTCAGGAGCTGGGTTTAAAATGCGTGGTCGAGTAGGGGACTCTCCAATTATTGGAGCTGGGCTATTTGTAGATAATTCAGTGGGGGCCTGTGTAGCAACCGGACAGGGAGAGGATGTAATACGTGTTGCAGGTGCGTCAACCGTGGTAGAGTTGATCCGCCAAGGAAGAACTCCTCAACAAGCATGTGCAGAAGTGATTCAACGCATTATTGATATCAAGAAGGAGCGTTCAAAAGATATTCAAGTAGCTTTTATAGCACTATCAATTCAAGGAGGGGTGGGATCCTTTGCTATTCATCCAGGATTTTCCTTTGCTTATAAGGATGCTCAACGAAGTGAATTGGTAAAAGCCCAAAGTTGGTTTAAATAAGTATAGACCATGTTGATTGAAATAGCCACGACAGATTTTGAAACAACACAACTTGCTGTAAAGGGAGGCGCAGACAGAATAGAATTATGTGCTGGATTGTCCGAAGGGGGTATCACCGCTAGTGCGGGCTTATTGAGGCTTTGCAGACAAAAATTTGACCTGCCCCTCTACCCAATGATTCGACCCAGGCCTGGGGATTTTCTTTATACGGAAGAAGAGTTTGAAATCATGAAACAGGATATCCAGTATTGTCGTTCGCTGGGTTTTGATGGAGTTGTCCTAGGTTTGCTGAATACCGACGGAAGCATTGATCAAGATAGGGTGTTACAGCTAATGGATTGTGCTTACCCGCTTAAAGTTACTTTTCATCGGGCTTTTGATCGATGCGCAGACCCCTTTACCGCCTTGGAACAGTTGATTCAATTAGGTTGTGAGCGGATTTTAACTGCTGGTCAAAAGCCAACTGCGCCTGAGGGAGCTTCATTGATAGCTACTCTGCAGGCAAAAGCGGATGATCGGATAATTATAATGCCTGGAAGTGGGGTGCATACTGGTTCCATAGTGGAGCTGGCAAAGCAAACAGGCTGCGTGGAGTTCCACAGCTCCCTTCGTTCATTAAAAGAATCGGCAATGCAATTTATTCATCCCTCATTTACAAATAGCAAGGAGAGTTATACCAATCCCGGTATTGTAATTGAAGCCATCCAACTTATAAAGCAAAAATTAAATGCACTGTAATGATGTGGAGGGCTTAGAATTTTATTTTTTTCAGGTAGGATGCGCCCACTTCTGCCGCAAGTAGTGGAGACCCTCCTGGATAAAATTCTTGTTCCATCAGTATGTATTTAAGCCCTAATTGCTTTGCATCTGGAATCAGTTGTTTGAAGTCAATACTTCCCGTTCCCAAGTCCACTGATTCATATTTTTCTTTGTTTATGGGGAATTGGCTTCTGTCTTTTATATGACTCAATTCAAAGCGTCCGGGATATTTCTTTAGCCATTCAAGTGGATCTTCTCCAGCTGAAACAACCCAATACATATCCATTTCAAAACAGACCAATGCCGGATCTGTTTCTTGCATCAAAATATCCTGGGGATAAACACCATTCATTTTTTTGAAAGAATAATCATGATTGTGATACGCAAATTGCACTCCATATGAGGCGCAGCGTTTTGCTTTTTCATTAAATACGGTGGCTAATTTTTTGTAGTTGTCAATACTCCGCTGTGGCCCAACCCATGGACAAATCAAATATTTCAAGTTTGCAGCGGCCGCTTCTTCTACTTTTTGTTCAAAGTTCGTATAGATATTACAGTGGGTAGATATAAGTTCCATACCCAAATCAGCCGTAAATTTTTTAAACTCGCCGGGCTTCATATCCCAGTAGATCCCCTGAGGCCCTTCATAACTTTCAATTTGGGTATATCCAAATTTGGCTAACGCTGTAATGACTTCTTTTGCTTTGCCATTGATTATATCTCGTAGCGTATAAAGTTGGATTCCAAATTTTTTTGCGGTGGGCTCTTTTGAAAACCAAGCAGCCCAGCCTGGGTTGGCCACTACTACTGTTGCGCCGGCAACACAACCTACGGACTTTAAAAATTCTCTTCTTTTTTGCATAGTTTGCTGATTATTCTGCCCACGCTTTTTCTCCTTTGATATAGGGTACATTTCCGTCATAGCGTCCTGGAACAGGAACATGCCTTAGGGTTTTGGTCATACCCGTTTCCGAAGAAAAGAATCCCCAAAGTGTCAACTGTTTCATCATTGAGTAATAATGAGGGGGCGTTTTTATCTCCTTGTTTTCTTCACGTTTGGTATTAAAGTCTTTTGCCTCACGTTCTAACTTTTGTAATAGGGTTAGCTTTTGAGATGCCGCTAATTCAACAAATGGGCGATTGAACTCTTTTTGACATCTTTCATTCAAGATGGCTACTCCTTTGATGAAAGCATCTTGCTCTTCTTTGGTATAGCAATCTTCAATCATCACTTTCATAAAAGCACCCGTCTGCGCGGCTTTGGCACCAGGGGTATCAGTGGTTGGAATTATAGTTTCTGCAAGTTCATCCAGCAAGGCAATTGTAGCCGGGGTAAATGCCGACACGGGTCCCGCGGTTGATTTACATCCCGTTAAGAAAAGCTCTCCACCAACTACTGCAACTCCTGTTAGCAGTGCAATCGATTTAAGTAATTCTCTTCTTTTCATAACTGAAAATATTATAGGTTACCTTTTTTAAGTTCTTCAACGGCAAAATTGGCAGCACGTGCTGTCATAGCCATATAGGTCAACGACGGGTTTACGCAAGAAGCGCTAGTCATGCAGGAGCCATCTGTTACAAATACATTCTTGCAATCCCAAATTTGATTATTACCATTTAGCACAGAAGATTTGGATTCGCGGCCCATACGCGCTGTTCCCATTTCATGAATTCCCATTCCTACCTCGTAACCGTAATCATAGGTGTAAGCATTTTTTAATCCCGCCGCCTCCAACATTTCTTTGGCGTCATTCATCATGTCTTCTCTCATCTTCTTTTCATTCTCTTTTATTTCTACATCCATATCTAATACGGGTAATCCCCACTTATCTTTTACATTTTTATTCAAGCTGATTTTATTCTCATGATAAGGCAGCATTTCTCCAAATCCCATAATACCCATATGCCAGTTATCGCTAGGCACACTTAATGCCTCCTTCAATTCTGCGCCAATGGTAAATTCAGCCACATGGACACCTCTGCCTCTTCCGGCTCCACCCTGATACCCAAAACCTCTTACATAGGCGCGTTTGTCGTCGTATACATTTCTGAAACGGGGCACATAGACTCCTGTAGGTCTTCTTCCATAGTGATAGCGATCGCCGTATCCCTCAGCGGTGGCGCCAGCACCACATCTGAAGTGATGATCCATTACGTTATGTCCTAATTCTCCGCTGCTGCTTCCAAGTCCATCAGGCCAAATATCAGTGGCACTGTTCATTAATATCCAGGTAGAATTAAAAGAGGAGGCACATAGGAAAACAATTTTAGCCTGATATTGTACTGTTTTATTATCTGTAGCATCTAGCACTTCTACACCTTTTGCCTTTTGTGTGTTTTTGTCATACAGAACCTGGGTAACTATGGAAAAGGGGCGAAGAGTAAGTTTTCCGGTTTTCATTGCAGCGGGCAGGGTAGAGGATTGTGTGCTAAAATAACCTCCAAAGGGACAGCCTCTCCAACAACGATTTCTATATTGACAATTAGTTCTGCCTTCATGTGGCACCGTTATATTAGCACTTCTGCCAATAATTAAATGACGTTCCCCCTTATAATATTTCTTTAATTTTTCAGCAACATCTTTTTCAACACAGTTTAAATCCATGGGTGGCATAAACTCACCATCGGGAAGTACCTCAAGCCCTTCTTTGCTTCCTTGGATCCCTGCAAATTTTTCTACGTGGCTATACCATGGCGCCAGTTCATCATATCGAATAGGCCAATCCACTCCATGCCCATCCACAAGATTCGCTTCAAAATCCCATTTGTTAAACCGATAACTCTGTCGGCCCCACATCAGCGAGCGTCCGCCCACATGATATCCTCTGAACCAGGAAAATGGCTTTGTCTCTGTGTAGGGGCACTCTTTGTCTTTGACCCAAAGATCCAGTACCGTTTCATTGAGCGAATAATCTCTTTTCAATACAGGATAATCTTCCAACATTTCCTGTGTCGGTCTTATACCCCTGTGCGGAAACTCCCAGGACTCTTTGGTTGCATTCACATAGTCTTTAATATGTTCAATATCTCTCCCTCTTTCCAATAAAAGAACATTTAAACCTTTTTCTGTTAACTCTTTTGCTGCCCATCCTCCGCTGATTCCGGACCCCACAACAATAGCATCATACATAGTCTCTTTTGGCATAGCTCTTATTTTTTTAAATCGTACAAATTTGAATAGCTTTTCTAAGCGCGGCTATTTTCTCTTCCTTTGTCTTGCCACTTGGGATAAACTCTTGCGCCACATACCCTGTATAACCTGTTGCGGCAATGGCTCGCATGATTGCAGGGTAGTACAGTTCCTGTGATTCATCTATTTCATGTCTGCCCGGCACACCGGCAGTGTGGTAGTGGCCAAAATAGGCATGATTATCTTGAATGGTACGAATGATATCTCCTTCGCTTATTTGCATGTGGTAGATATCGTACAACAGTTTAAAATTTGTTGACCCAAGCTCTTTGCACAATTGAACTCCCCAAGCGGAGTTGTCTGCCATGTAGTCTTTGTGATCTATTTTACTATTGAAAAGTTCCATTTGTATTGAAATACCAAATTTTTCTGCAACTGGTAAGATTTGCTGAAGCCCCCTTGCGCAATTTAGAAGCCCTGTCTGGTTGTCCATTCCGTTCCTATTTCCAGAAAAGCAAATCAGATTTTTAAACCCTGCTTCGGCTATCATTGGAATAGTCTCCAGGTAATCTTTGATTAGCCATGCGTGATTTGTTGGGTCGTTCCACCCTTGCGTTAGGCTTACCTTTCCTGCTGTGTAACACATCGAACAGTTTACTGCATGCTCTTTTAATAGGGCAAAGTCTTTAGGGGCTACCAAATCAATGGTGTCTATTTTTAATTCCTTAACCAATCTACATAATTCATCCAGCGACAAGAAACCATATGTCCAACTGCAAACAGAGTGATTAATACTCCCTTTGTTGAATGGCTGAATTGTTGAATAAGCTGTCGCGTAGGTTGGATTAAGGGGAAGCGAAGCCGCCAGCGCCAGTTGCCCCGCCTTTTTAAGTAAATCTCTTCTAGTAGTATTTTTTATACTCATATTTCTTTTTTAATGGAGGAGGGATCTTTAAATAGCAGAAAAAACAGCACAAGTATGGTGGTGGCAATTAGTGTTGGTACCATCCAAATGGCATTCCAATCATGCCCTGCAGCTGTTTTGTATTGGTCGGCTATAAGTCCAGCCAGCCAGAATCCAGCCAGCATACCTGCTCCATATGTTGCAAGGGTTATCATGCCTTGTGCGGACGATCGGATTTTTTCACCGGCTCGCTGATCCGTATAGACCTGCCCGGTAACAAAGAAGAAATCATAGCAAATTCCATGTAAAATAATTCCTGCGTACAAAAGACCAACACCAGCCCCCGCATCCCCAAAACCAAAACAAAGATAACGAATCACCCAGGCAGCCATTCCAATCAACAACATTTTTTTTACTCCCAATCTTGAAAAGAAAAGAGGCATAAGAAACAGGAATAGTGTTTCGCTCATTTGCCCCATCGTCATCTTGGGAGCGGCATTAGTAACGCCTACTTCATTTAAGAAAATATTTGTCTCCTGGTAATAAAACGCAAGGGGTATGCAAATCAACATCGAGGTTATAAAAAAAACTAAATAGTTTTTATCTCCTAAAAGACCGATGGCATCCGTACCTATGATTTCGCCAAACGTTGTTTGTGTTCCTGCTTTAGGGGGGGGCGTGTTGGGAAGCATGAAGCTATACACGCCTAATACCAATGACACAAGCGCCGCAATTTTAAATGTTTGATCCAGCGTGCCTGATGACTCCAAGGCAAGCCAACCAATTAAAAGACCCGAAGCAATCCATCCGATTGTACCCCAAACTCTTATTGCGGAAAATTCTTTTTCAGGGCTGGCCATTTGCTTGAATGCTATTGCATTGACCAATGCAAGTGTGGGCATATAAACGATCATATAGGTTAACAAATACGGGTAGAAAGCATTGAAATTGGTTTGTGACGAAAGATAATACAGTAATAAACCACCAGTCAAATGCAACACGCCCAAAATACGTTGGGCAGCAAAATATTTGTCCGCAATCAGCCCAATGATAAAAGGTGCCACTATGGCTCCGAGGGATTGCGTTCCATACGCAAGTCCTATTTCAACACCACCGGCGTCCAATTGGGTAGTTAAATAAGTACCCATTGTTACAAACCAAATTCCCCACACAAAAAAGTTAAGAAACATCATGAACGCTAATTGTATTCTTGTTGTTGTTTTCATTCTAAGCAATTGAAGATAAAAATAGTACATTTAATACTTCAATTATTTTGCTATGCATAGAAAACTCCGGATCGCCATGATTGGCGGTGGCAAAGGGGCTTTTATTGGTTCCATTCATCGTCTTGCGTTTTCAATGGATGGTCACTATGAACTGGTGGCAGGTGCTTTTAGCGCCGATCCAATTGTTTCCCAAAATGCAGGTGAAGAATTGCAACTTTCCAAGGATAGAGTATACCCTTCATTTCATACGTTGATTCATCAAGAGGCGTTACTCCCAACTGCAGTGAGGGCAGAGGTGATTTGCATCGTTACGCCTAATCATGTGCACTATGAACCCGCAGTATTGGCACTTGATGCAGGTTTTCACGTTATTCTGGAAAAACCCATGACTTTTTCACTAGGTGAGGCCCGTTCATTACATAAAAAAGTGTTGGCGTCTGACAGGTTCTTTATGCTTTGTCATACGTATACTGGTTATCCCATGGTAAAACAGGCTCGGCAACTAATTCAAGCAGGCTTATTGGGAGAAATCCGTAAAGTCTTTGTAGAATATCCGCAGGGTTGGTTGCACACTTACCTTGAAGGAAGCAAACAAAAGCAAGCTGATTGGAGAACAGATCCCAACCGAAGTGGATTAGGAGGGGCAATGGGCGATATAGGAACACATGCATTTAATCTGGCAGAGTATGTATCCGGTTTGCAAGTGAGTAGGCTCTGTGCAGCTGTCAATACGATTGTTACCGGTAGAAAAATTGATGATGACGGTGCGGCACTTTTGCAATTTAATAACGGGGCCACTGGTGTATTGATGGCTACGCAAGTTGCAGCGGGAGCCGAAAATAATATATCCATCAGGATTTATGGAGAAAAGGGAGGGCTCTCCTGGAAGCAAGAAGATAATAATTCGCTGCAAATCGTATGGCCAGACCGTCCTGCAGAGTGCTGGAGAGCTGGTACTGGTTATTTGAGTGAGTATGCCACTCATAATTCACGTACCCCAGCTGGACATCCCGAAGGGTATTTAGAGGCATTTGCCAATTTGTATCGCAATTTTGCACTGGCCATTTTAGCAAAGGAAAATGATGAATTGCCCTCAGCTGTTTGCACCGATTTCCCCGGGTCTAAAGAAGGTTTGCGAGGAATGGTATTTGTAGAAGCGATGATTAAATCCAGTCAACAACAAACCTGGGTTGAGTTTACCCATTAATTATTATTTATGACAACCATCAAAGGACCTGGTATTTTTCTCGCTCAATTTATGGGCGACAAAGCTCCTTATAATGAATTACGCTCAATATGTCAGTGGGTTAAGTCCCTTGGATACCATGCTGTGCAAATTCCTGCATGGGATTCAAGGTGTATAGATTTGAAGAAAGCTGCAGAAAGCAAAACTTATGCGCAAGAAATAAATGGTATTGTTGAAGAATGTGGACTTACAATTTCAGAGCTTTCTACTCATCTGCAAGGACAATTAATAGCCGTTCATCCGGCTTATGATTCCTTGTTCGATGGTTTTGCGCCCATAGAAGTTAAGGGTAACGCCAGCGCCAGAACATCCTGGGCTGTTGAGCAAGTTAAGTTTGGTGCCAAAGCTTCTCAGCATATGGGGCTTACGGCGCATCCAACATTCAGCGGTTCCTTGTTGTGGCACACTTTTCACCCATGGCCGCAAAGGCCTGCTGGTCTGGTGGAAGAGGGTTTTAAAGAATTAGCAAGGAGATGGCTACCCATACTTAATTACTTTGATGAATGTGGCGTAGATGTCTGTTATGAAGCACATCCCGGGGAGGATATTTTTGATGGGATTACTTATGAAATGTTTTTGAACGCTGTTGAACAGCACCCCAGGGCTTGTTTACTATATGATCCTTCGCATTTTGTTTTACAACAACTGGACTATTTGGCTTACATTGATTACTATCACCAACGAATAAAAGCTTTCCACGTCAAAGACGCAGAATTCAATTCAACTGGCAAACAAGGGACATTTGGTGGCTATCAATCTTGGGCTAACCGAGCGGGGCGGTATAGATCTCCCGGGGACGGGCAGGTTGATTTCAAATCAATTTTCAGTAAACTTGCACAGTATGATTACTCCGGTTGGGCTGTTATGGAGTGGGAGTGCTGCATCAAGCACTCTGAGCAGGGTGCTGCAGAGGGAGCAACATTTATCAAGGATCATATCATTCGCGTAACTGAAAAAGCTTTTGATGATTTTGCATCTAGTGGAACAGATGTTTCTGCTAACAGAAAACTATTGGGATTAGATTAATTCTTTTAAAATTTAATTACTGTTTGATATGGGTGGTCGCTACACGTTCTTGATTATAGGGCTAATTGGTTTTTTTGCCTGCCAGTCTTCCACTAAACAAATGGATGATGCCCCTGAGGGATCAAGTACTCATTCCGCTGCTGTTGCCTCAGTTAAGGATCCCGTTTATGCTAAAGGATTAGCTTTAGTTGGAAAGAATGATTGCGTGACTTGTCATAAAGTTGACGATAAGCTAATTGGGCCTTCGTATAAGGAGGTAGCCAAAAAATATGCCGATGCCCCCAACGACGTGGTTACGGTGCTTGCTTCTTTTATTATAAAAGGGGGTGGGGGTAATTGGGGCAATGTCCCTATGACTCCACATTCAAACCTTTCACAGGAAGATGCTGAAACTATGGTTCGATATATATTAACCTTAAAACAGTAATGATGCGTTCTTATTTATTGTCAATCCCTTTGGTCTTTTTTACCACTTCTTTAATAGCGCAACAAAAGCCGAATGTTTTATCGCGTGATGAAAAAAAGGAGGGCTGGACGCTTTTGTTTGATGGCAGATCGGCAACTGGATGGCATAAGTATGGAGGAAAACCAGTAGGAGCTGCATGGAAAGTGGAGGATGGGGTATTGTTCCTTGACCCTATACAAAAAAAAGATCGGCAATTCCTTGATGGTGGTGATATCGTGACGGATAGGGATTTTAAAAATTTTCATTTAAAACTGGAGTGGAAAATTGCACAAAACGGAAACAGTGGCATTATGTTCTACATCCACGAGGATACGGCAACCTACATTTGGCCTTGGATGTCCGCCCCTGAAATGCAAGTGCTTGATAATAAGGGACATCCTGATAGTAAAATAATCAAGCATCGTGCAGGGGATCTTTATGACTTAATTTCTTGCAAAGAAGAAACCGTACGACCTTTTGGGGAATGGAACCAGGTGGAAATTCGTGCGGTGAATGGACAATTAGACTTTTGGATGAATGGGGCCAATATAATTTCCACGCAGCTTTGGGGCGATCAATGGGTCAAACTAATTGCTGGAAGCAAGTTTGCTAAAATGAAAGGATTTGGCATGTTCCAGCAAGGTAAATTAGGCTTACAGGACCACGGAGATAAAGTTTGGTTCAGGAATATTAAAGTAAGGGAACTCTAACCTTGCTTTAATCTACCGTAGTAATTTTCAGCACATTGGTAAAAAGATGTAAGTGAACGGGAGTGCTGCCCGTGCTAACTACTACATCCCCTTTTTTTAAGAAACTGCGTAGTTTAAGTATGTCGATCTGGTCTTGAAAAATATCGTCCAAACTATCTTCTTCATCATAAAAGAAAGCGCGCACTCCCCAGGAAAGACTTAGTTGATTTACTAAATGTCTTTTTTTAGTAAAAACATAAACTGGGGCCTTTGGCCGGTAACTACTAATCATAAATCCAGTATAGCCACTTTGCGTCATCCCAATAATCGCTTCTGCATTGACATCCTCAGCTAATTTGCATGCATTATAACAGATGGCATCACTTAACAAAGAAGGGGAGTGTGCCTGTGGTCGAAGCATCTCGTCCCGATTATAGTAATAAGCTTTTGCTTCTACTTCCAATATTATTTTGGTCATCGTTTCAATGACCAGGGTGGGATGATTACCTACTGCTGTTTCTCCACTGAGCATTAAGGCGTCAGCACCTTCCAGGACAGCGTTGGCCACATCAGTAATTTCACTTCGATTTGGTTTTATTCGATTAATCATGCTTTCCATCATCTGTGTAGCCACAATGACTGGTTTGGCACGGTGAATACATTTCTTGATAATATCTTTTTGGATCAGTGGCACTTCTTCTACCGGTAGTTCAACACCCAGATCCCCTCTGGCAATCATAATGCCGTCACTTTCTAATATGATCTCTCGCAAGTTTTTGACTGCTTTTGGCATTTCAATTTTTGCAATCACTTTTGCGGTGTGCTTATTTTCTGCGATGATGTCTTTGAGTTGTTTGATACACCCGGGTGTTCGGACAAATGAAAGGGCAATCCAATCAATCTGATGTTGAAAAATGAAGGAAAGATCTTCCAGGTCTTTTGGCGTAAAGGAAGGCAATGAAATATCAGTATCGGGGAGATTTACTCCTTTTTTGGGGTAAAGGGTCCCTCCTATAAGTACTTTTACGCGAACTTGGCAGGTCGGTAGTATTTCCACTACCTCTACTTCAATTTTTCCATCATCGATCAGCATTTTCTCTCCCTTTTTTACGTCGGCATGAAGGTTATCGTAGGATACATACACTTTTTCCTTAGTGCCGATGATTTTTTCATTGGTGAACAAGAAGCTGTCGCCGACCTTTAATTCAATGGCTCCATTTGTCAATTCTCCCACGCGTAGCTTTGGTCCTTGTAGATCGGCTAAGATGGAAATGTTGTAAGGTTGACTTTTATTGATTCGATGGATGTATTCAATGATGGTAGCTTTTTCCTCATGTTTTCCATGAGAAAAATTAAGTCTAAAAACATTTACTCCTTCTTTTACTAAGGCCAATAATTTATCGTAAGTGTTGCAGGAAGGGCCAACTGTAGCTACGATTTTTGTTCGTTTAGTCGCGTGTCTTCGACCTGCTTCATGATCATATTCTTGGTGAAGGTATTTGTCAATATTCTTTGTCATATGTACGTAAATTTAGCTGGCAAGTATTTTTACGATATCCAGCCACTCCTCGCTGATCTTTCCTTTTGTTTTTACGGCTTGTTCCAGTGGAATGTAGTTCATTTTATTATCATGGATCCCTACAAATACATTGTATCTGCCTTGTAGTAAACTTTCAACGGCATGATATCCCATACGGCTTGCAATGATGCGATCAAGACAACTGGGAGATCCTCCTCGCTGAATATGGCCTAAAATGCACACTCTAATCTCCGCTTTTGGAAGATTTTCTTTTAATACCCGGCTTACTTGATCTGCACCACCAAAATCATCTCCTTCGGCCACAACAATCAAGTTGACCATTTTTTTCCGGCGTTCCTTTTCCTTTAATGATTTAATGATGGAGTTGATGTCCGTTTTTCGTTCTGGTATTAAAATATTTTCTGCTCCGGTGGCAATTCCACTGTGCAACGCAATGTATCCCGCGTCTCGTCCCATTACTTCGATGACAAATACACGATCATGCGCTTCCATTGTGTCTCGTATTTTATCGATCGCCTCTACCGCAGTATTGACAGCCGTATCAAACCCAATGGTGAAATCGGTGCCTGAGATATCCTTATCGATTGTTCCTGCAATACCAATACACGGCATGTTAAACTCATTGCTAAATATGTTGGCTCCTCTGAATGACCCGTCTCCTCCAATTACTACCAAGCCGTCTATTCCATTTTTAATTAGATTATCATATGCTTTTTGCCGCCCTTCTTTTTCCATAAACTCCTTGCAACGGGCAGTTTTTAAAATAGTACCCCCTCGTTGAATAATATTGGCAACAGAGCGCCCATTCATTTTGATTATATCATCTTCAATCAGGCCTTGATAGCCTCGCATGATGCCGAAAACCTCTAACCCGTAATAGAGCCCGGTTCTAACTACGGCACGGATTGCAGCATTCATCCCGGGAGAATCGCCCCCTGAAGTCAAAACGCCAATCTTCGTTACTTTAGAAGACATATCTTGAAAAAATCAAGATGCTAAGATACGTGTTTTCTTTAGCTTCACCCTATGAAAATACTGGTTACAGGCGCCAATGGATTTTTAGGATATTATCTATGCAATGCGTTGCTTACACGTGGTTATCTTGTTGTAGCTACAGGTAGGGGTGACTGCCGATTACCCTACTTGGGCAGGCCTGGGTTTTCTTATGTCTCAATGGATTTGGTTGATCATGATCAAACCAGAACAGTTGTTCATCAAATCGCACCTGATTTTATTTTTCATGCTGCTGCTATAGGGAAACCTGACGATTGCGAATTAAACAAGGAACTGGCTACTAAAATAAATACTGCAGGATCTGCACTGCTGTTAGCACTGGCTGCAAAATCAGTAACTCCCTTCTGTTATATTTCTACTGATTTTGTCTTTGATGGCAAGGCAGGAAATTATGTAGAGGAGGATCTGGTTAATCCGGTGAATCATTATGGATTTACCAAAGCACAGGCTGAAAAATTGGTGACCATGTATGCAGGGGATTGGTCAATTGTGAGAACGGTATTAGTATATGGCAGACCAATGACGGGTCGGTCAAATTTGTTATCAATTGTACAAGAAAAATTATCACGAGGGCAAACTTATGCAGTGGTTGATGATCAAATCAGAACGCCAACTTATGTTGAGGACCTGGTGAATGGACTTTTGTTGATTTTAGAAAAACGCGCCACTGGAATTTACCATTTGAGTGGAGAGGAAGTTTTAACTCCTTATCAAATGGCAGTAGAAACAGCAAATTATCTTGTATTAGATCCTACGCTTTTGATCCGTACCACTTCAGCCGCATTCAAGCAGCCTGCCATTCGGCCTTTAATTACTGGGTTAGACATCAACAAGTCAAAAAGAGAGTTGGGCTTCAAGCCGCGACGTTTTGCTGCGGGGCTACAGGCTACCTTTTGCACACACTAGTTCATCATCAAATTATTGACACTACGCTGTAAGATATTGAATGCAATCTCTGCCATTAAATTTTCTTTATCCAATGTCGGGTTCACTTCGGTGATTTCAAAACAGCATATTTTTCTGTTTTGCATAAACTTGCTGACCAAGTCCTCAGCTTCTCTTTCCCTTAACCCATTACCCACGGGCGTTCCTGTGCCTTTTGTGATGGAGGCGTCCAAGCAATCTACGTCAAAGGAAAGATAAATGTCCGTACAGTCGGATAAGTAACGCAGAATTGATCTGACAATACTTTCTGCACCCTTACTTCTTACTTCTTTTGCGGAAATTTTTTTGATGCCCAGTCTGTCTAATAAGTTTTTTTCCTCTTTTTCAAAATCTCTAAGCGATATGTAAACAATATCTTCGGAAGAGACCTTAGGGCAAATTTTACCAATATTTTTTAGTTTATGCCAATACTCCAGTGTTGCGGCATCAGGTTTGTGTACTGCACATTCCTTATTATCTATACCCAGGGAAATAGCCATGGGCATACCATGCATATTCCCGGTTGGAGTAGTGAAAGGGGTATGTAAATCCGCGTGGGCATCAATCCAAATTACCCCTAACTTACTTTTGGGCTTTGCCATACGGATTCCAGCTATGGTGGCCCCGGCTGTTGCATGATCACCACTTAGCACAACTGGGAAAAAATTATTTTTCAACGTATCACCTACAGCTTTGCTCACCCGTTCATACATGGTATAAATCCCTTTCGCACGTTTAGCATATGGGGATTCGATCGGTTCATGTAAAAGTTTATTCTCAGTGGGGATTTGTTCAGTAGGGAAATGAATAAAGAAGTTGCTCATAAAGTCCAATGCTGCAATCTTAATGGCTTCAACGCCCAAACTGGCTCCACGGGTTCCGGCGCCTATTTCAGAGGGTACTTCTATTATCTTGATATTTTTCATAGGACACCAAAGGTAAGGCTAAGGCCTTCGGGGCTTTCTAAAACGGCGTTAAATCTGTTGTTATTATCCTGTCCAGTAGGATTTGTTAAGGGGGGTGCTTACATTTGCAATGCTTAAAATCAGCTGATTATGTCAAGGTCAATTGCATTTAGAGAAGCCATTCGCGAAGCCATGTCCGAAGAGATGCGTAGGGACGAACGTATTTTCCTTATGGGTGAGGAGGTTGCGGAATATAATGGTGCCTACAAAGTGAGTCTGGGGATGCTTACCGAATTTGGATCAAAACGAGTTATTGATACTCCAATTTCGGAGTTAGGCTTTACGGCAATTGGTGTTGGAGCCGCACAGAATGGACTAAGACCAATTGTGGAATTCATGACCTGGAATTTTGCGGTACTTGCTTTAGATCAAATTTTAAATACAGCTTCTAAAATGCTGGCAATGAGTGGTGGACAGATAACCTGTCCAATTGTTTTTCGTGGCCCAAATGGCTCAGCAGGACAGTTGGGTGCCCAGCACTCCACTGCTTTTGAATCCCTCTATGCAAACATTCCGGGTATCAAAGTAGTTTCTCCAAGTAATGGGTTTGATGCTAAGGGCCTTTTAAAACAAGCAATCCGATATGAGGAGGATCCCGTTGTATTCATGGAAAGTGAAGTCATGTATGGGGATAAGTCAATTGTTCCTGCCGAAGAGTACTACATTGAATTGGGTAAAGCTTCTGTGGCAAGAAATGGGCGGGATGTAACCATTGTTTCTTTTAATAAAATGATGAAGGTTGCTTTGGGTGCGGCTGAAGAGTTGGAGAAGGAGGGGATCAGTGCAGAGATAATTGATCTGCGCACCATTCGTCCTTTGGATTGGATGACAGTTTTAGCGAGTGTACAAAAGACAAATAGATTGGTTATTGTAGAGGAACAATGGCCATTTGCTTCGGTTTCCTCTGAGCTTTCTTATCGCATTCAAAAAGAAGGTTTCGATTATTTAGATGCGCCCATTCGCAGAATTACTGCAGCGGATGCACCATTACATTATGCTCCCAATCTTGTTGCGGCAGCGCTCCCTGATGTGCCAAGGACTGTTAAGTTGGTTAAAGAAGTGATGTATCAACTAAAGTAATATGCCGCTACAACACTTTTTGATAGTTTTTATAGTTAGCACGCTCCTTGTTCTCTTACCAGCCTTTGGATTTGCCAAACTGTTTCAGAAAGCAGGCGAACAAGCCTGGAAAGCCTATATCCCCTTTTATAATACCTCGGTGATGCAACGGCTAAGTGGAAGACCACTTCATTGGGTTTTTTGGCAATTTATTCCTGTGGTAGGTTGGTTTATTACGCCAGGTATTTTTATAGAATTTTCAAAATCTTTTGGTCGATTTTCACTGCTTGACCATACCGCTTCCGTGCTTTTGGCTCCTTTTTATTTTCCTTGGTTAGCTGCACAGGAGGACCTTGCTTTTATTGGAAAGGAAGGGGTGCAACGCTTTCAAAAACCAGCCTGGCGTGAATGGTTTGATGCTGCCGTTTTTGCAATAGTAGCAGCCACCCTGATCAGAATATTTGTGTTTGAGGCTTACACCATTCCATCAGGCTCTATGGAAAAAAGTTTATTGGTAAATGATTTTCTTTTCGTAAGTAAGTTTAGTTATGGCCCCCGTGTTCCTAATACACCACTAGCGGTTCCTTTTGTTCATAATTACATGCCTTTTGGTTCTACTAAAAAATCCTACACTACAGTGGGTTCTCTTCCTTATATCCGGTGGTTCGCCTCGCCCGTGAAAAGAAATGACGCCGTGGTATTTAACTTTCCTGCAGGAGATACGGTAATCAACTTACCCGCATATCAATCGAAAGACCCTTATTACGATGTATGCCGTCGATTAGGAAATGGCAATATTGACGCAGGAAGAAAAATAGTTTTAAATGATCCGATCTCTTACCCACTTGCCATACATGCTTCAGATAAGACCGACAACTATATCAAACGTTGTGTGGCTATTCCCGGCGATGTACTTAGTTTGAGAGCTGGTCAATTATTCCTTGATGGTAAGCAGGCTGTTCCGCCTCCTGATGCGCAATACACCTACTCCTTTCGTTCTACTGTTCCCTTGGACCCCGAAATCATGAAAGAAGAGTTTAATACCACTGAATTCGGCATGGATATGACTGGCAGATATGTGATCAATCTGCCTTACAATAAGGTAGAAAAATTTAAAAGCCAACCATTTCTGGATGGTCCACTCATAGCGGACAACGAAGTTTATGAGTCAGCGACTGTTGCTGATATGGATCTGCGTACTACTTCTGGAGATGTTTTCCCTTATGACACCACTTATTTTAAATGGACAAAAGATAATTATGGCCCCATTTGGATACCTCAAAGGGGAGTTGAAATTCCATTGAATGATTCTACGTATATCCTCTATGCGCGGGCTATTCGGGTTTATGAGCGAAACACCTTATCTAAAGAAAATGGTAAAATAATTTTAAATGGACAACCTGCCACTAGTTACAGATTTAAAATGAATTACTACTGGATGATGGGGGATAACAGACATGGTTCACAGGACTCCCGCTTTTGGGGATTTGTTCCCGAGGATCGAATTGTAGGTAAGGCCTGGTTGATTTGGTTTAGTTGGGAGAATGGCCCGCGGTGGAACCGATTGTTTCGCACCATCAAATAACTTAACTTTAAAGGCTCCATATTGGAGCCTTTTTCACGTATAAACCTGTATGAAAAAAGAGCTGTATCAATTTGAATATTACCGCGTCAGTGAGCGAACGGAATTGGCAGCAAAAGATTTTGCTTTACTGGATGCAGCCTCTCGTGCCGCTCAGCAGGCATACGCGCCTTACTCAAATTTTAAAGTAGGTGCCGCAGCAATGTTGGTTAATGGTGAAGTGATACTGGGGTCTAACCAGGAGAATGCATCTTACCCGGTAGGTATATGTGCAGAGAGGGTATTGTTGGGTAATGCTGCTGTCCAATTTCCCGGTGTTGCCATAGAATCCCTTGCTATTACTTATCTACGTGCTGATAGAAAAAGTAGCGAACCCTTATCTCCATGTGGTATGTGTAGGCAAGCATTAACCGAGTATGAATCCAGAGTGCATCAGCCCATACGATTGTTGCTTGCCGGAGAAGTGGGAGATGTGCTCATATTAAATCAAGCACAGGCATTATTACCATTTGTTTTCCAAAGTCAACATTTGTTTTAATTCATAAATTTTTAAATATGCATAAATCAAGCGCTACCTCCAGACGAAAATTTGTAAAACAAGCGGGTATGGCTGCAACTGGTTGGATGATAATTCCACGTGCTGTTTTAGGAAAGGGGTTCATGGCTCCAAGTGATAAATTAAATGTAGCCGGAATAGGGGTTGGCGGTCAGGGTGCGGGAGATCTTGCTCAAATTGCAAAAAGTCCTTATGTGAATATTGTTGCCTTGTGTGATGTGGATGATAGACAGGCTGCACGGTCTAGAAAAGCTTACTCCAAAGCAAATTATTATAAGGATTTTCGAGAAATGCTTAATAAGGAGAGAGATTCTATTGATGCTTGTACCATTTCAACCCCTGATCACACGCATGCAGTTGCCACGCTCGCCGCTATGCAATTGGGCAAGCATGTCTACACCCAAAAACCTTTGACGCATGATATCTATGAGGCACGTTTGTTAACCGAAGCAGCAAGACGGTACAAGGTGGTTACGCAAATGGGAAATCAGGGAGGCTCTGGAAACGGCGTTCGTGTTGCCCAAGAAATGTATACTGCTGGTTTAATTGGGGAAGTGGTTGAGGCGCAGGCGTGGACAAATCGTCCGGTATGGCCCCAGGGTATGCAAGCTCCCACTGGTCAATTTGAAGTGCCTACAGAGTTGGATTGGAATTTATGGCTGGGCACGGCAAAGCCTATTCCTTATCATCCATCCTATCTTCCTTTTAATTGGAGAGGCTGGTGGGCATTTGGTACTGGTGCTTTGGGAGATATGGCCTGTCATATAATGGATCCTATTTATCGAATTTTACCGATCCTGTATCCATCCTCCGCTGAATGCAGTGTGGCTACTATCTGGCGAGAAATGTGGAATGATACACCGGCTGTAGAGGCTTGTCCGCCTTCTTCGATAATTCATCTCAATTATCCGCGTACTGATGGGAAAGGTTCCATTAAGGTTTCTTGGTATGATGGGGGGCTACTACCGCCCAGACCGGAGGAGTTATCTCCTGGAGAGCCGTTTGGAAATTGGGATGGAGGGGTGCTTTTCATTGGTACAAAAGGAAAATTATTAATGGATTGCTATGGGGCTAATCCAAGATTGTTACCAACCAAGTTGATGAAGGTTATTGAATTACCAAGGTCTTCATTACCACGGGTGCCCGAAGGTCATTACCTACAATGGGTGAATGCCTGTATTGCCGGCTACGGAAAAGGAGTTACCAGTTCTCCTTTTGAATACGCTGGTCCATTTACGGAAAGCATTTTAATGGGTAACGTAGCGATCCGTAGCTGGATGATCAAAAATCCAAATTTAAAAGGCTGGGAGGACAAATATCTCGGGCGTAAAAAGTTGCTATGGGATGCCGCTGCTATGCGCGTTACCAACTTTGACGAGGCGAATCAATTTGTCAAGCGAGAATACCGCGAAGGTTGGTCCCTTACTGTATAGCATATTAGGATTTAAGGTAGTTGGCAAGCTCCAGACACTCAAGTGTTTTATATCTTTCTTTGCTTGGATCAAAAGATCTGGATAATTCTTCCAACACGCTTGCAATGGTCTCTATAGTAGATCTGGGCATTAGGTATTGTTGCTCCAACGGTTCTTTGATGCGTTTAAAGTAGGTCTCAATATCCCTGTGCGTATAGATCTGTCCGCCAGAAGGGTCTATGAAAAAAGCGGCACTAAGTGTGGAAATGTCCTGTGAGGGTTTACAATAAGCTAACAAAAATTGATCAGGAAGTTGTACGGCTCGGATAGGGAGATCAAGTAATTCACTTAACACAAGGTAAAGTAATCCATTTCCTGTTGGCGAACCTTTTTTGCAGGAAATGACTTTATGGATCAAATGATCTTCTGTTTTACATTCATCTCTTGGAATTGTTTTCAGTCCAAAATATCCGTAAAGGATATTGTTAACAACATTCACTTGCTCTAGTGAGGTGAGATAATTGTTTAGTTCCAACCAAATATTCCTTCTTAATCGTTCTGTATCGGTAATAACAGGTGTGGTGGCAAGATCAGGATATTGAAAAGTGGAAACTAAAAGAGCTCCGGTCAGCAATTCAGGATTCGCCGCTTCTTTCCAGTCTGTAAAATTTCTTTTTAGGTCTCTAAGCTGGAGGCGATGTATAAGACTTTCTATTCGGTTTTGCACCTGTTCATTGGGAACGGTTTCCCACCAGTGCTCCAATGTGGGGATGATTGTTGAACCATAATCAACAATTCTGGCCGATACTGCGCCAAAAACTTCCTCATCGGGATCATCTATCAAATTCAATAACGCTGAGATTTCTGTTGTGGTTCCCATGCACACAATTTCATGCATGGTGATGGATTTAGGAAGCGGAACTTTTCCACATACCTTAACAGTTTACTATTGCTTGCTTCGTTTTGCAATTACCATCCAATCCCAGGGAAGTGGCTGGTTGAGCCAGTGGGGTGGGTTGACAAACTCAGTATCCCAACCGTATTCTATTTTTTTAAATTGTATGGGTTCAAACTGGTGTTGAACTAAGCTCAATGAAAGTTCCTCCCGTAAAAAGTGTTTATGTGGAACGTCGTCAATGTTTACTACTCCTTGTTTAAGATTTTTCCACTGCTGAAGTGCTTTGTCTTTAGCCAATCTTTCCGCAAAAAGGGCAGCGTCAATTTTATATTGTTGTTGGATGATCCAGGTAAACAGATAGGATTCAAGGGATGGTACGGTTAAGATCAAGATGCCATCAGGCTTAATACAGCGTTGTAAGTTTTTAAAAAATGCAAAGCGATCATGAGCATGGGGAGTTAATAAAGCATTGATGCAGATTCCCAATTCGGCCGGTTTGATGCGGAGTCTGCTATTGCACATGTCCCCTTGCCGGTAACATACGTTTTTTAAATTGCGGTACATGGATTGCGCAATCTTTAGATTATTGCTAGAGATATCTAGCGCAATTACTTTTTTGAATAATGGAGAAATTACCGGCAGCCATTTGCCAACAGCACAGCCAATATCTATCACATGATGTTGGCTGTTAGCATAAGTTTTAATGGCTTTTGCGATCCACTTTTTTTTATCATTTTGAAGCACATCAAATATTTCTTCCTGGTAGTTGGAGGCCATTTTCTCCCAGTAATTGCGCTTCATGATTTATTTCTTTTTTTTAGGACTTGCTTTCTTCTTTTTGGTCGCTGAAGCAATTTTCCTTCTAACAAATGCACCGGGTATTTGTGTTTCAATAATCTCCTTTACTGCATTTAGGGACAATAATTTTGCCTCTTCTGTGGTAGTACGCGAGCCGTCTTCTTTTTTGGGGAGATAAATTAATTTCTTGCCCCATTTCACTAAGGGACCCCAGCGGCCATTCTCCACGCTGATCTTTTCATCCGGCCACCGGTTAATATATCTGTTTGCTTCCTTTTTGATTTTTGCTGCAATTAACTCGTGCATTTCCGCTTCGGATAAATTGGCAAAATCATATCGACGAGGAACATTAATAAAAATACCATCCCATTTTATATAGGGGCCAAATCGGCCGCTTCCTTTGGTTATTCCTTTTTTCTGGTATCTGCCCACAGGGGCATCTGCCTTCCGTTTTTCTTTGATAGCGGTAATGGCTTTGTCTAATCCTACGGTACCTAAATCTGTTCCTTTTGGTAAGGATACAAATTCCTCGCCCCATTTAATATAAGGTCCAAATCGACCTACATTGACCGATACTTCCTTGTCTTCAAACTTACCCATAGGTCCTTGTGCACCAAATAAGGAGAGGGCTTCTTCAAAAGTTATTGTTTCAATGCTTTGGCCAGTTGGAATCTTTGCAAAGCGCGGTTTTTCGATATTATCCGCCTTTCCAATTTGAATCATGGCGCCGTATCGTCCCATCCGGGCAATAACGGGCTTGCCTGATTCAGGATCAACCCCGAGCTCTCTTTCGCCTTTAATCCGTTCAGCTGACTCTATGGTCTTATCAACATCTTTTTTAAATGGCTTGTAAAAATCTTTGATCATGCTATTCCACCGCAATTTTCCGGTAGCTACTTCATCAAATTCGTTCTCAATTTTTGCTGTAAAACCATAATCCATTATATCATCGAAATATTGTAATAAAAAATCAGTAACTACCAAACCCAAATCGGAGGGAAATAACTTTGATTTCTCTGCTCCGGTATTTTCTTGTTCAATTGTACTACTGATTTTTCCATTTTTGAGTACCAGCACCTGCAACCCTCTTCGGGTTCCTTCTTTATCTCTTTTTTCTACATACCCTCTTTTTAGAATGGTAGAAATAGTAGGCGCATACGTTGAAGGTCGTCCTATGCCTAATTCTTCTAATTTTTTCACCAGCGATGCCTCTGTGTATCTGGGAAGTGGGCGGCTGAAACGCTCTATGGCTTTCAGGGAAATTAGGGGCAACTTCTGGCCCTTTCGAAGGGGTGGAAGCATGCTTTCTTCCTCATTCTCTTTATCATCCTCGTCACGATCCTCTAAATATACTTTTAAAAAGCCATCAAATTTTAATACCTCACCTGTGGCTATCAGTTCCTCCCGTTGATTGGAAATGCAGATTTGTGCGGTAGTTTTCTCCAATTCAGCATCCGTCATCTGACTCGCCATGGTTCTTTTCCAGATCAATTCGTAGAGCCTTGCCCATTCTGCCTCTTTGATACTGCCGTTATTCATGTAAGTGGGACGAATGGCTTCGTGGGCTTCTTGTGCTGATTCGTGTTTATTCTTAAACTTTCTGAATTGATGATATTGTTTCCCGTATTGTGTACGTACAGTTTCACTGATGGCCGCCAACGCAGTGTCACTGAGATTAACACTATCAGTACGCATATAAGTGATATACCCATTCTCGTAAAGTTTCTGCGCAATAAGCATGGTCCTGGAAACTCCATAGCCTAATTTTCTGGAGGCCTCCTGTTGTAAGGTAGAAGTAGTAAAAGGAGGGGCCGGTGAGCGTTTTCCCGGGTTGACCTGAATAGCTGAAACAGTGTAGGTTGCTCCAATACAATTTTTTAAAAATTGGTTAGCGTTTTGGGCCGTGGTTTGTTTTTCCCCATCTGCCTTGAACTGTACCATCCTTCCTTCTAAATCCTTGGCGGAGAAAAGTGCTTCTACTTTAAAATGACTGGTGGGTAAAAAGGAGTTGATTGCTCTTTCTCTTTCAACTATCAATCGTACGGCCACACTTTGTACGCGTCCTGCACTTAGGTTGTTTCGCATACTCATTTTTCGCCATAGAACAGGGCTTAGTTCAAATCCTACAATTCGATCCAGTATTCGCCTGGCTTGCTGTGCCATAACCAGGTTCATGTCAACTTTTCTGGGCTGCTTTACTGCATCAAGGATGGCGGGTTTTGTGATTTCATAAAATACAATTCGTTTAGCTTTCTTTGGATCAAGCCCCAGTACTTCACAAAGATGCCAACTGATGGCTTCTCCTTCTCGGTCCTCATCCGTTGCTAACCAAACTTCTTTTGATCGTTTAGCCAGCGCAGTTAATTCCTTGACTATTTTTTCTTTATCGGCTGCTACTTTATAACGAGGTGAAAAATCTCCTTCAAGGTCAATACCCATTCCTGCTTTCTCAAGATCACGAATATGCCCAAAGCAACTTTTAACTTGAAACTCCTTTCCCAGGATCTTCTCGATTGTTTTTGCTTTTGCGGGGCTCTCTACGATTACTAAATTTGTTGCCATTTATATAAACAATTTGCTTCCGGAATGCTCGCAAGTTAGGCAAGAATAGGAAAAATTAATTTAAAGTCCATTTCTTACCCCCTTCTTTATAGATATATTACCTTTGCATCCGCTATGTATACCATACGATTTACATTTGAAAAAACGGGTTTGGAGCCGCAACTACTCCAAGAGGTAAAGCCAGGACAAAATTTACTTGAAGTAGCACTTTTAAATAATATTGAACTGCATCATAATTGTGGGGGTGTATGCGCCTGTAGCACTTGTCATCTTTATGTGAAAAGCGGGGAGGAGTTTATTGAGGAGATCAGTGACAAGGAAGAAGATTTTATTGATCGCGCTGTAAATCCGCGACTCAACTCCAGATTGGGTTGCCAATGTGTGCTCTTGGAAGGACAGGGCGAACTTGCGATCAGCATTCCGGATCAATCACAATTTTTAGGCGAATAATCTACATGATGACCCATTTTGAACCCCCTATTGGATGGAGTGACCACGAGGACATTGCTTTGAAATTATATGAACGTTTTGGAGACGATTTCACAGAAAGCAAAATTTATCGTATCCGTTTCACTGATCTTTTAGAGTGGGTGTTGGAGATTCAGGGGTTTACCGGAAAAAGAGAAGAATGCACTGAGGGTCATTTAGAGATGGTGCAAAGTTCTTGGGTTTATGAATGGCGCGATAATCAACACTAAAGTATGCTGGATATTCCTTCATTTGAAAATATAACTGCGTTCATTTTTGATATGGACGGGGTACTCACGGATGGCAGTCTTTTACTGGGCCCCGATCAAATGCAGCTTCGCACAATGAATATTAAGGACGGTTTTGCGCTTCAATTTGCTGAAAAAAAGGGATATCATATATTCATTATTTCAGGGGCGGAGAGTCTACCGGCTATGGAGCGACTCAAAAAATTAGGGATCAGCGAAATTCACATGGGTGTGCTGGATAAGGAAAAGAAAGTACTTGACTTGCTCAAGCAATACGCGCTGGATTACTCACAAGTCTTATACATGGGCGACGATATACCCGATCTGGCTGTTATGCAAAACTGCGGAATAGCCTGTTGCCCTTCCGATGCGGTTCCTGAGGTAAGATCCATAGCCCATATTATTGCGGCCAATACGGGGGGGAAGGGGTGTGTGCGCGAGATGATTGAAAAAGTTATGCGAGCACGAGGGGATTGGGAAATTGATGCGTTTATTCGCTCAATATAATTTGAAACTTTTCATGCATACAATCCGTGGAATTTTCAGGCTCATCCGATTGCCCAACCTGTTTTTTATTGGCCTTACCCAGGGGCTGTTGCAGGTGTGCATCTACCAACCTATTTTCAAGGGGGATATACCTGTATATGATGCTATCCAGTTTTATTCTTTAATGGCCGCTTCCTTATTTATTGCGGCGGGGGGGTACATTATCAATGATTATTTTGATGTAGCCATTGATGAAATAAACCGTCCAAGCAGACTGGTGGTTGGAAAAATAATCAGTCGACGCGGAGCCATGGGTTTACATTTTTTGTGCAGTGGTTGTGGGATGATCTTTACCTACTATTCAGTTAGATCTTTAGCCTATTATCTAATCCCACTGAACCTGTCCGTCATCCTCTTGCTTTGGATTTATTCCGCCCACTTAAAAAAAAGTTTTTTGGTTGGCAATTTGCTTATATCTCTATTGGTCGCATGGAGCATTTTCATTTTTTTTCTCGCTAAAGCAGATCCTCTTGTTGTAGTTAAAGGGGAAGCAATAAAACAAGCCCTATTTTATCAATTATGTTCTTTATATGCCGGCTTTGCTTTTCTATCCACTATGGCACGTGAGTTAATGAAAGACATTGAAGACAGGGAAGGAGATCAGCGTCATGGATGCAGGACCTTGCCCATTGTTTGGGGCATTCCGGTGGCAAGGTTCATCACTTTATTTTGGTTGGTGTTGATCCTGGTGTTGTTGTTAGTTGTACTGGTGTATTTGCTTCAATTGAAAATGACAATCGCTCTTCTCTACGTATTTTTCTTACTAATTATCCCTCTTTTATCTATGATAAATAATACCGCCCGAGCAAAAAACGAACAAGACTTTGGGGTGTTAAGTACGCGGATGAAGTGGTTTTTATTCGCGGGTATATTTTCTATGATCTTTTTTTATTATTACTTATGAAACCCCTCATATTAGCTTCTCAGTCCCCACGTCGTAAACAGTTATTGGAGTGGGCAGCCATACCTTTTACCGTGATGGTCAGCGATGTGGAGGAGCTGTTTCTGCCTACCTTGCCAAAGGAAGAAGTTCCGGTGTTTATCGCTACAAAGAAAGCAAGAGCCGTACAATCAAAATGCTCATCGGATGCTATTGTACTTGCTGCTGACACCATTGTGTTGTTACAGGAAAAAATATTGGCTAAACCCGTTCATCGGGAGGAGGCTATCAGTATGTTGTTATCATTGTCGGGGGTTACGCATCAAGTAATCACGGGTGTTATTTTAGCCCAGGGCGATCGTGAAGTGAGCTTTTCGCAAACCACTTCAGTTACTTTTCATCCCCTTAGCTTAGCCCAGATTGAATACTATGTAGATCACTACAAGCCTTACGACAAGGCAGGAGGGTATGCCATACAGGAATGGATTGGTGTGGTAGGTATTGAGTCAATTGAGGGCGACTTTTATAATGTAATGGGATTGCCAGTCAGTCGGGTTATTCACCACTTGCAGCAATTTCAGTAGTCCATTCACTCCAATGCACTGAAATTTTTAAATCGGGGTGTAGGCTTTTAAGCACAGGGCAACTCTCTGCTGTTTTAACTAAAATATGCTTATCGCGAGCATCTATTTGTTGGAGGGCGGTGGGTATTGTTGCTGTCAACTCAATGGCTCCGACTCTACGCGGATTCGATTCCATGATTTTATTGACGCTTAGCTTGAATCCTTTAAGCGGGATGTTCAGTTGCTGAGCCTTTATCCCCATCACGGTTAGCATGCAGGAAGCTAGACTGGTAGCCAATAAATCGGTAGGGGAAAACTGCTCGCCCTTTCCGTGATTATCAGTGGGGGCGTCCGTGATAAGCAATGATTGGCTTTGTAAATGCATGGCTTGTGTTCTCAACTCAGCTTGATATTCTACAACAGCAGTCATTCTCAATAATTTTCATAAATTTACGTTTAGTATTTAAAATGCGAATGGTGAAAAAGGTATTTCTTTTTTTTATATTCTCTCTTGTCTTGGGTCAGGCGCAAGCCCAATTTACGCTGGGTCGTTCCAGTAACAGGGAAGACCGAAAGGCTGAAAAACGAAAAAAAATAAATACATTGATCCGCCAGGCAGAAGAAGGCATACTGGTATATACTATGCAAAGTGTTTTTGGTTTTCAAGCGCGCTCAAATGGATATGGATTTCTTTATGAGCAAGGGAAAATGAAAACACCACTCAAATCCAATGTTTATCGGGTTGAATTGACAGAAATAAAACACCCTAAGGAGAATCGGTTTCAAAACTTATCTAATCCGTTTTTGTTCATTAGCAATCCCTACATCTACGGCAAAGTGAATAACTTTTACCAACTTTCATTAGGAATTGGTCAACAGCGATTGATGGGTCAAAAAGGAAACAAAAATGGAGTTTCCGTTACCTGGAATTATCTAGGAGGGCTTGCCGCTGGGTTTCTTAAACCCTATTATGTACAGGTAGAGGACTCGACGGGTACAAGTACTCGATACATTAAATACACGCCACAAGATTCCACTCTTTTTTTGGGCCCTGCTATTTTGGGTGCTGGTGGTTTTTGGCGAGGATGGAACGAATTAAAAATAAAACCTGGCGTTTTTGCTAAAACTTCTCTGCGATATGACTACGGAAGGTTCAATGAAGTAGTAAGTGCGTTAGAAATTGGCTGTAGTGTCGAGTATTATTCAGGCAGCACTCCAATCCTGGCATTGCAGCGTGAAACACCACTATTTTTTCAGGCATACATTGCCCTTCTCTTTGGAAGAAGAAAGTAGCGAAGCATTACCTTTGCACAATGACTATCCCTCCTGAAATTATCTCGATTACCCCCCCCAAACCTAAGAAGCCAGATTGGCTTCGCGTAAAACTTCCCATTGGAGAGAAATATAAACAGGTAAGGCAATTAGTTGATCAAAACAAACTGCACACGATTTGTGAAAGTGGTAATTGCCCTAACATGGGAGAATGTTGGGGGGAGGGAACAGCTACCTTCATGATATTGGGTAATGTCTGCACACGAAGTTGTGGATTCTGCTCGGTGGCAACGGGTCGTCCGGACGCTGTTGATTGGGATGAACCCCAACGGGTGGCTGAGGCTATTTTATTGATGAAAGTTAAACATGCGGTTATTACCTCCGTAGATCGTGATGAACTACCGGATGGGGGCTCAATCATTTGGCAAAACACTATTAAGGCAGTAAAAGCATTATCGCCAACTACTACCTTAGAAACCCTTATTCCGGATTTTAAAAGCAAGAAGATCGATATTGACAGAATAATCGAAGCTGCCCCAGAGGTAGTTAGTCATAATATTGAAACAGTGGAACGCTTAACACGTCAAGTTCGGGTACAAGCGAAGTATTGGCGTAGTATGGAAGTAATAAGAACCTTAAAAGAGGGGGGGATGCGCACAAAAAGTGGAATCATGTTAGGCTTGGGTGAAACCCGGGAGGAGGTGGTGCAGACTTTACAAGATTTAAAAGATAACGGTTGTGATGTAGTTACCATAGGTCAATATTTGCAACCTACTAAAAAACATTTACCAGTAGAACGTTTTGTTCACCCGGATGAGTTTGCTGCATATAGAGAAATGGGATACCAGCTTGGATTGGACTATGTTGAGAGCGGCCCATTGGTGCGTTCTTCCTATCATAGTGAAAAACATGTAACACCAGGCATTGGCAGAAAGCATTGGGAAAGTTCATTATCAATGTAGCTTCATGGTGAAGTATTTTTTTTCTGTATCCCTGTTAGTTTGCTCTTATTCTTTACCAGCTCAGCAAAATTGGATTCGTGTAGATAGTTTATATGCTCCGCTTCCCACTTCTATTGAAGTATGGAAATCTACTTCGCCTGTCGAAGGCAAACCTTGCATTGTATATTTGGTTCGTGCTAAATTGGCTGCGCCTGACTTGCAATTCAACGCGGATACCAGTTATAGAAGACGATTAACTCCCCACCAGTTTTTTGAAAGAAATCAAGCTCCGTTGCTTGTTGTAAATGCCAGTTTCTTTTCATTCACTACTCATCAAAATTTTAACCTGCTTATTCAAAACGGAGTACAGTATGCATTTAATGTTCATGCGGTTCCTGGCAAGGGCAGCGATTCGTTAACCTGGAAACACCCATTAGGTAGTGCTATTGGAATTACAAAAAACCGTAGGGCGGATGTGGCTTGGACTTTTACTGATTCATCGTTAAGTATCCCCTTGGCTGTACAAATGCCGGTAATGCCACTTAAAGACAGCCAATCCCTACTTTCAAAAAAGACCTTTAAAAAGATGTTACAACCGTACAATAAGCCAAGGTCTTGGAAAATGAACACGGCTGTGGGAGGTGGTCCTGTGTTAGTTCAATATGGTTTACTGGCTATTGCTAACGAAGAGGAAATGAAATTTGCCGGACCTGCTATCGAGGATCGTCATCCTCGAACTGCGATGGGTTATACTAAAGATGGTTGGTTATTAGTTTTAGTAGCGGAAGGCAGACACCCGGGCATAGCGGAGGGACTTACATTAAAACAAACTGCTCAGTTTTTAGTAGACTGGAATTGTGAGGAAGGGCTCAATCTTGACGGAGGAGGAAGCAGTGCCTTACTTGTTAACGGAAAACCAACTATTACGCCTTCGGATAAAGCGGGTGCAAGAGCTGTCCCTGGTGTTTTTGTAATAAAAAGAAATTAATCTTTCTCCCAAACAAGTGCACTGGCACCCAATATGGCTGCATCAGCTTCCTTAAGATTGCTGAACACAAGCTTTACTTTATTTTTAAATACCTGAACAAGATTAGCTTCCATGGCTTCCCTTGTTGGGTTGAGAATCAAATCACCTGCTTTAGTGAGCCCTCCAAATAATACAATCGCTTCTGGGGAGGAGAACATCACAAAATTAGCAAGGGCCTCTCCAAGGATTTGCCCAGTAAAGTGAAAAATTTCAAGGGCAATTTTATCACCTTCAATCGCACATTCATAGACTTTTTCACTAGTGACTTGCTCGGGACTGATTTGACGAAGCAGGCTGGGCGTGGATGGATTTGCTTTCAGCATTTCCAATGCAGTTTCTCGAACGCCTGTTGCAGAAGCGTAGGCTTCCAGAGAACCCCGAATTCCAGTTCCTTTGTGAAGCCTTCCGTCAGGTCGAATAATAGTATGTCCCAGCTCCCCCGCAAAACCATCATGTCCCAAAACTATTTTTCCATTGATAAATATGCCACTGCCTACTCCAGTTCCCATGGTGATGGTAATAAAATCCCTCATACCCTTTGCACATCCATATTGCTGTTCACCTGCTGCGGCGGCGTTAGCATCATTTGTCAACTTGACACGCATAGAAAATTTTTCCTGAAGCATTGCTGCTAAAGGAACGGTACCCTTCCATTTTAAGTTGGCAGCGTGCTCGATATTGCCTGTATAATAGTTACCATTAGGTGCGCCAACTCCAATGCCGATACATTGATCCGCTCCTCCAATTTTCTTAATCAAAGGAGACAAGTGACCATAAAGTTCACTGATAAAACCCTGGACAGTATCTTGCGCACTAGTCAACATTCTCCCTTGCTCAAGAATTTTACCCTCTCGGTCAACTATACCAAATTTGGTGTTGGTACCGCCAATATCAACACCTATTGCCAAAGGTTCATTTGTACTCATAGTTCACTGTTTAATATGAAAAAAGCAGCCATATAGAATGGCTGCTTAATATACAAAGAATTGTGATCAATGTCCACTTGCAACTTGTGCATCCACATCGAGTCCCTGTTTTTTCAATACCGCTTTGGTTTGCACTGCATGCCAAGCCAGGTATGCAAAGCATACCAGCGGAACAACATATGACAACTGAGTGAAAGTGTGCACACCTGGATCGTTCACTGATTCAAGATCGATGATTGCTCCTTGTCCAGGCGGTATGATTGCACCACCCAAGATCATCATGATCAAAAACGCAGAGCCTTGGCTTTGGTATTTACCAATGCCATTCACAGCCAAAGCGAAGATGGCTGGCCACATCACTGAACAACACATGCCGGTGCTGATGATAGCAAAATTGGCAACCATTCCTGTTGTGGTAAGCGCTACAACCATTGCTATCACTCCCAAAACAGAAACGGATAGGAGAAGTTTTACCGGTTGCTCGTTGGCATAAATGAAAGCAATTACACCGATCGCTATGCAGATAGGATACATCAAAAAGTCTGATACGTCATTTCCTTTGATAATATTAACAAGAAGAATTACGCCAAATGCGACAAAAGGAACCACCATGACCATGAATTTCTTCATTGACTTGCTGAAGTTGAATACACTGATCGCACCAGTCCATCTACCTATCATCAAAGAACCCCAATACAAAGAGATGAGATGTGAAATATGTGATTCATCGTATCCACCAAATGCATTCTTTTTTAACAATGCACCAAAATTATTGTCGATCGTTACTTCTACTCCCACATATATAAAAATAGCAATCATGCCCAATACCAGTTGCGGATAAGCCATGGCTCCCCAACCTTCGGGATTATTTTTTGCGCTGAGCATTGATACAAAGAGCGTTGTCAAAATGATGGCGAGAGAGCTGAAGATGATCAGTGATTTGCTGATGCCTGTAGCTTCTTTTACAAGATCGGAAAAGAGAACAGGGAGGAATACGAGTCCAATGATAAGCAGCACGATCATAGCCTTGGGACTTTTTTCCAATTTTTCGTCGGATGTTGTTTTTGGAAGTTTGGCATAAGCGAATATGATGGCCGCAATGATAAAGAGTCCGGCGAGAAAGAAATACAATTCCTGGATATTTTCAATCGAAGCTTCTTGCACACTCGTTATGCTGCCGAAAAGTATCACACTGACAACCAGTGGACCCAACAGTGTGCCAAAAGAGTTTACACTTCCGCCCATGTTGAGACGGTGTGTACCTGTTTCCTCTGGACCCAGTGCGATAACAAAAGGTTGCGCAGATGTTTGCTGCAGTGAGAATCCCAATGCAATGATGAAAAAAGATACCAGTACAAGTCCGAATGTAGCATTTCCCGACCCGCTTATGAATGCTAATGCAAGGGCACCTACCACTGAAATCATGAGCCCATAAATGATGCCTTTTTTATATCCGATTTTGTTCAATAAATCAGTTCCGCTTGCATAAGCAACTATATACAGAATCAGTGATCCGTAGAAATAAGCACCATAAAAGGCAGATCCAATCAGTTGTGATTGAATTTGATCCAATTGAAAAAATTTCTTGCAAAAAGGGATGAAAATACTGTTGGATGCAGCTACAAAGCCCCAGAAAAAGAATACGCTAATTAGTACACTGAATTGTGACCATTTAGTTTGTTGGCTCAAGAATTGATTTTTTGGTAGGATTGAAAATAGGTATTTTTTGGAATGGGACCTCGTTTTTTTGACCTAAATTACACAGTAACGGGTGATGACTTTATGGAGATTTTACCTGTTGCAGCCCCTTGCTCTCTAAAATGCCTAAAGATGGGGGCAGCAATTTGGCAATTTACGTCTACTATATACCCATATGTGGACACACCCAGACACTAAACTTCTATTTATGGGAGGTGAATTTGGTCAGACCTCCGAATGGGATTTTAGCACAGAGCGCCAATGGCCACTGCTTCAATTTCCCTTTCATGCTGGACTACGGTGCTGTGTCGCAGCACTCAATCGTTTATTGGGATCTGTCCCAGCGTTGAAGGAACAACAATTTTCAGCTGCAGGATTTCGTTGGCTGGGTCTCTCTCATTGCGAAGAATCTGTTGTTGCCTATCAACGTATCGGCCAAAAGGGAAGATTTGTTAGGATCATACTGAATATGACAACTGTGGGCAGAACTAACTGGACGCCGGATATTCAAGGTAAGTTAAAATGGAAGGTGGTTTTATCCAATAGGATTGATCGAAAGCAAAAGCAAGTACAGCTTACAATCACCTCGCCACCTTTGGCTGGGCTAGTACTCGCATAAGTCTTACATTCTATTGGGCACTTCTATACCAAGCAGTGACATAGACCTATGAATTACGTTTGCGGTAAGGGATGCAAGTCTTAAACGAAGTTGTCTGGTTGCGATGGTCGGAGCATTAATAATAGCATGTTGTGTATAGAACGAGTTAAAGAGTTTAGCAATTGTAAAAACATATAAGGCTACTACTGAGGGATTGTGTTCCATGACTGCTTGGTCAAGAACGGCCGGAAACTGTTCCAACGAGATCAATAGTTCTTTTTCTTCTTTCTTTAGCTTGTTTTCAATTGAATGAGTTGCAGTAGGACTCTCTTTTCTCAGAATTGATTGAATTCGTGCATAGGTATATTGGATAAATGGCCCTGTAAACCCTTGGAAATCGATCGATTCTTGTGGATTAAAAATCATTTTTTTCTTTGGGTCTACCCGAAGTAAGTAAAACTTCAATGCCCCTAAGGCCAAGGTGTGATAGAGTTTATGCAGTTCATTCGGATTAAAGTCTTTCACTTTACCCAGTTCCTCTGTTTTGGTACGCGCCGCCTCGATCATTTCAGCGATTAGATCATCCGCATCAACTACAGTACCCTCCCGACTTTTCATTCTGCCACTAGGCAACTCAACCATGCCATAGCTTAAATGATATATGCCATTGGCATAAGGTTTACTTAGTTTTTGCAAGATGAGTTGGAGGACTTTCATGTGATAATTTTGCTCATCCGCTATCACGTAAATACTCTGTTCATATTGATATTCTTGAAATTTTTGTTCGGCTAATCCCAGATCCTGGGTGATGTAAACTGAAGTGCCATCCTTACGGAGCACGAGTTTCTCGTCAAGGCCTTCAGGCGTCAGGTCTATCCAAATGCCACCATCTTCTTTTTTGAAAAATATTCCATCAGCCAATCCTTGCTCTACAAATTTTTTCCCCAGCAAATAGGTTTTACTTTCATAATATGTCTTATCAAAATCAGCCCCTATTTTTAAATAGGTTTCATTGAATCCTTCATAAACCCATTGGTTCATTCGGTCCCATAGGTCTACCACCTCTTGATTTCCCGCCTCCCAGTCTTGCAATAATTGTTGGGTGGCCTTCATGATCGGTGCTTCTTTCTCGGCCTGTTCTTTGGTCAATCCGCAGGCAACCCCCTCCTCAACTTGTGCTTTATAGGCCTCGTTAAATTTTACATAGAAGTTGCCCACGAAATGATCTCCCTTTTGTCCAACAGAAGCAGGGGTGGAGCCGTTTGCAAAAAGTTGCCAGGCAATCATGCTCTTACAAATATGGATTCCACGGTCGTTTACCACACAACTTTTTGTTACAGAATAACCTCTTTCTTTCAATAGTTCAGCAATGCTCCATCCCAGAAAGATATTGCGCAAATGACCCAAATGCAACGGTTTGTTGGTGTTGGGGGAAGAATATTCCACCATCACTCGCTTGGTGTTTTCAGCTGCTTTCCCAAATTGGGTATTGGAATAAGTGGTTGAAAGAAAGTCAAGCAAACATTTTTCCTGTAAAGAAAAGTTCAAAAACCCTTTGAGTAAATTATAGGATTTAAAAAGATCACCCTGTTGCTCACAGGCGGCAGTGCCAATTGTAGTACCCATTAACGCCGGATTAAGCTTATGCTTTTTTATCAGGCCAAATAACACTAATGTGTAGTCGCCTTCAAATTCCTCTTTAGTGCGCTGAATTACCAGTTCGTCCTCCGTTATTGAAATTCCAAGAGAATCCTGAACAATAGGTGCAAGGATCTTTTTTATTTTTTGTTGTAGTAGCATATCCTAAATCTTTGCAAAGGTAAAGGTCCCATTTGTCTTTTTTAGAGGTTTCGATTATTTTGCGCACTATGAACCATTTGTTGGAAAAAGTTGCTATTGGTGTTTGCCGGATTGTTGATTTATTTTATCCTTTATTTCAGCGATTTTTATCATTGCAACCATTTAGGTATTTAGTAACAGGTGGTGCAAATACATTTTTAGGATTGTTGGTTTATTTCCTTTGTTATCAATATCTTTTTAAGGAGACAGTATTTGACCTTTGGTTTTATGCTTTCAAAGCACATAGTGCCAGCTTGTTTGTTTCTTTTTTATTTACTTTCCCTGTCGGTTTCTTTTTTGCCCGATATGTGGTTTTTGACAATTCTAGCTTAAAGGCAAGGATGCAGTTGTTTCGGTACCTGATGACTTGCCTGTTTAACCTTTTTTTAAACTACCTCTTACTTAAAATACTAGTGGAAATATTGTCCTGGCATGCCCTGACTGCGCAGATCATCACCGTTATTCTCGTGATTGCTTTTAGCTATGTAGCCCAGCGAAATTTCTCTTTTAAAGTCAAAGAAAATCAGACAAATTGTTGATTTTCAACTTTTAATTACGTCAAAATTGCCTTTTTCTGAACAAAAACTGACAAAATTACACCTCAGTTTGATTCGGCATAGGAGTTGCGTGGTACTTAGTATAAAATTTGAATTATGGGAAAAATAATTGGAATAGATCTAGGCACCACCAACAGTTGCGTTTCTGTAATGGAAGGTAACGAGCCGGTTGTTATCGCAAATGACGAAGGGCGCAGAACCACACCTTCAATTGTTGCTTTTTTAAAAAATGGAGAACGAAAAGTAGGTGATCCCGCCAAACGGCAAGCCATTACCAATCCTAAAAATACCATTGCGTCCGTGAAGCGTTTCATGGGACGTCGTTTTGATGAAGTAGGAGAAGAAATCACCCATTGGAGCTATAAAGTAGCAAAAGGGGATAATAATACAGTTCGTATTGATATAGACGGTCGCTTATATACTCCACAGGAGATTAGTGCCATGATTCTTCAGAAAATGAAAAAAACCGCTGAAGACTACTTGGGTCATGAGGTCACAGAAGCTGTAATTACGGTTCCCGCTTATTTTAATGACGCACAGCGTCAGGCTACCAAGGAAGCGGGTGAAATCGCCGGGTTGAATGTTCGCAGGATTGTCAACGAACCAACTGCAGCAGCGCTTGCATACGGATTAGATAAAGCACAATCAGATAAGCGAATTGCTGTGTTTGACTTAGGAGGTGGAACCTTTGACATATCTGTACTTGAACTTGGAGATGGAGTTTTTGAAGTAAAATCAACCAATGGAGATACTCACTTAGGTGGAGACGATTTCGACAAAGTCATCATGGATTGGTTAGCGAATGAATTCAAGAAGGAAGAATCTATTGACCTGCGTAAAGACCCTATGGCATTGCAACGCTTGAAGGAAGCGGCCGAAAAGGCCAAGGTTGAGTTAAGTTCTTCTGCAGAAACTGAAATAAACCTACCATATATCACGGCAGTGGACGGTGTTCCCAAGCACTTGGTGAAAAAGTTAAGCCGTGCTCGTTTTGAGCAATTAGCGGATACTCTTTTTGCACGTTGTCTAAAACCTTGTGAAGTTGCATTAAAAGATGCGGGACTCTCTACTTCTCAAATTGATGAAGTGATTCTTGTGGGAGGATCCACTCGTATTCCTAAAGTCCAGGAAATTGTTGAGAAATTCTTTGGGAAAAAACCTAATCGGGGTGTAAACCCAGATGAAGTGGTTGCGGTTGGGGCTGCCATACAGGGGGCGGTACTTACCGGAGAAGTAAAAGATGTGTTGTTGCTGGATGTTACGCCACTTTCCTTAGGCATCGAAACTATGGGCGCTGTAATGACAACCTTGATTCCGGCTAACACCACTATTCCCACTAAAAAGTCTGAAGTTTTTTCCACCGCCAGTGATAATCAACCTGGTGTTCAAATCCATGTACTGCAAGGTGAACGTAGTATGGCTAAAGACAACAAAAGCCTGGGAGTATTTAACCTGGAAGGAATACCACCAGCACCACGTGGTGTACCTCAAATAGAAGTAATTTTTGATATTGATGCGAACGGAATTTTACACGTAACCGCTAAAGATAAAGGGACAGGGAAGGAACAAAAGATTCATATTGAGGCTGGATCTGGTCTGAGCAAAGAGGAAGTGGAGCGAATGAAGGCTGAGGCTAAGGCTAATGAGGCTACAGACAAAGCTGAACGTGATAAAGTTGATAAACTTAATCAAGCGGATTCTTTACTCTTTCAAACCGAAAAACAGCTGAAAGAATATGGAGACAAGATCCCTGCAGATAAAAAATCAGTCATTGAGCAGGCGGCTGAAAAATTAAAGGAAGCACATAAGGCGCAGGATCTGGCTGGTGTAGATGCTCATTTTGCTGCCCTCAACACTGCTTGGACAGCTGCCAGTGAGGATTTATATAAAGCTACGCAGGGAAATCCCCAGCCTGGCCCACAACCCGACGCCAATTCTCAGCCAAAAGAAGATGTAACTGATGTACCTTTCGAGGAAGTGAAATAAACGTATCCGTATGCAATGAAAGGCCTGTCCATATTGACGGGTCTTTTTTTTATCTATTTGGCTCCTATACTTCTAAAAAGAATAGTTTTGTGCCGTTTACTTTTTAACCCCCCAATCTGAAAAAAGCAATGACCAACTCTTATTTAGATCTTGTAAAACAGACTTTTAATTTCCCGCAGGAGGGGATTGAGGTTGAGGATGGCAATCTACACTTCAATGGTTTAGACCTGCGAGCCCTTATTGCAAAACACGGAACACCTCTTAAGTTGACATATTTACCGAAAATTGGCTCTCAGATTCGCAAAGCTAAAACCATGTTCGCGGCCGCTTTTAAAAAGCATAAATACGAGGGGAAATACCACTATTGCTATTGCACCAAAAGCTCCCATTTCAGTTTTGTGGTGGAGGAAGCGCTAAAGCATGAAATACACTTGGAGACTTCTTATGCCTATGATATTGAGGTCATTAAAAAGCTGTATGCAAAGAAAAAAATCAATAAGGAAATCTTTGTTATTTGTAATGGGTTTAAGCAAAAAGGGTATACCCGAAGAATTGCACAGCTCCTCAATAATGGATTTACCAATGTGATTCCGATATTGGATAATAAAGAGGAACTAAAGGATTATGCGCATTCAGTAAAAGTTCCATTCAAGTTAGGGATTAGAATTGCAGCAGAAGAAGAGCCCAGTTTTCCTTTTTACACTTCTCGATTAGGCATTCGCGCTAAGGATGTGTTAGAGTTTTATGTGGATCGCATCGAAGGGTATGAAAGTAAATTCCAATTGAAGATGTTGCATATTTTTTTGAACAAGGGTATTAAGGACGATATCTACTATTGGAGTGAACTGAACAAAGTGGTTAATCTCTATTGCCAACTCAAGAAGATCTGCCCTGAGCTAGATTCTATTAATATAGGGGGGGGATTTCCCATCAAACATTCGCTGGGATTTGAGTATGATTATCAATTCATGATCAATGAAATTGTGCGCAACATCAAGGTGGCTTGTAAGAAAGCTAAAGTCCACATGCCAAACATTTTTACTGAATTTGGAAGTTTTACCGTTGGAGAGAGTATGGCTCATATTTTTAGTGTAACTGCTGAGAAAGTGCAAAACGATCGTGAGACTTGGTACATGATTGACTCTTCATTTATTACCACACTCCCGGATACTTGGGGTATTGGTGAAAAATTCTTACTGCTTCCTGTAAATAAATGGGACCAAGATTATCAACGAGTAGTGTTGGGTGGTATTACCTGCGACAGCCATGACTATTATGACTCAGAGGAACACATTAATGAGGTTTTTCTTCCTAAAACAAATGGGACCAATGGACCACTCTATGTGGGCTTTTTTCATACCGGGGCTTATCAGGATCAAATCAGTGGCTATGGGGGCATTAAACATTGCTTGATCCCATCTCCAAAGCATGTCATTGTGGAGCATGATAAAAATGGTAAGCTCACTGATTGGGTGTATGCGAAGCAACAAACGGCACAGAGCATGTTGAAAATTTTAGGATATTAAGTAGCAAATGAAATTCTTTCTACTATTCCTTTTATCGGTTAAGATTAGCCTTTGCGCAACGGCACAAAATTCCGTTGCACTTCAACTTCCAAGTGGATTTTCTGCGCAGGTAGTTGCCCAAAACCAAGGTAGGGTAAGGCATATTGCAATAGCTCCAAATGGAACGCTTTTCCTAAAATTGGAACGATTACGCAATGGTTTTGGCATCGTCAGCTTGCGAGACCTTAATCAGGATGGAATTTATGAGGACAGTCTATTATTTGGAAATTTCATCGGAACTGGGATTGCGGTGAAGAATCGATTTCTTTATGCTTCTTCTAATAATGCAATTTTTCGGTATGCATTAGATGCCAATTTTCAGCCTATTCATCCTAAAAACCCGGATAGAATAGTATACGGTTTAATAGATAAGGGACAACATGCCTCAAAATCTATAACGTTGGACAATACGGGTAATATTTATGTAAATATTGGGGCTCCATCAAACATTTGTCAGGTTGAAGATCGAAAGGCTGGTTCTCCCGGAAGAATGCCCTGTCCAATTTTAGATTCGGCAGGTGGTATTTGGCAATTTTCGGCATCAGAGCTGAACCAAACATATGCGCATGGTATTCGTTACGCGACAGGACTCAGAAATGTAGTAGGCTTGGATTGGAATAATGAGGTCAATGATTTGTATGTTACTGTACATGGGCGTGATCTACTTTTTCAGCATTTTCCACAACTATACGATGCCAAAGCTGGTGCCGAACTACCAGCAGAAACTTTCTACCGATTAAAAAAAGGACAAGATGCCGGTTGGCCATATGTGTACTGGGATCAATTCAAGAAAAAGAAGATTTTGTCTCCAGAGTTCGGAGGCGATGGTATCAAAGAAGGTGCGCCACAAGCGATTGAACCGCTGATGGGTTTCCCAGGACATCTGGCACCAAATGCACTTTTATTTTATACGGGGGTACAGTTTCCCAAACGTTATCTAAATGGTGCTTTCATAGCCTTTCATGGGAGTTGGAATCGAAGTCCAGAATTTCAAGAGGGGTTCTGTGTTGTTTTTATGCCAATGAAAAATGGAATTCCGACAGGAGAATGGGAAATATTTGCAGATGGTTTTTCAGGCAAGGAGAAGATCATGAGTCCAAGAGAAGCGCAGCACAGGCCCTGTGGTTTGACGCAAGCTCCGGATGGCTCTTTGCTCGTCAGTGATGATGTCCGTGGATGGGTTTGGAAAATAAGTTACCCCTTAAAATGAGCACTTGAATGCGTGAAATTCCGGTAACACTACTCTTGTTGTGTTTTTCATTTTCACCTTACTGCCAGGGAAACACTACCCCAAACTCAATAGAGGGGGCAAAACTATACCATCAATATTGTATGTCCTGTCATCAAGCAGATGGAGGGGGTGTGCCGCAAATGACGCCTCCCCTGGTTTCTACTAACTATGTTACTGGAGACAAAAAAAGATTAATTACAATCTTACTGAATGGCCTCAATGAGCCTATTGTTATCAATGATGAAGTGTATTATAACCCAATGGCTTCATTCGGGTATTTAACGGATCGGCAGATTGCAGCTGTTTTAACCTATATCCGAAAAAGCTTTGGCAATCAATCAACTTCGGTTTCTACACAGGAGGTTTCTAAGATAAGAAAGCAGCTGGCTAACAAAAACTAACCCCTCGTGGAAACGAGGGGTGGTAAACCAAAACCAACTGCTTATAAGGAAGAAAGTCTTTATTCAATAGACAAAGAAGAGGTGCTTTTGGTTTAAAAAAGTTTTCTAAAAACTACTTGTAATTTGTGAAAGTTCTCTTAAAGTATGTCTGGGCAATTGACAATATATGTCTTGTCTATTTATTATCTTTGCGCTTCTAAAACAGTAAAATATGTACCCTGCTGAAATAGTGATCCCAATGAAAGAAGAATTGACGGAGAACGGCTTTGCTGAATTACTTTCCGCAAGCGCAGTTCATGATCAGTTAAGCAAGGAGGGCACCACTCTTGTAGTGATCAATTCTGTTTGTGGTTGTTCTGCAGGATCCGCACGTCCTGGTGTTTTGTTGGCTGTGGAAGCAAGTGAAGCAAAACCTGATTTTCTTACTACCAGTTTTGCAGGTTTTGATATTGAAGCCGTAAAAGCTATTCGTGAGCACCTGCTTCCTTACCCTCCTTCGTCACCGGCCATTGCCCTTTTTAAAAAAGGGCAGTTGGTACATTACATTGAACGACATACTATTGAAGGGCTATCCGCTCAAGCGATCGCGGAGAACTTAAAAGCTGCTTTTCAGCAACACTGTAATTAAAAGTCATGTATCCAAACCTCTATTATGCCTTCCGGGATCTGGTGGGGGTTGAGTTACCCTTTCTACGTTTTTTAAATACGTTTGGTTTTTTCGTAGCCATTGCATTTGTCGCGGCTGCTACTTCGCTTACTTACGAGCTGAGGAGAAAAAGCAAGCAAGCTCTTTTTGTTCCAGAAGAAACAACCATCCTGGTTGGCAAGCCTGCAAGTCTGCAAGACATTCTTTTCAATTTTTCGTTAGGCTTCCTGCTGGGGTTCAAGCTGCTTGGTTTATTTTTTTTAGCCAATGATGAAGCAGTTGATCCACCCAGTTTTATATTTTCTGGAGAAGGAAACTTGCCAATGGGAGTTTTAGTTGGTTCATTTTTTGCCGTTACCAAATGGAGAGAAAAAAATAAGCAAAAATTAGAAAAGCCGGAGAAAAGAATAATCAGAGTTTGGCCAGAGGATCGAGTGGGGGATATTACTTTACTTGCGCTCGTGTTTGGTTTAGCGGGGGCCAAATTGTTTGATATTTTCGAAAATTGGTCTGACTTTTTAAAGCGGCCTGGTGACTACCTGTTTTCCCCGGCAGGGTTAACAATGTATGGCGGGCTCATTTGTGCCACGATCGCTATTGCTATTTATGCCAAACGTCATAAAATTGGATTTTTAGATTTAAGTGATGCTATTGCCCCGGGTCTAATGTTAGCTTATGGAATTGGCAGAATGGGCTGTCAGCTTTCTGGCGATGGTGATTGGGGAATTGTTAGTGAGCTAGCTTCAAAACCCCTTTTTCTTCCAGATTGGACTTGGTCCCAAACTTACCCTCATAATGTAATAGAGGCTGGGGTTCCAATAACTGATTGTGTAGGCCCTTACTGCAATGTGCTCCCGAATGGGGTATATCCAACAGCTTTGTACGAATCAGTTGCCTCTATAATACTTTCCCTTGTACTATTTTATTCTAAAAATCATCTTAAGGTTAGCGGGTCATTATTTTCGTTATATTTGATATTCAATGGAATAGAGCGTTTTCTTATAGAAAAAATTCGGGTAAATAATCAACTTGATCTATTTGGCTTTCACCCCACTCAAGCTGAAATCATTTCAACTATTATTTTTCTAACTGGCATAGTGCTTGCGTTTTACCTCAAAAGCAGACATAAAACTTCTGCAGAATCCTGAGTTTCGCAAAGAAAAGCACCGTTTATTTATGTAGCTTTGCACACGTTCGAATGGGATTTTTCGTCTTATACGCCCGCCACCCTTAAATTTTCAAGTACATGCGGCAGCTAAAGATTGCTACCCAAATTACAAACAGAGATTCACAAGCAGTAGAAAAGTATTTGCAGGAAATTTCAAAAATTTCTATGATCGCTCCTGAAGAGGAGACGACCCTTGCGCAACGAATCAAGATGTTCAATAGAAATCCTATTGACTCCCAGCGGGCTTTGGATAAGTTAGTGCAAGCAAACCTACGTTTTGTGGTTTCAGTGGCAAAGCAATATCAGCACCAGGGACTTTCCTTAAGCGACCTTATCAATGAAGGAAATCTAGGATTGATAAAAGCGGCGCAGCGGTTTGACGAAACCAAAGGATTTAAGTTCATCTCTTACGCGGTGTGGTGGATCCGTCAGTCGATATTACAGGCATTGGCTGAACAAGGCCGTTTGGTAAGATTGCCTCAAAACAAAATTGGCACTTACAATAAGGCCAATAAAGCCTATATGGCATTTGAGCAAGAGCATGAAAGAGAGCCTTCTACCGAGGAATTGGCTGAGCTGCTGGAGATGAGTGAAACTGAAATTAACAACATTTTTCAAAGCAATACCAGACATACTTCACTCGATGCACCTGTTCATGAGGCTGAGGATGTGGCAATGGGTGACTTGTTAGAGGGTAGCGATGATACCGACGACGAGGTCATGAAGGATTCTCTTCGAAATGAAATTCGTCGCGTATTAAAATCACTTTCTCCACGTGAAGCCGAGATCGTCAACGCCTATTTTGGATTAGATGGAGAAAATGGAGTAACCGTTGAGCAAATCGGCCAGAAATACGATTTAACAAAGGAGCGCATTCGCCAAATCAAGGAAAGAGCAATTAAACGTTTGCAAAAAGCTCGGTATAGCAGCGCACTTAAGGCTTATTTGGGTTAAACCAATTCAATTCGCTTTTTCTTCATGGTGTTGCTGGTTTAATAGTATCAAATGGAAACAATAGAAACAGTTCAATGTTTGATTATTGGTTCAGGACCTGCTGGGTATACAGCAGCTATTTATGCCAGTCGTGCTGGTTTGAATCCTGTTCTCTATCAAGGTTTGCAGCCTGGTGGTCAACTTGCCATTACCACCGAAGTAGAAAACTACCCTGGGTATCCTGACGGAATTCAAGGACCCGAAATGATGATCAGCTTTGAAAAACAAGCGGCTCGTATGGGTGCAGATATTCGCTATGGGTTAGCTACTAAGGTTGATTTCACCGGACCCATTCACAAGGTGCAGATAGATGAAGATAAATGGATAGCTGCTCACGCTGTAATTATTTCCACTGGAGCTTCCGCCAGATGGCTAGGATTAGATAGCGAACAGCGATTGAATGGATTTGGGGTTAGTGCTTGTGCGGTCTGTGATGGATTCTTTTTTAAGGGTAAAGATGTTGCCGTTGCAGGCGCAGGAGACACAGCTGCCGAGGAGGCTTTATATCTCTCTAAGATCTGTGCTCAAGTTCACATGATTGTCAGACGCGACGAAATGCGCGCCAGCAAAGTGATGCAGGCGCGTGTTATCAATACGCCCAATATTACTATTCACTGGAACTCGGAAACAGAGGAAATAATAGGGGATACAAAAGTAGAAGGGGCTCGTCTTTATAATAATAAAACAAAAAATACAACGGAAATCGCAGTGAGCGCTTTTTTTGTAGCCATTGGGCACTCTCCTAATTCAGCCATTTTCAAGGATTGGATCACAATGGATAACACAGGATACATTTTGACTACTCCAGGTACCAGTCGGACTAATGTAGAAGGGGTTTTTGCAGCCGGAGATGTACAAGATAAAACATATCGTCAAGCTGTAACAGCTGCCGGTAGTGGTTGTATGGCGGCTTTGGATGCAGAGCGTTATTTAAGTGCCTTGGGAGCACATTAAAACCATTTCATGGGGAAAAGAACGATGCAGGTCAAGCTGGAGCATGTGGTTTTTTACGCCTATCATGGCCTTTATCCTGTAGAGTCAAAGACTGGAGGTCTATTTGTGGTGGATCTTACGGTTGCTTTTCCAGTACAGGGGGATGCCGCAACTACTATTAATACATTGCCGCAATCCGTTGACTATGTAAGTCTTTATACACTTGTTAAAGATAGGATGGCCGTGGCTACCCCACTATTAGAAACTGTGGTAATGGATATTACTGCCTTAATTCGCCAATCTTTTTCGCAAGTCAATTTTATTGAAGTAAGGTTGACAAAACTTCATCCGCCTATCCCTAATTTTCAGGGCAATACCGCCGTTCAATATAGTTGGGAGGCTTAGATTTTTTTTCCTTTCCACCGTTTACTACGTATATACAGCATGGAGGGGATTAATAAGCAGAGCCAGTAGATCCACTCACTCATCCAGGCAATCGTTAAAGAAAGTTGAAAATACTCCAGCGTAAGGTAGATGTAGATGCAGTAGCTGATAATAGCCCCGATTTCGATGAAGAGGGTAATCCTTGTATTGCCTGATGCCGTCACCGCGTTTAGAAAAACGGTTGCCATGCATGATAGTAGTAAAGCCGCGGTTACTACTTGTAGCACCGGGATTCCCTCTTCTATAAACAACGGGCCTTGTCCAAAAAGTGATAGGAATAATCCAGGAAAAAAATTAAGCAGTAGTACAACAACAAATACGGTGGAGAGGCTAATGCGTATGATTTTTTTGATCAGTCCCGGTACTTCTTCCTGCCGCCCTTGTCCAATAACATTGCTGACCATCGAATTTGCTGTGGCGGCAAAAGCCCAGCAAAAACAGCCAAATACCCCAAAAACATTTCGCATCACATTGGAAACTTTTAGTGCCATACTTCCATGATGTTCTACCAGCAAGAAAAAGTATTGCCAACTAACAATACTGATTGCATGCTGAAACATTAAAGGTGCCGAGATGTTGAAAATGGATCCTTGCACCTTGGTATTCCAATTGAAATTGGTAAATAGACCAAACTGTTTTGTCATTCCTTTTCTATTAATTACCCAATAAATAACTAGCATTCCGATGGCCTCCGCAAGGATCGATGCAATGGCCGCTCCATTGAAACCCAGCGCGGGAATGGCACCAAAACCAAAAATTAGCAGGTAGTCTAATAGTACATTAGCGCTGGCCTCGGCAATAGTGCCTGCCACTAAGTAACGCGATTGGTTGGTGCCAACCAGCAATGCATTTCTGAGTTGATACACATACAAAAATGGCAGTCCCCAAATCCTGATTTGCAAAAAATGAATAGCTTTTTCAAGGGTAGTTGAGTCGTTGATAATCGTTCCAAACAATATCGGGGTTATGGTATAAGTAAGTAGTATTCCAGTAATGGCCAGTATCAACCCAGTTATAATTCCTTGGCTGAAAAGCCTACCAATCTCTTCGGGTCTGTTTTCGCCGGCTCTTCTGGCTATCAGGGTCTGTAGACCATTATTTAACCCGTAGCCTATAGCTGCAAATATCAAGTAGTAAACCCCTGTGATGCCGGCTACCGCCAGTGCAACCGGATCAGCAGCAAAATGTCCAAGGAATATATTGTTGGTTACAAAGTTTAATTGTGGAATTAAAATGGCCATACTGATAGGGAGAGCCATTTTAATAATTGTCTTATCGCTAATTACAACTTGAAGGGAAACAGTAGGAGTGGATCGCATGCTTGAGGCAAACGTACAATTATTTAATTTTAAGTAACATTGCGTTCTTCAATTATTCAAAGTGATCCCTCTTTTTTCTTACCAGTCTGAACAGCAAACTGCTGAAAAGTTGACACTCTCGTTATTGTTTGGTCAACATTTGGCAGCTTATCTGTGGATTGATGCCGTTTCGCAAACGGCAATAAAAGGAGCTTTTTACCAAATTAATCTTTGGAATACCGATAGTTCTATAGAAGAATTCTTAACCACAAGTATACCAACTACGTCAACCGCTTATCCTGTACAGGTTTGCTTTGATGCGTCTCAAATAGTCCAAATGCCAATTGCGAAGTACGATCGATCAAAGTTGGATTTATTGCAAAAAGTTGCTTACCCCTATAACCCAGGCATGTACGCTTTGCATGAATCTTTTGCTTCCTGGCAGTTCTATTTAAGCTACAATGTGCCGGCTTATTTATTTAATAAACTTGAATCCCAATTTGCGGATCTGAAATATTTTCATACAATCAGAATGCTACTAATGGATCGGCATATTCCTGATGAGGCAGGTGCATTCTTTGTTCACGTAGGAATTGCTCAACTTTCCATTGTGTTATGCAGGGGTGGTCGATTACTTTTTGTAGGGTATTATAATTATCATCATGAGATGGATGCTGTTTTCTATTTATTGAAATTGACCGTTGCACATGACCTATCGTCCGCTTCTGTACAGCTTTCTTTAGCAGGCCTCATTGATCCCTTTTCGAGATTATATGAGGAGTTTTCAAATTATTTCTTGCATGTAAAGCCATTTGCCAGCACTATTCAGTTTGCAGGAGCGGCTCCTCCTGCTCATTATTTCACATTACTTAGCAACCATTCTTTATGCGTATCATAAGTGGACGTTTAGGGGGTAGGCGATTTTTACCGCCCGCGCATATGCCCCACACTCGTCCAACCACTGATATTGCCAAAGAAGGACTTTTTAATATTTTACAGCATCGGTTAGATTTTTCAACCATTCATACCCTTGACTTATTTGCGGGCACGGGCAGCATCAGCTATGAACTTGCTTCCAGAGGCACATCGCAATTGACCTTAGTGGAGAAAGATTTGCAACAAGTTCAGTTTATCAAAAAAACACTTGCTGCCTTTGCAATACAAAATGCTTCAGTAATGAAACAAGATGTGTTTCAGTTTTTACAACAATGCACGCAAACTTTTGATTTTATTTTTGCAGGGCCTCCGTATGCACTAACCTCTATCGACGAATTACCCAAAATAATCATGAGTAGGAATTTGATTTCGCCGGGGGGGCTTTTTGTTCTGGAACATACTTCGTGGAACGATTATCAGTCATTTACCGGATTTGAGCGGGAACGCAACTATGGCACAACGGTTTTTAGCTTCTTCGTACCTTCGCATTAGTCATGTTCTATACTTTTTTCTTACGTTCTTTCAGGCTTTTGCTCTTGCCATTCTCGATGCTGTTCTGGCTTGTGCTTTATATTCGTTCACTACTTTATCAGAAAAAATGGTTGCGGTCGGCTACTTTTGGAATACCATTGATTACGGTTGGTAATTTGGCCGTGGGGGGAACTGGAAAGTCCCCACTGATTGAATATCTGATTGAGCTATTGCAGGACAATTACCAGCTGGCCACCTTAAGCCGAGGATATCGACGAAGAACAAAGGGGTATGCATTTGCAAAACCTGCTGTCACGGCTCTTGAGATAGGGGATGAACCGCTTATGCTGTATCGAAAATATCCTTCTGTAGCCGTTGCGGTGGGAGAGGAAAGGCTACTTGCTATTCCTGAATTATTACATGATTTCCCTTCAACCGAAGTTATTTTATTGGATGATGCATTTCAACACCGCACTATCCAAGCAGGATTTACAATTCTATTGACCGAACATGCTAATTTGTTTTCCCGTGATTTTTATTTGCCCACGGGTGATTTGCGTGATTTGAAAAGCCGTTACCAGGAAGCTGATGTAATACTTGTAACTAAATGCGATCCGGCACTTTCTGTGGATCAGCGAAAAAGTATTATTGATGAACTGAAGCCAAGAACAGGGCAAAAAATATTTTTTACGAAACTGAGCTATGGAGTTCCCTATCATCTTATTACTAAAACACCCATCCAATTTAACGCCAACACAGAAGTATTGCTGGTTACGGGCATTACAAATCCTACGCCGCTGAAAAAATGGGTTGAATATCATACCGCGTATTATCGCCAATTGCAGTATAGGGATCACCATATTTTCACTGCTGAGGATCTGAAGGAAATCCTCCGGGAATATAAAAAACTCAGTGCTGGCAAGGGTATCCTGTTAACTACTGAAAAAGATGCTGTTCGTCTTGAGAAGTTTGAAAAGACAATTCAAGACCTTCCTTTTTACGTGATTCCGGTTTGTCATGAATTATTGTTTGACGAAAAAGAGGAGTTCGATAATTGTGTAATCAATTTTATTGCAAACTTTCACAGGGGTAGCTAAGCATGGGAAGAAAAAATTCAAAGAAAAAAACCAGGAGCAGGAGAGTAGCTGCTGCCTCCTTTCTTGTAAAAGGAACCTTGGATGTGTCTCGGACGAGCATGGGTTATGTGCATGTAGAGGGATTGACTGATGATATTCTCATAAGACCTGGAGACTTCAATGGCGCTATGCACGGTGATTTGGTGGCCGTAGCGATTCGCGAACGTAAGCCTGTTGGTAAGCGGATGAAAGGGATAGTGAAAGCTGTTTTGAAAAGAAAGCGAGAAGAATTTATCGGCCAAATTCAATTGGGAAAAGGATTTGCCTTCCTTGTAGTTGAATCGGATAAACCAATGCCAGATTTTTTTATTCACTCTACTGACTTAAATGGTGCTAAGCATGGTGACCGCGTGTTGGCCCGGGTAACCAACTGGTCGGCAGATCAAGATAAAAGACCACAGGCTGCTGTCGTAACCATTTTAGCTCCGGAAGCGCTTCATGATGTTGCCCTGAAGGATATTTTGTTAGAGGCGGGGTTTCCACTTCAATTTTCAGATCAAGCGTTGGAGGAATCCTTACGTATTCCAGCAGCGATCCCCAGTGCTGAAGCGGCAATACGAAGAGACATGCGAGGAGTTTGCACTTTTACTATTGATCCACTGGATGCCAAGGATTTTGACGATGCGCTGTCTTTTCAACTACTGCCTTCAGGTAATTACGAGATTGGAATACACATTGCGGACGTCAGTCATTATCTCGAGGAGGGGGGACATTTGGATCAAGAAGCTTATGCGCGTGGTACATCAGTCTATTTGCCTGATCGGGTAAACCCCATGCTTCCTGAAAATATTTCAAATGTATTGTGCTCGCTTCGCCCCCACGAAGACAAGTTGACCTTTTCTGTCATTACTGAAATAAATCCTAATGGATCCCTTTTGAAGAAATGGATCGGGAAAACTGTGATACATTCTTGTCATCGGTTTACCTATGAAGAGGTGCAAGCTATCTTGGAAGAAGAGGAAGGACTATATAAAAAAGAATTGTTGCAATTGCATGTGTTTGCCCAGCAAATGAGAGCGCAACGTATTCATGATGGGGCCATCAATTTTTCGTCCCAGGAGGTTCGTTTTAAACTGAATGAGGTAGGTGACCCCATTGGAATCATGATCAAAGAGAGTAAAGAGTCTCATCAACTGATTGAGGAGTTTATGCTCTTGGCCAATCGGGTTGTAGCGGAGAAAATGGCTACATCTCCGTTGAACGGCAAGCCTATTCCGTTCCCTTATCGGATACATGATGACCCAGATGAGGACAGGTTGATCCCATTTATGAATTTCGCCAAAAAATTTGGCCATGCATTTGATCGGTCTTCGCCTGCAGCTGTTGCCGCATCATTTAATAGATTACTGGCAGCTGTTAGTGGTAAGCCGGAACAACATGTTTTAGAACAATTAGGGATTCGAACAATGGCCAAGGCAAGATATACAACTGAAAATGTTGGCCACTATGGGCTTGGTTTTGAGCATTATTGCCATTTTACATCTCCTATTCGTCGCTATCCGGATATTTTGGTACACCGGATATTGTTTTCGCTTTTGACACAACATCCCTGTGTAGATAAAAAAATGGAGGAGAAATGTAAACATACTAGTGAACGCGAGCGATCAGCCATGGAGGCAGAAAGAGCGGCTAATAAATACAAGCAAGTACAGTACATGCAGAATTTTCTGGGTGAAGAATTGGTGGGAGTTATTAGCGGAGTGGCGCACTTTGGCTTTTGGGTTGAAACTATTGAACATAAGTGTGAAGGGCTTGTACATTTAAATTCATTGAGTGACTATGACGACTTTCGATTAGTTGAAACTGATTACTGTTTGATCGGTCTTCGAAGTGGAAGAAAATTCAAAATGGGGGATACGTTATGGATCAAAGTAGTTGCGGCGAATCTTACAAAACGTCAGTTGGATTTTGAATGGGTGCTACCAGCGGAAAAATCAAAGCAAACCGGGGCATAGCTGATGAAAATCTGCTAACTTTCCATCATGCAATCTTTTGCGCAGCTAGCCGCCCAATTCAACCAGTTTTTTGAGCGTGATCATTTTCCGTCTTTTCCGGGTAGTCTATATGACCCTAACCGACATTTCTTACAAATTGGAGGTAAACGAATCCGCCCTGTACTCTGTTTGATGGGTAATGAACTTTTTTCCTCTATTCATCCGTCTACTTGGAATGCCGCCACGGCAATAGAACTTTTTCACAACTTTACACTTATTCACGACGATATCATGGATAAGGCTCCGCTGCGAAGAGGGGTACAAACAGTTCATGAAAAATACGGGAACAATACCGCGCTCCTTGCAGGTGATGTAATGTTGATAAACGCTTATGCGTATTTAAACAAAGTACCAGCTTCTTCATTACCCGCTATACTTTCGTTGTTTAACAAAACGGCCATTGAGATTTGTGAAGGTCAACAATTAGACATGGATTTTGAAAATCAGCTTGAAGTTTCATTAGTCGCCTATTTACAGATGATTGAGAAGAAAACATCCGTGTTGCTTGCCGCAGCGTTAATGATTGGTGCTCTGCTTGGAGGCGCCAGTGAAAGGAATCAGCAGCTATTATATTCATTTGGGCTTAAGTTAGGACTAGCTTTTCAGGTACAGGATGATTATCTGGATGCATTCGGAGATCCGGCAATTTTTGGAAAATTAGTGGGGGGAGATATCTTGGCGGATAAAAAAACATTTCTGTTAATCCATGCGCTGGATACTGCTGATGCAAGTGCCCGCGAACGATTGCTGTATTGGCAAAAGCGTCCGGGTGGTGGTAAAGTGGCAGAAGTGTTATCTATTTACAAGAGTTGTCAAGTCGATGCGTGGGCACTGCAACTAAAGCAACAATTTCTTGATGAAGCCATGGCTGATCTTGACCAAATTGCCGTTGTTTCTTCCAGAAAACAATCCTTACAATCATTGGCCGATTACTTACTACAACGTCAGATTTAACTTTTAAGCAATTGATTATGGCAGGAGTATGTAGAAAAAAATTCCTTTCTCCGTTACAACCGGAAGTTGAAAGTACAATAGCGGGCAAGGGACTACGTAAAGTGCTGACTGTTCGGGATCTTACCTTCATGGGTATTGCTGCAATTATCGGGGCCGGTATCTTCTCCACAATTGGGTCTGCTGCATATCAGGGAGGGCCTGGTATTTCAATCTTATTTATCCTAACTGCCATAACCTGTGGATTTTCAGCTTTATGTTATGCTGAATTTGCAAGCAGAGTTCCATTGGCCGGAAGTGCCTATACCTACTCCTATGTTGTATTCGGAGAAATGATCGCCTGGATAATTGGTTGGGCGCTTATACTGGAATATTCAATTGGGAATATAGCGGTGGCAATCTCCTGGAGTGGGTATTTTAATAATCTTTTAGTTCATTTATTTCATATTGAGTTGCCATCATGGATGTTAGTGGATCCCGTTACGGCCACATCCGCCTATAAACAAGCGGTAGCCGCACTTTCCAATGCCGATTCGTTCACCGCATCTCAACTCGAATCATTTCGCTTTGCAAAAGAGGCTTATGAAGCAGCGCCCAAATTTGGACAAACACCGCTTTTTTTCAATTTACCAGCTTTTATAATTGTTGCATTGGTTACTTATTTGGTTTATGTAGGCATTAAAGAGAGTAAGCAAGGGACTAACTTAATGGTGCTGTTCAAGGTAGCGGTAATACTGTTTGTCATTGGTGCCGGTGCTTTTTATGTAGACACTAACAATTGGACGCCCTTTATGCCAAACGGAATTGCTGGGGTTTTGAAAGGAGTTTCGGCAGTTTTCTTTACTTACATTGGGTTTGATGCCATTTCTACTATGGCAGAGGAGTGTAAAAATCCCCAACGAGATTTACCAAGGGGTATGATTAATTCATTAGCAATCTGTACTGTATTGTACATCGCTATTGCGCTTGTTTTGACAGGCATGGAGCATTACTCACTTTTTGAAGGAATCTCTGACCCACTTGCATTTGTATTTGACAAAAGAGCGCCCTGGATTGAAAAAATTGTATCAATCAGTGCGGTCGTAGCTACTACTTCCGTATTGGTTGTTTTTCAAATTGGACAGCCCAGAATTTTGATGAGCATGAGTCGAGATGGGTTGTTACCTACCAAATTTCAAACATTAAATAAGTATCAAACTCCAGGATTTGCAACCCTCGTAACTGGCATAATAGTAGGGGTGGGAGCCCTTTTCTTACAAGCTGGATTAGTAACAGATCTAACCAGTATCGGTACCTTATTTGCTTTTGTACTTGTTTCGGGCGGTGTGCTATTTCTTCCAAGAGTTGAGAAAAAAGCAGGGCAATTTAAATTGCCCGATTGGAGTGGGCGTTATTGGATTCCTGCTTTTTATATTGGTTTTCTATTCCTTAATAAAGATCGAATTGAATTAGCTTTTGATGCCGTCCGGACAGGATCTGCCGGAGGCTGGTTATTGATTATTTATTTTCTGGTCAGTTTATGGGTTGCCATAATTACCGCGGTCAAGAACTTAGCCTTTATTCCCGTGATGGGCGTTTTGTCCTGTCTTTATTTATTAGTTGAAATCCCTCTTACAAGCTGGAAATGGTTTTTTGTATGGATGGCCGTTGGATTATTGATCTATTTCTTGTACGGTCAAAAAAACAGCAAGCTCAACGCTAATTAACGCACTATATTTTGTTTTTAGCCCTTGAGATGACTGAGTAAGTCAACCATTTTTGTAGTCAATTCAATTTACGCACTTTTGGCTACAACATCAATAGTAACTGCAGGTAGTTGCGTTTTGTTCTGGGCAGGGTATTTAGCGGTCAGCAGTACCGTGGCTGCACAAAACAGTGCTTGTCTTATTATCTCTTCCGTTGGCGAGTCCAGCTTGAATAGTCGTGCATTATCTCAGCCCGTGACCATTGCCTATTCCAATGCATGTTTACAGTTTGGCTCAGGGCTTTCAATTTGGGTAACAACTTTGCTGCCGGGCCTTTACCAATATCCCTGCCACACTCCTGATTCTTTGGTTAAGCTTGACCTGGTATTTTTTCCAAACCCAACGACCGGGTCCTTTCAGATTAGAAGCACAAATAACACAGGATTAACCCATCAAGCGGGTCTGTTTATTTATAATCAAAGGGGGCAACTGGTCCATACACAGCTGATTCATTTAATTGATCTGCGGAGTGGGATAGGCATAAATCTGCGCTTTGTTCCAGCAGGAGTGTATTATTTATCGTTACATGGAAATAGGGTGAAAGGGGTAGGAGAAATTATTAAAATCAATGAATGATGTCTTTCAGCAGAGTCAGGATTTTAGTTTTATTCGCATGGAATATTTTTTTTGCACCGGCTGCTCTTGCGCAAACCGTTTTGCCAGGAATTCCATTTCAAATGCAAGCACGTGACCGTTTCAATCAAGCCGTAAAACTGCAAACTATACATGTGCATACCGCAATATACTTCAGCAGTGATGCACCACTGATCTATGCCGAGGAACAGCAATTGAATACCGATCAACAAGGCATATTTCTATTTACACTGGGTAAAGGACAATTTGCAGGAGGCCTTTTTAATTCGCTGTATAAAATTCCATGGGAAAAATTAGACTATCGTGTTCAAATAAAAATTGCAATACCCCCACAACCGCCACAACCCAATTGGAATTATCAACATAATTGGATTGAACTGGGGGCTGTTCCGATAGGCATTGTTCCCTATGCCCTTTACGCACTGCAAACAACCGATTCGCACTCCATAAAATCCAAGGGAAGAATTGGGAGTTTAAAAGCGGAGGACTCACTGGTCATTCGACTAGATTATCCATTGGAGCTGGATGATGGGATTGCCGTTACGTTAGAGGGGGACCGAATACCCATTTCCTCGCCCAGTTTTTTTATACACCGAGATTTAGTTCGCAATCAACTTATCATTTATTTCACCGCTCCCTATACTGGTTTTGTTACTTGGTTAATTATTGATTAAAAATTCATTCATCAAAAAAAATCCTATGAAAACTATCAATTATTTTTTAGTAAGCAGCGTAATTTTTCTTTTTCAGCTATTAGTCACGCAAGCTCAAATAAGGCCTGCAATCCAAAAAGAAATTCGTTTAGTAAACCCTACCCCAACAGGTACGGGCTATGTGGGTTTGAGAGCCCCGGAGGGAATCACTACCTATGCGCTTTCTCTTCCTTCCGCCTTGCCTACTGCTAACAGTCTATTAAAAGTATCAAGTGTTACGGGAACAACTGCAAGTATGGAATGGCAATCTATTACCGGAGCAGTAACGGGTATTGCGTGGACTTTGGAGGGCAATGCCATTTCCGCAGCTGGAACAGCTACGGGCCAACAGTTTTTGGGAACTACCAGTGCCCAACCCCTGGTGATTGCAACAACACATACAACAGCTCAGCCCATTAAGTTGTTAACAGGGAGTGCTGAACGTTTGCGAATAAATACAGATGGAAAAATTGGAATCGGTACCGCTTTAAATGCATCCACTACTTTAGACGTAGGTGGAACATTCCGCACAAGCGGTGCGGCTAATTTTGGAAGCACCGTAGAGATTGCTGGAACTGCCTCTCTAAGCGGAACCCTTGGTGTTACCGGGGAGGTAACATTGAATGTACTGGGTGGTGCGGTGTCAACAAGCATCCAGTCTGGTTTTGATCGTCTTTTGGTTGCAAATAATAATGGCATTTTGCGTCAAGTTAGCTTAGATGCGGTGCTAACACACAACGGTTATCACGTAACAAAGGCCAGAGGATTTTCCACTTTTACAACGGCCACGGAGTCTGTTGAAATTACTCCCACAAACGGGCAGGGTAATACAATTGGCATAGACACCAATGATGCAATATCGCTCACATTAGAAGGGACAACCAATGACATGGCAATTCCCTCCTATTATATTTCCAGAAATACTACAACAGGGAAGTTTATGGTTTATTTCTCCGCACCATTCACCGGCTCCATCAATTGGTCAATTCTTGAATAGTAGCATCATGTGCCCAATTCATTATTGCATTACTCTTTTTCTTCTTCTGGTTTATCAGCTTGGTTACGCACAAATTAGGCCTTCACTTCAACGAGAAGTTAGAATTCAGTCTAGTGCCGGGCAACAATATATAAGTTTGGCAGCTAAGCAAGCAGGAACCCTGTCCTATACCATTTCCCTGCCAGCAGCAACAGGTTCATTAGGCCAGGCATTAACGTTAAATAGCAGCGACAATAACAATAGTCAGTTAGGTTGGAATTCGGTACTTACTCCGCAAAATGGCTGGACCTTAGGCGGAAATCAGACACCTGACGCATTTGATGGTAATTCTGGTAGTCGAATAGGCACTTTATCCAATCAGGATTTTGTGATAGTCACCAACAGCCAGGAAAAAATTCGAATAACAAAAACAGGTTTACTGGGCCTTGGGACTAACAATCCGCAACATGCGCTTGATGTTACGGGAAATGCTGATATCAATGGAACAGTGGCCATTGGAGATCAGATTAGTCCAGGTGCTATGATGGCCGATGGATCCAATTTTTATCCAGGACTTGCCATTCAACGAAATATAACTACTGCTAGCTCTACTGCGCCCAAAACAATTGCGGTATTAGGTCAAGTAATTGGTACAGGAAAATTTGACAATAGATTAATGGGAGGAGCCTTTTACACATCATCCGAGGCTTCAAATTCACAGCCCCTGAATCAGATGCGCTCGATCCAGGGTTGGACCACACACAATGGAAGCGGCATTTTGAGTGTTGCCTGGGGATCCTATCATGTTTCTACCAATAGAGGGGTAGGCACTATTTCAAATGCATATGGTTCGGTAAGTGGGGTTGAAAATGCCTCAACGGGAATTATCAATAAGTTACATGCACATTCTGTTGAAGCCTGGAATAATGGTGGTGGAAGGGTGGATACATTATTTGGGTTAACAGTTAGTGTCTATAATAATAATGCGGTTTCCAAGATCGGATCGGTCTATGGGATAGCTATAGGCAAGGGATTGGTATCCGTCACCAATGGCACGCATTTTTGGCGAAATACTGGCATTATTGATAACTCATATGGGCTGTACATTGATGAAAGTATTGATGTGGGAATTAACCGCTTTGCCATTTTTTCAAGATCAAAGTCTGCAAGTCGATTGTCAGGGCACCTGGAGCTGGCTAATATCGATAATAATGCTGTTGAATTAAGATGGTTGGAGCCAAGTTTGTCAGGAAATAATTTTACAAGTCTTAAAGCGCAGTCGCAAGCAACAGATATTGTGCTTTATCTTCCTTCCATGTCACCTCAGTTTAATCAAGTGCTTGGTGCCGGTTCTTTAATGGCAAACCATCTAGAATGGAAAACGATGCAATGTATTGCCCCCCCAATGACCACAGAAGAAAGGGATGCCATATTAGAGCCACAGCTTGGACTTATTATCTTAAACACCGATACGCAAAAGCATCAAGGATACAATGGAAGGGGGTGGTATGATTTTTATTAAAATGATATGAGATACTTTATATACTGTTTATTATTCCTTTGTTTCGTAAGTTTTCGATCGGAACGTTTTTATCACTTTAGTATGAAGGAAACACAGGCGCAATTTCACTGGCAGAATTTAGAAACCATAAAATATGCTCTCGATAATAGTCTAATGCCTCATCAACAAGTGAAACAATTGATCAATGCTATCGATACCTTACAACGCGATTTGCAGCAGGGGTTACGAATTGATACAATTCCTCCCAGAAAGCCAAACTAATTTGGTTGTATCTTTGCCAAGCTACAGGCCAGGTCTTCGACTCCTTTAGGAGTAGGAAAGTCCGGACAGCAAAGTGCAGTGCACCGGTGAAAAGCCGGGCGTCAGTTTACTGACGACAGCAAGTGCCACAGAAAATAACTGCCTTTAGCAATAAAGGTGAGGATGAAAACGTGGGGTAAGAGCCCACGGCTCTTGATGGTAACATCAAGAGCGGGTAAACCTTGCACGCTGAAATGCCACGTATAGTAACCATTGAGGGCTGCACGCCTGAATGCTGAAAAGCTTGGTTACAGGGTAGGCAGCTTGACCGATGAGGTAACTCATTTGGCAGATAAATGGAGGCCCACGACAGAATCCGGCTTACAGGCCTGTAGTTTTTATTTTCACTTATGAACTACCCGATAGATCATGGCGCATCGTTGATTTTTTTCGTTTTCTTGTTTGGTTAAGAAAAAAGAGCAACTCCTTTTGCGCGTAGAAGGCAACAGTCAATCGGTCAATGATTTTTATTTACATGATATTTTATTCGGGGATTTAAACGACAATCCCACATTCAATTTATAAATTAACCCACTTGATAATTCCTTAATTTATCGAGAGCAACTAATCCCTGCTGTTCAAATCAAACCTCGTCAATTAGTTGAGCAGTTAGCGAAAGTCCGAAGGCAAAAGCTGGCAAGTTTCAGTATTTCAACTTTGAAACGGCATCAACAGCCAACCTTAATGGTGATACATGGGATTGGTAAAGGAAAGTTGAAAAAAGAAATTCCTCAACTAGTACGTCAGTTTAAAGAAGTGCATGCGGTTGATAATAGGTACCATTCTCAATTTGGCCAAGGAGCCACTACTATTCAATTTCAATATTAATCAACTATTTTTGCAGCATGACAACTGAGAAATTACAGGATATGCGGTCCCGCGTAATCGGGATAAGGAGGTTTCTTTGACGTCGATAACCGACTTCAAAAAATTGCACAAGACAAACAACTTTCCTTAAGTCCTGGTTTTTGGGACGATAATAAGCGTGCCACAGAAATAATGAAGAACATTAAGCTCAATGAATATTGGGTTGGTGTCTATTGGTTAGCAGAGCAATCTGTAGAGGATTTAACTGTGCTTTTTGAGTTTTGGAAGGCGGGAGATGCTACTGAAGAAGAAACTCAGGAAGCCTACGATAAAGCACATATGCTGCTGGATGATGCGGAGTTTAAAGCAACCTTGAATGAACCTGAGGATGAACTTCCCGCGGTATTACAAATTAATTCGGGTGCCGGGGGGACTGAAAGCCAGGATTGGGCAGAGATGCTTGCCAGAATGTACCGTATGTACGGCGAAAAGCAAGGATGGAAGGTGACTGAACTCGATTGGGTTTGGGGTGATGCGGCAGGGATTAAAACTTGCACCTTGCAGTTCGACGGTCCATTTGCTTATGGATTTTTAAAAGCTGAAAGTGGCGTACATCGACTTGTTCGGATTTCACCCTTTGACAGTAATGCCCGTAGACACACTTCGTTTTCTTCTGTATTCGTATATCCCCTGGTAGACGATACGATCAATATTGAAATAAGGGATGCGGACGTGAAAATGGAAACAGCCCGCAGTGGAGGCGCTGGTGGTCAGAATGTAAATAAGGTAGAAACAAAAGTAATGCTGACACATCTTTCCACGGGCATTGTGGTGGTTTGTCAAACCGAGCGATCTCAGCTTGGCAATCGCGAGAAAGCAATGACCATGTTAAAAAGCCGGCTTTACGAAGAGGAGTTACGGAAGCGAAACGAAATTAGAGATGAAGTAAACAGTACCAAAAAGAAAATAGAGTGGGGGAGCCAGATCCGTAGCTATGTTTTTCATCCCTATAAAATAATCAAAGATCATCGCTCTGACTTTGAGGTTGGAAACGTACAACCTGTGATGGATGGAGAGTTGGATGGTTTTATCAAAGCGTTTTTGATGAGCGAAAAAGACAATAAGCAGTGCTAAGTTTTGTACCTTTATTTGTAATCATAAACCTCTATTATGTCATTGGGAACCTTTTCTTTTCCATTACCTGTCAATGAACCTGTTCTAAATTATGCACCAGGATCTCCAGAAAAGATTCGATTGAAAGCTGCGCTAAAGGAATTAAAATCGCAGGTAATAGATATACCACAATATATAGGTGCAAGAGAAATTCGTACGGGTCGTAAAATTCCAATACACCCCCCGCACGAGAAAAAACATTTGTTGGGATATTTTCATAAAGGGGAGGCCAAACATGTTCAGCAAGCTATAGATGCTGCATTAGCGGCAAAGCAATCTTGGGCTAATCTATCCTGGGAAAATCGTGCGCACATTTTCCTGAAAGCCGCAGATTTGTTGGCTACCAAATACCGACCCTATATCAATGCCGCCACTATGCTTGGGCAAAGCAAAAATGCGTTTCAAGCTGAAATTGATGCGGCCTGCGAGTTGATTGATTTTTTACGTTTCAATGTCCATTACCTAAGTGAAATTTACAAACAACAGCCTATAAGCAGCCCTGGTATTCACAACCGTTTGGAGTATCGTCCTCTGGAAGGATTTGTGCTGGCCATTACCCCCTTTAACTTTACCGCAATTGGCGGAAATTTACCCACTTCCGCGGCGCTGTGTGGTAATGTAGTGGTGTGGAAGTGTGCCTATACACAAATCTATTCCGCACAATTAACCCTTCGTATTTTAAAAGAGGCCGGTTTGCCAGATGGAGTCATCAATTTGATTTATGTGGATGGACCTGCGGTTGGAGAGATCTGTTTTTCTCATCAGGATTTTGCAGGCGTTCACTTTACGGGATCTACGCAGGTTTTCAATATGATGTGGGAAACCATTGGGAAGAATATAGGCCGCTATAGATCTTACCCACGGATCGTAGGCGAAACAGGAGGCAAGGATTTTGTGTTGGCACACAAAAGTGCAGACCCTGATGTTGTAGTAACTGCGTTATTAAGAGGCGCTTTTGAGTTTCAGGGGCAAAAATGTTCTGCTGCCTCCAGAGCCTATATACCCTCCAACATTGCTGAAGAAGTGAAGCAGAAACTAATTGCCGGTGTTCAGCAATTCAACATGGGATCTGTTGAGAATTTTTCTAATTTCATCAATGCAGTTATTGACGGCAAGAGTTTTCAAACAATACAGCACTACATTGAAAAAGCTAAAAAAGATCCAAAATGTAAACTATTGGTAGGAGGGAACTGTGACGATAAGGAGGGGTATTTTATTCAACCTACTATAATCGAAACCAAGAACCCTCAATCAACCACTATGTGTGAAGAGATCTTTGGTCCGGTTTTAACACTATACATTTATCCTGCAGCTCAATTTGAAAAAGCTTTAGCGCTTGTGGACTCAACGTCTCCTTACGCACTCACGGGTTCCATTATTGCACAAGATCGAGAGGCCGTAGCGTTGGCCACCGATAAATTAAGACATGCTGCGGGCAACTTTTATATTAATGATAAACCAACTGGAGCGGTAGTAGGACAACAACCTTTTGGCGGAGGTCGAGCTTCCGGCACCAATGATAAAGCAGGTTCACAATTAAATCTTTATCGTTGGTTAAGTGCCAGAACTATCAAAGAAACCTTTAATCCTCCTACTGATTTCCGTTACCCCTTTCTTCAAGAAAAGTAAAACAACATCCGTGCAGGTTATAGTAAATACTAAAAAAGTTTATGACACTTTAGATCAATTAGCGGCGGCTATTGCTGCTGCAAATCCTGATTTTTCATCTACTGTAATGGTAGGAATTCAGCAGGGAGGTGCGCTGGTGTCGCAATATTTGTATGAACTATTGTTAAAAAATAACCCCCATGCCAGTTCACTTGAACATGGCAAATTGGACATCACTTTTTATCGAGATGATGTGAGGAATAAAATTCTTGCTCCGGATCCCATGCACTTACCCTTTTCAATTGAAGGTAAAACGGTGATCTTAGTAGATGATGTTTTGTTTACCGGACGCACAATCAAGGCGGCTCTGGATTCATTGTTTGATTATGGAAGACCTGAGCGAGTTCAATTATGTGTGCTGGTGGACCGGAAAGAACATAGGCAGTTTCCCATTCAACCTGACTATACGGGTATTACCATTCCATCCAATCGAACCGACAAATTAAAGATGGTGATCACACAAGACAATGAGCCACAAGTAGTTCTGTTTATTCCATAATTTACCTTAATTTTGCTTTTTAATGCAACTATCCACCAAACATCTGCTGGGCATTAAAAATCTTACCACTGAGGACATTTCCCTTATTTTATCTACTTCGCAACAATTCAAAGAAGTTTTACAAAGGCCTGTAAAGAAAGTTCCATCACTACGAGAGGTAACGGTGGTTAATCTTTTTTACGAAAATTCCACTCGAACCCGAATTTCATTTGAGTTGGCTGAAAAAAGATTAAGCGCTGATATCATCAATTTTACAGCTGCTGCCTCTTCTGCCGCAAAAGGTGAAACGCTACTGGATACTGTAAACAATATCTTATCCATGAAAGTGGATCTGGTGGTGATGCGTCACAGTGCCAGTGGGGCTCCCCATTTTTTAGCAGAGCATATTCCTGCGGCAATTGTGAATGCAGGAGATGGCATCAATGAGCATCCGACGCAGGCATTGTTAGATGCTTTTTCTATACAGGAAAAAACAGGTTCGCTGGCCGGGAGAAAAGTGGCATTGATTGGAGACATCATGCATAGCCGTGTTGCGCAAAGCAATATCTATCTCCTAAAAAAAATGGGGGCCTCGGTAATGGTTTGCGGTCCGCCTACCTTGATCCCCAAGCATATTTCACAGGCTCTTGGAGTTGACGTAAGCTACAACCTACGGGAAACCCTGGAGTGGTGTGATGTGGCCAATGTATTACGTATTCAACTTGAGAGGCAGAATCAGGTGCTTTTCTCCTCCTTACGGGAATATAATTTAGCATATGGTATTGGAAAAGAGTTGCTGGACAGTTTGCATAAAGAAGTTGTGATCATGCACCCAGGTCCAATCAACAGAGGAGTAGAGCTTGATAGCGACGTAGCGGACAGCAAACAATCCATCATTTTACAACAGGTTGAAAATGGGGTAGCGGTTAGAATGGCTGTGCTATATTTGTTATCTGGCAGATCGGTTGCCAACTAAATGGGTTCCTATGAATCGTATATGCCTTTTTCCCGGCACGTTTGATCCGCTTACATTAGGTCATGTGGATATTATTAATCGTGCCTTACCGCTATTTGACAAAATCGTGGTTGGCATTGGATTGAATGCGGCAAAAGGGCCCATGTTCACGCCGGAACAACGTTTGTCATGGATCCAAGAAATATACAAAGAAGAACCCAGAGTTGAAGGGGCTATTTATGACGGATTAACAATAGAGTATTGCAAAAAAATTGGTTCGCACTTTATCCTTAGGGGCATACGCTACGTGAGCGATTTTGAGTATGAGAAAACAATCGCAGATGCCAACCGTACCCTTGATCGCACCATTGAAACTATTTTTTTAACGGGCGAACCTAAATATACTTCAGTTGCCTCGACCATTGTTAGAGATATTATCAGAAACGGAGGAGATGCTTCACCCTTTTTACCTGATGTGATTGCTCGATCGGTTCCAGGCGTCTAATACCAACCGAATCGAGGGATATGTATCAGCAAGATATTGATCAATATCCTCAGCCGAAACCCATTCTATTTTTTCGATACCCTCTTCCAGTTGCGGTATTAGCATTGGATTCTCTTTGGCAATGGCCTTCATTTCAAACCAATGCGTTTCCTTTTGGATTTGAATCCCGTTTTCCTCATAGTTGTGTGTGGTGATCAGCAATAGATTCCCCAACGTTAAATGCTGAATGCCGGTTTCCTCCTTTACTTCCCGGATTGCACAGGTTTTTAGGTTTTCCTCCGGGTCTAACTTTCCTTTAGGGAGGTCCCATTTTTTTCTTCGAAAAATAAAAAGCACTTGATTATTCTCATTGACTACTACACCTCCGCCAGCCAGTATTTTCTTGTTCATTGGAGGTTAAATTTAATGACTTTGCTTCAGCAATTTCTTATTTTTGGATCATGCAAGATGCCACTCTTATTGCTGAAAAACTTTTACAAGTTAAAGCCATTCAGCTAAACCCCACACAGCCCTACACTTGGGCAAGTGGGTGGAAAAGTCCAATTTACTGCGATAATCGTAAGGTGCTTTCTTTTCCCTATGTCAGAGATTATATTAAATCTGAGCTTTGTAATATTATTTTTGAAAAATACGAATCAGCCACGCTGCTTGCCGGAGTAGCTACGGCAGGTATTCCTTGGGGTGCAATGGCTGCCGATCAGCTCAAGCTTCCATTCATTTACGTTCGTCCCAAACCCAAAGAACATGGCCTGGGAAATCAGTTAGAGGGAGAGTTTAAACCCGGGCAAAAGGTATTGGTGATTGAGGATTTGGTTTCCACTGGTAAAAGCAGTTTGCAAGCTGTTGATGCCTTGCAGGAGAAAGGGTTGGAGATTGTGGGGGTGGTCTCTATTTTTAATTATGGTTTCCCAACCGCCACCGAACATTTTGCAAAAAGAAATATCAATTATACCACTCTCACTGATTATTCCACCTTGATTACACTGGCGGCCTCCACTGGACTTATCAGCAATGACCAGTTACAATTGCTTGAAAAGTGGCGAGAAAGTCCATCAACATGGGCGCCTTAAAGCCATAGCTTATGCGGATTTTAATGCTATCGCTACTTCTTTTATTTTCCCTAATAGGGGAGGCACAACTTATGCCCGTTGTGAGTACAACTGTTAAAATACCTCAAGCCCTATGTATTCAATGCAAAAACCGATTGGAATACCAGGTAAGGCGCTTGAATGGGGTACAAGAATTTGTGGTTAACTATCGAAAAGGTGAAGCCCGGTTAAAATTTCTAACCGACAGAACAGATATCGAACAAGTAAAAACCATGATCGCCAATACCGGTTATGACGCTGATGATATACTGGCTAACCCCGACGCCTACAATCGACTTCCAGTCACTTGTAAAAAAAAGATAAAAAAATGAAGTAGTAGTACTTGATATACAATCAAGTATATGCTTTACTTTATAATAAATATGAGATTTATTATACGAATAGTTCATTAAACTTCTGTGATAAAGGGCCTTCCAATACAAGATTTTGTTTCTCAAGACGTTAAATTGCTGTCCTTGCAAATGAAAATCGTAGCATCTCGTTGGTCAAATGATCAATAACTTACTGGATGGAGTAACTTAGCCAAATTCTAACTAAACCACTGCATGCCTCGTTATTTTAAGCTTATAGCTGCATTTACACTCCTTATTTTTTTTCAATCCCAATTGGGGGCGCAAGATTTCAGCAATAAGGGTAAAGAATTCTGGATACCTTATTCATACCATGTATCAATGGCTGGCAGCGGAACTGGTGTTGTCATGACTCTTTATATTACTTCCGATGTAACAACAACTTATACTGTTGAAATTTTTGGTGGCACTACTTTACAATCAGGTACCATCAATGCGGGTCAGGTAGTCACATGCATTGTTCCAAATACTTACTTTATTAATGGATCTGGACTTTTTACTAATAAAACGGTTCGGGTTACCGCCGAAAAACCAGTTGTGGTATACTCGTACATCACACAAAGCGCTATTAGTGGCGCCACAGTCTGTTTACCAACCAATGTTTTGGGGAATGAGTATTATTCGATGAATTATACACAGGTTTCTAACCAAACGAATGCAAACTCTTATTGCACAATCATTGCGGTAGAGGATAATACAACTATTGAGATCACTCCTGCAGCAGCTACTACCAATGGATGGACAGCAGGAAGCGTTAATACTATCACCTTGAACAAAGGTGAAATTTATCAAATATTAGGTACTCACAATAACACACCTGTGAGTGGTCTATACTATGGTGTTGATCTCACGGGAACTAAAATTCGATCTGTTTCTTCTGCTACTTCCTCTTGCAAAAGAATTGCGGTTTTTTCAGGTTCTGGTAAAATGAAGATTGGAACAGTTTGTTCCGGTAACGCGAATACCTCTGATAATCTTTACCAGCAGCTATATCCATCAGGATCATGGGGTAGGGATTACCTTACTGTGCCCAGTTATAACAGGCCCATTAATTTTTACAGGGTCATGAAAAAGGATCCTGCCACAAATGTATATGTAAATGGCACACTCATTCCTGCGGCAAGTTTTGTAAATAACAGGTATTATGAATTTACAGGCAATGTACCCAATCGGGTTACGGCTGATCAGCCGGTATCCGTTGCCCAATATTTTACTACTGCAAACTGCTCTTCAAATCCCCAGCCATATGATCCGGAAATGATTATTTTGAATCCGGTTGAGCAAAACATTTCAAAGGTTACCCTTGTCAGTTCAAACCTAGTTGCGGGTAGCCCACAACACCATATACATGTGGTGGTGCCAACTGGAGGCACGGGTATTTCTTCTTTTAGGATTGATAATAATCCAATCCCTGCCTCCTCCTGGGTGGTGCATCCGCAAAACGGTGCGTATTCCTACGCCTATTTGGCAAACCTTACACAGGGGTATCACACACTTAGATCTGATTCTGGGTTTAACGCCATGGCATACGGTTACGCCACTGCTGAATCTTATGGTTACTCTGCCGGAGCCAATGTAAAAGATTTGTATCAATTCATTTCTATTGAAACTCCAAATGCCACTGTCAATTTTCCAGCGACCTGTACGGCTACCCCTTTCTATTTTTCAATGACTTTTCCCTACCAGCCCACCACCATCAATTGGGTATTTGGAGCTGCTTTAAATGCTATGGGGATAACGAATGTGAGTTTAACTAACCCTCAGTACACTTCCACCGTAATTGTAAATGGGCGCACCTTGTATGTATATAAACTCCCCACGCAATACACAGTTACGACTGCTAATATTTATCCAATAAAAGTACTTGCCACCAACCCAACGCCAGATGGTTGTGGGGGAGAACAGGAAATCAATTATGATTTAGAGGTGTTAAACAGACCAACCGCTGGTTTTACTTACACGGGTACTTGTGCAAACACAGCCACTCAGTTCACTGATGCTTCTAACACAGGCACCAGGCCCATAAGCTCTGTAAACTGGACATTTGGCACCACAGGTACCTCCACCCAGTTCAATCCAGCCTACACCTTCACTACTGCGGGCACTTATCCGGTTACGTACTCATTGATTATTGACTTAGGATGTAAGTCAGACACCATTACGCAAAATGTTACCATCAATCCCTTACCCACAGGCACCATAACCGGGACTATTACTACTTGCCTCAACTCACCTCAACCGACACTTACGTTTACGGGTGCTAATGGAACGCCTCCCTATACTTTTTCTTACAATATCAGCGGTGGGGTTACACAGACAATTTCCACAACTGGTACTGCTAGCACCGTAACCATTCAAGCACCTACGAACGTATTAGGAGTTTTTTCTTATAATTTGATGAATGTTGCTGAATCAAGCGCCGGCCTTTGTTCTCAAAATCAAACTGGATCTGCTATAGTTACCATTAACACAAATCCTACAGCAACAATTGCAGGTACATTATCGGTTTGTAAGGACGCAATAGCTCCCCAAATAACTTTCACAGGTGGGGATGGAGTAGCACCTTACACTTTCACTTACAATATTAACGGAGGTGCTTTACAAACGGTAAGTTCTACCTCTTCATCCAATGTGGCAACCATTGATGCGCCTACTGCAACGGTGGGAACTTTTACCTATAACCTGGTTGGAGTAGTAGATGTTAATAATACGGTTTGTAGTGGCAGCCCAACAGGAAGTGCAACCATAACGGTAAACCCCCTCCCCACAGCAACCATTACCGGTACAGATACTGTTTGTCTCAACTCTTCACCAGCACCTATCACATTCACTGGTGCCAATGGAACGGCTCCCTATACCTTTAATTACAAGATCAATGGAGGCGCCGTTCAATCAGTTTTCACCACTACGGGCAATGCTGTTATAGTAAATGCACCTACTGCTGCTGTTGGTGTTTTTGTATATGAATTGATAAGTGTTACAGATGGGAGCTCTACCACCTGTACACAAAATCAAAATGGCACAGCCACAATTACTGTTTTCCCAACCCCCTCAGCAACACTAAGTGGAACAACAGCGGTCTGCGTTAATGCCACTGCACCCCAATTAACTTTTACAGGAGCTGATGGCGATGCGGCCTTCACATTTACCTATACTATTAACGGCGGTGCTACACAATCTATCACTACTACCACCGGTAATAGTGTAACAGTTGCAGCCCCTACATCCACTGCCGGCGTATTTACCTACAGTTTGCTTACAGTTACAGATGCAAATGGATCAACTTGTACACAAAATGCAACAGGAACGGCTGTTATTACGGTTAACCCACTTCCAACTGCTACGATCGCGGGAACAACCAGTGTTTGTTTAAATGCAACTCAACCACAAATTACATTTACGGGGGCAGGAGCCACAGCTCCTTATACTTTCTTTTATACCATAAATGGGGGAGCATTACAAAATGTAACCACTACCTCTGGCAATAGCGTTACCGTGAGTGTGCCTACATCAACAGATGGAACATTTACCTATTCGCTGCAAAGTGTAAGAGATTCCAGCAGTACTGCTTGTACCCAGCTTCAGTCGGGAACAGTGTCTGTTACTGTATGGCCACTACCAACTGCTGTATATACTACCAACAGCCCGGTTTGCCAGGAGGGAGTCGTTAGCTTTAATGATCAATCTATTCCTAATGTTGGTACACTTACTGCTTGGCAGTGGAATTTTAATGACCCTATTAGTGGCAGTTTAAACACTTCTTCGCAGCAAAGCCCTTCTCATTATTTCTCAGCAGCAGGTACTTTCAACGTCAGTTTAACGGTAACAACTTCTAACGGTTGCATAAGTACCAATACCATTCCGGGTTTAGTGGTTCACCCTAAACCCAATGCTGGATATATTATTCCTGAAGTTTGTCTGAATGACACTTATGCACAGTTTACTGATACCAGCAGTGTAGCCGCACCATCCACTATAAGCAATTGGTTGTGGAATTTCGGGGATGCCAATGCAACACCACCTGGTAACGCCAACACCTCTACCTTGCAAAATCCTGTTCATGCCTATACTGCAGTGGGTCCTTATCAGGTTTCATTAATAACAACCAGCAATCAATCCTGCCGTGATACTATTGTTCAACAGCTGGTGGTCAATGGAAGTTTTCCTGTGGCTAATTTTAGCGTAAATCAACCGGCTAACTTATGCGCTAATGATTCGGTTCGAATTACTGATGCTTCTACCGTTTTCCCTGGTGTTATCACTAAAGTTGAGATATGGTGGGATAATTTAGGTAGTCCAACAGTTATGTACACGGATAACAACCCTGTTTTTGGGCGGGTTTACAGTCATCGTTATCCTAATTTCCAAAGTCCACTCACAAGAACCTTCCAAATCAAGTATCGTGCTTACTCAGGAGGGGTGTGTATAAATGAAAGACTTACTACTATAACGGTCAATGCTGCCCCTGTTGTTCAGTTTACTTCCATCCCCAACATTTGTTTTGATGCTACTGCCTATCAAATCACACAAGCAACTGAAATCGGAAATGTACCTGGCTCTTTTGCTTTCACTGGCCCGGGTGTTACGGTTAGTGGTTTGTTCTCACCAGCTGTAGCCGGAGCAGGGGTTCATACTATAAAATATCTCTTTACGTCCACTACCGGCGCTTGTAAAGACAGTGCCACGCAAACAATAAAAGTATGGGAGCGTGCAGTTGCTGATTACGCGGTTACCTCAACTCCGGTCTGTGAAAAACAACCGGTTACATTTACAGATAATTCAACATCTACTGAAGGCACTATAACGGAATGGCGTTGGAATTTTGCAGACGGAACACCGGTGCAGGTCAATACCACCAACGCTCCATTTACACATACCTTTAATACGTATGGGGTATTCAATGTTAAATTGAATGTGGTTACCTCCAATGGATGTGTAAGTGCGGATAAAGTAATTCCCGTAACGGTTAATCCTTTGGCAAGACCGAACTTTAGTTTTCCTGCTATTAGTTGTTTACCAAATGCAAACATTCAGTTTACCAACTTATCAACCGTTCCTAATGGAGTTCCTGCCAGCTTAACGCACCTATGGGATTTTGGTGATCCTGGAAGCGGAGTAGTGAATAATTCTACAGCTATTGATCCGGCCCACGTTTATGCTAATCTAGGCCCCTATAATGTGAATCTGGAGGTTACCACTGCACAAGGTTGCATTCATGACACTACCATTGTTTTAAATACCATTCATCCACAACCGCAGGCATCATTTACCACGGATTTCATTGATGTTTGCGTAGGCAGTCCCTTCCTGTTTACCAGTACCAGTAATGGAGCGGATGGAACTATAGCTCAATATCACTGGAACATGGGAGATGCTTCTATTCGGACACTGAGTAGTTTTTCCTACACTTACGCTGATACCGGTACCTATACCATCAGCCACTATATCATTAACAACTTTGGGTGCAGCAGTAATGTGGCCATCAAAACTGTGTTTGTAAATGGTTATCCAGATGCAGACGCAGGGCCAGACAAGTTGATGCTGGAAGGTGGACAGGTTCAGATTACTCCCCCGAACAACTATCCCATGCCTGTGACTTTTGCATGGACACCGCCCAACTATTTGGATGATCCTGCACGATTGGATCCCATTGCACGTCCACCTGATGATATAACTTATTTACTTACTGTTACCACTAACAAAGGATGCAGTGACACCAGTTCCATGTTCATTAAAGTCCTTAAGGATCCGCCGGTTCCAAATATTTTTTCTCCAAATGGAGACGGGGTACATGATACTTGGGTGATCCCATATCTGGATAGTTATCCAGGGTGTACTGTTGAGGTAGTCAATCGATATGGATGGCTGATATTCCGATCATTGGGATACGGTACACCTTGGGATGGAAAAGTAAATGGAAAAGATGTTCCGATAGGAACCTATTATTATGTGATAGATCCTAAGAATGGTCGAAAAAAGAAAGCTGGTTACGTGGATATTATAAGATAAAATGAGAGTTAAATTATTTATAACATCGATGTTGTTGTCAGCACTGTTGCCTACGTATGCACAGCAACGTCCTCATTATACGCAATATGTCATAAACCCCTTTATAATCAATCCTGCCATTGCTGGAATTGATAATTATGGGGACCTGAAGGTTTCGGGAAGGGATCAGTGGGTTGGTCTCAAAGGTGCCCCACGCACAACCTATATGACTTTGCATGCTCCGTTGGGAAAAAATGATTATCGCCTTAGTTCCACTTCATTTGGAGTACCCGGCAATAATCCAAGGGGTAAAGCTTACTGGGAAAATTATACGGCAGCTGAACCGCATCATGGGGTAGGAGTAAGTGTCATTAATGATAGAACAGGCAGCTTTAATTTTTTATCCGCTTCGGCATCCTATGCTTATCACTTGGGCTTGAATCCAACCACTAATATTTCTGCTGGATTATCTGCGGGCTTAACTACCATACGCATTGATAGAACTAATCATGATTTTTCTGGATTTGGAGATCCTTCCGATCCCGCTTTTGGTTCTGTGGTTACAGGGGAATTAAGAAAAATTCGTCCTCAAATGGCTGCGGGTATCTGGTTGTATGCCCGTAGTTATTTTATTGGGTTTTCAGCGCAGCAGGTTATCCCTCAAACGGTCAGCTTTGTGAATGATGATCCCGCCATTCTTACTAAAAGCAAGTTGATCCCTCATTTGTTCTTAACGGCGGGGTATCGATTTATGATAGGGGAAGACTTTAATGTAATACCCTCCATTATGGCTAAGTATATCAAGGGAAGTAGCCGTAATGGCCTGCAGCCTGAGTTCAATGCCAAACTTCAATATCGGGATGTATTGTGGATTGGAGGTAGCTATCGCTATAGAGATAGCTATGCGGGAATGTTGGGATTAAACATGGGAAATCGGGTCACGCTTAGCTACTCGTATGATCTTCCCATTAACGGAGACTTGATTAGAAATAGGGGAGCAAATATTTTATCACCATTTCACAATGGAACTCATGAGCTGGTAATTGGATTTTTGCTTGGAAATAAATACAGCGAGGCCTGCCCACGTTGTTACTAATAGAAATTATCTATTTGATATTAATTCGCTGATCTACTAATTCCCGCAGTTTGAGTAAGTCCTCATGACTACATTCAAAGGTGGTTGACTGTATGGCCGTTATTGCCAATTGAGCAGGTGATCCATTAAAGAGATACCCCACCAGTCTGTCCGCAAGTCCCAATGACAAACTACTCCTATCGATAATAGGCCAATAACTGTGCTTCCTTCCTATTTCCTTTCTGCTTACTAATCCTTTGAATAGCATCAATTGAAGCAGTTTTAACGTAGTGGTATATCCCGTCTTTTTGTAGGATGAGAGTGACGCATGCACTTCAGCCACGGTGGCTTCTCCTTTTTCCCATAGTATGGAAAGTATTTCCAGTTCGCTTTCTGTTGGCTTTCCTGTATTTAGGGGCGGGGGCATACGTGTTAATATTCCTCAAACTACGATTTTCCAAGTACCCAAAAAACCCCCACTGTAGAAAGTTGGGGATTAATAGGCCGATATTGTCCTTTGCTTTTTTTAATTCTATCGTCAGAATCAATACCCACTATCAAAAAACTACCCAAGCTCTTTGCATATTTCAAGAGTTTAATGTGTCCGATGTGAAGCACATCAAAGCATCCATTTACCCAAACAATACCATTCTCATTTAAGGTTTGCATTCGCAAGGTATTTCTATGTCATATAGTTGAGTCAAAAATTTTTCCTGCCTTTTTTACTATTTGATTAATATGTAAAGAATCGTAATGAAACGTTTTTCCGGCAGGCTGTGAAATGGGGGGGGGAGGAGGAGGCAATTCCTTTTTCTCGGCCAATTGTGCCAGCGTGGGGGCAATAACCAATGATACGATTGACATCAATTTGATCAAAATATTCATGGAAGGACCAGAGGTGTCTTTGAAAGGATCGCCAACCGTATCGCCTGTTACAGATGCTTTATGCGGTTCTGATTTTTTATAAAAAGTTTCCCCATTGATTGCTACTCCTTTTTCAAAGGATTTTTTTGCATTATCCCAAGCACCTCCTGCATTATTTTGAAACATTCCCATTAGAACGCCACTTACAGTAGCTCCTGCAAGGAAACCGCCCAAGGCCTCAGGGCCTAATAAAAATCCTACAAGCAAAGGAGATATAATGGTAATAGCGCCAGGGAGCATCATTTTCTTAATGGATGCTTCTGTTGAAATGGCAACACATTTATCGTACTCTGGCTTACCGGTGCCTTCCATGATACCTGGAATATTTTTAAACTGACGTCTTACTTCTTCCACCATAGACATCGCTGCCTGTCCAACTGCCCTGATGGCAAGTGAGGAGAATATAAACGGAATCATCGCACCCACAAACAAAGAAGCAAGCACTTTTGCTTTGTAGATATCAATTCCTGCCATTTCATATCCATTGTGATTGATAACACCAACATAAGCTGCAAACAATGCAAGTGCAGTCAACGCTGCTGATGCAATGGCAAATCCTTTACCGGTTGCAGCTGTTGTATTTCCAACCGCATCCAATACGTCAGTTTTCTCTCTCACTTCCTTGGGCAGCTCACTCATTTCTGCAATACCACCTGCGTTATCTGCAATAGGACCAAAAGCATCAATTGCCAACTGCATGGCAGTGGTTGCCATCATTCCTGCTGCAGCGATAGCCACACCATACAGGCCTGCAAAAAGATATGATCCATAGATACCACCAGCCAATACCAAAATAGGCAGGAAGGTTGATTCCATGCCTACTGCCAGTCCACTAATTACGTTGGTAGCATGACCAGTGGAAGATTGTCTTATGATAGCAAGTACAGGGCGCTTACCCATGGCTGTATAATACTCAGTGATGATACTCATCAGCGCGCCAACTAGTAGACCAACACCGATCGCTCCTAAAACACCCCATTTGGTAAAGATAAAGCCACGTAAATCCATCGCTTCAGGCAAAACAAAGTATACCAGACCTGCAGAGGCGGCTGCAGTTAAGACAATGGAACCCCAATTTCCCATATTCAGCGCTTTTTGCACATTGTCTGTATTGATACCCGCTGCATCACTTACTCGAACAAACCAAGTACCTACAATTGAAAAAAGAATTCCAACACCTGCAATAAGCATGGGAAGTAATATTGGAGAGTAACCTCTTAATAAATCTAAATCATTACCAGATACCACTACTGTTTGTTGCCCTAATACTATCGTTGCCAAAACTGTTGCAACATAAGAACCAAATAAATCAGCTCCCATACCCGCAACATCTCCTACATTGTCTCCCACATTATCGGCAATAGTGGCGGGGTTCCTGGGATCATCTTCGGGAATACCGGCCTCAACTTTTCCTACTAAATCTGCACCAACGTCTGCAGCTTTAGTGTAAATACCACCACCTACACGGGCAAACAAAGCAATGGATTCCGCTCCAAGTGAAAAGCCGGTAAGCACTTCAATGGCACGAATCATCTCATCCGCTCCCACTGCAACATCGGCTGCAAATAATTGTTTTAAAATAATATATAAACTGCCTAAACCAAGTACAGCTAATCCAGCAACACCCAATCCCATTACGGCACCCCCGGTAAAGGAAACGCGCAAGGCCTTGCTTAGGCTTGTTCTGGCGGCTTGTGCAGTACGAACATTTGCTTTTGTAGCTACTTTCATGCCTATATATCCAGCAGTGGCGCTAAAAACTGCTCCGACAATGAATGCTATGGATATGGACCAGTGAGAATGGGGGTTTGTGGTGGCCATCAAAGCAAGGAGCATTGCAACAATTACTACAAAATAGCCAAGGATCTTCCACTCAGCTTTTAAAAAGGCCATTGCCCCTGCAGCAATGTAATTGCTGATTTCTTTCATACGATCGGTACCCGAATCTTGTTTGGATACCCAATTGAATTTAATAAGGGTGTACAGCAGTCCGATCAGACCCGATAATGGCACCAAATAAATTAGTTTTTCCATACTAAAATTTTCTGCAGTTCGGTTTAATGTATTCTGATTAGATTAACGGTAAATAGGGGAAAATGCACCCTTTTCACCGGCGGGCAAAGATAGGCATCGGCACCGTAAAAATCACCACAATTGAGTATTAATCCTCCTCCCCTTGATTATAGGCTCCGTTAGGTCCAAATAAGGAATAGGATTTGCTTACAATTGTGTATATCTGATGGTTAAATCGATTACCCAATATGATCACAGTCACTTGTTCTTCCGTTAATCGGGCAAAAGCTGAGTTGTTTCCAGGCCAACGCCCAAAGTGAGAGATCACTTTTTTTAGATTCGGCAGAAGTTTTAACCGAAAACCCAATCCGTAATTATTTTGTCCCGGTTTTTCAAAACTATAGGGGAGGAGGATAGGGCCAACAGAGAATCACTGACAAGTTGTTGAGTATATAAAGCCTGATCCCATTTCCATAGGTCACGCGGCGGGGTGCTGTAAATGTTTTTATCGCCATCGGTCAGGTCAGGGCTTAAGGAAAGTAGGGGAGGTGCAATGTAGGGGAATGGATGTGATGCGGAATGATCATTCCAAATACAAGAATGCAAGATGCTCATCAGTTCAGCAATCAGCACAGCAACTACAAAGTAAGCAGGTTTCTTTTTCAAGCGTGCCAAAGGTAGGGGCGCCTTAATTTATAGGTATATTTGTTCTACGATGTCTTTAACCAGCTATCCGAAGGAGAAAATCAAGATCTTATTTTTAGAAAACATCAGCGAAGCTGCAGTCCGTAATTTTAAACAACACGGGTATATTCAGATAGAACGTATTAGTAAAGCTTTGTCCGAAGAACAGTTGATTGAAGTTATTCGTAATGTTCATATTCTGGGTATTCGCTCAAAGACCAAAATCACCAAATCGGTATTGGAAGCGGCTCAAAAGTTACAGGCGATCGGATGTTTTTGTATTGGTGTAAACCAGGTAGACCTTACCGCCTCAACCAGCCGCGGTATAGCTGTTTTTAATGCCCCTTATTCAAACACAAGATCAGTGGCTGAATTAGTAATTGGGGCCGCAATCATGCTGATCAGAAAGATCCCTGAAAAAAATAAAGCTGCTCATGCGGGTCTATGGCATAAAGACGCAAAAAACAGCTATGAATTAAGAGGAAAAACACTGGGTATAATCGGATATGGCAATATTGGAAGTCAGGTGAGCGTGTTAGCCGAGGCTTTGGGCATGCGTGTTATCTATTATGATATTGAGAAGAAGTTGCCATTAGGGAATGCTATTGAAAAAAGAAGTCTTCGGGAATTAGTGGGCCAGGCAGATGTTGTAACCCTCCACATTCCATCCACCCGGCAAACGGAAAATCTAATTAATAAACAACTTTTGAAGAGTTTTAAGAAAGGAGCTGTTTTGATCAATTATGCTCGTGGTGAGGTAGTTGATTTAGTGGCTGTTGAAAAGGCCTTGCGCGAGCAGGTTTTAAGCGGCGCGGCCATTGATGTGTTTCCGAACGAACCAGAAAAGAATGGCGATTATTTTATCAGCCCGCTCCAGAAAATTCCAAATGTTTTGTTGACCCCTCATATCGGTGGCAGCACCGAGGAGGCTCAGCAAAATATTGCTGAGGACGTGAGCAATAAGCTATATAATTACCTGGAAAGAGGAATTAGCTTTGGATCGCATACTGTTCCTGCTTTGGCATTGCCTCCACAGGAAGGGGCTCACCGAGTCTTGCACATTCACCGTAACACCCCTGGCGTTTTAACCGCTATTAATAGCGCTCTTTCAAGTAATAATATAAATATTGTTGGTCAATATTTGAAAACCAATGATTTAATCGGATATGTAGTTCTCGATATTGAAAGTAAACTCTCCTCAAAAGCCCAGCTACTATTAAACAAGATCCCTGGCACTATTAAAACCAGGCTGCTTTATTAGGGTCATTTATTTCCTATAATTTATATTATGTTAAATGAATAGTGGTGAATTAACCTACCCTAGATCAAGTGGCTTTAATGATTTAGTTCTTGATTGACTCGTATCGGTCATTCCATTTCTTTTCCTCGGCCTCCCACTTGGTTTTATCGGTAAGGTTTTTGGCCTTATTAGCCATTATTTTCTTTAACCCATAAATATCTGACAAGTAGCTTGCCACTTTTCTATATTGTTGTTTGTCGCGGCTCTCAAGTTCCTTCTCAGCAGCTCGGTTGGCAAAAATTACTGCTGCTGCCAAATAAGGGTCTTTAGCAAGTTCCAAGGTTTCCCCATACTCCCTATCCAATGCATCTCGCTTAGCTACATCCTCCTTTGAGGCCATTGTTCCGGGCTTAGTCCTTGCTTTCATATCCTGGGCATGTTTGTTGCGCTTTTCTTCAATGCGGCTTGCCTTGTTGATATAATGATCACCGATATATAATAAAGGAATTTCGTAGTCAGGACGCGTTTTAGAGGAACGAGTAAATGCGTCAATCATTTTCTTCTCCAACTCATTGAAATTTTCAGGAAGAACCATTCCTTTCTCATCACTGGGATTCAGCGTATCATAAATAATTTCACCTAGTACTTGATTAGCTTTGAAATTGGTGGGATCTGACGCCAATACCTCATCAATAGCCACAATCTTTTCTGTAAACGTATTGACCAACCCAGCTGCAAAATCTACTTTGTCAAAATCAAAATAGTCGCTTTTTGGAAAAACTTCCTTACCCAGCTTTTTATACTTTTCAAAGCTGTCCATTTTTTTCTTTCCAAAATGGTAAGTAACTAAATATCGATAAACGCCCTCATAGCCATCCCCTCCCACTTTTGCATCGGCCAGTTTTGCGTAATAAGCAGCCGCGTCATCCTTGAACCCACCTGTTTCAGCAGTGATGGCAGCTAAAATCAGTACATTGGTATCAAGCGTAGAAATCAACATTTTTTGCTTTATCAGTAAGTCTGAGTAGTGAATGGCCTTTTTTAATTTTTCTAAGGCCTTTTCATAGGTTTTATTAGTGTATTCACTGTACCCAAAGGAGTAGTAGTTTGTGTATAACATGATGATGCCGTTCTGGTAGATCGGTTCACTGATCAGGGAAAGCGCAGGATCAAGTTCGCGGTATTTGGTGAATGCCGCATCTGCCTCTTCTATTAATTGAGCAGCTGCGGGTGTATCTTTTTTTCCGTCCATATTGGCTACGCTTGCATATACTACGGTCTTTAGAATAAACGCTTCGGGCTTTGAAGTGTATTTGGCATTGGTAAAGGACTTATCCAGGTCGGCCTTTGCTTTTTCAAGCTGATTGATCATTACCAAAGTTTTTATTGGATCATAATTCTGCGACCATCCGGAAAAAGTTAAAATGATGGATAGCGTGAACAGCATGTTCTTTTTCATAGAAGTAGGTTGAATATTAAGTTAGATTAAATGGTTTCGGGATCTTCGGCGGGAGTTATTTCTTCTCCCGCTACTTCTTGGTCGTCCAGGCTGGTAATTGCCGCAATTTCATCTCCATCGTCCAGACGAATTAGTTTAACACCTTGCGTGGCCCTCCCTTGTTCACTAATGCCACTCACGGGCATCCGAATAGTGACGCCGCTTTTGCAAGTGATCATTAAATCTTCGGTTGGGGCTACATCTAATATGCCTACCACTCCGCCTGTTTTATCCGTTACGTTGATCGTTTTTACACCTTTACCACCTCTGTTAGTAAATCGGTACTCATCCATAGGTGTTCTCTTACCGAATCCTTTATCACTTACAACTAAAACAGTTCTATCGTTTTGATGTGCCGGATTTACACAAATCATCCCTACTACTTCGTCCTGCTGATCCTCCACCTCAATTCCCGCCACACCAATTGCACCACGCCCGGTTGGTCTAACTTTTTCCTCTGCAAAACGAATAGCGCGACCACTTTTAACGGCCATCATTATTTCGCTTTGTCCGTCTGTCATGCGTGCTTGAATCAATTCATCTCCCTCAACAATAGTGATGGCATTAACTCCCGTTTGTCTGGGTCGACTAAAATCTTCCAAAGCCGTTTTTTTAATTACGCCTTTCTTTGTACAAAGGATAATATAATACGCATTAACAAACGCTTCATCTTTTAAATCCTTGACATCCAAAATAGCCCTCACGTTGTCATCGGGAGGAATTTGCATTAAATTCTGAATGGCTCTACCCTTCCCGGTTTTTTCACCTTCCGGGATTTCATAAACATTCAACCAATACACCCTCCCTTTTTCAGTGAAGAATAGCATAGTATGGTGCGTGGAGGCTACAAAAAGATGTTCGATATAATCCTCTTCTCGGGTTCGTCCTCCAATTACTCCCCGACCCCCTCTTCGTTGAGAGCGATATTCTTCGGCGGGAGTTCGTTTAATGTACCCTAAATGAGATATGGTGATTACAACATCTTCCTCTTTTATAAGATCCTTAATTTTTACTTCATCATCTAAATAGGTAATTTCTGTTTTGCGGCTATCAGCATATTTTTCTTTGATTTCCAGCAATTCCTGTTTGATCAAAGCAAAACGCTTAGCTTGATCGCTGAGTAACTCTTTCAAAGATTGGATTAGCTTCATTAATTCTTCAAACTCCTCACGAATCTTATCGCGTTCCATACCGGTAAGTCGTTGCAGACGCATTTCAAGAATGGCCTTGGCTTGCACTTCGTCCAATCCCCATCCCGCATTTACCAGTTTATCTTTTGCGATCTCTGGGGTAGCAGCGCTTCTTATTAATGCTATGACTTCGTCCAGGTGATCCAGTGCAATCAAATAACCGCTAAGCAGGTGTGCCCGCCTTTGTGCTTCGCCTAATTCAAACTGGGCTCTTCTGATCACCACTTCATGCCGAAACTCCACAAATTCTTTAATAAGATCTTTTAAGTTTAACGTACGTGGCCTTCCCTTAACAATGGCTACATTATTGATTCCGTATGAGGTCTGAAGATCGGTATGCTTGTAAAGTTGATTGATGATTACATTAGCAATTGCGTCTTTTCTAAGCTCAATAACAACTCGAGTACCCTCTTTCTGATTAGACTCGTTGTTGACATGCGTAATGCCTTCGATTACCTTTTCATTAACCAGCTCCCCTATTCTATTTGTCAGCGCATCTCTGTTGACTTGGTAGGGAACTTCGGTGATAATTAGTTGTTCTCTACCAGCTGCTTTTGTTTCGGCTGTTATTTTTCCACGCACTACTACTCGACCTCTTCCAAAATGCATAGCCGCTTTTACGCCTTCCATTCCGTATATAACGCCACCAGTAGGGAAATCAGGTGCTTTTACATGCTGCATCAGCTCATCGATAGTGCACTCTTTGTTACCAATATAGGCAACACACCCATCTATGACCTCCCCTAAATTATGGGGCATCATATTGGTTGCCATTCCTACTGCGATTCCGCTGGATCCGTTGACCAAAAGTTGAGGAATACGAGTAGGAAGTACAGCGGGCTCTTCTTCCGAATCATCAAAATTCAGTTGAAAATCGACCGTTTCTTTCTCGATGTCGTCTAGCATGTGCTCCGCTAATTTCTCAAGCCTTGCTTCGGTGTAACGCATGGCAGCTGGACCATCTCCATCCTGGTTTCCATAATTACCCTGCCCATCCACCAAAGTATAACGCATGCTCCATTCTTGAGCCATTCGAACCATCGCGTCATACACAGAGGAATCACCATGTGGATGATATTTACCAAGTACTTCTCCGACAATACGAGCCGATTTTTTATACGCTTTAGTATGGCTAAGCCCCAACTCATTCATGGCATATAAAACCCGGCGGTGTACTGGCTTTAACCCGTCTCTTACATCCGGAAGTGCGCGGCCTACAATTACCGACATTGAATAGTCGATATACGCAGTTTTCATTTGCTCCTCAATGTTTACAGGAATGAGTCGATTATGATCATTTGTTTCCTGCGGTTGTTGCAATTCTTCCATATTAATTATTACTATTTTCGACTTGTTTCAATTAGTAAAACAATGTCTGCAAATCTACCTTTTTAAACCCTTATTTCCCAGTAAAAAATGAGTTCTTTTACTCCTTATTTTATCCACTACTGTTAATTAAAAATGGGATATTTGGGTTATGAAAATCGTCTTGTTATTCGGGGCAGGAAAGAGCGCCACCGTGCTGATTAAATACCTCTTGGAAAAGGCCGCTGAAATGGATTGGAAATTGATTGTTGCCGACACCAACCTAACTTTGATCAACCAAAAAATTGCCGGAAATTCAAGGGGCACAGCCCTGAATCTGGATATAAAAAAAACGGACGAAAGAGAAAAGGCAATTGCCAATGCAGACCTGATTATTTCATTGCTTCCCGCCCATTTGCATATATTGGTTGCCCGGGATTGCCTTCAATTCAACAAACACCTTTTTACCGCATCTTATTTGGATAAGGAAGTTGAAGAGTTGGAACCAGCGATTCGAAGCAAGGGACTCCTTTTCCTTTATGAAATGGGATTGGACCCGGGTATAGACCACATGAGTGCAATGGCTATGCTGGACAAGATTAAGCGCAAGGGCGGGTCCATTAAATCATTTGTTTCTCATTGTGGAGGTTTGGTAGCGCCTCAAAGCGATAACAACCCTTGGCATTACAAAATCAGTTGGAATCCTGCCAACGTAGTGGCTGCCGGAAAACAAGGCGCTATTTATAAGCAACACAATACCATTAAAGAATTGACCTATGAAAACGTATTTGATCAAGTACAAACTGTAGCCATTGAAAATGCAGGAACTTTAGCCTGGTACCCGAATCGTAACTCCATACCTTATATTTCTCTGTACCAATTAGAAGAAGCGGAAACTTTTATTAGAACCACACTACGGCACCCAGATTTCATGCGCGGTTGGAAAAAATTAATAGCACTGGGACTCACCAATGAGCTTCCCTTATCCTATTATACGACCCCGTATCCTGCCGAAATAATTTTTCAGCTACTTACCAGTAACAACCAAATTGAGAAATACCAGAACTGGTTAAAGGAAGATTCTCTTTTTGCAAAACAAGCAAAGTCCTTAGGTCTTTTATCTTCCTCAATGCTAATCAAAAAAGAGGAATATTCTCCGGCCAGCTTACTACAGGAGTTGCTGGAAAGAGCATTGGGCATGAATGAAAATGATCAGGACCGTGTGGTTATGCAACATGAGGTAACTTATTTATTACAGGAAGAAGAGTATTCCCTGATCAGTTCCCTCGTATTAGATGGTAAAAACGCAGCTGATACTGCAATGGCAACAACCGTAGGACTACCATTAGCCATAGCAACTACCCTGTTTCTGAGCAATAAGATTGATTTAATTGGACTTCAGCGACCCCTGTCAGCTACTCTCTACCAACAGGTACTACCCGCCTTGGCGAAGGAGGGCGTGCGCTTCATAGAAAAAGAAATAAAAAAGTAAGTTAACTAGCTGGCTAACGATAATATGATACCCCACTCTTTCGGCGAAACAGGCTGCACAGACAACCGGCTTTGTTTTACCAGCGAAATGTTTTGTAATTGCTTGTTTGCCTTGATTGTGGCAAGAGTAACTTCTTTTTTTAATTTCTTTACCGGTGCAACGTCTACGGCAACCCAGGCTACCTCGCTGCTGGTAGGATCTGGGTAGGCTTCTTTGACAATTTCAACAATTCCTACTATGGCTAATCCTTCATTGCTGTGATAAAAAAAAGCCAGGTCACCTTTTTTCATTGCGCGCAGATTGTTTCTTGCGGCATAATTTCTAACACCATCCCAAAAGGTCTTCTTATCCTTTTCTAATTGTTCCCAGGAATATTTAAAGGGTTCAGACTTTAATAACCAATAAGCCATACGCATTTATTTACCAACCAGCGGCCAATACATCAGCCAAGTGCATTGTTTTCAACTTGTAGTTTTTATGTTGGATATAACCTTGCAAATGCATAAGGCAAGACAGGTCAGTGGAAATCAAATAATCGGCTCCTGTTGCTAATGCGTGCTCGACCTTTTGTTCCCCCATTGCCATAGATATTGATTCAAATTTTACGGCAAAAGTCCCACCAAATCCGCAGCAGGTTTCTGTTTCATTCATCTCAAGCAACTCCAATCCCTCCACTTGCTTAAGTAGTTTGCGTGGCTCCTCTTTTATCCCACACTCACGCAATGCAGCACATGAGTCATGATAAGTGGCTTTCCCATTTAATGTTGCACCAAATCTGGTAACTCCTATATCTTTACAAAGAAAATAGGAGAACTCTACAACTCGTTGTTTCAATTCCTGGACTTCATGATGCAGTGAAGAATTGTCGTACAGCTGTTGGTAATAATTTTTGACAAAACCTCCACAGGATGCACTGGGTACAATTATTGGGGCTGTGCCCTTGAAATCTGAGATAAATTTTTGACAAACTTCTTTAGCTTCTTCCCAATACCCGGCATTAAAGGCAGCCTGCCCACAGCAGGTTTGTTTGGTATTATACGATACGGTGCAACCTGCCTTTTCAAGTACTTTGATCATGTTAAAGGCAGTAGTGGGATACAGTTGATCAATGAAACAGGGTATGAAAAGCTGAATGTTCAACGGCCTGGAGTTAATCTTTGCTTGAATAAATACCTAATCGGGCCAGGTTTTTCTCTGCATCAAAGGATTGCTGACTGCGAGGATATTTTGAACGGATCTCTTCATAAAGTGCAACCGCTTCAGCAGTATTCTTCATTATTTGATCCGCAAAATAGGCTGCCATAAACAGGTATTCAGGAGAGTTAACTTCATCCTGCTTGAAATGACGACCTGCTTTCTTATAGTTTCTCAGGGCCTCGTTGTTCTTTCCACTGTCCCCGTAAGCATCTCCCAACAACTTGAACGCACGAGCCTGGGTGATCTTAGAATCGCTGGAGAACTTTTCGAGATAGCGGATTGCTTTTGCATTGTCCCCAATCTTGAGATAGCAACTACCTGCATAAAAACAAGCCAGATCTGCCGCCTTCGTGCCGGAATGTTTTTCAATAAACTTGATGAAACCAAGACTTTGTCCATCTCCGTTTAACGCCAACGCAATTGAATCTTTACGGTAGTATTCCTCGGCACGAAACAATGCTTCAACGGCTTTTTTCTCCTTTGGAAGTTGATAAAAATTTTGATAAGCATACCACATTGCTACTGAGCCAATAATAAACAAGGCTGCTAAGCTAAGCTGCTTGCTATATTGATTCCAAAGCTTTGCTACTGCATTTGTAGATAGAGTAGTTCCCATATCAATATTAATCGATTATAAAAGGGTAATTAGCGTCAACGTAAACATTTTTGAGTACCTCACTATCATCAGGCCATGGACTTTCTTCAGCAAATTGAACTGAGGCAGCAACCATTTTGTCCACTCGATTATTGATGCTGTCCAGAAATTCCTGTGTAGCATATCCCTCCGCAAGTATGGTTTGCGTAATCTGCTGGATAGGATCCTTGCTCCGATACTCATCCACCTCATCTTTACTGCGGTACTTCTGTGGATCACTGACAGAGTGTCCTTTGTAACGATATGTTTTTATTTCAAGTAAAGTAGGCCCTCCTTTTTCACGTGCTCGATTTACAGCGCGAATGACACCAGTATGCACGGCCTCTGCACTCATCCCGTCAATGATATCAGCGGGCATTTCATAGGAATCGGCTAGTTTGTAAATATCGATGACATTAGAGGTCCTTTGTATGGATGTGCCCATAGCATAATTGTTGTTTTCACAAATAAAAACAACAGGAAGTTTCCACAACATAGCCAGATTGAAGGATTCATGTAATATTCCCTGCCTGGCTGCGCCATCCCCAAAAAAAGCTACTACAACGTTATCGGTATCTCTGTATTTTTCTGCAAAGGCAAGCCCTGCACCTGTTCCTATTTGGGCCCCAACAATTCCATTTCCGCCATAAAAATTATTGATTTTACTAAATAAATGCATACTGCCACCTTTACCCTTGGCACATCCTGTAGCTTTACCGTACAGTTCAGCCATGCAACTGTTTACAGAAACACCCTTGGCTATGGCCAATCCGTGGTCACGGTAAGCGGTAATAAAAAGGTCTGATGAACGAGTAGCAGTCATGCAACCGGCAGCAATTGCCTCCTGGCCAACGTACGCATGAAAGAAACCTCTTATCTTACCCTCCATTTTATACTTTTCCTCTGCTATCAACTCAAATTGACGGATTAGCTGCATCAGCTCGTACCAGTAGAGGTAAGTTTCCTTAGAAAATTTGCTGGTCAACGGGTTCAATTTTGAGTCGCAAAAATAAGGGAAAGACCCCACATTAGGTAAATTGCAGCCCAGTATGCCCCAACTCACCCAATTGGCACTTACACAATTTAAAAACTATGCTGCCAGACAGTTTTTCTTTGATAAAAGAATTGTTGGGATAACTGGCTTAAATGGGGTTGGTAAAACAAATTTGCTGGATGCCATCCATTTCTTATGCCTGACTAAAAGTTACTTTACAAAAACCGACCAATCGGCTGTCCGGCATGGTGAAATTGGCTTTCGGCTTGAAGGGATATTTGATAGGTCTTCATTTGCAGAAAAGGTGAGTTGTGTGCTGCGAGAAAATGGGAGAAAAGAAATTAGCGTAAATGGGTCTGCCATTCAAAAGCAAACAGATCACATAGGAAACTATCCATTGATATTCATTGCCCCGGACGACACCTTGTTGATAACAGGTGAAAGTAAAGTTCGCCGCTCTTACCTGGATCAATTAATAGCTCAGCTTGACCCTGATTACCTGCGAAATTTAATGACTTATAACAAACTTCTCCAACAACGAAATGCGTTGTTAAAGGAAATGGCTGAACAAGGAGCCACTCATTCAACTGTTTTGGCAGTCATTGACCAACAAACTATTCCGGCTGGCACTTACTTACACAAGGCCAGAATCAAGACGATTACGGACCTTATTCCGCAGATCTTGCTGCTATACAACAAGATTGCAGAAAAACCTGATGAAGCAACTGAGGAGATTTCCATACAGTTCAACAGCCAGCTTGGCATTCTTGATTTTGAACAATTACTCGCGAATAATCAACACAGAGATATTTTGCTACATCGAACTACGCAGGGACCTCATCGTGACGATCTATCTTTTAGCATGCAGGGACAAGCCTTCAAAACAATCGCCTCACAGGGGCAACGTAAAAGCCTGCTCTTTGCGCTTAAATTGGCTGCTTTACATGTGCTGGAGAAAAAAAATGATAGCCCTCCCCTGCTCTTATTGGACGATCTTTTTGAAAAGCTTGATGAGGTTCGAGTCCAGAACTTAATAAAGTTGGTATTTGAACAGACCGTATCCCAGGTGTTCATCACAGATACATCTGCTAATCGATTAGCATCCAATCTGCAAAAACTAAATCTTCCCTATCAGGTTTGTTGCGTGTAATCCTCTTACTTTTGTGATATGTCTACCTATTCCCTTGCTCAAGCGCTTCAACTTTACTTAAAGGAAAGTTGTGTAGGAGATCAAATTCAGGCATTCCAAATTAAAGACGCTTGGGAAACCTTAGTCGGGAAAACCATTGCCCGTTATACGGACAACATACGTCTACAAGGAGACAAATTGTTCATCCATACACAAGTGGGCCCTCTTCGAAACGAATTACAATTTCAACGGTCCACTATCCGGCAAAAAGTAAACGACTGGTTAGGATCTCCCATTGTTCGGGAAGTGATCATTCAATAGTTGCTTTCGTTATAATCGATAGCGGCCTTCTTCTTAATAACCACTCCTTTTTCTAGATAATAGATAGTGGGGTTGGTCCTAGCTGCTGTTTGAATAGCTTTGAGATCACAACTAAATACTGGCCATCCATTAAACTTTGTTTGAGAAAGCAGTTCCCTAACAGTAGTGGGTTCTGCGGTAACCACATAAACAGGAATTTTATTGAACCCAGTTTTAGTTTGGGGCAGCAAATCCAATACTTTAAGACTTTTTTGTACAGCAGCTGCTTTATCGGCAAGTACCAATACAACTGCCGGCAATTGTAGTATGTGCTCTGTGGAATCAATGCCGGTTTCTCCCGACAATACAAAACCTTTGATGGGAGGATCCATATCTTTTCCCGGGCGTATCAACTTGTCTTCACGCTTCACAAATTGATAGTCTTGGGGCGAAAAATCAGCCGGAAATTCAGTGGCAGAGAATTGCACCAATTGGTTATTTTTTTCATAAGTGAAATAAACTACCGTGCTATCGGGGATAGCTGTAGCTGGGATCTTCCTATTGATAGAGAGATCAGCTCCTATTTTGTATGGCAAACAATCAATGATGGGCAAATGATTTAATGTGTGATATTGAAGCCCTATCCCTGCTATAATACTAACCAAACAATTGAATCCTGCATAACGCACACTTGTGCCTATTGTATTCAACTCAGAAAAGTAATGCAAGAAAATCAGCATGACCAGCAAAACCACATCTTTTAAAAAGGACTGCCCGGCACTAAGGAGTAAACAATCACCGAAACAGCCACAATTTTTTGGATATCCGGTCAAATAGGTATAGCCGGTTAAAGCGGTAAAAAAAAACAACAATAAGAGTAATAAAAAATGTGTGGCTTTTGTTTTGAAATTAACTAGTAAAGCCACTCCGAGGCCTATCTCTGCAGTATTCAGAAAAACAGCAATGGGCAGCGTGAATGAGTTGAACGAATGCAGATCCCATATTTCAAGGAATTCTTGAATTTTATAGCTTAGACCTTGCGGATCATTAGCTTTTATAAGGCCTGAGAAGATGAACAATAGGCCTACCAGAAAGCGGACAAGAAAGTGAATCCATTTCATAATAAAATCAAGGCAAATACCGCATAATTGATGATATCGAGATAGTTTGCGTCAATGCCCTCGCTAATCAATGTTTTGCCGTCATTGGCGAGTATTTGTTTGATTCGCTGCAGTTTGACAAGAATGAGATCTACAAAGCTTTCCTGACTCATTTCCCGCCACGCTTCCCCATAATCATGATTTTTATCCAGCATCAAGTGTTTTGCTGTATTTACTTGTTGCTTGTAGAGAAGGGATAATTTCTCAACCGGAATATCCTCAATTTCTGAAGTGTGAAGTTGGCGTTGAATCAATCCAATTACACCATAGTTAATGATACCTTGAAATTCTGCAGCAATATTATCCTCTACACGTTGTGTTCCCTTTTGTTGTATGGTTCTAATTCGTTGTGCCTTTATGAAAAGCTGATCTACAACCGAAATGGTACGGAGTACCCTCCAGGAAGTTCCATAATCGGCAGATTTCCTTAGAAAAATATCCTTGCATGATTCGACTACTTTGTCATATTGTTTTGATGTATCCTGCATAGCTTATTGACTTTCGTACCTTTATCAAAAATAAACAAGAAGCCGTAATGTATTCACTCAAGAGTAAGAATAGGACAATAGTTGTGGATAAACCCATTGTTATGGGGATACTTAATGTTACTCCAGACTCTTTTTATACTCCCAGTCGTGTAACTGTACTGGAAGAAATACTTTTGAAAGCTGAGCAAATGCTGACTGCTGGTGCTTCCATTTTAGATATTGGAGGACAAAGTACCCGACCTGGTAGCCAATGGCTTACTGCAGAGGAAGAGCATGCTCGTGTAATACCCCCCATTGAGCAACTTGTCAAAGAGTTTCCCACTGCCTTTTTATCTATTGACACTTTTCATGCTAAAGTGGCGGAAGCAGCCATACTAGCTGGAGCACATATGGTTAACGATATTAGTGCAGGTTTGCTTGATGCCGATATGTTATCGACAGTATCTCGTTTACAAGTGCCCTATGTGATAATGCATATGCGTGGTGATCCACAGACAATGCAATTAAAAACGGATTACAAAAATGTGGTGAATGAGGTGCTTGTTTTTTTGACCGAAAGAAAAAAGGCCTGCCAGGCTTACGGCATACCGCAACTAATCGTAGATCCAGGAATCGGGTTTGCTAAAACTATTGAACAAAATTTTGAATTAATGGCGAATCTGGAGGCCTTTCAAATTTTAGAATTGCCCTTATTATTAGGATTATCCAGAAAATCTTTCATATACAAAACCCTCCAAACAGACCCCGCGGGGGCTTTAAATGGAAGCACCTTTTTGCATGCCATAGGCCTACAAAAAGGTGCCACTATTTTACGCGTTCATGATGTACAGGAAGCCGTTGATGGAATCAACTTATTCAACGCGCTATATCCTAATTTGTTGTAGGAGCTTTCGCCTGAACATCAGTAATCTCCACATCAAAAACCAAATGTTCGTATGGTTTGATAGGACCGCCTGGAGGAGGTGCTGCTCCATATCCCAAAAGGGATGGGATATATATTTTTCCTTTAGCCCCTTTTCTTAGATAAGGCATAGCCTCATCAAATCCCTTGATCATTTGTCCAACTCCTACTGAAAATTTAAGTGGTTCTACATGCTTGAATGCGGTATCCGTATTGCTGTCAAAAACCTTACCCTCAAATGTTTTGCCGGTGTAGTTTACAGAAACATAATCTCCTGTTTTGATCAATGCTCCGGTACCGGCTGAAACCACTTCAACATAAGCTCCGGCAGGAGTGCGTTGAACCAAGCTTAGCTTTTCGCCAAGAAAACTTTCCACTTCGGATTTTTCACGAATGCTGTAAGCTTTGCTTTCATTCTGTTCATCAAGGGTCTTTAAGCTGTCGGAACTAAATATTCCCAATACTTTGATATAAGTAATAATACGGTCACCTTTTTTAAATTCTGGAGGAAGATTTCCAGCAGGGAGCCTTTTTAAAAAAGTATCCATCATTTGAGTGGCAATAACAGAATCACCACGATGAAGTGAAGTCCACAACTCTGATATGTCATACGGTTGCGTCTGCGGAGGAACCGGGATATAGATAGGTAGTCTATTGCCGGTTGTAAAATAAACGCTGTCGTTGATTTTTTGAGTCAATGTTAATTTGATATAGCTACCAATACGCGCTTGTTGTGTGTCCTTACTTCTGATCAGCTTGTAAGGCATACCTCCTGGCGTTTTTTGATAGGCTTGCCCTGAACAACTTACCATCAGCGATGTTAATAAGCTGAGCGCAAGAAATTTTAAAGATGCATGCATAAATTCAAGTTAAATAAGTGATGATTGTGTTTTAATAATTTCTTTAAATCGGGCAACCGTCTTATCGAGCGAGTCACTGCTTTTTCCGCCCGCTGCGTTGAAATGGCCTCCTCCTTCAAAAAAGGTTTGGGCAAATGTATTGCAATCGAATGAACCTTTACTCCTAAAACTCCATTTTCTTTCCTCCTCCCTATCGATTACTAATGCTACCATTTTTATTCCTTGAATGGAGTGTGGATAGTTGACAAGCCCATCGATATCCCCTGTTTTTATTTGGAATTTCAGCAAATCAGAATTCGAGATCGTGATCAAAGCCGTATTATACTCATATAAAATCTCCATTCTATGAAGAAGCACATACCCAATAAAACGTAAACGGTTTTCTAAGAAATTATCATAAAGCCCTTCATGAATTTTTCCGTGGTCTAACCCACGCGATTTAAGATCCACAACTATGGTATGAACGCCCGCATGTGCGGAGGCAAAACGAAAGGAGCCTGTATCTGCCACTAACCCGGCATATATGCATTCTGCAATTGGCACATCGATAAGCGACAAATCGCCTGCTTCTTTAATCAAGTCATAAATCATTTCGCAAGTAGAGCTTTTAGCTGTATCGTTTATTCCAAAGTGAAACGAATCAATTGCAGGATCTTGGTGATGGTCAATGAGTACTTTTGTGCAAGTGAGCTGGGTCAGTTTTGCTGCCATGGTTTTAGTACGGGAAAAGGCATTAAAATCCAGACAAAAAAGTATAGTTGAGTTGTCTAAAATGACATCAGCTTTTTCTTTCTGTTTTTCGTAATTGATTACTGTTGCAGCGCCGGGCATCCAATTTACCCACCCGGCCCAATTGGTTGGAGCAATCACAGTAACCTCATGACCCTTTTTGGAAAGATATTGGGCTAATGAAAGCGAGGACCCCATCGCATCGGCGTCAGGTTTCTGATGGGTAGTAATTACTACTTTTTGAGGCGTTAGCAAGGAAGGAAAAAGGGCAGAAATTGGCTTCATGAGCGATCAAAGGTATGGAAAGATAGTTGTAACTTTGCGGCGCTAAACACATCACAAATGAGTAACCGAACTTTCATCATGATTAAGCCAGACGCTTTTCGCAAGGGTCATAGTGGCGCAATTTTAGATCGGATTATAAAAGAGGGATTCTCCATCAAAGCGTTAAAAATGCTTCACCTCTCCGAAGAGAAGGCTGGAGTATTCTATGCCATTCACCGCGAACGCCCATTCTATGGGGAGCTGGTATCGTTTATGAGCAGCGGCCCAATTATTGCGGCCATCGTGGAAAAAGAAAATGCAGTAGATAACTTCAGAAAATTGATTGGGGCTACCAACCCCGCTGTTGCAGAGGATGGAACAATTAGAAAATTATTTGCTAGTTCTGTTGGAGAAAACGCTATTCATGGTAGCGATAGTGATGCGAATGCAGCAATTGAATCTGCCTTCTTTTTTTCTGGGCTAGAACAATGCTAATTACACGGGTATAATTTTACTTTGAAAAAACCGCCTTCTGGCGGTTTTCGTATAACAATTCCTTATTGAACCACTGCTTCTTCACCATAAAGTTGATCCTTGTATTTAAGCGAAGGAGATGGAAGAAAAGCTCCTAGACCAAGTTGATCCCATTTTTTGTCAACTTTTTCTATTGTGGCCAGATCAGCAACAATTATGTTTGGCCAATCCCGTTGAAAATTGTCAAACTCTTTGGTTTTTCTTGTTCCATCGAGACCCATACATGCTGTGTAAGGGGAACCAGTTGATTTATAAAGAAAGCCATCCCGCTTAGGATCTAGGTTATTACAAAAACGCCATAGGCTGGTTGCCAGATCGTTGGGATTTACCGTATGCTCCACATAAAGAATCATTTTGATACTGGCCATGGATGGCAAAGAGGCAATACAATGATGTAATTCTCTTACATGCCCTGGCTTATTTTTTTCAACGGCTACCAAAATACAAGGAATGTCAAGATCAATGAGATTTGTATTTACGTCTCGTATAGAAGGCGTATGCTGTAGCAGCATGTCTTTTAGTGCAGAAGAAGGCATGCTTAATGTCGGACAAGTATACTCTTCCTCTTGTTCTTCATTTGACTTTTTTGTTCCGTCTATGCACATCTTGCCTCCAAATCCCATTTTGCTACAGCTATGATCCAAGACATCCATGGGGCCGGTGGAAAAAGATATATCCGTTGCGGGGTTTAAGTTTGCGAAAATATATTTTGCTAATTCTCGATAGGCGTTAATGGTAATGCCTTGATCTGCTAGCACTAAGATTTTATTGAACATCATTTGCCCAGCACCCCACATTGCATTCATTACTTTTTGTCCCTGCCCTGCATATTCCTTATTGATCTGAGTAATTACCAGGTTATGAAAAACTCCCTCTACCGGCATATCCATGTCCATGATCTCAGGAATCATTGTCATTTTAATGGGAGCCAGAAAAATACGTTCAGTTGCTTTTCCTAGCCAAGCATCCTCCTGTGGAGGGATACCAACAATAGTGGCAGGATAGATTGCATTTTTTTTATAGGTAATGGCAGTTACATGAAAACGAGGATACCAATCTGGCAATGAATAATAGCCTGTATGATCGCCAAAAGGCCCTTCCCATATCAATTCTTCAGCCGGATCCACGTATCCCTCAATGATAATGTCCGCATCAGCCGGAACTTCTATTTCGGGTTGGGTAATACAACGGACCAATTCTACCTTTTTCTTGCGCAGAAAGCCAGCCAACATGTACTCATCTACATTTTCTGGCAATGGCGCTGTGGCACTATAAGCATAAACCGGGTCACCACCCAGCGAAACAGCAACCGGCATCTTAATACCGGTTTTTTTATAGGCATTAAAATGCTTAGCGCTAACCTTATGTTTATGCCAGTGCATACCCGTCAAAGAAGGGCCAAATACCTGCATGCGATACATTCCTACATTCCTGCTTTTAGTTTCAGGGTCTTTAGTATGTATAACGGGCAAGGTGATAAATGGTCCTCCATCTTTAGGCCAACAAGTTAAAACAGGGATCTTACGGAGATCAGGATTCAACATCACAAACTCCTGGCAAGCCCCTTTCCCATGGATAACTTTTGGCATCCAGCTGGCAAATTGACCCAGCTTGGGAAGTAAGCGAAGTTTGTCAAGCATATTTTCTTTGGGAGATGATAGCAGCTTAAATAGGTCTTCAATTGCACGAGTAATTGCATCAAAGGAATCTACTCCCAATGCCATACACATTCTTTTCTCACTTCCATACCCGTTCATCAAAATAGGAAAGTCAGTACCCGTATTTTCAAATAAAAGTGCTTTCCCACCACCGCCCGATTTACTAACACGATCGGTTATCTCGGCAATTTCCAGACGTGGGTCCACATACGATTTGATTCGAATGAGCTCTCCGTTTTTTTCCAATGCTTCAATAAATGCTTGTTGATCCCTCCAGGCCATTTCAATGTTTTAATAGTGTTGCTATAACATGTTGTATATCGCTATCGTTCATTTTTTTGAACCCCCCTGTAGACAACTCCCAATCCAGTTTGATCAGGAAGACCAATGACGCCATCCTGATAAGTGAGACCGCTGGAAAGATCCTCGGCTAGCAACAGGGGGCCATCCATATCCAAATAATCTACCCATTCACTCAAATGTCCAATAGCAGCTGAACCAATTGTGGACTCATTCATACTACCCAACATTATTTTTAGCCCAAGTGAACGAGCCTGTTCTATCATTCGTCTTGCTGGCGTAATACCACCGCATTTGGTTAGCTTGATATTGATCCCATCAAAATTAGTGGCGCAGACAGAAACATCTTTTTCTGAAACGCAAGACTCATCGGCAATCAATGGCAAGGAAGAAACTGCCTTCAATAACTTCATTTCCTCTACACTTTCTTTTGGCAATGGTTGCTCTATTAATTCTACCCCTAGTGCTTTCAACTGCGGGATAATTTGCAAAGCGGTATCATAATCCCAGCCGGCATTGGCGTCCACACGGAAAGGAACCGTTGTATTTGCGCGAAGTAATTCAAGCGTAGGGATATCTTCAGATGAACCCACCTTTACTTTATAAATTGGCCAAGGCCTTTCCAGCATCTTTTGAAGCATGCGGTCGGGGGTATCCATTCCAATGGTAAAATCGGTAACAGGACCCGACAAACCCGTGCCTCCCCATAACTTATAAAGAGGCACTCCTTTCCCTTGTGCATAAAGATCCCAACCAGCCATATCTAATGCACAGATTAAAAAGGGATGGGCAGGAATTAAGTGATGTAGAAAGTGCCAAAATCGTTCTGGGTCAGTAAAAACAAATCGCTCAATGGAAGTTCTGTTTTTTTCTAATGTGTCCACGAGGCTTTCTAAGCTCACTTGATAATATGAGATTGCCGGAGCTTCTCCATATCCACATCGGTTTCCACTCTGCAACTCAACCACCAAGGTGGGTTGATGCGTTTTTGTTCCCTTAGAAATAGTGAATGGATGTCGAAATGGTAATTCATGTGCCCAATAGCGAACCTGCATACATTGCTTTGTGCGAAGATAGCACTAAGGCTATTATTTGATCCTGCCTGCATTAGCAATTGTCTGCCGTACCAAAGATGTGAACACATCATCTTTGATTAAATCCTCCAGATTCATGTGAAGCCTATACTGCCAGTAATGTTTTGGGTTAGCAGGGTCATTGATCCGCTCCTCTTGAGGATCCTTGCTTCGAACCGCTTCACTCATGCCCAGCAAATCCTGTAATTGAAAAATACTCCACATGGCGGGAGATTTCAGGTGTTGTACTACAATAGCTCGATTGATCCATGCCTCGCAATATTGTGGGGCTTCCCCCCATTGTTCCATTACTTGATTGTAAAACTGTTGGGTACGAGTACGATCTTCCTCCCACCAGCCTCGTATGGTGCTCATATCATGGATAGATGGAGTTACTACCGATAAGTAAGGAGCTTGAACAAGGTTGAAATAGGACTGCGAAGGATCTTTGGGCATTCGTCGGATTTCCAAGCATAAAATCCCCGTCTGATTCATAACATCGGGAACGCAATAGGGAACCATCCCTAAATCTTCACCACAGATCAACCTATTGGTCGCTTCCTTTAAAAAGGGAAGCTTTTGCACAGCTTCCGGATACCCAAAATGATCTTGCCTTCGGTAAAAATAATCATGATATGATGCAAAGAGTTTATCCTTCACTTCAGTTGGCAACTGTGACAACACATCATCGTTGATATACGGCTTACAAAAACCAGTAAGATCGACAGTGATACCTTGTTGCTGCAATTCTTCCCGCGTAATAGGAAGACAGGGGACAAACCTGCTTAATACTCCTTGTACAGCACTTGTTGGAATACCCCATATTATAAAAAAACCTAACATATGGTCAATACGAAAGGTGTCGAAGTAATAACTCATTTGTTCAAAACGCTGTTTCCACCATGCAAAGCCGTCTTGTTGCATTTTTTTCCAGTTGTAAGTTTGAAATCCCCAGTTTTGACCGATGGAGGTAAAATCGTCTGGAGGAGCACCTGTTTGCCAGTCCATATTATACAATGTGGGATCAACCCAAGCATCAACACCATAGCGATAAATTCCAATTGGAATATCTCCTTTTAACACCAAGCCTTTTTTATGGGTGTAAGCAACGGCTTCTTTCAGTTGCAGATCCAAGTGAAATTGGACGTATGCATAGAAATTGACCTTTTTACGGGTAGCAATACTTTTGAATAGCTGATCTGTATCAGCAGCATCATACGTTGAAGCATTAGGCCAGTTTACAAATTGCGTTGTGCCAAATTGATCTCGATAATAACAAAAAGCTGCATACGGTTTTAGCCAATGTTTGTTTTGCTGAAAAAAACTAAGAAAATGCGGGGCTTCTAAAGTAGCTGAACCCTGCACTTCATAAAGCTTTCGCAGTGTTTCCAACTTTATCCTGATTACAGCTTCGTAATCAATTGCTTTTTTATTATTCAGTTGCTCCTGTACTTTACGAAGTGGTCTCAGGAGAACCGCGTGTTTTGTGCCTGCAACCAATGCAAGGTTGATGTAGATAGGATGTAAGGCAAAAGCAGAAATGGCTGCATAGGGGTAGGAATCCTGCCAGGTTTGCGAGGCAATTGTATCATTAATGGGAAGCAACTGAATCAATCGTAATCCGGCAGCTTGAGACCAATCAGCCAGCTTTTTTATATCGGTAAATTCGCCGATCCCAAAACTTTGCTTGGTTCTCAAGCAAAAGACCGGGATTGAAACACCAGCCCCCCGCCAGGAATTGTTAGGTAGTTTAATAAATCCGTCATGCATGCAAATGCAGCTGCTGGATTGCTTTAATGAGGCAGGTAATACTCTGTTATCTCCTTCTTCGTACTGCACAAACTGCTTCTGCTCAACGTCCCATATTCCATACTTGTAGGAAATAGGGAACAACTCCTCTTCCAGTTCCAACGCAATTTCCCACCAATTTTTTCTTTTTTGCAGCAAAAGAGGCTGTTCCGTAGACCAACTATGCAAGCGTTGCGTATTTCCCAATAAACAAACTTGTTGATAAGGTTGCAGCAATGGTGCTTTTACACGAAAGATATAAGAGCCTGTTCCGGTTTTTTTGGAAAATTTTTTATGCTTTAATAAAAGAACTTCTTGAAAAGGGGTTGTAAAAAAAGCATTCTCGTAATCTCCTGCATGATTCCAAGTGTCAAATAATACATAGGTCTGGAAGCTTGATGTTAGTCCAATCACTCGGTCATTCCCCCACTCCGCACAAAATGACCCATCTTGGTTTTTCAATAGATATTTATAGTGTAGCGGAGTATTTTTCCCACGAAAAGGAACATCTACTTCAAGCTGCCAGGTTTCCTGATCAAGAAAACACATGGGGATGGCATTCTCTTGTTTTAACTGACCCAATGCCGGGCTGTTTCCTATAATGAGGAGCTGTTGCCCATACTGGGTGCGGAATCGTATATTGAATTGCAGGCGGGGCACAATCTAATTGGCAATCAAGCTAATGTGTATACGAAACACATGGCGAAAATAGTGAAAATCAACAATTCAAGTAAGGTTTTTGAGTTTTGATTTTAGTAATTTAAGGATAGACTTTATTTTTGCATAAACTAGAAAAAATGGAACAGACTAAAAAGAATAAAGGACTTTGGTGGTTGGTTTTCTTTGCATCGACTGCGGCCCTGATCTTGGCCATTGCCACACATTGGGAGTGGCTGTCGCTTATCCTTCCCTTCCAAACTACTGCATTAGTAAAAGCAATGGACATCATATAATATTTCCATGCGCTACTTTTTTCTAGGTTTCCTTTTTTTGTTTTTTATCAATGGAGCAACCGCCTCTTATTCAGTCCCATTAGTTCACCCTGCGGTAAAGGAAAAACACAGCACCGCAACTAAAAGTGCTTCAAAATACGGCCTAAAAAAGCTTAGAAAAAGCTTTCAAAAGCTGGTGGAGGTTGAAAAAACCAAGCTTGCTTTCTTGTTCATTCTGGCCGTACTTCTACCTCCGCTATCGGTTTATCTAAAAGAAGGAAAAATAAATTCCAGATTTTGGATCAGCCTTTTGTTATCTCTATTGTTCTGGCTTCCGGGTGTAATTTATTCGATACTGGTTATTTTGTCGCCTAATTTACAATAAAAAAAGGGCCAGGAAGCCCTTGGTAAGTTAACTGTTGAGTGAGCGTATTTATTTTACAGCGCTCACTAACCCCTTAAATGTTTCGGGGTTGTTCATTGCAAGATCGGCAAGCACCTTGCGATCTAGCTCAATTCCTTTTTCCTGTAGTTTTTTGATGAATACGGAATAAGTAAGCCCCTCTTCACGAACAGCAGCGTTGATACGAGCTATCCACAAGGAACGGTATTCGCGTTTTTTTAACTTACGACCCACAAACATGTAGGTCATACCTTTTTCGACAACATTTTTGGCAACGGTTAAAACATTCTTGCGTTTACCATAAAAGCCTTTGGCTTGTTTTAATATTTTTTTACGTCTTGCTTTGGGAGCGACGGCATTTTTTGAACGTGGCATAATTCAGCAATTAAGGTTGAGAAAAGAGTTTGATTACTTAAGTCGTAGAAGTCGTTTTACAAAATCAACATGTGAATTAGCAACAGTCCCATCTAAACGCATGTTGCGTTTGCTTTTTTTAGACTTTTTAGTAAGAAGGTGTCGCTTAAAACTCTTTTGGTGCATGATTTTTCCGGTACCAGTCACTTTAAAGCGTTTTTTGGCACTAGAATTGGTTTTTACCTTTGGCATAGGTAATATTATTACTGTTTAACCCTTGAGGCATTCCCCACAGGGGGACCTTTATCGAACCTCTTCGGTAATGGGTTGCAAAGGTAAGCTAAACTAACTTATGGGCAATAAAAAACCAGGCTCTTTTGAGTCAAGCCTGGTTTTACTATTCAGACTCAAATTGTAATTATTTAGGATCCAAAGCTTTAGTAATTCTATCACTAATATCCCGTAAATGAATTTTACTCATGGTATCCGTGTAAATGGCTGTTGCATTGCTTGCATCCGTTTTTAACTGTTGTAAATGGGATCTTACCACGGTTTTAACATCTGATTTTTCGGCACTTACAAGGCTAGGCGCAATGGAGCCAAAACCACCCCCCGGAGATACTGTTGCAGTGGCAGGTGGGTTTAAAATATTGATTAGGGTGTTAACATAGGATTTTTGGAGATTTCTACGATAAACATCTATTGGCTTTTTGGCGGTAAGCTCCGACCAAATACCTGTTTTTACATCTCCCATATACTCCAAAATTCCATATGCTTTTTTCCCAGATGCCGCCTCCGCTTCTACTAATTTAGTAAGCGTGCGGCTACTCATTATCCGGTTTAGGATATTATCCTGAACCGAACCAATCATAGTAAGTCCGCTCTGGCCGGTTTTGTCAAAAATTTGTTGATCTAATAGCCAAGCAGGTGTGTTGAATAATTGTTTTTGCAAAAAACTCAACGCTTCTTTTTGTTTTGCTTTGCTCACTATTTCATATACAGGCCCCGCTTGTTCCTGGGTTTTGGGTGTTTCCATGATCCCGCCAATGTATTTGGCTACATGTCCATTATAACGTGAAAACTGAGAAACTACTTCCTGATAAATCGTTTTCATTCCTTCGAAATCCTCGTTGACCTCGCGAGTCCAGCTTTGAAGATTTGGCACAATTCTTTGTAGGTTTTTGATCCCATAGTAACTTCCTTTCATGGCATCGTCACCCACCTGCTCGCTCTGGGACCGAGGATCATCGGGATTTGTTTCCGTGCCAAACCAAAGTCTATTGTCTGTTAATTTTTCAATTACCCAACTATTTAGTTTTGATTGTTCCGCATCAGGACTTTTATAGGTAGGGAACAAACGATAACCCCACTCGATTGCCCACTTGTCATAATCCCCAATCCGGGGAAATAAGCCATCCGTGTTGATATTATCCTCAGGCTGTGCCACGTAATTGAAACGAGCATAATCCATGATGGAAGGTGTGTGTCCGTTGGCCTCTACCCATGCTTTATTTCGCAAATTTTCAACAGGAACGCTTGAACTGGAACCATAGTTATGACGCAATCCTATTGTATGTCCTACTTCATGTGAGGACACAAAACGAATCAATTCGCCCATCAGCGAATCAGGAAATTGCAATTGACGAGCCCTGGGGTCATTGGGAGCACATTGAATCATATACCAATTGCGCAGTAATTGCATTACGTTATGATACCAGTTGATATGACTTTCCATGATCTCACCGCTGCGAGGATCAGCAATACTTGGTCCGCTTGCATTAGGTATTTCAGATGATTTATAAACTACCGCAGAGTTTCTGGCATCATCCAAACTCCAGGTACTGTCTTCCGACTTTGTTGGGGCTCGTTTGCCAATTATCGCATTTTTGAAACCTGCTTTTTCAAAAGCAACCTGCCAGTCATTTATGCCTTGAATTAAATAAGGAACCCATTTGTCAGGTGTTGCGGGATCGATATAAAAAATGATGGGTTTAGCAGGTTCAACCAGTTGGCCCATATTATATTTTTCCAGATCCTCGGGCTTGGGCTCCAGTCTCCATCGCTTAACCAATGAGATTTTTTTTACGCCTTGTGGATTAGCATCAAAATCAGTATACCCCACTGCAAAGAATCCTACACGAGGATCAAAATAACGTGCTTGCATAGGTACTTTTGGGAGAATGACTATTGAACTGTTCAGTTCCATAGTCAGGTTTCCGCCACCACTACCCTGCTGCATCATCCCATCTCCTGGACCTGATGGCAAAGCAGGAGCTCTTCCGTACGTTTTGATGGCTTTGATTTCTACATTGATAGGATAAGCCTTGACGGCTACTACGTAAGATTTATCAGCTTGTAGCGCAGCTATGCGTAATGAAGATTTTAAGGCCGAATTAAAATGCAACACGTCGTTATCACCACTAATGAAATCGGTAATATCCATTACCACACTGGTGGAATCTAAACCAAATGCTTTGATGTCAAACGACTGCACGATGGGCTGCACATTTGATTTAGAAACAGTGGTAAACATGGGTGAAGTAGAATCCTTTGCATATTCCGCATAAGAAATGGTGCGAAGAAAAATCTTATTTCGAGGTCCTTTTTCAAATCGTACTACATTTTGTCCGATCTGATCTCCCGCGTACCCAAAAAAGCTTCCCCCACTTCTCAGACCGGCAGGTGCTTGAGAGATTCTGTTTACCACAAGCATGTCACGTTGCAACAGAGAATCAGCAATTTCAAAATAAAATCGATCCTCAACTTTGTGTACCCAAAAAATTCCTTTACTGGTCTCAGACTTTGCAGTAATTACTTCTTTGTAGGGCTTGGGTGCGGTGGAAACTGCCGGAGGTACACCAGGCGTACGCTTTGATGTGTCAGGACGCTGCGCATTGGCAGGCGATGGTGCCGGCTGTTGTGCATGAGAATATGCAAGCAAAAAAGTGCTAACACAAAGCAATAGTTTTAATCTAAGATTATGCATTTAATAGTTGATTTATTTTTTCTTCCCTTTAGGAGCAAACATGGCCAGCATTCTTCTTCCCTCCATCTTTGGCATGTTTTCAAGTATTCCAATTCCCGCCAGCCGCTCAGCAAATTTCAGTAAAAGCAATTGCCCTCTGTCTTGAAATTGGATAGAACGCCCTTTAAATTGAACATATGCCTTCACCTTATTGCCTTCTTTTAAAAATTCAATAGCATGCTTTGCCTTGAAATCAAAATCGTGTTCATCGGTGTTAGGCGTAAAGCGAATTTCTTTTACTTCGGAGGCCTTGCTTTTGGCCTTCATTTCTTTTTCCTTTTTCTTTTTGTTGTAAAGGAATTTGTTGTGATCTATGATCTTGCATACTGGCGGATCTACATTGGGAGAAATTTCTACCAGATCCAAACCCTGTTCCTGTGATTGACGCAGGGCATCTTGAAGTGAATAAATACCCACTTCAACGTTATCCCCTACCAACCTAACTTGTTGTGCTCTTATGAAGTGATTGATCCGATGCTCTGCTTCTTTTCTGGGAGGCATTTTACCGCTGAAACGATTTCCTCCCTGGCCTTGAAATGGTCTTGGACCGCTTCCGGGTGGGCGGTTAAATCCGCCTCCGGGTTTCTGTGGTGCTGTCATTGATGGGTTTTAGGTGACTAAATTATAATTTTTAACCTTTCCGAGACTGAATTTCATCCCTCATTTGATTTTTGAACTTATCGAGAGTTTGCAGTCCTTGATCTCCCATGCCTTGTCGTCGAACCGAAACGCTATTTTCCAACATTTCCTTTTCACCAACAACCAGCATAAAAGGGGTTCTTGAAAGTTCAGTGTCCCTTATTTTTTTGCCGATTTTTTCATTTCGATCGTCCACCCCTGCCCGAATTCCATTTTCCAGCAAAATCTTTTCCACCTGTTTGGCGTAGGGTAGAAATTTGTCGCTTATGGGGAGTATTTTAACTTGTAAAGGAGATAACCAAAGTGGAAAACGCCCGGCATAATGTTCTAACAAAAAGCCAATAAACCTTTCATGCGTTCCCAAAGGGGCTCTATGAATAATCAAGGGAACCTCAGACTCGTTACTGCTGGTTGTGTAGGATAACTTGAACTTAAGGCCTGAATTGAAATCTACCTGGTTAGTAGCTAATGTAAATTCCCGACCAATAGTGCTCCATATTTGCACATCAATTTTTGGACCATAAAACGCAGCTTCATCCTGAACCTCTACAAATGGGGTACCTGTATCAATTAGCACTTTTCTCGCCATGGTCTCTGTTTCTTGCCAAAGTGCTGGCTCATTCACATACTTCTGACCTAATTTGGAGGAATCGTGTAAACTTAACCGCATCACATATTTCTGGATGCCAAAAATTTGAAAATACTTGAGATAAATCTCGTTTACTGCACGGAACTCTTCAAAAAACTGGTCCTTGCTGCAATAAATATGCGCATCGTTCATATGCAAACAACGAACACGCATCAAGCCAAAAAGCTCACCACTTTGTTCATACCGATAACAGGTGCCATACTCCGCAATACGGAAAGGAAGGTCCTTGTAGCTTTTTGGTTCGGCATCAAATATTTTATGATGATGCGGACAATTCATGGCCTTCAGATAATACTTCTCACCGTCCATTTCCATAGGGGGGAACATACTATCCGCATAATAGGGAAGATGGTCACTTGTTAGGTACATGCTTTCCTTGGCAATGTGGGGCGTTACTACTCTTTTGTAACCTGCTGCTTGTTCAGTTTCCTTCGCTAATTTTTCCAGTTCCTCAATGATGATGGTACCATTTGGAAGCCACAGCGGTAAACCAGGACCTACATCATCATCCATGGTGTAGATCCCCAGTTCTTTTCCAAGCTTACGATGGTCTCTTTTTTTAGCCTCCTCAAGCATGGCCAGGTAGTCATCTAATTCTTTCTGCGAAGGGAAAGTAACACCATAAACACGAGTGAGCATTTTGTTTTTCTCGCTCCCTTTCCAATAAGCGCCGGCAATGCTGGTTAGCTTAATGGCCTTGATAAAGGATGTGTTGGGAATATGAGGCCCTCTACAGAGGTCAGTAAACCCTCCTTGCGTATAAAAAGTTATTTCTCCATCTTGGAGACTTTCTAATAAATCTAATTTGTACTCATCACCTTTTTCCGTGAAATACTGTATAGCCTCAGCTTTTGATATTTTTTTACGGACGAACGCGCTGTTCTTTTTAGCCAATTCACCCATCTTTTTTTCAAGCAACAGCAGATCTTCTTCAGCCATCTTACGATCTCCTAAATCCATATCGTAATAAAACCCATTTTCTACAGCAGGCCCCACCCAGAACTTAACGTTTGGAAAAACAGATTCAACGGCCTCGGCCATTAAGTGTGCAGAAGAATGCCAGAATGTAGATTTTCCAGCATTGTCATTCCAGGTCAATAATTGGAGGGTGGCATCTGTTTCAATGGGTTGATTGGCGTCAGTGACCAAACCATTGACTTGGGCTGCCAATACTTTTTTAGAAAGCCCTTCCGCTATGCCTCGGGCAATTTCAAAAGGGGTAACCCCATTATCGTATAAACGAACCGCGCCGTCTGGGAAAGTTATATTTATCATTGTTTATTCAGAAAAAAAGAGTACAAAACTAACACATTTTAAGGGCAAATCTCAGGATAAAATAGGATGTTAAAATTACCCCTTAAACGGCTACAATTCGCATTAGATGCCCACAAATTTTATATTTGCATTCACTTATGTTGCTTAAAAACGGAAACTTTTTATTGTTATTTGCATTTTTGCTACCCCCTGCTGTTACCGGACAGGATCTGACAGGAATTTGGAAAGGATATTTTGTAACAACCGACTTTAACCAGTATAAGGTTGAATTTCAAATCAACCAAACGGGCTCGTCCATTACCGGGGTTTCCTACTCCTATTTGACAACAGTATTTTATGGGAAAGCCACTATGAGTGGTGCCTGGAAAAAAGAAAGTCAATCTTTGCAAATTCAAGAGTTAAAAACAATTGAAGTAAAAGCTACTGAGGGATCGGTTAGTTGCCTAATGAATTATCAATTAGGATATTCAAAGTCGGGCAGGGAAGAGTATTTGGAAGGGAGCTTTACCAGCAAGCACGAATATAGTGCTGAGGGCCTTAAAAAGGGTGATGATTGCGGAGGAGGACAGGTTTATCTCAGACGTGTTAGTTCTTCAGATTTTTATGCTGAGCCATTTATACAAAAAACAGCAGCTAAAAAAGTAATAGTAAACCAGTCTCCCCCTGCTCGTAAAACTCCAATCCAAGTTACCGCGTCAACTGAAGATAAAGCCAATCAGGAGTCAGGCCTTTCCTCCACACCAATACATGACAAAGCAGTTGCTGAAGATAACAGCAAGAATGTACAGCAGGAACCGCTTGTTGTTCCTGCTGTCAGCAACAATCGTTTCAATGATCTTATTCAGGTTATTACCGTAAAAAACCCACATATTCAGGTTATCTTGTTTGACAACGGAGAAATTGATGGGGATACTGTTACAGTCTATCTGAATAATAAACTTGTCCTGAGCAAAAAAAGATTATCCACCATTCCGCTTACGCTCAGCTTGGATATGGAACATCATAATGGAATTCAGGAATTGACTATTGTGGCAGAAAATCTGGGGGAAATACCACCCAATACGGCCTTAATGATTGTAGAAACAGGAAGTCAACAGTTTCGTATTATGCTTGCATCTTCGGAACAAAAAAATGCAGTGGTTCGATTTCGTTATGAAAAATGAGTAGCCCGCCTTTATTAACCTTACCTTCGGCTACATATGCTAATTCGGGTTTTGATAGCCTTATTGTTTCCAATGATTGCTTCGGGACAAGATCTAAATGGTAAATGGGTAGGCCGACTGGTTATGGCACCAACTGGCTGCTTTCCGGTTTATACTATACAATTTGAACTTACCGACTCCTCTGGAATTATTACAGGGACTGCCTTACATTATTCAGATTCATTTAACCATATAAAAAAAAATATTGTTGGCACTTTTGCAAAAGACAGCAATCGATTGCTGCTTGAAGAGAGTACCCTATTGGATGTTAGCCTAAAACAGGATTGTGTACCCTGTTTAAAAAAATATACACTGACCTATCATAGAGGGGGAAATGCCATAGCTGACGAACAGATTCGGGGCATCTGGATTTCTCCCGCAGATAAAGCAACAGATGGTAAAGCAACATGTGATCCTGGCACAATCGTGTTGAACCGGGTAACTAAGCTGGAGAAAAAGCATACTTCACCAGCTTTTACCCAAAATAAAACCAATGTTTTGGTACGCGAAATCAGATTGGATAGTTGTACTATTGAGATAGAACTTTTTGATAACGGGCAAATTGATAAAGACACCGTGTCCGTTTATGTCAATAATCGCCCGATTGTATATCGACAAATGTTAAAAGCCCAAGCCATCCCTATTCGGTTGTCTATTAATGCAAAAAAAAATGTACAGGAAGTGGTGATGGTAGGTGAAAATTTAGGGACCATCCCTCCCAATACGGCACTGATGATCATAAAAGCCGGGGAACAGCGATATCAGTTATATCTCGCCGCTGATGAAAAACGTAACGCTCTAGTGAGATTTATCTACGAACCAACACATTAGCTATTACTTATCATTCCAAGTAATAGCGGGGATGGTTGAAAGAAGTGATACATTTGCGCCGATTTATGTTAGCTGGATTACAACAAGTTACCTTTGAGTTTGGCGCGCGTTTAATTATTGCCGATGCCACGTGGCACATTCAACCTGGCGAAAGGATTGGTTTGATAGGCTATAACGGGACCGGGAAGTCTACCCTGCTTAAACTTTTGGTTGGCGACTATCAACCCACTGCGGGTAGTGTAGAACGAAGTAAAGCTACCACCATAGGATATTTACATCAGGATTTACTGAGTTTTAATTCACAGGACAATATAGTAAAAGTAGCCCTACAAGCCTTTGACAATATTCTAAAATTAGAGCAAGAAATAGAGGTATTAGGCAAACAATTAGAGCAAACAGGAGATGAAAAATTGTTGGAAGCCTACACGGATAAATTGCATGAGCTGGAAACGGCAGATGGGTATACTATTCGTCATCGTACCGCTGAAGTTTTACAAGGTTTAGGATTTTCATCCTCCGATCTGGATAGACCTTATCAGGAATTCAGTGGCGGTTGGAGAATGCGAGTTTTACTGGCCAAGATGATCTTGGCAAAGCCAGACCTACTATTATTGGACGAACCTACAAACCACCTTGACTTACCCTCGATTGAATGGCTTGAAAAGTATTTATCACATTATGTCGGAGCCGTTGTGATAGTCAGCCATGATAACTATTTCCTTAATCGAATGGTCACAAAGATTGTTGAGCTCTACCAAGAGGAATTGCACTTTTACACCGGGAACTATGATTTTTACCAAAAGGAAAAATCAGTTCGAATGGAATTGCAACAAAAGGCCTACGAAAATCAACAAGATTACATTCGTCAGCAAGAAAGATTAGTAGAACGGTTTCGCGCCAAAGCTAGTAAGGCTGCTATGGCGCAGAGCTTGATGAAAAAACTGGACAAGTTGGAACGAGTAGATCCTGCACAGCTAGTCCGCCCTAATCTTAGGATTAATTTTAACGTAGATAAAACGCCTGGAAAGATCATTGCAACATTAAAGAATATCAAAAAATCCTTTGGGCAAATAGAAGTTATACGAGAAGCCACTGCTGAAATCAATCGCGGTGATAAGATTGCACTCATTGGAGCAAATGGAAAAGGAAAGTCTACACTGCTGCGCATCTTAGCCGGTACGGAACCCTATGATCTGGGAGAGAAAACGGACGGGCACAATGTGATGCAAAGTTTTTATGCACAGCATCAAGTGGAGTCACTAACACTTGCACATACCGTATTAGAGGAAATGGCAGGAAGTGGATCTCAGCTAACAGATCTTGAAATACGATCCCTATTAGGGTGTTTCTTATTCAGCGGAGATGACGTTGACAAAAAGATAAAAGTATTAAGCGGTGGCGAAAAAGCTCGTGTGGCCCTTGCAAAGGTTATCACCAGCCGTGCTAATTTCTTGTTATTGGATGAGCCCACCAATCACTTAGATCTTCATAGCGGTGAACTGTTGACGGAAGCCCTTCAAAAATATGAGGGTACCCTTGTTTTGGTTAGCCATGATCGCTACTTTATCGCTAAGACCGCCAATAAAATCTGGGAGATTGAAGATGGACTGTTAAAGGAATTTAAAGGCGGATATGAAGAGTGGGTCAGTTGGAAAGAACGAATGGAGAAGCAACGCAATGCCGCTGTTGTAAAACCGGTTCCTGTTGCTAAAACCACTGGAACTGCGGCGTTACCGACCGCTTCATCGCAGCCATTTTCCAAGGGGAAAAAGAAAGAATACCAAAGAATTCAACAACAATTTCAGCAAGCTGAAAAAGACTTGGCTGCTGCCTTTTTACTCCAAAAAAAATTAGAAAAAAAATTGGCAGATCCTCAGCTGTATTCCCATAAAATGGATGTTTTAAAACTTGAGGCTTCTTATAGAGCTTGTCAGCAGTCCATCAAATTGCACACAGAAAATTACGAACGGTTATTTGAAGCGATGATGCAACTAGAAGAATAGAGAAGTTATTTTATTTTACCATTTACGATAGTCAAAATTGCTTGCTCTGTTTCAATAGCTGTTTGCTCTATTTTCAATCCTTTATCGAGTATGCCTTTTACATAGGTAGCATCCTCGCACCCTGCACAATTTATCTTAACATTTAAAAAAGCTCCCCTGATGGCGCTTCGCGCGCAAAGCGCTCCCACACCAGCATCCGAAACTGAATTTGGATTACCGGTCGCCGCCATAGCTCTAATTAAAGACATACTTTCTAAACTGATCAGCATAACCTCCATGGGCACCTCAATAGCCTTTTTGATGGCGTCTTGAATAGTCTTGTTTCGCATTGCTTTTTCTTTTGGAGTTGACTTGGGAAGGGAGAGAGCATGCATAATTGCATTAAAGGACTCGGTGTCCGCATCTACCAATTTCAAAAGCCTGTCTTTTAGTTGTTGCCCTATTTCAGCTTGGTCGCCAAACTCTTTCCATCGTTGGTCCCAACCTTTTTTGTGGGATGAAAGATTAGCCACCATGGTAGCTAGTGAAACTCCCAAAACCCCCAAATAAGCCGCAACAGACCCCCCGCCAGGGGCTGGAGATTCACTTGCAGTAATATTGGCAAAGTCGCGTAAATTATTGTCTACAAGCTTTTTAGTATTATTATCTTCAAGCATATATTCAATTATTTTTTCCTTTGGATGAAAAGGAGAAAGCTCATCTAAACCCATTGATCTGACTGCAATTTCGATTAATTCTTTTTCTGAAACGCCAGTGGATCTGTTTTGTTTTAGTAGAAAGTATTTCCCAGCATCAGTGATTGACTTTAATGGTACTAAGCCAACCAGTTCGCTGCCGGTTACGCGCAAGCCACGTTCATTTGCTTTTTTACAAGCTTCTTCAAAGGCTATGTGAAGCGGGGTTACATTGATGTTGGTAAGATTCATTGAAATCTGTGCAATTCCATACTCTTTGATAAACCAGCCTATTGCCTTTACGGCTTTCAAAGTGCCAGGGATTATCACAGGATTTCCAACCTCGTCCAGTACTTTTTTTTCATTTTCCATCTTGACTCGCCCGGCCTCTCGGATATCAAAAGCAACTGAATTAGCCCGACGCGTAGAGGTGGTATTCAGATTAACATTGTAAGCAATTAAAAAATCCCTTGCTCCCACAACTGTAGCGCCACGCTTAGGGTCAAATTCAACTGGTCCAAAATCTGGTTTCCAAATTGGATCTTTTATTTTCTTGAAAAATCCTTCATATTCGCCCGCACGAATCACCGATAAATTGCTTCGGGATTTGTCGGGTTGTGCTGCTTCATAACAATAAACAGGAATAGACAACTCCTCCCCTACTCTTTTAGCCAATTGTTTTGCATATTCAACGGTTTGCTCCAAGGAGATCCCTGCAATGGGGATTAAAGGACAAACATCGGTAGCACCCATCCGAGGATGTTCGCCTCTGTGTTGCCGCATATCAATCAATTCTCCAGCTTTTGCAATGGCTCTAAATGCGGCTTCAATTACAGCTGCCGGTGCACCCACAAAAGTGACAACAGTTCTATTAGTGGCTTTTCCGGGGTCTACATGTAAAAGGCGTACCCCCTCCACTGAATTAATGGTATTGGTGATCTGGTTTATCACATCCATGTCTCTGCCCTCACTAAAGTTGGGCACACATTCGATTAGTTGCTGGTTGTTGCGCATGATATCAAAATGAAGAATAATGAATTTCTTTCCCTTGTAACACTATTTTGCTGATCAAATTAGAACCAAAGGCGTAGGGGTAATAAGCAAGAGATGGAATTGGTTTGGTAATAAAAAAATTAGCAAGCTTCCCTACTTGAATACTCCCACATTGATTTTCTAGCTCCAAAGCACAGGCGCCGTTTATTGTGGCAGCATTAAATGCCTCCTCGGGCAGCATTCGCAGGCGTATGCAGGCCTGTGCTATTACCCCGTTCATGTTGCCAGAAGGAGCGGAACCGGGATTAAAATCAGATGCCAGTGCAATGAGGGCACCTGCCTCTATTAACTTTCTAGCGGGGGCATCTTGCATCCTTAAGAAAAAAGAAGCATTAGGTAATAGGGTACCAATAGTAGTTGAATTGCTTAATGCATGAATAGCGGCTTCATCCATGGACTCCAGATGATCCACACTTATGGCATTTAAGGAAACTCCTACTTGCACACCACCTGAAACAGCAAATTGATTAGCATGAATTCGGGGACGTAAGCCAACTTTTAAACCAGCCTCACATATCATAGTGGTCTGTGCTGGTGAAAAAAAGCCCTCTTCACAAAAAACATCAATATACTCTGCAAGTCCTTCCTTTTCCACAGCAGGAATCATTTCAGACAAGATGAGTTTAATGTACTCTTCTGGGTTGTTCTTATAAGCTGTTGGAAAAGCATGTGCCCCTAAAAAAGTAGCGCGAATGAGCACCGGCGTGTTCTCTTTTAATCTTTTGATAACACGTAACATTTTTAACTCCGCATCCAAGGTCAGGCCATAACCACTTTTTATTTCAATGGCCCCAGTTCCTGCTTGCACCAATTCTCGAATTCGTTCAAGCGCTAATTCATATAATGCTTGTTCATCCGTCTGCTGTAATTGAACGGCAGAATTGAGTATCCCCCCACCCTTTGCTGCAATTTCCGCATAGCTCAATCCTTTGATTTTATCGACAAACTCATTTTCCCGACTACCCGCAAAGACCAAGTGTGTGTGACTGTCACACCAAGAAGGCAGTAACGCTCCATTCTTTACATCTACACATTGTGTAAATGAGTACTTGTCCGCTGATAGATCTTGCATACTGCCATACTCCACTATTTTAACGTCTTGCGTTACCAAATAGGCATTACTTATATGTGGAAAAATGGCCAGATCGGCCCCCCTTAATGGAACATTAAACTGATGCAATCCTCCTAATAAACCAATATTATAATACAGGCAATACATGGTGTTAAATAAACCGTTCTATGACCATCGCACTTGCACCTCCTCCCCCGTTACAAATACCTGCAGCACCGTAGCGAGCATTTTTATTGCGAAGTATATGCGTTAGAGTGGTAATAATTCTGGCACCGGAACAACCCAATGGATGCCCTAATGAAACTGCTCCGCCATTTACATTTAAAAAGGCTGAATTAATTCCAAGTCGTTTGGCATTTTCAATGCCGACCACAGAAAACGCCTCATTTAACTCCCAATAATTGATATCCTCTTTTTTTAGTCCTGCTTTGTTTATTGCCAGCGGCAGGGCCACAGAGGGGCTGGTCGTAAACCAAAGCGGGGCTTGTTCTGCGTCTGCGTAACTTCGGATGTAAGCAAGTGGTTGTAAGCCCAAAGAAAGTGCTTTGTCCTTTGTCATTAGCAATACGGCAGCAGCGCCATCATTCATCGTTGATGCATTGGCTGCCGTAATAGTTCCTTCTTTAAGAAAAGTAGGTGACAGCGTGGGAATTTTGTCAAATTTTACCAAAAAGGGTTCTTCATCTTTCGCAACTATCACCGGATCTCCTTTTCGTTGAGGGATCTCTACCGGAATTATTTCTTCATCAAAATATCCATTAGCCCAGGCCTGTTGAGATCTCTTGTAACTTTCAATGGCAAACTCATCTTGCATACTTCTGGATATTCCGCATTTGCTGGCGCAATGTTCGGCTGCAACCCCCATTGCTTTTCCATCATATACATCAGTTAGACCATCTTTAGCCAGTCCATCTATCAATGAAGCGTTACCATATTTATTGCCCCATCGCATGGAATCTACATAGAAGGGAATGTTGCTCATGCTTTCCATGCCCCCCGCTACTACCACTTCGGCGTCCCCTAATAATAGGTGCTGCACCCCCATTGCAATGGCCTTCATGCCGCTTGCGCAAACTTTATTCACCGTAGTGCAGTTTACTTCATCCACAAGTCCTGCGAATTTTGCGGCCTGGCGTGCCGGAGCTTGTCCAAGATTGGCTTGCAACACAGATCCCATAAAAACATCCGTGACCAATGAAGCATTTAGCTTGGATTTAGTAAGTAATCCTTTAATAGCAATTGCTCCCAATTGAGGGGCTGATATGGTTTTTAGGCTCCCTCCAAAACTACCCATCGGAGTTCGCACAGCAGCTACTATTACAACTTCTTTCATGGCAAGAATTTAAAAGTAAAGATACTATTGTTTTTACCATGCCATACCATAGTCCTGCCCTGAAAACTTCCAAAGATCAATCAGTTGCTGTGTCAATATTTTTTTTAACAAAAGATGATAAAATTCAATATTGTAATAGCCTATTTTTACTATCCCTACAACCCCCTTATGAAATTATTTGTAGCAGGCCTTCCCCCCGACATGGATGAAGCAGAGTTGAAAGAGTTTTTTGAAAAATACGGCCCTGTTAAGTCAGTAAGCATTGCCCGAGACCGTGCCACAAAACGTACCAAAGGATTTGGCTTTGTGGAAATGAAAGATCCTCGGCAAGCAAAAACAGCTATTCAAATATTACATGGACTTGGCATCGGCAGAAAAAAACTATTAGTAAAAGAGGCGCAGTAATTAATTTACTTACGTGTATACTAGCAAATTCTCTGAATCTTGAGTTATTCCAGAAAGCGGTAAAATGCTGCAACAGAGGAATAAAATCTTTATGAACTTTAGCATCATCAAATATACATTTGAAGTATCTTGAAGCCACCAATTCTTGATGCATGGCAGCTATACAAATTAAAAAAACTCCCACTCTATATGATGCCGTCATAGTGGGATCTGGCGCAGGTGGAGGGATGTCTGCCTATGTGCTTGCAAAAGCAGGTCTCAACGTTTGTTTACTGGA